>OKSC01000001.1_pt1 | contig 444926 bp, 372 predicted proteins | sample 1601161 | NCBI WGS metagenome assembly OKSC01 (sample SAMEA3541552, study PRJEB24748) | human gut metagenome | biome: human gut; feature: human-associated habitat; material: faeces | place: China | collected 2012 | reverse complement strand
TAAAAATCTTTTTTTTAGATTTGTTACACTGCATTTTGGAATCTGACACCATGCCTTGTTTATCATCTAAAAGTCGAATTTTACCTGCCTCGCCCATCCGCAAACTGGTTCCTTATGCCGAAGCGGCAGCACGACAGGGGGTCAAAATATACCATCTGAACATCGGTCAACCCGATATTCCAACGCCTCAAATCGCTATCGATGCGGTCAAAGGAATTCAAGATAAAATTTTTGCTTACGGGCATTCGGCCGGATTGGAGTCCTATCGCCGTAAACTGGTGGGTTACTACCAAAGCGTTGGGATCGATCTGACTTACGAAAACTTGATCATTACCAACGGCGGATCCGAAGCGATCTTTATGGCCCTTTCGATCTGCCTCGACGAGGGGGACGAGGTGCTGATTCCTGAACCTTTTTACGCCAATTACAACGGATTTGCGGTTGAAGCCGGTGTCCAGGTCCGTACCATACCTTCATCGATTGAAAACAATTTCGCACTGCCTCCCATCGAGGAGTTTGACCGCCATATCACCCCTCGAACCAAAGCGATCCTGATCTGCAACCCGAACAACCCGACCGGTTATCTCTACTCCCAGAACGAGTTGGAACAGTTGCGGGATATTGTACTCAAGCACGACATGTTCTTAATATGTGACGAGGTCTATCGGGAGTTCTGTTATGATGGTGCCAAACATTTTTCAGGGATGAACCTCAAAGGAGCCGAGCAGAATGTCATCATGATCGACTCTGTATCGAAACGGTACAGCATGTGCGGAGTCCGTTTGGGAGCTCTTGTTACTCGAAATCGGGAGGTACTCGATGCCGCATTGCGTATGGGACAGGCCCGTCTTTGTCCTCCCTACTTGGCACAGGTAGCCGCTATTGCCGCACTCGATACACCTCCAAGCTATTTCCAGGAAGTACACGATGAGTATGTCGTTCGTCGCAACTGCATCGTCAAGGCTCTGAACGCAATCGAAGGGGTCTATTGTCCAACTCCACGTGGCGCTTTTTACTCCATCGTCAAATTACCGGTCGATGATGCCGATCGGTTTGCACGTTGGATGCTCGAAGAGTTCCGGTATAAGGATCAGACTGTAATGTTGGCACCAGCAGCGGGCTTTTATGCAACCCCGGGACTTGGACGGAACGAAGTCCGCATCGCGTACGTGCTCAAATGTGAGGATCTGTTGGCTGCTGCTGAGTGTATCCGTGAAGCTCTAAAAGTCTATCCAGGAAGAAGTATTTAATAAAACAGCCAGTTGTTCTTCCCTAAAGGACTATTTCATTAACATCTGCAAAATATCCACAAAGGGCTGCTCGATTGAGCAGCCCTTTGTGGATAGAGGGATCTGTCTTCTGACAAATCGACTGAGCAAGATGATGTAAACTGAAGTTTACAACCTTTTCTATATAAAGAGATTAGTAGACATTCGTCTGCGGAGTGAAGCTGGTCCAACCGTTCATCCAGTTATCCGCTTCAGCATCGCTCTTGAAAGCACCGGCGAAACCTGAATCCGTGAAACCATCGGCAGCAGGTACAGACAACAACGGGCTACCTGCTTTAGGTCCATAGTTAGGATTAGCCAGCAGACTGTTGGGCTGATTCAAACCGAGTTCGGCAATCGTTTCGAAAATTTTATTACCACGCTCTGCAGCCAACAGATATGCATGTGAGAATGAGATTTCGCCTTCGGTAAAGTTTTTCCCGTCTGCTGAACGGCTGTCCTGCCATTTCTTATTGATATCACTACCCAGGATACCGAAACTTTGTGCAGTCTTGTTATCAAATTTTGCATCTGCCGCATTATCCTGATAACCTGCCAGGAAGATATTTTTGAATGTGCTTCCAGTAGCTGTAGCATTCTCTTGCGTACCGGCCAATTTGTCATTTTCGATCATTACACCAACCGGATACCCTGCGATCACTGCATTTTGCAACGACAGACGTGAGTTGCGACGAATCTGTACACCTGCCTGATACTGACCCAAACGCGAACCATTGTTCGGGAAAAGTCCGCCACCGTCAATGTATGCAGCACCGGGATTGCTGACATCGTATGAGGTATTGAAGAAGGTTTCATCCTGAGCCATCGGGCCGATCAGCGTAACGTTGCAGAAACGAGCTGTAGTATAGGGTTCAACGGTTTTCGCATCAGCATTGTTATCCGATTCAAAGCTATTCGAGAGCGATTGGTCGGCAATTTTCGGATGGCGTACTGCCAAAGCGTACTGTACTTTACCCGAGAAGCCGTTATCCGTATCGAAGTCATCATCCCAACCGTGGTAAGACACCAAATATTTGTAATCTGCCGTTCCGCCAAACCATTCGTATGAATCATCGTTCGAATAGGATACCTGCAAATGGTCGATTTTGGTTCCGCTACCGACTGAACCGAAAGTGATACCATTGATCTCCTGGTCCGTTTTGAACGGATAGCCGGCAAATTCGACACGAACATATTGCAATTCTCCTGAGTTGTCGGCATCGTCATCACCACCATGTTTGGTGCGAGGACCTCCTTCGATCTGCATTTCGTTCAGGTTGTTTTTGGCCTTACCGCAAATAATGATACCGCCCCAGTCTCCGGGTCTGCGAGATCCGGCAGGCTGTTCAGACGTAAAGACGATAGGTTTTTGAGCTGTTCCCGTAGCATGGATTTTACCACCACGCTCAATAATCAGTGCTGCTTTGGTGTCTTTGTCTCCGAGAATAACCGTACCGGCAGGAATAGTGATCGAAGAGCCATCGGTAATATATACCCAACCGCGAAGCAAATATTTTTTAGAAGCATCCAACGTCACATGACCTTTGAACGGATACTCTTGGTTACCATTGCCGAGGTCATAGGTGTTGGGGATCAAGTTACCGGCGTTATCGCGACTTTGTTGGGTGCCGAGCGTCGTATAATACTCGCTACTGCCATTGCTGCCGCCGTCTCCGCCGTCACCACCGTCACCGCCTTCGCCACCTGAATTTTTTTCACAGCTGACCGCAAATACGGCCATGGCTGCCATAAGCAAAAGAGAAAACTTTTTCATGGATTTCATGTTAAACTGTTGTTTTAAATTGAGTTCGTTTGATTTCATATGAAGAGTTGCGTTGTAAAAGTTACTCCGTAGTCAAAGCTCACCGGATTTAGAAGGTCGCCACCACTGTCAAGAAGAATGAACGCCCAGGGTTGTAGCTTTTTGTAACCTGTTCACGATGTTCAGTCGCCCCGTCTGCTGTAGTGAAAGTCGGGAACTGTTTGAAGCTGATATTTTCGGCCAACAGGTCACGTCCGGACAATTTTAACTCGAACACTTTCGAAATGCGTTGTGAGAGGGTGATGTCCACAGCATTACGGGGCATCTCATAAATGTCGGGAATCGTGTTGTTTTGAGTATTGCCCTGAGAGTCTGCCGTACGTCCGATTCCAACGATACGTTTACCGATTCGGTTATACAGGATGGCTGCCGAGAACCCGATCCGATCATTCTGATAGAACAGACCGGTATTGATCAGGTAGGGAGATTGGCCCTGCATGGGACGGTCGTGCTCGATACCATCTGCCGGGAAGTGGACATTACTTTTGATCCAGGATGCGTTGAACGCCAGGCTAAAGTTACGCATGCCCAAAAATGAAAGGTCTTTTTTGAGATCCAGTTCCAAACCGTACAGATCGGCTGACAAGGCATTCTGGAAAGAGTATATGTAGGATCCGCCTGCATCGGTATAGGTCCACTCGATCGGGTTTTTGAAGCGTTTGTAGAATGCGCCCAACGAGATAATCTCCCCGGATGCCACATACCACTCATAACGCAGATCGATATTTTGGATCACGGCCTGTTTGAGGTTGGGATTACCCATGACCAAACTGTACATATCGAAATCTTCGTAAGTGGACGGTGACAACTCCCGGAATTCAGGACGGTTGACAGTCATACCATATGCAAGACGCAACAGCGATTTTTTATTGAAATTGTAAGTAGCGTTCAGTGATGGCAGCAGATTGATGTAATCGTACACGCGTTTTGTGTTGCTTACGTTACCAAAAGAGGTAACGGCCGTACGGAACATCTCCAGGCGTGCTCCAGTGTAAATGTTGAATTTGCCCAGGGGAATATTGAAAGCGGCGTACACAGCCTCCAAGTGATTGTTTGCCTTGTAGTTGTCCGTGGGTTCACTCTGGTCGTTGATGTGGATTTTGTCCACTCCCAGATTAGACGGAACCATAATTTCCCAAATCGGCAGTGAAGCAAAGCCCTGGGGCAGATCGGCGTCTATGTCCCATTTGTATTCGAAAGCACGGGTATTGTAGGTACGGGTCTTGTATTCGCCATAAATACCGGCTCTCAGTTCGATGGGGTTTTCGGACGATGGATTCAACGGCTGACTGAGGTTGGCTGCAGCTGACGCAATATGCTCGTCCAAAGAGATGAAATCACGTGAGATAAATGACTGATCGATCTGATATTGGTCAATACCGTTGCTTGGGTCCTTTTGACGTTCGACAATCCGACGATCCGGTTGACGTTTATTGGCATAGGAGTAGCTGGCATTCCAGTCTATCCGCGTCTGACGGATACGGTGTTCACCGGCAAACTGTCCGGTATAGCTTCCTCGCGATGTATAAAGGAACTCCTCTTTCTGTTGGTCATAGTACCCGCTGATATTTTGGAAACCCTCCCTTTCGGTATAACGGTTACGCCCCAACTGATTGAATATATTGCGAAATTCATATTTGTTGATATGATCTTCATCTTTTGGAGCCGGCACGTACGAAAGATTCAACATGGCACCCAACTTCACATCGTTGGTATATTGATTGTCGGTGTATTTATATGAATAGTTTTTAGTGTCCTCGATACCGTTGTAGATGCCGTACCGGGAGTTTTCCATGTCGAGGAAACTTTTGTTCGTGTTGCTGTAATTCAGAGCCCCGACCAAACCGATCTGATCTCCATTCTCACGATTGAATTTACGATTGATCGCAAAATTGAATTTTTGATCCCATAATGGACGACGGCTTTTGACGCGCCACTCTTCGCGGAAACCGTTTTTCGTCACTTTGTCAACCTGTTCCGCATTACCATCATCAACACGGGCCGGTACATTGTCGTTGAGATCACGGCTGGCGCTTCCAAAGCCGAAAGCATCGGCAACACCACCCGGATTATATTTGAAATCATGGAAATGGGTCATACTGTTGAACCCGGTAGTATAGGAGAACTGCAGCGAGTTTTTCTCGGGCAGGATTTTCGTACGGATCAGTACAAATCCTCCGGAGAAATCTCCCGGGATCTCCGGTGCAGGCGACTTAACGATCATCATGTTATCAAGCTGGCTGCTGGGAAGAATGTCGAAAGAGAACGAACGGGTATCCGCTTCCGAGCTTGGTACTGCTCCACCGTTGATCCATACATTATTATATCGTTGAGCAAGGCCACGTACCACCACAAACTTGTCATCCAGAATAGAGATTCCAGGGATTCGGCGCACCACCTCGGCTGCATCGCGATCTTGGGTTTGTGCAATTGCCTGAGCCGATGTTCCGCTGGCGACCAGTGACATTTCACGCATCTGTGACAGCACTCCTGCATCGGAATTAACTTTACGGGTGGCAACCACCACTACATTGGCGAGTTCGCTGACCTCTTCGACCAACTCCACGTTAAGTGCAGTCGATTCGCCACCTTTAATAGTTAAAGGTTCGGAAACAAATGTTTTAAAAGAAAGGAATGAGATTCGGACCGTGTAGTTTCCCTGAGGCAGATCTTGTAACAGAAATTTTCCATCGAGATCGGTCGAGGTTCCGATTGTAGTACCCTCGATGGACACACTTGCTCCGATAACAGGTTGCTTGCTTTTGGCCTCCAGAACGGTTCCATAAATAATACCGTTGGAAGTTTGTGACATGGCTACGGTAGCCAGCAGTAGAAAGATCAAAGTGAATAAAAAACGACTAAATCTTTGTTTCATTGCGACTTTGTTTGATAAATCTGTCTGTTTTCGCCGCAAAAATATGGGTGCCGTATTGACGAAATATTAACTTCTTGCTACATATCTGTTAATCTTAATTGAACTCAGTGTTAAGATGTTAATTTGTGGTAAAGTTCGATCACAAACAATAAAAACCTCTTTTTTGCATTATATTTGTTTGAAGGGAGATTTATTTCTGATTGCATATCAAAAAAGTTGTTGAATATGAGTAATGGAGTCCGCATTCTTTGGGTAGATGATGAAATAGACCTGCTGAAACCGCATATCCTGTTTCTAAAAGGAAAAGGATACGAAGTAGAGACAGCCAACAATGCGTACGATGCGATCGATATGGTCGGATCGCATCCTTATGATTTGATCATTCTCGATGAGATGATGCCGGGTATGACCGGTCTCGAGACATTGCCCAAAATCAAAGAGATACGCCCCACAACACCGGTTATCATGGTAACCAAGAGTGAAGAGGAGAACATTATGGATAAGGCCGTGGGCTCCAAAATCGCCGACTACCTGATCAAGCCGGTTAACCCCAATCAGGTGCTGTTGTCAATCAAAAAGAACGTTCACAGTCAGCAGTTGGTTTCCGAGCAGAGCATGGCAGATTACCGCAGTCAGTTTGGTGAAATTGCTTCAGCATTGGGACAGGCCCGAACCTTTACGGATTGGGCTGCTATCTATAAACGGCTGGTAGGTTGGGAGGTCGAACTGACCGATTCAACCGATACAGGTATTCGCGAAATTCTTGCATTCCAAAAGAATGAAGCCAATAACGAGTTCAGCAAATTTGTTCGAAACCACTACCTGAGTTGGTTCTCAGATCGGGATCAGGACACGCCGGTATTGTCGCACAATCTGATGAAGTCAAAGGTTTTTCCGGTAGCCGATGCAAACCCCAAAACCGTCTTTATCTTGATCGACAACTTCCGTTACGACCAGTGGCGGGTGATCCACCCGATTTTGCATAACCTGTACGAGGTGGCGCAAGAGGACTTTTATTGCAGTATTTTGCCCACCGCTACCCAATATGCCCGTAATGCGATTTTTGCCGGACTCACTCCGTTAGCCATTGATAAAATCATGCCCAATTTGTGGCTTAACGATAACGAAATGGGCGGCAAGAACCGCCACGAGGAGGATTTCCTCAAGCGGCAAATGCAATCGCAGGGACGGAACGGCAAACTCTTCTTTGACAAGATCATTCGTTCGGATGCCGGGAAGCGGCTGTTGGACAACATCGAGAAGGTACACCAGGCCGATTTCTCCGTGATTGTGTTCAACTTCCTCGATATGTTGTCGCATGCCCGTACCGAGACCCAGATCATTCGTGATCTGGCTGAAGACGAGGCGGCTTTCCGGTCGTTGACCCGCTCTTGGTTCGAACATTCCGATCTGTTATTGTTACTCAAGATGTTGGCAGAACGAGGACACACCGTGATTCTTTCATCGGACCACGGCACAGTCCGTGTCAACAATCCGGTTAAGGTGGTTGGTGACCGTGAGACATCACCGAACCTGCGTTACAAAACAGGCCGCAACCTCAACTTTAACCCCAAAGAGGTGTTTGCCATCACCAAACCCGAATTGGCTCACCTGCCCAAATCCAACATTACCTCAACCTATATCTTTGCTTATAATCGGGATTTCTTCGTCTATCCGACCAATACGAACCAATACGTTCGCTATTACGACAACACCTTCCAGCACGGAGGCATCTCGATGGAGGAGATGATTGTTCCCTTTATTGTACTGAAGCCGAGATAGTCGAATTTCTGTACAAAGAGGACCTCGGGAACGTGTCAGTTACCTTTCTAACGATATAGAAGTTGATTTAACGTGTTATTGATTTCGATAAAAAGACTTCGATAGCACAACTTACATCGTTCAAAAGGACGCACACAGATTGCCACCAATACCACAGTCAAGGTTATGTAAAGCATAGCTGCCTTCCCAAAAATAGCAGATTACCATATAAGTTGATTTATCTGATCTGTTTGCCACAAGCCCACAATAAGAAGCAAGAGACAATGTATGGGGAAAGGCGGTTCTTCGAAAATAGTTTGTATTTTTGTCGCAGGAGGATCGTCTCGCAACCGGATTCACAATCACGGTAGATGGACATCAAATTCGGAAGCAGAGCTATCCATGAATCAATCGACCAATGAAGACAATTAAAGTAGATGGAGTAGGAGATCTCCGTGATGCAGCGGAAGAGATTCTTGAATCGTTAGAAGGACGCACCATTGTTGCTTTCCGAGGAGAGATGGGCGCAGGAAAAACCACCCTGATCCGTGAGATCTGCGAACAGTTGGGCGTAACCGATACGGTAACCAGCCCCACTTTTGCTATTGTCAATGAGTACAAAGATCGAGATATGCGCCCGATCTATCACTTCGATTTTTATCGGATCAACCGGATCGAAGAGGCGTTCGACTTCGGTTACGAAGAGTATTTCTATAGCGGCCATCTCTGTTTGGTCGAGTGGCCTGAAAAGATCGAGCCCTTAATGCCTGAAGAGGGGGTAATGACCGTTCGAATCGAGGTAACAGGCGAAGAGGATCGTGTAATCTCGATCGACTAACGCTCCTCGATCACGCCTTGCATGATTTTACCAAGCGGTGTTGTAAGACGCCTGCATGGAATCGGCATTTATCGATATCGTTGTTTTGTACGTGCGAAAGCAAGACACAATAGGCATTCTGACATCATCAAAAGAACCTCCAGCAGTCCCATATCAGAAAATGGAGATCCCTGCTACGAAACATTAAGTAGGTTTATACAAAGGAAATCTTGTAGAATAACATCATCAGTAGGTTGATCTTATTCCTCGACAAATAACAATAAAGGACAGCATTGTAGCTGTCCTTTATTGTTTCAAATAGATTGCCTCTCCAATTCAATTATCCATTGTCATATATCCAGGATAGAGGCAAACTGTTCCTTTGGTCTGATTTGCAACCCGCAAACCTATTCCCGTGTCAGCACACCACCGACCACCGGTTGACCATTTTCGAGCCGTTGTTTACGCAACAAGGCCTCCAGGAAATAGTAATCGGCATATACGATCGGCACGTCAATTTCAGAGCCATTGGGCTTGTGTCCCGTACTGGATCTCAACAAGAAACCGTACATCGTCCCGGGTGCAACCAAATAACTCTTTGACAGGTTATTAATAATACTATCGGCTACAGCCCGGTATTTCAGGCTATCTGCTGAATAGGTGGACAATTCGTACAAGGCAGACGCTGCAACAGTAGCAGCCGATACATCCCTCGGTTCATTGGGAATATTCGGAGCATCGTAATCCCAATAAGGAATCAAATCTTCGGTTTGATTCGAACGGCTGAGGATATAGGCTGCAATTTGATCAGCTTGAGCCAAGTATTTGGGATCTTTGGTTTCGCGATAACAAACCGTGTAACCATAGAGGCCCCAAGCCTGTCCACGTGCCCATGCCGAAGAGTCGGCGTATCCTTGATGGGTTTGCTGAGCGATCCGTTTACCCGATATGGTATCGTAATCTACCACATGATAAGAACTGTAATCGGGGCGGAAATGATTTTTCATGGTCGTATCCGCATGGGTGACAGCAACTTTATAGAAAGTTGAGTCTCCCGTAGCCTGTGTTGCCCAGAAGAGCAACTCGAGGTTCATCATGTTGTCGATAATAACCGGATATTGCCATGGAAAAGTCGGCCCCCAATTGTCCCAGGAACGGATACAACCGGTAGTCGGATTGAATCGAGAGGCCAGCGACCGGGCACTCTCCAGCAATACGGCTTGATAATGATCATTCGGAGCCAGCCGTTGACCATTACCGAAACTGCAATACATCATGAATCCTATATCGTGGGTTCCTCGATTACTTTTTTGGCTTTCGAGTGCTTCAGTGTAGGTTTCGGCCTGTTGTTTCCAGAATGGATCGCCGGTATATTCGTACATATACCACAACTCTCCGGGGAAAAAGCCGCTGCACCAATCTGAAGCCGACACCAACCGCATCGAACTGTCGGGTTCGATGTTGCGGGGCGATGGCAACTCAACCAATGTCTTGTTTTGAGCAGCGCGAGTACTGTCGGCACACTGAATAGCAAGACGCAATTGACTGTCAGCAAAAGCAAAATCAGACTCTACAACTGATGTTTTCGGAGAACAAGATACCAATGCAAGACTGCTCATCGCAACGGATGCAAGCAGCAGATGTACGGAATGTTTCACGGAATGTATGGATATTTGAAAATTAGGTTAAACGAACTGTATGAAAGTGACCCAACGGTTCAAAGCTATTTCAATACCGGGGTGAACCCTTCGGTTGAACGCTCAGCCGATCCCGGTAACATCATTACGGTAAACTTCTGGGTTTCGTTACGTTTGAGATCCGTATCGAATACCACCATGGTTACATCCGGACAGGGAGTGTCATAGGTATTGACCGTAGGTGTCTTTTCAAAATACCACTTGATCGGAGTCTCGGAATCGACTTTCAAATAGCATTTTTTACCATCCTGCTCCAACAGCACTATGTTATCAGAGATAAGGGTCGGTTTGGCTTTGGTAGCCAATGTCCAACGCATACGGGTGTAATGCGGTCCGGCAGTTACTTTATCCTCAACTACCAAATAATCATTATTGACTAACGAGAATGCCCGTTCAGCCTTTTGCACTTGCCCGACATAGACCGGAGTCAGATCTGTCGCAACATAAGGCTGCTGAGGGTTAGAGCTGGAATCGATAATCGGAGCCGAACCCTTCATATATTGGTGCTTGTCGTTAAATGTCAGTGTATTGTGAGCAAAGTTATTGTATTTGAATACATCCCAACGCTGCGACTCCTGTGTCATGGTCCACAGATCTACACCGAGAGTCTCCGTATCGTTGTAGTCCTCACGACCCAGGTCGAGTGCCCAACGTACGCTATCAGCTTCGAAAACAAAACTACCTACATCCATGTGGCCATGGTTAATACTCGGTGAACCCATTTTTACGCCAACAAATCGAGCATTAGGATCGCCCCAGGCCGACCGCATCACACAAAGCGGGGTGTGACCATTGCCGATCCAATAGGTCTGCGTCGGCAAAACCGGCTGTTCCATAGGTGCACCTGCACCCCAAATTATAATTGCCGGCAAAACTCGATTGTTCAGGAATTTGTGAGTAGAATCCCGTTTCAAAGTGGCAATCTGATTGCACAACAGAGCAGGATCTTTGGTCTTATTGTAGAACCAGAAGAGTGCCGGTGATTCTTCCGGGGCCTCACCATTATCCATGAAATTGAATTGCAATCCCAGCGGACTGATCATCTGCATGGCAAACGTACCGGTCTGCATGAAACCAGGCATCTGCCCCAAGCCATAGTCAGTACCGAAACCACTTTCCAGTCCACTGATCATCAATACATTGAAAAGCGTTCCATAGCCCCAATAGCTGACTCCTTCGGGATAACCGCCATCCGGGGCATAATTGCGCATCGGAAGACGAACACGGTCAATAGCCCGATCGAGAATTTTCTGTGACCATTCAGGCGCTTCGTCTGCAATAGCTATGGCTCCGAAGGTGAGTCCACCGTTGCAGACCTGATTCCAGTTGTGTTCAGCATCGAGGAACCAGTTATACGTCGTATCGTATGAGGGGACAAAGCCTTTATTGATAATGGCTTCCCGTATGGTTTTACGCGAGGATTCGGAGAGTTTGGGATAGAGCCAATCGTAGCCAATACCGAGAGCCATGGTCATTTCTCCCACATCAAGGAAATGGCTGGGATTCCAATCCGAGAAAGAGGCAGCCTTGAGCATTTCGGCCTCAGCACGTTTGAAATATTTCTCCTCTCCGGTCATACGGTAGGCATAGCTGAGCACAAAAACACGCCGTAAGTTTTCCAGCGAAATAGCCAACAGACGCATTCCGGTTTTGATCCGTTCGTTAACGGGCAACGTAATGATACGATCAGCCTCCTGGAGAGTCAAAGCATGAATATTCCGCCATACGGAGTCCTTCTTGATCTGTTTGAGTAGTTGTTTTTCAGCTCCTTTGGGTAACATCAGACGGGGATGTGGAGCAATCTGATCCAAATCGACCTGTGCAAAAGTAGGTGTTGCCACAAACGTCAGCAGGGCAACCACGCAGGTTAATAGTAGTTTCATGAATGTGAATTTAGGCGATAAAATCTTAAACGAGAGCCTGTAAGGCGAATTTAGGTTCGAAGATACAAAATAAAATTCGATTCACCCATTTTAGAATTTTCAGACCTTGACGCTCAACACGGCAACCGTATCTACCCACCTGAAGCGAGGAATCTTACTTAACTCAACATTTTGTTGTTCAAGGTTACGGTGAATGGTGAACTTAAAAACGATCGTTTGACATTTTATGTTACAGGAACCGAAATATGAACTCATTGACAGAGATGTTTCTCAATAAAAATATATTGTAAAGGATGGCCATTCCATAAATATTCGTTCAAAATAATCTAGAAGGGTATTGGGAAACAGCGGCTAAAAACAGAAACCTGAAGGAAAATTTTGTGATTTTAAAATAAACATGTAATTTTGTGCCACTCAAATCGCTCGGGGTGTAGCTCAGCCCGGTTAGAGTACACGTCTGGGGGGCGTGTGGTCGAAGGTTCGAATCCTTTCACCCCGACAATTGAAAATAAAGAGGTTAGCTGAAATCGCTAACCTCTTTATTTTTCTTTGCACTCATATATTACCTTAATTCTAAGGATTTTATCACAGCTTCATAATATACCAACTAAAAAAAGCTCTCTTTTACAGTCCTTTTTTTTAAGGAGCGTAGATGGCGACCAACCTGAAATGAATTTACGACATATCACAACAGATATGCCAATACGGCATCCCAATCCGGGAAACGATCACTGCCAAATTGGATGAGTTCTCCTTCGAATCGGTCCGCACCATTTTTAGTACGGTCATCAATCAAATAATCCCCCTTGTTCAAATGTTTATGATGGGTAAAGATGGCACGTTTATAGGCCACATCTCCCAAATAGCATTTAATCCAGACCAATTTATCATTCAATGCCGTAGGGTTATCCCAGGGCGACGTCGACAGAATGTAGGTATCATAAACGGTTGACAGCTGCTTAAAACTCTCGATCGCCCCTTTTATCGGGACCATCTTTGAAAAGATATGCGGGCAATTATCATACGCCCCCTTATACGCCTCCTTATCTTCCGGTGCCAATGCGTCTATACCCGACTGAAAATCGACCAGCACATTGTCCATGTCCACATAAAGTACTTTTTCTTTTTTTGCCATTATTGTCAGATAATTATTACACATATTCCACACCTTCCTGTATCAATTGATTCTATTACCCATAAAGCCAGGTGGTCGCCCCAACAACTCACCCCCCAGGATAGATGCCTGTACACATCCTACAAGCAAACAGGAGTAGCATCCTATGCAATACGGAAATTTTCGAAATACAAAAACAGAGCAAAAGCCCAACTGCGGCTATTACTCAAACGTTGGTTTCTAAAGATTCATATTGATGCAACAAACGCTATTTTGTCAATAGGGCTGATTGATCACGAACATCTCAAAACCTTAATCGTAAAAGGGCAATTTCTCAAGAGTTCCCTCAGCATAGGGTTCAGTCGGATTCAAAGTCTCTCCGTTCAAAACCTTTTCATAATAGGAGAGGTACTGCTCCGCCATCACATGAGCATTGAAGGTATCCCGTACATATTCATGACACACCTGTGGAGAATAGGCTTGCCAATTAGCCATCGCCTCTCGCAGGCCGGAAGCAGAGTCGGAGAGGAAACCCACCTGTGCAGGGATCAATTCAGGCAACGAACCGTATGGCGTTCCGAATACCGGCAAACCATACCACATACTTTCGATCATGGCCAGTCCGAAAGGCTCGTGCCAACGCACCGGAAAAACCAACCCTTTCGATTTGCGCATGTAGAGCTGTTTCTGGGTCTGATCGACCATACCACAGAAGTGTATCTTCGGTGAAAGGGTCAATCGGAATCCGCTTTTGAAATTCAGACGGGTTCCACCCAATACATATAACCGTTCGGAAGGCATTCCCCGAACGATCCGAATCGCTCCCTTTACATTCTTGATGCGCCAAGCCGCTTTGGCTAAGAAATGGAAATAGTCTCTTTTGAGTTTAAAATCGGGTGTTCCGTAATCCGACCAATCCAAACCATTATATACATAGGCTGTTGCCCCATGGCGCTGAGCATGATTCCGGCTAACGAAAATGGTATTGATTCCGATTCGTCCCGACACGTTACCGTGAATGGTGGTCACAATCGGGATGTGAGCTTCTGCCAACTGCTCATCGCTAAAATTCCCCAATCCGAGATGAAAGTGGGCAATATCGGCATCATGCGGAATCTGCGCTATAATTGGACGAGAGGGATCGATCTCAATCACGCGTGCAAAATCGCATGTGGTATTGCGGGCTGCCAGGAAAGTAATCTGATGTCCCATCTCCACCAATGCTTTGGCAAGAGACCACATCACACGTTCCGTTCCCCCGTATTTATGGGCGGGGAGTACCCGATCGGTCACTTGGACAATATGCATAGCTGTTCGGAAAAGGAGGGTTAACAGGATTCGGAAAGCGGTTTTCCGGTAAACAAATATAGCTTCAAAGCGTCAAAAGTGCGATATTGTGAGCGATTTTTTCAGATTTTTTTGCACATATAAGTTTTTTAATTACCTTTGCACCGCTGAATTAGTCATCGGCATTCTCACGATTGGCCCATTCGTCTATCGGTTAGGACGCAAGATTTTCATTCTTGAAAGAGGAGTTCGATTCTCCTATGGGCTACCAGTAAAAACATAAAAAGCAAAAACACATAACCATGGCAAATCACAAGTCATCGAAGAAAAGAATGCGCCAGACCGAGGTGAAAAACGCTCGGAACAAATATTATCACAAAACCGCGCGCAACGCGATGAAAGCACTGCGTAACACCACCGAAAAGGATGCAGCAGTTGTATTGCTTCCTAAGGTGACCGCCATGCTGGACAAACTGGCCAAGAACAATGTGATTCACAAGAACAAGGCAGCTAACCTGAAGAGCAGCTTGCAGTTGCACGTCAACGCGCTCTAATCAGATAGACTGACGTTCCGGAATAAAGGAAGCCGTCCGAAAGGTCGGCTTCTTTGTTATACCCCCTATCCAAACTTTAGACCGTCTGTATCTTTCCAAATTGAGGAAGATTGCAGACGTTTTTTTGTTTGCTTCGGGGCAGCATATTACTTGCGTACGACTTACCCCCTCCACACCTTCTATACACAAAATCGTTTTTTACGCCCAGTACTTTCAATCAATAAAAATTTGGCCCGGCTGAACTCCAATAATCTGATTGGCTTAATCAATACAGACTTCTGCGAAAATTTAAATTGATTGATGTACTGGAATTCCCCGATCGTTCTGCATAGCCCATCATCTCCTCTATCACTCGGTGTGAATGATCCATAGGCCTTCCACATCACATTGTAGCTGCTCAACCCTCAACTCAACTGTTCCGGTATATAGTTTTAAAGCAAGTACGGCATTGCACTCAAATGCCGTTGTAGAGAACAACTTATTTCATATACGCTCACCAGCACATCATATTTTGCCTACAAACATTGTCAATGCAAACCAGTAACATATTTATCCTGTGACGATTGCGCGAAAAAATTGTGACAATTCGGCACCTTTTTCGGTCAATTCGGCACCGATTGTCCACTCTTTCTGACGTCCTTTCACAAGTTGTCATCAGTTGTCACCTTTGTGGTGTCAGAATTGCAGCCAATGCAGTATGGCAATGAATTTGATAGTGTATGTGATGAATTTGATTCACAAATCACGAAGAAGAAAGGAGAACACAAAATATGACGATCAACAACTTAACCATTCAGGCGCAAGAGGCTTTGCAAAGTGCAATGTCACTTGCCACCGGCCACGGCCAGCAGGCTGTTGAGCCGCTCCACATTCTGGAGGCCATCGTCACCGAAGATGACAGTGTTGGCGTTTACCTGTTGCAGAAGTTGGGCGTGAACATCAACGCGTTGCGCTCGATGCTCAAACAGGAGATCGACCGACTGCCCAAAGTTTCGGGCGGAGACCCCTACTTCTCGCGTGAAAGTTCCGAAGCTATTCAAAAAGCGGGAGACTTTACACGTGAGTTCAACGACAAGTATGCTTCCGTAGAGCACTTGCTGTTGGGTATTTTGGCAGGTCGTGACATGGCCAGCCGATTGCTGAAAGATTCCGGTGCCACCGAGAAGGAGATGATTGCAGCGATCAAGAACCTGCGTAAAGGCTCAACAATCGATTCACAGACCAATGAGCAGACCTTCGATGCATTGGGCAAATATGCAATCAACCTGAACGAGCAGGCCCGTAAAGGCAAATTGGATCCGGTTATCGGTCGTGACGAAGAGATTCGTCGTGTGCTGCAGATCCTTTCACGCCGTACCAAAAACAACCCGATTCTGGTTGGTGAACCGGGTGTTGGTAAGACCGCTATTGCCGAAGGTATTGCACACCGTATCATCGACGGCGATGTGCCCGAGAACCTGCGTAACAAACAGATCTACTCGCTGGATATGGGTGCCCTGATTGCCGGTGCCAAATACAAAGGTGAGTTCGAAGAGCGACTGAAAGCCGTTGTCAAAGAGGTTATCTCATCAGATGGTGAAATTCTGTTGTTCATCGATGAGATTCACACCTTGGTAGGGGCAGGCAAGAGTGATGGCGCCATGGATGCCGCCAATATCTTGAAACCGGCTTTGGCACGTGGTGAGTTGCGTGCGATCGGTGCGACGACACTGGATGAGTTCCAGAAATATTTTGAGACCGATAAGGCGTTGGAGCGTCGTTTCCAGAAGGTGATGGTCGATGAACCCTCTGTTCCGGATGCCATCTCGATCCTGCGTGGTCTGAAAGAGCGTTACGAGAACCACCACAAAGTGCGGATCAAAGACGAAGCGATCATCGCATCCGTTGAGCTGTCACACCGTTACATCACCTCACGTTTCTTGCCGGATAAGGCGATTGACCTGGTCGATGAGGCGGCAGCGAAACTGCGACTCGAGATGAACTCCGTACCTGACGAAATCGATGAACTGGATCGTAAGGTACGCCAGATGGAGATCGAACGCGAAGCGATCCGTCGTGAGAACGATCAGGGGCGTATCGATGAGTTGACCAAAGAGATCGACGACTTGAACGGCAAACGTACCGCAATGCGTGCAAAATGGCAGAGCGAACGCGACCTGCTCGAGAAGGTTCAGAAGAACAAACAGCTGATCGACGAGTATAAACTTGAAGCTGCTGCTGCTGAGCGTAGCGGTGATTATGGCAAGGTAGCCGAACTCCGTTACGGTAAGATTCAGGAGGCCCAGAACGAGATTACACGGTTGCAGGCTGAGATCGAAAAGAGCCATGCAGGCGGCGCCATGATCAAAGAGGAGGTCGATGCCGAAGATATCGCCGAAGTGGTTGCACGCTGGACCGGTATTCCGGTAAGCCGTATGATGCAGAGCGAGCGTGAGAAGCTGCTTCAGATGGAGAGTGTACTACATGAACGGGTGATCGGTCAGGACAAAGCGATCGAAGCGATTGCCAATGCCGTACGTCGTAGTCGTGCCGGCCTGCAGGATGCCCGTCGTCCGATCGGTTCCTTCATCTTCCTGGGTACGACCGGTGTCGGTAAGACTGAGTTGGCCAAGGCTTTGGCAGAGTATCTGTTCAACGATGATACGATGATGACGCGTATCGATATGAGTGAATATCAGGAACGTCATAGCGTTTCACGACTGATCGGAGCGCCTCCCGGATACGTCGGTTACGATGAGGGTGGCCAGTTAACCGAAGCCGTACGTCGTAAACCCTACTCGGTTGTCCTGCTTGACGAGATCGAAAAGGCCCATCCGGATGTCTTCAACATCTTGCTGCAAGTATTGGACGATGGTCGTCTGACCGATAACAAAGGGCGTACTGTAGACTTCCGCAACACGATCATCATCATGACTTCGAACATCGGTTCACCGATTATTGTGGAGAACTTCTCGAAATACCACAACGAGACTCCACCCGAAGAGGTGATCGAGAAGACGCAGAATGAGGTCTTTGAGTTGATGAAACAGACGATTCGTCCGGAGTTCCTGAACCGTATTGACGAGATCATCATGTTCACGCCGCTGACCAAAGACGATGTTCGTCAGATCGTTGTCCTGCAGCTTGCCCAGATCAACAAAATGCTGGAAGAGAACAGCATGAGACTGGAGGTTTCAGACAAAGCGATCGACTGGTTAGCCAAGAAGGGATTTGATCCGCTGTTTGGTGCACGACCGATCAAACGTACCCTGCAGCGTTATCTGGTCAACGAACTCTCGAAAGAGATTTTGGCCGGAACGGTCAGCCGAGATTCGGTCATCCATGTTGATGCCAACGAAAACGGATTATTCTTTAAAAATTGATTTCAGTAGATCATTTGATCTATCCGAAACTACAAACCGCAGAACATCTAACCGTGTTCTGCGGTTTTTTATTTTATGCCTTTCCGTTGCAAAGCCAAATGACATCCCAAAATTTTACTGATCAGTCCCCGTTTCATGTATAATGCCTCATAATGCATCCTCCCAATCGGACATATCTAACAAAAGATCCCGATAAGTCCCCTTGCTATTCCTGCGGAAAAACGGCATATTTGCACTGCATCATTCCAACCTATAAACTTATAACATTTATGGATTGGTTACTGGATTTGGGCTATTTCGGCCTTTTTCTCGGATCATTTATTGCGGCTACGGTCGTTCCGTTCAGCTCGGATGTCCAACTGATCGCTATGCTGGCTGTCGGGGGGAATGTGTGGCTTTGTGTGGGAGTGGCCACACTCGGTAACTGGCTCGGCGGACTGACCTCTTATTGGTTGGGTTGGCTCGGTAAATGGGAGTGGATCGAGCGTTTTCTGCATATTAAACACGAAACCCTCGTTAAACATAAAAGTAAAATCGACCGTTTTGGAGCGTGGCTCGCTTTATTGACCTGGTTACCCTTCGTTGGCGATGTCTTTGCGTTAGCTTTAGGATTCTATCGTGTCAATTTTCGCTCTTCGGCTCTATTGATGTTAGTCGGTAAAGGAGCTCGTTTTGTCATGTGGGCACTTCTCTATCTGTGGAGCAAACCCATGCTCTCTTGACCTGATCCTCTGACCACAACCACGCTCCAGATAGCCGCAACAAGTTTATACCCCCATTAGAGACAACAAAAAAGAGAGGCACCATCTCAATCGTGCCTCTCTTTTCTATTTGATTAGGAATGCGTATTTTCCATATACAGATGGGAATTGCTCACTACTGCAACCTCTCTGCACGTTTCTCCTATCATAACTTTAAACACGTCCGACATACATACCCTTACACTCCATCCAGCATACCGTTTCATCCTTTATCTGCAAGGACCTATAGAGTAGTGGATATGCATAGTAACCTATTGAATACCGAACCGGGGTCTATTCAACAGTTATAAACCACTCCACGGTGGATCGCAAAGATTGGGTATCCTTTTTCGGACAAAACCCGCACTCCACTTTCTTAACGTACACGACGTTTGAAAATCCACGCATCCGGGAACGAACCGGCACATTGCTGCTTAAACCTTTTGGCCTGTTGCTCTGTTGCCGCTAACGAGGTATAAATCATAATTTTCCCATTATCGAGCGGCAGTTTATAGTAGGAAAGCGTATTATCAATTTGTTTAGCCTGCGCAATAAATTTATTTGCATTGGCATCCGTGCTATAGGTTCCAACCACCACATAATAGCCCATCTGCCCAGGTGCCACAGTCGATGTAGCGGGCGAGGCCGAAACAGCCGGTTTTGTTGGAGCTGTTGTTGCAGGTGCAGGCTGAGCCGTCGGTTTGGAAGCAGACGCTGTCGCCTCTTCTGAATCGTCAGCCGCCTCATCTGTCGTCGCAGCAGGCTGATCCGTAGCCGTCTGTGTGCGAGGCGTTGCAGGCGTCAATTCTTCCCACTCAATCGCCTCGTCTTCGTATGAATAGGTACTGCGATTAAGCAAAGTGATCGCTCCGTAAGAGATCGCGCCTCCGATAATAATTGCACCAAGTACCCACCATATGATCTGACGGACCTCCATTTGCCGAGGAACTCTTGCAGGTTCCGGTCGAATGGGATTCATAATCTCATTCAATCCTGGAGCCGGATAGAACCGCTTTTCACGGATTTCCCCTACCGAATCGATGCGAACCACCTCTTCACTGCGAACAGTTGCCAGCCAACTGTCATAAATAGCTCTGGCCTGTATCTCATCCTGATTATTATTTTGTGCGATTAACGCTACAATATTCAAAAAATCAGGATTCTCAGTCTCAGCATAAATCACCAGATTGAGCGGAGGGGTAATCATCCCTTTTTTCTCCATCACCGGAGGGCGGGTAATCACCTTTAATGATCCGATTTCGGGCAAATTGATACTCTGGCGACGAACCAGTGCATTGAAAATAAGTGTACTGATAGAATCCATGGCTTTAGGCTTATAGGTTTTATTTGCGTTTGCCAGATTTCCCGGCAACCGTTTTTTTCAACGGGGATGGTGTTAGCGGTGCTTGCTTTAACGCACGCCACAGGATGACGACTCCTGCCACAATAAACGGAATGCTCAACAGTTGCCCCATGTTCAACACCATATGCTGTTCGAAATCCACTTGTGGATTTTTGATAAATTCGATCAAAAAACGGGTGCCGAACAGAATAATCAAGAAGAACCCGAACATTACACCGGGCCGACGGCGAGCCAAATCCTTTTTATAGTACATCCAGAGCAGGATCACAAACAACACCAAATAACACAAGGCTTCATAAATCTGTGTCGGATGTTTGGGAAGGGTTTCGCCGTCACGTACGAAAATAAAGCCCCAGGGCAAGGAGGTAACGGTTCCATAGATCTCGGAGTTCATCAAATTGCCCAATCGCACAGCGACTCCACTGATGGCAACTACGATACTGATTCGATCCAACGACCAGATATAGGGCAATTTATTTTTCCGGGAGAACAGCCACAAGCCGATCAACAGGCCGACTGCAGCTCCGTGACTGGCCATACCACCTTGACGGATATCGAGAATTTCGACAGGGTGGGTCAGGTAATATCCTGGATCGTAGAAGAGGCAGTGTCCTAATCGAGATCCCAAAACGGTCGAAATCACTCCGAACCAAAAGACCGAATCAAAGGTCTTTTCGCTCAACCCTTCGCGGATCATAATATGGTGGAAAATGTAGGCGCTGATTCCGAGAGCTACCGCCCAAAGCACCCCGTAATAACGGACCTCGAACGACCCGAGATGAAACAGGGCCGGATTAACATCCCATGTAACGACAAGTGGAAGAAGGCTTTCCATGTGTGTTGATTAGATATGAACAAAATAAGCAAAATACACGCAATAGAATGCTGTTTCAATGAAACTTCAGCATTGAATGCATGCTGTGTACACAATAAACCTAATGAATGTCAAACATTGCAAATTCTCCCCGTAGGGTGAGAATTTTGCAAAAACGCATCCTATAATTTTCAAATATACGCAATTTCTTGTATCTGCGGTTTGGGTTAACAGATAATTTCCCTCGATGGACAAACAGCTAGCAGGGCGGATGTACAAAGAACCTCTGACAAAGAATTTGTTGGCATTCGAACAGAGACCCGGAAACACGATACACAATGCGAAACGGCCAGGTCTAATTGGCTGACCAGTGAATCTGCCCCAACCATCAACTCTGCTTCCGGCAAACCCATATTATTAAGACCTGCGGAACAATCAGAGTGGTAATACTAACCCTTATGCTGCAACAAAATCGGGGAAAGGCTAAAAAGCCCTATTAAATCAATAGCAACAAGACAACACAGACTATCGGACAACGTATTACATCCTTTCATAGAACAGATGGGGGCAGACTGCTCCTTTCTATATACCATAGGCCTCACCAATAAACCCATACAAAGATAAAGGCTCTGAAACTGTTAAATAGGTCAGCAGGTTAGATAAAAGTGAACCAATGCCAGAAAAACAGAGTAAATCAACTAAGGATTGATTCCAACAGCTATACACTTTTAGTCGCCGATACAGGATTGGCTTTAGGAGCCTCTTTGGCCAAAGCGAACGAGAAGGTGCTGCCTTCACCCAATTTGCTACGCAAAGTGATGACCTGTCCATGCGCTTCGAGGATATGTTTAACAATCGCCAATCCCAAACCTGTTCCTCCCTGTTCCCGAGAACGGCTCTTATCAACCCGGAAAAAGCGTTCAAATACGCGTGGAATATACTCTTCTGCAATACCCACCCCGTTGTCAGCCACTTCGATCATCACACGATCATACATATCGACGAAACTGACCGTAGTGGTTCCATTGTCACGGCCATATCGCACCGAATTGATCAACAGGTTCATAATTACCTGGCTAATTTTGCGACGATCCGCATAAACCAATACCGGTGGTTGGAAATTGCTTGTACCGATACGGAATGTAATATGCCGAGCCGAAGCCTCTATTTCGATCGATTCGGCAATCTCTCGTACCAACGCCACAATATCGAACCGCTCCGGCTCCAACACAAGCGAACCCGACTCGAGTTTGGAGATTTCCTCCAAATCTTGCACGATATTGATGAGTCGATCTATACTTTTTTCAGAGCGTTCGAGGTATTTACGATTGATATTTTCGTCTTCCAACCCACCGTCAAGCAGCGTCAAAATGTATCCTTGTATGGTAAAAATCGGTGTCTTGATCTCGTGCGACACATTACCGAGAAACTCCTTGCGGTAACGCTCATTCTCTTTCAGCCGTGCAATTTCACGGGCATTCTTTTCGGCCCACAGATTCAATTCGTCTTGCAGCCCACTAACCAGATCATGAGTCGGAGGCAGATCATGGGTTCGGATATTCTTTGAGAGCAGGACCTGATAAATCGGCTTGATCCGATAACGCACGAAGAGATTAAACAGGTAGTGTGCAGCAAAAAAGAGCAAGACAAACAGCCCGCATGAACAGATCAAAATCGAAGTGGGTTGCAGAGCCAATACCACTCCAAAAACAATGCTGATAAAGGCTGCAACAGTTGCAACAGCCAATGCCGCCCCTGCCGTGGTTTTGATCTTGAATCTCATCATGCTGCGCAACCGGTTAGGCCTTGGGCTGATACTGTTTCATCAGCTTAGTGATATATTTACCCACAATGTCGAATTCGAGATTGACCGTCGAGCCTACTTTTAAGGTATGGAAATTGGTGTGTTCGTATGTGTAGGGAATGATCGCTACCTGAAATGACGAAGCCTGTGAGTTGACAACGGTCAGACTGACTCCATTGACCGCTACAGAACCTTTTTCCACGGTTATGTTACCGGGAGTAGGGTCGTATTCAAATGTATAATACCAACTGCCGTCTGCTTCACTGATCGCTGTACAACGAGCGGTCTGATCGACATGTCCCTGGACAATGTGTCCATCCAGCAGTGCATCAGGACGCATACTCCGCTCCAAGTTGACCAAATCTCCCGGTTGGAGTTCACCCAAATTGGATTTGACAAGCGTCTCGTGGATCGCAGTCACGGTATAGCGAGGTGCATCCAATTCGACAACAGTCAGACAAACTCCATTATGAGCAATGCTTTGATCAATACGCAATTCATTCGTAAATGGGGCTTCAATGGTAATGTGCTTATTGCCTTGATCTTCACGGACGGCAACGACACGTCCTGTAGCTTCAACGATTCCTGAAAACATGATCTTTGTTTGATTAATATAAAGTTCCAGCCGCTTTATCCCTGATGCTACACCAAGAAGCACGGCCACTACCGACATACAGTTAGAGGTCACAGAACAGACACTATAAAAGCAAGTTCGTCGCTCTTCAAACCCTTTCTGTCAATGTTACGAAACAAAGATCACAAAATTTTCTTGATAATGACACCTTCGACCACAAACAATTTGCGGATTGCCTCCCGTTTGATGGAAATCGGATCATACGCCTCTGTATTTCGAGGCAACAACAACAGCTCCTCTTCATGTGGACTTTGGCGGACAATCCGTATACCTTTAAACGTCTCGGAAAGGATCAGACACATTGCTCCGGGGAGCAGTTCGTCGGGATTTTGACGACGCAACAGGACGTAACTTCCCGCCGGAACCTCAGGCTGCATGGCATCGCTCAAAGACAAAGCGGCCAGATCGCAACGTTTCAAAGGCGGGAAATCAATATAAAATTGGGGTTGAAGAGGCTGTTCTCCATCGGTTCGCTCAAGCATTTCGACCGCTTCGACCGCATCCATGCCATAACAAGGAATCCCCGAGTTTTTACTGGAGCTTTTTTGGTCGATCATCATCTCTCCTTCGCCGGTGAGCAACCAACCTTTGCTGATGGAGGGATATTTGGCAGTGATCAATTCGGCCAAATCGTGGCTGATCCCATTATTACCTTTTTTGATCTGGTACAGGTTTTCACTTCGCTTCAGGCCGATATGCAGCGCAAAAGCATTAATAGACAATCCTGTCCATTTGATCACCTGTTCGAGACGGTGCCACTTTTCAGTATTAGGAATATTATTTGACATGTTGGTGGAATTCGTGTGTTATGTAGTAAGTAACCGCACAGTGAGGGAGTTGGGTTCAGAAATTCTTCCTGTCAAGAAGCTGGAAATCGGGGGTGAAAATTTGTATTAACGCTAAAAAAATTGCACCTTTGCATTCACAAGTTTCACATGCCTCCGTAGTTCAATGGATAGAATGGCAGATTCCGGTTCTGCTGATATGGGTTCGATTCCCGTCGGGGGTACTTTGATTGGGCAGAAGTTTTCTTCTGCCTTTTTTATTGCACACCGTTGTCTGTCTGTAAGAAGAGTATCTCATCTTCGTCTCCATTCCTTTTGAAAATTGATGATCCAATCTCTTTTTACCCTCGTTGCGAATTACTCTCTTTGAATGACTTATCTGTTTTTCTTAATCAGTTTACTCAGTTTGTGTCAATAGTTCCGAATCATTTGTCCGGAGGTATTGGTAAGTGTACGCTCATGGTGTGATCCATTGTTTGAAAAAAATACGTTCATCCCTTCAGATCGCATTCATTTATTAATGACAAGCGAGATGCCACAATTGCATTTATTTTGTTATCTGGCAATCCAATAGCGTATTTTCGTATAACAATAGTGTCTCCACGTTTTCATTGCGACGCCTACCCAATCCTGGCATACAGCTCCTAAACCTTTGGTTTCGCTATCAGAATCTGAAAATTTAGTATTGTAGTGGATGAAATAGCGTATTATTCCGTCTTTTTATACGAAATTAATAAAAATATTGAAAGGCATTCACTCTTTTCAGCCTTTTTAGAACATTGAATTATCCCAATTATTCAATGATTTTTGATAGATAGAGTAAAAACACTTTACAAGTAAATTAAACTTGTATATATTAATATATTTGATTTTCTGAATATTATATATTACATGTGAAATATTTAAAACTTAACAAGTAATTTTAATAATCACACAGAACTGTCACTTTATGAACATGAAGAACGAACCGTATAGGACAATATTAAACCTAAATATTGTATAGACTATTCACAAAATACTGAGGGATTATTTTGAAAATCAATGGATGACAACCCCATTTGTTAGCAAAGAGGACAAAATAAAGAGACGACCTCAGCATGTGAGGTCGTCTCTTTATAATATTATCGGTCACACTAATATTTAACCGTTGTAATAAACCAAGGGCAAGACAAGGAGCAGTAACAACATTAACCAGCTTTTAGGACTGCCCACCAACAATACAGACAGCTCTCACCCTCTTAGCACTGATTGCCGCCCCTCGAATAGCAATTACGGATGCATGTAACTCTCGATATCTTCGGTAGTAGCTGGAGCCCGACGGTTGCCCAACATACGATTGCCATCGGGAGTGATCAACATATCGTCTTCGATACGAATACCTCCAAACCCGATATATTCCCGGGTTTTCTCAAAATTAATAAACCCGTTGCCGAGCCCCTCTTTTTCCCACTTGTCGATCAGGGCAGGAATAAAGTAGATACCCGGTTCAACCGTCATGATCATACCCGGTTTGAGTCGTTTGCCCATCCGCAACGAAGAGAGTCCCGGTGTCTCACTGCGCATGGATTCCTCGTCGTAACCGACATATTTTTCACCGATATTCTCCATGTCGTGTACGTCAAGCCCCATTTGATGACCCAACCCGTGAGGCATAAAGAGCGCTTGAGCACCACAAGCGACAGCATCCTCCATATTGCCCTGCATCAGCCCCAACTCTTTCAGACCATCGGCAATGATCCGTGCAGCCTCATTGTGCATCTGCCAATAAAAGAGATCCGGTTTAGCCAGCTCGAATGTGCGGCTGTTCGCTGCCAAAACAATATCATAAATAGCTTTCTGGCGAGCCGTAAATTTACCATTGACCGGAATGGTACGGGTGAAATCGCTGCAATAGTTCATATTGGTTTCAGCACCGGCATCGACCAACAGCAGACGCCCTGACTCCAAAACATTGCCATGATTGTGGTTGTGAAGTGTCTCACCATTCTGGCTGACGATCGACAGGAACGAAACTCCGGCTCCATACTGACGCGCAATACCATCGATTGCACCGGCAATCTCCTGTTCAACCACACCTGGACGACACATCTGCATCACCTGCAGGTGCATTTTGGTACCAATCGTACAAGCTCTTTCGATCTCGTCGATCTCATCCTGTTCTTTGATTTCGCGCAACGCCACTACAGCTTTGGCCAATTCAACCGAAACCTGCTCTTTGAGGGCAGCCGGTTGCAAGCCGAGCAGTTCACACAACATCAGGGTCACCTCACCCCGATAAGGAGGCAAATAGTGAATCTTCCGGCCTTGGGCAATTGCCTTCTTTACCGTTTCGGCCAGTTGAGCCAATCCGGCCGTCCGGGTTACACCCACTTGCTGGGCCTGCTCAGCCAACGATGGTTGCGGGCCCATCCAGATAATATCATCGATCGTGTAATCCTCTCCGAACAACATATCCTCTCCTGAGTCCGCGTCAAGAATACCGGCAAATTCGGGATGATTCAAACCAAAGAAATAGAGGAAAGTACTATCCTGACGGAATGGGAAAGTATTACTCGGATAGTTGGCAGAAGCTTCGTGGTTTCCAGGGAGCAGAATCAAACCACTGCCAACACGCTTACGCAGCGCTTCTCGACGACGTATATACGTTTTTGCTTCAAACATGGTAAAAGATTTGTTGGTTGGATCGCCGGGTATCGACGATCCGATCTGCTTCGTTGTGGACAGGGATCACTTTTGCAAATGCCGGCCAGTTATGGAAGAGATCGTTCAAAAGTAACAAAAACTTGTGGCAATCTTGCTATCTTTGTCGGGAAAAAGAGAAGGCCACAACGTAGTTGCAGAAGAAATTTTGTTATCTTGGAAATCAATATCTGCGCTACATCCGTTTTCCAATAAAAAGATCTTGGTTACCCCGATTGAGATCTGCATAGTCAGTATAAACCGCCCAAAGGGAACATCTGGGTTAATCAAGGAGATTGAACGGACAGGCTACTCAAAAAACATGGAGAGATGAAAATTGCGATCGTAGGAACAGGATATGTCGGGCTGGTATCCGGTACCTGTTTTTCTGAAATGGGAATCGAGGTGATCTGTGTCGATGTGGATCGGGCAAAAATTGAACGACTCCAGCAGGGTGAAATTCCCATTTACGAACCGGAACTTTCTGTACTCGTCCAAAAGAACATGAAGGCCGGACGTCTCTCTTTCGCAACCGATTTGGCCTCTCATTTGGATGAAGTCGAAGTGGTCTTCATCGCGGTCGGAACTCCGCCTGATGAAGATGGATCGGCCGATCTGCACTATGTATTGGAGGTGGCTCGTGAATTCGGCGCCGCCATCAACAAATACGCACTGCTGGTCACCAAAAGCACCGTCCCCGTCGGTACTGCAGCTCGAATCCGAGAGGTGGTCGATGCTGAATTGAAACGACGCGGGGTAGAAGTAGAGTTCGACGTAGCCTCTAACCCCGAATTTCTCAAAGAGGGTAGCGCAGTCAAAGATTTCATGAGTCCGGATCGCGTAGTCGTCGGCGTAGAAAGCGAACGGGCACGCGAACTGATGCAACGCCTTTACCGTCCTTTCCTGTTGAACAATTTCCGGGTGATCTTCATGGATGTACCCTCTGCCGAGATGACCAAATATGCCGCCAACAGCATGTTGGCCACCCGCATCAGTTTTATGAATGATATTGCCAACTTGTGTGAACTGGTTGGTGCTGATGTCAATATGGTACGACGCGGAATCGGAACCGATATGCGCATTGGCAATAAATTCCTCTATCCGGGATGCGGATATGGCGGCTCATGTTTCCCCAAAGATGTGAAAGCCCTGATCCGAACAGCCGAAGAAAACGGCTACCAAATGCGGGTCTTGAAAGCTGTCGAAGAGGTCAATGCCCATCAAAAACGGGTACTGTTCGACAAATTGAATCGCCATTTCAACGGAGATCTCAAAGGGCGTAAGATTGCGTTATGGGGTCTGGCCTTCAAACCCGAAACCGATGATATGCGTGAAGCAACGTCAGTCGTGCTGATTCGACTGCTGATCGAGGCAGGGGCAGAGGTGACTGTTTACGATCCCGTAGCCATGAACGAATGCCACCGCGTAATCGGCAACCAGGTTCACTATGCTGACGACATGTACGAGGCAGTCATTGGAGCGGATGCTTTGTTGTTGGTAACTGAATGGAAACAATTTCGGGTCCCCAACTGGGAGTTACTTAAAAAGACGATGCATACACCGTTGATTTTTGACGGACGCAACATTTACGATCGGGACGAACTGGAGACGGCAGGATTCACCTACTACTACATCGGAAGCAATGCAACTTGCTGATATTTTTATAAACTTGCCGCTTCGACACAATCCGATTCTTTCCTAAGATTCAGTCTATCGATCTGTTAGTGCGACCAAAGGACATCGCTCTTACCGACAATACAATTTTGCTAACACAACACGACTTTTGCTATTATCCCAAAAGCAACATCAGCTTGTAGAAAAACCCATCAAAAGAAGTTTTATATTAATTTTCCCAAGTTGGTTCGATATTTCTCATTTTAGATCAATCATCACTGCCTATGACTTGGGCAGGAGTTTTGTAAATACCAGACCTACAAAGACAATTTTAATAACTGCTCTCCACAGATTAGTATCCTATCAGATAAGAGCACAAAGCCATATCGAAGTTCGATTTGGCCAATTACAACAAAAGCAGTTATTTTGCGCCAAATTTCAGAGATTCATGTATATAAAACCGCCAAAGATTATTCGTACGATATTTCCGTCTCTGATTTGGGAGATGCCTCCCTCCGATGAGGTTTATCTCACTTTTGATGATGGACCGACACCCGGAGTAACTGAAGAGATTCTCGAACAGTTGGCCAAATACGATGCGAAAGCTACCTTTTTCTGTCTTGGCAAGAATGCTGAAATGCACCCTGAACTTTTCGAACGGATCAAAGCTGAAGGACATCGTATCGGAAACCATACATACAGCCATCAAAAAGGTTGGCGGATGACTCTCGAAGCCTATCTCGAAGATGTCGAACTGGCCAATAACCTGTTGCATACAGACCTGTTCCGACCTCCTTATGCACAAATCAAACCGTCGCAAGCACGCCGCCTGAGTGAACATTACAACCTGATTATGTGGGATGTCCTCTCGCAAGATTACAACAGACAGATCTCTCCTCGTCTCTGTTTGCGTAATGTGACAAAACATGTCCGTGGCGGTTCGATTGTCGTTTTTCACGATTCACTCAAAAGCTATCGGAATATGTCCTACGCTCTGCCTCGTACTTTGGAATTTCTGTACGAACGAGGGTTGAAATGTGTAGGAATTGAGATTTAATTGGTTCATGGCTGTACATTGGCGTACCGCTGTTGAGACAAGAATCGATGTCAATAGGGTTGTACTACCGATACCGTGAACTACGTCCATAAAAGCTGTTAGTTTTTCAATAACGGGTATGAAAAAGAGACGCAACATCATCGTAGCTGTGACCGGAGCCAGCGGTTCAATCTATGCACGCCTATTGTGTCAACGACTGGCACAGGTCGAGGAAGTGGGCGATATTGCCCTGATCGTCACTAGTAACGGAGATGCCGTGTGCCAGTACGAAGATGACACTACCTGGATGGAAAATCCTCGTTTAACCCGTTACCACAACGATAATCTCTTTGCACCGCCAGCTTCCGGATCAGCCCCATTCGACGCCATGGTGGTTATTCCCTGTTCGATGGGTATGGCGGGACGTATTGCCGCCGGTATTTCGAATGATTTGACCAGCCGAGCTGCCGATGTAATGCTCAAAGAGCGCCGTCGTCTGATCTTGGTGCCACGTGAAGCACCCATGAGTACGATCCATTTGCGCAATTTGACCACCCTGTCCGAATGCGGCGCCATTATCTGCCCTGCAGCTCCGTCGTTCTATTCCCACCCCCAAGATATCGAAAGCCTTTGCGGAACCATCATTGAACGAGTACTCACTCTACTGGAAGTGGACACACCCCACTACGAATGGACCGGGCAACCGGATACGACACATTAACCGAAAATCCTCTCTTTGGCAACTGTAATAACACTTCTGGCATATTCTAACATATCAATAGAAGTGTAACAAACGTGCTACGCCGATCTGAAAGAACCGGATAAAAACGGTTGCCACCATTTTATCATTTGGTGTCTCTTGCTATTTTTGTATATCCATCAGGATAGGACATCTTGAAATTCCGCCAACGGCAGAAACCGATCATAATCGAGACGTACATCAATTGCCATGCCTGTCAATGAAAAAAATACGGTGATTTCGCAACGCATACAACTGTTGAAGGAAAAGGTAGCCTTGCTGCCCGATTCTCCTGGTGTGTACCAGTTTTTGGGTGCAGACGGCAAGGTGATTTATGTGGGCAAGGCCAAAAACCTGAAACGGCGGGTTTCATCTTATTTTCTGACACGCGCTGACCATACGCCCAAAGTGCGGGTTATGGTGGGTAAAATCGTCGATCTGCGTCATACGGTAGTGGCCAGTGAAAGCGAAGCATTTCTGCTGGAGAACAACATGATCAAGAATCTCCAGCCCCGTTACAACATCCTGCTCAAAGACGACAAGACCTATCCCTGGATTGTGATCCGTAACGAACCCTTCCCACGGGTACTCTCGACCCGCCGTTTTGTTCGGGATGGCTCGCAATATTTCGGTCCCTACGCCTCGGTATATATCCAAAAAGAGATTTTAGAGATGTTGCGAGGGATCTATCAGCTGCGGACCTGCTCACTCAACCTGGCACCTGATCAAATTGCAAAAGGGAAATACCGGGTCTGTCTCGAATATCATATCGGCAACTGCAAAGGACCTTGCATCGGACAACAAAGCGAAGAGGAGTATCGCGAAAGTATCGGCATGGTAGCCTCACTGCTCAAAGGGGATACCCGCGCCACGCGCGAATACCTGCAACAACGGATGACCGAAGCCGCTGCAGAGATGCGGTTTGAAGAGGCCGGACGTTACAAAAAACGGTTGGAACTGCTGGCCGGATATCAGAGCAAGTCAGTGGTCGTAAGCAATACGCTGGGCAGTATGGATGTCTTCTCACTGATTGTGGATGAAGGGATAGCTTTCTGCAATTTTATGCGTATTGCCCAAGGTTCGATTGTCAACACATTTACCGTTGAGTTGAAGCCCGGTTTGGAAGATGAGCCTCGTGATGTGCTCTCGTATGCCATCACCAGTATTCGTGATCGGCTGCAGGGGCGATTGCAGCGTGAGGTATTGGTGCCTTTCTTGCCCAACGAAGAGCTGTTCGAAGGGATCACTTTCAATATTCCCCAACGCGGTGACAAACTCCGCCTGTTGGAGCTGTCGGAACGGAATTGCCGGCTCTATCGACTCGAAAAGCTCAAACAGATCGAGATCAAGGATCCGGCCAAACATGTGACCCGGGTGATGGCAGCCCTGCAAAAAGAGTTGCACCTGAAGGTAGCGCCACACCATATTGAATGTTTCGATAACTCAAACCTGCAAGGGACTAATCCGGTCGCTTCGTGTGTGGTATTTCGCGATGGCATGCCTTCACGAAAGGAGTACCGCCATTTCAACATCAAAACGGTGGTCGGTGCCAATGACTTCGCTTCGATGGAGGAGGTGGTGACACGACGATACAGTCGTCTGCTGGCCGAAGGAGCCGAGCTACCTCAATTAATCGTGGTGGATGGCGGCAAAGGGCAGTTACGGTTTGCCTATGAGACGCTACAACGATTGGGGTTGGAGCAACAGATCGCGATTGTCGGTTTGGCAAAACGAATCGAAGAGGTCTATTTCCCGCACGATCCAATGCCTTACTACATCGACCGCAACAGCGAAGCGCTCAAAGTGCTGATGCATATTCGTGATGAGGCACACCGGTTCGGTATTACCTTCCATCGTCAGAAACGTTCGCTGGCCTTTATCAAAAGTGAGTTGGAACAGATCCCCTCTTTAGGCAGCCGTTCAGTCGAAAAATTATTGCAGCGTTTCCGGACGATTTCCCGTATCCGCAAAGCCACCATGGATGAGTTAACCGAGGTGATCGGGGCACATCGGGCTTCGGAGGTAATACGCTATTTTGCCAATGCCCCCAAAGAGTCCGCAGATCAAAACCCCACTGATCAATCGACAGCAGACAAGAAAACGAAGCAATAAAGCTTTTCACATCGTTCCACTGCTATTTCTAAGCCCAGCTACAACAGCTCAAAACCAGATAACAATCATCTCTTTACTGTAATAAAAACAAACGTGAACAGTTAATGCTGCTGTTCACGTTTGCTTTACTTTTCATTTGGTATCGGAATTAAAGCGTTTATTGGATTACATTCTGATACAAACTAATTATTTAATATTTACCAAATTAACACGTTCAACAGATAGAAACTGATAACTTGCTATGCAAGCTTTTTTTCCGACCATCCAACCAAGCTAACTGACAATTGGATTACAGATTGCTATGCCCGATTGCACATCCGCACGCAACTAAAAAACAGCAAGTATCTTCAGTACGATACGACCGATATTTACCTATTTCGCAGAAGTATGCCGAACTACTTCCAGTGCTCGCAGGAAGGTCGAAGCAGTCCATCCCATCATTTCGCTACAGGGATATTCATTGTCATTGATCTCACCTGTCCGGGTATATTTTTCATAAATAAAACCGGGATGACGTTGTCCGTCTCCATATTTGAACGGTCGATGGGTAGCAGGGTGAGGATCAAGGAAGTTTGCCGTTACCGTATTGAGCCACTTCAAAGCGACCTGATAGGCCTCGGGTTGGTAGCCGTAATTTTCGAGTGCTCCCATAGCCAAAAACTGCACAGGGGCCCATACGGCTCCATCTCCCCACTGGTAGAGAATGGGCTGATCAGAGGGTTCACATACGACCAAACCGCCCGGAGAGTCGAAGAGCTTAAGATTCTCTACCACTCGAGCAGCCTCTTCGGGTGTAGCGAAGTGCCAATAGAGCGGCATCAGGGTCATCACAGAGGCAATGGAGCCGTGACGCTGATTCACAAAATCATAATCCAGGAAAAGTCCACGCTCCTCGTCCCACAGGTATTTTCGGATCAGCTCGGCCCGCCAGACGGCATGTTTTTCCCAACGACTACCGTTTGAAATCTTCAGTTGACGCTCGAGCCATCCCAAAATACGTTCGTACTGATACAAGTTTGCATTCAGATCGATCGGAATAAAATCTTTGCAACGCCCGTCAAATCGAGGGGTAAAATCCATCGTTTCGGCCTCAGCCAGACGGTGGCTCGCTATCAAGATCTTGACACTATCCGATGCCTCTTTATCGAGTTGGAAACGATGCAGCAACACCTTGTCATAAAAGTTGAGCAACGTAGCTGAATCGGCATGTTCACCATAACGTTGCAGGCCCGGGATCGGGGTAGAGTGATCCTCGATGGTATTTCCATTCGCATTGGTCCAGAATTCATACTCCTTGAGCAACGCTTGATAGGCCCGATGCAGCCAGGCGGTGTCCTTTTGAGGTGCTTTCATAAAATAGCTCTGCACCATCATACCGAAATAGGGAGTCTGACTGCGATCTTCTCCCCAACCATTCGCATTGGGAATAAACCCCAACTGCTCTATCTCGTAAATAAAATTGTCGATATTGTTTTTGGCCTGCTCGAAAAAGCCCTGCCGCATCAACCCTTCGTTGATGAAATAGAGGTCCCAATAGTATAATGTTCCGGGGTTTAAGGCAAAGGAAAATGGAGCTGGCAGAGTAGCTACGGTATCGACATAACGATCCCAACTGTTGCGGATATGGTTTTCAATTTTCGGCCATTGGTCCGGATGAATCGGTCGTAATGTCGTATCGGGTTGAGCCTGGAGCGCCAACGCTCCACAAACGGTCGCCAAAGCGACAACGATTTTGCAAAGTTTCATAGGTTAGTCTTTGGGGTTTATCTTTCAAAGATAATCATCTCTGGGCCAAAGGCAATCCGCTTGTCAATGAAATATTTGCATGGTGAGGTTCGTTCTATCGGTAATTCGGATTAAAATTGTAACTTTGCCCCATAAAATTGATGCACGGCATGAACCGTAAATTGATCGACAAATTACAGAGTCCCAAAGCTATAAAATGGTTTTGGATCATACTGGCCTCTCCGGTGGCTTTGATTCTTCTTTTGCTGTTGTTGATCCGTATCGGCCTCTTCGGCAAACTACCCACATTCGAAGAGCTCGAAAATCCCAAAAGCAATCTGGCAACCGAAATATATTCCGAAGACGGAAAAATGATCGGCAGTTTCTTCGTACAAAACCGATCTTATTGCGACTACGATGAGTTGTCACCCAGCTTGGTCGCCGCACTGATCGCAACCGAAGATATGCGTTTCTATTCTCACTCCGGAATCGACTTTATCTCGTTGGCTCGTGTAGCTGTGCGGACCATTGCGCTGGCCCAATTCGGTCAGGGCGGTGGTAGTACCATTTCGCAACAGTTGGCCAAAAACCTCTATCCGCGAGATACGGCAGCCTACAACAACCCGATTTCGAAAGGTTCTAAACTGGTCATCTCCAAACTTAAGGAGTGGATTACGGCGGTCATGCTCGAGCGCAATTACACCAAAGAGGAGATTATTGCCATGTACCTCAATACGGTCGAATTCGGTAGTAATGCTTTCGGTATTAAATCCGCCGCACGCACCTTCTTCAACAAGCTCCCTTCGGAACTTAACGCTCAGGAGTCAGCCATGTTGGTAGGAGTGGTCAACAAACCGACCCGTTACAGTCCGGTTTTGAACCCTGAACGAGCTCTTTCCCGGCGTAACTTGGTTATCGCCCGTATGAAACAGATGGGGTATATCGACCGCCATCAACGGGATTCACTACAGGCTCTGCCGATTGAATTGGATTATCACCCCGTATCGCACAACTCCGGAACGGCCACCTATTTCCGCGAAATGCTGCGTATGGTGATGACGATGGAGCGTCCTACCCGCAAACAATTCTACAATGATTGGGATTATCAGCAGGCGGTCAAGGAGTGGGATAACAATCCGCTTTACGGATGGTGCATCAAAAATGTCAAATCGGACGGTAGCCCCTACAACCTCTATCGCGACGGTCTGAAAATCTATACTACGATCAATGCAACCATGCAGGAGTATGCAGAAGAGGCGTTGATCAACCACATGTCCAAAGACATTCAACCGGCTATGGACAATCAGGTACGTCGTACCAAACGGTTGTTCAATGATATCGGCAAAGAGGACATCGATCGTATTATGCGCAATGCAATCCGTCAGACTGATCGCTATCGGGCTTTGAAACGGGATGGTGCTACAGAAGAGGAGATCATGGCCGATTTCAAAAAGCCGGTCAAAATGAAGATCTTCTCATACAAAGGTGATCGCGATACAACAATGACCCCGTATGACTCGATTCTGTACCACAAACAGATCCTGCGGGCCTCATTCATGGCGATGGATCCTTCGACCGGTTATGTAAAAGCCTACGTAGGCGGCCCCAATTATCGCTACTTCAAATACGATATGGTCAAACAGGGTAAACGCCAGGTGGGTTCGACGATTAAGCCTTTCATTTACACCTTTGCCATAGCGAATTTAGGATACGATCCCTGCACGTTAGTTCCCAACCTGCCGGTAACGATCGAAACCGACAACGGCACCATTTGGCAGCCCAAAGAGGCCGGACGTGTGGAATATACCGGTGAAATGCACCCCTTGCGCTGGGGTTTGGCCAACAGCCGGAACAACTACTCCGCATGGATCATGAAGCAGGCTCGCCAACCGCAGGCCGTGGCCGAATATATCCATCGAATGGGAATTCAGAGTTATATCGATCCGGTCTATTCGCTCTGTTTGGGAACCCCTGATGTTTCTCTCTTCGAGATGGTCGGTGCATACGGCACCTTTGCCAATCGAGGAGTCTTTACCGACCCGATCTTTGTCACCCGAATCGAGGACCGTAACGGCAATGTATTGGCCACTTTTGCGCCTGCACTGCACGATGCAATCAGCGAGCAGACAGCCTATACCATGCTCGGTATGATGAAGAATGTGGTGACCTCCGGTACAGCAGGCCGTCTACGTTGGATGTACAAATTTAAAGCCGATATGGCCGGTAAAACGGGAACATCCCAAAAGAACTCCGACGCATGGTTTATGGGTGTCACCCCGAAAATTGTCGCCGGAGCCTGGGTTGGAGGAGAGGATCGCAGCGTCCATTTGAACAGTGCAGCAGACGGTGCCCGTGTAGCCTTACCGATCTTTGCAGGGTTCATGAGAAAGGTTTACGACGATCCTTCGTTAGGGGTAAGTGAAAGCGATCAGTTCCCGATTCCTGTGGGTGCCGTGGTATATGAATGCTCCGAAAAGGAGGGTAACCAAAGCGCTATCATCCAGGAACAGGACGAATTCTTCGATTAATCCCTCTGTTTATTGGTAAAATCGATTTGGGAGCTTTTTTGTCAATACACAAGGCCTAAATCGGTCAATTACCGCGAAAATATTTCAACAAATTGATTCGGTTTGCTTTACCGATATTATCTTTGTCTCTGTTTTCAACTTACGGCACAAGCCGTACATAATTCTTCTAATATATGAAAGTGGCAATTGTTGGCGCAAGCGGTGCTGTTGGCCAAGAGTTTTTGCGAGTATTGGAACAACGCGAATTTCCTGTTCGGGAGCTGTTGTTGTTCGGTTCAGAACGTAGCGCTGGACGTAAATACACGTTCCGCGGTAAAGAGGTAACCGTTAAAAAACTGGAACACAACGATGATTTTGAAGGTGTAAATATCGCTTTCACATCGGCTGGAGCCGGGACCTCCAAAGAGTTCGCAGAGACCATCACCAAACACGGTGCATTGATGATCGACAATTCAAGTGCATTCCGCATGGATGAGGATGTACCTCTGGTGGTGCCGGAAGTCAATCCGCGTGATGGAATCAACCCGCCCCGCAACATCATTGCCAACCCCAATTGTACCACCATTCAAATGGTTGTAGCCTTGCAGGCAATCGAAAAACTCGCTCACATTCGTCGAGTACGGGTATCGACCTATCAGTCCGCCAGTGGTGCTGGTGCTGCAGCTATGGACGAACTGGTTGAGCAAAATGCCCAATTGGTACGGGGAGAAGAGCCTACTGTCAACAAATTCCCCTTCCAACTCGCATATAACGTGATTCCTCAGGTGGATGTTTTCACTGAAAACGGGTACACGAAAGAGGAGATGAAGATGTACAACGAGACCCGTAAAATCATGCATTCCGATATTGAGGTGAGTGCAACATGTGTACGGGTACCTGTCATGCGTGCACACTCTGAGGCCATTTGGCTCGAAACCGATCGCCCCATTTCCGTAGAGGAGGCTCGCAAAGCCTTCTGCCGTGCTGAAGGCATTGTGCTGATGGACGATCCGGAGCAGAAAAAATATCCGATGCCGTTGTTATTAGCCGGTTGTGATCCGGTTTACGTAGGTCGTATTCGGAAAGACATCTCTAACCCGAACGGTTTAACCTTCTGGTGTGTGAGTGACCAGATTCGCAAAGGTGCTGCGTTAAACGCCGTACAGATCGCAGAATATCTGGTTGCAAACGGTCATATCAAATAGGACCAGATACTCTATATAAATCGAAATAACACCCGTTTATATCACGGTAAAAATAAGAGAGGCGCCCCGTATGGTGGTGCCTCTCTGCAATATATATGTGAAGGTATGAAAAGGCTATGTGAACGCCTTGCCCCGAAGCGGAATCAACCGCACTTCGAGTGGCCGCAACTCATGCAAACCGGACAGTTATTCTGGTAAACCAGCGTCTCCTGACCGCAATTCGGGCACTTCTCCTTGGATTTGGTTCCATCGGGAATGTACTGTTTGAGGGCACGTGCCACACCATTTTTCCATGTATTGATGCTGGCCGTATTCAGATGCAACGACTCAATCAACGTCACCACATCGAGAATTGGCATACCGTTACGCAACACTCCTGAGATCAGTTTCGCATAGTTCCAGAACTCCTCGTCAAAGAGGCGGGAGATACCTCCGATGGTGTTGGTATAACCGTATTTGTCTTTATATTGGAAATCGTAACGTTTGTTGCCCTCCGCATCTTTTACCTTAATGATAGCGCCTTTGGTAACCCGTTTGGGGATAAACATGGCATCCTCTTCGAGTTTACCGGTAAAGATCTCATATGGACGTCCATTGTAGATTCCGACAAACGCTATCCAATTCTCTTCACCATTCTTGAAACGGACAATATCAGCAGAGAGTTCGATCGGACGTTTCAAAGGCGGCTTATAACCGTTATTATCGGCCTGTTTTTTCTTCTCAACCAGCACGCCGGCACGTGAACCGTCACGATAAACCGTAACGCCTTTACAGCCCGATTCCCATGCGGTACGATAGACTTCGCTGACCAGCTCTTCCGTCACCTTATTCGGCAGATTAACCGTCACCGAAATCGAGTGATCGACCCATTTCTGGATGGCACCCTGCATCTTCACTTTGCTTACCCAATCAATATCGTTGGCAGTCGCCTTATTATAGGGGGATTTGGCTACCAAAGCGTCCAGTTCAGCCTGCGACATATCCTTAACTTTGTCGATGTCGTAGCCATTTACCTGAAGCCATACCAGGAATTTATGGTGGAAGACAATGTATTCTTCCCAAGAGTCGCCAACCTCATCCACAAAGGTGATTTTCACATCCTTGTCATTGGGGTTCACTTTGCGGCGACGCATATATACTGGACGGAAGACCGGCTCGATACCCGAAGTGGTCTGTGACATCAGACTGGTTGTACCGGTCGGAGCGATGGTCAGCATCGCGATGTTACGACGACCATCCTTAACCATTGCCTCATAGAGTGCAGGATCAGCTTCGCGGATACGTCCAATCATCGGGTTATTCTTTTCGCGTTCAGCATCATAAATCGGGAATGCCCCCCGTTCACGAGCCAGTTGAACCGAAGCGCGATATGCTTCGAGAGCCAGTGTTTTCTGAACCTGAACTGCAAAATCGATCGCAGCTTCGGAGCCATACTGCAAGCCGAGAGCTGCCAACATATCGCCTTCCGCCGTAATACCCAAACCGGTACGACGTCCCTCTTGAGCTTTGGCACGGATTTTCTCCCAAAGATTCTTCTCTACACGACGGATATCCTCATCTTCAGGATCTTGAGCAATCTTTTTCAGAATCAACTCAACCTTTTCCAATTCGAGGTCGATAATATCGTCCATCATGCGCATGGCCAATGCAACGTGCTTTTTGAAGCGGTCGAAATTGAACTTAGCGCTTTTGGTAAACGGATCGTCCACGTAACCATAGAGATTCATAGCCATCAAACGGCAACTGTCGTATGGGCACAGCGGAATCTCACCGCAAGGGTTGGTTGAAACCGTACGGAAACCTAAATCGGCATAACAATCAGGCACCGACTCACGAATCACTGTATCCCAGAACAATACTCCGGGTTCAGCCGATTTCCAGGCATTATGAATAATCTTATTCCACAATGCACGGGCATCAATCTCTTTTTCATACAGTGGTTTAGCTGCGTCAATAGGGAACTGTTGGTGATACTTTTTGTTCTCCTTGACAGCTTGCATAAACTCATCGTCAATCTTGATCGAGACATTCGCACCGGTTACTTTTCCGGTTTCGACTTTGGCATCGATAAAGTTCTCTGCATCGGGATGTTTGATCGAAAGGGTCAGCATCAAAGCTCCCCGACGGCCATCCTGAGCCACCTCGCGAGTCGAATTTGAATAGCGTTCCATGAAGGGAACAATACCGGTCGAGGTGAGGGCACTGTTCAATACGGGGCTACCGGTCGGACGGATATGAGACAGATCATGTCCCACACCACCACGACGTTTCATCAATTGCACCTGCTCCTCGTCGATCCGGATGATACCTCCGTATGAATCGGCCGGATTCTTATGGCCAATTACAAAGCAGTTCGATAACGAAGCGATTTGCAGGTTGTTACCGATACCGGTCATCGGACCGCCCTGAGGAATCACATAGTTGAAACCTTTGAGCAGGTTATACACCTCTGATGCCTCCATCGGATTGGGATATTTTTTCTCAATCCGGGCAATTTCGTTAGCGATACGCCAATGCATCTGTTCGGGAGATTTTTCATAGATCTTTCCGAATGAATCTTTCAGTGCGTATTTGCTAACCCAAACTGTAGCGGCCAGATCGTCTCCGCCAAAATAGGCTCTGGCACCTTCCACGGCCTCTGCATAAGGATATTCTGTCAATCCTGCGGCCGGATTTGTTTCTTTTGCGTTAGACATAACCTATATCGTATAATTTTTTACGGTCAAAGCCCTTCGAGCCGATTCTTGCGTTTCGGCAGGCAACAGCCGGCCGCATCCCGAACAGAACGGCAATTTGTACAAGGATACGAATTGCACGAAAAAAGTGTACGATCCGTCTCCGAATCTTATTAATAATTTATCAACACTTTCGTATTGAGATCTTTCGCAACCCTTTATTCTTCAAGGGTTACGGATACTTTTTCGATTTTTCCGCCCAGTGGGGGAGCCAGCTTCGAGACCTTCACACGAATTTTCTCGCACTGCGGGAAACGGAGTCGGATAGCATCGATAATCCGACGGGCCACATGTTCGAGAATATGTGACGGTATCTTCATCTGTTCGCGTACCGTTTCGAAGACGGTCAAATAATTGATCGTATCGGCGACATTATCGGTACGGGCAGGTTTAGAGAGATCGGCCTCAATAGTCACATTCACCAAAAAACGGTTACCCACTACCTGTTCCAGGGCATAACATCCATGGCAGGCATGAAACTCCATGTTTTCCAGTTCGATAATATGCTTTGACATCTTTTTTCCGATCAAATGTTGTACAAAGATAGGGAAACTTCGGCTGGAAATGGGATCCGGTATAAAAATTTATTGACATCGATAAAATATCAACAAATTTTATTGACTAACAGCTAATTACGGCAAAAAAACTATCACGATAAACGCTCAATCGGCTTATTTTCAGCCATTGACGTTATTAACAAAATTTCACTGAAGGGAGACCGTAACAGATCAAACAGGACATACAATTGTCACTGTCAATCATGTCCCCCAAAAGCGTCAAAAACCGACCGTCAACACACAACCAGAAGAAAACTAAATGGCTACAACACCCTTATTCATCCCTTGTGGTTGGCATCATATTCAAGAGATACAATTACCGCCTAACCCAACCGAAGCCAAAATCAACAGGACATTACAGAGGCAAAGTCAACACAAACCCGCTTACTACCCCTTTCCGATCACTGGGCTTATAGACATAGACACCGATCGATGTATCGTTTTTGGGCATACGAACCAGACGCATATCAAAGGTAAGCGTTCCGCCATACGACCATAGAGTTGTAGCCGTATAGCCGACATTTTGTGCCAAATGGCTGGGAATACCGATAAATCGGGCATAATCGCCATAAAGATTAAGCCGAATTCGGTTGAAATAGACCAAACTGTTGATTCCCACATCGGGATAGCAGATCGGGAACTGATAATCGGCAGAAACGGCCGCATAGTGCGAAGAGGTGATGTCATAGTTGGCACCACGCGGATAGAGCTCTTTGTAATACCAGGTAAAACGGTCAGTCGGCTGATATTGCAGGTTACCGCGCAACATCAGGCTATGGTGTGGAGCCAAACCAGGCATATAGGCTCGACCGTAGAGAGCAAAGACCGTCCCGAAATCCCGCCGGAATGGGGCTCCAACCGTTGAAAATTTCAAGGCATATCCCCAACGAGGCAAAATATCTCGAGTCGCCATCCTTTCGTTGTCAATAAATGAAAGGCCGATCACTCCACGTGCCGTTCCCTGATCATACGAACCATCCGGCATGTAAAGTCGTGCGTTAAGATAATAGAGCTGCATGAATGGAGTCAGCGTACGGATATGGGATCCTGACGAGAGTGTCATCGGCAAGGTAACATCAGCTTTGATACTAAAGCGGTTTTTCAAAGGAATATCGGCCTCCGAACGTTTGATACCATAAAGCTGCTGCAGACCACCTCCATAATCAAACTCAACGCTGATTTTCGGAGCCAGTCCATAATAGTTCACCTTACCACGAATCCGATGGCCCTTTCCGCTATATCCATAGGATAGATAGGCATCGGTACTGGAGAGCAGATCCTGTGACATGACCGTAGCGCCCAATCCTATATCAATCCGATCCTCATCGACAATATTGGTGGGATCGAAACTCCAGGGGGCCCAACTGTGCGGATTAAACAGACGCAATCCCTTTCGGTAACGTTTTACATGATGTGTGGCCGTATCGAGTGTTCGGTCAATACGTACCGTGTCGAGATTAATGACGGGCCATTTCTCACGGGGAGGATTGACCACATTTTTGGGCAGAGGCGAATACTCCACCCGTTGCATCGAATCGGAATTGAGCTGCTGACGGGAAAGCAGATAACCCTGCGTCGTATAGGTAGTCATAAAGAGGGTGTTGTCTCCGCTCCGAGGAGCCGAAGGGGAGACCGAACCATATTTTGAAGTGGAAACGCGCATCTCTTCATTGCGAACCAGATCATAGATATGAACCTCATCATAACCCGAAGCGATCGAATTGAAAGAGAGCTTGCCATCTCCTGCCCGCAGGTTAAAGATTGTCGTATAACCTGGCCGAGTAATGGATGATATCTTACCGCTACAGGTATCGATACGGCAAATGGACATACCACTATCACCCAAAGCAATGAAGGCCAATGTTCCGGTTTGGTCATCATAAGCGAGGCCATGCACCGAAAGAGTATCAGGAATGGGCAGTGACCGGCCTTCTCCGAAATCAATCGAATAGGCACCATCCCAATCGTATCCTACACTGGCCACCCTTCCATCGGGCAGAGGAGTGGGATAGAGTGCACTTTGCCGATCACGCAGCAAACGGCGTTTTTTGCTGCGCAGATCATAACTGACTGCCCGCGCCGTAATACGCTGATCCCAAAAAAGACTGCTACGGAATTCACTCCAATAGAGCACACTATCTTTTTCGACAGGGGTGGTACCGACCCAACCGGTTCGGATCAGAGTCTTTTCACGAGCCGTACGCAGATCGACGCTGACAATACGGTTCGGTTGATCCATATCCCGTTTCAATGCCAACAGAGTGGTATCGTTCAACCGCATCGGTGCTGCATATACCGTATAGCTGGTGGTTCGGGTCGGGATCAACTGGGCACTGTTGTGTCTCGCAGGTAACGAATCCCAAAACTTGCGCAAATCCGCAAAGGTCTCCCGAAACATTCGGGTCACTGAGGTATTGTAATACTTTTTCAATGCCCAATGAGCAGGAATGACCGTATAGGGTCTTCTGGCACTATAATTGGCCACACGATCCCATATATCGATCCCATAACGTTCTCTGGACCAAGCCGTAATTTGATAACCCAACTGATAGTGATCGGGGATAAAGTCTTTGTATGAACCGCAAAACCATTTATCAGGGACAAAACGTTTTGTCCCTTCAGCCATATAGGCACGATAAGCGATTGTAAAGGAGGGTTGCAGAGCCCGACCGAACGAGGACATTTGAGTCTCTGCCTGTACAGCATCTCCTTCGAGCAGCCAGACAGGCAGCAGGGCCTGACTGATCAGGCCGGAATGTTGTCCGAAAAACCACCCCAGCGGTCGCATAAAACCCTTATAAAGGTTGCCATATTGAACGGTATGACGTGATTCATGCGCCACCAACTGTTTATACCAGGGCATGGCATAAAGATCCTGAGAGGGGATCATTTCGAGCTCCATACGTTTCGGAGCCCACATCACGATACCGTTGGCATTGAAATTTTGGGTATGTAGGACGGTAGGGAATTTTACCGGCCCGTACCTGAAACCATACCCCATGGTCGGGGTGATCTGCTCCATAACAGAGATCACATGCGCAGCTCCATTCCCAAAATAGTCAGGATAGACGATTTTACCGCGAGGGCCATTGACCTGCATCCAGCGAATCGATGCAGGGGAACTGCCCCAGGTATAGTATTGAGCTGAAGCGGGTAGGGAACATAGAAGCGTTCCCAAACTGAGCAGACATAAAAAAAGGCGTTGCATCATCGGTTCCTCTTTTCGGAAATCAGTTGCCCGCCTTTTTTACCCGATATCCCTCTTTGAGCAGAATATCGACCACCCGATCACGAAAATCTCCCTGAATGACGATTTCACCCTCTTTGGCGGAACCACCTACACCACATTTGCTTTTAAGAAATTTCGCCAATGCTTTGAGGTCCTCCTCTTTACCGACAAAACCTTTGACCAACGTCACTTGTTTTCCTGCACGTTGTTTTCGATCGAGCCATACGCGCAGATCCTGACCGGAAGGAGGCAAGGTTTCAGCCTCATTCTCATCCTCCTGATAGGTGTATTGAAAATCGGGATTGGTCGAGTATACGACATTCAAACGGCTTTTCCAGTCGTTGTTACTCATATTTCGGGTATTTGAAAGCTATTAAATCAGAATTCTTTTCAACAAAGCATACACGGTCTTATTGACATCAATAAAACCGTGATGCGTTTTTACGACATACAAGATTAGAAGGGCAGATCATCCACCTCGTCAGGCACTGCAGCTGTCACATTATTCGTTACAGGAGCCGCTGTCTGCTGTTGTGGAGCTGGAGCCCCATAACTGTTACCTCCATATGAAGAGGTTCCATAAGAGCTGTTCTCATTGCCAGCAGTCGGAGCATCATTTCGACGACCCAACATTTTGAGGTCGTTGGCTACAATTTCAGTCGTATAACGTTTATTACCATCCTTATCCGTCCAATCACGAGTCCGGAGGCTGCCCTCCACATAGACCTGGCTCCCCTTGCGAATAAAACGGTCGGCCACATCGGCCAGATTCCGCCACAACGTCACATTATGCCATTCGGTATGCTCTTTGGTCTCCTGGGTTTGACGATTGTAAATCCGTTCGGTTGTGGCAATACGCAGACGAGCCACTTTGGTTCCACCTTCGAGAGCTCTCACTTCGGGATCAGCCCCCACATTACCGATCAGAATCACTTTGTTAATCATTGCTCAATATTTTATTAAAATTTGGCTTTTTCTGTTTTAGGTAGTGCTGATAACAACGTTACAGCTCAATCAGCATTCATACAGGGTATTGTTCAATTCAATAACACCTGGTGTTTTGCCTTAAACAATTAGCGGTCGAGAGCTATTCACCTCCCAACCTATGATCTTACGAACATTCTTGAATGATCCGTTTTCATTCAAGACGTCACTTTCAAGAGGCTTGATCTGCTACTACAATCACACATTTGCCCGCATCGATCCAGCAACCTGTCTCCCTCCTGTTTTATTACGAAACATGTTTACGCAATCTCTTCGAGAAGACGGGTGAAGAGGCGAGTCATCTTCTGTTGCGCTTTGTTTCCTTCACGTTGCACCTCTTCGTGTGTTGCCTTTTCACCGGAAAGCCCGTTATTTGTTATGACAGACACCGCAAATACAGGAATACCCATATGACGTGCCGCAATCACCTCAGGAGTAGTGGACATACCCACTGAATCGGCTCCTGCAACATGGAAAAAACGGTATTCGGCCGGCGTTTCGTATGTCGGACCAGTACCACCCCAATAACATCCGTGTTGCAAGGTTATCCCCTCTTCAGCAGCAATCCAGTCCGCCATAGCAATCAAGTTCCGATCATACGGTTCGCTCATATCGGGGAATCGAGGTCCCAACTCTTCCTCATTAGGGCCGACCAAAGGGTTTGGAATCATATTGATATGATCGGTGATCACCATAATGTCTCCCACATGGAATGAGGGGTTGACACCACCTGCTGCATTGGAGACGAACAGGTATTGAATGCCCAACTCCCGAAGCACTCTGACCGGGAAGACCACCTGTTGCGGTGTATATCCTTCGTAATAGTGGAAACGGCCCTGCATGGCCACCACACGTTTGCTGCCCAACCAACCGAAAATCATCCGGCCGGCATGTCCTGCCACAGTTGAAACCGGAAATCCGGGAATATCTTTATATGCCAACGAAGCAACCGGTTCGATATGGTTAGCCAGAGCACCCAGTCCACTACCGAGAATAATACCGACTTGAGGTTGAAAGTCGACGCTATTCCGGATGAAGGACGCTGTATTTTTTATTTCTTCTAGCATACTGTTCGAGTTGATTCAAGAAACGTATTTCCCGATTTCCGATAAATTCGACACGAATCGGCGCATAATAGAGGCGTCGTTGAATTTCGACCGGTATTTTCTTGCGGTTGGTCAATTTGACCGCATCCTTTTCGGTCACCACCACCACACAATTTTCAGGCGCATCGACCAATAACCGTTTGAGTTGTTCGAGATCACGCATCCGATAGGTATGGTGGTCACGGAAATAGAGCTTTCCTACAATTTTATGATATTTGGAAAGATTCTTTTCCAGTGACTGAGGATTGGCAATGCCGGTCATAATAATTACCGGATCTCCTGCACTGACAGCCCGTTTGGCCTGTTCCGGGAAAAGAGGAATCGGCCGCCCTTGCACCATTTTGGTAAAATATAACGTCTGATACGGAAACAGATTGAGTTGTTTGCGCACAATACGCATATCAAGCGGGGTAATCGAATCGGGACATTTGGTTACCAGTACCAGATCTGCACGATCGAGCTGTTGGGGTGTATCACGCAACCGACCCAACGGCAAGAAGGTATCGTGATAGATCGGACGGTTGTAATCCATCAGCACTATATCGGCCCACGCCTCCACATAACGGTGTTGAAAAGCGTCATCGAGAATGATCAATTCGATTTCCGGATGGGCTTCGCGAAGTTTTTTAATTCCTTCAGCCCGTTTTTCGCAGACGGCTACGGGAATTTCGGGATATTTCAGTTTGATCTGTTTGGGTTCGTCGCCAATAGAGCGGAAGGAGGATTGGACGGTCGAAAGGACGAATCCCCGAGTTTTGCGTTTATATCCGCGTGAGAGGACAGCCACTTTGAATATCGGGGAGAGTTTTTCGATCAGATATTCGGTAACGGGAGTCTTACCTGTACCGCCGACAGTCAGGTTACCTACGCAAACAATAGGAATATCAAACTCTTCGCTTTTGAGGATGTTCAAATCGAAAAGTTTGTGTCGAATCCTGACAACCAGTTCATATATCCAAGCCAGGGGGGCGGCCCAGAGTTTACGCAGCATACAAAAACATTCTTCCTAATCTCCAAAAGTAGGCAAAAAAGATTGTATTTCAAATAAAAAAACGGTTTCTGATGCACGAAACCATTTTTTGTTGCAGTAAAACTTTTATTGGGAAAATATTCTGAAACGAGTCAGGCTGTAGAAATTCACGAAAAGTCCGTTCCATAGCCCAACCTATAATCAGACAGAGCCACAACAATCCAATTTCAGACTTACTTCATGATCCTTGTTGGCCAAATTTATCTCCTGCCTGCATATTCATACAGCACATGATCTTTAATCAATATTAATCTACGTGTTTGTTTCACAGCAGTACATTGCCCGAGGCAATGATTCAAAACAGAACAAAATACTTTAAAATACCGCCAAACAACACTTTCCACTCTCCTTCACACGCTACTACTTTCAATGAAAATCATTAAAAAAAATGCCGTAACATAAACAATCAACCTACCCCTCAATAAAAACATCCATGACAAAATGTTTTATTGATCGGGTAGGTTGACTATTGAGTAAACGTTATCTCGAAAAATGTTTATTGAATATCGAAACGGCAGGGTAACAGGGCTTGAACACCCTCTTTGGACAAGATTCGCTGCATCGTTGCATAGTCACGATAAAGGGCTCCAAGTTCTCCCTGGAACGGATCTTTGACCGACATTTGGGATGACATCATCATGATGATACGGGTCAACAGATCAGGCGTATTACTGGGTGCACTGATCGAGAAATCCTCACCGACACCGGCACGGTCTGCAGCCAATGCAATAGCCTCGAGTAAGCCACCGTATGAATCGATCAATCCATTGTCGAGAGCACTGACTCCCGACCATACACGCCCGCCTCCGAGCGAATCGACCTGTTCACGAGTCAGATTACGACCCGCAGCCACGTGATCAACAAATTGTGCATAGGTATGTTCTACACTATGTTGCAAATAATTGCGTTCTGCAGCAGACAGGGCACGGAATGGCACACCCATGTCGGCAGATGGATTGGTTTTAGCTACGTCAACCGTAATACCGAGCTTATCTTTCAAACCGTTTTGCGCATTAAACAGCAGTCCAAAAACCCCAATCGATCCAGTAATGGTGGTCGGAGAGGCCAAAATTGCATCGGCCGGACAAGAGATATAATATCCACCCGAAGCAGCCATATCACCCATTGAAACAATCACCGGCTTTTTGTCTCGGAGCAGTTCCATTTCATGCCAAATCACTTCGGAGGCCAGTGCGCTGCCACCTGGTGAATTGACCCGTAACACCACCCCTTTGACATCATCCTGATTTCGTAATTCAGCCAATGCCGAAGCCAAAGACTCACCACCCACCATGGGTTGTGGAGCTTCACCATCGACAATCTCACCATCGGCATAAACAACCGCAATCTTGTTATCGGATTTATCAACCACCGTACTCTGTGCCACATAATCTTCGAAGGCATAATAGTTGGGTTCCTCTTGTGCAGTCATTTCAGCCAATAATGCATCCATATCGGCACCATATGCCAATGAATCCACCAACCCTTTGACAACAGCCTGTTTCGCATCGGTAATTGCCAATTCCGATGCATAACGTTGCAGAGCTGACGAATCGACCGAACGGGCACGAGCCACATTACCCACAACATGGTTCCAGATTGTCCCGATCAATTTTTCGGTTTGAAGGCGATTTTCAGGACTCATTTTATCCATAATGAAGGGTTCGACGGCACTCTTATAGGCACCATGACGAACCACTTCAGGCTGTACTCCCAATTTATCGAGCAACCCTTTATAAAATATGACATTCGAAGCCAATCCTTTCCACAAAAGGCTACCCTGAGGATTCATATAGATTCGGTCGGCAACCGAACTGAGGTAATAACTCTTTTGGGTATAGAAATCAGAATAGGCAATAATAAATTTGTCCGAACCATCTTTAAAGTCAAGCAGAGCATTGCGCAACTCTTCCATCGTTGCCAAACCAATTGATACAGCCGGATCGATATTTAGATAAATACCATCGATATGTTTATCTGCTTTGGCTCTTTGGATAGCTCCAAGCACATTGAGCATCGGCATGGCAAAACCATTGCCCATAGTTACCCGTTCCAAAGAGGAGATACGCTCTTGAACGGGATTATCCACAATGGGTACCGAGAGGTCTATTTCCAAAATCGTGTGGGAAGATGGGGTAGATATAGAGGAGACGTCGAAGCTGCTGCTCACAGCGCTCAACCCTATTCCCACGAGGACCATCACTCCAAATGCCACAAATAAAATGCCTCCCACAACAAAGGCCAACAGAGAGGCAAAAAAGGTTTTGAAAAATGCATTCATTTCACTCGCTATTTTATTGATCTTTTTATTTCTGAATTATCTAAGAATAATGGAGATTCAGCCATCATAAAACAAATTTACAACGAGATACTCCTATTTTATTGAGAGTATTATCCAATCCAGAGCTCAGACTTATTTAGTACATCGCATATAAACAGTACACAGATCTACTTTTATCTTTTTTATGTATCAATAAAAATTACTCTCACTTCATCGATAAAATTTTCGGATGAGGGCGATCGTTTTTATTCATACAGTTCGGATAAACTCTCATTTACAAAAATAGTAACTTTTGGGAGATCCTAAGCAGTTTATTACCTTTGCAGACAACACTTAATACCAGCCATTATGGATCAAAAAGATATTTTGGAAGCCCTTCGGAAAGTCAAGCATCCCGAGACGGGCAACGATATCGTTTCGCAAGGAATGGTCGAAAATCTGGTGGTAAACGACTCTAAAATTCAGTTTACACTCTCGTTTTCTCGCAGCCGCGATCCTTTTGCCACTTCACTCAAGCGTGCATGTGAAACAGTGCTTGCAGAGACCTTTCCACAATATGCCGATCAGATTTCAGTCTTTATCAAAGAGGCTGCACCCAAAAAGGTGGAACCCAAGAAACCCCAACCCGGCACCTGGACTGGCGGGATCAAACAGATTATTGCTGTCAGCTCTGCCAAAGGTGGTGTCGGTAAAAGTACCGTCACAGCCAATTTAGGTGTAGCTCTCCAACGAATGGGCTATAAAGTGGGGATTCTCGATGCCGATATTTATGGTCCTTCGATGCCTACGATGTTCGGCGTAGAAGGTTATCAACCTGCCGGAGATGAAGAGGAGGAGGAAACTCCACGCATCTATCCGGCCTTAAGCATGGGGATTAAGGTGATGTCGATCGGTTTCTTTATCAATCCTAAAGATGCGCTGATCTGGCGGGGACCGATGGCAACCAACGCACTGCGTCAATTGGTTCATCAGACCGATTGGGGAGAGTTGGATTTTCTGTTAATTGATATGCCTCCCGGAACAGGTGATATTCACCTGTCGTTGATGCAGGACCTCAAGATTACCGGTGCCATCATCGTCAGCACTCCACAAAAGATTGCAGTTGCAGACGTACGGCGAGGTATCAGTATGTTCCGGGCCAAACAGATCAACATTCCGGTGTTAGGAATTGTTGAAAACATGGCATGGTTTACACCAGCCGAACTTCCTGGCAACCGGTATTACATTTTCGGAAAGGGTGGTGCACAGGAGTTGGCTCAGAGCGAAAACATTCCTGTTTTGGCTGAAATTCCTCTGATTCAGAGCGTTCGTGAGGCGGCTGATGAGGGAACGCCGATTGCTTCTCAAGAGAGTGCTTCCGCTGTTTTCTACACTGATTTAGCCAACAATATGCTCAAAGAGCTTCATTGGGATGCACAGTGATGATAACTTTTTTCACAATCGGACGCAGATGCATGTCCATCAACAGTTTATCTGCAATTGATAACTTACAATAAACTGTTAAAAAACGTTCGATTGGTTGTGAACTGAAAATGAAAGATTCTCGAAAAAAAGACTTGACAAAACGGATTCGAGTTTGGTATAATGAAGATGAAAGAAAATGCAAACTCTTTTTATTACCGAATGTCAAAAGTTTTCAACGGACTTTTTCACCATCATTCACGACAAAAAACGGAGTGTTGATTTGTTCATAACGGTTTTCAACTGATGTTGACAACCTATACTCGATGACTGCTATAATAAATATAAAGTGATTTTTCACATCGCTGTAACTATTGATAACTTGTCATTAGAGTATTGATAAACAAAACAGAAATTTACTGTTAGGAAGTTAACAACAACACTAACCGACATTATTCTTTTTCTTTGATTTTTAATTTTAAAAGGAAAAAAGAAAAAATACAAATAAGAATTGTTCAAATCAGATAAGATGAAGAACGCACAGTTTACAGACGAGCAGCTTCGTCAGATCGAACAGCTCCGAAGCCTGGCCAAACAGAAGAATGCCGTGATCATGGCCCACTACTATACCCGTCCGGAGATTCAGGAGGCTGCCGATTTCATTGGTGATTCGCTGGCCCTGTCGGAAAAGGCGGCCAATACCGATGCGGATATTATCCTCTTTGCCGGGGTACATTTCATGGCGGAGACGGCCAAAATTCTCTCACCAAAGAAAAAGGTGTTGTTACCCGATCCTGAAGCCGGTTGTTCGCTGGCGGCTTCATGCGAGGCCAAGGCTTTTGCCGAATTTTTGAAACAGTATCCCGATTATACCGTAGTCTCTTATGTGAATACCTCGGTTGGGGTGAAGGCTTTGACCGATATTTGCTGCACCTCGAGCAATGCCGTGCAGATTGTCCGTTCTCTGCCTGAAGATGCCAAGATCATCTTTGCTCCTGACCGCAATCTCGGTAACTACATCCAGAGCGTTATTGGGCGCAAAATGGTGGTTTGGGATGGTGCCTGCCATGTGCATGAAGAGTTCTCGTTAGAGAAGATCCTGGAGTTGAAGCGGGAATATCCGCAGGCTAAAGTGTTGGCACATCCCGAATGTAAGAAACCGGTTTTGATGACAGCAGATTATGTGGGGAGTACGGCTGCACTGCTCAAGTATGCTACCGAAAGTGATTGTGACACCTTTATTGTGGTGACCGAGCCGGGTATTCTGCATCAGATGGTCAAGGATAATCCGACGAAACGGTTCATTCCGGCACCTCCGGTTGATTCTACTTGTGGGTGCAATGACTGTACCTACATGAAGATGGTTACCTTGGAAAAGATGATCACAGCTTTGCAGAACGAACAACCCGAGGTAGAGATCGAGGAGTCGATTCGCGCCAAAGCGGAACGTTCTATTCGCAATATGTTTGCGATCAAATTATAGGGATTGAATGTTCATTCTATGCCGATATGCAAGCCGTACCTTTTGTTTTTAAAACTATCTTACTTTAAGTGAAACTTTAGGTGGATACTGTTGATCTTTTACTTTTCTTTTTTATTGCGATTGATCTCTCAATTCATTGAAATTTAAATAGAAAAAGATGAAGTAAAGGTTTAGTACGAACGAATTGTGATCGCTTGTAGAAGGCTTAGATTACCATCAGTTTCTTTAATTAAAAAGTGGTTAGTTCATTCATAACGAATAAATAACAAAAAAATGAGGAAGTGGAGTAGTTGGTTGCTCAGTGGATTGCTGGTGGCTACCGGTTTACAGGTTCGTGCCGATGAGGGTATGTGGTTGTTACCTTACCTGCAAAAGCTGAACATCAAAGAGATGAAAGCTAAAGGTTTGAAATTGTCGGCAGACCAAATCTATAACGTGAATGGCAATTCGCTCAAGGATGCGATTGTGATCTTTGGTGGAGGGTGTACCGGAGAGATTGTTTCGGCGAATGGTTTGGTCTTTACAAACCACCATTGCGGATATGGATCGATTCAACGTTTGAGTAGCGTTGAGCACGATTATCTTGAAAATGGATTCTGGGCGATGAACTATAATGAAGAGTTGCCCTGTCCGGGGATGTCAGTAACCTTTATTCGCAGCATTGAAGATGTTTCGGATCAAATCCTGCCGAAGTTGAATGATTCCATGAGCGAAGAGCAGCGCCAGCAGTGTGTTGATTCGTTGAGCAAAGCTATCACCAAAGCGGCATTGCCTGAGAACAGCACCAAAGAGGCTTTTATTGAATCTTTTTTTGGTGGAAACCAATATTTGATGTTTGTAGTTGAACGCTACAAAGATGTCCGTTTGGTAGGTACTCCCCCTTCGTCAATCGGTAAATTCGGTGGCGATACCGATAACTGGATGTGGCCCCGCCATACTGGTGACTTCTCTATCTTCCGTGTCTATTCAGACAAAGAGGGTAAACCAGCAGCCTATTCCAAGGATAATGTTCCTTATTCAACGCCTACACATCTGAAAATTTCACTTAAGGGTGTTAAGCCGGGTGATTATACCATGATTATGGGTTTCCCGGGTTCTACGGAGCGTTACATGACCTCATATGAGATCGACCAGGTACTGAACATTTCCAATCCGAACCGTATCTTCATTCGTGGTGAGCGTCAGAAGCTCATGATGGAGGATATGGTTGCCAGTGAGAAAGTACGTCTTCAGTATGCCAACAAGTATGCCGGTTCTTCCAATTATTGGAAGAATTCGATCGGTGAGAGTCGAGGTTTACGCAAATTGGGTGTTAAGGGGCAAAAAGAGGCTCTTGAAGCTCGTTTCCGTGCTTGGGTGAATGAAGACCCCGCTCGTCAACAAAAGTATGGCAATGCCCTTGATTTGATTAAGGAGTCGATTCATGAACAGAATCCGATTTTAAATTATCGTCAGTACATTTCCGAAGCACTGTTACGTGGAACGGAGATTATCACTTTTGCCAAGATGGCAGATGTCCTGTTGGTTGATTCTCTTCCCAATGGGTTGGATACTGCGGCAGTTGCCAAGTATTTGAAGGGTGTTTCCAATATCTATAAAGATTACAATACGCCGACAGATCGTAAGATTGCTAAGCGAATGATCCGTATTGTTTATGATAGCTTGTCTAAAGAGGAGCGTCCTGATATTTTCAATGTGATTGATTCACTTTATGCCGGTGATGTTGAGCGTTACGTAGATGATTTGTTCGACAATTCTCTGTTTGCTACACAGGAGCGTTTTGAAACTTTCCTGAATAATCCGAATGCCGAGCAACTCAAAAATGATCCTGCTTATTTGTTGAGTAAATCGGTATCACGTGCTTATTCTCGTGACGATAAGCGTGTAAAGGAGTTGAACAATCAATATGAGCGTGGCCATCGTCTCTTCATTGCTGGTTTGATGGAGATGATGCCGGATCATAAATTCTATCCTGATGCCAATTTCACGATCCGTTTGACCTATGGTCAAGTGTTGCCTTATCGTCCATCAGATGGTGTGATTTATGATTATTACACGACACTTGAAGGGGTAATTGCAAAAGAGGATCCGAGCAATCCATTGGAATTCACTGTACCCGATAAATTGAAAGAGCTCTTCAAAAATAAGGATTACGGACAGTATGCTGAAGATGGTACTGTACGTGTCGGTTTCTTGAGTAATAACGATATTACCGGAGGAAACTCGGGTAGTCCTGTGTTGAATGGCAAAGGTGAACTGATTGGTTTGGCTTTTGACGGCAACTGGGAGGCCATGAGTGGTGATGTGGCTTTTGAGCCTGAGCTTCAACGTACAATCAGTGTAGATATTCGTTATGTCCTTTTCGTGATTGAAAAGTATGCCGGTGCAACCCGTTTGATTGATGAGTTGACACTGGTCAAATAACGTCTTTTTAACTTGAATTTAAAAGGGAACAATTCGTCATGTACGGGTTGTTCCCTTTTTTTGTTGCACCATGCGGCGTAAAATAGCCATTGAAAAGTATTTATATCTGTAAAATACGTTATTTTTGTGATTTGAACGCTATTAATGCTAATGCGAAGTATATGAGTACGGTAAATGATGAGCCGGTTTCAAATGAGAGATCGCTCAATTTTCTTGAAGAGATTATAGAAAAGGGTTTGGCTGACGGTTCAGTCAAACAGATTCATACCCGTTTTCCACCGGAGCCTAACGGCTATTTGCATATTGGTCATGCAAAGAGTATTTGCCTCAATTTTGGTTTGGCCAAACGTTATGGTGGATTGTGTAATCTTCGTTTCGATGATACCAACCCTGTTAAGGAGGATGTCGAATATGTTGATTCCATTAAGGAAGATGTCCATTGGTTAGGTTTTGACTGGGCTGAGGAGCATTATGCTTCTGACTATTTCGAGCAGCTCTATGATTGGGCTGTTCAGTTGATTAAAATGGGTAAAGCCTATGTTGACGATCAGTCTCAGGAAGAGATTCGTTTAAACCGTGGTACTGTAACCGTTCCGGGCAAAGAGAGCCCATGGCGTAATCGTACTGTTGAAGAGAACCTTGATCTTTTTGCAAGAATGCGTGCCGGTGAGTTTGCCGATGGTGAGAAGGTTTTGCGTGCTAAGATTGATATGGCTCACCCAAACATGCTGTTGCGTGACCCGATCATGTACCGTATTCTCCATTCCGAGCACCATCGTACCGGAAACAAATGGTGTATCTATCCGATGTATGATTATGCACATGGTCAGTCCGATTCAATTGAGGGGATTACTCATTCTATCTGTACGTTGGAATTTGATGTGCACCGCCCTTTGTATGATTGGTTTATCCAGCAATTGGGTATTTTCCAAAGTCACCAGTACGAGTTTGCTCGTTTGAATCTGACTTATACCATGATGAGTAAACGTAAATTGCTGCAGTGTGTTCAGGAAGGTATCGTAATGGGTTGGGATGACCCGCGTATGCCGACCATTTGCGGTTTGCGTCGTCGTGGTTATACGCCTGAGAGTATCCGCATGTTTGCAGATAAGGTTGGTGTAGCCAAACGTGATAATGTTATTGATCTTGGATTATTGGAATTCTGTGTTCGTGAGGACCTTAACAAGTGTGCTGAACGTCGCATGGCTGTTCTTGATCCAATCAAAGTGGTTATTACGAACTATCCAGAAGGTCAGACGGAGATGGTTGATTGTGTTAACAATCCTGAAGACGAATCTGCAGGTCGCCGTAATGTGCCTTTTTCTCGCGAAATTTACATTGAGAGAACTGACTTTATGGAAGAGCCACCTAAGAAGTATTATCGTCTTTCTCCGGGCAAAGAGGTGCGTTTACGCTATGCTTATTTGATCCGTTGTGATGAGGTGATTAAAAATGATGCTGGCGAGATTGTAGAGTTGCGTTGTACATATGACCCTATGTCAAAAGGTGGGCAATCTTCTGATGGTCGCAAGGTAAAAGGTGTTATTCATTGGGTATCAGCTGAACATGCTGTAGAGGCTGAAATCCGCCTGTTTGATCGACTTTTTACCCGCGAGAGTCTCGATGATATCGAGGAGGGTAAAACATTCAAAGATTACCTTAATCCTGACTCTTTAAAGGTCGTTAAGGGATATATAGAACCCTCTTTGCAAGGTGTTTCTGTCGGTAGTAAGTACCAGTTTGAGCGTATCGGTTATTTCTGTGCTGATAAAGAATCTACTCCCGATAAGATGGTCTTCAATCGCACAGTCACTTTAAAAGACAGTTGGGCCAAATTGGCTTCTAAATAATTTATTTACTAAGTCGGAGGTTTTGCCTCCGACTTATTTAATTTTTCATCTGATGTTTTTTCGTTTTGCAATATTGCTCTTTACACTCATTGCTTCGATTCAATTATCTTTTTCTCAGGTATTTGATTATCAAATATTTGTAACTACACCAGGATATACTTCGATTCGTAGTTATTCCAAAGAGACATTTCCCGAAATTAAACGTGATTTTCACATAATGAATGGACCTGTTTCTGTTGTTGATTCTTTGTGTAGTGATAGTGTAACTCAAGTAAAATTGCAAATCGGATCACGTAAATTTTTATATTACGTAACACCAGATGCTCCCTTTGTACGTCTGACTTTTGATCGCAACCGTCGTCGTTTTTCTGGTATTGGGTGCAATTTTGCCGACCAAGGAGATTATTGCTATGTGCCTCCTACTTTTAACGGTATGAGTTTATCTGAACTTCCCAAAGTATGGTTGCCTGATATTAATCGAAGGATTGATGATAGAACCTCTTTAAAGCGTGATTCCGCTACGGTTTTTGTAATTGAAGCTGATATCGACGAAAACGGGATGATTCATCGGATTGTGCCTTTAAGTGATACCTTATTTCAGTATTCCAAGGTTATTATTGATCAAATTTACGACAAAGCTGTTCGTGGATGGCATCCTGCTTCACGAAATGGCGTACCTTTCCGAGCTTTGGTGCAGATGAAATTTGAATTGAAAAAGTAGTTTGTAAGACTTAAATCAAAAAAAAGAGGGATAATTTATTTATCCCTCTTTTTTTATTTGTTATCAATGCTTAAATTGATTTTGTGATCTTCATAGCGCAGAAATGCGGGCCGCACATTGAGCAGTGGTCTGCTCCTGAACCAATCATTTCGAAATGCATTTTTCTTGCTCTTTCGGGGTCGAGTGAAAGGTTGAATTGATCGTTCCATCTCATATCGAAGCGCGCCTTGCTCATTTGCAAATCACGTTCTGCAGCTCCGGGATGCCCTTTAGCAATATCTGCAGCGTGTGCTGCAAGTTTAAAGGTGACAACGCCTTCCCGAACATCGTCACGATTTGGTAGTGCCAAATGCTCTTTGGTTGTCACATAGCACAGCATTGATGTTCCCATCCAACCGATCATGGCTCCACCAATGGCTGATGTAATGTGGTCGTATCCTGCACCAATATCGCTTACCAATGGTCCCAGTGTGTAGAAGGGAGCTTCATCGCACCATTCGAGTTGTTTTTCCATGTTCTCTTTAATCATGTGCATGGGAACATGTCCAGGGCCTTCGATAATCACCTGTACGTCATGTTTACGAGAAATTCTGGCCAATTCACCCAATACTTTGAGCTCTCCAAACTGTGCCTCGTCGTTTGCGTCTGCAATGCTACCTGGCCTTAAACCATCACCTAATGAAAATGCAATGTCATATTTCTTCAGAATTTCGCATATCTCCTCGAAATGGGTATATAAGAAGTTTTGAGCATTATTATGGCTCATCCACTTGGCCATGATCGAGCCTCCTCTTGATACAATACCTGTTACTCGTTTTAATGCAGCTGGTATATGTTCTTTGAGAATGCCTGCGTGGATGGTAAAATAATCTACACCCTGTTCAGCCTGTTCAATCAGTGTTTCTTTATATACCTCCCAGTTCAGGTCTTCTACCTTTCCGTTTACCTTTTCCAATGCTTGGTACATTGGAACTGTTCCAATAGGTACGGGAGTATTTCTCAAAATGGCTTCACGAGTTTGGTGTATATCTTTTCCTGTTGAAAGGTCCATCACGGTATCTGCGCCCCATTTTACGGCCCACATAGCCTTCTCTACCTCTTCATCTATGGATGATCCCAGGGCTGAATTTCCGATGTTTGCATTGATTTTAACCAGAAATTTTCGTCCTATAATCATCGGTTCTGCTTCCGGATGACGGTAGTTTGAAGGAAGTATTGCGCGGCCACTGGCAATCTCTTTACATACCATTTCTGGCGTGATTGCATCTTCTGGTTTACATCCTTGGCTTTCGCGGATTGCCACATACTCCATCTCTGGAGTGATTATCCCTTGTTTTGCATACCAAAGCTGTGTGTGGAATTCCCCTTCTGATGCTACTCGTTTTTCTACCCACTCTTTTCTGATTTTAGGTAATCCCTTCTTTGTATCGATTTGGTAACCCTTGTCAGTATAGCTTCCTGTGGTATCGTACAGTAAAATATCTGTACCGTTTTGTAGGGTGATCTTTCGCATTCCGACTTTAATCGGATGTATTTTACCCTCTATGTAAACCTTTTCAGCGTTGTTTACTGCGATATTAAAAAGATCCTTTTCCATATCTTACTGTTCCACGTGGAACATTTAGTTTGTTATTCTTTTGTTGAAATGTTCCACGTGGAACATTTTTTACTATCTCCCGAAGTAAACCAGCAAAACATTGATATCTGCTGGAGAGACACCGGGAATACGTGAGGCTTGTCCAATTGTTGATGGCTTGATTCGGGTCAATTTCTGGCGAGCCTCAATCGAGAGACCGTGCAGTGAATTGAAATCAAAATCCGGGCGAATTGAAATGTTTTCCAAACGAACCATCTTGTCTGCGATGTGTCTTTCGCGTTCGATGTAGCCGTGATATTTAATTTTGATCTCGGCTTCCTCGATCACTTCATCCGAATATTGCTTTTCAGTCAAATAATCTTGCAGTCCAGGTAAGTGTTCAGCCAACCCTTGCAGGGTTACTTTGTTGCGTAAAAGTACATCGTAGAGCTTACGACCTTGTGTTAATGGGGTTGAATCGATCGATTTAAAATAGTCTTGTAAATCGGCTGGAGTGACACTCTCCCGGCGAAGGAAAGAAATAAGCGATTCTACGGACGATTTTTTTTCTTCCATAGTTCGGTATCTTTTCTCGCTTGCCAAGCCAATTTTGTAACCGATTGGAGTCAGTCTGACGTCTGCATTGTCCTGTCTAAGCAGAATTCTATACTCGGCACGACTGGTGAACATACGGTATGGTTCATCGACTCCTTTGGTTACCAAATCGTCGATCAGTACGCCTATGTATGATTCATCTCGACGCAGAATGATTGGTTCTTCGCCGCGCAATTTCATTACAGCGTTTATTCCGGCCATAAGTCCTTGAGCTCCAGCTTCTTCGTATCCTGTAGTGCCGTTAACTTGTCCGGCAAAATAGAGTCCATTGATCAATTTGGTCTCTAAGGTGTGGTAGAGCTGTGTCGGTGGAAAGTAGTCATATTCAATGGCATAGCCTGGCCGATAGATATGGACATGTTCCAATCCCTTGATTTTTTGCAAAGCTGCTACCTGTACTTCCCAGGGAAGTGAGGATGAAAAACCGTTCAAATAGTATTCATTGGTTTCAAATCCTTCCGGCTCAAGAAAGAGTTGGTGCTCGTTTTTTTCTGAGAATGTCCGCAGTTTATCTTCAATGCTGGGACAGTATCGCGGACCGATACCTTTGATGGTCCCATTGAACAGAGGTGATGCATCGAATCCGCTTCTCAAGATATCGTGTACCTCTTGCGAGGTGTACACTAAATAGCAGGGGAGTTGTTTTTTAACAGCTTCTGTTTCATTGCTATATGAGAACTTACACGCAACATCATCTCCGGGTTGTTGGGTGAGCTGTTCAAAGTCAATGGTCCTTGCATCGAGTCTGGCTGGTGTTCCAGTCTTCATACGTCCCACTTCGAATCCGAGTGAACGTAATTGCGCGCTTAGACCATGGGATGCAGCATCACCGGCTCGTCCACCTTCAGCGTGAGAATACCCTATATGCATCAACCCTTCAAGGAATGTACCGGCAGTTAGAATAACCGCTTTAGCGCTAAATTCTACTCCCATCCGGGTTTTTATTCCGGTAACTTTCCCTTCGTCTATTTTCAATTCTGTGACGCTGTCTTGCCACAGATAAAGGTTGGGGGTATTATCGAGTGTTTCACGCCACAATTTGCTGAAAAGCATTTTGTCACATTGAGCTCGGGGGCTCCACATTGCTGGGCCTTTTGAGCGGTTCAGCATGCGGAACTGAATTGTAGAACGGTCTGTTATAATACCCATTTGCCCACCTAATGCGTCAATTTCGCGCACTATCTGTCCTTTAGCGACGCCACCGACAGCCGGGTTGCAGGACATTTGGGCAAATTTGGTCATATCCATTGTAATCAGCAGGGTACGGCATCCCATACGAGCTGCTGCTGAAGCTGCTTCGCATCCGGCATGTCCGCCTCCGATCACTATGATATCGTATTCGAAATACATCTTGTTTATCTGCGTTTTTCGCTTGCGTAAGGCCAGTTTTGAATTGTCCTGGTCTCATTATTCTAACACGAAATATACACTGTTTTTACCTTATTTTCTATTAAGATCTTTATAACCCTAATGTTATAGTTCATAGTCCTTTCAAACATCCTCAATTAACCGATACTCTTTGTTGTTAGTTACGAGTCAGTTCAGTATAAGTCTGTTTGTAATGGTTGGTATAGATTTCGTGTTTAAGTTTTCTTTTATTGTCGTATTGCCTGTAAAGCTAGTTAGAAAATAACTTCTTACTTGATTACAGGTTCGTACATCATGTCACAGGAGATCAAAGATCAGTTCTTTGTTTCATCTGTTTCACGAATAGCCAGATATTTATCTTCCAATGCGTGCATTTTAGCCTCTTCTCCAGGGGCTTTATCTCCATGACCAAGCAAGTGTAATACTCCGTGAATAATCACGCGAAAAAGCTCGTTTTCGAACGTTGCGCCAAATCTCACGGCATTATCTCGTACTGTATCGATACTGATCATCAGATCACCTGAAATGATCTTTTTCTCTTGATCGGTGTAATCAAAAGTGATAATATCAGTAAAGTAGTCATGAGACAAAAATTGTCGATTGACTTCCAAAAGAGCCGCATCAGAGCAGAATACTACTGTGATATCTCCTGTGCGATAACCTTCAGCTGCTGCTACACGACGGATCCAGTCGCTTGTTTTGCGGCGGCCTTTGAATTGGAAATTGCAATCTTCCGTCTGATATCTGACAGCCATTTTTATTATTGATTTTGTTAATGTATAATAATATAGTTTACCAAACTATATTATTATGTCAACTGTTAACTTATTAATAATAAATATTTTATCTTAACCAAAGTTCAGGATTGAGGTTTTCGGTCTCTTTCCAAATCTCGAAATGCAAGACACAATCGTCATCGTTGTTGCTTGAAACAAGACGTCCGATTACTTGGTTAAGAGAGATCTTATCGCCGGTTTTAACATTGACACTGGCTAAGTTAGAGTAGGTAGTCAGGTAATTACCGTGACGAATGATCACAGTGTTGTTAAGACCCTGAACGAAGAAGATCTGAGTAATGGTTCCTTCGAATACTGCATGTACTTCGGATCCGCTTGCGGAGGCGATATTGACCCCTTTATTGTTTACCATAAGCCCCTTTTGTGTAGCGTGTGGATGGATACCGTAACGATCCACAATAACACCACCACGTACCGGATAGGGGAGCTTACCTTTATTTTGATCAAAACGACCGGACAGTTTGGCCAAATACTCCTCTTGAGCGGCTGATTTCGGCTGTTTCTTGTTTTTACGTGCCTCTTCAGCAATAATGGCCTGAATGCGCTGTTGCAGTTTGTTGATTTGACTCTGCTTTTGCTTTATTTCCGAAGAGAGTTTACCTGCTTTGGTATTGATTTGGGCCAACGAGTTTTTATACTGCTTCTCATCTTTGCCTAACGAGGTAATCTCTTGTGTACGGTTTTCGTGCACTTTATTCAGCTCATCCTTTTTGGTCTCCAGTTCTGTAATTTGAATATGCAGGGAGTCGGCTATGGATTTAATCTGCTCTGCTTTTTCCTGTCTTAAACGGTTGTAGCGACGCATGTATGAAATACGTCGAGTGGCATCGTTGAAATCTTTGGAAGCGAACAGAAAGACCAGAAAATTATTCAATTTATAATTTTTGTAGGCGGCATAAACCATATTACCGTACTCCTTTTTCAGAAGAGCAAGCCGCTCTTGCATCATGGTAACCGTATCGTTTTTTGTGCTGATATCACCATTGATTACCTCTGTCTGTTTTTCGAGGTTGGCGATAATCTGTTTACGGTTGCGAATGCGATTTTGGATCAGTTTAAGTTGATTCTGGGTCAGTTTTTTGTCTTTGTTGGTTTTGGTCAACAAAGCGTTTGTCGCTTTGATTTCCTCTTCGGCTTTGCGGATCTCTTCGCGTAGTGCATCAAGGCTCTGGTTCTGTGCGGTTACATGCAACGCGCAGAACAACATCCCAAATATCAACAATAGACGGTATCGGCTCATTTTGATTTTGCCTGTTTGATTCGTTGATCGATCTGTTCAGGATCGTAACCCAGCTCTTTGGCCTTTTCCCAATAGAAAATGGCCATAAACGTGTCATTTAACGCATATAGAATATCTCCGTAATGGAGATATAACTCTTTGCCATCACCATTACTATCGAGGGCAATTGCCTGCTGCATTAAAGTCTTAGCCTCTGTATATCGCCCCAACCGATAGAGTACCCATGCTCGTGTATCGAGATATGTCGGGATTTTTGGAGAGAGTTCACAAGCACGCTGAGACATCCGGTCTGCGAGCTGTAATTTTTCGTTCTGTTCGCTGAGGTAATAACTGTAGTTATTCAGAAGCATCGAGTTGTCAGGATCGTATTTGAGTCCTTTACGATAGTAAGCGTAAGTTTGCTTAGCATTTCCCATCCTTTGGCAATTGTCGCCCAAGGTACAGTAGATTACACTGCGAAGGGAGTCCGTTTGAGCCAATTTCAATGCTGTGAGAAACTCCTTTTCGGCCCCTGCATAATCTTTCATGAAGTAAAACTTACCGAAACCCTTCATGAGGTAAAGATCTGGATCTGACGGAAAGATTTCGAGAGCCAGGTTGGCATATTTTTCTACCGAATCGGGGCGCTGGAGATACGACTCCATGCTGAGAATTTCGGTAAATACTTCACGTTTGGGGGTAGAGTCGGTTGTATGCGACTTATAAAGTTGCAGGGCGCCATCCAGATTTCCGGAGCGAATCATGTGAGTCGCATAGAGTTGTGTAATGCGGAAATCGTTCGGATAGCGAATGGCCAGATCCGAGATCAAATTATTGATTTGGAAATAGTAGGTTCGATAAAGATCATCGAATGCAGTAATCTCTTTGTAGAATTCGATTTTATTATCGAGAGGAATATCATCGGCTTCAAAAAGCAGGCGAGCCGTGGCCAGGTAATTAATATCATCTCCCCGTCGTTTGTAGAATTCGTTGAGCGAGATCAATACTCCGGTATTTTTAGGGCTAAGCATGCGGGCTTGTTCGTACGCCTCCAGCGCCAAAGAATCCCGGCCCATGGCGGCGTAAGTTTCAGCCAACACAACAAAATTCATTGGTTCGTATGGGAAGTTGACGGTTAACTCTTTGGCCTCATTGAGAGCTTTATCGTAGAGTTTAACCTGAAAAAGCAGCTGACGTTTGTAGCGAGCCACCTCTTCCATCAGTCCGAATCGGGTTTCGGCCGTATCGAGGATCGCTATGGCCGAAAAGGGTTGTTTTTGTTGTTCGTATAGTGCAGCCAATCGCAGATAGTTGTCGGCATTGTTCGGTGCCATTTTGATCAACTTTTGGCTGACACGCAGAGCAGAGTCGTATGAATTCGACATCAGATACAATCGTCCCAACAGCCCTAAATACCAGGTATTGGTTGAGTCGAGGCTTACCGCTTTTTTGCAGTAGGGGAGTGCTGTTTCCGGATTCTGAATATTGAGATTGGCCAGTTCAAAAAAGGAGGGGGCATGCAATGAATCGAGAGCGATGGCTGCTTGAAAAAGTTGTGCACTTCGCTCACGGTCCCCGAACATCAGGCTATTTTTGAGTCCCTCGGTGTAGAGGTAGGTAGCCTGTTGTTCTTTGGGATAATATTTCAGGGAACGCATGACGGGATCGTCTGCTTTCTTGCGCGGCCCTCCGTAGACGATGACGGAGCAACAGAGCAGGAGAGCAGTCGCGACAGCGACATGAAGCAGACGACATCCTTTCATAAATTTGGGTCAGGAATTAGAGCACGGAGTCGAATTGGCGCAAGAATCGTACGTCGTTTTCAAAATAGAGACGCAAATCTTTAACGCCAAATTTCAGCATAGCGATACGTTCAACGCCCATGCCAAAGGCAAAACCCGAATATTTTTTCGGATCGATACCTGAAGCGATCAGGACGTTGGGATCGACCATGCCGCAACCCATGATTTCGAGCCATCCGGTATGTTTGCAGACGTTACATCCTTTACCACCGCAAAGGTTGCAGGAGACATCAACTTCGGCAGATGGTTCGGTGAAGGGGAAGTAAGATGGACGCATACGAATCTGGCTCTTTTCGCCGAACATCTCTTTGGCAAAATACAGAATGCTCTGTTTCAGATCGGCAAATGAGACGTTTTCGTCGATATATAGACCTTCTACCTGATGGAAGATGCAGTGAGCACGAGCTGAGATGGCCTCATTACGGAAAACTCGACCCGGGCAGATTACGCGGATAGGCGGTTTCTGGTGCTCCATGGTACGTACCTGAATGGAACTGGTGTGGGTACGCAACAAAATATCGGGATCTTTTTCGATGAAGAAGGTGTCCTGCATATCGCGTGCCGGGTGTTCGGGCGGGAAGTTCAATGCAGAAAATACGTGCCAGTCATCTTCGATTTCCGGTCCTTCGGCTACGGCATAACCGAGACGGCCGAAAATCTCGACAATTTGATTCTTAACCAATGCGATCGGGTGGCGGCTGCCGATGGGGTCGTTGCTACCCGGACGGCTCATGTCGATCCATGCGCTGTCGTCGGTAGTGTTTTGCTGATTTTCGAGTTCTGTTTTCAGCGTGTTGATCTTTTCGATCGCACGATTTTTGAGGGTATTAATTTTTTGACCCAGTTCACGTTTCAATTCCGGAGCCACTTTTTTGAACTCTTCCAGAACGTCATTGAGTTGTCCTTTGCGGCCCAACATACGTACACGGAATTCTTCGATTTCAGCTGCGGTTTTGGGTTTGAACTCTTCAACTTTTTTGAGCAGGTCGTTTATTTTCTCAATCATCTCTAATGTTGACTGTTTTTTCGCTATATTTACAAACTGTCGGAATTTTTCCGATCTTCGGCCTTGGTTGTGGGCTGGATAATTGCTCTATTTGTCGCAAAAAGAGCGAAAAAGGAGTTTTATTATGCCTTTTAACCTTTTAATAAGCAAAGGTAAGAATTTATTTTGAACATGCCCCACCTTAGATACATAATTATGACGATCCTGCTGTTATCGGCTTCGATGGTTTCGGCCCAACGAGTCGGTTTGGTACTCAGCGGGGGCGGAGCAAAAGGTCTTTATCACATCGGTGTGATCCGAGCATTGGAGGAGAATGGTATCCCGATCGATTATGTTTCAGGAACCTCTATGGGCGCGATCATTGGCGGTTTATATGCGATTGGTTATTCTCCGGAAGAGATGGCCGAGATTTTTACTTCCGCTCAGGTCAAGAATTGGATGTCAGGTAAGATCGATGCCAAGTATATCTATTATTTTCGGTTGCATCGTCCAAATGCAGCGATGATTACGTTGCGGATTGATTTTCGTAATCCTCAGCGTATTGCGAAGCTGCAAATTCCCTCCAATTTGATTCAATCCACACCGATTGACATGGCTTTTGTAGAGTTTTTTTCCTCTCCAACGGCAGGTTGTGGCGGTGACTTTGACAAACTGTTTGTGCCGTTTCGGTGTGTAGCTACGGATGCGGCGGCTCGTCAAGAGGTGGTATATCGAGGGGGAGATTTAGGTAAGGCGATCCGTGCTTCAATGACCATACCATTGGTTTTCAGACCACTCAAGCAGGATTCAACCTTGTTGTATGACGGGGGAATTTGCAATAACTTTCCGTGGCAGGTACTCGAGGAGGACTTCAAACCTGATATTTTGATCGGTAGCAAGTGTGTTGAAGGCAATTCCAAACCCATTGAGGACAATCCGATGGAGCAGATTTTCTCTTTGACGATGATGCATACCGACTATTCTCTGCCATCGGAGGAGGATATCCTGATCGAGCATACGTTTGATGATGTGACGACACTTGATTTTGGAAAAGCAGCCTATGTAATCGAGCGGGGATATCGGGATGCATTGGCCAAAATTCCTGAACTGCGGGAGCGAATTGTCAGACAAGCTGATACTACGGATTTGAAACAACGTCGGGCTCAGTATCGTGCTTCACTGCCTAAAGTAGTTTTCGATCGGTACGATATTTCGGGGTTGAACGAGTCCCAAACTCAGTATGTGAAACGATTGCTACAGTTTGATACTAAATTGGAGAAGGAAAACTTCTTTGATTTCAACCATTTCCAATCGGAATATTTCAAGATGTTGTCCGACGGTGAGATGACCGGTGAATATCCCAATGTGGCTTATAATGATACAACCAAAACGTTCGGTTTGAATCTGCATTTGCGAACCAAGCCGAGTTTAAAGGTGATGTTTGGCGGTAATATTTCGTCCACATCGATGAATCAGGCTTATGTGGGTCTTGAGTACCGACGGTTGGGACGCAATATGTCCACATACAATTTTGATGGATCGTTCAGTGTGCTCTATTCGTCACTTTATGTGGGAGGACGTAATGATTTTTCGTCTAAAACGCCATTTGCAGTCGATTACGGCTTCAATTATAACTATTACAACTATTTCAAAAGTGATTTCGGGATGCTGGCCCGTCATAACGATCTGAGTTATGCCAAAGACGGTGATCTGTTTTTGTCGGCAGGGTTGAGTATGCCGAGCAGCCGATTCCAGTCATTGTCTTTGCGATTCAATATCGGTAGTGAGAATTTCCGCTATTATCAGACGGCTGACCACTCTGAGGATGATCAACTCGATCGGAGTAATTTTCAATATATCGGATTAAAATTGGATTTGGCCCGAAACAATCTGAACTATTTGATGTTTCCGACGAGAGGTTTGCGTCAATCCATTTCGGCAATTTATGTGGGAGGGTTGGAAACCTTTACTCCAGGAACGGCTTCACGAGCCACCATGTCGCGTATGAAAGATAACCATTATTGGTTCGGGGCCCGTTTTACACGTGAACAGTATTTCAGTTTGGCCAAGTGGTTTTCGTTGGGTTATTTAGTCGATGCGGTGGTAACGACCCATCCATCGTTTTCAAACGAGTATGCAACCAACCTCTCTTCACCCGCTTTTCAGCCTACACCTCATAGTAAGTTGATCTATTTGAGGGATTTCCGGAGTCGATCGTTTATCGGGGCTGGGGTTACTCCGACTTTTGAGTTTGGTCCTCGGTTCTATTGGACCAACAGTGTTTATGCCTTTTTGCCGGAAGACATGAACAAGACGACGGCCGATGTACGGAAACGACTCCGTTATATGTTCAGTTCGTCGGTGGTGTATCAGACGCCGATTGGGGCGATCAGTCTTACGCTTTCGAAGTATGATGCCACAACTAACCACAACTGGTTCCTCACCTTCAATTTTGGTTTTATGCTCTTCAACAATCGGGGCACGTTCTATTGATTGGGAGCTAACAAAGAGGATGTTCCGTCAATAGGGGTTTGGGAAATTGCGAAAAAACAGCTATTTTTGCGCAACTTACAAAATTTTTAACAAAGATGGCAACAACAGCAGATATCAAAATCGGTATGTGCATCGAGCTCAACGGAAAGACTTTTCAGATCGTTGATTTCCAGCACGTAAAACCAGGTAAAGGACCTGCATTTGTCCGGACTAAGCTCAAAAACCTTGAGAATGGCCGTACGGTTGATAATACTTTCACGGCAGGTGTAGCGATTGAGCCGGTACGTGTAGAGCGTCGTCCTTATCAGTTCCTGTATGAGGATGACATGGGCTGCAACTTCATGCACACCGAAACTTTCGAGCAGATTGTAATTGATCGCAAATTGATTGATAACTCGGATTTGATGAAGGAGGGTCAGATTGTTGAGGTGATGTTCCACACCGACAAAGAGATGGTTCTTTCGGCAGAGCTTCCCCCGATCATCGATATGGAGGTGGTTTACACCGAGCCGGGTGTTAAAGGTGACACCGCATCTACCAACTCGTTGAAACCAGCGACTGTGGAGACTGGTGCAACGATTAAGGTGCCTCTGTTTATTCAAACCGGCGAAAAGATCCGTGTAGATACCCGTACTCGTGAATATTACGAGCGTATCAAATAGTATCAAGGACCTTTCATAACCCGCATATCAGTTAAAACTCTCATCCGTTTATCGGGTGGGAGTTTTTTATTGATTAGTAGTGTGTAATTCCAATCGTAATTGTAATGGTTGGAAAATAAGCTACACCATTTGCAGGTTGCCTATTCCTGTTTTGGCAAGCATGCTGAGATGTATTCTGAACTGTTTGAACGGATCACAACCAAAGGACATCTTAGAAGGTATATTGGACTGGAGATTGTGAGTAGCGTGAAGCGTCACTCAGTAATGTAATTAAAATAAATAGTAAGGCTGATTTCTCCCTTTGCCTTTTCTTATAATTAATACCTCTCTTTTTGAATCTAATAACCTTATCTTGAACCACTAAATAGAAGCACAAGCCCAATCCATAAAAGGTTAACGGCGTTTTTGGGGGACGGGGACGCAGTTTTCAGGATGATCGAAATCGATGACAGGAAGTTTGTTCATAAGGGAGCGTACCTGTGCGGAACGGCGCATCATGTAGGAAGAGGGGTTAGCCAGTTTCATACGGATCGGATTGGGTAGGACGGTGGCGATCATTGAGGCTTCGTGTCGATTGAGCTCTTCGGCGGTTTTACCATAAACATGGCGTGCTGGAGCCTCTACGCCGTACATGTTTTCACCGGTTTCGATCACGTTGAGGTAGACCTCCATAATCCGCCGCTTGCTCCAGAAGGTTTCGATCAGCAGTGTGTAGTAGGCTTCAAATCCTTTTCGGACCCAAGTGCGGGAGGGAAGGCAGAAGACATTTTTAGCGGTTTGTTGAGAGATGGTGCTGCCGCCGCGAAGCCGATCTCCTTCACGGTTTTCGTTGTAAGCTTTTTTGATGGCTTCCCAGTCGAAACCGTTGTGGACCATGAAATTGTTATCCTCGGTGGCAATTACCGCACACGGCATTACGGGGTTGATGTGTGCCAATGAACACCAGTTGGATTGTACGGAGAGTCCTTTGTCTGGGAAATTTTCAATCAATCGGATCACCTTCAATGGGGTCACGGTAATGGGTATAAACCGTGCGACGAGCACGGAACTCACCGAAAGCGTGACGAAGAAGATCGCCAGATAAAGCAACAGACGTCCGAAGTATCGCATTTGCGAAAAAATTGATTTCCAAATACAAAATTAGCGGGAAAAAGGATACGATCCTCCCAAAAGAGTAAAATAAATGGCCTTAAAAGTGAAAAGGATTAAAATAATAGGAGTATATTTGCACGGATTATGTGGAGTTTCGATCCACGTTTCTTAGTTTCGAACAAAACACAAACTGACAAACATAGTTTATTGTAAGATGGCACAGAAAAAATTTATTACTTGTGACGGTAACTATGCAGCTGCACATATCGCCTATATGTTCAGCGAAGTAGCTGCGATTTACCCCATCACTCCGTCATCGACGATGGCCGAATTGGTGGACGAATGGGCCGCACAGGGCCGCAAGAACATCTTCGGTGAGACGGTTAAAGTGGTAGAGATGCAGTCAGAGGCAGGTGCAGCAGGTGCTGTACACGGCTCTTTGCAGAGCGGCGCGTTGACCTCTACCTTCACCGCATCACAGGGATTGTTGTTGATGATCCCGAATATGTACAAAATTGCCGGTGAGTTGCTTCCGGGCGTGTTCCACGTATCAGCTCGTGCATTGGCTGCTCAGAGCCTTTCAATCTTTGGTGACCACCAGGATGTTATGGCTACTCGTCAGACCGGTTTTGCTATGCTGGCTACCAGCAGTGTACAGGAGGTGATGGATTTGGCTGGTTTGGCACACATTCTGGCCATCAAGTCACGTGTACCGTTCCTGCACTTCTTCGATGGTTTCCGTACCTCTCACGAGATCCAGAAGATTGAAGTGATCGACGAGGATGCACTCAAGGCATTGCTTGACACGAAGGCTTTGGCTGAGTTCCGTCAGCGTGCGTTGAATCCTGAGCACCCGGTTACTCGTGGTACCGCACAGAACCCCGATATCTACTTCCAGTCACGTGAAGCTGCCAACCGTTTCTACGATGCTATTCCTGATATGGCTGCTGAAGCGATGGTACAGATCAGCAAGATCACGGGTCGTGAGTACAAACCGTTCGTTTATTATGGTGATCCTGATGCAGAAAACATCATCATCGCCATGGGTTCGGTTACCGAGACCATCAAAGAGACGGTTGATTACCTGCGTGCCAAAGGTGAGAAAGTTGGTGTGATCACCGTTCACTTGTATCGCCCCTTCTCAGCGAAATATCTGTTGAATGTTGTACCGCAGAGTGTTAAACGTATCTGCGTATTGGATCGTACCAAAGAGCCGGGAGCAAATGGTGATCCTCTCTATCTGGATGTAAAAGATGTATTCTATGGCAAGGCTGGTGCTCCGCTGATTATCGGTGGTCGTTACGGTCTGTCATCGAAAGATACCACTCCGGCTCAGATTCTGGCCGTATTCGACAACCTGAAAGCTAATGAGCCGAAGGATCAGTTCACTGTAGGTATCGTTGATGATGTTACCTTCCGTTCACTGCCTGTTGGTCAGGAGATCAGTTTGGCGAAACCGGGTACTTTCGAGGCTCTGTTCTTCGGTTTGGGTGCTGACGGTACGGTAGGTGCCAACAAGAACTCAATCAAGATTATCGGTGGTTCTACCGACAAATATTGCCAGGCATACTTCTCGTATGACTCGAAGAAATCAGGTGGTTATACCTCATCTCACCTGCGTTTCGGTGATCAACCTATTACCTCGCCTTATTTGGTAACTACTCCTGACTTTGTAGCTTGCCACGTTCCTTCGTATGTTTACAAATACGATGTATTGAAGGGCTTGAAGAAGGGTGGTTCGTTCCTGTTGAACAGCATCCACGATGTTGAGACGACCAAGGAGACACTGCCTGATCACATGAAGAAGTATTTGGCAGAGAACAACATCAACTTCTATATCATCAACGCTACCAAGATCGCTATGGATCTGGGTCTGGGCAGCCGTACGAACACCATCATGCAGAGTGCATTCTTCAAGATTGCCAACGTGATTCCGTTTGACCAGGCTGTTGAGGAGATGAAGAAGGCCATCTACAAGAGCTACGGTAAGAAGGGTGAGGATATCGTCAACATGAACTATGCAGCCGTTGATAAGGGCGGTGAAGAGGTTCAGAAGGTAGAGGTTCCTGCCGAGTGGGCAAACATCACCGTTAAGGAGGCAGAGGCTGTTGCCGATGACGCACCTGAATTCATCAACAAGATTGTTCGCCCGATCAACTCTTTGAAAGGTGACGATCTGCCTGTAAGTGCTTTTGTAGGTCGTGAAGACGGTACTTGGGATCCGGGTACGGCAGCTTACGAGAAACGTGGTATTGCTGTGAACGTTCCGGAGTGGCAGAGTGAAAACTGTATCCAGTGTAACCAGTGTGCTTATGTCTGCCCTCACGCTGTAATTCGTCCGTTCCTGTTGACCGATGAAGAGGCTGCCGCTGCACCTGCCGGTATGAAGACGGTTCAGGGTAACGGTGCTACCAAGGCATACAAATTCCGCATTCAGATCAGTCCTCTGGATTGTACCGGTTGCAACAACTGTGCAGATGTCTGCCCGGCTCCGACCAAGGCTTTGGTGATGAAACCGCTCGAGTCGCAGCTTGATGAGCAGAAGAACTGGGAGTATCTGACCAAGAAGGTCGGTTACAAAGATACCGTTGTTGACAAGACCAAGACAGTTAAGAACAGCCAGTTCGCACAACCTCTGTTCGAGTTCTCAGGAGCTTGCGCAGGTTGCGGTGAGACTCCTTATATCAAACTGATTACTCAGTTGTTCGGTGATCGTATGATGGTAGCTAATGCTACAGGTTGCTCGTCAATCTATGGTGGTTCAGCTCCGTCGTCACCTTACACCGTGAACAGCAAGGGTCAGGGTCCGGCATGGGCTAACTCTCTGTTCGAGGATAACGCTGAGTTCGGTTTGGGTATGCACGTAGGTGTTGAGAAATTGCGTGATCGTGTGAAGAGCATGATGGAGAATGCAATTGCCAACTGCGATCAGTGCTCAGCTGAGTTGAAAGCTGCCATGCAGGAGTGGATCGATGGCAAGGATAGCAGTGCATTGAGTGCTGCTGCCAGCGAGAAGTTGATCCCGATGTTGGAGGCTTGCGGTTGTGATACCTGCAAAGAGCTGCTCGAATGGAAACAGTACTTCGTTAAGAAGTCTCAGTGGATCTTCGGTGGTGACGGTTGGGGTTACGATATCGGATTCGGTGGTGTGGATCACGTCCTCGCATCTGGTGCCGATGTCAACATCCTGATTCTCGATACCGAGGTATATTCAAATACCGGTGGTCAGTCTTCTAAAGCTACTCCGGTAGGTGCGGTTGCTAAGTTTGCTTCAGCTGGTAAACGTATCCGCAAGAAAGATATCGGTGCGATTGCCATGACCTATGGTTATATTTATGTAGCACAGGTTTCAATTGGTGCTAACCAGAACCAGTACCTGCAGGCAATCAAAGAGGCAGAGGCATATCCAGGACCATCTCTGATCATTGCTTATGCTCCATGTATCAACCACGGTATTAAAGGCGGTATGACCCGTACTCAGACTGTAGGTAAAGAGGCTGTAGCTTGCGGTTACTGGCAGTTGTGGCGTTTCAACCCGATGCTCGAGGAGCAGGGCAAGAATCCGTTCACACTCGATTCGAAGGAGCCGGATTGGAGCAAGTTCCGCGAATTCATCCTCAAGGAGGTTCGTTACTCATCATTGACAAAACTCTTCCCGAAAGAGGCAGACGAACTCTTTGCAGCAGCAGAGGAGAATGCTAAATGGCGTTACAATTCATACAAACGCTATGCGTCAATGGATTTCTCAGCCGAAAAAGGCGAGCCGGTTCTTCCTACGAAGTAATCGCTTGATCCAATAATACGAGATCGGGGCCGCACAATCGTGCGACCCCGATTTTTTTGATGGATATGTGGAATTGGAGTGTAATGTCTCAGTGGTGATTTTGGCTGTAAATTTCAACTCTTGTAAGAGGGGAGTAAGAGGTTGGTCCGTCCTTTTGGTGTAACGGCTATTCAGTGGTTTGTGGCGCTACGTCTGAACGCAGACAGACATTTATTGTTGCATGGTCAGATCATAAAAAACACGCTATTCCACCTCTTTATGGGGCTGCTTGGTAGAAGGAGACGACAGAGGATGGCTGCATGGAGAGAGGCAAGCACTGCAATCGCTGCAAGTAGAGGCGGCGGATTGGGAAGATTGGGGACTGGCTGATTGCGGTTGACGCAGTGCCTCCTCTTCGCGTCGAAATTCACCCGCAGTACAACGAATCCCCCGTTTTTGCATGTTGACGTTGGTCCCGATTTCTGAATCGATCGGGTGTCCCTTGATCATCTGTGTGAGGGATAGACCTATGACGAAAAGGGCTACGGCAGCCACTGCAATGGCGAATATGATCCAAAAGCTTTCCATGTTTCGGCGTGGATTTGATTCTGTTTGGGCTGATTATAATGCAAAGTCCATACAAAATTATAAATTTGTAAAGATTTCCTTCTGCATGGTGTTATCGTTCCATGATAGAGCTCAATAAGATTTTATTGAGAGTATCTGTTTGGGAGATGATGACCATAAACAGAGAGCAAGAGCAGAAGGATATAACCTGAAAATAGATCCCATGAGAATAGTTATTTCGGGCGTAGGCGAGGTGGGAAGCCACTTGGCGAAGATGTTGAGCGGAGCTTCCCACGACATTACGGTGATTGATGACGATCCCAAACGGATCGAAGAGGTTGCGGGTATGGCGGATGTGATTACCATCGAAGGGGATTGCACCACCTTTGCTGTATTGAAGAAAGCAGCAGTCCGCAAAGCCGATCTGTTTATTGCGGTCCGTCCCGAGGAGTCGATCAACATTATCTCGGCAGTGTTGGCCAAGCAACTTGGCGCCCGTAAGGCGATTGTACGTATCGATAACAACGAGTACCTGGAGCCGAACAATAAGGAGATGTTCATCAATATGGGTATCGACTACCTGTTTTATCCTGAAAAGGTGGCAGCTCGGGAGGTGATCAATCTGTTGGGACATACCAGTACGACCGAATATGTCGATTTTTCGGGCGGTAAGTTGTCGTTGGTGGTCTTCAAGTTGGATGCCTCTTCTCCGTTGATTGGAAAGTCGTTGTTGGAGGTGACGGCTGATCGTGAATCATTGCCTTACCGTACGGTTGCTATCTCGCGTGAGGGAGAGACGATTATTCCGCGTGGTAACGATCAGTTCCAAGAGGGGGATACGATTTATGTAATTGCCAATCAGGATGATGTCAAGTCGTTGATGTTCTTCTCCGGCAAGCCAAATATCGAGGTCAACAACATCATGATTTTGGGTGGTAGCCGTATTGGGGTACGTATTGCGGCTGAATTGCAGGAGGAGGCAAATGTTAAGTTGGTGGAGTACAATCCAGAGAAGGCCTACAAGTTGACAGAATTATTGGAAAAAACGTTGATTATCAGTGATGATGGTCGTAATATTGACTCAATGATCGAAGAGGGGTTGAGCAACATGGATGCTTTTGTAGCGGTGACGGGGCGTTCCGAGACCAACATTCTGGCAGCCATGGTGGCCAAACGTCTTGGGGTCAAGAAGGTGATTGCTGAGGTGGAGAACCTCAATTTCATCAATTTGGCCGAGAGTATGGGTATCGATACGATTATCAATAAAAAATTGATTACGGCCAGCAATATATTCCGTTTCACGATGAACACCGATGTACAGGCAATCAAGTGTTTGACGGGTTGCGACGCCGAGGTGCTGGAGTTTATTGCCAAACCCAATTCTGTGGCTACGAAGGGACAGATTCGTGAATTGAATTTCCCGCATGATGCGATGATTGGCGGAATTGTGCGTGGCGATCGCAGTTATATTGCTACAGGAGGTATGCAGATCAATGCATTTGATCGGGTGGTGGTTTTTGCACTGCCTTCGGCTATTTCGCGCATTGGGCGTTTTTTTAATTAGCTACGTGAGGAGGTTGTTGCTATTGTAGTGCACGCCTTTGTTCACAGGGTACGATTGAAATCTATCTTCCATGATGGCTGTTTGATGGCCTACAGATTTAACGAGTAGTTATATGCCTTTATTGACGAAATTGATAAACGTTTTCTTTGCACGGCGGCGCAAGGAGATCGATTTTTTCATGGAGCATCCGCAGCAGGTGCAGCAACAGCAGTTGAAATGGTTGCTTAACCGGGCTGAAAATACGGTTTTTGGACGGGAGCATGGATTTTCGGCTGTCCGTACCGCCGAGGAGTTTGCTGCTGCGGTCCCAGTTGTTGATTACGATTCATTTCAGAGCTATATCGCCCGGATCCGGGCTGGTGAACAGAACGTGCTGTGGCCTACTGAGATTAAATGGTTTGCCAAATCTTCAGGAACCACATCTTCCAAAAGCAAGTTTATACCCGTCAGTCATGAGGGATTGCAGGGAGGACACATGCAGGGGCCACGGGATGTACTCTGTCTCTTTGCCCATTTGTATCCGCAAAGCCATGTTTTTGAGGGTAAGACGTTGACCCTTGGAGGCAGCCATCGGTTGGAGAGTACCGGCGGTAAGGCGCAGGAGGGGGACCTCTCGGCCATTTTGATTGAAAACACCCCCTGGTGGGCAGCTAAACGCCGTACGCCACGGGTCGAAACCGCTTTGATCCCCGATTTTGAGGAGAAGGTGCAGGCGATCTGTCGCGAGGCGGTAGGGCAGCGTATTACGGCTTTTGCTGGGGTTCCGTCGTGGAATCTGGTCTTGATGAACCGGGTGCTGGAATATACGGGTAAACAGAATATCCTGGAGGTTTGGCCCGATATGGAGCTGTTTGTGCACGGAGGAATGAACTTTAACCCTTATCGTGAACAGTATCGTCGGATCTTCCCGTCGGATCGCATGAAGTATATGGATACCTACAACGCTTCTGAGGGCTTTTTTGCCATTCAGAACGATCCGAAGAGCGACGATATGCTGTTGATGCTCGATTATGGCGTTTATTACGAATTTCTGCCTGTTGCGTCGTTGAGCGATCCGTCCAAGGCGGTTCCTCTCGAAGGGGTACAGATGGGTGTAAATTATGCGATGATCATTACGACGAGCAATGGTCTGTGGCGTTATCAGATTGGCGATACCGTTGAATTTACGTCGATCGTTCCGTACAAAATTAAGATTACGGGACGGACAAAACTGTATATCAATGCATTTGGTGAAGAGCTGATTATTGATAATGCAGAGACAGCCTTGCAACGGGTATGCGCCGAGACTGGGGCATTGGTTACCGATTATACGGTTGGACCGATCTATATGGGAGACCGGAGCAAAGGGTCACATCAATGGCTGATTGAGTTCAATCGGGCGCCGACAGATATTGAACAGTTTACCGATCTGTTGGATCAGGCGCTTCAGCAGGTCAATTCTGACTATGAGGCCAAGCGATTCCGGGATACGACATTATTGCGTCCGACTGTGACGGTACTGCCCGAAGGAAGCTTCTATCGTTGGATGGAGAGCCGGGGTAAAGTGGGTGGCCAAAACAAGGTTCCTCGCCTTTATAATGATCGTACTTATATTGATCAATTGCTGGCACAGTCTCGGTGATCAGTAAGGGTTCAATAGGTTCATGCCTATCTATAGAGGCAGTTGCTGTGCTGATTAGGGGTATTGGCTGAGGAGTGAACACTGGGCAGCAGTAAGTTGTTGTTGTCCGTGACATTGAAGAAATGAAGTCAGTATGAAAAAGATAGTTGTGCTTGACGGTTATGCGATGAATCCGGGGGATTTGTCATTTGCAGGTCTTGAGGCGTTGGGCGATTGTACGGTATATGATTTTACCCGTCCCGAGGAGGTGATCTCTCGGGCACAAGATGCCGAGATGGTGTTGACCAACAAAACGCGCTTGACGGCTGAGATGATCGCGGCTATGCCCAAACTGGAGTATATCGGAGTGCTGGCAACGGGGTATAACAATGTCGATATTGAGGCGGCCCGCCAGCGGGGTATTGTCGTAGCCAATGTACCGGCGTACAGTACGGCTTCAGTGGCTCAGTTGGCATTTGCACATATTTTGAATATCACGATGCAGGTGCAGCATCACTCTGAGGAGGTCCACAAAGGACGTTGGATGCGCAATCGAGATTTCTGCTTTTGGGACAATACGTTGATCGAGTTGGAGGGGAAAACGATCGGTTTAGTTGGTTTTGGAAATACCGGTCAAGCTACGGCAGCCATTGCTCTCGGTTTTGGTATGAAGGTGTTGGCCTATACCTCTAAATCGCAAGATAAGTTGCCCGAGGGGGTGCGTTCCGTCTCGTTGGACGAACTGTTCAACAGTAGTGATATTGTGAGCCTGCACTGCCCGTTGACTTCTGAAACACGAGGGTTGGTTAATGCTGAACGTATCGCACAAATGAAACCCACGGCGATTTTAATCAATACAAGTCGTGGTCCGGTGGTGGATGAGCGGGCCTTGGCCGATGCCCTGAATGCCGGACGGTTGTATGCAGCGGGGGTAGATGTACTCTCCAGCGAGCCGCCCAAGGCGGATAATCCGTTGTTAACGGCCAAGAACTGTTACATTACGCCTCATATTGCCTGGGCTACCAAAGAGGCTCGGGAACGGCTGATGGCCATTACAACCGAGAATGTACGGGCCTTTTTGGATGGACATCCAATTAACGATGTGACGCGTAAATAACCACATAAATCTCTTGTCATGGCTATGGAGCGAACCGAGAAAAAGAGCTTGCGATCGATGATTATGTTGGGTCCGGCACATCCGTTCCGGGGTGGACTGGCTGCATTTAACCAGACGCTGACCCGGACTTTTCAACGGATGGGGATTTCGTGTCGGATGTTTACGTTTACCACGCAGTATCCGTCATTGCTCTTTCCGGGTACCACCCAATATACTGATGATCCGGCTCCCGAGGGGCTCGATATCACTCGAGAATTGAGCAGTATTAATCCATTTACCTGGATTCGGACCGGTTTGAAGGTGCGTCGTCTGCGTCCTGACGTGTTGATCGTACGTTATTGGATTCCGGTGATGGCTCCAGCGTTCGGTACCGTGTGCCGAATTGCACGGCGGGGTGGGATTCGTACCTTGGCCCTGCTGGATAATGTGATTCCCCACGAAAAACGGCCTTTTGATTCGTTGTTGACCCGTTATTTCGTCTCGTCGATTGATGGGTTTATCTATATGTCGGAGCAGGTGTATCAGGATCTGCGTCTGTTTACCCGAACCAAACCGGCCCTCTTTTCTCCGCACCCGATGTGGAGCAATTACGGTGATCCGATGCCACGCGAGGAGGCGTGCGCTGCTTTGGGGTTGGATCCGTCATTGCACTATACGATGTTTTTTGGGTATATCCGCGATTACAAAGGGCTTGACCTGCTGCTCGATGCTTGGGCTAAACTGATGAACCATGGGAAACTCGAAAATCATCGCTTGATTGTGGCAGGCGAGTATTATAGCGGTAAGGAGCGTTATGCCGAACAGATTGCACGTTTGGGTATCTGCGACAAGTTGGTGATGATGGATCGCTATATTGCGGATCGAGAGGTGGCTCAGCTCTTTTCAGCCGTCGATCTGGTGGTGCAGCCCTATCGTCATGCGACACAGAGTGGTGTAACACAGGTGGCCTATTGGTTCGATGTGCCGATGGTGGTGACGGATGTAGGAGGTCTGCGAGAGATTGTCGCCGACGGTGAGGTGGGTTATGTGACTGAACCCGATCCGAAGGCGATTGCCACAGCGATCGATCGTTTTTATTGTGAAGAAAAAAGTGCGGAATTCCGCGCCAATATCTTACGTTTCCGGGAGCGTTTTACCTGGCAGCGGATGGCCGATAACTTTATAGAGCTTTTCCGTAAGGTTTCTGCCGGCGATCGGTAGTTTTGGTGACGACGGCTAGTTTCGGTTCTGCTTGCATCTTTGGGTGCAGAACCGCTGCATCGGAGGTGGTGGGTATGGTTCGGTTCAGACGAGCCAGACATCCCAGCATGCAGAGTGCGCAACCGAGAATAAGCAGAGCGGTTGGGATGAAGATATTGCCCAAACCGGCTATAGGGGAGAGGAGGCCACCGAGTAGGAATTGCAGGGCTCCGAGCAGAGCAGAGGCTTTTCCGGCACGTTCCCGTTCACAATCCATGGCCAGTGAGGTCGAAGTGGGCAGAATGATTCCCATTAATACCAAAGTGAGGAACAGGGCGGTTTCGACCCATACAATTGACAGTTCGGCAATCAGGAAGCCGGCCAGGATTATTCCCATGGTGCAGAATCCCCGTATACCACGTTTTACGGCCACTTCGGGGTGTCCACAGTGCGGAGCTAACAATCCGCCACACATGATTCCGATAGCGTTCAGACCGAAAATCAGGCTATAACCCAGCGGGCTAATGCCGTAGGCATTTTGGAAAATGAAGGGTGATGAGGCGATGTAGGAGAACATTACGCCCATTGCAAAGGTTTGGATCAATAGATATAGAACAAAGGTCTGATTCCGGAAAAGGGGAGCGAATGATTTAAAGATCGGTTGACGAGGACCTGTTAGGCGTTGAGCGGAGGGTAGAGATTCGCGAAATTGGAATCCGGCGGCTACCAGAAGCAGACCTAAAACGAATAGCAGAATAAAAATTCCGTGCCAGTCGGTCACTTTCATGATCAGGCCACCGACTACCGGGGCAGCGACGGGAGCAATTCCTTGAATCGGCACTAGAATTGAGAAAAAGCGAGCCAATTCGTCGCCTTCGTAGAGATCTGTTGCGATAGATTTGGAGAGTACGAGGCTACCGGCTCCGGCTACTCCTTGGATCAGACGGGAAGCGATGAACCAGCCGATCGTTGGAGCGAAGATGCAACCAGCTGTAGCGATCAAAAAGAGTAGCAGTGAAGCGAGTAGAGGACGTTTCCGACCGTAACGGTCGCTGAGGGGGCCTACTACAAGCTGCCCCAGTGCCAGTCCCACCATGCAGACGGTAAGACTCAATTGTACCATTGAGGGAGTAGTGTTGAAATCGCTGTTGAGTTCAGGGAGGGCTGGCAGGTAAAAATCGGTGACAAAAGGGCCGAATGCTGAGAGCATGCCCAGTATAATATACAGATACAGAGTCGAATTACGGGGTTTCATGTTGAGTATTGATTTCGACAGCAAAGGTCAAAATAAATCCCGAGGAGAGATGTTCTGATCGTTTTTGATCATGTACTTATCGGCTTATTTCCGTTTTAAAGCGTCGTTTTTTATCGTATTTTTGACTTTATAAATAGAAGAAATAGTGGTGTTAGAAGCAGTAGATCATACATTACCCGCCAATCATTTTCGTATTTTACCGATTGGATCTTATTGTTTTGGGACGATGCCGTTTGATTCCGATTTTCAATGGGAAGGTATCGTTTTGTTGTTGTGTTTGGATGGGGAGGCTACCATTCGCATCAGTGGGCAAACTTATGAATTGTATAAAAATCGGCTCTGTTGTGTGATGCCGTTGCATGTGGCCGAATTGCATCCATCAGACTCGTTTCGTGTAGCAGCAGTGGCTTTTACATTTGAATTGCTGGCCGATTTCCCTTTAGCGATCAAGCCTGATTTGGCTGATCGAATGACAGAAACCCCATGTGTGGATTTGACTGACGAGCAGGTGGATATCTTTACGCGATATCATGAATTGCTGTATTTGCAGTACTGCCGACGAGAGCATCCTTCACGTGTAGCTGTGATACAGTCGTTGGTTTTTTCCTTGCTCGCAGAAGTGGGTTATACTTATTCATTTCAGGGTGTTGTTCCGTCACGGAATCGTCAGGAAAAGATTGTTAACGAACTCTTTTCCTTATTGCATGCGCATCACTGCCAACACAAGGATGCTTCGTTTTATGCGGAGAAGATCTGTTTGACTCCGAAATATCTCTCTCATGTAGTAAAGCAGGTCACGGGGCGAACTTTATATGATTGGATTACCTTTTTTGTTATGAAAGACGCCAAACGGTTGTTGCAGGCTACCGATTTGAATGTAAGTGAGATTGCCGATCGGTTAGGCTTTTCCAATTCCTCATTCTTCGGGCGTTATTTTAAAAAGAATGCAGGTATGACGCCGCTGGCATTCAGACAGGCTACGCTCAATGAACGGTAGCCCGAATCACCATGTCTTATAGGATGTCATGGTGCATTGCACGGTCTTGTTGGCTTGCACGGTTCTATTGGATGGAAAAGCAAAGGCAGTAACGGTTTTTTCTCCCGGTTGGATTGGGCGGCTTGTCGTATGTGGACTTGGACTATTGATAGTGTTTTAATTTTGGACGATCTGCCTAATTCATAATTTGTGCCTTGTTAGGTACGTTTGATATACAATTGCTGAAACATACATGCACTCAGATACAATTGTTGCAAGTGCTAACATACGAGAAGATTGCGTCGCTTTGTGATCTTTTGAGATGCATCGGAAGGGGCATGGAGATTCGTGAAAAAATGTTATTTTTGTGATTATCAAATCCTCCATTCGGATCGATTGGGGTATAAGCATAGATTTGAAACCCTCTAAATTGTAGATCATGTATATTGCCATTGCCGGAAATATCGGTTCGGGGAAGACCTCTCTGACTGAAATCCTTGCCAACCGCACCGGTGCGAGGGCCTATTATGAGGATAGCGATAATCCCTATATCGGGGATTTTTATGATGATATGAACCGTTGGTCGTTCAATTTACAGATCTATTTTTTGGGCCAGCGTATCCGTGAAGCGAAGTCGATTTTATCTGAAGGGACCGATTTGGTGCAGGACCGTACGATTTACGAGGATGCTTACATCTTTGCCACGAATTTGCATGAGTTGGGGCTAATGTCTTCGCGGGATTTCGATACCTACATGAAGATCTTTGATCTTTCAACCGGATTGATCCGTACGCCCGATCTGTTGGTCTATCTCAAAGCGAGTGTGCCGACCTTGATTCGCCAGATCAAAAAACGTGGGCGAGTCTATGAGGCGAGTATCCAGGAGGAGTATCTCGAACAGCTCAATCGCAAGTATGAGGAGTGGATCAGCAGTATATACGAGGGAGAGGTGTTTACCATTGATGTGGATACCTGCAATTTCATTGAGGATCCTTCGGTTTTAAATGGTCTGATGGATCGTATTGCGGAATTTAAAGCGCAGGGACGTTGATGGCCAAACGATCGTCTTCGCGCCGTTCACGAACGGCTTTTTCAAAGAGTGCATTTACTGCCGGTAAGGTTCAATCCTCAGTTTCCCAATCCGGCTCCATTCAGACTGAAAATAATCTGCGTCCGGATTTGCCGGTCGATTTTTGTCGTGCCCTTGAGACGCAATTAGGAGTGTCTGAAGCGACAGCGCTTTGTGGGGCTTTGGATGGTGTTTCTCCTGTTTCGGTACGATTTAATCCCTATAAAATACAACAGTCAGCTTCTGATGCAGGCGGAGAAAGTGATCGTCCATCTGTTGGAACGGCTATTGCCGATAATGGACAATCTTTTTTTGATGCTGTTTCGAAGGAGAATGAATTCTCAAATGATATTGTGCAGGGGAACTCTTTTGTGAATGGCATTTGGCCCAATCTATTGCAGGGTAATGAGGTGCCGTGGTGCCCCGATGGCTACTATTTGCCGGAACGACCTTCGTTTACGTTGGATCCGATGTTTCATGCCGGAGGATACTATGTCCAGGAGGCAGGTTCAATGTTTATCGGACAGATTTTTCGACAATTGTATGGCGCTAATCCGGAGCATTCATTACGCGTGCTCGATCTTTGTGCTGCTCCAGGAGGCAAGACGACGCTGCTTTCGACGTTGGTGGGTGAATCGGGTTTGGTAGTTGCCAATGAGGTGATTCGTCAACGAGCGGCTACATTGGTCGATAATGTTCGGAAATGGGGATTGGGTAATACGGTGGTGACCAATAACGATCCCTCGCATTTTGCCGCTTTTCGACACTATTTTGATCTGGTGTTGGTTGATGCGCCCTGTTCGGGTGAAGGGATGTTCCGCAAAACGCCTGAAGCCCGGAACGAATGGAGTGCAGCGAATGTAAACCTGTGTGCAGCCCGCAGCAGACGTATTCTCAGTGATGTTTGGGATGCACTTAAACCTGGAGGCATTTTAATATATAGTACCTGTACTTTCAATCAACAAGAGGACGAAGAGACGGTAAAATGGTTGGTTGAGGAGTATGGTTGTGAATCGGTCTCCGTAGCAGCTGATCCGGCGTGGGGTATTGTACAGGGAGAGGTCGCAGGTTGTCCTACATTTCGATTTTTCCCTCATCGGGTGCAGGCTGAGGGCTTTTTTGCGGCGGTCTTGCGTAAACCGGATGAACGGTCGAAAAGTCAGGCCCCCAAAGCTCGGAAAGCGATTTTTAATGCCTTGTCTCGCCGGGAGGTAGTAGCGGTATCGTCTTGGTTTGCCCATCCCGAACGGATGACTTATCAAAAGGTCGGTGATAATATTCATGCCTATTTTGCTGAACAATGGTCTGCGATCAAGGAGCTTTCGGAGAGCCTTTCGGTACTCTATTCCGGGGTGTTGTGCGGGCAACTGTTTGGAGAAAAATTACGTCCGGAGCATCCGTTGGCCCTATTTTATGGATTATCGAGGGAGCAATTGTTTGTCACAGAGCTTGAGACGGAAGAGGCTGTGAATTATCTGCGTAAAACAGACCTGCCAGCTGATCGATTCCAGGAGGGAATCAATCTGGTTACCTATCGTGGATTGGCGTTGGGTTGGATCAAACGGATCGGCAACCGTTGCAACAATATGTATCCGAAAGAGCTTCGAATTGTCAATCTTTAATCTTTGAAAAATCTTAGTACCTTTGTCAGGTATGGCCAATATTCGTAACATAGAGACCGATCTCGAATTTGAGAATAAGATCCGTCCGCAGGAGCTCTCCTCGTTCAGCGGGCAGGATAAGATTGTCGATAACCTGAAGGTCTTTATTCAGGCGGCCAAGATGCGGGATGAGGCTCTCGATCATGTTTTGCTGCATGGGCCTCCGGGTCTGGGTAAGACGACGTTGGCCAATATTATCAGCCACGAGATGGGGGCTTCGCTGAAGATGACCTCCGGGCCGGTCCTTGACAAGCCGGGCGATTTGGCCGGGTTGCTGACCAATCTCGAAGAGGGGGATATTCTCTTTATCGATGAGATCCATCGGCTCAGTCCGATTGTCGAGGAGTATCTCTACTCGGCGATGGAGGATTACAAGATCGACATTATGCTCGACAAGGGGCCCAGTGCACGGTCGATCCAGATTGAGTTGAACCCCTTTACATTGGTGGGTGCAACGACTCGCAGCGGTTTATTGACTAGCCCTTTGCGTGCACGTTTCGGAATCCAGTGCCATTTGGAGTACTACGATAGCCATGTATTGGCGGGCATTATTCGCCGTTCGGCCTCGATTCTCGATGTGCCGATTGATGATCAGGCGGCCCAGGAGATTGCACTTCGAAGCCGTGGAACACCACGTATTGCCAACGCACTGTTACGTCGTGTACGTGATTTTGCGATGGTTAAGGGGAAGGGACGCATTACGCTCGATATTACCCGTTTTGCGCTTGAGGCGTTGAATATCGACTCCCGCGGGCTCGATCAGATGGACAATAAGATTCTCGATACGATTATCCATAAGTTCAATGGAGGCCCAGTCGGATTGGGCACCATTGCAACGGCGGTGGGAGAGGATGCCGGTACGATTGAGGAGGTTTACGAGCCGTTCCTGATCAAGGAGGGTTTCCTGAAACGCACGCCACGCGGACGTGAGGCTACAGCATTGGCCTATTCGCATTTGGGCGTTTTATTGCCGGAGCGTCAGGAGACACTGTTTTAGAGTAATTCAAGCGATAAGAAGCAAAATAAAGCACCGCGAGCCAATATCTAGCCGCGGTGCTTTGTTGTTAGCCTAACCCTAATGAGAGCGGGTGGGGCTATCGATGCCGGAAACTATTTAAAAAATTTGCGCTGGAAGATCAGCATGTAGATGATACCTACCGAGATATAGCTGTCGGCCAGGTTGAAGATTGGGCTGAAAAAGGTGAATGGACGCCCTCCGATTCCGGGCAGCCAGTCAGGATAGACGCCGCTGAAAAGTGGGAAGTAGAGCATATCGACTACTTTACCGTGCAGGAAACCTGCATATCCGCCTCCCTCGGGTAGAAAAGTAGCCACATTGTAAAATGTCGATTCTGAGAAAATCAGTCCATAGAATGCACTGTCGAAGACATTACCGGCTGCACCCACCAGAATCAGTGTAAATCCGACCAACACTCCTGTAGGGGCCTTTTTACGCAACAGAACGTGTAGGTAATAGCCCAGTGCACCGATAGCGCAGATTCGGAAGATGCTCAGGATCAATTTGCCGTAATCTCCGCCGAGTTGGAATCCGAATGCAGCGCCGGGATTTTCGATGAAGCGGATAAAGAACCAGTTTGGAAATACAGTAAAACTCTGGTCGAGTGTCATGTGGGTTTTGACCCATATTTTAACGGCTTGATCGATGATGAGGAGCAGGACGATCAACAGCAGGACTAGTTTCTTTTTGGACATAGATGATATTTCCGTTTTTCGACATACAAAGATTGCCCCAATTTTCGGAAACGGCAAATAAAGACAAATAAAAAGAGGCTCGCTTACGCAAGCGGCCTCTTTTTATGTTTGTGCGGGTAAATTATTTTACCAAGGCGCTCAATTCTGCACCAGCTTTAAATTTAACGACCTTCTTCGGAGCGATTTTGATAGCAGCACCGGTACGAGGGTTACGTCCGGTACGACCAGGTTTTTTAGCGACCGAGAAAGACCCGAAGCCTACCAGCGCGATTTTATCACCTGCTTTGAGGGTGTTGCCGGTAACGGCGATGAACGCATCCAGAGCTTTCTTAGCGTCCACTTTGGTAATTGCTACCTCTTTTGCGATGGCATCAACGAGTTGAGATTTGTTCATATTGGTGAAATTTAAGTTATTTAGTTAGGATACAATTCGTTCCTTCGCAAATATATTTATTAATTTTAAAAAAAGCAAAAAAATGGGGGTAAAAATCAAAAAAAAAATTAGGCTTGATGGTGAATGTGTTAGGTGGTAGTTAGGGTAAAATGTGGCGATAAATGTGTATTAAATTTTGGTAAAAAGAAATTCCGTATTATCTTTGCGCCCGGAGAGATGGCAGAGTGGTCGATTGCGGCGGTCTTGAAAACCGTTGAACCGAGAGGTTCCTGGGGTTCGAATCCCTATCTCTCCGCTGACAACCTTATCTATTAAGGTTTTACAAGTAAGGCACCCAAAAAGGAACCCATTTTTAAGGCCCTTTTGGGTGCTTTCTTTTTCCCCTGCTAAAACAATTTACGGAAGAAGCCGACTACGGCGGTAAATACTTTCGTCTTCCGAAGAAAGAAAAAGGCAACCACCAATAGTACCAAAATCCCGAAAATGTAACGCCACCTGTACGGGTCGGCCGCCGGCTTCTCGGTAATATCGGTTTCCTTATCAGTGTCCGTGTTCACTTCTTCCGTTTTGGTCGTTTCCGTCTTCTGTTCTTCCTGTGTTACCCCGGTCGCTTCGGTATTCTGTTTTACCGTGAATGTTTCGATACTCTTAATAGCTCCCTGCCTTCCGGTATCGGGCGGCTGCTTCTCTTTCGGTTCCTTCGGCCGGTTCTTGGGCGTGTCTGCAACCGTCTTAGACGGGCCGCCCGTCTTCGTAGTGCCCTGCTTTGCCGGCAGAGTATCGGGTTCCGGCGGGAAAAACTCGATTTTCGTATAGGTTACTTCTACGCCTTCGGTTTTCGTACTGTCTACGGTTCGGCGAAATTCGGCCGCTATCGTTTCGTCCCGCTTTTCCTCGGTCTTAGCCGTTTCCTTCGTGCTGCCGGCCAACTTTCGCGGCGTGCTACAACCGGAAAGCAATACGGCCAAAAGCAACGCAATTACTACTATGCCATATTTCCGTTTCATACTGAATATTTTAAGGCGTTAAGCCGGTTAAGCCAACCTTTGATAAACCGCTTTTGCGAAGGGTCGCGTTCCACAATCCGGTAAAGGAAGGCTTCGCGCTCGGCCTTAATAGCGTCAAACAACGTGCGCGGGTCGGCGTTATTGACGGCCTGCAAGGTCTTCGGGCCTACGATACCGTCCGCCTGTACTCCTAATATGCGCTGGGGTATCTTAATGCCGTTCGCGCCGGAACCCCAAACCCAATCCACCAAAATATCGGCGACCGGCTGGCTTACGATGTCGTCGGCCTTCCACCTGTCCCAATAGTGGGGCTTTAATACCCGGTTCAAAACGTCGTCTTCCGTAAGCAGTTTAAGGTCGTCTACGTCTATATCGCCGTCCCCGTCCTTATCGTAGCCTACATTGCGCCAAGTGGCGATAGTTACGCCCTTGTTGGTTGCGCCGCCCTTATCCAGCGGGTCGTTTACAAACCCGCCTTCCCACTTCAAAATGAAGGGTAAAAGTTTTCTTACGTCTGCCATATCGAATTAGTTTTAGGACAATAACGTAGCTATCTGAACCCCGGCCTTGCGTATCAACATACCGACCTTTTGCGCGTCCATTTCGGTATTACAATAGGTTAGGCCGACAATGCCCAAGGGGGCGGTTCCTTTGTATATAGCCAATAGTGCTACTTCGGTTACGTTATTGGATTTCATTTTGAAATACAGTTTTTGGTCTAAGGGTTTAATATCTTCGATACTGCCGTAGAAATAACCGTCTTCCAAGACCTTAGCGAGCAACGGATAACGCGAAAGGCTAAAATCCGCGTATTCTTCTTCCACCCCTAAAACGCCGTCTTTTGTCGTTTCCAATCGCATAGAACCGAATAGGAACGGCAACCCGGAACCCAAATTAGAATTTCCGTTATGAAATTCGATAAGCCACGACCGGCCGGCTTCGGATTTGTTTAGCAACCGTTCCAAAATAAGGCGTATTTCGGTATCTGATTTTATACGCTTGGCTATTGCGTCTTCGTGCTGCTCCGTTTTCGCGTTCTCTATTTTATCCAACAAGTAAGTAGGATTAAGCGCGAAGAATACGACATACCCAGATAGCAGAAGGATAAACAACCCTTTGATAATCGAGAAAAAGCCGTATTTGTTTTGCAAGGCTATTAACCTTTGAAGAAAGCCGATACCCTTTTCTATTTTCTGTTCCATAGCTGCTACAATTTAGACCCCGTAACTTCTATTCCTGCTTCCTGCAAATCGGCCCGAACCATAGCCTTTACCGCGATGACTTCGGAAAGGTAGGCTTCGTATTCCGTTTTGTCTGTTTCGTCCGTCGATAGCCCAAGCACAAAAGCGTTATACTTGTTGATAAGGCTAAATTCTTCGGTTTCGTCCCGGCGGGAACGTAAAACGGCCTTTACGCATTTGTCGTAATCCGGCCGGCCCCATATTTCCACCGTATCGTAATCGTACGCCTTCCGTGCGGCCGGTTCTTGTTCGCCTTCGGTTTCGGCCATAGGTTCCGACTGTATCTCTACTTCGGTAATATTGTAGTTGTAATGCCAGCTTCCGTTACCCAAGTCCTGCAAAATGGGCGGTCTATCGTTTGAATTTGATTTCATACTTTGATGTTTTAGAAAGTTTCTTAATCAAGTGTTTGCTATCGCAAGACTTCGCCCAACCCCACCAAGGGCAAATATCCTGCTTAAAGTCCTTTTCGGATAGTGGCCTTTTCCGTTTGTTCAGCTTCGCCAACCGCCGGCAAAAGGTCTTTTTAATGCCCTTTCGCATTCGGGTATGCGTATGGAAAAATACATATCCTACGAAGTCGATACCGCGAGCCGCTACGGGGAAAACTTGCCAGTTCCCTTTAACCTCTAATTTCAAGTCCCCCAAATACGCCCTAATTTCGCCCATTAAGGAATGAAGGTAGGCTTTATCGGGCGCAAGTATTACAATGTCGTCCGCATAGCGGAAGTAATATTTTACGCCTTTCTGCTCCTTTATCCAATGGTCGAAGTAGGTTAAATAAAGGTTAGCGAAATATTGGCTTAGATAGTTTCCGATAGGTACGCCGTCCGCCGAATCTACAATTTCGTCAAGCAGGCAAAGTAGCCTTTTATCCTTCAACTTGCGGCGTAGAATGGATTTTAGCACGTCGTGGTTAATCGAAGGATAGAACTTGCGAATATCCAGCTTCAAACAAAACGTAGTGCCTACCGGGTCTTCCCGTAGGGCCTGTTTTACCTTCTTCGCGGCCGCATGAATCCCCCGGTTCTTAATGCAGCTATAAGTGTCCGCCGTGAAGGTCGAAACCCAAATAGGCTCTAAGACGTTCATTATAGCGTGGTGCAAAATGCGGTCGGGAAAGTAAGGCAAGCGGTATATTTCCCGTTCTTTGGGTTCGTAAATAGTGAATACGTCGTACTTCGATGTATGGAAAGTACCGTTTAGCAAGGTTTCGCGCAACTTCAACAGGTTATCTTCCCGGTTTTTATCGTGTTCGATAACTCCGTACGTGCGTAACTTACCCTTACGGGCCTTTTCGTCCGCAAGCTGCAAGTTTTCGATAGAACAAACCTTTTCGTACAAGTTACCTATTCGCTTCATTGCGCTACTTGTTTGCTGATTTCTTAGGGAACGTTTGGGAATCCCTACTAATACCCCTTAAATAGTTGTTGTTTTTTGCCAAGTGGCAAGGTTTTTACCCTGTTAAAAATCTGCATAGCTGGGAGCCGATATTCGCATTCGTATTCGAAGCCGTGTTATTCGTATTCGCGTACGAAAAGCCGGCATTCGCGCTGTTATTCGCATTACCGCCGAAAAGCACGCCCCAAGGGTAAACCGCCTTTATTTTTACTCAAAATAATATCGTGTTCCCGAAGCCCTCATAGTTACTTTTCGAGGAAATGCGTTGCGTTCTTTAATCTTCCCAAGGATATATTTAATTTCTTGCGAATTGGTAAAGAACTTTCGCGCTTCGCTATCCGGGTCTTCAAGTTTGAATTTAATTTTAACCAAGAAGCGGTTATTTCCGAACTTAGTTTTAACGTCGTCCAAATAGTCTACAACCCAAAACGAAAGATTGATTAACTTTTGCTGGTTCGTTTCCGGGCAGTTGAAATGCTTGTTATTTGCGTCCGGCTCAATCTGCAAGAAAGCCAAACTTCCGTCGTCCTGTCTTTTAATTTCCATTCTTGCTAAAAGTTGAACGGCGGGCTTTCGTCCTGTTTTTGCCAATCCTATGGCCCGCCGTAATTATACCTTCCTTGTTAATGCGTTTCGCTACGTGTCGTTTCAATCGGGTAAAAAGCAAAGCCGGGAGCCGAAAGCCGCACCCGTAGACGAAGCCGCGTAATTCGCAGCCGCGTACGAAAAGCCGGCATACGCGCCGTCATACGCATAACCGCCGAAAAGCACGCCCCTTTGTCCGGTATTGCTTACTACGTTAGTATAGAAGTAATCGGCGAAGTAGGTAGTAGAACTTGCGCCTACCTCTACCGGCATATTCTCGCCATATTCGCCAACCATCATAATTTTAACGTAGCCTTCCTTTCTCGGTAAGTCTCCGCGTTTCTCGTAGTCTGTATAGTCGCTATCTTGGTACTTAGCCGGGTCGGTACATACGAAAAATTCGCTTAGTCCGCCGCTTGCGTCCGGCTGAATATTGCACTTACAGCCGTCCGTCCAACTCCAAACGTGCCCGAAAGGATTTTCCAAACCTCGGTAGCTGGGTACGCTAAGGGTTTGGGTATTCGTGCCGGTATCGTCTTTCTTTACCGTATATTCTACTACGCCGGTCTTATTCCCTAACGTATTGGTTACACCGCAAGGAATTACTGGATAATATCCAAATAAATCCCAATTCGAAAGGTTGGTTACGCCTTGGCTTAATCCGCCCTGCTTATATCCTTCGCTCGTAGGCTCAGCGTTATAGGCAAGTTGGCAATTAAAGTTAGCGTATTCGACAGCGTAAAGCCACCAACAAGTTTTTTGTACCTCGTAAACGTCGCAATTCCAACCGGCCCCGTTCTTTCCGGCGTTCCCCCGGTTTCGGGCATACTTCCGAAAGTTGGTAAGGCTGATAACCGTAGCAGGCATACCTATAAGCGACTTAAATGTACCGTCTTTGCTTGCGTCGTTGTTTCCACCTCGGAAAGCCGTAGAAGTGTTTACGACGCTTGCAAGTTTCGGCGTAGCCGATACGGTACGGTCTACGGCAGCTTCGTAAGCCGAACGATAGGCAAGCGGCACCAAGTGGAACCCCGGTAATGCGTGTTCGGAAAGAAGGCAACGGAATTTAGTACCGTCTACTTCGAACTTGCGGTAGTGGGCCGGTATTTCTACCATTACCTGCCCGTCGGTACCGTCAAGTTTGGCGGCGGCTCCTGTATCGCGCTTGGTGCTGTCGTTCGCATGAAGGTAGTAAGCCACCGTTCCGTTATCGCGCAAGATACAACGGCGCATTTTACTTTGAATAGGCAGCGAAACGTGAAGTTCCGGCCGGCCTATCCGGGTACAAGCCGAAGAAGCTACGTTAGAATCCCATTCTATGCCGTAGTAGTAATCGTAGGGAAACGTCGGCTTCGTGTTTCCTACTCCAATCAATAAACCCATAGCCGTATAAGATTTAGTATCCCCAAACAAGGGTAGCGTTAATACTCGTTTGCTTAATCTCGCGGACTATTTCGGGGTTCCAGCCCGTTTCGAAGCGCGTAGCTACGAACTTGCCCGGTTCCATGCCCCAAAGGTTTACTTCAAGAACTACGGCGGTTTCTCCGTCGTTCTTAATGTTAAACGGCGTATCTTCCATTTTGAAGTTACCCGTACTTAGCCCTTCAATGGGGCCAATTCTTCCGATTTGGGCGGAAACCGTTTCGCCCCCTCTCGTTGTACTCATTTCGTCAAATTTTAAGTTACACAAAAATACCGACTTGCGTATTATAATAATACGATTGTTGGTAAAAAAATGAAAACTTATAAACATATTCCAGTCATTATAATATGTAACACACTTCTTTATTATAATTGGTAATAAGCCAACCGCATTTGGTTCCCTCTGTAAAGTTATGTGGTTCGGGTATGCCTATAAGTTCAAAAATATACGAGGCAAAACTAATCTCTTTTGGCGGCATTATATCTATACTTGCCATTTCTTCCATAGTTAAAGTTCCATAGATATATGAGCCACCTTGTACGGTAAGGTGTGTAGTCCAATCTCCACTACGTGTATATATGAAACAATTATTAAAAATAATTGCCCTTGTTCCTATATATTTAGGGTCGTTGGGTAATTCAATATTGCAATGACTACCCATTATATTTAAGTCTCCATTTAATCTATATTTACCATTTGTATATATAGCGTCTGAATCTGTTAAATTGACAAATGGGGTTTGAATGTAACCCGAAAAAATACCTTTTGAAGCATATACGGTGCCGTCTTGTAATACCCTAAAAGGCGCGGTACCTCTATTTGCTTTTGTTGCCCCTGCCCAAAATCGTACCGATGTTGCCGCTGTACCGTCCCCTGTTATGCCCGCCAAAATGCTACCGCCATTACCTGCCAATTGAACGGTACCGGAAGTAATTATGCCCCCATTTATTACTGTCTGCGTATTGTCGTATTCTACTGCTTCTCCCCAATCGGAAGCAACGAAATTCCCCGTAGTTCGGGTTACATTACACTTGCGTAATACTTTTCCGTCTACCCAAATATCGCCTTTTTTGTACGGCGGTATTGGCTGGGTCGTATATACCTTATTATTGTCGCCTATCATTTCTTCAAGGTCGGCAACGCCCTTTATAGAACCGTCCGAAGAAACGAATTTTATATTACCGCCGATTTCGCCAGCGTCCAAATCAAAATAAGTTTGTCCGTCCGCGCTTTGAACTCTTCCCGTAGTAAGAAAACGCCCGTTAATGGTACTTGCTCCATAAGTAAGGGCAATAAGACGCGCCGGCCGCTTCCCGTTAGCGTCGGTTATTGCGCTGCTAAGGCTTCCTATCAAGAAATAGTAATATGTAGGGTCGTCGTCTACTTTACGCTGCGTGGTGTCGATAACTATATTTCCGGCTGTTCCATTTTTTTGACAACGTGCGTATATGTAATATACCGTCCCGCTTACAAGGTTTGAAAATATAGAAGTAGTTATTAACCAACTTTTTACGGTTTCCGCTATCGTGTAGTGAACCAGCGTACCGCCTACCACCTTGACCGTATTGGGATTTCCTTCGTAGTTCGGTTCAAAGCGGGTGTTCTGTAATACGAACTGCTGGGAACGTGCGCCGGTGGCTAACATGGTCGTTTCAATCGAAAGCGGCCTTATCTTCTCGCTGTAATAGTGGCCTTCGGGGTCGAACACGTTAGCTAATATCTCTTGGCTGGCTTTCCAATTGCGGCGGGCCTTCGACGGGTCGGCAAGGTCGTTTATCTCTATAACATTGTCGATTTTCTGCAAGTCTTCGATAACGCGGGTAATCGTCGTTTTGGTTACGCTGTCGCCCAAGGTTATATTATACTTGTATTCCTGCAACAAATCACGCGTAAAGGCCGTAATTCGTACCGATTTGTTTACGCCTATGTCTTCATCTTCCACCGGAATATAATCGCCGACGGCGAAAAGGTTTACTACGGTCAATTCGCCGGCGAACTGACGTATAAAATTTTCGTCGATACTTAACCCGTACTGTACTTGCGGCTGGCTATACCCGGCTATTGCTTTGTTCCCTTCCGAAAGTAGTTTGTTTTCCGCCTCGGTCTTGTAAGCGTCCGGCAAATTTATATCCGTGAAGAAATACTTATCGCCTACGCCGAACTGAAACGCCGCACTTGTTTCGCTGGGGAACTTCATGCCGTTTTCGTCCGTGAACGGTACTACCTGTATTTCTTTCGTCGCGTGGTCGTACTTGTGTACGTCAAATTCATAGCCGGCCAAGTTTCCGGTAGTGAACTTTACTTTTGCGTTCACTCCGTCGATAAGCCACTTTGTATTACCCGCGCTATCCTTTTCGTTAAGGTCGAAGTTCATAGTAGTGTCCTTAAAGGCATAATACGCGCTTCCGGCGGCGGTTACTTCGCCGTAACGTTCGGGTTTAATATCGTCGAATATCTTTGTATTCTCCTTCAAACCGTAAGCCGCAATAGCGGCCGCGTCCTCAATATAGGAAGCGTTCTTAGCCTTGCCCGGAAGACAAAGGCGGGTATAACGGTATTTGTCCCCAAGGTTGTTACTACCGCCGTAGACGTATAGCCGGGTAACTACGTTCTTGGAATTGATGTTTTGGCGCGTCAATTCGTAAAGCCCGCCGGTACGCCCGTACCGGAAGGTATAGGGGAAGTTTACCCCGGCCGTTTTGATATTGAGCGTACGAACGCCGTTAGCTTGGGTAATCTCAAATTCGGTGCTGTATTGCTCGCAAAGGTCTTGCAACACTTCCAAACAATTCTTTTCCGTATAGGTAAGTGTCTTATACTCCGTATTGGTTGGGAAAACACCTAACGCCCATTTGCCCGGATATACGCGGGTAAGGTTCCCGATAAGAATACCTAAGAAGTCTTCCAAATCGCCCGTAAAGCTGTCTAATACGGTATCGTCGGGCAATAAAAATTGCACGTCGATTAACTCGTACTGTACGCCTTCGAAAGTAAGAGTATATTCGAAATTCCGGTTTCCGGTCTTCTTAATGCCCGGAAGCTGGTTAAGGGTATAGGTCTTCCCGTAAACGTCTATTTGGTCGCCCAAATGGAAGGTTAAGGGCGTGGCACTTTTAACGGTTATCGCTACCGTATCGGCCCCCAACAGCGTAATACTCTGTTCGGCCTTGGTAACGCCGGACTTACGCGCCCGTGAGGTCAAAAGGGCCGTAGTCCCGTCCGGGTGTCTTACTATAATTTGTTCCATACGATAATACCGTTAGTAGTGAAACTTTCTATTTCTTCGATAACGCCAGCGACAATGGCGTAAAAAACTCCGTCAGTCGTATATTCGTGGCTGATTGTTACGTCGGTTCCGTAAACGTCGTTCGTTTGGGTTCCGTCGCCCCAAAATATAGTAACCGCTTTCGCGCTGGTTAGGGTAATCGTTAGCGTCTTCGTGTCATTGCTTAAACGCTGGTGCCGTACGATACGCTTTACCGGGTCGGGTTCCTTCAACTTCAAGGTAAAGGTTCCTACCATAAGGTCGTCGCGCCAACGCTTGTTAATAGCTACCCCGTTTTCGTTATAGACTTCGTAAAGCAACGGTTTTGTAGGGTGTATATCTACCATAAGCCGCTGGGTGTTGGGCCGGCTGAATACGTCCAAGAAGTCGTTTAGCTTCGTAACAAAGTCTACCTTCCCGTTCGCTTTCATAAAGCAATTAAGGGTTATTTCGCGGGGTTGCAGTATCTTGTTTTCAAGGTCTACTATCTCCCCGTGATAATCCGGCCAATCGACGGAAACCGGGGCTTTCATCTTGGGCCGGTCAAGAAGGCCGCTACTTTCGCTTACATAAATATCCCAAGCCTTAAAATCGGTTCCGTCTATGCTGTAAGCCAATTGCGCCACCGTAGCGATACTATCGGTAATTTCCGCCTGCGTCAAGGCGGTGTTATATACCTTCAATTCGTCGATACAACCGTAACCGTTGGCGGTCGTATAAATGTCTTGCAGGATAGCGAAACCGGTAGGCTGGGCCGGTAGCGTAACGGTCTGAACTAATGCGGTGTCAAGGTAAATGCGGATTGTTAGGCCCGCTTTGACGATAACCCAATAGCCCCAAGTATCGGCCGCAAGGTTAAACCACGCTTCCGTATAACCTTCCAACGCTTCCCACCGTGCGAAAAATCCGATACGCTTGCCTGTAAAACCGTCAGGGAAGGCCGAACGCTTCAACCAAGCAAGAAGGGTAAAGTTTCCGGTAAGGGGAATTACGTTTTTGTCTATATCGCAATGCCCGTTACCGTCGAACTTTATACAATTGCCTTGCTTTCCGCCGGTAAAATCCGCTTCTACTACCGTACCGTCCGCCCGTGTCTTGCTGTAATCGTAGGCAACGGTAGAACCGGCCGCTTCATCGAAAGGCATATTTAGGATAATGTTACTTTCGTCTGCCATATCAATACGTTTTAGTCGTTTTACGAATAACTTTTATTGTCGCGTGTCCTTCGCCGTCGCCGGTGGTGGTCGTCAAGTTCCCGCCGTAGTGGTTTACGCAAATCTTCGCGTTATCCCGCGCTTCTACCTCTACGGTGGTATTGTCGAATACGTCTACCATGACGAAGGAATTACCGGTAGCAAGAACCTTTAACCGGCTTTGGTGCTTTACGAATACCTGCCCGACATTCCAACCGTCGTAAGTGGCTGTACCCTCGCAATGCCCAAGGGCTACTACGTGCCGGAAGTTTCCGGCCGTAATAGCTTGGTCGAGGAATACGCCGTAGGCTTCGCAAGTGCCTACGAAGTGCCGGCGTATAAATTCATTGCTGGGGTACTCGTTGCTTAGGCAAAAGTCGATACCTTCGAGGTACATTTTTATAAGTTTGTCTTTCTCCTTGGTATCTATAAGGCGGTCGTACCATTCTTCGCAAATGCCTTTCTTTTTGGCGTCGCGGGCCAATTGTTTATTTACTTTCATATCGCTACATTGTTATTCCTTGCGCCCGTAACGGGTCGGACGCGCTTCCCGAAGTATTTTTTTCTATCTGTTCAAGGTGCCGGTTCGATACGCTTAGCTTACCGTCGATATTGGCAAGGTGTATAAGCTGCTGGCGCAAAATCTCTATTTGCTGTACTTGGTTTACACGCACGGCGTTCGTTTGCCCGGCCAATAGGTCTATACTTTCTTGGCTGGCTCCTTTAATCGCACCCGATAGGCTCGTAGTGGGGTCGCCCGTATCGTCCAAATCCTTAAACAGGTCTTCGTACAATTTCAAGGCTTCGGCGTACCCTTGGGCTATCGAGTTTACCCTATCCTTAAACCGCTGTTGTTCTTCCGGGGTCAAGCCGTCGAAGGAACCGCCGCCTTCTTCATCGAAACCCATATCGCGCTGCAACTGCTTTACGGCACTTTGTAGCTGCTGTTCAAGAAATTGTTTCTTTAAGGCGTTCTTTACGGCATTACCTAATACTTGGTTCGTAACCTTTTCAATCGCATTTTTTACATTGTCGCTATTGAATCCGTCCGCGTAGGCTTCGGCTATCGCGTCGGACAATTGCGTAGCCAAGTCCTTCGCCGAAGTCTGCGTAACGCTTTCCGTAATTTCGGCTATGGTATCTTCGATTTGGCGGCCTAATTCTTCGTATTGTTCCTTGTATTGGTTTACCTTGTCGCTATCGGTTTTCTTCTTCCCTTCTTCCTCTTGCCACATGGCCCGCAAGTGCGCTTGTTGTTCGCGCATATTGTTGATAAGGGCCTTTTGGTTGTCGTAAACCGATTCGCCTAACGCCTTATCTACGGCGTGTTCGAGTGCTTTATACACTCGTTCCAATTCTTCGACGGCGGCCGCGTGCTTCTTAATGGCACGTTCGGCCCGGCGGTCGCGGAAGTTGAACACTTCGAACGCGGAAGAAATAAGGCCGATACTACCCTGTATAATCCCCAGCGGGTTGCCGGTTGCGATACCGGTAGCCAACTGTCCGGCGGAACCTATCATTTCGCCGATGTCGCCTAAAAGCTGCTGGGTTACTTCGTCGCCAGCAAGCCCCATATTCGAAAGCGCACCCGTAACCGCGTCGAACGAACCTTTTACCAAATCGGCCGTAGCCCCTACACTTTTGAATACTTCGGATAGGTTCGCTTTGCTTGCGTCCTTCTTATAGTCCTTCAAAGCCGTAGAAAGGGCCTTAAACGGGTTGCGGGTCTGTACTTCGTCCTTGGCTTCCCGTAGCTTGCTTAAAACTACGTCTAAGTCTTTCGGGTCGAGTTCTACGCCTAATTGGGCCTTCTGTGCTTCGATTTTGGCTATAAGAGCCTGTATTTGCGCCGTAGTAAGGTCGTCGAGGTTCCCGAAAAGTTGTTCCCAAGCCCCGGAATCCTGCAATTCTTGCAATGCGGCCGATGAAAGAGCCTTATTCTTGGCTTCCTGCAACTTCGCTACTAATTCTTCGTTCTTCTGCTCGGTCGCCAAGGCTATTTTTTCGTCGTATTGCGCGGAAATATCGGCGCATTTCTGTTGGTAGGTTTTGTATTCCTCTACCAATGCGTCGTAGTCTGTTGTCTGCTTTAACTGATGGGTGGTATCGAGCGTTTTTAACTGTGTTTCGAGTATTTTCTTTCGCTCTGCGTCCGTTTCCTTCTCTATCGCTATTTCCAATTCCCTACGGCGGGTTTGGTACGATAATTCCGCGTCTATTTTACTTTGCAAATAGTCGTTATAATCGCGCATGGCCTTCGCGTAGTCCTCTTGGGCCTGCGTCGCTATGTTCGCTTGCTCGGTGTCTAAAACTGCCCCCTTTTCCTTGGTTAGTCCGCTATCGTCCGTTTCGAGTTCTTTACGTTTGTCGGCGATAATCGCCAACTTTTCTACAAGAGTATCGGCTAACGAAATCTGTTTTTCCAAACTCTTGGTATAACCGTCCATGTAAGTATCTTTTTCGATACTTACAAGCTCGTTAGACACTATCGAAATTTTCTTATTCCGGTCGGCCGTTTCTGGCAATGCTTCCAACTCCCGTTTAAGGTTTTTAAGGTAGGCTTCGTAACTTTCGCCGTCGGCCAATAATCCGGCAAATTCCGTCTTCGCGCCATTCCGTATATCTTCGTTCGTGGAATTTAACCAATTGGCGTACTCTTGGTATTTCTTTTTTCGTTGCTCTAACTTCTCCGTAAACGGGTCTTTCTCCTTATCGCCGCCGGTATCGGTGGCCGTCAAGTCTATTTTTTTAAGTAATGCTTCCTGTTCTTGGATTTGCTTTAACAACGCCGTCCGTTCCGTATCGGTGGCCGCTTCCTTGTACTTCGTTTTCAAGGCGGAAATAGTCTTTTCCAAAGCCGCTATACTGCCTTCCGCTATTTTCTCCGAACCGGCACCTATGGAAGCCAATATTTCGCGTTCTTTATCGGAAAATTCTACTTGCTGGCGTACCAATGCTTCGTACTCTCTTTCGGCCTTCTCTACGGCTGCTTCTGCCTTCTGCCAATTGCTGGATTTTTCCAAAACAACCCCTTTTCGCTGCACGCCGTAACCGTCCGTATAGGTTCCCTTCTTCGATACATATGCTTTCGGGGTGGCTTCTAATTCCTGCTGAGCCTGTAATACTTCCTTGTATTTTTCTACGGCCAATTCCTGTACGGCCAAAGCCTTAGCACGCTGCAAACAGGCTTCTATAAACTTGGATTTATTGGCTACTAACAAATCTTCCGCGTCTTTTACCGTTCTAATGGAAAATCCCAAATCATCGAAGCGGTCTTTGTTGTCTTCGATAAATTTGTTTTTCGCGTTCATGTCGTTGCCGAGCTTATTCCAAGCGTAGGCAAGTTCGTTAATAGCCGATATGGGTTCTACGGCCGCTTCTACGACCTTCGAATTAAATTCTTCTTGCGCTTTCTTAGCTTCCCTCGTTTTGCTTATGTACTTCGATACAAGGGTAATTACCGCTGTAATCGCTACCGAAAGCCCCAAGGTAAGAGTAGCCATTAACGCCTTTGCCGCAACGTTAGAAATACCCAGCGCAACGCTCATACGGGTAATAGCTGCCGTATAAAGGTCTTTTGCCTTACGAAGCGTTACTAACATAAATGCTTCGTCTTTGTCTAACATTAACTGAACTTCGCGTAATCCTATGGTTATAGCCATTAAAGACTGAATTTTAACCATAATCTTTTGCATATTCTCGTTTTCGCCGGCAAACAGGCTTACCGCACCTTGGGCGGCGGAAAATGCACCGGCAACGCCGGAAATACCGGAAATAAGACCTTCCCAGCCGCGCTCGCCTTTCTTCAAAATATTAGCCTGCGTGGTTACTGCGTCCATAGCTTCGCTAAGCTGGCCGAACCGTGCCTGTAATTTGGCGTACGCTTCCGAATTGGTTTCGCCGGCAAGTTCCATAGCGGCCAATTCCTCGCGTACTTCCCGTAGCTGGGTGCGGAAGCTCTTTTGCGCTGCTGCGTTCTTCTGTACTTCTTCGTAACGCTTCTTAAATGCACGTTCTTCCTCGGCGAGTGCGTCGGCCGATTCCCCAATTTCTTGTAATAGACGTTCGCGTAGCTTTATTTCATCGGCTATTTTCTGCTGTTCGCTGGTCTTGTGTCCCGATTGTCCGTAAATCTTGCTATATACGCCACCGGCTTCGGCTCCAAGTCTTGCATATTCCTTTTTCAAATCGGAAATAGCATTACTATGGGTTGCCGCCATAGCGTCAATGTCCCTAAATGCTGCGTCTATTTGGGCGGCAATTTCCTTAAAGGCGGCTTCCATTTGTTCGCCACCTTCTACGGTTGCGTTAGTGAATCCTTGTATTCGCCTTTTTGTTTCGTCCAATGCGCTATTTATTTGCCCGTTATTCGCAATTATATCGAACTCCAAGGCCCCGCCTTTTATATTCATCGGATAAGATTATTTATTTGTTGTAAAATACTTTCGGCGTTCTCGCTGGTTATCTTGGTCGCTTTGGTATCTGTGCTTCCGTCTTCGTCGTCGGCAATACTTGGCGCGTCAATTAACAACCGTTGCACAATGGCCCACGATACGCCGTGATGTAAGTAATCCCAAGTCCAGCCAAGGTGGGCGCAAATCGAACCCCGACGGCCATAGGGACTATTTAGCCCTGTTACTCTATGCGCTCCGTCCTCGGTTGGGTCGTCCTTGCGCCGCTCTGTAATCGCATAGAGTTTATAAAATCCCCTAAGTTGCTTACGCTGGTTATGGCTTCGGAAAGCCCTACCAATTTGGAAGGCTTTATAGTATGGAAGAAAAGTGCCGTAAGCCGGTCTAACTCCTTATCGTCGTTATATTTCCTAATCCGTCCGCCAGCACCAACTTCGGTAACGTGGTAATCTTCGCCCAATACGGCAATAGCGATTATTCGGGCCATACGTGCGGCGTTATCTTTGGCTATCCGTTTAGCTTCCGCCAAGGTTTCCGTTCCGCCGGCCGTAAGTCGGTCTTCGTTTACCTCCATTTCTACCCATATCGCGCTAAGCCTGTCAAGAACCGAAAGCGTAGGTTCCTGTATTTCGAAATCCTCTTTTACCGTAACTATTTCGGGGCGTTGAAAGAGCCCTTTAACGCCTTTTTTACGCCGGTGAACTTTGTGCGTAACGCTGAACTTTATACCCTGCTTTACCAACAGGTTAAGTTCTTCGCGCTCTAACTCAAAATCCGTTTTTTCTCTTATGTTATCTTCGTTCATATTGCTTTATACTAAGAAAGCCCCCCGAAACTTTCATTTGGGGGGCTTTCGGGTTAAGGTAATGATTTCCCCGCTTTATGCCTGCACGTCTGCGGCAGTCATAAGCATAGCGGTCATTTTCTTGGTTCCCGTTTTGGTAGGCTGCAATACGGTACCGGCAACCTCGATAAGAAGAATACCGCTTTTGCTGAAAGTGGCGTTAATCTTACTTACGAGCTTCATGCGCGGAATCTCGAATTTAAGGCCCTGTTCCGGGGTAATACGTACCGACTTCTCTACTACGGGGATTTTATCCGGTGCTTCCCATTTATCCTGCGTAGATGAACCGTCGCCGGCCGTTCCTGTTCCGCCCAAAAGGTCGGCAAGAACCGTAACCGAAGGGTTCATAATCGAAAAGTTAAAGTTCGTCTTCCCACCCCGGCTAATGCTTACTACGGGGTCGTCCACTTCTTCGGCGTAGTGGTCGGTCGTTTCCGGGTCTTCCTGCGTCATCGTGCAGGTGTCTTGGTAGGTATAACCCAATACCGCCAAAGTTTCCCCCATACCGCCGTCTTCGGCAATTGCGCCTACCTCAATCTTGGAAAGGCCGATAGTATAAGTTTTCTTTGCTTCTGCCATTGTCGTAAATTTTAATTAGTTCGCTGTATGTTCCATTCTACCCGCAAGTTGTTGTAATGCTCGTTAATGCCCGGTTCTTTAATTATGGTTTCCGTAGAAACACGAATAGTCAGCCCGGTAATGTTCGCCGATTTTAGAACCGATAGAACAATAGCCGTTAGTTCGCGTATTCGCTCCCTATTCGCCTTAAATTGTTCGGCTCGGCATATCCTTTCCTTTTTGTCGGGGACGTGGATATTTACGTTTGAAGTTCCGGTTTGCGGTACTTCGTGGTTTAGAAATAAATTGTTTATAACCACGTCTTCCATACCGGAATTATCCGGCCGTTCGCCCTGCACGTATATTCCGCCGCTAAGGGCCGCTTTCAATTCGGCCGAAGCGTTCAGAATCTCAAAAAGAATATCATCGGTTTCTATACTTTGCATAGCTATCTGTGTTAAATCCATAACCGGCAATGAAGCCGGCCGGGGTCGAACTTTTCACAAGTTCCGGTTACTACAACTAAGCCCGTTGCTTTGGCCGCTTCGACAAAATCGGTATTCGCAAGTTGGCTAACTTCTACTTCTTCCCGCGTTACAATTACCTGCGTGCCTTCGGGAATTTTGGCCGTACCTTTCGGTAGCTGGATAAGCGAAGCGAATACGCGGGTTTCTCCGTCGGCGGTCTGAATTGTCGAACCTTTACCGTTGGTTTCTTCCCGGCAAGCTGCTTTTAACTCCCATGCGGCGGCGGGCGTTTCCCAAGAACCGTTAGGTAATTGGACGCTTTCGCCGTTGTGCTGCAAGGCGTACAGGTATTGCGGGTATTGGTAGGAAGTCGTTACCATACGTTGCTTTTATTCCGAATTTTGGGCTTGCTGGCCGGCGTAATGCCTAATTCGGCGCAAGCCGCGTTATACCAAAGTTTGATAGCGTCCCAATTCCAACTAATGGAATACCCGCCTTCCCCGATATTAGCAAGGGGGATAAGCGTTGTAAACTCGCGGCAAATGGCCGTTTTTGCCTTCCGTACGTCTACCGGTGCGTCCGGGTCGGGGATAAGGTTGCTTTGGTTGCAAAGTATCAAATCCACGTCGTCCGCCGTTAGCTGGAATCTGCCGACCGTCTTTGTTATCCATTCTTTGTAAGTCATTGGTAGCGGGTGTTAGAATAGGGGCGACCGTTGCCGGCCGGCCCCGTCTTCGTTAGTGTGTCCAAGTGCTGTTAGAAGTGTCCAAAAGGAAGGAACGGCCCGAAGAAAGCCAAGCCGGGAAAGCGTTTGCAATTCCTACGGTAACTTCTTCGATAGGTTCCTCGGTGGAATACTTCTTTACGCAGGTGTGGCCGTTCATAGCTTTGATAGCTACGGAACCTTTAAGGTTCATATCGGCCGGCTTCTTCCAATAGGTCGAACCGAGTACCTTGCTTTCGCTGAACATTACCACGTTGTCGGCGAACGGGTTGCCGGTAATACGGCTTCCGTCGTCCTTCTCGATAGTAATATCTTGGTCGATAACGACGACCTGCAAGCCACGCAGGTACGCCAAACCTTTCATAGCTGCGTTTACCTGCTCCAAGCTCGGCGTTTGTGCGATGTTCAAAGCGTTAGCCGCGAACGAAGCGGAAAGTTTCGTTACTTCCTCGGTCTGAACCATAAGCGCGAAGGTGTCAAGGTTCATAAAGGCGTACTTCAAGCTAATACCCTTCTTCTTGGCCTTAGCTACGATAGCCTTAAAGTCCTTGCTAAACGGTTTCGCGCTGGTGGTATTCCAAGCGGCCGAGCCGGTCTGAAATCCTACCTTCTGCGTTGCGTCTATTTGATAATCTACGTCGTATTCGGTAATTACGCTATTGTTGTTGTCGTTGGTAAGCGTTACTTTCCCCAACGAAATAGACTGCAACGCAATCCATTCCAAGCGGGCGGCCACCCCGTCCCAGCAGTACTGCGTATCTTCGGCCCACGCTTCTACCAACGCCCGAAGGTCGGGGTTCGCGGAAGTCATGGCGACCATAATGTCGTATTCGTTAAGCTCGTTTTCGTCCTTGGTGCGCTTAATAGCCACTTTCGGAATATCGCCCTGAATACGCGCAATAGCTTCGCGGGTCTTCTTATTGATACTTGCGCCACGAGCTACAAGGTCGCCGGCAATCTTTAACCCTACCTGCGCTTCAAGGGCTTTCCAGGTAAGCGTGTAGTTCTCCTTCAAGGGGAACAAGGTAGGATAGTAATACGGTTTAAGGTCGTAGGTATTAACTACGGCCTGCATATCCTTTTCGGTAATGCCAATCATTAAGCTCCTTTGCATAACTTTTCCCGATTAAATTAGATAAACTGAATACCGGTAAGTTTGGCTTTCACTTCGGCACCGATAGGCGGAATATTGCTTTCCCGAATCTGTCCGATAGTTACGGCGTTTACAATATGGTTGCTAAGCGCGTCCACGTCGTAGCTTTCGCCTACAAGGGCTACCGGTGCGTATTTGAAAGCTGCCCCCGAAGCCCCGGCCTTGGCTGCGAGGTAAAGCGAATCGCCGGCTTTTGCGGCAACTCCAAGGGTTGTACCTACCGTAAGGTCGTCTTTGGCCGCGTCGCCGCTGTTTGTGGCGATAGCGGTAATAGCGTAAGCCGCTTTACCGGAAGCCAGCATAAGCACGTCGCCGACTTTGAAGTTATGGCCCTTCTTTACGGTGTAGGTGGTAGCGGAGTTCGTAGCGTCGTCCGCAAGAACGGCTACTTTCACTACATGGTAAAGCCCGTTTTCGTCCTTTCCGACCGGCGTACCTTCGTGCAGAACTTTCTGCGTAAGGTCGGCGGCTGAAACGGTAATACCGTTCGGAATATCGGCGAGCTTGTGGGTAAACGCGCGGATAACGCGGTTATCCTTTTTCCTGTCGATTCTAAGCATTTTACAAGTGTTTAAGCGTTAAACCTCTTTGCCGCCCAAGCCTTTATTTTCGGCTTCTGCGGCCTTTGCCTGTATGTAGCTTTCTACGCCCGCGCTTACTCCGTCCTTGTTGGGGGAACCAAGTACCGGTTTTTCGTGAAGGCTTAGGCCCCGGTCTGCCAACTCTTGGCCGAAGGCTGCTACGTCGTTCTTGGTTTCGGTCAGATACTCGTTAAAGGCGTTTTCGTCGGCAAAGCCGCCAAGTTTGGCTACCCTGTCGAAATCTTTAAGGACCTTAGCTTTGTAGGCTTCGGGTACGTCGGCAAGCTCTTTAACAAGCGTTTCCCGGCGGCTGGCGGTTACGGCCGCGCTTTGAAGGCTCATTACTTCGGACTGCAAGCCCTTAGTAGCTTCCTTTACGGCGTTCGTAATCATTGTTTGCACGGTTGCAGCGTCCAAGGTTCCGGCCGGTGCGGGTGGGGTGCCGCCGTCTTCCGGTTTCTTTTCCACAAAGTCGTACTTCTTGCGCAGGTTGTCCTCGCGCGTTTTGTTCGCTTTGTCTATTTCCGCGTCCGCGTCTTTGCGCCAATCCGCTACAAACTTCGCTACGGCTTCGGCGGTAAGTTTACCTACGATACCGGTAGCTTCTTCCTTGGTATTAACCTGCATAGCGATAACTCGCGCAAGCTGGTTAAGCCCGTCTTTTCGCACGCCCGGAAACTGTGTTTCAAGTAGTGCTACAATTTCGTTTAGTTCCATTTTGATTTTTGGGATTTAATTAAACCTGCAACAAAGAAACGTATTATAGTAATACGATTATTCGCATAGCGTTGCAAGTTCTTTACACTCGTTTCAACAATTCAACCGTAGGGGCTGGGCCGCTTCTTGTTCGGCTGTTACTGAGTAAGTGATTTTACGAATAACCGGCAATGCAGTGTAAAGAATAGCAAAAGAAGGCGATTTTAGCGCGTTTTATTCTCCAAACAAGGAAATATACCAGCCAACCGCATAAAGTCGAACAGCGGGCACGAAAAGGGCAAAAATGGGTACTCTTGCTTCGTCCGTTATCCGGCCCCTCTCGAAAAAGTGGAAAACGGGAATTTTGTTACCGCCGTATTGCTATCATCATTCCGCCGGTTGAACTATCAACATAGCGGCGGTTACTATCATCATTTCGGTAATGTTGGTAGTTAATGTTGCAAGCTATTCCGAAATGTTGGTAGCTTCCGGGGTATGTTCGTAAAGAAAGGTCCCCCCCATACCCCCCCCTATAAAGAAATATTCTTTTTCTTTATATTTATCCAGTGCCCCTAAGAAGGGGCACGCTTGGGGCTGCCCAAGGGCTGGCCAGCCCCTCGCTTTCGCGTGTGTTATTTGCTGATATATAGTTATTTATTGATTTTGTAAAAATGAAAATTGCGCCGAATGTTCCGCGCGAAATTGTGGGGCTGCCTTGGGGCTGGTTAGGGGCTGGGCTGGGGCTTGTTCTCAAAAAATGAAAAATCGCAAATAATTATATATCAATATATTAAACACTGAAATAACCGTAACTATCTGATTCCGAAGTACCATAGCCCCAAGCCTGCGGCTGGGCTGGGGCTGGCCTGCACCTTCTTAGGAGTTGGGTAGCTCCTGCCTTGCTCCTTGCTCTATTTTTCGCCGTAAAGTAGTGTTATTTAGTGTTTTTGCAGTATATTTGCAACGTTTCCGGGGAGAAATCCGGGAACGTGTACGGAAGCGTATAGGTATCTAAGTTTGAAAATCGCCAATTAACGAACCATAGATGAGCCTATTAACGCTCGCTGGCTGTATATCCATACTTGATATATCGCTAAGCGTGGGTTATGGTTTATTCTATGGTGGGCGTTTGGCGATGCCTCAAACTTATAGACCAATAAGGCCCACGCTTTTATTATGTTTAACGCCCGTTAGGGTCTTAGGGCAATAATATGTTTTCAAGATGAAGAACATTTACTTTTGCCTTTTGGCCTGCGTAGTGGCTTTTGCCGGTTGTTCCAAAGATGAAGACCCCGGAAGAAGTTACACCGAACAACAAGAAAAAGCCTTATCCGTATTTAATGGGACTTGGGCCGACACCCAATTTTCGAACCTTGGCGACTATCCAGGTGCCGAATTGCAACCCGACCCGGATAAAATCATATTCGGAACCCAAAACAATAAGCCCGTAGAAATCTACGAAAACGACTTTATCGAAGGAGAACGGCTGTTATTTTCTGCCTTTGGCGAATTGGTTTACCATAGCGAAGGTTACGAAGATGTGCCGTGTTATTATTGGCTATCGAATACGGCCGATGAACTACGCCTATACCGGACTTCCACAAAGAAGCTATACAAGAGATTCGCGCTTTCAATAAAAAGCGAAACGAAAATGAACCTTCACGACCCCGATTTATCGCTACCGTACATTTTCGTAAAGCAATAGTATGAAGTGGATAAAAAAGCTATTTTTTGGCAACGCCAATGATTCCCCGTCCGATGACGATAGAATAAGCGACTTTTCCGTAGATGAAGAAGGCAATATTTCGGCAACCGTAACCCTTTCAGTCAATGGGGGAAAGTTAGCCATACCGTTATCGACAAACGCCGAAGCATTAGAACAAATCCAACGTAACAAAAATAATCCCAATTCCTGTGAACGGGAACCGGCCGAATATGAAATAAAAATACCACTATCTGAATTTCGAGAAACCTGCGTAATGATACCGCACGGCGGTTCTGAACTCGGTATTAAAATGTTTCGTATATGTATTCTTGCTCGAAAAATGGGTTATAACAACGTAATAGTAAGCAAGGCCGATTATAACGAATGTTTGAAAGTTACACACGTATAGCAACGAGAAACGGCTATATTCCCGTTTATTACCTTTGCATGTTACCAGCCTATACCCTGCGGAATTGAAGGCCACAAAATCGAAATTCGGGAAAAATAAGAAAGGAGTAGCGTGTTGCTACTCCTTCTTCTTTTCTTCTGTATCGTCGTCTTCCGCCATAGCGTCGGTTTCTGCTTCCCAACGGTCAATAGCGGCCGCGTGTTCCTGCCGGTACGCTTCCTTTTTATCGTTAGGCATTGCGTCCCAATCCTTACGGGCCTTCGCCCATTTGTCGTTATCGGGCCACTTATCTATTTCTTTTACTTCTGTCATAGCTCTACAAGTGTTATGCGTACTTCTTGCCCGGAAATTTCGTGCTTCACTATCTTAAACCGGGTGCCGTTAGTAAATAATACTTCCCGCTGGTCTTCGGGGGCAAATTTACCGTTAAATTCCGAAATATCGGATATGTCGCGGCCGTTCTTACTCTGAATTTCAAAAAGTACCCGCACTTCTGTATTCTTCAAATCCCGATAGTTGGCAAATCGGTAAGCGACCGCCGGCGTTTTGGTCGTTGATGTGAAAATAGCGTGTTTTACTTCGTCCTTGCCAGCGTAAAGGCGTTCGTAATCTTTCCGCTTCATAATTGCACCTCGGTAGACGGTTCCCCGGTATTTCGGCAATCCTTCCAACGCCTTAGCCATAAGGGAAGCCGAAGCCTTGTTAAAGTCGGTAAGGTCGCCTTTATCCAACTGCTTATTAAGCTGCCGATAGTTCCCGCCCTGCTGGGTATAGTGATGAAGGGCCGCAAGCTCCGTATTCTGAATATCCGGGTAAAGCGTACTAAGCAATTGCGTTGCCCGCTCCATTGCTTCGGCCGTACTTCTCGCCCTCGTAAACTTACGTTCTTCGGCTGTATAGGTGTTTACCGGCAAAGTACCTATACTTTTTCGGTTATCCCGAACAAAGTACGGTAAAGTCTGCCAACCTTTCGAGCGTTCCTCGTTTTGGGCTATCCAATCGGTTAAGGCTTTCGGAACCTGCGTTACGGTGCGCTTGGGGTTCGGCTTCCAATCTTTCAATTTCCCGGCCTTACGCGCTCTTATCCGTTCCCTAAAATCGCTTTCCGAAATGAAGATAGGCACCATTTCGCAACGGCAATGCGGGTGCCAACCCGTCCACCGGAAAGTTTTAGGGTATCGGCCGGCCAATTTGTCGCAAATGTCTACAAGTCGCTTTACTCTCCCGTTTACGGTGGTCGTATGGTTGTTGCTTAGCCGAATTTCATACCCGATAATAAGAGGGTTATTTTGGTAGCTTTCCCACTCTGCACGGCGGTAGGCCGCGTTCATTTCGGTAACTGCAAGGCGGCGGGCATTTTTGTACGCCGACCTATATACGCCTTGGCCGGGGTGGTACTTCTTTGCCGCTTGGCTTAATTCAAGTTCCCCGGTTTCTTTGTTGCGAACCCGTCTATAAAGCGCGTCGGGGTTGTTCAAGTAACCGCGAAGGCTACGGCTTACTTCTTCCGGGCTTTTCCCTTCAAGTATGCCGTTTTGTATGATAATTTCAAGTTCTTGTTTCGCCTTTGCCGTCAAATTCCAAACGCGGGTAGATAGGTTCATGCCCTCGCGGTCGGCATTGGCGTAAGCGTGCCCCGTCGCACCTTTGGCCCGGTGTGCTTTTACTGCTTCCTCGCAAATGTCGGTAGTTTCTTTCCTTCGTTCCGAAGTCTTCCCGAATACTTCTAACGCCTGTTCCTTTACCCGTGCTTCTCCTTTGTCCCAACTTCCTATAATACCGTTCTTGGTAATAAGGGTTGTTTTACTGCTAAGGTCTTTTAGGTACCGGTCTAACTTGCGTTCGGCGGCCGGGTTCCCCTTCCAAGAGAAGGTAGCCCCCGATTCTATCGCTTTCCTAACCTCGGTAAGTTTTAGGGCCGCGTGGTAAGTATCGCCGAATAGGGCGTAAAGTTGCTTTTCTACGCTCGCTATGTATCGTATAACTTCCTGCCTTTTATCCATTACGCCCTAAGTTCTTCTATTGCAATTCGTATATACTTACTTAAAATGCCGTTTAACTCACTACAAGGCCCGCTAATTACGTCGTACCCCTTACTTTCGACGTATAGGGCATAATCGGCGGCGGCAACGATAACGGCTACTATGTCGTTCGGGTATTGTGCGGCCGCTTGCGCTGCCATACGCTTACCTTCTTCTACGCCTTCGCTCCCTTTCTCGCCACCGGTAGAACTAAAACTTTCCGCAACCTTTTCGCCGTGATTGTAGATAACAAAGCCAATCGACGAACGCAGCAGGTGTGTCCGGTCTTTGTAGGTGTTCAATAGCTTAGCGTTCCGCGTAACCTCTAAACAAGCCATTTGCATAGCGTCTACAACGGTGGCCGTTATGATGTCTACCGCCTCGTAAACGCCTGCAAATAGCTTATCTATGTCGAATTTTGCTACTATGTTACCCATATCTTAGTTAGTAACTTAGTTAGATACTTGGTTAGTAGCTATACGGTGGGTTCGTAAATAGACGAATAGGAAGCCGCGCTTTCTTCGGCTTCTATCTGCTCTATCTCTGCGCCCGTGTCGTTTACCCAGCCCAACTGTTGTACGGCCGTCTTCCGCGAACAAATAGCCTTCTGACCGGTGGCCGAAAGAAGAAGGTTTACGTTCGCCGCTTCGTCCTCAATCATAAACGGTACTATTTCGGGTTCGATAATAAGGCTACCGCAAGCGTCTACAAAAGCCTTATCCTTGGCGTTCATTTGTGCTAAAAACGCCTGTATTACGCTTAATCGACGCTGCAAATAATCGTCGAACACCTCGCATTTGTCCTGTACTTTTAGGTGCGCGTCCATAAACAAAAGTTTCAAGGCGACACCCGAAACAGCCCCGATACCCTTTACTGAATCGAAAGCAATATCCGGCGTTTGCGTAATGGTATAAATCATACGCAAAAGGGTTTCTATCTCTAATTTCACGCTTTCGGGGGCTTGTGCCCAGCTTAGATATTGCGCGGTCGCCCCTTCTTCTCCCTCGATAACGGCCCCGCTTTCGCCCTTCTTGGCCCAACCCAAAATAGTACCCGTAGTAAAGATTTTCGGGCTTGCGTGGTAGTCGTTGGTATCGGCGAAGTTGGAAAGCAACTTTTCCAAGCGGTCTATAAGGTTCTGCACGTCTTCCCATTCTACGGCGGGCTGGCGGCCATAGATAACCGGAATTTTGCCTATTTGGTTCTTCTTGGGGTAGCCGTCCAATAACTGCCATTGGTTGCTGGTTAGCGTCCATTTCCGTATTTCGGTATCGGTATAGGTTTCGAAATAGGTATGTTTTACCCCCGCGCTATCCTTTACGACGTATTCGCGGGAGAAAGCCACCATATCGCCCGTTTCATCGAAGTAGGGGTAAAGCCTATCGCCGAACAATGGGCTAAAAATGGCTACCCGAAGTTTGTGCGTTGAATCGAAGCCGTAGTTTTTTGTCGGCTTCTCCACCGGGTACCAAAGTTCGGCCGCTTCCGTACTGCTGTAAATGGCCCGCGCGACCTTGCGGTTAAGAGTTCGGCTTTTGGTATCGAATAAAACGCGCTTTACAGCCTTCAAAACGTCGGCTTCCTTGGTGCCTTCTTCCGGTTCCGCGTTAAGGGTTACGGGGTTTCCAAACGTGAAGGCTACGGCCCGCTTTACTATAAGTTTCTGAATCGCCAAGGCTACGCGGGCTACCGGCTCAATACGGAAGTTTTCGGTTTCCCCGTGGCCATTGGTAACGGTCTTTATGTTCTTCTTTTCTTCGTCGTTTATATCGAAGTCGGAAAGGTCTACTTTTACCTTCTTATCCCTACGCTTTACAGGGTCGTTTACGTCGTGGCCTTTGGGGTCAAGCTGGGCGATATATTCGGCCGCGTTCGGCTCGGTCGCATTACGCCCGTTCTTCAATTCGGCAATAGCGGTACTATGGTTTTCGCCTGCCAAAAGTTCGTTAAGCTGCTTGCTATTCATTTTGTTGTTATTTTGATAGTTAAACATTATGCGAAATATCCGGCCGCGCTTTTCTTGCCTGTAATGGGCCGTTGCTCTACGGTTCCGGTCAATGCGTCCGGCGCATCGTCGTGGGCGTTCTTGCCAACCTTCATATAGTGCGTAAGGGCTTGGTAGAAATCGGGCCACATTTGCGCCCACCCGCGCGGGAAATAGGTAAGGTTTTGCACTTCCGCGCTATGCGTGAATATGCGTACGGCCTTGTTTTGGCTTTGGTGGAACCACTTAATACGGGTTTTGTTATTGCCCATTAACCGGGCTTGCTTCTCTACATTACGCGCGAAGCCCCGGCCGCCGTTGTTACTCTCTACTACGGCCAATTCTACCGCGTGTTTGGTTAGCATTTCGGCCGTTTTGGGTTCGGTGTACTCCATAGGCTTAGCCGTATAAAGCACGTCCAAAACAAAGTTTCCTATCTCGGTTTCAAGGTAGGTTATCGAGCAAAGGAAATCCGCGCCTTCGTCCGCCGTATCGGTATAGTTCTTAACCTTCCGTAGCTTGGTGGCCGGTAGTATATCGTATTCCTTAAAGGGATTTTCGTACATAAGGCCCTGCAAGGGTTTCGGGTCTTGCTGGTAAAGGGATTCAAATACGTGCGGGTTTCGGGTGCGTATGGCTTCCAACTTTTCCAAATTGTGGCGTTCGGGCCATAGTGCCGTACCTTCTTCGCGCGGGTCGTATTCGGTAGGTGCGCCCTTCTTAATCGCTTGGTATGTTACTACTACCCACCCGTTCGGATTGTTTACCGGGTCGTATATTCCTTGCTGCTCCAAAAGGCGGCCGGCTAAGTCCTTTTCGTGCCAGCGGGTAAATACTATAAGCTGCTGGCTATTGTTGTGTAATCGGGTTTCGGCTACCGTGTCGTACCAATCTTCGATAGCTTCCCGAACAACTGCCGACCACGCCGTTTTAGCGTCCTTATAAATGTCGTCCATTATAAGGGTATCTACTGGTTCGCCTGTAAGCGGGCCGCCTACGCCGACGGTCTTAAAGCCGCCCCTGTGTCCTACTATTTCGCATTCGTCGGCATTGCGAAGCCATGCGCCGGCAACGGTCGTAATGTTCGATGAATTAAGGCGCGTTTCCGGGAATATTTCGGCATATTCCGGCGTGTCTATAATACGCTGTATTTCGCGGTTGAACTTACGGGCCTTCGGTGCCGAATAGCTTACGACGGCTATTTTATTGTCCGGGTTCCGGCCAAGTATATAAGCCGGAAGGCGGCGCGTAGAACCTTCGCTTTTGCCGTGCTGGGGCGGCATGAATACCATTAGCTTTTTAATCTTCCCTTCCGCGAATAAGGTTAGAACGTGGTAATATCGTATATGAAATTCGGCAGGGTCGAAAGTAGGCATAGTAGCGCGGGTAAACGGTAAAAGGTCGGTACGTGCTTCGCGTATCAACCTTTCCCGCAATGCGGCTATATACTCTATTTTCTCTTGGCGTGTCATTTACCTAATTTCTTTTCCAATTCGGCTATACGTGCGTCTAATTCTTCATCGGAAAGCTGCCCGAACAAATCCTTACCGTCCTTGCCCGTTACTTCGTTGTTCTGCCTGTTCTTCCAATTCTCCGGCTCTCCGTTGGTAAGTGTAAAGATTATCGCGGCCGTGTCCGGCTGGTAGTGTTTATCGACTATCTTTTGTTCCTTTATTCGCGGTATCTCTTTGCCGTTTACGTCGTACTTGCCGGAACCTACCGTAGTAATGTGTTTTTCCTGCACCGTGTACCCTTGTATCTTCCGTAGAAGGCTTTTTTTCGCTTCGGCTACAAAGAAGGCCATACGTTCCGCTTCGGCTTTTTTTATAGCGTCGGAAAACTCGGAAAACTCCTTTATCCAAGTGTAGTAAGTATCGGGGTGTATCTTGACCATACGGCATACTTCCGCCACCGTGTAGGTGTCGGTAGCGATAAGCGAACATATCTTTTCGGCTATCTTCTTATTGTATTTCGTAGGTCTTCCCATTCTACAATTTTGTTATTACTACTTCGGGGTCGTACTTCTTAATTCGGTCTAATATGATTTGGCAATACTGCGGGGAAATCTCGATACCGAAGCAATTGCGTTCCAATTGGTGCGCGGCTATAAGGGTGGAGCCGGAACCTAAAAAGAAGTCTATTACCAAGTCGAACGCGCGGCTACTGTTGCGGATAAGTCGGCCGATAAGTTTTACAGGCTTCATTGTCGGGTGGTCTGCGTTCTTCATCGGCTTATCTTCGTGAATAATCGTACTTGGGTGTTCGTTATCGTTCTGCAACTCCTTTACATAGGCTAATAGCTCCTTCTTTGTCATTGCGTCGAAGTCTACCTTATTTTCTATTACCGTGTGCTGGGAACGGTCGTTAATAAAGTAATGCGGGCCGCCGTCCTTCCACCCGTAAAGTATCGGTTCGTGCTGCCATTGGTAATCCTGCTTTCCGATAACGATGTTATTTTTTACCCATACAAGGTGCTGTTTATAGAGGAATCCGGCCCCGGTAAATCCGGTAATAAACGGCACCGCTTTTAATGCAGCGTGGAAAACATAGATAGCCGCGCCGGGCTTGCAACTTTCATATAGGGAAGCGTGTATATCTCCCATGAAAGCCGTAAAATCGGCGTCGCTCATATTGTCGTTCTTAATGTCCGTTTGTATGCGGTTTCCCCTGTCGGTATTGTTCAAATACTCGTTTTTGCTGGCATAGTCTACGTTATACGGCGGGTCTGTTACAATGCAATCGGCCTGCATACCGCCCATAAGTCGGCGTACGTCCTCAATTTTTCGAGTATCTCCGCATAATAGGCGGTGGCAAATGGCCCCTTTACGAATTTCGAAAAGGTCGCCTTCTTTTATGTCCGTTTCTACGTCTTCGGATGCCGGCGGTGTAAATCCGTCTTCGGTTAATTCCCGTTCCGGTTCTTCGGGTTCTGCAAACTCTGTAACGCCCCATTCTTCGGGGGATATTTCCCACCTTTCAGCCGCTTGGGTAAGTGCCGTTTCGTCCCAATCCAAATTAGCGGCCCCGGTCGCATTGTCGGCTAAGGCCAGTTCGCGCCCTTCCCGCGTATCTAAATCTATGTCGGTACGTTTTACCGCTACTATTTCTTCGCCGGTGGTTTCGACTATCAAAACCTTTTCTAAGCCTATTTGCCCGGCGTTTTCTACGGTTTTATTCCCGGCTATAATACGGTTGTTCTTATCCAAAAGAATAGAACGGCCCGCCCCGAATTGGCGCAGGCTCTTTTCTATCAAACTTTGGCCGAACTGCGTACCCTTGTTAAAATTTACGTCGTCCGGTATAAGTTGGGCTATATCCGCTTCTATAATCTTCTTCGGTGCCATAGGCTTACGCAATGAATTGGAATACCAAGCGGGCCAATAGTACGTTAAGGACACCGGCAAGAACACCGACTACCGAAAAAATAAAATCCCAAACTTCCGGGGTTTCCTTCTTGCTGAATTTGTCGTAAAGCTCTTTCCCGGCGGCGGCCACAATCCCAGTGCAAAGGCCATAGAAGACACCGAAAAGCCCCACGAAGAAGGCGATAATAAAGCCGGCCGCTAAATGCAGCCATTTGTCAGAACTGAATAAGTAGCCCTTAAAGGTCGTAAGGGCCTGTAAAATCTTTTCTTTCATACCTGCGTACGTCTATTAGTATGTAAATATTCGCGTTATGCAAAAATAAAAGAAGCGTATTATTATAATACGCTTCTTTATCCAAGAATAATTAAAAAGTTACCAACATAAACGGGGGATATATGCCCGTATAACCTGCTGGAAGTCTTCTAAGGAACGGCAAACAATGTACTTATTACCGTGTGCTTCGGCCAACGCTTGCCACTCCTTTTGCATGGGTGTTTGCCGACTGCTTTTGCTGGGGGTCTTAAACTCGATACAAAGGGAATGAAACCCGCCGGAAGGGTAAAGCAGAATAAGGTCGGCAACCCCGGCCGTTACTCCTTCGCCCTTCATAATCGCGGCTTCCTTCGCATTCCTCGCCCCGCCGTTCGGAACCGCAAAAAGAAGGCGGCCTATTTTCGGGTACTGCAACCGGAACCAAGTAACGCAGTCCTTCTGTATTTGGCTTTCTATATGTCGCATATTATTCGGTTTCTTTTTCGTACAAGTGGCAAGCCGGGTTATTTACCTTTATCCGTTTCAATCCGTTACCAGTTCTTCGGCTCTTTTGAAGGGCGCAACTTTGCACTATCTTCGTACTATGGTCGTTCAATTCCCAACGCTGGCGGTGCTTACAAGTCCGGCAAGTCGGCAATTTCGGTTTGGCTCCGGTCTTAACGGCGGCTATAAATTTGTTGTAATCCATAGCCGAATATAGCTTTAACCAATCTTCGCGTACCAAAATATCGCGCTGGGGGACATAGGCGTAGAATACGCCATTTATCCGGCACCCGCCCGAAAACCTTGCAACCGATAAATACGGCTGCTTCGTAACGTCGGCAACTACTATAACTTTGTCTGTGTCGAACATACCTATTTGTATTTTACCGTTAATAAATACTGTTGTACCTTTTCGGCTATTTTAATTATATGAAACGGCCAATAGTACGGGCCGCAACCCAAAACCATACTTCCCGCAATCCGATACGGATAGCCATGCCAATACGGGTAAGCCCTTCTTTGAAGTTTTCAGAAAACCGGCAATACCGAACCCCGGCTTTCGTTTCTTTAAGAAGGTAGGCGTATGCTTCGCCCCGTGTGCGGAAGTATGTATTTTCGTACATAATCGCGCCGCTATGGGTTGTATTCGGCCAGCCGTATTCCTCGCATAGTTCGGCCTTTACCGCCCACCGGTCAATAGTGAATACCGGAAAGTTTCGGGCGAAGGTGTCCGGTTCATCAATCAAGGCCCGAAGTACCCCGTTTTTTTCGTCTGCCTTAATACGGGCGGCAAGCTGTCCTATTTCGCTATTCTCGCCGGGCGTAACCAAAGACGAATAGAAAACTTTACCGGTTTCTATATTTATGGCTATAAGCCCGTGAACATACCCGGAACCGATACAAATACAAGCTCCGCCGTATTTTTCTTCGTTATAGATAGCTACGATATGCTTTATATCGTAATGCTGCTTTATTGTTTTGAATCCCATATACTTATTTTGTTGTTTGTTTGAACCATGCCCGGTAACAAAGTTCCCGGAGCAAATCCGAAATAATGGCTAACCCTTTGGAAAGCCATAAGCAAATCAATTGAAGCGGCACGACCGTAAAGAATACAAGCCAAAACACCGTATTCCAAAATAGGCCGGTACGCTTTTTTACCTTTATCGTATAGGTAATTTCCCCTTTGTTCATACCGTTACTTTTTAGTTTCTACTTCTTGTTTCGCCCGATAGTTTACTACCGTTTGGGCTACTCTGAAAACAAGCCCAGATATCGCGTCGCGCTGGGACTTCGGCAGGCCGCTCGGCAAATTGTCGCTTCGTGTTTCCATTAGTACCGCCTTTTTGTAAAGTGAATAATAGCGAAGTCAAGAGTAAGCGCAGAAGCGAGTCCGGCCAATTCGTGGTACTTCTTTTCGGCAGCGTCAAATACCGGCGCGAACCATGCCTTAAAATCGTCTACCGTAAGCCCGTCGTTTTCGGCTAAAATCTCCAAGGGGACGGGGTGGCCGTCTACCTCTGCTTCATAATCGTAATAAACGACAGATATTATCGGTTTGTCGTCTAATTGTACTTCCGCGTAGTGATTTACTATGCACTTTTCCCGTCGTAACTCCAATTTCTGTACGCCGACAATGTCGGCCGGAATCTCGGTTATAACTTCTTGGGGGCTTCGGTATGGTTTTGCGCTCCATTGGCGGACGCTAAGAACTCCACCCGTAGCCGTTATTTTTTCTATTTTTGCCCGCCAATACCCGTAATTGCTTCGGCAGGTGTGTACCTTCCGCCCGTCGGCGACTTTGGCTATAAAGCCCGTTTCTTGCCCTTTACGGGGGTGCTTCGGGCCGAAGTGTTTGCCAAGTGTTACTACTGCTTTCATCGTTAATTAACTTTTGTTCGGTTATAAAGTAGGTGCGTATCTATTCCGGTAGCGTTAAAGACCAAGGCCCGAACGTCTTGCCCTAATTTTTCTACGGCTTTTAAGGTGTCTTCTTGGCTAACTCCTTCGGCTTGCTGCTTCTCGAAAAACTTATCTACGAGTGCGCTCATAAATATTTTTGTAGAAGCTCGGAACCCTTCTAAGGTGTAATTCGGTTTTGCCCCGTTAAATGCTTCGTACTCCCAAAGGGTAGCTTCCATTTCTTCAAGCACGGGGCTTAATTTCTTTCCTATCATATCGGTAATTGTTAAAATGGTAAATCGTCTACTTCTTCGGGTTGCTGATATGCCGGCGGCTGTGTCGGCGCATACGTTGGGGCAGCGGCCGAAGTCGTTACGGCCTGCTGGGGGACTTCTGTTTGGTCGACCCGGTTTCCGCCTAAAAGCTGCAATTCTCTAACCCGGCAATTTATACCGGCTTGTAATACTCCGCCGGCTTCGTATGCCTTGGCCGAAAGTTCGCCGCGAATGAATACGCGGGTTCCTTTCTTCAAATAGTTAATTACCGGGCTTTCTCCGTATTTAAGGCAGCTTACCCAAGTCGTACGTTCGTGTCGTTGTCCCTGCGAATCTTTATAGCTTTCGGTATGGGCTACGCTGAAAGCTATGTACTTTTGCCCGTTAAGGTCTTTAATAATGGCGTCCGCTCCGAGGTTGCCAATTGCTTCTAATACTAACATATTGCTTTAATTATTTGGTTATTAACTCTATTCCTTTGGCTACTACTAACGGCTGTTCTTCGCTTAATTTCCCGATAAAAGCCGCTATAATTCGCCCTTGGTCGGGGCTTATGCCTAATGGCGAAAATGTCCCGTTACCGTTCTTTACTACCAGCAAAATAGCCCCTCCCGGCAACTTACTTAAATCCTTTGTTTTCATTTCGTTTTAAGTCCTTCTATCTTGTAAAAATCTTCTTCCGCTGCTTCGATAAGGTTGTACCGGGTCGATTTTTTAGCTTCGATACCTATACGGCAAAACAAGGGCGCAACCCGAATACACATAACCGAACAAACACCATTTTTCCGTACATACACCCGGAAAGCGTCGGGGGCGGTATTATCGACTACTTTTAAGTACAAGGCCCCGCGTTCGTCATGGGCCAATAGTACCCCCTTATGCTCTGAAAGGTTAAGTTCTGCAACCGCTCGGCTACTGAAAAACAAATAGCCGGTAGAAGCCAACGTAACGAACATTTTACCCGGGTTCGGTGGTTTAATAATTCGTAGTGCCATTTCTTTATTTTTGTAGTTCAAAATCTTTACTTGTAAATAATCGCGGCGTTTCGTCCGGTAGCTGAACCCCAATAGCGCGTAAGGCTTCCCGGTAAGTATAACCGTTATTTTGGTAGTTCATAAAGACGTTATAGGCTTTGGGGTGCAAGTCGTACAACCGTTCGAAACGCGATATTTTTTCTATATGCGCCCCGAAGCCGCAAAACATACAGCCTGTTTGTTCTACTCCGGGAATATCGTAAATGGGACTATATGGTATATTGAATCGGTGTATATATTCCCAAATATCGGTATCTCTCCATATACTTATCGGATAACTTGCCACCCTGCGACCTTCGTAGCTGTTACACCCACCACGTTTTATATATTCGTGCGTTCTTAGGTCGCTTTCCGCAGCCATAACACCTAAAATTGGGACTTCTCCCGTTTCGCTTTCATATTTACGGAAAGGTCGCTTTTTCAAACATTCGCAACACTTTTCGCTTATATCAAATGGTTTGTCTATTAAGAATTTCCAACGCTCGGATATTTTACCGGTAAATGAACCTTTTACCTTTTTCCCATTTAGCCGCTTTTCTTTCAAATACGGGCTATTAGTGTGTCTAATCTCCCTTATATACGATGCTTGTTCTTTCGATATAAGCGGAAATCCATATTTGCCGATAACTTCCCTTACCGTAATTCCCGGCCGTATTATCGTTACGTTCTCGGTGCTTCTGACGAAGCGCACTATTTCGGGGTACTCGTTGCCGGTATTGCAAAAGACTGCTTTTATATCCCTATTGACAAACCGCCGCACTATGTCAAGCAATACGGTAGAATCTTTGCCGCCAGAGAAGGAAACGTAAGGGGCTTTCCCCGTACGGGAAAGGAAGGCTTCTACCGTCCCTACCGCGTGGTCTATCTTTTGGTTTAACGTCTAACCTTGGCGCGTGTTTAGTTCCTGTATTGTCATTGCTTAGGCTACTTTTAGTAATTCGGTTGTTATTTCTTCTACCAAGGCTTCGCAAAGAACACGGGCTATATTCACTTCTACCGCATTGCCGATAAACTTCTTTTGGTCGGCTTGCGTCCCTATAAGGGTGTAGTTTTCCGGGAATCCCATAATTCGCTTTAACTCGATAATTTTTAACATTCGCATTTTTATATCGACGATACCGTAAAGGGCCATAAACTCCTTTATTTTCCGCATTGGGCCGCTATCGGTTTCGTAAATCTCTATTGCCAATTGGCCGCACTCCGTAGCGATAAGGAACGGGGGCTTTTTATCCATTTTAGCGATAAGGGTAAAACACGGCTTTTCGACGGAACCGCCGGTATTGGAATATAGGGGATTCATAAGGTACCATTTGCAGGCTATTACGCTTTGCTTTGGGTTTGTCATTATTGCCGGGCAAGGCTTATCCAAGTTTGATAATTGCCCGCCGCCGCTATAACTATTCGCTATAAATTGCGGTTTTACCACCGAAAGCCTATCTTTCGTTGTAAGGGTCGGCGAAGGCGCATTTACGGAATGATTATGCCCGTTTCCGTAATATGCCGAAAGAAATTCGGCCCCTACTAAACTATGGTGGTCTACGGTCGTAATGGTTCCCGCTACGTTGTCTACGCTGGAAACCTTACTTTCCGGGTGTCCGCTAAAATGCTTTGCGAGAAAATGAATGTTCGCTATTCCTAACCTGTTTTGGCAAGCTACGGTAGGGCATGGTTCATCTATCGAAGGCGGGATATGCTTACCCGTCTTCTTATTGACTGAATTATATTTAATCAAAAACGAATCCTTCCCGCCTGCTACGAACTTTATAAGGCCCGCGTATATGCGTTCCAAGGTCTTAGGCGAAAGCGGTTTTTTACGATTAAAGATACTTTCCCCTTCATCGGCAAAGTCCAAAACTTCCTTTACGGGTTTCCACTTCGCCAAGCTGCCGAAAAGGTCGCCGCCCCCGGTCTTTGAGTGGGTAGGCTTCGGCCATACGATAGGTAGGTACGGTTTGGCAAATATCCCGAAGAAACGCTTTCGGCTGGTATATGCCCCATAATCCGCCGCGTTAAGTATTCTATGGTCGAACTTGTACCCGTAGGCTTTTACGTTATCTACCCAATTGGTATAAAGCCGCCCTTTATCTCTGCTAATCGGTTTTCCGTTTTCGTCCAAATCGCCCCAGCTCATAAATTATTCTACGTTCTCGATTTGGATATAATCGGGGGCAAGGGCTTCTATATACCTAAACAAATGTTCGGCAAGGGTGCGGCTATCTGCGTCGCGAGGCTGGCCGCCTTTGGCACGGCTGAAATTGGTACATTCAAGTGAAGCCCAAAGTACAATTTTCGCCATAGGGTACATTTGGCGCATTTCGGCCGTATGTTCTTTCAATGGGCATAAGTCCAAAGTTCGCATATCTTCCGTATAGTGCTGCGCTTCGGGGTGGTTGGCCGCGTGGCTCGCTATGGCGTTCGCGTCGTGGTTTACGCAAGCTATAACCTTCGCGCATTTACGCCCCTTATAGTTGGCTTTCTCTACGCCTGTACTCGTTCCACCGGCACCGCAAAACAAGTCTATATATAGTAATCTAATATCGTCCATTTTGCATTATAGTAATACGCTTTCGCGGAAAATTAGTCTTTTGATAGGTGGGCTTTCACTGCGTTTACATAACCCCTAAATTCGGAGGTATATTGGTAATCGTCCGGGTATTTTCTGAGGTAGTAGATAATAGTAGCGTGGTTCCGTTTCATCTCCTTTGCAATCTTTACTACCGTCGCTCCTTCTTCACGGCATAGCTGGGCGAAAATCATGCGGGCAAAGACGTGCTTTTGCTCTCGACTTTCGCCTACAATATCGTAGAAGGCAACGCCCATGCCTTCGGCTATTGCCTGCTTTATGTTCTGAAAGGTCGGTACTTCTTCGTAAATAATTGTCTTACCTGTCAATTCGGCTAAATTCTTTTCAAGTGTAGCCCCTTTGGAAAATCCCCAATCGGGCAACAAATAGATAGCCTTGCACCCCATAAGTAGAAGTACGTCCATAGCTACGTGAACTTCCCAAGAGGCATTAGCCGGAATACCGTTTTTAAGCGGGTTTACCACCTCGTAACCTTGGGCTTTTAACATGGTTTCCGCCGCTTCAAATTTGGCCGCTACTTCTTCTATTGGCTGGCCGCTTATCTGTCCCGAAATGTATATCTTTTCCATGTTGGCTATTATTTTCTATAAGAATGGTTTATAAACGGGATTCTATCGAACATTTCCGTAAATCGGTCGGCAATACGTTCGCCGTATTTGTTCGCCAAGTCTTCCACATTTAGGTTGCTGGTCATAATTGTAAATAGCTGCCGGTCATACCGGTAGTAAATCGTATCGACAAAGGGGCTAATTTCATTTCCCCAAACCTTCACTACGGAAGGTTCCGTACCTACGTCGTCAATAGCTAATAGCTCGGCTTTCTTAATGCCGTTAAAGCGTTCCGGTTCGTTCTTTGCTATGTCTGCAAGTTCTAAGGCCGATACCGTCCTAACCGTCTTTCGTTGGTCGAAATATGCACTTTCGTACAAAATCCCGATAAGGCTACCTATCGCGCGGGCTAAGGTGCTTTTACCGTTACCTACCGTTCCGAATAACAGAAGCCCCGGTTTGCAATTACCGGTAAGCCATTTTGCCGCCTTTTCTATATGGCTTTGGGTCGCTTCGTCGTCGATGAACTGCATACGCCGCCGCATAACTTCGGCTATATAACATTCCCGCAACATTGCCGGCACGTCTTCGGGGTACTTATCAACCTTAAAGCGTTCCGGTAAAGCCTTTCTTTGAAGTACCGCCCGGAACCGGGTTAAGTCCACCCGTTGCGGCCCCTGTCTGCTGTCCTTTTCGTCCATTTCCATTATTACCTATTTCGTTACGCTCCCAAGTTCTAACCGCCGCTTTCCAATCCTTCATACAGTTACGGCCCACCTTCCAACCGTTCGAAGTATAGTAATCTATCCACGCTTGCGGGTCTACGTCGTTACCTCGTTCTTGGCAATACGCCGTAACTTCTTCTAAGGTGGGCTTCTGAAAGATTTTACCGCCTTTCATTTTAGGGGCTGCCTTGCTCCTGCCTTGGGGCTTGCCAGCTCCTAACGTCGGCCCTTGCGGTGGCTGGGTAATACCTTCGTTCAATACCCGTATAAGGTCGTATTTTTCAAGTTTTTGCAATACCGATTTATGCGCGTTGTTCGTAGGGTTTAAGTTCGATACCCCGCCGTACTGAAATATGATAAATTCGGGTAAAAACGCTTTGCTTCCGTTATTGAAGAAATGGATTCTTCCGGCAAAGGCTTTTTCGAAGTCCTCTAAGTCGTACGTTTCGCCGCAATAAAGCCCGGCTACCTCTAAGTCCACTTCCCATATTCCGGCGTTGTCGCACTCGCAAAAAAGGTACACCCAAAGCAATTTATAAGCGGGCGGTAAGTCCCTTATAAATCGTTTCTTAAATAGGTCGGTATCTATAAATCTTTTTGCCATTTTGTTACTTTTGAAAAGCTACCCCGGCCCGGAAACCGGGGTAGCTGGGTTAATACTGCTATTGCTCGATAATCGCAATTTCGGGGCTTAGTTCCCGAATGCGGGCTACCTGCACGTCTATAATTCGGTCGCGCAGGTCTTCCAAAAGTTGGCACGCTCCGGGGCTTACAAGTTGCAGGGTTACGTCGCGGCCGTTTACCGAAGCGTAAAATTCTACTTCGATAGTTTCCGCCGGCATACCTTTGAAAATCGGAATTTGAAGGGTAAAGGCTTCCGGCAGGTTGCTCATAACCACGCCGCTATAATTGTCTTTGAAGTCGCCCTTTTCGCTCTTTTGCTTCTCTACCTTGGAATTTACGGTAGCTTCGAAGTTTTTAAGTTCGGTTACGAGCTTCATATTCGCGGTTTTGTCCGGGAAAAATGCGCGGTTCATTTTGAAGAACTGCCCCAACTCGTTAGGTTCCCAACCTTTGCCGGCGTTAATCCCAAATTCGGAAAATTTGGGGTGCTGGGAAAGACGACCTACCACCCGGCCCGTAGTATATTCGTCGTTCTCGTTCGTAACGAGTGTAATACACACCTTTTCCCGGTCTACCAAAACGTGGCAACGCTTCGGGTTAATTTGGTCGGCTTCGGAAAGTCGCTTTTCTAAGAACTCTACCGGCGCACCGATAACGCCGGAAAGGTCGATTTTTACCGGGGCCTTGGGGTCAAGAACTGCGGGGGCCTCGCCCTCACGTACGATAATTTCCGCCTGCGTAGTTCCTTCGGGAAGGTTTACTACTACTTTTTTGTTTTCGTCCATACTTTTTTACTTGTTGATTGTGAAACTTTTACTTGGTTTGAAGTGGGCTACTTCGTGCGCCGGTATGATAATCGTAGTACCGGCAGTAATGTTGCGGGCTTTCTTTTCGGCCCGTTTCTTCGGCTGGAAGGTTCCGAAGCCGCGAAGGTAAACGGGTTCCTTGCGCTGTACGCATTCCTTAATTGCGTCTAATGTGGCTTCGATAATCGGCCTTACATGGCTATCGTTTTGCCCGGTTTTACTCCCAACGACCGTAATTAAATCTTGCTTCGTCATTGTTTTGCTTTTTAGTTGTTAGTACCTGTTTTTCTTCCGATTTGAAAAAGTGTTGTTTGTAATTCTTCGCTGTACGCCGGCCGGCTCTCGATAAGGTCGCCGTTTTCATTGTAATAGCCGACTTCGCGGGCTTCTTGGTCGATGAACTTAAAGCACCTTTCGGTAACAAATTCGGCCTTCTTTTTCAGTCCTTCCAAGGTCTTTTTTCGCTCCGTCGTAAGGGGTTCCAAACGGGCCTTAAAGTCCTTCATCGCGGCCGTCTTTTCTTCCTCGATGTCGTTAATTTCGATGTCCGTTTCCGAAAGGCTTTCTTTCATGCGGGCCAATTCTTCCGGGGTAAAAGGTTTCATATACCCCTTTTCTTCCACCGCGTCGCAATTATCCATAAGGAAGGCTACGCGCTTCTTGCCTTGTTCGAGGTCTTTCCCTAATTCTCTTTCCATGTTTCGTTATTTTTTGATTAAAAGAAAATCGTTATAAAGACCTTCGAACTGACGGCCCGCGTACGCGGCGAGTTCGAGTGTTTTATAGCAAAGCCGGGAGCCGATAGTCGCATGCGAATACGAAGCCGCGGAATTCGTATACGCGTACGAAAAGCCGGCAGACGCTGGATTATACACGAACCAAGGCCAATATTTGTACTCGTTGCTATTGGCCCAATCCGGCCGCCAACCTTCGTTAAGGGCTTTGGCAATGGTCTTTAACTTGCGGTAGGCTATTTCGTCCTTGGCAAAGCCTAACTTCGCTAATACGGTTTCGTTCATCGGCTCAATGCCAAGCACCGCGCAAGCGTCCGCGTAGGTTTTTACGCGCTTGGTAATATCCTTCGGGGCAACCGTTTTTACGGCCTGTAATACGGTCGTATTAACCCCTAATTTCTCGGCCAATCGTTCGGCTTCCTTGCTGGCCGCCTGTTCGTTCTCGTGTTTGTACGTCGGTGCGCCTTGGCCTTCGGCGTAAACCATAAAAAACTGCTTTTCCATTTTGTTATTTGTTAAAAAGTGAACTTTGTTTTTCTTCCCTCTTTTGCTCGTAAAGTATTCGCCTTTGTCGCGCAATACTCAACCGTACGGCCCTAATAGCGTCTTCACGCCCTTTTAGGCTTTCTTCGTACTCCAATAGTTCCGCTTCGCTTTGGGCGATAAAATACCCGTCGGAAGTGGCTATTAAGCCCGGTATAAGGTCGTTTGTCCTTATGTGGTTTATAATCTTCCTTACCCGTGCGTCGTTTAGTTTATAGGAACCTTTAAGGCTGCTTACGATATGCTTGTTTGTTACGGCATTTTCGCGCCCTATTTTCGTCCTAAGCCCCCGTACGAGAAGCGGAAGAAGTACACCCATTTCGTAATCGTTTAAGGGCTGCGTTTCTTGGTCAAATCCTTTAATCATATCAAAAGGGGGTTTTGTCGAAATTGATTATTAGCCCCGCTTCGGCTATATGTACGGTTTTACCGGTTGCAGCTCGCACTCCGGCCCGGAATTGTTCGGCGTTGCTGTTACCGTCGGAAAGGTGGATAAGAACAATATTATTTACCCCCTTTATATCGTTGGCTTGTAACGCCTGTACGCAATGGTCGTAACTTAAATGCGATTTTAGCGTACGGTTCCGAACAACGGCGGGAATACGCCCGGCCGCTATATTCGCGTCCAATAGGTCTAAGCGGTAATTACATTCTATCAATACGTTATTAAGTCCCGCGAACTTGCAGGGCAAGTAATAGGTATCGGTAGCGAATAGGATATTACCCGTTTCTTCGTGGTTGATGAAGAACCCCAAAGGCTCGGCGGAATCGTGCTTAGTCCCGAAAGGAATAATTCGGAAACCGCCGAGGGTAAAAAGACTTCCGGCTTTGCAAACATTCGCGCGGTGCGGGTCTTCTATTGGGGTGTTCTCAATGGTACCGGCCGAAGCGTAGACGGGTACGGTAGCTTTCAATACTTCGTTAATGTAGCCTGCGTGGTCTTTGTGTTCGTGGGTAATTAGGCAGCCTACAACCTTCGTTATATTGTAGTCTAACGCTTGCTTCACGCTGGCGAATCTTACGCCCGCTTCCAATAACAAGGCTTCGCGGTCGTTCTCCAAAATGTAGCTATTTCCTTGGCTGCTACTGCCTAATACTTTTAGAACCATTGTACTACGCTTCTACGATTTTGCGAAATGCTTTACGTTTCCTTTTTAGCGGAAGGTTCCGGCCGATGAAGTCCATAGCCGTAGCGAACTTGCCAGAAAATTGGTTAAGGGCTTTGCCCTGCTGGGCTACGCTCTGTTCGCTCTCCTTCGCCATGTCCGTCGCTTTGTTAATCCGGGCGTTCATTGCGTCGATGTCCTTTGCCGTCAAAAAGGCAATACCAAAAATTACTTTCATATTAGAATCCGGGTGTTTTAGGTGCTTGCTGGGTTCCGGTCGTTCCTGCTTGGCCGAAATCAAGTGTTCCGCCTGCGTTGGCATTGTTTTTAACTTCGGCTTCTACCTCGTGGGTAACGTCCTTATATTCTACGTCTTCAACGGGGCCGCTTTGTTCGTCCGCGTCGCCGAAGTCGCAACCGGTTATATACTCGTAAAGGGCTTTTTTGGCACGGCGTTCGGCTTTACCCCGGATTTGGTCGGGGCTGCTGTAATCGTCTTTTTTCACGGTAGCCACTATTCCGAAGCTGTTTTTTTCTCCGTTGTACGTGTAGCTGATTTTGCAAGGCACTTCCGCAAATCCGGCGGTTTGGCCTTTGTCAAATGATACGTCGATAAAGTATTTTACGCCGAGTTTCCGAAGAAGGGCCGTATAGCCTTCCTTGGTCGGGTACATTCGTTCGGAAATAATATTAAATTGGTTGCCGGTCGGAAGAAGCCCGATACTTACCGCGTCTATAATCGCGTCCCGAACAACCGGAATAGTGTAAAGCGGTTGTATCGTTCCGTTTTTGCGCGGTCGCCCGTTGCGGTCGGTAAGAAAGCCTACTTTCGTGTTCATAAGCGGCATAAATACACGTTCCATTACTTCGTCGGAAAGGGCTTCGCGCAAAAGGGCAATTACGTTTACGGCGGTAAATGCCGCGCCGAAGTTGTTTACAATCTGCAAGGCCGAAGCGTCCTTACAGGCAAGTTCGAATTTCCGCTTTGCTTCGTCAATTACGGTCAATCCTTTTTCTTCTGCCATAACTCATATTTTTATAGGTTGTTATTCGGTTTCAAGAAGTCGGCTTAACTTCTTCAAGGTCGCCAATTTCATAGCTTCGGAGGCAAGCGGCGCGGTCTTTTCTTCGGCAAAGAAATTCGCCAATCCCTCTATTACTTGACTTCCTGCACCGCCTACGGCTATTACGCCCTGCGTATCGCCGTCTTCTCCTTCTTTCCGGTCAATACCGATAAGGATATATGCCCGACCTTCAATGTTTTTTACCGCCTGCGTAAGCGTTTCGGAGATTTGCTCCAACTGTCGCGCGAACTCGCGCTTTTCTTTGTTCTCTTTCATAACTTTAATTTTTTATAAGTGGATAATGGTTAATTCTTTGTCGGTGGTTACAATCAACTTTACAAGCTGGGAAGCAACCGGGAATAGTTGGTTTACACTTTCGGCGTTGTCGATGAATATCGGCGCACTTACCCCGTGATACAAGCAAAGCGTGTTAATGATGTCAAGCCCGGCGTTTATCTTTCCGGCCGTATTAAGGTCTGCGTACTTAACCCCGTCTACCATTGCGATACAAGTAGGGGTTTCGCCGCCGTTTAGCCGGGGTTCGAACATTCGGAAGCGGACGTTTTGGAACTTACTATTTACCCGGCGTTCTACTTCGTCCATTCGGGCCTTATTAAGTTCGTCTATCGTAAATTCCTGCTTTTCTAAGTCCGCTTGCTGCTGGGCTAATTCCTTTTCCCGCGCCAATATTTCGGCCTTCTTTGCAGCGTTCTTTTCAATGGTGGCCCGAATACTTAGCTTTTGTTTTACTTCGTCCAAAAGGGCCGTAAGTTCCCGTTTCTTGGCGGTAAGCTCGGTTGTATTGGCCGCCGGTATATCCGAAATGGTAGCGGATATACCGGCTATCCGGGCTTCTATCTCCTTCCATTCGGGTAAGTCTTCGGGGATAATGTCGGTAGATACGGTTACTTCCGGGTTGGCGGCTATTTCCGCTTCCAAGTCCTGTAACTTCTTCGCGTATTCGGCTTTCTTAGCGGCGATAGCTTCCATACGTTCGGAAAGTTGGGCTTCCAATTCCTGTAACCGGGCTTTCTTTTCTGCTATTCGCTGGTTTAGCGTTTTGCCTTCTTCGGTAATCCGGGTAAGGTCGCGGGTCTTGGCTTCGTCGAATTTGGCCCGCGCTTTCTCCTTGGCGATAGCGTCCATACGCAAAACGCTTGCGTCCGAGCATAAGGTTTCGTATATCGGGCAAATAAGGCCGTCGGTACTTACTTTGTATTCTTCGGCGTTCCGCGTATTCCATTCTTCGCGCTTGGCTTCCACCTTAGCGGATAAGTCCGCTATTTCGGAAGTAAGGGTTTTAATAGTATAGCGAATATCGGAAAGGCCGTTTTCCGAAGCGGTATTATAATTTTCTGCTTCCCGCTTGGTTATTTCGTAGCTGGTCTTAACCTCGTTACGCTTGGCGTTCTTTTCGTAACCTTCCTTTTGGGCCGCTTGCCTTGCTCGAAAAATTATATCTTGCTGCTGGTTCCGAAGGTCGTTTATCGCTTTGCGTTTTCCCTGTACTCCTTCGTAGTGTTTGCGGGCCGTTTCTGCAACGTCCGTAATAGCCGCTTCCACTTCTTCCAATTCGGCGGATAGGCGTACTTTTTCGGCTTCCAAGGCTTCGTAATCCGGTGCTTCGGGCGTAACGCTGTCTATTGCGTTAATCTCGATAGGGCATTTTTCCAAACCTTCCTTAATCCGGCTTTTGCGGTAGGCTATTTCTTGTTTGAACTCCGCCAAATCTTTACCGGAAAGCTGAGAAAGGATAGCCGAAAAATCGGCGCGGCCGGCGGCCACTTCTTCGTATGTTACGCCCCCGGCAATGCGTAGCAATATTTCCCGCTGAGTCTTCCAATCCAACGAAGGGAAGTAAGCCGGGTTCGTAATCAACTTAAAAAGTTGTTCTTCGGTTATGGCCGTTACTTTCTCTTGGAACGCTCCCGCTTTAATTTCTACGCCATTGCAGAAGTAATGCGTAGTATTTCCTTTAAGTTCTACTTCTGCCTTGCCGCGCGGTTTTACCCAATCTTCCGTAAGGGTGCGGGTAAGGGCTACTTCTTCGCCGTTTACGTCTAAAACTGCCGTTACGGAATGTTCCAATTTAAGTATAGGGTTCCCGTCCGGGCCGACCGTCTTAACGGTAAATGCGCCTTTCCCGCTATCTGTACGGTCGTTACTGTCTTTGCCGAAAAGTACCCAAGTAAAAGCGTCGAAAACGGTGCTTTTACCTGTCGCGTTTGCGCCGGCAATGGTGGTTACTTCGCCGAACTTTACGGCCAAGTCCCTAATACCCTTAAAGTTTTTAAGGGTCAGTTCTTTTAATGTTACCTTCTTGTTCATAACAAGTTATTTATTTCGGTTGTTACTTTTCTTTGCTCGTTTTGCGGCCAACTCTAAGGCTTTTTCCGCGTCTACTATTATCAACCTTCCGACCTGCTTATATGCGCCGTCGATTAAGCCGCTTTGTTTTATGCGGCTGGCGGTAGTCTTGGAACATTTGAATAGTTCGGCAATCCCGGCCCGGCCGTAGACGTATTTTTTCTTCGGGTCTTTGGTAACGTCTACTTCTATCCGGGGGCTTTGTCCTTTCCCCATTAGCTCTAATAATTCCCCCGCCGTAAGGTCTATAAGTCTTGTATTTAAGTCTGCCATACCTAACTATCTTGTGGGTCTTCCGGTAGCGGAACCCGTTTTATAAGGCGGGCGGCATTAGCGAAGTTGGCAACCTCTAAAAACAAGAACCAAAACGGGGCTTCCGCCGTGCTTGCAAGGAGGCAAAACGATATAGCGAAATACCATACTATCGCCTTCTGTTTTAGCGTCAATCCCGAAAGGGATAATTCTTTAATTAGTTGCTTCATAGCCTTTGCCTTTTATAGTTCCCAAAAATCTAATTCGTATTCCGGTCTTCTTCCGGTTCTTCGTGTCGCCATGCGTTCGGCAACCTTGCGGCTTCTGAATAGTCGGTAGGTTTCGCCTTGTGCGTACATTTCATACGGTAGAATAATCGCAAGGAAGAAGCAGGCTATAATTGTCCGTTTTATAGGGGATAGGTCGAAGGAAACGCCGCAATGTGTGCAGAACCACCATACGCAAAGCTCCGTAGCCTTTTGTATTCCTATCTTGCTATAAATGTTTCGGGCGGTATTCTCAACTGTCCGGGGCGAAATAGAAAGCCTGTCGGCCACTTCCTTTTTTGCGGCTCCCCAAGCCAATAATTCGGCTATTTGGGTTTCGCGCTGCGTTAGTCCTGCTTCGGCTCTCATTTCTATTTCCCCCAAATGTTAGTCGTAACGCCGTACTTCCTAAATACCAATTCGACGGCGACGGCTTGGCTTGCCTTGGGTTCGATACGTCCGAACTTGTAAGCCGCGAAAGTGTTGCGGTTGTTAATCCCCAACGCCTGCCAGAGTTCCTTTGTGGCGGCTTCTACGTCAATTTGCCGAAGCTGCATAAAGCCGGCGTTAAATCCTTCTTTGTAAATTGTCGTTTCGCTCATTTCTCAATATTGTTAAGTATGTATTCAATTGCTTGTTTATGGGAAGCAAAGCTATTCCCGTCGAACTCGAAGGTTTCCGAGTAGGGGCCGCCGGCAACCTTAAAGGTGCGCGTTCCTTCGTAGGTCTTTCCGTTAATCGTAAAGGTTAGTTTAGAAACCGTTACCCTTTCCGTAACCCGTCCCCAAGGTTTTATTACCTCGTTATTGCTTAGCGAAATAGTTTCGCCTATCGCGTACGAAAATTCTATACGCTTTGCTTTGCCATTAACTATTACTGTCTTCTTCATCTTCTATTTGAAATATAGTGTTACTTGTAATCCTCTGCGTAGGCGGCATTTTACGCTATCTTTCTTGCTGTTAAGTGCGCGGGTAATGAATTTTTCGGTAAGCTCTACGCCGATTAACCCCACCAAGCCGGAAACCCCTACAAGGCGGTTTATCCTTTTGTTTTCGCTGTCTATCCCGTAGACCTTCAAAAGGAAGTTTTGGTTAATAAATGTCGTATCGTACTTCATAATCTATTGTCGCTTAAATTGCTTAGGTATTTTTTGCTATGCCGTTTATTTGCTCGAAGCGTATTATTATTATACCTTTGCAATCGTATATGTTACACGTTGCAAATATATAGCAATGCAGTGTAATATGCAAGGTTTTGCAGTGTAAAAATGAAAAATATTTTTTAGACAACTTTCTAAAAATTCGCTATATGGGTGTAAAAGAAAGACTTAGGGAATATATCAAGACCCTAAATATTAGTGAACGGGAATTTTGTAGGCAAATCGGCGTTTCTGTTTCCTATGTCAATTCCATACGAACGTCGATACAACCCGACAAAATGAAGTCTATCGGCGAAAAATTCCCCGACCTTAACCCTATTTGGCTTCTGACAGGGGACGGGGAAATGCTGCAAGGCAATAATACAAACCGGGTTTCGGGGAACAATAATACGGCCGTTGCCGGTAATGGGAATCGAGTTACAACTAATGATATTGCGGGTATGATTGAACTACAAAAAGGCTATCAAGAAATGATAAAAGAAAAGGATAGCCAAATAGCCCGGCTTATATCTGTAATCGAAAAACTAAGCGAAAAATAGGGCAATGCAGCGCGTTTGTAGCTGGTCGTTCGTATGGCGTTTCAGTTTGTATTTGTAAAAACGGGCAGAAATGCCCCAAATTTCAAAGCAAATCTATATAACTATACTTCTTACCGACCGGCGTACGAAAGTGCCGTAAATCAAAAATTCGATAAAAATAACTGTGTATAATGGAACCGGAAACAATCGAAATAAAAGTAGCCGAATACTACGACCAACCCAAGTATTACGGGGATATGCCGGAAGCGGTGTTTAATGCCTTGGAAGCGGCGTTTATTTCCGGCGCGGAAACTGCCATAGTACCCAAGGCGGCGTTCGAAATGATGTTAAGGAGCTTTGAAAATGGGCGTAAAGAAGCCTAAGATAATAACCCCTATCGAAGACGGCGTAAACCGCCGTTTCTTCCAAGCGATAGAAGCCCTTGTTTCATTGGGCCGTTTGTCCGCGTTGGAATCATTTTGCAAGGAAGCCGGGTTAAGTGCTTCCCGCTATCGGGAAACCCGATTTACTTACGGCGTAACCCCAAGGCCCGGTAAAGTTTCCCGCTATAAGTCTATACAAATAGAAGCCCTTTATTATTTGGTAGCCAAGTATTCCGTTTCTTCCGATTGGTTATTAACCGGCCGGGGTAATATGTTTTCAAAATGAAGCGGACTATTAAATTTAATCTATTTCCTAAAAAGGTAGGGAGTGTATTGGCAGAGTGTCGCCCTATTCGTATGCGTGTTTGCTATGCCGGGTACCGGGTAGACTTTCGGGTAGGGTATAGTATCGAACCGGAAAAGTGGAACGAAGAAGAAGGCCGCGTTATCTCCAATACAAAAAACCGGTTCCGACAAACGGCCGGCGAAATAAATAAGGCTATCACGGCTTGCGAAGAACAAATAGAAGCCATATTTACCCGTTTCGAATTGCTGGAAAAGCGGGTACCGACACCGGCCGAACTTAAAACGGCCTTCGATGAAGCGACCGGGAAGAGAACCCCGGCTACCGAAGCGGAAGAAAGCGGCCAGCCATTCTATAAAGCCTATGCCGAATTTATGGAAACTATGGGCCGTTTGAATGATTGGACGAAAGCGACCTATACGAAGTTTAATAGCCTGCGTAAGCACTTGGAAGCGTTTAACAAGAATCTTACATTTGACGAAATAAACGAAGTTACCCTACAAAAGTTTATTACAAGCCTTCATAAAGCCGACCTTCGTAATACTACTATATCTAAAAACATGTCCTTTCTTCGGTGGTTCCTGCGTTGGGCGCACCATAAAGGATATAACCCAAGCAACGTACACGAAACATTTAAGCCGAAGTTCAAAGGGGCCGACGGAAACGCAAAGGAAATTATATACTTGGAATGGGAAGAACTGTTTAACCTGTATTCCTTCAAATTTCCGCCGTCCCGGTCTTCGCTGGAAGCCGTGCGCGATGTCTTTTGTTTTTGCTGCTTTACCGGCCTTCGTTATTCTGACGTGGCAAAATTGCGCCGAAGCGACGTAAAGAAGGATTATATACGCGTGGTTACTCAAAAGACCGTAGACGGCCTTATTATCGAACTGAATAAGTATAGCCGGGCCATACTGAAAAAGTACGAGAATATAGGTTTGCCGAACGATAAGGCCCTACCGGTCATAAGTAACGTAAAAATGAACGAACACCTTAAAGTAATGGGGGAAATGGCGGGTATCGACGAACCTACAAGGGTCGTATATTTCAAGGGGAATGTTCGGCACGAAGAAGTATTACCGAAATACGCCCTTCTTACCACCCATTGCGGCCGGCGTACTTTTATCATAAACGCGCTTAGGCTTGGGGTTCCGGCCGAGGTCATTATGAAGTGGACGGGGCACAGCGACTACAAAGCGATGAAGCCCTATATTAAAATTGTCGATAAATTGAAGGTCGCCGAAATGGATAAATTTAACAAGTTCCCGATACCCCGACAACAAGGAAAATAAGCCGAACCCAAAAAGGAACCCAAATACGCCTTAACTAATCGGTAGCGTATGGTTTCTTATGTTATCAACAATCGGGCTAAAACGCTGATATTTTGGAAACTTGGTAACGTATGGTAGTTCGTTGTTCGTATGTTCTTACAGCCTATCTCTCCGCCAGGAGAGCGGACAATGTCCGATAAATTTATAAGAGCTATGGAGATCATCCATAGCTCTTTTTTGTTTTTGGGTTATATGTCTATTTGTCTTTGCTAAATTATTGCGGTTTAGCAGTTGAGATACGATATCTGGAAGGGTATCTAATTCATCGATATTCTTTCTCTCAAATTGTTTTCCGGTATAGTCAGCCAATCTTGTTGGAGCAAGAAGTGATATGGGAACAGCTATTAGGATTGTCAACTTTGGTTATGGATCAAATAGAAGTTACTATTTTGACAATTCAAGGTTGATATATTGTTTATATGCCAGCAGGCCGGACATTTTGTCCGGCCTGCTGTGATTTTATGTATAACGGGAGTTTATTTATTGTTCTACGATAAAGATTGATTCCCGTCCCTGCAACGCAAGATCAAAATGTGTAGTTGTCATGTTCCCTTGGCGCTGGTAAGTGGTTTTGATTGGAGTACGTTCTCCAGTGTGAGGATTCCAGGCTTCGAGACGCAGTTTGCCGCGCAAAGCAATTAGAGCATTGTACGGTGCGGGACTGAAATTGGCCAGATAGTAGAGCGCTTTCCCGTCACGCTCTTTGTGAATGTAACGCAATGGTTTTCCCGGTTCGAAAGTGATGTCCGCTGGAGTCTCGGATTGCAAAGCTTCGGTGAGTGATGCGGCATCGGGATGGCTCACAAAGAGCACTTCGCCTCCTGCATTGTTGGTATTGCGATTGGTTCCTTGCGGCAATAGAGCTGCCATCAATTCTGCAATACGGGCGTCTTGTCCGATTTCGGTTGATTGGGTCGGCAGTAAAGAGGTAAAAATCACTTTGCCGCCATTTTGAAATAGAGCTAAAGCCTGTTCCAAGGTTTTGGTACTGATGGTCTTCGAAGCGGGAATAATAAGTGTCCGGAAGGTGTTATACTGGACTTTATTGTTGAGCTTCAGGCCGGTTTTGTCAACCGTACAATTCGCAGCCAATACTTCGGGGTGCAGCCATTGGTAATCCCGACAGATTTCGTTGGAGAGTATTTCTCCCACTTGGACGTAATCCAGATAGGGGATTTTCACTCCACCTTCGTAGGGGCGGATCGGTCCGTCGAAGTAGTGATCCCCCTGCATGGTGTGAATGGGGTAGAGAACGGCCACGTCGGTTACAAAACGGGCATCGTTCTGCAACATGTATTGCAATCGAGCCAGGAAGGTGGTGAAATCGTACAGGCTGTCTGCATAATGGGGATTTCGAGCCGACAATTCAGGTTTAAAGGTGACCTTTTTGTCGTTATACCAGGCAGCATGGGGAATGAACCAGTTAACCCCTTTGATAAACTGATCGATGGCGACACTGCGCAGGCTGTCCATCGAGAGGTCTCCCATCAGACCGTAAGTTTCGGCCATGACCAACGAGTGATCCCAGTTGTATGCGGCAGAGGCGACGATTTTGTAGAACTTTTCTGCCGGGCGGGTGATTGTTGGGCGGGTGGTTCCGATTTTATCGATTCCGGGCATCTCCAGATAGCGGAAACATTTCATCAAATCGCCCGAGGTGCCGACCGGATTGACAATCTCTTCGTTATCCTGGTGGCCGGTGGCAATGGTCTTGTGCTCCCGGCTCCAGCGGGTGATGGCCTGAGGGTAGGCCTCGGCATAGAGATCGCTGCGCAGGGTAAAGAGTGCGTTTCGGGCAGCCTGGGTTTCGGGACCGATGTCATACCAGAGAGCCGGATAGAAAAAAATGGGGTTGCTCCCATATCTCTCTTCATATATTTCATTAAATCGGGGAGTCCAGACACGTCCCTGCGCCCGGTAGATGGTTACCTCGTCGTAGAAGGTGTGGGTGATGACGGGGCCGAAAGCATCGGGCATCCGTTTGTAGTAGGCTTCATGGATCATATCAATGAAAGCCTGAGCTGCAGCCGGATCGAGATAGTCCATATTGGGATCACCATCGGTAACGCAGACGAACTGCATCACTTTCCAGGAGCCTTGAGGTGCGGTCCAGCGAAGGGTATCTCCGGAAATTTTTGCGCTCAGATCGATTCGTTCTTTGGTGTCGATATTCATAGCGACGACACCCATCAATTTTCCCTCTTTGGGGAGTGATTCGCAGTATGTTTCGCCATTGGATACCTCTCGTTCGATCTTGTCCAGCCGTTTAATGGTCAGATCTGGATAACGCTCCATGAAGCGGGGCGTGTTGTCACCGTTGATAGCACCTGCGCTACCACTGGGGAAGCCGTATTCGTCGTAAAGCGTTACCTTCAGTCCTTGTTCCGCTGCTTTGCGTACGGCATACACGTAGAGGTCAAAATATTCATCCGAGAGGTATTTTGGAGTGAATTCGGTTCCGAAGGGGAGGATTCCGATACCGCCGTATCCGCTATTGTCGTGCAGACCGATGATTTGCTCATCGATACCTTCACGGGTGACGGGGGTGTTATTCCAGAACCAAAGGGTATGGGGTCGATACGTTGCCGGAGGATTTTTGAAGTTTTCAGGCGATGGGGTTGCGGCCTGGGTGGTCAGGGTAAATAATAGTCCCAATCCGCAGAGGTGTAGATTCAGGTGTCGCAGCTTCATGGTGCAGATGAAATTATCAGTTTGTGAATAAACGATTTAGGTTAGTTGAAAACGGGACAAAAATAAATTTTATGCGCAGGTTTACAAAAGAATTTTAGAAAATTTTGATTGAGATTCGGTGTTTGGTGAAGTTATCAAAAGAGAGCCTGTAGAGGCTGAGTTGTGAGGTCAGAGGGAATTGGTTCAGAATGTGACCTGAAATTAGGAGAGGGTGAACCGTTGTGCGTGTCCAAAAAGAATTTTCAAACTACAACTTGGATTTCGGAATGCAAAATGGAGTGGAATCAGGTGGAGATTTGTTTGTTCGAAGTGATGTTGGGAAAGGACGGTACCGTTTCTTTAATATGAGCAAGGATCACAACTATTTGGACGATCTGACTAATAGGACCATTCTCCAGAAAATTGCTCAGAAATGTTACCTGCCAATGAATGCTTTGCTGCTGGATCAAATCCAGGCTCACAGTTGCAAGCTTTATACTCAACCATATCGTTTCAAATTAGCTGTTGAGGAGTAGTTGAGGCTCTGATTTCAAAATCAGAGCCTCAAACAATGTTACTCTTCAAGCAGGTTGACTATACTGATCTGTCCATTTCGGGGATTAATGCGTAACGATTTGATTTCAAATGGGGTGAATTCTCCTCGCCAGCTGGTCGGTACAGATGGAAAATCTATGTTTGCCACACACCTTTTGCCGAAACTTTCAATGCATCGGATGATCAGATCGTTATTGGATTCGGCCTGTTTGATGGCAGTAATGCGGATCCCGGGCGCATCTATCTTGAGGAATGAATCGGTTTTGGGCAGATGACCGTTATGGATGCCCTGATAGGTGGTAATCGGAGGTTGACAGAATAGGTCGGCTTGACGAGGTATGTTCACCTGCCGCCAATCTCCACGATGAGGGACAATCTTCATGTTGAAAGTTTGTATGCCTTGGTCCATCCAAGGGTATTCTTTAGATGGGTCGGGTTTCCTGGGTGCATTGATGGCATAGATCGGACTCCGTACGATGGTGATTCGCATATCGTGACCGTGAACGCTGTATGCATATTTGGCGTCGTTAATGATTGACAGTCCATACGATTCTCCGTTGCATGTTCCGCTGAGGTCGATCCAGCGATGGCCGGGTTCTTCGGTTCCATCTTGTCGGATGGAGGAGTAAGCGTATGGGGCCTCTACGGTGGCGACCGGATTTTCCAGATTGACCGGGAATGAGAATTTCAGCATTTTCTGTTTTTCGTGCCAATCCAATTGTACGCGGGCCTCGATGGATTTAGCTTGTGCGTACAGGATCCAGTTTATGGTTAAGGTTGAATCACCGTAAAAGGTGGTTGTACGTACCATGCCGCGCAGGGGGCCGTTCTCCAGTACTTTGAATTGTGCATTACCAAAGCTGCCGATCTGTTCGTTGTAGGATTGCATGCCGTGTCCCCAGGTATCACTCAGGTCGTTGATAACCATTGCCCGACAGCCCGCTTGATCTTTGGAAAACAGTTGTTGTCCGGTCTCTTTGTCCAGCACCTCTATTTCGCCGTTGTCGGTAAAGGTGACACGCAGATAATTGTTGGCCAGGAGCCGTTCTGACGCCTCGATTTCGGATGTGGGAGTTTCCGGATGTTCATCCCGGATCACACGGATTTGCCGGTATCCCATCGGAGGAAGTGTGGTTTTGAAAATGAGTTTCTTCACCGATTCGGATTGGCTTGAGCCGATACTCCATTGATAGAGAAGCGGATTTCCCTGATCGTCCAGGGGGAGAGCCTGTTCCTTGATATTCAGGTCATATTCCAAACAACAATCGGCCTCCCAGGCATGCGGGTTGAAAACGACCAGATATTCCGATCCAGGATCTTCCGATGCGATCTGCCACTCCAACTTTTGCAAGGCAAATGTTGAGCCCTGATCGGCAGTTTCGAGTGCATAGCCATAACCGTTTAGCGCAATTTCGGTATGTTCTTTCAGCGAAGAGCCGGCCAAGCTGTCATGAAATTGGAGAAAGAGCACCTTTTGCCAAGCCTCTGTAAAGTTCTTTTTGGGGTAATTGGCCTGCCAAGCCATACTGCCGATGGCGGAGATGGTTTCGGCTGTGGTCAAGGCTTCTTCAACCTTTCGATTGCCTTTTTTGATTGCGCTATCCGCACTGTAACAACCGACGGCATGGTAGCGAAGATTGTCTTTCACAATCGGAAGATCCAGAGTGTGATCTTTTTCGATTTCGTCGAAATAGTTGTCCGGAGTGCTGTAAATCAGTGTTGGAGCTCCGGTTTGTTTGCGGATTTCGGCAATTTGTTGAAAGTTCTTTTTGGTTGGGCCTCCTCCATGATCTCCAGCGCCGTAAAAGGCCATATAATTTTTTGTGGGCATGGCCTTGAACTCTCGGATAATGCGTTCGAGCCGTTCACGAATATCACGGGAGTTGCCGTATGCGACCTGGATTCGGTAGGTCAGCAGGCGGCTGCCATCGGGGCTTTCCCACAGGAACAGATCAGATGGTATGTGCCGTTCGTGTTCCATCGGGCGCATGAATACATAGCGGGTCATCCCCTGTTGGCGTAAGATTTGGGGCAGGCAATTGCTGTGTCCGAACGAGTCGGGTATAAATGCGGTTTTGGCTTGATGGCCGATCAGTTTTTCCAGTTCGCGTTGTCCGTACAGACCTTGACGGATGAAGGCTTCCGCTCCTGGAAGGTTGGCATCGGGTTCGATCCACCAGCCTCCTACGACATCCCAACGCCCTTCAGCAATACGTTTACGGATTTTACGAAACATTTCGGGATCGTTTTCGGCGACCCAACGGTAGAAGAGGACAGAACTGGAGGTAAATTTGAATCCAGGGTTCTCCTCCATTCGGTCCAGTGCGGCTTGGAAGGTACTCATGACAACGGAGAGTCCCTCTCTCCAGTTCCATAACCATACCGGGTCGATATGTCCGTGACCGATCAGGTGGAATCGGTACAGAGATGCTTCGGGAGCCCATTCTTGGACGGTGTTGCGCTGTTGAGCCCACAGATCGATATAGGGGACCAGGCTCAAAGCTGCCAAGCCGGTCAGGGAGCGGCCGATAAAAGCGCGGCGTGAAATTTTAGGATACTCTTTCATGGAGTAAAGCAGTAGGTTTTATAGTGTTGATTTTAGGTTAGTGTATACTTGTTTTGCTGTATGAAATGTAGTAGAAAGGTCTGAAACAGGTATTTGTTTTTTTAGAGGGCGTGTATGTCGTTTAGTCAGGGCATCCAGGTGATAATACCGGTGATGGGATGCTGCCTCCTCCAGGTCTCGAATTCGACATAATTTTTCACACCATCGCGGAGAACGGCCTGATAATATTCGATACCCATGATCTTTTCCGATTCGGGTGTTTCATATTTCAGCTGCAGGATCGTATGTCGTGTTTCATCGGTGAGGGCCGCAACAATACGATCGGCCATCTGTTCGAAATAGCTGTCGTATCGGGATCCCTTCAAAATGTGGATCATATCGATCTGCCACATTTGGTTTAATGGGTCTTCATAATGGAGGTGCCATTCGAGGCAGGCCTCTTCGGTGTCGAGCAGGTTGGCATATTCGATCTGTTTGATACGGTGGTTTTGGGCCAGGCGGGCAATGATCCGAAAATCGTCGGCGAGGCTGACTGGATCGGAGTAGAGATGCAGATCGATATCCAAATGTTTCATCAATAGTCCCATGCGGAGTGATCCGACCAGATGGGCCTCCACATTGATGGAGGCCCATAGTGGAATGAGATTGAGTTCCTGGATGATTTCGTGAGCACGTTGCTGGTTGATTTGTGCTATTTCGATCAGACGCTCTTGCATGGATTTTTCAGTTTTGATCTATAAAGGTAGGGATTGTGTATTCGCTGAGGAAGTAAGAGGGAAGCAAATATAGTTTATACAAATAGGATCGATCGCCTGTATAAAGAATCTCTCCGGTAATGGCATCGAGTCGGATAAGGGAATAGGTGACTTTTGACGTTTTAGAAGCTGTATTTTGTTTGATTACGATATCTCCGTCAAGTATCCATTCGAATCTATGGGTCAATGAGTTGTAGATACATTGTTTTCGCAAGACAGTGTATTTTGCGTTTGGCAGTTGTTCGTGTAGTTTGGCGATAGCCTCTTTTTTAGAGAGCAGTGAGTCTTGTGAAAGTACGTTGTACATGTAGCGCAGTTGGGTAAAATCGAGCGAATCGTACAAGATCGGTGAGATGTTTTCGTGCTCGGTTGAGTCGAAACTCATTGTTAGGGTGTACATTTTGATGGGTTTTCCGTCAGCGCGCATAAGGCGGTATTGAACGAATATGAGTTTGTCGCTCAAAGTATTGGTCGAATCAATAAAAGGTTCACCGAAAAATGTATTAAAATCATAATAGGAGACGACTCTGGAAAGCGTGCTTTTATATTGGAACACTTGGTGAAAATCTGGGCCGATATGGACATTCAGCAGACTGTCTGCCAAATGACGGTATTTTGGCAGATTCGCCGGGATCAACTTTCCGGATTTGGTGATATGCTGCCCTTTGTAATAAAAGTCTTTATCTTGGTTGATTTGCAGGCGTGTGTCGGTATTGGCAAATAGTTGAATCAGCCGTTTTTTTCTTGTCTGGATATTTGACCATATAACGACAAGCGGCTAATTTTGACTTGAGCCAATTCGTCGGGAATCTCGATTTTATCGATAAAGGTAAGGGATAGAGACAAGATAGCCGGTACTGACAATAATTCGTTGGGGAAATGCTTGACTCGAATCGAGATCTCGCCCTGATTTGGATCACTGAGCATTTGCTGAACCATTTTTTGATCCTGCTCTTTTTTGCGGATCATCCAACCGATCGTAGGGGTTAGCGCAAAGGTTTCGGGGTCCTGTTCCAAGCCGATAAAACCTGCCCACAGTTCCAAAGGAATAGTCAGGATTGCTCCGTTGGGTAGTATGAGCTGATATTTCAAGTCTGTCTTTACTATTTCGTCCGGTAATTCGATACGGGCTTCTATTTGATGCAGGTCGTTCCGGTTGCCTTCATTGTCGTAAGGGAAGAATTTGACAATCCAGCCGTCGAAATAGCGTTTGCCGTTTCCTGAACCGCATCTTATTGGACCGGTGTCGTGAATTTTGAACATCGACCTCCAAAAGTTGCGGTCTATCTTACCCTTGGATGTCTCGACTATCTTTTCCAGTACAGGTACCATCTCATCGACCCACCAGCTAAGATTGTAACGAGCCAGTTGTCGGGTTTTGTCGAGTATCTTTTGCCAGTCTTCGGGGGTGCCGAGCAGGGTAACTTCTGGAATGCCGCATACGGTATATATGTATATATACTCAAAATAATTTTCCATCGCCTTCATGACCGTGATTTGGGAAGCAATGCGGCTGGTAGGAGTAGTGGTGGAGAAATCGGCCGTAAGCAGATCGATAATTCCGTTTTTTGTATATGCGCGCATCGAATCGGCAAATTGCGGGAACAGCTCTTCCCATGGAGCATCGGGATCATCGATTCTGATGCGGTTGTCCATAATGATTAAGGAAATTTTTTCGCTGTGATCTACGATTTGTGATCGGAGTTCTTCGGCATGGATATCGACATGGGTGGCAAATCCCTGTGAGATCAACAGCCAGATCATGTCGGGCGAAAGGACGAAGGGGCGATGTTCGGCATAGGCCCAATACATGCCTTGCAGAAAGGAGTGGGTTCCGAAATTGACCAGCTGTTTGGGTGCATCTCCCATAGCTACGATACCGAGGTCGCTCGTGTCGCCCTGTTTTTCGATGTCGTTGCGGGAAAGATGCAGATGGTCGAGAATCATCTCCTCGTAAATTTGGCGAGGCGTTTGGGTGAACAGCGTCTGGGTAGGCTTGGAGAGCTCCTCAATAAAAATGCGTTGCCCCTCTTGTTGTCCGAATGCGGAGAGGGCAAGCGATGTGGCGATGACCAATAAGACAAACCGTTTCATAATGTAGAGGCGTTATGGTAGGGTGAGTATTGATCAATTGTTAGCATGTCACCAGGTGAGTACTGGAATGGCACGTTGGGATCGAGTGTTTTACTTTGGCTCTGCATGCCTCGGAACTGACCGGCAGTTATTATTGGAGTGAGGGTTTGCTCTGCGGTGTAGTGTGTTTGTCGCTTTGTCTTGCCTCTGTTGGTTTGGCTAACGGTCTTGTTGTCTAAGGCTTGTCTTTTTATGCTGTCGAGGTTTGGGCGGTTTGGCCTTAATTTATCGCCTTGTCAATAATTTATCATAGGCATCTAATCGATCCCGGTCTTTGTTTGTGGTGATGATTTTATTGAGTCTCCATGTTGCATGATGATGAGTTTTGTTCAGCCAAAGAGGTTTATTTCATCTCTTCCTGAGCTGGCGAACTGGAGATGAGTCTATCATGCTAGTCCCCGTGCAATTGTGTTGAATGTATATTCTAGTAAAACAAGATAGAGAAATTTTGTTACAGATACAAGAAAATCAACCTGTTTGCAAAAGAATAAACGCCGACATTTTGTCGGCGTTTATTTGGATTACGACAGCTGTGTGGATAGGCCGTATGTATGATACTGTTTGGCCTAGGGTATATTCACATAACCGATGTATGGAACATAAAAACCACTGCCGATACTACATGTTTGTAGTGGCAATGAATTGGTGTTGCGGATCAGAATAGCAGAGGCGTATTATGCTTCACCTTTGTTGCAAAAACCCATTGGCATGGCGTTTTCTTCAGCTGCCGTAGGTTTGAGAGCGATCAATCCGTTGGTTGATTCGTATTTGGCGATATTGTCCTGCAAAGAAAGCAGTAATCGTTTGGCGTGCTCGGGAGTCAGAATGATTCGGCTGCGAATTTTGGGTTTGGCGAGTCCGGGCAGTATGGTGGCGAAATCCACAATAAATTCGGAAGTGGAATGCGAAATGATGGCCAAGTTTGAGTAGATGCCGTCAGCAATTTCACTATCCAATTCAAGGTCCAATTCGGGGGCCTTTCCGGTTGGTTGTGTCATAGTTCGCTCGTTTTAAGTATGTTCTTCATTCACCGCAAAAATATGGTTTTGGGACAATGTTGTTCACCTGCAATCAAGAAAATGTTGTGAATTTATTAACAATATTTTTATTGATTGAGATAAGTGATTGATATATAGATATGTAATGGTGTATAAGATGAATTGAAATTGTGGAATATTGCGGGATAATCTTGGAGAATCTGTTTTCCAGAGGTCGATTTCAATATTAAAAAGAGTCTTTGAATAGTAAGTTTCTGCGGAGTTGTGGTTGTTGATTTGTGGCTCTGAGCCTGTATTTATTCGATTTGTTCGTTTGATGTTATGTATATGAGCCGTCGAAGCTTTTGAGCAAGCTCCTCTTTTGTACATAACGATCAATTGAGCTGCGCAACCGGACTTATATAATGCCAGTAGATAGTGTAATCGTTGATTCGAGGCAGAGATCTGTTAGTAGATGTTGTTGCCCGTTTCGCTATTGCTGATGTGGCTGGTAAGAACAAATACATTGGCCATACAAGGTTGGCAAGGCCAATAAAAAGTCAGTAATCAATAATGAGGTTGCCAATAACACTTTGTGAAACCTACCAACGTGGGGCGATTGCGTCGGGCAGATAACGTAGCGTATGGGTCCCATCCGGATTGAATTCGACGGTGATCAGGTCGAACTGTACCTCCATGTCGAGCCGGAATACGGCAATATAAGCACGAGCAGCAGCACAAAGTGAACGGAATTTGGCCGGAGTCAACGCCTCTTCGGGAGTGGTCAGTCCTCCGACAGAGCGGCTTTTGACCTCGACGAAGTGCAGGATGCCTGCTTTGCGGGCCACGAGGTCGAGTTCGTGATGGTTGCTGCGCCAATTACGGTGCAACAGGTCGAAACCAGCATCTAGCAGGTAGTTGGCAGCTAATCGCTCGCCTTCGGCTCCGAGGCTTAAAGCCTCGAGCCGCTCCTTTTTTCCGCGAGCCCTCATGGCGATTATTTTGACTGTGGCTTGGTCAATAGGAATTGCAAATCATCACCAGCGGTGACCTCACGTGCCTCTTCGCCGTAGTGGAATATGCGCATGGGGCGTGGACCGATCAGCGAAAGTTTGCCTGCCTCGTATCGGAGAATACACCCCTCGCGCAGGCCAGCCACATATACATTGGGATTGAGAACGATATATTCGGCAATACGTTGCTCGCGTGTCTCTCCGGCATGTCCTTCGGGGTGGGCATCCAGATAGTGTGGGTTGATCTGGAAGGGGATTAGTCCGATGGCCCGGAATGATTCAGGCTGAATAATTGGCATGTCGTTGGTGGTACCGATGGTGGGGCAGGCCATGTTGCTGCCGGCACTCCAACCTGCGTACGGGATATGATCCTCGATGACCCGTTGGCGGATTGCCTCAATGAGTCCCTGTTGTTGCATCATCTGTGCCAGTCGGAAGGTGTTGCCACCGCCTACGACGATACCCTGAGCAGAACGAATTGCGGCTACAGGATCTTTTTCGCGGTGCACCGAACGTACGCGAATACCCAATTCTGCAAAACGTGCCTGCACTTTTTCTTCATAGGCATCGAACGAGAAGGTTACAGCCGCGTAGGGAACGAATACCACTTCATCGATTCCACGAAAAAAGTCACCCAGCTGAGCTTTGGGATATTCCAGATATGCCTCGCCGGCATTGGTCGAATTGCTGATCAACAGGAGTTTCATTGTCTGAAGGTATTGGTAAATGGAAGTATCTATGAGTTATAGAGGACCTTACATTCTTACATAAGGGTAATGGCATCCGAAACAGCTTAATAAAAAACAAATTTGTGAGTTGTGTTTTTGTGTTGTTTTCGTCACCGTTTTGTTTTTTTGCCTTTTGTTGGTTTGGCGTCTTACCTCAGGCGCATTTAAGGATTTTTATTAACTACCAACAATTACAGTATTTGATCGGACCTTATATACAGGGTGTCACACAAGCGAAGGCAGGGAATCGCATTGAGGAAAGTGGTCCATTAAAATTTGGTCAATTCAGTTTCGATCACCTTCGGGTAGTATTCGTATTCGAGTGCGTGCACTTTGGCTGCGACATCCTCTGCAGTATCGGTCGGCAGCACGGGAACTTTATATTGTGCAATAATATCTCCGCTGTCGTACTGTCCGTTGAGGTGGTGGATGGTGATACCCGATTCGCAATCACCGGCAGCCACTACAGCTTCATGTACACGGTTGCCATACATACCTTTGCCACCATATTTGGGCAGCAGCGACGGGTGAATATTGATGATTCGTCCGGGGTATGCTTGGATCAGATAATCCGGGACAAGCATCAGGAATCCTGCCAGCACAATATAGTCGATCTTTTCGGCTTGGAGCAGGTATAGGATCTTTTCGGAGTTAAGGAAGGTATCGCGGTCAAAAACAACGCTTTTGACTCCGAGTCGGTCGGCACGATCCAATACGCCGGCACCGATGCGGTTTGACAAAATGAGTTTAACGGTGCCGTTCGAATTGTTTGAAAAGTAATGAATTAGGTTTTCGGCGTTTGTTCCCGATCCAGAAGCAAAAACAGCTATATTCTTCATAATTAGATTGTTGCGTTTTGAGTAAGGCCGAGTGATAGTAAAAAAATCGTTTCGGGTATCAAATGTAAGGGAAAAAGTGTTACTTTTGCAAAAAATTGGCTTTGAGTTACGAAGTTATTTTGGAATAATGTTAAACCTAAATCATTAGTATCATGTCAGACATTTCTTCAAAAGTAGTGGACATTATCGTGGATAAGCTGGGTGTTGACGCAGCTGAGGTTGTTCCTACCGCAAGCTTCACCAACGATCTGGGTGCAGATTCACTGGACACTGTAGAGTTGATCATGGAATTCGAGAAAGAATTTGAGATTTCAATTCCTGACGAAGACGCAGAGAAGATTACCACTGTGGGTGACGCTATCACTTACATTTCTGCAAAGAAGAACTAATAAAAGGCCTTGACAGAGTCGGGCGAATTTTTGTTTAACAAACGAGATTTCATTTATGAAACAACGGAGAGTAGTAGTAACCGGAATAGGTACCCTGAACCCACTGGGAAACAACATCGAGGAGTATTTCACCAATCTTGCCAACGGTGTTAGCGGAGCGGGCCCCATCACACATTTCGATGCTTCTAACTTCAAGACAAAATTTGCCTGCGAACTCAAAGGCTATGATCCCAGTAACTTTTTTGATCGCAAGGAGGTCCGCAAATACGACCTCTACACGCAGTATGCCCTTATTGCTGCTGATCAGGCAGTGAAGGACTCAGGACTCGATCTTGAGCAGGTCAATAAGGATATGATCGGAGTTATCTGGGCTTCGGGTATAGGTGGATTGGAGACATTCTACCAAGAGGTAAAGAGCTATGTCGAGGGCGGTTTCGTGCCTCGATATAGCCCTTTCTTCATTCCGAAGATGATTGCGGATATGGGTGCCGGTCAGATTTCAATGAAATACGGTTTCCGTGGTCCGAACTATTGTACTGTATCGGCATGTGCATCGTCCAATCATGCGATTATTGATGCATTGACCTATATTCGTTTGGGTCGTGCCGATATGATTCTTACCGGCGGTTCTGAAGCTGCCATTAACCCTCCCGGAGTAGGCGGATTTAACTCGATGCAGGCCCTTTCGACCCGCAACGATGATTATCAGCACGCTTCTCGTCCGTTCGATGTAGATCGTGACGGTTTTGTGATCGGTGAGGGTGCAGGTGCGCTGATGCTTGAGGAGTATGAGCACGCCAAGGCTCGTGGAGCCAAGATTTATGCTGAAGTGGCTGGTGGCGGTATGAGTGCCGATGCTTACCACTTGACTGCGCCACATCCGGAAGGAATCGGTGCACGCAAAGCAATGCTCGATGCTATTAATGATGCCGGCCTGAAACCGGAAGATATCGATTTGGTCAATGCTCACGGCACTTCGACACCTGTGGGTGACTTGGCTGAATTGAACGGTATCATAGCGACATTTGGAGAACATGCTTACAAGATGAACATCAACTCGACCAAGTCTATGACCGGACACTTGTTGGGTGCAGCAGGTGCGATCGAGGCATTGGCATGTATCATGTCGTTGACTGAGGGTATCGTAGCACCGACCATCAACAATGAGAACTTGGATCCGAAAGTTGATCCGAAACTCAACTTGACCTTGAACGTGGCACAAAAACGCGATGTGAAATGTGCGTTGAGTAACACGTTTGGTTTCGGTGGCCACAACTCGACTGTAATCCTTAAAAAGGTTGAGTAACACGTGGCGGGTTCGATACTGCTTGCTCTGAAGCTCCGTTGGAGTCGAGACAGGGAGTATTATAAAATTGTGAAAGATCTTTTCGGCATTTTGCCGAACAACATAGAACTATACAAGCTGGCCTTAATTCACAGGTCAGCTTCGTTGTTTTTGGAGGATGGCACACCCATTAACAACGAACGTCTTGAATTTCTGGGCGATGCTGTGATCGAGGCGATTGTTTCCGATTATCTTTTCATCGAATTTCCAGAGCATGATGAGGGTTTTTTGACTCAGTTGCGTTCCCGAATTGTCAGTCGCAGTACTTTGAATGCGTTGGGCATACGTTTGGGTTTGGATAAGCACATCATTGTACAGGGAGGTGGAAATTTTGCTCAGAAACACCTGTATGGCGATGCTTTGGAGGCGATGATGGGAGCCATTTATTTGGATAAAGGGTATGATTTTGCCAATCGTCTATTTATCAATGATATATTGCGCAAGCATATCAATCTTGGAAGCATGACCCATACCGAGACCGATTTCAAGAGTCGGTTGATCGAATGGGGGCAGAAGTGTAAATGCCAGGTGGCTTTTCATACGGTCAATGGTTCTGATTTTACGTCACAGCATCCTACGTTCCGTTCCGTGGTTACGTTGGATGGGCAGGAGATTGGTGCAGGAGAGGGTGGATCGAAAAAGGAGGCAGAACAGATGGCTGCCATGCATGCTACTGAAACGCTGCGCCAGGCCACGCCCGATGGCCCTTTGGGAACAATTGACGTAAACACCTTGTAAAGGGTAGTGAACACGAATCTCAACCGTTGATTTGTTGGAGGGTTGAGGAAGACCGTTTTTGATGCGCTGTTCTCTTGTGCAGAAGATACACGACCTTGATATAGCCTGCTTTTCGTACATTTATTGACCTCATTTTTTTTATTCTATTTTCCTTTTCCAATCCTCCCTCTTTCTCGTCTCTTTCTCAACGTCCATAATTCTATCTCGCCTTGGCTTTTCCCTTGCTCTGGTCAGATGACTGGAGTAAAAGTGCGATGACTCGTAATCCTATGCGGAGTATCTGTTTGGTTTTGTTCAGGGGCTGCGGAGTGTTGTGGTCACGTGGTGGTAGGTTTCCTTTAAAATTGTTGTGCATTGGCAGGAAAATGGTTATCTTGTAAAGACTGAATGTGCAATGATAGAGTCCAAATAGATTATTAAAATCTGAGTATGCCTTTGACCGATAAGCAGGTGCGTGAAAAGTTGGTAACCCGCGGTGCACAAGCACTGACGGATGCAGAGCTGCTCTCTGTTTTGCTGCAAAAGGGTGAAGCGGGTGGATCGGCTTTGGAGTTGTCGGAAGAGCTTTTGGCGGCATATGATGGGGATTTGACGGCTATTGCACAAGAAGAGGTAGTTCGGTTGCGTTCGGTTGCCCGTTTGGGTGTGACGCGTGCTGCCTTGGTTAGTGCCGCCTTGGAGTTGGGGCGTCGCTGTCGTGTCGCTGAAAGTCGGATAAAGGATACTATAATGACCGACCAGGATGTGATTGATATCTTTCAGCCGCAGATTGGGATGTTGCCACACGAAGAGTTTTGGGTGGTTTACTTGAATGCATCGAACCGGATTTTAGATCGGGTTCGAGTGAGTCAGGGTGGTGTGACGGGAACCATTGTAGATTATAAATTGATTGTAAAACGTGCCGTTGAACGTTTGGCCCAAGGAATCCTGTTGGTACACAATCACCCTTCGGGCAATCCATTACCCAGTGGGGCGGACAATGAGATCACCGAGAGGGTGGTACGTGCAGCGGCCCTTTTTGATATGACGGTTGCCGATCATGTGATCATTACTGCCGGAGATTGTTACAGTTTCCGCAATCACGGTTTTTTTGATCATTTACATGTATAGATACTCAGTCCCATTGCCCATGATCCTATTGATTTCCACCTTATTTTGAAGATTTGGGTTAATCAACTTTTTATAGTTGGGCGTTTCCATTGGTATGATGTGATGTCGCAAAGTTGGTTGTCAAGTTTATCTGGATGTTAGAGAAACGAACCGTATATGAAAAGTAGTAACGGAGACCAAATACAGAACCGTAAAAGCCATTTAAAGGATCTATAAGCATTTTTCTGATGCATCCTTTATTCTCGGCCATATGAGAAAGTGAGGCGTTAAATTGGTCGATTATTAGGGAGAAATATTGTCACAATACTAATGAGATATAAATGCAAAGACAGGTTGCGGAAACAATCCGCAACCTGTCTTGTTTTATAGCTGAGGGAATAGATTTACTTTGCGTGTTCAGCTGCCGATTCCGTCAAATTCTCTAAAAGCCCTTCGCATGCATCCTCGAGTAGATCGAGTACTAATTCAAATCCTTCGTGTCCTTCGTAATAGGGGTCGGGAACGTACGTGGCATGGTGGTATCGGCAGAATTCGACCATACGATAGATTTTATTGGCTGCTTCTGTGGACGGGGCCATGCGGTGTACTCGTTCGTAGTTGGCATCATCCATAACAATAATACGATCAAAGCGATCGAAGTCGTCGGTTGTGATTTTTCGAGAGTGACTGGTAAGTGCATATCCACGCCGTAAGGCCGCTTGTCGCATACGAGGATCGGCCGGTTCGCCGGCATGTCCGCCGTAGGTGCCTGCGGAATCGATGATAAAATTTTCATGCAGTCCTGCGCGATCCACCAGTTGCTGCATGACTCCTTCAGCGGCAGGGGAACGGCAGATATTACCGAGACATACAAAAAGAATTTTGTGCGGTTTGTTGTTGGCGTTTATTTGGCTCATAGTGGTCAGATATTGAGCCCAAAGATACGCTTTTCACAGAAAAACGTTTGGTTTGGTCTGAATTTTCCTGTTTTTGCGTATCTTGCAGACCAAATCCTAAACAAGCTATGTCGCTATTGTTGTGTATCGAGGCCGGAACGGATATAGGTTCCGTAGCTTTAGCCAAAAACGATCGTTTACTGTCGCTTCGAGAGAGTTGCGAAAGTCGTCATCATGCCCAGAATCTGGCTGTATATGTCGAAGATGTGTTGCGTGAGAATGATTTGGATGCCAGTGATTTGGATGCGGTAGCGGTTGGAATGGGGCCTGGGTCATATACCGGATTGCGGATCTGCGTTTCGTTGGCGAAAGGAATTTGTTATGGTGCCGGTATTCCTTTGTTGGCTGTCGGGAGTCTTGAGGCGTTGACCAGAGTGGCATTGGAAGATTATGAAGCAGGAATTTTGGGAATCGATGAGATTGAGGATGCTGTTTTGGTGCCGATGATTGATGCACGCCGCATGGAGGTGTATTGTCAACGTTTCGATGCGAAGGCAAATCCGCTTTCGGAGGTGGAGGCCAAAGTAATTGACGAGAACAGTTTTCAGGAGGAGCGCATTTCTGGAAAGAAATTGGTCTTGTTTGGTAACGGTGCTGCCAAATGCAAAGCACTGTTCCCGGAAGAGAATGTGCATTTAGTTGAGGTTACGCCATCGGCTCGAGGGTTGGTAAAACCGGCTTATGAGGCTTATCGTGCCAAGAAATTTGAGGACATTGCCTATTTTGAGCCATTTTATTTAAAAGATTTTGTGGTAACCCCTTCTTTGAAAAAAATATTTTGATTATATTTGCACCCACAAACCGAAAGGTACTGCATTGACCTATGGTGTAATGGCAACACTACAGATTCTGGATCTGTCGTTCTTGGTTCGAGTCCAGGTAGGTCAACAAAGATTAAAAAAGAGGTCCTTCAATAAGGACCTCTTTTTTTGTGCAGATTGTTTTCATCAGCTTTGAGTTTTCCTCTTATTTGTTACTTTGTGAAGCTGTTGCAGTGAAATGGGGCAACAGTATTTACTGGATGCAGTTAGGTCTATTGCACGGAGAGATATACGTTTCGGATGTATCTCTAAAAGGTCATCCTGATCTGTAAAAGCAAGATTTGAGTTTTAGGTTTTTAGTTTTGGATTGCGGGACATCACCTGAAAATTTAAGTCAGTGTGTTCGTGTCAGAGCCAATAATTCGTTATTTTTGTTTTATCTACGTTTCTGTTCAAGCGCATAAAAGAGTAACTGTTATGAAAAGGTGGAGCAAGTTTAGTATTCTTGTATTTTGTGCAGCATTCTTGACTCAATTTAGTCTGCAAGGACAATCGGTCCAAATACACTCTCATAATGATTATCAAAAATCACTTCCATTTTACCGGGCCTATTCGCAACAGGTTGACTGTATGGAGGCGGATGTATATATCGACAGCTTGTCTGAAACCGGTTTGTTGGTCGGGCATGATCCTCAGGATTTGGCCACGGCTTTGGATATTGAGGAGTTATATATCAAACCGATTGTGTTTGTCTTTGCTCAACATGGAGGACGCCCCTGGCGTAATAGTGAGCGTACATTTACGCTGATGGTGGATCTTAAAACCCCTCTGCATCCCACGATCGATCGGTTGATTGCCAAGTTGAAGAAGTATCCGGAAGTTTTCGATCCATCCGTAAATCCGTATGCCGTGAAGGTGGTGATTACGGGGAGTCGTCCCACTCCTGCCGATTTTGAAAAATATCCGAAGTTTATCTTTTTTGATGGCTTCATTGAGGAGCGCTACTCTCCCGAACAGTTAGAGCGTGTAACGGTGATTAGTGAGCCTTTCTTTACCTATTCGAAGTGGAAAGCTAACGGCGACACCTTATCGGATAGCGATCGGAAGGCCATAGTGGGTGTAGTTGAGAAAGCTCATGAAATGGGCAAGCCGATTCGTTTTTGGGCCTCTCCGGATAATCCGCAGGCTTGGGAGACTTTGCATAACTTGGGAGTGGATGTAATCAATACCGATAATCCTGAGGCTTGCACGTTGTATTTTAGAGCTTTGGAGAAGAAATAGTTATTCAGAACTGATTAGAGATAAAAATAGCAGCCGTTTAGGCTGCTATTTTTTTGCGGAATCTGTTTGATCATCGTATGCTAGTCTTCTGTCAATATTATTGATCGGATGGAATCGTAGATTGTGTGCTTCTGCGTCGTCTGGATAGCTGGATGAATTGAAGGGAATTCTGCTTTTGTTATACGAGACAGGCATGTTTGGATAGATAGGCCCGCTCTGCTTCTATATGATGAGATATTCGAAAATAGAGATTAGTTGAGGTGACTATAAACAACAGGAGGGTACAGCATATCTGTACCCTCCTGATATTTGTTAGTGAATAAAACCTGTTTAATACAGGGTAATTGGTCCTTCAAGTCCTAATGGCAGGTATGGTTGATTTTTGGTCCAGGTGTAAGTGAACGGATTACTTGTGCCTAAAGATTTGCAGTAATTGCCCAACGTGGTAGTAATGCGGATGGTAATTTCGTTAGCTCCCGGTTTCAGAAGTCCTGAGATGTTGAAAATCCGATTGCCGTACCATTTGACACCGGCGGGTGTACCGTTGATGAAAAGTTCAGTAATGCCGTTGTGGGTTGTACCTGCATCCAGGATCGTAATGGCAGTGGGATCTGCAATGTCGATTGATGTAGAATAGTCAATTGTTCCGGTAAAATGGCGCAACGCAGGCAACGGCAGGGTATTGAAATCCACCAAAGTGTCGAGCTGGATCGTATCTCGATGTCCGGTGAGGGCGTGAGTCATCGTCACATCCCACATGCTTGAGATGGTCTGCACCGGAGTCCGGTTCCCATATTCAGGCAGAGCAACGTTTACTGTTGCTGCCTGATCGTCACGCGGAGAAGCATTTTCAAAGACGATTAGACGGGACTGGTTGATTCCGAGATAAAGGCTCATGGTATCGTTTGCCCAGCCGCTGATTCTTTGGCGATTCCCGGTTTCAGGATCCCACAGCCATGCTGTTTTGTTCTGGAGTTGCGGAAGTTTGAAATCGAGATGTACGGTTCGGTTGTGATCCGAATCGTAGTTGACAAAGAAAAAGATATCGAGATCGTTGTGTTTATAAAAGTTCTGGCTGAGTGTATGGCATGGTGTATTGATCAGCACGTATGGGGTGAGTTGCTGTTGTTTTTGCAGCTCCTGATACCATTGCCACATGGGTTGAGAACCGTCAGGAGCTTTTACGAGAACAAACCGTTCCGGATAACGGTTTGTGAGATGGCTGATAATAGCTCGAACGTGACTGTCATTTATTTGAGCATTGTTTAATCCGACACTTTTGTGGGGTACTTTGCCAATGCAGATTACTTTGCCTCCGGCTGCGACAAATTTTTGCAGAGCTTTTGCTGCTTCAGGACGGATGCTTTCGACCTCTGGCAGCAGAATCGTTTTGTAACTGCGATTTCCGTAGTGGAGAGCTCCACGTTTCACTACACCTTTGGTCAAGATGTTTTCGCTAATATAGTCACAACCACTGCCGTTTTGATGGATTGCTTCCCATAGTGTATTGACATATTGAGGATAGGTAACCATTGGGAAGGGTTCACGTTGTGCTCCATAAATTGACCACAAATCTTCAAATGGAGAGAGTATGGCTATATCGGCTTGCTGTTCGCTGTTTTGGAACAGAGCCGAGAGACGTGCTTTGTAGTCCATCCAGAAATGCAGGTAGGGCCACCAGGTATTGCGTTCGTTGAAGAAGGTACCGTACCGAATCCAGCCTGGGAACGCCACCTCTTTGGGCGAATAGTTGAACCCATGGAATATGGAGTGCGTAACGCCCGTGAGATTACTTAAATCTCCGGTTAGTTTCAGCTTGTCGAGTGGAGAGCTGAAAACCCAACCGGTATTGGTAAGCTCTTCGCAACTAATGATGGTTTTCCCGCTCAGGTGTGCAGCAGACGAAACATATTTGTTGACCGGAGTGTAACCACGGCCGGCCATGGTATTGTCTGGGAAGTTGTGACCATGGTGGTGTCCATGCCACGTTTCGCATTCTGGGATATCGATCTCCATACTGGCTTCGAGCGGGTGTAATCCCCGTCCATAGGCCTGAACACGTGAGAGGAGACCATTGCGATGGCACCAGTTGTTGTAAGGGATGGTAAAGTTCTCTTCGAAGAGTTCGCGTTGAGTCAGGTCGAAGTCATTACGGACGCGGGCTATCGTTTGCTCGACTTCAGGAGAGATTTCCGATCCATATTTTTCGGAGATGGGGTTTCCCATATGGCCAGCCTTAAAGATGAGATAGGGCAGATATGGGGAGAGCGAATATCCCCGGCGGCGTTCGAACTCTTCCAGCATATCGTTATCCCAGTTGGCTCCTTCCAATTCGAAACTATCCGTGAAGGCAGCACGCAGATTACCTGCACCCATTTTCCCCATTTTGCTGTTCATCCGATCGGACATCCGATTCAGGAACTGTTCAACTGCGGTCCGGTCAAAATGATTTAAAACGGGGCCAGCAGCTCCTGGAGCGCCATTAATTACACGCATATAGCCGGTTACTTTGACCAGGCAATAGAGTACATAGTCCTCTCCTTCTGGTGCTTCGATAATGATCTGTTCCTGGGAGGCCAAAGAGTCGAGATTCAGCCCTTCCGTAAAATGGTCGATATGTTTCGGCATCAGGCGCAGATAGAGAAGCTCTTTGAGGGGATGATCATATGCTGAACCGATATGCAATTTCAGATTATTCAGGAATTCATCTCGTTTGAGAATTAATGAGCTACCTCCTTTCAGATTGAAGGTTTCGACGGTCAACATCTGTAGTTGTTGGTCTCGAGGCAGAAATTCGGCACCGTAGGGCCATCCCGATCCAACAATGATATCGGCTACCATACCTCGTTTGTTACACTCTGCCACAGCCGTTTGCACCAGTTCGATCCAATCGTCGCTGAGCCATTCGTGAATGGGATAACCCGCAGTGTCTCCAGCCGGAAGTTGTATTGGGTTGATTTCGACACCACCAATACCGGCTTGATAAAGCAGTTCGATCTCTCGGGTTATTTCGGCTTTGGATTGATGACCTCCATTCCACCACCACCGGACATAGGGATGATATTTAGTTTCCGGATGGCGGAAAATTTCATAGAGAGAAGAGCTTCCCTTTTTATTTGATGTTGAGTTATCGTTTTTGGCAGTTGTAACAGGGATGGAGACTCCGATAGCCAAGATAGTCAAACAGGTTGCAAGGAATGACTTGTGCCAAGGCCTATTTTTCATGTTGATTAGGGTAGTTATAGGAATTCAACGAATTGGCGAAGAAGTCTAGTTATTTTTTGAGGATTACGATATGACCGCTGCAAGCTGGAATTTCGATTTCGTTGTTGAAATCGATCTCTCCGGCCGGTTGCAGTTCATTGATCTCCGGCAAATAGATTTGAGATGGGCGGAATCCGAGTTTGCGGGTGTCGATGCGAATGTGGCAACGTTGGGTAGAGTCATTGTCCCAGTTTGCTATCGCGAGAAGAGCCGCATCGTCACGCAGGTATGTTGTAACTGGGATCAACTCATTATTGCTGTTTACAGGATTGCGGCTGTCCCAGTACCCATACATTTTGGCTTGGTTAATGCCGAATGCATCAAGGGTTTTCCACATCGGGACGGGGTTGCCGCTCCAGGGGAGTCGAGGCAGCATACCGAACACCATACCCCGGTAAATATTGTGTGCATCAAGCATTTCGCTCATCAATCCAAAGGGGATGCCGGACATCTCGACGAGCCAGAAGTCGAGCGGGTTGTCATCGCGGAAAATTTCACCGATCCAGAGTCCATCCACATAGGGAAGGCGGTCGAGTGAGAGATTCAGAGAGTTGGCGAAACCGGCATATTGGTTCATGTGGTTCCAGGTGTGCATATCGACGGTGCGGAATTTACTGTCTGCATCGAGGATACGGCGTGCGCGTCGCATGGTTTTACCGTCGAATGAGCAGTCGTCGATATAGATACCATCAATTCCCATGTTTTGGATCATCCAGTTCAGACCCTCGAGGTAGTAGTTATTCCAGCGCGATACCGGATTGGTGATCACGGCAATATCGAGTTGTCCCTTGTATTTGCCGTCGAGGAAACCGGCATACCAGGCAGGAATGTAGTGTTTACGCAAGTTATGCTTCAACCAGGGTTTCGGCCCGTTCGGATAGATCAATGTGCGGGAATCGTTTCCTGGGCCATCTTGGATGATTTCATCACCCAAGCTGCGCAACATCCAGAATTCTGGGGTTTTGACTGTGAGTTCCCGGCAGGTATAGTAGAGTCGTACCTTCAGATTCTCTTTGTGGGCACTGTCCAGAAAACGTTTCATGTCGGGTACCACTTCATCTACCATCGGGTAGTTGATATAGGGATATATGTCGGCTTTATGATGAACATTGATCCAGTGGGCGCCGGCATGCAGTGCACGCGGAATAAATGCATTGCTGGTATCTGCGTTGAGGTGGTAAGTGCGTGAATCGAAGTGCTTTGGCAGATCAATTGGCTTGAGTGGTGTGATCAGCAGATCGAAGTTGAAATTGAGTTTTTCTCCAGCTTCGAGGCGGCGAGATCCACTGTATGCATTGACGCAAGTCGATTTTTTATCGGGAGTGAGTGTGATACCGCCCTTGGCGTCATTGCTCCAGGAGATGGGGTAGTTAAGTCGGCCAAAGTTGTAGTAAATGTTGACCAGCGGTCGTTTGTAGTTGATGTCTTTGAGGACGATTTGCATACCTGCGTTCACATTACCCAACCAGATTCGGTCTTGTTGCAGCATGGTATTCCATTTCCAGTTGTAGGTAGTATCAGGGCATTGTCCACCCTTCATGCCCAACCCCATAACATATTTTGCAGCATCATTCGTATAGTCAAAGACAGTTCGTATATCTTTGATTTCCACACTTTGATCAGCCGTGACTTTCATTTGGTACTCGATAGAACCGTCGAATTGCATCTCGGCAAAGCAGTTAACGGTTACATCTTCCCCCTTAAGTTCCACTTTCCATTGCAGGCAGGCTGGAGTCTCTTTGATAAAATCGATTGCTGAAGGTTCCAATTTTTCAATACCTTGTGAGGTCTCGACAATGAATGCGATCGGCTTGGCCAGAACCCGGTTTGTAATTTCGGGATCGAGTTGGTTGGCCTGATCGTAATGGGTAATGATTTCAGCAGGCAATCCTGCGGGAGAGAGGGTTACGGATCCACCCAGGTAGTTGATGGTTAATCCATTGCGGATTAGAGGAGTGTATGGTGCAGTTGGGGTTTCTGCAAAGCCTATTTTGGAGTTGAGCCAACTCATACGGCTTTTGCGCCAACTTTCGTTTCTTCCTCCGTTTTCCAGGACAGGACCTGAAACCTTCAAGGTGATGTCGATGATAGTTGGTTCAGCACTGTTTGCTTGTACAGAGGCTTTCCCCCGGTAGGTTCCTGATGCATTTTTAGGAATGTTTATACCACTCCACAATACTTGCAAGGAGCCTTGAGAAATATCGACCCGTTTGGTAAATGATTTACCATCCGTTCCGATTCCGCCTGTGTTGAAACATTGGATTGCGCTGCTGCTGATTTTCTCACCTTTTTCGTTGGTCAGGTCACCGAAAAGCAGGCGAACGTTATAAAGTGCTTTGTATGGGGCATAAATACCCAATTGCCAGGTATAGTACTCTCCAGGCTGAGCATTGGCTACCAGTACATTGCGTTCTGAGACGGGGCGTTCTGCCCAGATCATGGGGATGGAATCGCTACGACGTATCTCTTTATCTCGCAGTTCTGTAAAGCAGAAATAATCAGCTGCCGGACGATCTTGAAGCAGCCAATACAATTTTTTAGGAGTGACCAATTCCAATTCGGTTGAGTCAATGAATTTTGAGCTGCTGCGGCGCAGGTCATTCATCGGATCGACAATGCCTTCAGCAGGCAGTGGTGGATCTGCGTCTTTGGCAGCAGCTGGGATCGGGGCCCAGTTATTCATGATGCCGACACTCAAAGCCAGTATAAAAAAACGGTTGATTGACATATCGTTATGATGTTTATTCAGGTTGATTCACTCCTTGGTTGTATTGTCCGGTTGATTTGTCTGAATTTTTGATCACATCTGTTGTTGAATGATGACAGATGTGATCTATTCAGCATTCATCCGGGCATAATAAGGCTGTTATTTGTTTTGTCCGGATGTAGCTTGTTCAACTGTTTCGGGACATATCTGTTTATCAGTCGTCTTGTTGCATTTGCCTCCATTGGAGAGGAATTGAGGACGTGGACCCACATGCGACATGTCGATCGGTTGGAATCCCAATTTTAGAGCCGGCGAGTCGGGTCTTAATCGAAAATCGTGGTTTGCAGGATCTACAAACATCGGATCGACATAGAGTGAGTGCAGGTCATGACCTTCAGCCTGCCATTGCGCCCATGAGCGTCCTCCGAAATCCAGCTGGTCACGGGTCAGATTTGGATTGTAAAAGATGTTCCAGTCGCTGACATAGGTGACGTTGGTCTCGATAGGGGGGACGTAGGGGTTGGTGCTCATTTTGTAGCTGATGTTGTCCCATTTATACTCTTCGACCATCAGCTTGCCTTGAGTCCAATAGATGATATTCCCTTCGAAATAGGCGGTGGTGTGTTTTTCCTGTTTCGAGCGGGAGTATTGTTGCAGACGACCCATGGCAAAGATGTTGTTACGTACGGTCAAATCTTTGGCGTAGTGGATGTTGAAGGTGCCGTATTTGGTGTTATAAACAATATTGTTTTCGATTAACACTGAAGTGGAACCTTCGTCAGCATAGATACCCCAACCACCATAGCGATTGGCATTTACATCATGGACTAAATTATTTCGCACTGCAGTTCCTGGAGAGAGCCCCAATGTGTAGATACCTCCCATATCCGATAGCAGGTTGTGGTATCCGATATCGTGAATGTGATTTTGCTCGATCAGATTGTTACGGGCTGCACTACGTTGATAACCCCAGGACCAACCGACCGAGATGCCGGTGTAGTCGCCATGGTGGATCAAATTGTGAGCAATTGTGTTGCAGTCGCTATGCATGACCAGAATTCCTACAGCGGAAGGGTAGGTGAGTCCGTAGTAAGCTATAGTGTTGTCACTGAAGGTGTTGTTCCCTGTTCGTAATGAGGGTAGATTGCCTGGTTCGATTCCTCGCAGGCGGAACCCGCCGGCTGCCAGATTCTCAAGCTGGTTACCACAAAAACGGTTGAAAGTGCACCCGTCGAACAACTCTACGGCAAACGTTCCCAGGTTGTACAACTTGCATTGCTCGATAGAGCAATGGCGGGTTCCGGTCATATCAATGCAAGCACTGACACTGGCACTGCCTTGTGAGTTGTTGCAATCACCCCATGGCAGATTGAAGTTGGTGTAGCCCATTGCAAGGTTGTGGAAATTGACATATTCGACAAATTTGCCTTCACGCGGATTACCTTTGAATTGGATAAGTTTTTCGGTTTTCGGGGCAATTACTTCAGCCGTAGTGAGATCTTCCCCTGGCATAGGCATGTAGTAGAGTCGTCCGGTTGAACGCTCAAGGACCCATTCTCCTGGTTGATCGAGGGTTTCGAGAATATTTTCCACGACGTAGCGGGCCAAATCCCCATGGAAACCATCGCGGAACACTTTGCCACTTGAGTAACCAAAGGTGATGCAATTCTTTTTATCTTCAATGGATTGGATGGGCAGGTGTGAGTCTGTCCAGTAGTGGTAGATGATTGCCTCACCGTTTTCAGGGTGTTTCCATTTTGGATCAAGGTCCCCTTCACGATAGATAAATGAATCGCTGGGAACTTGATAGCTGCGCATGGAGGTGGTCGTATCGGTTGTGGCCGCTACTTCAAAAACACCTTGGTTGGGGGTGCGGGCACGACCTCTCACTTCTCCATTGACATAGAGTTGACGGAACCACCATTTCCCTTCTTGAACTTCCGGCAATGTGGTAACCCATATATCTCCTTTGTAACGTTTCCAGCCGTTGATACGTTCACCTCCGCTCAGGAGCACCTTCTCTCCCGGTAAAGCGGTGTAGGTAACCGGACAACGCTCGTTACCCGAATCTTCGTCAGTCAGCAGGAGCGGTTCGGTGATCGAGTAGGTTCCACCTTTTATATATATGGTGACCTGTTCGGTCAGTGTTCCTGTAGCTTTCAAATCGCGGACGGCCTGTTGAGCTCGCGTCAAGGTTTGAAATGGAGCCTGCAGACTGGTCCCAATATTTTGATCATTGCCGTTCGGTGCGACATAATATTTTTTTTCCGCCTGGACTTCCGTCCCCATCACCCCTAATGCAAATAGAAGAACGAGTGCGGGACGAATGTTGCATCTAAATTGGGCATTTCGAGCGGTAATTTTGTTTTTGGCGTGGAATTGCCCACTTGTTGGAGTCTTCATAAATACGCAATGAATCATCGGATAATTATGTTAAATTGTATTTACTAAATTCTATTCGGCAGCTATAAGTTGTACAGATATTAAAATTAGAAATATCCGTGAGTTTTGACATCTCCATATTTGAGAGCAACTTCAACTCGTTCCACTACAAAATAGTTGTCGAGTGTCTGATCGACCATGCGGATGGTGTTTTCTCCTTGGTGGAGAGAACCGGCCGGGAGAATGAATGCATACATACGATTTTCAGGTCGCATTCCCCGGTCTCGATCATAAAGTTCGACATATTCTGGTTTCTGTTCAGTGATCACCGTGTCGTTAACCTGAAGGTTGAAGTTTGCGGGACGATCGATCCGCAAGAAGAGGATCATCTCTTCAGGTTGATTGTTTTGGAGGCTATCAGCGATGAAGAAAGAAAGAGTGGTTGCCCGGCCGCTGCTCACTGTTGCAGGTAGTTGGGAGATCCCCAGAGCACGATAGGCATCGGTTACTCCATCTGACATACAGTAAATTTTGTTACGGCCTTTCAGTGTTTCGAGCGTGCCGAGTTCGTGGAGCAATTCAGGAGTGCGGGTGCGTCTTACCTGTTCACCCTCTTCCAACAGTGGGGTGCCGTTGTGTTGGCGATCGTACAAATCTCCAAAATAGTAGTTGAAGAGATAGATTCCATCGGCCCCTTGACCCAGAATATGAGATGCCATACCGCGATACATACCGTCCGAGTAGAATTCGCGGGGCAAATAGCCTCCGTCATCGATGGATGCATAAACAGGGATTTCGTTGTGTCCAAAATCTTTGCGGAATTGCGCAACCGGAATACCCGTATCTCCTCGCCAGTGTACTCCGATTGTTACAAAGTCGATTAAGCCTTCATCAGCCCACTGTTTGACATCCAAGCCTTTATCGAGTGCTCCATCAACGGTAACGGGTACACGTACGGCCAGTAAGATTTTGTGTCCACGTACTGCGGAAAGGGAGTCTATGGTTTGTTTGGTTTCGCGAACCATTTCGGTGATCAGAGGAGCCTTCTCTCTTCCTTCTCCGGTTTTAAACAACACGATAAAACGCATGAAATCCAATTCGTATCCATCGATCATGTCGTATTTTTCGAGCTGTTCCTTGATTAAGTTTAGCTTGTGTTGCCGCACTTCTGGATATGAAAAATCAAAAGCCTGTCCGCTGTGCCAGCCTTGAGTAGTATCATGTGTCCAGTATTCGGGATGTTCGAACCAGAAGTCAGGGAATGTTGCACGATTACCTGAGGCGGTATCTGCGAAATGTAAGTCGTTCATTCGGAATGAGATGAAGGTCTCCATTCCATGCATCTTTGCCCGTTCGAGTGAAGCTTTGATCACATCGGTGCCTTCTGCTTGGAGATTGCGGACACTTTGTCCTCCCAGTTGCCACAATTTTTTTGTTGTGCTGTCGGCATAAGGAAGAGTTCCGTTTAGGTCATCCCCGAAATACCTTCCATATTTGGAATCAGGATAATAGATAAAATCACTGCCCGAACACATCATGAAGGTGGTTACTTGTGTCTTTCCATCAGGTGTTTGGGCTACCATATCCACATAACGGTCAATATCAGCTTTGTGAACGGGTTTGCCACCGAACCAACGGTTCAAAAGCGCGTCAGAACCATCGTTGTTATGAATAAGTCTGTATCGTTTGGACTGTTCTTGTGAAGAAGAATCGCAGCTGGTAGTGCTTATAAGCAGTAAGCCGCAGACGAGTGTTAATCCCAGAATTTGGGCTAATGTTCGGTTCATTTTTAGTTTTTTTATTATAAGGTATAGTTATGTAGTGAACAAAAATAACATTTAATTTCGATAGTTACATTTATATTGTTAATTGAATGGACCTTATTCTTGTTAGTATCCATTGCAGATATGCTCTTGATGGAGTAAAAGGGCAGCGAGAGGGGCTTCATGCAGGCGTTTATATGTGGCTTATATTATATAGGTCTGCCCTCTATTGTAACACACTGACCGACGGCTGAATTCACTATTACGGTTTGATTAATGTGATGTTTGGTGGTAGGTTGGCCATATCTAGTTATGATTCATATAATATTTAGCTTATATATCATAGATAATCAATAACTTACTTCATATATATTATTTATGTTTTCATTTAGGGTTGTTTCAGGTAACTTTTTTCTCGTCATGCATAAGTTTTATGTTTCAAACCTTATATATAACAAACAATATGTTATTTTATGTGTTAATTTAATATTTGTTGCAAAAATTAAAACAAACAGCCAGATGTGCTGAAAATAAAAATTAACGATTGATTAATGTTTCTGATGTGATATACTATAAAAAATGATATTTCATTATATTTGACAGACTATCAGTCAATTGCGATGATTTTATATGCTCGGGAAATGTCAAAAACTGTAATTTTGGGTCCAAAAATAAAAGGAATATTTTGCGGCTGGGCGTTTTTATTACAAAAAAACTTTTATATTTGTAGTTAGAAAACGAACGAATGAAGTGCCGAAGCAGCCCTAATTGGGTTGGTTTTGGTGTTTTTTCGAAGCGTCTATATTTTATTAACCTTAAACAATTAATTATGAAAGGAACTCTACGTTTGTTTTTAACGCTGTGTATGGCAGTGTTAAGCATGACGCTGGTTCAGGCACAGGAGCGGACTTACTCCGGTGTTGTGAAGGGTAGTGATGGTTTGCCCATCATTGGTGCCAGCGTAGAGGTAGTGGGTACCACTGTTGGTACATCGACTGGCCTTGACGGTGATTTCACCATTCAGGCAAAACAGGGAAGCAAACTGAAATTCTCTTTCCTGGGAACTAAGTCGGTTACCGTAACAGCAGGTAGCACTACAACTATCAACGTTGTTCTTGAGGACGACGTGACCGGTTTGGATGAGGTCGTTGTACAGGCCTTCGGTACTGTTAAGAAAAAGGACTTGACCGGTTCTATCAGTACTATCGATTCTAAACTGATCAGCTCTCAGTCAAACTCAACCTTGACCAAAGCGTTGGAAGGTGCTGTTCCGGGTCTGCAGGTAGCATCTATCGAGGGTCAGCCTGGTATGGATGCCGGTATCCGTGTTCGTGGTATCGGTTCTGCTTCGCAGTCTAACTCTAACGCGTTGATCGTTATCGATGGTGTACCTTACGAGAACACTTATGGTTATGGTAAGAACATCCTTTCTTCTTTGAACTCAAGAGATATTGAGTCAATCTCTATTTTGAAGGATGCTGCTTCAACTGCATTGTATGGTTCTCGTGGTGCGAACGGTGTTGTATTGGTAACTACTAAGAAAGGTAAACAGGGTAAAGCCAGGATTACCTTCGAAGGTAAATGGGGTATCAACATGATCGCCAACAATGAACCTAATTTGGTTCGTGATGTAGAGACCAACTACGAAATGATGTGGGAAGGTATCTACAACTCAGTTCGTTATGGTTCTTCTTCTAAGTATACTACCAACTACCAGAACCCGAACATGAGTCACGAGGATGCAGCTCTGTTTGCTAGCCAGCACTTGTTCAACTTTACCGGTAGCACGACTACATTTAATAAACGTAGTGCATTGGGTAACTGGATGTATTACCGCGTTCCAGGTGCAAACTATGTAACAACAGGTAGAGGTACTAACCAGTCAGCAACTATGTTGGATGCATATTTGATCGATCCTGCGACTGGTAAAATGAACCCGAATGCTGAAAAATTGTACGATGTTGACGATTGGCGTTCATTCGTTTTCAAACGTCGTTTCCGTCAGGAGTACAATGTGTCGGTAAGTGGTGCAACAGATAAGACAGACTACTTCATTTCAGCAGGTTATTTGTCAGATCCTTCATATATCGCCAACTCTAACTTTGAGCGTTACAATGTTCGTTCTAATCTCAACACTCAGATTACGAAATGGTTGAAGGCTGGTTTGAATATGTCTTATAGCCGTCGTTCTACTCAGTTGCAGAACGGTCGTTGGTCTTCTCGTAACATGGGTGCTGTTGTACAGAATGCCTTTACATGGGTTGGTTACTATATGCCGATGGCTTCAGCATGGCAGCGTGATTTGGATGGTAACTTCGTGTACGACAATAATGGTGATAAGGTAATGGTTCGCTATATGGATCAGCAGAAGTCAGCTCTGGGTGGTGTTGTTCCAAAATATCCCAGTGCATCTACTACTGTTGGATATGACCTCCTTTATCAGATGGATTATTCAAAGACTCGTTATATCCAAGATCAGTACACTACCACAGGTTATGTTGAAGCTAAATTCCTGAAAGACTTCACTTTCAATGCTCGTATGTCATTGGATCAATCATTCAATGAACGTCAGGTCTATCTGCCTAAGAAATATGGTGAATCTGCAGGTGCAGAGCAAGGTGTAATGGGTCGATTCAACTCAACTTATTATACTGTCAACGCTCAGCAGACTTTGACGTGGGCTCATGATTATGGTAAACACCATGTAGATGTATTGCTCGGTCATGAGTATGATTGGAACTACACCAGCTCGATCAACTATAAATCATCTCTGTCTTTGTTCGACAAATGGGATGCACCAGCCAACTTTATTTGGCTGAATGGTGCCAACGGTAATACCTTCAGCGGTGTTGGTTACGGTATGGATCGTTTGGCTCTCGAAGGTTACTTCGCTCGTGCTAACTACATCTTTGACAATAAATATTATGTGACTGGATCAGTTCGTGCTGATGGTTCTTCTAAATTTAAAGACGTTGACAAACGTTGGGGTGTATTCTGGTCAGTAGGTGCAGCTTGGCGTATTTCAGCTGAGGAGTGGATGCAGAATGCTTCTTCTTGGTTGACTGATTTGAAACTCCGTGCTGACTATGGTGTTACTGGTAACCAGAGTGGTATCGGTTATTATGCAGGATATCAGACTTGGTCTTATGGTGCTACTGGTTACAGCACTCCTGGTTCTTATAAGCCTACAGGTTGGAAACTTACTCAGGGTGCAACTGCAAATGACGCTATTTCATGGGAGAAGAGAAAGACCGTTGACGTAGGTCTTGATTTCCGTCTGTGGGATCGTTTCTATGGTACGTTGGATTGGTATCAGACCAACACTTCTGATATGTTGATGCAAGCTCCTATCTCATTTGCAATGACTGGTCAGACCTCTCTGCTTCAGAACTGTGGTGAGATTCGTACTCGTGGTTTCGAGTTCGATTTGGGTGTTGACATTATTAAGACTCCTAACACTACTTGGTCTTTCGCAGTTAATGGTGCTCATTACAAAGTTAAGACCATCTCAGTTCCTGAGACTATGATCAACATGGAGGATGCTCTGCACTCTCAAAAATGGTGGCAAGCAGGTCCAGATAACTGGAATGCACTGGGTGCTGCCGGTGGTGGATCAAACATGTTCGCATATCGTCGTTGGATCGGTGGTGACTACTACAACTTGGTTGCAGCTAAATATATGGGTGTAGATAAAGAAACAGGTCTGCCTTTGTTCGGCGCTTTGGTTACTGAAGCTAATCATTCTAAGTTCCCAGATGCCAATGTAGGTGATATAGTTTCTACAACTGATTATTCAGAGGCTTACATGTTTGATATGGGTGATGCTACTCCTGATATTATCGGTGGTTTCAGTACTTCATTCCGTTGGAAGAATTTGGACTTCTCTGCTACTTTCGCATTCCAGATCGGAGGTCTCTTCTTCAGCCACATGTACGGTGATTACATTTATAATTCATCCAATGTTGGTCAGCGTTACCTGTCTCAGGAATTGGTTGGCAATACTTTCAATGCTAACAACACAGGTGCTAAGTTCCCGATGATTTTCTATAAAGCTCCTAATGGTGAAGATTCATACTTGTCAGGTTCTCGCGTAAGTGCAGGTAATACTTATACTGATATTGCTATTTTCGATGCATCATATTTGAATGTAAAGAATATTACAATTGGTTATAGCTTACCTCAGAAATGGATGGATAAAGCGGGTATCGGTGGTGTTCGCGTTTATGCTTCATTTGATAACATGTGGTTGATCGCTCGTCAGGGTATTGATCCTCGTAACTCATTGACTGGTGGTTATGATGTTGGTCCGTTCCCTTATCCTCAGATTCGTTCATGCTCACTGGGTGTAAACATCACTTTCTAAAAATTACGAATTATGAAAAAATACTTAATAGCACTATCTGCGTTGGCGTTTGCGACGACTTCGTGTTATGAAAAATTGAACATCGCACCGCCTAACGCAATTACAAACGAGATGGTTGAGGAGCTGTTGAAAACATCTGACGACGCTACTGTAGAGACCATCATGGGTGCAATTGCAGATGCACTTCCTCCTTTGATGTATGGCGGTGGATACAACTATCGTTACTCTGGTCAAATTGACGGTACTTGGAGTGGTCAGTTGGCAATTCGTGCGTTGAGTGGTAATGATGTAGCTTATGGTTATCTTTCCTTGCCTAGCGACGAATATTACAACTGCGGTAGTTTTATCGATGCTAATAACATGGCTGCACTTAGCTACTGGCACCGTGCCTTTACATTGACCAATCAGGCTAACAAAATGTTCCTTACTTTGACTGAAGAGGTACTTGCTGAGTCTCAGAGTGTTAAGATTAAGGACTATTTCGCTCGTGGTTTGATCATCCGTGCATTTGGTTATCTTTATGCAATGGAGAACTTTGGTACTAATAGCTTGGGTATGCCTATTTATACCAAGTATAGTGTGTCAGAGCAGGATCAGCCTCGTAAATCTGCTAAAGAAACTTACGATTCAATCATCCGCTGGGCATCTCGTGCTGATGACCTGTTTGCTGAAGCTGGTGTAGGTTTCAAAGCAACTGACAACAGTAGTTTGACTCGTGGCTTGACCAATTATGTAATTGCTCGTGCTGCTTTGTTGGCTGCTGATTCAGAAGGTGCAACTGCTGCTACTTATCTGAATACTGCAGCTGCTGCATGTGATCGCTTGATTGAAGGTGCTGGTGGTGCAGCCTCTTTGATGACCGAAGATCAATATGTTCAGAAGATCTCTGGTAATTACGAGAATAATCCACTCTATCCTATTTATGAGGCTTCTACCAGTGGTTTCACTTGCTTCGCTCAGAACCCTGAAGCTGTTTATGGTTTCGGCTGGCAGTATGGTGGCGGCGGAAGTGTTGCTTCTTACAATAACTTCTTGACTGGAAGCTATCGTATCGACGATCGTCTTTACAATAAGATTGATGCCAACGACTACCGTAAGGATAACTTCCATCCTGAAGCACCTGATCATCTGTATTACTTGCCGGGTAACAATTCGTTTATCGATGGTGGTACTCCTCTGCAGGTTGGTACTTATTGGTCAACTAAATTCGCGAATAACGTAGGTCTTGGTGGTGGTGTTGTTGGTAACTCTAACAATGCTAAGGTTAACACTGTTGACTTTGCTTTCATTCGTTTGTCAGAAATCTATTTGATGAAAGCTGAGTGCCAGGCTCGTAATGGCGATGCTAATGGTGCAATAGCTACATTGGATATTCTGTTGAAGGCTCGTTCTAAAGCAGGTACTACGCTGACATGTGGTACTTATTCTAGCATGGCTGGTATGAGTGCTCTCGAGATGGTTCAGCTTCAGACTCGTATCGAGATGTGGGGTGAAAAAGGTCTTGAGTGGTATAACAACCGCCGTTGGAATATTGCCGTTAACCGCGCTGGTTCTACTGCTCACTGGACTCCAAGCATCACCTATCCGGTTTCTAAGATGACTCTGCAGATTCCAGCAGAGGAACTTGGTGCTTCACCTAACTTTGGTCCTCAGAACCCGATGTAGTAGTAGATTTGTATCTTGTTAATCAAGTACAGTCGCTATAAGATGCAAGCCAGGATGTTTTCATCCTGGCTTGTTTTTTTGTGGCTGTAAGTTATCGGGTCTTTGTGGAACGCGCTATGTTGAGAGTTAGAAATGTGTAATATAGCGGTTATATCGTTAATTAACGCGACGTTTGTTTAAGCTGTTTATGGTAAGTTCTGGATTCTTTGATTAAGGAGTATTGGGGTATGTTAGCGTAATAAATTAGGTTTGTTTTGCATCTACTAAAATTGATTTTAATTTTGTATTTATTGATTCAAGTATTTCATTTATGCGAATTTAATAAAACAAGTAGTGATGCGTTTAGGTGCATTTTTGATTTGTGGACTGTTGTCGGCAACTTCAGTTTTTTCTACCAATCGAGTAATTTGTGTTACTCAGAGTTCTGCAAAAAATGAGATTCCCGCTGGTGCACGTGTCGTGACGACATTGCAAAGGGGTATTGACTTGGCAGGTCGATATAAGCAAAAGGGTGATAGTGTGACCTTGTTAATTGCAGGTGGTACTTATATGCTCGACAAAACGCTTGAGATGACATCCCTGCAATTGGGCGATGGGAATAGCCGTTTAGTTGTACGTCCTTTAAATGGTGAAAAGGTTGTACTTTACGGTGGTAAAGAGGTTTCAACCCAATATATTGAGGCAGCGCCTTTGTCAGAGATCAGAATTCAGCCAGGATTACATGATAAAATTGTCAAAGTCGACTTGCGTAAAGCAGGCATTACATCGATAGGTAAATTGCGCCATGCAGGTTTTTTGCGCCCTGCTATTCCAGCTTGGACCGAGGTGTTTGTGAACGATCAAGTGCAAAAACTTTCTCGTTGGCCGAATGATACCTCGGCGTTGATGGGAAAAGTGATTGAAACGGGTTCTATTCCCCGCGTAGAGGACTTTTCTAACAAGGGTGGAACATTTGAATATTATGGTGATCGTCCTTCGCGTTGGAAAAGCGGAGATCCAAAATGGATTGCCGGATATTTTGCACACGGCTATGCTGATGATATGGTGCAAATAGCCAAGATCGATACAACGAAAAAGACGATTCAATTAGCTGAGGCTGTTATGTATGGTTTAATCTCTGGATCTGATTTTAATCGGTGGTATGTAGTTAATCTGCTGGAAGAGGTCGATATGCCTGGAGAGTACTATATTGATTATGACAATATGGTGCTTTGGCTGTATCCATCCGAGCCGATTCAGAAACTGTCGCTCTCTACGTTGGAGCAGCCGATGTTAGCGATAGAGGGTGTGCAGAATGTTGAGATCCAGGGAATTAATTTTGAGTGCTCACGCGGTATGGGTGTCTATATGGAGCGTACCGAAAGTGTTGTGCTTCGTGGTTGTCGTTTCCATAATTTGGGGGCAATCGCAATTAGTGTAGGTCGAGGTGTCGAACCCTACAAAAGTTATGTCCATACAGGTGGAGAGAATATTCCAGCTTCTCGTATAATTGGTAACCTTTCGCAATGTATCTACGATAATACCCTTTATGATCGGTTGAGCGGTCACAATAATGGCATTGTGGATTGTGTGATTGAAGAGGTAGGAGCTGGTGGAATTAGCCTGGGAGGCGGCGATCGTTTGACTTTGGATCGGGCTAATAATTATGTGGAAAATTGTCGTATATCTCGTTTTAACCGCATTGAGCGTTCATATAGACCTGGTATTCAGTTGACAGGAGTTGGTACAAGAGTTTCTCATTGTGAAATTTTCGATGCTCCTTCTTCTGCGATTGTTTTACAGGGTAATGATCACTTGATTGAGTATTGTGAGATTCATAATGTTTGTAATGAAATCGATGATTTAGGCGCAATCTATTATGGTCGTGATCAAAGTGATCAAGGCAATGCATTGATGTTTAATTATATGCATGATTTGAGCAATAAGCATCGTGTGTCGGCCTTTTACCATGATGATGGTGCTTGTGGTATGTATGTTTATGGCAATATTTTCTACAAGGCAGGTTTACAACCGGTATTGATCGGTGGTGGCTCCGACAACCATTACAAAAACAACATATTTATTGATATGCCCTATGGGTTATATGTCGATAATCGGTTGGAAAATTGGGCCCAACCGGTTATAGAATTACTCAAGCACCGTTTGGAGGTTATGAATTACGATCAGGCTCCATTCAAAGAGCGTTATCCTCGAGCTGCAGGGTATATTGCAGAGGGTATTGCAACACCTAAACGGAACGTTGCAGAGGGTAACTTCTTTTACAATATTTCAAAATGGCTGATCTGTCCAGGTGAAAGACCCTATGAACGTGCATACATGGAGATGTACAACAACTGGATTACCTGGAGTGGTAAGGGTTTTGAAGATCCAGGTTTCGTGGACGAGGAGAATGGTAATTGGAATTTACGTCCTGATGCAGCAATATTCCGGTATATTCCCGGTTTTAAGGCCATCCCGTTCGATCAAATCGGCTGTTCATTGCCGAAATAAGGCGTTGAAAGAATTCTGGCTGATTTATGCTTATTCTTGTCAATAGCGTGATTCACTCGATTTAATATAAGGCCGAGAATTAAAACAAATAATAAAGCCTCTCCTTTTGGAGAGGCTTTATATTTTAAGTAACAGAATGAAAATTATTTCGCAGCTTCAACCGATGCTTTGCGGAACTCTTTCATCAATTTACTCAATTCGAGAGCGGCTTTACGTGCACGAACACCGGCAGCTTTATTGTTTTTCTCAACTTGAGCTTTAGCATTCTCGGTAAACAACGCGATCTGTTCGTTGATTTGATCGATTAATTGTTGCATGATGTAATACAGTATTTAAAGGTTAATAATTTAAGACCTAAAAGTACAGTTCTTAACTCGAATCTCCAATATAATGACAGTTTTTTTTGTGTTAAAATGCATAAAATACGGCCAAAGGCTATTGGCTAAGATCACATATTAGGTAAATCCTAGTGCCAAGGCGTGCCAGATCGAAAAACAAATAGGATTAAGATAGTCCGCGAGGAAAGTTGAATGAATGTGAAACGGGGATAGCGCTTGTCTGCTGGATAATTGGACTGCATCAAAGTCCGCCTCCTTTATGTCGTCCGAATAGTTCATGTGCAGAGACGGCTAAGGTGGCGATGCTAATGCGGCAATCAGGTGAATTTTTAAGTAAGGTTTCAGCGCATGAAATCAATGTCGCTCCAGTGGTCAACACATCATCCACCAATAACAGATGTTTCCCCGAGAGGTGTTCTGGATGATGTACGGCAAAAATATTCTGTACGTTTTCCCAGCGCTGATGGCGCTTGAGTGTAGTTGCTTGTGATCGATTGTAGTATTTGCGTATCAGGTGATCGCGACAGACAGGACGCTTGAGAACTTTGGCGATGCCTTCCGCCAAATATTCAGCTTGATTGTAGCCTCGGCGCCATTTGCGGAATGGATGTAATGGTACAGGCAAAATCAAATCGACATCTTGATAGAGGCCCCCTTCAGCAAGTGCATATCCCATCAAAGTGCCCAATTGATTGCATAATTTCCATGTGCCTCTGTATTTGAATGAGTGGATCAGGTCTCGATAACGACTTGGGGTGGTAAAGAACAGCCATGACGATGCCTCTTGAACTGGAATTAATCCTCCGAATTTGGTATAGACAGGATTGTCATGCATGGAACAATAGCCCGTTAACGGCATATCCCATTGGCAATGGGGACAGAATAGCGAAACGCCTTCCGGCAGAATACGACCGCAAGCTGCACACCGCTCCGGATAGAAGAGGCGGAAAATTTCTTGCAGGTATCCGACCACGGGAGACGTTTTTTAGAGTGAGGCTCGCATAGCATGTCAGATGATCCGCATTTTACTATGCGAGCTTGTAATTGAACAGGCTTATTTTTTCAAGGCTTCGAATCCGAGGCCATAAACCCCCATGACATTGCCGAAGGTCATAAATGCATCGGGATCCACCTCTTTCACCACCTGGAACATGATGTTGGATTCGTTTTTACGGCAAACTACCATGACCAGTTTGATGTTCTTTTTGCTGTACCACCCTTGGCCGTCGATCAGGGTTACACCACGGTGCATGGCATCATAAATGCGTGATGCGATCTCTTCCCATTTTTGGGATACAATCAAAATCTGGGTTGATTGGCGGTTTCCGGCCATGACGGCGTCAATGGTGTAACCGTAAGTGGCAACCATGATAAAACCGTAAATGGCTGCTGAAATATCTTTAAATACAAAAATCGAACATGCCATCGTGATGCCGTCCATGGTCATCAGGATTTTGCCGTAACTGATATTCTTGTATTTGTTGATGATCATCGCCACGATATCCATACCTCCGGAGTTGCCTCCCTGCATGAAGCAGATGCTGACACCGATACCGGCAATGGCACCACCCAAGATGGAGGAGAGCATTTTGTCGTTTTGCAAGCCGAGCAGATCGGGAGGGATGACACCTTGCATAAATCCGAGTGCAGCGGTCAGGAAAAGGATGGCATATATGGTTTTGGCACCCACCCGCAGACTGATGAGCAGGGACCCCAGCAGTACAAACAGCGCGTTAATTACAATAAATGAAATACTCAAAGGAACTCCTCCGTTGGGTCCTCCGGTAGCGTAATAGATCAGCAGGCCGACGCCATTGACGCCATTACCCATAACTTCGGCGGGCATCAGGATGGTAGTCCAGGCAAAGGCATACATCATCAAACCGATTGAAATGAGGAGGTACTCCTTAAATACTTTGAGTGCGGAATGTTTGGAAAGCTGTCCCATAAATACAATAGAAGTTTTATGACGTAAATATCTGCACGATTTTTCAAATCAGCAACGATCTGTAACAAAATTTAACGGAAAGAGTAGTAAAAATGGGCTATCTTTGTCTTTGTCCGGTTTGAACGGGACAAAAGCAATTTGTTTCTTGATTGACCGGGGTTGTTAGAGAAACTTTAGCGTTCGAACAATGCAGTATGCCGATGTAATACTTCCGCTGGCTACGCCGCCGATGACCTTTGCGGTGGAGGAGCAGATGTGTCTGCGATTGCGTGTAGGGATGCGGGTGATGGTACAGCTCGGCGCTCGCAAGTTTTACTCAGGAATTGTTTGGCGGCTGCACGACAATCGTCCCCCATACGAACGCATCAAATCTATTGTCAGTATTATTGATGAGCAGGTGGCGGTTTTACCCGAGCAGTTGCGGCTATGGGAGTGGATAGCGAACTATTACATGTGCCCATTGGGTATGGTGATGCGGGCTGCATTACCGGCCAAATTGAAACTGGATGGCTATTCTGAACAGGAGACTTTACACGGTGGCTATCATCCGCCTAAGATTCCGCATGTGGGATTGGTTGATGAGATCGATAGCGAAGAGAAGTTGCATGCCGTGTTGGATCGGTTGGGGCGGGCCAAAACACAATACAAAGCGGTGACCGAGTATTTGGCCCGTGTGGGCTTCGCACTTGAGGAGCCAAGAGAGATTCCTGTTTCCACAAAAGCAAGATTGCATGAAAATGCATTTTCAGATACGATGATTACTCCCGAGTCGGCGCATTCTGTTGCGGATTCGGTGCACCAGCAACAAGGAGCCTCAAACACCTCATTGGAGGCAGGCCAGACTGTGTTTGGGTCGTGGCCATTGGTCCCACGGGAGAGTTTAGGGGTGTCGACTGCGATCATCCGGGCATTGGTGGATCGGGGGGTATTCCGTCAAGTCGAACTGGAGGCCTCTCCACAGGATGGAAACGAATTTGTCTCTGGCGGGCAGGGTATTGCTCCGTTGCCACAGTTGACGACCGTACAACAAGAGGCTTATGATGCTTTGCGAGCCGGTTTTGCAGACAAAGAGGTGATGTTGTTGCATGGTGTGACAGGCAGTGGAAAGACTGAAATCTATATTCACCTGATGGCAGAACGGTTGGCTGCTGGTGGGAACGTGTTGTATATGTTGCCCGAAATTGCACTGACAACGCAGCTGATCGAACGGATGCGTGGCTATTTTGGTGATCGGGTGATTGTCTATCACTCTCGCTTAACGGATAATCGACGGGCAGAGGTCTATCGTGAATTGCTGGTTTCTCAAGGAGGACGCTTGGTGATTGGTGTTCGTTCGTCGGTGCTGTTGCCGTTGCCACGGCTGGCACTTGTGGTGATCGATGAGGAGCATGAAAACAGCTTTAAACAGAGCGATAGCACTCCGCGTTATCAGGCCCGGGATACGGCGATTGTGTTGGCCTCTTTTTATGGCGCCAAGAGCGTACTGGGCAGTGCTACTCCCTCCATGGAGTCTTATTTCAATGCTCAAAGCGGTAAATATGGGTTGGTCACGTTGACGGAAAGATATGGAGGAGTCTCCCTGCCACAAGTGTTGATATCGGATACCTTGCGATCAGCCCGTCGGGGCGAGAAGCGCTCCCATTTCAATAAGTTGTTGCTTGACCGAATAGATGAGGCAATGGTCCAGGGACAGCAGGTCATGTTATTCCAAAATCGCCGGGGCTTTTCACCTTTTGTTGAGTGTGGCCAATGTGGATGGACGGCTACCTGTCCCGATTGCAATGTGACGTTGACCTATCATAAGAGTGACCATTCATTACGCTGTCACTATTGCGGTTATCATACGTCGTTACCCACCTGTTGCCCTTCGTGTGGGGCCGATGATTTGCAACCGCGTGGTTTCGGCACTGAAAAGATCGAGGAGGCGTTGGCCGACATTTTCCCACATGCAGTCATTGATCGATTGGATGCCGATACGTCGCGATCTCCGCAAAGTTATCGGCGTATCATTTCGGCGTTTGAACGAGGAGATACCGATATTTTGATCGGTACGCAGATGATTACCAAAGGTTTCGATTTTGATCGGGTAGCGTTAGTGGGTATTCTCAATGCGGATAATTTGTTGAATTATCCCGATTTCCGTGCCGGAGAGCGGGCTTTTCAACTGATGATGCAGGTGGGTGGACGTGCCGGACGCCGCAGTGAACAGGGGGTGGTGGTGATTCAGACCTCACAACCTGGACATCCGGTGTTGGAGCAGGTGCGTCGGGGCGACTATGAGGCGATGGCCCGTATGCAGTTGGCCGAACGGCGATCTTTTCTGTATCCGCCCTATTGTCGGCTGATCGCTTTGACGTTGCGTCATCGGGACAAGGCGCTGCTTTGGGAGGCGGCTGCCCGTTTGGGGGATGAGCTGCGCCGGATCTTTGGACGTCGGGTTTTGGGACCCGAAGCCCCACCTGTAGATCGTATCCGGGGACAATATCTGACCCGTTTTCTGCTCAAAATTGAACGACAGAGCTCTGTTGCCGAGGCTAAAAGCCTGTTGACAGGCGTATTGGAGGCGTTACATCGCGAGAAACGGTATCGGGTTGTAGAGCTGATTCCGGATGTTGATCCACAGTAGGGTGTGTTGTAAATCGACGTTGGGCGGTGTAGAATTTTGGGTGTCATTCATTGTGTTTTTTAGCTGAAAGATGTACTTTTACAAAGTTTATCTGTTCAGGTTTGTTATTGGGGAGGGATATGCCCAACAGAAACCGAACAACGGATGTTTCCTGTATGCTCGATAGACAGAGGCAGAGAATCCATTTTAACGAAAACGAGAGAGTTATCCATACGATGAAGCAATTTAAACGTTATTTGGTCACTTCGGCGCTTCCATACGCCAATGGACCTGTGCATATTGGCCACTTGGCCGGAGTCTATATCCCTTCGGATATCTATACCCGTTATCTGCGTCTGCGGGGTGCGGATGTTATTTCGGTCTGCGGATCGGATGAGCACGGTGTGCCCATCACGATCAAAGCTCGTCAGGAGGGCGTTTCACCGCAGGATATTGTGGATAAGTATCATAATATCATCAAAGAATCGTTCCGTCGGTTGGGCATGTCGTTCGATATCTATTCGCGCACGACCTCGCCAGTACATCATAAGACAGCTTCGGATTTTTTCCGGACGTTGTACGAAAAGGGCGAATTTATCGAACAGACCTCAGAGCAATATTACGATCCGGAAGCGAAACAGTTTTTGGCGGATCGTTATATCGTGGGTACTTGCCCCCATTGTCAGAATGAACGGGCTTATGGCGATCAGTGTGAGAAGTGCGGCAGCACGTTGAATCCGACCGATCTGATCAATCCGAAGAGTGCAATCACGGGAGCTACTCCGGTTCTGCGCGAGACGAAACACTGGTTCCTGCCGTTGGACAAGCATGAGGCCTTCTTGCGCAAATGGATTCTGGAGGACCACAAAGAGTGGAAATCCAATGTGTATGGCCAGTGCAAAAGTTGGCTCGATCTGGGACTTCAGCCTCGTGCCGTGAGTCGTGACCTGGATTGGGGTATTCCGGTTCCGGTTGAAGGGGCAGAGGGTAAAGTGCTTTATGTTTGGTTCGATGCGCCGATTGGTTACATTTCAGCCACCAAAGAGTTGACTCCAGATTGGGAAAAATATTGGAAAGACGAGGAGACCAAGATGGTTCACTTCATTGGTAAGGACAATATTGTGTTCCACTGCATTGTCTTCCCGTCGATGTTGCAGGCTCACGGTGGATATATCCTGCCGGAGAATGTACCAGCTAACGAGTTCTTGAACCTGGAAGGGGATAAAATTTCGACATCACGGAATTGGGCCGTTTGGTTGCACGAGTATTTGGATGAGTTCCCGGGCAAGGAGGATGTGCTTCGTTATGTGCTTTGCGCCAATGCTCCTGAAACCAAGGATAATGATTTTACATGGAAAGATTTCCAGGCTCGTAACAACAACGAGTTGGTTGCTATTTTGGGTAACTTTGTCAATCGTGCATTGGTATTGACCCAGAAATATTATGACGGAGAGGTACCGGCAGCCGGTGAGTTGACCGATTATGACCGGGAGACGATCGCTGAAATACCTGCCATCAAAAAAGGTTTGGAGGATAATATTGAAAATTATCGTTTCCGCGAGGCTTTGAAGGTGGCGATGAACCTGGCTCGTTTGGGTAATAAATATTTGGCCGACAGTGAACCGTGGAAACTGGCCAAGAGCGATCCGGAACGGGTGAAGACCATTTTGAATGTCGCTTTGCAGATTACGGCCAATATCGCGATTGTGATCGAGCCGTTTATGCCCTTCACTTCGGAGAAGTTGTTGAAAATGCTGCAGATCGCCAAACCGGGTTGGGACAGTATCGGAAGCATGGAGTTGTTGCCGGCTGGACACAAGATTGGCAAACCTGAATTGCTGTTTGAGAAGATCGAGGACAGCGTAATTGAGGCTCAACTCGAAAAATTGGCTGCAACAAAACGGGCCAACCTGGCAGCAGAGGCGGGTAAACAGGTGACTCCGCAGAAAGAGAATATCAGTTTCGATGATTTTGGAAAAATGGATATCCGTGTGGTAACCATCAAGGCTGCCGAGAAGATTGCCAAAACCAAGAAGTTGCTGAAGCTGACGATCGATACTGGAATCGATACCCGCACGATCGTATCGGGAATTGCCGAATATTATACGCCCGAAGAGTTGGTTGGTCGTCAGGTGCTTGTGTTGATTAACCTCGAACCGCGTGAACTGAAGGGTGTGCTGTCTCAGGGTATGATCTTGATGGGACAGGATGCAACCGGCAAGATGGTATTGCTGACTCCTTCGGATAAGGTGGGCAGCGGAACCATAGTAGGATAACATCTGAGTCCGAAACGGCGCAGGTGGTAGTATCAGTAGAGAAAACAGCATCGACAGTGCGATGTTAGATGTGGCGAGGAGTTGATGAACGATTCGTCGGAAGCTGATGCGGCATTGAACGCCATGCTGTGGAGATGTGCCCCAAACTGCGGCAAAAGTATGAAATTCAAATGCATTGAATCGGATAATACGATATACGATTTCCGGGGATGAATCCCGGTGAAAAGAATGGGACGGCAGACGTTAAAATCAGTGTGATTATGGAAAAAGTGAATCTGGATTGGAAAAACCTCTCTTTCAGTTATCTGAAGACGGATTACAACATACGCAGCTATTATCGTGACGGCGCATGGAGCACTCCTGAAATGACCTCAGACGAAATGGTCAGTCTGCACATGGCTGCTACGGCATTGCATTATGGTCAGGACGCTTTTGAGGGTTTGAAGGCTTTCCGCGGTATGGATGGTAAGATCCGCATCTTCCGTGCGGATGAGAATGGCAAACGTTTGGCCTCTTCGGCTGACTATCTGCGGATGGCGGTACCGCCTTTGGATATGTTTATTGACATGGTCAAGAAGGTGGTTAAGGCCAATGAGCGTTTTATTCCTCCTTATGGTACAGGTGCTTCGTTGTACATTCGTCCGGTGCTTTTCGGAACGGGTGCTCAAGTGGGCGTACAACCAGCCAAAGAGTATATGCTGATCATTTTCGTAACTCCGGTAGGTCCTTATTACAAAGAGGGTTTCAACCCGATCAAGGTGATTATCGATCGTGACCACGATCGTGCTGCACCGCTGGGTACAGGTCACATTAAGGCGGGCGGTAACTATGGTGCCAGTCTGATGTCATCGGAAGAGGCGCACGCAAAAGGATATCCTGGTGTGCTTTATCTGGATGCCAAAGAGAAAAAATATATTGATGAATGTGGTGCAGCCAACTTCTTCGGTATTCGTGACGGTCGTTATATTACGCCGAAATCACATTCCGTACTGCCTTCCATTACCAATATGAGTTTGCAGGCTTTGGCCGCTGATATGGGCTTGAAGGTTGAGTGCCGCCAGATCGAAGAGGAGGAACTTTCGACCTTTAGTGAGGCCGGTGCTTGCGGTACAGCAGCAGTGATCTCACCGATCGGCAGTATTTACGATCCGGTTACCAACCATACTTATACATACAACAACGGTGAGCCGGGTGAGTGGTGCAAGAAACTGTATCATAAACTGCGTGCAATCCAATATGGTGAGGAACCCGATACTCACAACTGGAATATTGTGATGGAGTAATTCTTTTGGATGGGAGTCCTCAAGGTGTTGAGGAGAAACTCCCGTTTGAAAAATAAAAGTGTATTATACACGAGGACAGGCAGCTCGCAAGAGGCTGCCTGTTTTTTATTGAGAGTCCGTTCAGGTAAATTGATCTCAAGATTGCGAAGTGGATTGCAAAAGGGTAAGCAGAGTCCAGATAACAATAAAAATCTTTTAGATTGGGTGTGACGTAAAATGTGTTTGAGCTGGCTGGAGGCATGTATGTCCAATCAGAAAAATCTCGTAATCACCATTTGCAGGATTGCTATAGGTTTTGTTTCTTTGTAAAGATGTTTTGGGTCAGACCGTAAGGTCGAGATCTGAAGTAAAACAGTGTTTCGTAATTATGAAAAAATCTCTTTTTTCTGCTTGTTTATTGGTCGTTGCTGTGGCAATGGCCTCATGTTCGCAGGGTGGATTAAAAATAGGTAAGAGTAACAAGACTTTTGCACGGATTCCGGCATTGTGTATCGCTGAAACAGAAGCATATCAGCGTTTGGACGAAGCTGCTGCAAGTACTCTTGATGGGGAAAAGAAGGTGCAGTATGTGGTAACCAAACTGGAGATTGCATCCGCGGTAAAAAAAGAGTTGGGTTTGGACTCTGCAAAAGTGATTGGCCGTGAGGTGCCTTGTGTTGCAGCTAATGGAGTCGGTTTCAAAGCTGCGAAGATGACCATTGCAGGGTGGGATTATCCTTCTCGGTCATTGAAAATTGCAGTTCAGGTCGAACCCCTTTCGGCGGATACGGCATCAGTTGATAGTGTTTGCTATTTGAAGAGTGTTGACCGTGATGGAAAGATGCTCAATTTTGGAGCTGTAGCACTCAAGCCTGCTGCTTCTCTGTGCGAAGGAGAGTTTATGTGTGCAATGGCTGATACGACATCGGGCTCGTTGCCTGATTTTACAGCTTTCGAGCAGCTTGTATTAATCCCTGAGGCTGAATATCAGCAGTATGCTGCTGAACGGCAAGCCGCGTTGGATCAGATCGAGCTTCAGAAGGGGTTGAAACCTTTTGAGGTAAATATTCGGGGTGTTAAAGCTGGAGCGATCCCAGGTTTACCGATCAATACTGAACCGCAAGCTACGCCACAGGTTAAAACTCAATCTGGTTCTACGCAGAGTGCTCAGAGTGAGAGCAAGTAGAAGGTTGCATGAAGAGCGATAAGAACTTTCATCAATAAAAATTACCCATTATGTCACAGCAGGAACAACGGCCTATCGTGGCCCTGATCTACGATTTTGACGGTACGCTTTCGCCCGGCAATATGCAGGAGTACGATTTCATTCCGGCTGTGGGCAAGAGTAATCGTGATTTTTGGGAAGAGAGTAACGACACGGCTCGCGAACAGGATGGAGATCCCATTTTGGCCTATATGTATCGCATGTTGCACGAGGCTAAAAGTACGGGCAAATCGTTGCGATACGAAGCGTTTGTACAGTCGGGATCACGCATTGGATTGTACGAAGGGGTTGAAGAGTGGTTTTCGAGAATTAATGCGTATGGGGCATCCAAAGGTCTCGAAATACAACATTTTATTAACTCTTCCGGATTGCGTGAGATGATTGAAGGGACCTCGATCGCCAAGGAGTTTCGTAAGATTTATGCCTGTTCGTTTTTGTATGATGTGGATGGCGTGGCTTATTGGCCGGCTGTAGCGGTCAATTATACGAACAAAACGCAATTTATTTTCAAGATCAACAAGGGAATTGAGAGCGTTTACGACAGCCAGCGCATCAATGAATACATCGAGGAGGAGGAGCGTCCTGTTCCGTTCCGTAGGATGATCTATTTTGGAGATGGAACTACCGATATCCCTTGCATGAGGTTGGTTAAACAGCAGGGAGGAAGGTCGATAGCAGTCTATAATCCGGTTTCGGAACGGAAACGTCAGACTTGTGAACGATTGTTGCACGATGATCGTGTTAATTATGTATGTCCGGCCGATTACCGGGAAGATCGGATGATTGACCGGTTGGTTCGAGCTATCATTGACCGGATTGCAGCGGATGAAAATCTGCGTAAATTTGATATGAAATGAAGATAGTTTTTGCAACGCACAACGCACATAAAGTATCCGAAGTTCAAGCTGTTTTGGGTTCGGAGTATCAGTTGGTAACGGCTACTGAAGCCGGCATTACAGAGGAGATTCCCGAAACGCAGCCAACCATTGAAGGTAACGCTTTGCAGAAGGCCCGTTATGTTTATGAACATACCGGACTGAACTGCTTTGCTGATGATACCGGACTGGAGGTTGAGGCGTTGAATGGAGCCCCGGGTGTCTATTCGGCCCGATATGCCGGAGAGCATGTCAGTTATGCCGATAATAATGTGTTATTGTTGAAGAATTTGGCTGGATGTGAAAATCGTAAGGCTCGGTTCCGTACGGTTATTGCACTGATTGTGGATGGCAAGGAGTATCTCTTTGAAGGACGAGTTGAGGGCACTATTGCTACTGAACCTCACGGAGAGGGCGGATTTGGATATGACCCTCTTTTTGTTCCGGAAGGATCTCAACTCACTTTTGCGGAGATGTCGTCTGAAGCAAAAAATAAAATCAGCCATCGGGGTCGTGCCGTTGCCAAACTGGTTGCTTTTCTGCACGGGAAGGAGGCCCTTTAGCGGTGTCTCGCAGTTATAAGGCCCGCGGAGTGGTGCTCCATACGGTTAAGTATGGGGAGAGCTCATTGGTTGCCTACCTGTTTACCGATGTGGGGGGCAGGCAGACCTATATGATCCAAGGCGTACGTTCGTCTCGGGGTCGGGGCAACAAGACTGCGTTGTTTCAACCGATGTTTCTGCTCGAGTTTGAGGGTATTGAACAGCCCCATGCCCAGATGCATCGGATGAAAGATGCCCATAACCTGGTTCCGTTAACCTCATTACCGTTCGATGTTCGCAAAAGCACCGTTTCGCTCTTCATGGCCGAGGTGCTTTACCGATTGATCCGTGAGGTGGAGGCCAATCCGCCGCTTTTTGATTTCATCTGCTCTTCCGTGCAACATCTTGACCGGATGGAGAACGGAGTGGCCAATTTTCATCTCTGGTTTTTGGTGCGGTTATCGGCCTATTTGGGGTTTTATCCCGGCAATGAATACCGCAATGGAGGATGGTTCGATATTCGCAGTGGGTTGTTTTGCGATGAAATGCCGCAACATCGTACCTGTATGAACCCTACCTCGGCACGTCTGTTGGGGCGTCTGATGGAGTGTGAAGCCGAAGGATTGGGAGATTTGCAGTTGGGGCGTACGGATCGGGTGGAGTTTATGGAGGCGATGCTGATCTTTTTCGGGTACCATTTCGATGCTATTCATTCCGTGCAATCGTTACGGATTCTGCAAGAAGTTTTTTGTTAAGAGGGGCTGGGGGTAGATAAAGTGAATCTGATCTCCTAAGGCTTTTCATAAAGGGCTTATTGGTCGAATTTTTGCTTTGGATAGAGGGGTGGAACGTAGAATTGGCCGGCTTTTTGCGATATCTTGATTGGTTGTCAAGTTGTGTGTAATGTGGGAAGGTGGACGTAACCCGGAGCCGTGTCAACCGAGCAGTAGTTCCAGTTTGTAAATGTTAAGTTGTGCATTGTCAATGTCTTCCAGCTGGACGTTTGATGAAACTGTAGCAGAGCAAAAATGTCCTGAAAATGGCTCCAAGAGGGTGAAAAAGGATAAAGTTGAAAGAGTTAGGGGCGTTTTTTTCTGGAAAATTGTTACCTTTGTGGCACTGTTTAGAAAATAATCACATATATTTGCAACGTCTCATTGAATGCCCCGTCAGGTGGGTGGAGCTTGAGAAACGACAAATAATTTAAAAAATATTTCAATCATGACTAAGGCGGATATCGTTAACGAAATTGCGAAAAGCACCGGTGTTGAAAAGGCTCAAGTACAGCAGATTGTAGAATCTTTCATGGAGGCTATCAAAGATTCTCTGACAGCAAATAAAAATGTTTATCTGCGTGGTTTTGGCTCTTTTATTGTAAAGCACCGTGCTGAAAAGGTGGCCCGCAACATTTCGAAGAATACCACCATCACCATTCCGGCTCATAACATTCCGGCATTCAAACCGGCTAAGAGCTTTGCTGGCAAGGTGAAAACTCACATCAAATAATTAATCGATCTACTAAAACAAAATCATTATGCCAAGCGGTAAAAAAAGAAAACGGCATAAGATGGCTACCCACAAGCGTAAAAAACGTCTACGCAAAAACAGACATAAAAAGAACAAATAGTCGGGTAGTCTTACCACTTATGCAAGACAGTCATAAACCTAAAGTGCCGCTTTTCGGGACTTTAGGTTTATTTGCATTACAAGCACAGGTTTTATGAGTCTCTTGGGTGGCTGGAGAAGCAAGAAGAGAGATGTGGGACTTGTGAACGATGGATATAGGGGAGTGTCCTTATTGAAAATAATAAGATAGCTCGATAACTCGTTGGTATTTGGCGAGTTTTGAGGAGTTGTTTTGTTGAAGAAATACGACGACAGACAGTTGAATTGTCTGCGAGGAGGCACGCGATACGGAGTCTGAGGGGCGAGAGTTGAAAAGCAAAATGCCTGTGAAGATGAAAGCGTGCGGTATTGCAGAGTTGTCAGAGATGAGAGTCTGTCGCGATGAGAACAAGGAGGAGTATAGACCGTTGCGACCCGGAGTGATGAGTGTTTCCGGATGGTAACGGATTTTTGGGTTTCGAGACCACCCTTCTTCGGCGTATGGGCGCCGGTAGCAGAACTGAATATATGAATAAAGAGCTGATCATAAATGTAACAGCCAGCGAAATTACTATCGCACTGTTCGAGGACAAGCAGTTGGTCGAATTGACCAAGGAGCAGTGTCGTTCGGGTTATGCGGTGGGCGATATATACATGGGCAAGGTCAAGAAGATCATGCCCGGCTTGAATGCGGCCTTTGTCAACGTGGGACACGAGAAGGACGGCTTCATTCACTATCTCGATCTGGGTCCGCAGTTCACCTCGTTGCAGAAGATGGTGAACATTCTGACCAATAACAAGCGTTCGATCAATTTCGAAGGGCTGAAACTTGAAAAGCCGCTGGGTAAAAGCGGTAAGATTGCCAGTTGTCTCAACAGTGGGCAGACGATTCTGGTGCAGGTGGCCAAGGAGGCCATTTCGACCAAAGGCCCGCGGTTGACTTCCGATATTTCGCTTGCAGGACGTAATGTGGTATTGATCCCTTTCTCCGGCAAGATCTCTATTTCACAGAAGATCCGTTCCAACGAGGAGCGTAACCGACTCAAGAAGATAGCTTCGGGGGTGTTGCCCAACAATTACGGAGTGATCATTCGTACGGCAGCGGTAGGCCATCCGGCCGAGGATATTGAGCAGGATATTCTGGCGCTGATCCACAAGTGGGAGAAGGCAATGGAGAACCTCAAACAGCAGAGTGCTCCGTCGTTGGTATTGGGGGAGATGAACCGGGCCACGACAATGATCCGGGATCTGCTCAATGGGTCGTTCAGCAGCATTTGGGTCGATGATCAATCCACCTATGAGGAGGTGCGTGATTATATCCGCACGATTGCTCCGGAGAAAGAGAAGATCGTTAAGTTATACAAGGGAAGCGTGCCCATTTTCGACAATTTCGATGTGTCGAAACAGATCATGTCCCTCTTCTCGAAGTATGTTTCGTTGCGTAAGGGGGCTTATCTGATCATTGAGCGCACGGAGGCGCTGCATGTGGTGGATGTGAACAGCGGCAACCGGGCCAAGGTGGATGACGATCAGGAGCAGACAGCCATGGATGTGAATTTGGCGGCTGCGGCGGAGATTGCCCGTCAGTTGCGACTGCGCGATATGGGGGGAATCATTGTCATCGACTTTATAGACCTGCACAAGAGCGAAAACCGTACGGCCTTGGTTGAAGAGATGCGTCGGTTGATGGCGGCAGACCGAGCCAAACATACGATTTTGCCCCTGTCGAAATTTGGGTTGATGCAGATCACACGCCAGCGGGTACGTCCCGAGACCCAGGTCGATATGCGGGAGGTATGTCCCACCTGCCATGGAACCGGGACTGTTGCTCCGGCCGCACTACTTGACGAGCAGATCGAGAATCAGATCGCCTATTTCGCACAGGATCGTGGCGAGCGTTATATCCGTCTGCGGGTGAGTCCCGTTGTGGCGGCCTTTTTGACGAAAGGAATATTTTCACTGCGTTTGCGTTGGATGTTGCGCTATAAATGTTTTATCCGGATCGTAACGAATAGCCATACCGGCATTATCGAGACTAAATTCTTCGATCGCCAGAACAAGGAGTTGGTCTAAACTGACCGCTTCGATTGAAATGATATGACCGCACAACAGTTACAGGAACTGTTTTTGTCGCAACAGCCCTATCTGGAGCTGGTGCGACTGTTGGAGAGCCGGGGAACCGTCATAGGATTGGATTCGCTGGTCGGCTCTTCGTATGCACTCGTGGCGGCAGGAGCGGTCCGGGAACGGGGAGGCATTCATGTTTTCGTCATGGAGGATCGGGATGGGGCCGGTTATCTTTACAACGACTTGACTCCGTTTTTGGATCCCGATCGGTTGCTTTTCTTTCCGACAGCCTATAAACGTTCGATCCAGTTCCACCAGGAGGATCCCTCCGGCATGGTACAGCGTACCACGGCCCTCAATGCGATCCGCACCTTTACGGAGGGATATTTGGTGCTTTGCACCTATCCCGAAGCGTTGGTGGAGTGTGTGGTTGGCATGAAACGGCTACGGGAGAGTATCCTGACGGTGCGTGTGGGGGATACCCTTTCGACCGAGATGATCGAAAAGACTTTGATCGATAATGACTTCTCGCGTGTCGATTTTGTCTATGAGCCGGGTCAATATTCGATCCGAGGCGGTATCGTTGATATTTTTTCCTACTCTGATAACAGACCTTACCGAATCGATTTGTTCGGTGATGAGGTCGATTCGATCCGCCATTTCGATTTGACCTCACAGCTTTCGATTGACCGGCTGCAAGAGGTGGAGGTGGTTCCGAACCTGAAGGATACCGTTTCCGGCGGGGAGCGCGTCTCGTTCCCGGCTTTTGCGGGAACGGCGACCTATTGGCTTGCGGATCCGGAGCACACTTTGAAGCGGTTCCAGGAAATACGTACCAAACTACTCGGCGAGTTGGAAGATCCCAAACAGATCGATACGCTGGTTACCGGTCGTAAGGCTTTCTTGGCCGATACGGAGGGGCAGACAATGGTGTTGTTGCGGGATAACCTCAAAGAGCGGGCGGCAGATCATACGGTTGCATTCCATACATCCCCGCAGCCTCAATTCAACAAGAAATTTGAGTTGCTGGCCGATGATATCCGCATTCACCGCAGTGAGGGGTATCAGACCTGCCTGCTGACTGAAAATAAGGCGCAGATCGAACGGTTGCGAAACATCTTCAATTCGATTGGCAAACGTGACGTTCCGTTTGAAGCGGTCAATGTGACGCTGCATAGCGGTTTTATTGATCATGTTTCGCGCCATTGTTGTTATACCGACCATCAGCTGTTTGATCGTTACCACCGTTATCAGATCCGGGGGGAGATAGACCGCAGTGAGAGTCTGACCATTCAGGAGCTGAACGAACTGAAGGTGGGGGATTACGTGGTGCATATCGACCACGGTGTGGGCCGTTTCGGCGGGTTGACCCGTACGGTTGAGAACGGAAAAGTACACGAGGCAATCAAGTTGATCTATCGTGACAACGATGTGTTGTTGGTCAACGTCCACGCTTTGCACCGCATCAGCAAATACAAGGACAAGGATAGCGAGCCGCCCAAGATCTACAAGTTGGGATCGGGGGCATGGCAGCGCATGAAGCAGAATACGAAGAAGGCGGTCAAGGATATTGCCCGCGAGCTGATCGCGCTGTATGCACGGCGCAAAGCGAGCGAAGGGTTTGCTTTCTCGCCGGACAGCTATCTGCAATATGAGTTGGAGGCATCGTTTATCTATGAGGATACGCCGGATCAGCAATCTGCGACGCAGGCGGTGAAGGCCGATATGGAGGCTCGTACGCCGATGGATCGGCTGGTTTGCGGTGATGTGGGCTTTGGTAAAACCGAGGTGGCGATTCGTGCGGCGTTTAAGGCGGTGAATGATTCGAAGCAAGTGGCAGTTTTGGTGCCGACCACTATTTTGGCATTGCAGCACTATCGTACCTTCTGTGATCGACTCAAGGAGTTCCCGGTGCGGATCGAACATTTGAGCCGGGCCAAGAGTACTGCCGAAGCCAATCAGATTCTCAAGGAGGTGGCTGATGGCAAAATCGATATATTGATCGGTACCCATAAGATTTTGGGTAAGAGCGTGAAATTCAAGGATCTTGGATTGTTGATCATTGATGAGGAGCAGAAGTTCGGTGTGGCTGCCAAAGAGAAGTTGCGTCAGCTGAAAGCCAATATCGATACACTGACCATGACGGCCACTCCGATTCCGCGGACGTTACAGTTCTCGTTGATGGGATCGCGCGATTTGTCGGTTATTTCGACTCCGCCGCCCAATCGACAGCCGATTGCGACGGAGTGTCATCCGTTCGATGAGGATCTGATTCGAGAGGCGATCGATTTCGAGTTACAGCGCAACGGGCAGGTTTACTTTGTACACAACAAAGTGGATACCATCGAAAATATGCGTCGCCTGATCGAACACCTTTGCCCGAAGGCTCGTGTGGCAGTGGGGCATGGTCAGATGCCTGCACAACAGCTGGAGAAGCTGATGATGGACTTTATCTATGGCGAGTTCGATGTGTTGGTGGCGACGACCATTGTCGAGTCGGGAGTGGATGTCCCCAATGCCAATACGATCATCATCAACAATGCCCAGAATTTCGGTTTGAGCGATCTTCACCAGTTGCGGGGACGTGTGGGACGATCCAATCGTAAAGCCTTTTGTTATCTGTTTACACCACCCGCAGAGACGCTTTCGGACGATGCACGGCGGCGGTTGCGGGCCATTGAGGAGTTCTCTGATTTGGGGGCCGGTTTCAACATTGCGATGCAGGATTTGGATATTCGTGGTGCGGGTAACCTGTTGGGTGGCGAGCAGAGCGGTTTTATTGCCGATATTGGTTTTGAAACGTACCAGAAGATTTTGACCGAAGCGATGGCCGAATTGCGTGAAGAGGAGTTGGCCAAAGCAGGTGCAACAACCGTTCCGGCACAATCGGGCGAAAAAGGAGAGACTCCATCAGAGCGTAAACCGGTTGCTTTCCCCGGTATGGCATCTCAACAGGAGGGAATTACCTATATTTCAGATTGTCAGATCGAGACTGACCGGGAAGCGGTGATTCCGGATAGCTATGTGAGCAGTGGAGGTGAGAAGTTGCGGCTCTATCGGGAGTTGGACAGCATTACCGACGAAAACCGGTTGGCACGTTTTGAGTCGGAATTGGTGGACCGTTTCGGCGATATTCCCACAGCAACGCACGAACTGTTTGATATTGTGCGGTTGAGGTGGATCTGTGTTCGATTGGGTTTTGAGAAGGCGATCGTCAAAAATGGCATTATGATCATGCAATTCGTTCACAATCAAAACTCTGCATACTATAAAAGTGATCTTTTCGGGCGGATTCTGCGGGTGGCGAGTCGTCCGGGAAGCAAATTTATTTTCCGTCAGAACAATAATAAGCTATCTGTTGTAGTTAGAAATATTAAGGATATTGCAGCAGCCACTGCGACGCTTCAGGAATTGGAGCGTGAAACTGCCAAATTACCTGCCGAATGAACCTGACCATTGACATTGGAAACACCTGTACCAAATTGACCGTGATCGAGAACGGTCAAGTGGTCGATTTTTTCCGTACAGACACGCTGTCGGAAATGAATATTGAGCAGCTGCTCGATAATTTTCCTGCTATTACGGGCGCTATTCTTATCTCGGCTCAGCAGGGGGAGACTATAGAAGCCATTGAAGCGTTGTTGCGTCGTCGTGTGCAACACTTCATTCATTTTGGACATGGGGTTGCGGTCCCGATCCGCAATGGCTATGCTACGCCGGAAACATTGGGGCCTGACCGTTTGGCTGCAGCTGTTGGGGCAGCCACTCTCTATCCGAACAGCGATGTGCTGATTGTCGATTTTGGTACGGCTATCACTTGTGATTTGGTCTCTGCTGAAGGTGAATTTCTGGGGGGCAATATCTCACCGGGTGCTGCTTTGCGTTTTCGGGCTTTGCTTCAATTTACACATCGCTTGCCGCAATGTGAGCTGATCGATCGAGAGATCTTTATGGGACGTGATACGGTGAGTGCTATTGAAGGCGGTGTAGTCAATGGCATTGTCTATGAGGTCGAAGGATACATTCGCGATTTGGAAAAACGATACCCGTCGTTACGTATAATTTTTACGGGAGGTGATAGTAATTTTTTTGCTAAACGGGTAAAAAAGACGATATTTGCAACTTATGATCTGGTCGCCTACGGCCTGAACCGAATTTTAGAGTACAATGCGAAATAGTTACCGTTTACTGGGTGCACTCGGGGCGTTATTGCTGTTATTACCGACGACCCTTTCTGCACAAAGCAATAGTTTGAGTGCATTTTCTCCGTACACATTTTACGGATTGGGCGATATGTCGGTCCAGGGTTCGGCGTTTTTCCGCTCGATGGGTGGAGCAGGTGTTGCTTATAGCAATTATCTGCATATGAACTCTTTAAACCCAGCCTCTTATGCATCGGTTATGCCACGTTCGGTTTTGTTTAATGTGGGCGGTGAGATGTATAATACTTATGCCAATACTGCCGACGCTAAGACCAGTTACAATACTTTTAACATTCGGGATATCAATATGTTGATCCCTTTGACTAAAGGGTTGGGTTTTGGTTTCACGATGACCCCATTAAGCGATGTCGGATATCGGGTTAAGATGACCGAGATGGATCCCTTGATTTTAGCCAATGTGGGTAACGTCGTATATGAGTATTTGGGAGAAGGTAATACGACGCAGTTTAAATTCGGTTTGGGGTGGAATCCGTTTAAAAATTTTGCGTTTGGTGTGGATGTGATTTATTACCACGGTATTATTACACGTAATTTTAATACGGTTATTACACCCGTCATTTCTGAAACAACGGAAAGAACACTTTATGGCAAGCAACGGGAAATTTATTCAAAAGCTGGTGTAATCATAGGTGCGCAATATAATCTCCTTGCCAATGATTTGCGTCAGTTTACGATTGGTATGACATATCGTCCGCGGGTAAATCTACGACCGCAGTCGACTCGATCGATTGTTGCAGAGGCCAATTTTGTCGATACGATCGATGTGCAAAATTCTCGTTTTGATTATTATTTGCCCTCTTCATTCTCTGTGGGTTTGGCATATACAACTCGCAAATTTGGCGCCTTGCTCGATTATACGTTTGAGAAGTGGCAGGGCTTAAACACTCCTGATCCGCTGAACGGGATTACTTATTCGAATAACCATTACATAAAGGCTGGTGTCCAGTTTGTTCCCAATCCTCAAGATGTGCGCCGCTATTTTAATCGAATGTCCTATCGTTTGGGCTTTCGGTACAATAACTATTACATGAATATCAACGGCCATGATATAGATGATAAAGCGATTACGCTTGGTTTCGGATTCCCGATTAGGCAGGGATTGTCGAATATTAACGTGGGGTTCGATTTTGGTCAACGGGGATTGACGGCTTCAGGAGTCTATAATGTGCCGGCAACGGCCTCTGGAGGAATGGCCAGTTCGCGTGCCTATCAGATGGTTCGTGAGCGGTATTTCCGGGTTTCGATAGAATTGTCTCTCTTTGGTGAGGATTATTGGTTCCTCAAACCGAAATACGAATAATTCATTGTTGAGAGCGTGAAGTATTGCGGTACCATACGTTTTTCGGTAGCACTCCTTTTTGCAGCGAGTGCTATCTTGCTTTTTGGCTGTAAACAGAAAAAAAGTGCTTCTGCGGCGGATGTGCAGAACATGATGACTCAGCAAAGTGAAAATTTGCGTTTGGTTTATTCGAAGAATGGTCATCTTTCCTATCGTTTTGAAACGCCGTTGTTGGAGCGTTATGAATTGGCTCAGGAGCCCTATATGGAGTTTCGCAAGGGGGTGAAAGTTGAGACCTATAACGATACGACTCACACCATTGAATCGACGTTGACAGCCAATTATGCGATTTTTCTCGAGAAGCAAGAGCTGTGGGAGGCCAAAGGGAATGTCATTGCAACCAATGCCCAAGGACAAAAACTGGAGACAGAGCAGCTTTTTTGGAATCAGAAGAGTGGTCGCATCTATTCGAATGTTGATTCGAAAGTGACCCAGAATGATGGCGAGAGTGTCATCATTGGAGAGGGATTTGAATCGGATGATCGGTTCCAGGAGTTTGTATTCCGTCGTCCGAAGGGGCGTGTTGAGGTGGATGTCGAGCCGAATCGTTCACCGGATACAACCTCCATCAAGCCCAAAGCTATACCTGCCGATGCTGATTCGGAAACAGATCTTCCTACCATTCGTGAAGGAGAGGCGGTAGCCAAACCAAAGTTGTAGTTTGCTAGATCGGATTATTCTATCTGATCTCTTGCTTCTCTCTTTTCTTCTCTCTTTTTGACAACTAAGGTTTTATTTATTGTTCAAAGCAAACAAAACACATTGCCTCCATTCGTTTGGTGGTGGAGGGACATGGTGTCGTTGTGGGTTTAGGGTACGCCGGTAGAACAGGAGTTCAACAAGATTTGACCTGTTTGGTGACCTGCATGCATTCACGAGAATTGAAAAGTAGTTCTCTCCGCTTATCTGCAACAAGATATTTGATCTCCTGTATCCTTTATTAAACATCGAAATGGTTGAATTTGGAGTCGGCCTTTTTGTTGCATAGAGAGAATCTTGGAAAAGTATCTATTGTTTTGGCTTCAATAGAGAAATAGCCTGTAAAAACTCCTTTGATTTCCAATGTATTGAAATTTCCAGTATTTTTGTGCGAGAGAAAGTATGCTTTGGAGGTACAAAGGCAACTGTCTTGATAAACCGACCCCGTTTCTCTATGAAGCCGACCTGCAAATTTGGTTTGTTGAAAGTTTAAATGATTGGATGTGATCTCGTTGGTGACAATGAGTTTGCGAGTGTATTGATACGAAAAAGAAGACGGTTATTGACCGTATAGCAATATGATTCTGACATCTGTTCTTGTTGTTTTATTGGCGTTGCTCTTTTCAGCCTTTTTTTCAGGTATGGAGATCGCCTTTATCTCATCGAATAAGCTAAAACTGGAAATTGAGAAGAGTCGCAGCCCGCTTTTTTCATATATAGCAGGCCTCTTTTCGCGCCATTCCGGGCAATATATCACCACAATTTTGGTCGGAAATAATATTGCGTTGGTCATCTACTCTTTGCAGATGAGTATTTTGATTCACCTGTTGCTCGACCTTTTCGGGTGGCACGTCACGTCGGGTGGATCGTTTTTGATAGAGACCGTTTTACCGACTATCATTATCATTTTTGTAGCCGAATACATCCCCAAAGCGGTGGTGCGGATCAATCCCAATTTCTATTATCGGAGTTTTGCTGTTCCGGTCTTTCTTTTTTATCTGCTGTTTTATCCGATGGCACGGATCACCACCTTCATTTCAACCTTGATTTTGCGCATTTTTGGTCTGCCGGTGAATACGCGTCAGGGAGCCCAAACTTTTGATCGGGTCGATTTGGCGCATTTGATAGACGAGGCATCGGAAGGAGATGAGCAGCATGATAATGAAAAGGATATTAAACTGTTTCAGAATGCGCTCGATTTTTCGGGATTGTTGGTACGGGATTGTATGGTACCCCGTGTGGATATTGAGGCCATCGAACGCACCGAATCCATTAAAACTTTGACTGAGCGTTTTATTGATACCCATTTTTCCCGGTTGCCGGTTTATGAGGAGAATATCGACCGTATTGTCGGATATGTCAACACCAAGAGTCTGTTCAAACAACCCTCTTCCATAGATGAGATTCTTCAGCAGATCGACTATGTCCCGGAAAGCATGCCGGCTCAAAAACTGCTGACCTCATTCATCAAAAAGGGGCATTCGGTTGCGGTGGTGATCGATGAGTTCGGAGGCACGGCAGGTATGATTACCATTGAGGATATTCTCGAGGAGATTTTCGGAGAGATTGAGGATGAGCACGACGATCCCAGTTTGGTTGAGAAGCAGATGGGAGAGGGAGAGTTTATCTTTTCGGGACGTCTGGAGGTGGAGTATATCAATGAAAAATATCATTTGGGCATTCCGGAATCGGATGAGTATGACACGTTGGCCGGTTATGTGATCGATCGGTATCAGGGCATCCCTGCGGTTGGCGAGACCATTTTGGACGGCAATCGGAAGATTCGGGTTTTGCGGACGGAATTGTCTAAAATCGAGCTGTTGCGGATTACATTGACGACTTCTGCCAGTGCGAAGAATGCTCAGAATTAAAAAAATAGTCCGTTGACGAACGGGCTTATAGGAATTTTATTATCTTTGGACTTCATTAACGGAAGAATTTTGAATAAAAGGTTCCGTTTGGTGCAAAAAACAAATCGAATTTTTACAATATGGCAACACTCAACACTTTAAGAACGCGAGGCGGTGTGATCGTATCGATCGTAATCGGTATCGCGTTGTTAGCTTTCCTTTTGGGCGATTTATCATCGACCGGCAACATGATGCAAAACCGCAAGATGCGGGTGGGCGAGATCGACGGTAACAAGATCGGTCAGTTGGAGTATGCTGAGCAGGTAGATTATGTAACCCAGGTTCAGCAGGTAATGACTGGACGCGAGGCTCTCAGCGATGAGGAGCAACAGCAGGTTCAGAATTTTGCTTGGGATAATTTGCTGAACGCATATGTTCTTGCGCCCGGTTTCGAGGATGCAGGTCTGGTTGTTTCTGAGGCAGAGCAGACGGATATGGTGGATGGTACTTATCTGTCACCGGTGGTGACTGGTACATTTGTCAACCCCAATACTGGCGTTTACGATCCGGCTATGCTGCGTGCTTTTGTCTCCAATCTGGATCAGGATGCTACCGGTAAAGGAGTCATGGTATGGAACTACATGAAGGCTCAGATGATCAAACAGCGTGTTTTTGCGAAATATGTCAATTTGGTCAGCAAGGCTATGTATGTTACTTCGCTTGAGGTAGAGCAGGGCGTACAGAATGCCAACAGCTTGAGCAATATTGCCTATATCGTTAAAGATTATGCAGCAATCCCTGATTCTACTGTAAATGTTTCTGAGTCAGAAGTTCGTAAATATTATAACGATCACAAACGTGCTTTCCGTCAGAATGCGTCACGTGAGATCGAGTATGTTGTATTTGACGTACTGCCTTCAGAGGAGGATTACGCTGCAGCAGAGAAACAGGTGAACGAGCTTGCTGCTGAGTTTGCTACTGCTGAGAATCCTTTCCAGTATGCAACACTCAATTCGCAGAACCAACCTGTAAATCGCTATTTGAGCGAAAACCAGTTGACCGGAGAATTGGCAGCTTATGCTTTTGGCCCTGACAGCAAAAATATGTATGGTCCCAAACTCGATAACGATGTTTGGATGATGGCGCGCGTAGCTGATGTGAAGATGCTTCCCGACTCGATCACTGCTCGCCATATTTTGGTTCCGGCAGACAAACAGGCCACGGCAGACAGTATTCTGACCGCTTTGAAGGGTGGAGCCTCTTTTGCCGAACTGTCTGATAAATATTCGATCGATCCTCAAGCTAAACAAAATGGCGGCAACTTGGGTACTTTCCAGCCAGAACAAATGGTTGAAGAGTTCTCACAGGCTGTGATTGACAATAAAGTGGGTGACTATTTTGAGGTTCAGACCCGTTTCGGTATTCACATCGGACAGGTGACAGCAAAGAGCACTCCGGTTAAGAAAGTTTTGTTGGCTGTCATTACGCAAGAGGTTGAGCCGAGTACAATGACCCAGCAGACTGTATACGGCAAGGTAAGCCAGTTTATTGCGGCTGCGAACGGCTCTGCAGAGAACTTTGAAAAGGCTGTTGCCGACAACGCCCTGTCGAAACGCGTAGCACGCATTTATAACACCGAGCGTAACATTAACGGTATGGAGAACTCACGTGAAGTGGTTCGTTGGGCTTTCACTGCAGAAGAAGAGGGCGAAGTTTCGCCTGTAACCGAGGTGAACGGTAACTACGTGGTTGCTTTGTTGACCGGCATCCATGAGGACGGTATCGCTCCGATTGAGACGGTGTCTCAGTCGATCGCCTCAGTATTGCGTCGTCAAATTAAAGCTCAGATGCTTGCCGACAGTCTTTCAGGTGGTGCTTCACTGGATGCTGTAGCTCAGAAATGTGGTGCAGAGGTGAAGACCGCAACTGACATTGATTTCAACAGTTTCTTTGTAAACGACGGTGTTGGTGCGGAACCAGCCCTGATTGGTGCAGTTAGCGCAGTTGAGCCGGGTAAACTTTCTAAACCGGTTGAAGGTTTTGCTGGCGTTTATCTGTTCGATGTAACGGATCGTCGTCCGGCAGACAATGTGACTCCGGAAAGTGAACGTGCTCGTCTGGAGTCTATGGCACAGTCTTACCTCTCTGAGCGTATTTCGCAAGTGCTCGTTGAGGAGGCAGATGTTAAAGATTACCGAGTAAAATATTATTAATCGTCTGATCGAGACGTATGATAAAATCGATAGGGCTGTTCATTACGAGCAGCCCTATCTGTTTTGTCCCTGATTGACGAGGCTTGACCTTTGGAATATTGCAGCAAAAAGATTATCTTTACCTAAACCATAAATTTAGGCTTATGTATGCGACATTGAAAGAGTGCCCTCTGTTCAGAGGTTTGACAGAGGAACAGATCAAGAATCTCCTTGCCGATGGTGGGGACTATACCTTGAATGAGTATCATGACGGTGATCTGATCGCACGGCGCGATACAGCCTATTCAGGGTTGATGATTATTTTGAAGGGGACGGTACACGGCAAAATGACCTATGCATCAGGTCGTAGTGCTGAAATCGAACCGATTGAAGCTCCGCAACTGATTGCACCGGCATTTTTGTTTGGTGGATATAACCGTTTGCCGATCGATGTGATTGCTGACGGAGAGGTGACGATTATGACGATTCACCGGGGATTCCTGTTTGAACTGATGCAATCCAATGTATTGATTCTCTCTAATTTTGTCGATATTTTGTCAAATCGGGCCAATGTTTGGTCTCGTAAGATCTACTACCTTTCATTCCGATCTTTGCAGGAGAAGGTGGCCAGCTATCTGCTCGAACATATCAGTGAGACTAAACAGTCGTTAGATATGCCTGATATTACAATGATCGCTTCATGTTTCGACGCAACCCGCAGTGCATTGCGGACGGTGCTCGATGAGATGGCTAAAAAACGGTTGATCCGTTGCGATGACAAGAGTATCGAGGTGTTGAATCCACAAGGTTTGCAAGATATTCTCAAATAGTCGGCATGCGGTTGTTTTATAATGTCGGCATCTATCTGCTTGATGCCGGATTACATGTTGCGGGGTTGTTCAATGAGAAGGCCCGTTTGTGGTGTCATGGCCGTCGCGGAATCTTTCGTCGTATGGCTGAAACTGTACAGCAAAATGCAGTTGAATCGGTTAGCCATGAGGCGGAGAATGTTTCGCAAATCAAGCAATCAGGTCAGACTGTTACGGGTGCGCATACCGAGGAGGCTGAGAACGTATCCAATCTTTCTGCCGAGAATCAGGTAATTTGGTTTCATTGTGCCTCTTTGGGTGAATTTGAACAGGGGAGGCCGGTCATCGAGGCTTTTCGTGCAGCACATCCTGATTGGAAGATTTTATTGACCTTTTTTTCTCCTTCGGGATATGAGGTGAGAAAGAACTACAGTGGGGCAGATTTTATCTTTTACCTGCCGGCTGACACTCCGCGCAACGTGCGTCGTTTTATGGCCATATTTCGCCCGAAAATAGCGGTTTTTGTCAAATATGAATTTTGGGCCAATTATCTTTTCGCGCTGCAACGGAGTGGAGCGAAATGTTATTTGGTTTCCGGTATATTTCGGGAGGGACAATCCTTTTTCCGGCCGTGGGGTGGTATGTTTCGAAAGGTTCTCGGAACATTTGATCGTCTCTTTGTTCAAAATGAGGAGTCTTTGCAGCTCTTGGCAGGTATCGGTATCGATCGGGCCGAGGTGGCTGGTGATACCCGTTTTGATCGGGTGTATGCCATTGCGCAGGCTGCCAAACAGTTGCCCGAGGTGGAGCAATTTGCCAATGGAGCCAATGTGTTTGTGGCCGGCAGTACCTGGCCGCCTGATGAGCAGTTGTTGTTGCAGTTGATCAATGCCCATCCCGATGTCAAGTTTATCATAGCCCCTCATGAAATTGAGTCTGCCCGGATCGAGCGGATGATTGCTCACATTGAGCGTCCGGCATTGCGCTATACGCAACTTACTCCACAGAGTGATCTGGCGGGTGCTGGTGTGTTGTTTATTGACACGATCGGCATATTGTCATCAGTTTACCGCTATGGCAAGTGGGGGTATATTGGTGGCGGTTTTGGTGTTGGCATCCACAATACGTTAGAGGCGGCGACATTTGGGTTGCCGTTGGCTTTTGGTCCCAATTATGCCCGGTTCAAGGAGGCTTGTGATTTGATTGCAGCCGGAGGAGCTTGCAGCATATCGAACTATGATGAGTTGGAGCAGTGGTTTTCCGGTTTGTTGACCTCTGAGGAGGCGTGGAAACACAGCAGTGCAGCATGTGCCGAGTATGTTCAGTCTCACAAAGGGGCGACCGAGCAGATCATGTCTGTCATCGGAAATTAAGGATTTAAGTAAGAATATACTATTAGAAAAGAGCTAAGGCGTTGCAGAAATAAAAATTATCGTTATCTTTGCGAGCCTGTTCTTATGAACGGTCTGTTTGACCCATGGTGTAATGGTAACACTGCAGATTTTGGTTCTGTCATTCCAGGTTCGAATCCTGGTGGGTCAACGACGTCTGATAAACAACTGTTTATCAGACGTTTTTTTATGCATATACGTTGATTGTAGATTGAACGTAAAGAGAAGTAATCTTCAATTTTGGTTGCGTAATGTTAAGCTAAGCCAATGTGAATTTGCAATAGATTGGGCCTGGGTTTGTTGATTTGAGGCTTTAGGAACTGATTGCTTGCATGATTAGCTTGCCTGAAAATAATAAAACAGATGCCGATGAATTAGATAAATTCATCGGCATCTGTTTTATTGGGATAGATCCAGACTTACGAAACAATAGGTCTGCAAGTCCAATTAGGCTATCTACCTTTTGTCCGGATCTTCATTAAAATTGCCCGGGCATGGTAGCTCCTGCTGGGATGCGGTTGAAAGCCTCAGCAATTTGATCAGCAATCTGATCTACTGCACCTGCCAGCTTTTTGCCTACCATCATCTTCATCATCAGCGGCAATTTGACATCGAGCACAATGCGCATGCGGGTGTCTGTATCGCTGACGCTGACCAGCTGCAACCAGAAGGTGAAATCCATGGGAGATCCATCGGCACCGGTCACTTTGATCAATTTAGGTGCAACCTTTTCCACCATTTGCAGGTTGATCTGAAAACCCTGTGCTTTGAATGAACAGGTGTCGGTTGTTGCACTCCAACCTTCGACTTTGTCTCCGAGTACGGGGGTCAGGTGATTGAAATCGGAGAGCACGCCGTATATCATTGAAGCCGGTTGCAGGATTTGAACATGTTTGCTTTCGTATCTTTCCATGTGATTGAGATTCTTAAAGAGAGTGGGTGATGTTGAGCCTCAGTTTGTCGTATCCAGTTTATTACATATACATGGTGACAGGGCGATGTTTTGTTGATTCTCCTTTTCGTGGACACAGAGGTCGAAACAGGATTTTCCACTCTGCAATTGCTACAATCACTGTACGAATTGTATTCTCGGATAAAAAAATCAATCGCTTATTGAGGCGTGTTGTTGATAGTATGAAACCCTGTTTCCATACCTTCATGATGAGGGAACAGGGTCTCAATCATAAAAACTATTTTTTCCACGAGGCGGGATCGCGACGCCACTCTTTGAGGGTCTCCAGTTCATCCGGGTGAACATAACCCTGCTCAATAGCCATTTCGATCATGGTGTTGTAGTTGCTCAGCGTATCGAGTTTCACGCCGGCATTGGTAAAATTCTGTTCAGCAGTCGGGAACCCATAAGTAAAGATTGCGACCATGCCGAGCACGTCACAACCTGCCTTTTTCAAAGCATCGACAGCACTCAGGCTGCTGCCGCCGGTGGAGACGAGATCTTCGATTACCACCACTTTGGCTCCGGGTTTTACCTCACCTTCGACCTGGTTGGTCAATCCATGTGATTTAGGAGCACTGCGTACATAAATAAAAGGTTTGCCCATCTTTTCGGCCACCAGTACGCCGTGTGCAATGGCACCGGTAGCTACGCCGGCCAATACTTCGGCTTCGGGATATTTTTCAGCGATCAGATCGGCAAATGCTTCGTAAACCTGTTTGCGGACAGCGGGGTAGGAGAGTATTTTGCGGTTGTCGCAGTAGATCGGCGAGTACCAGCCTGAAGCCCATGTAAAATGATTTGTCGGATTTAATTTAATTGCCTTAATTTGCAATAAGCTTCCGGCAATCTGTTTGGCGGAATCGTTCATTTTCGTGCTTTATGTATAAGGTTTATATCGAAAACAGTGTCGTGCTTTTCACGGCTCAACAGCCGGACGACGCTTCGTATGTCACTTTCCGGCCCGCAGCAGGCGAGCCGCTTTCAATAGCAAAGTTGTTGCAAAAAGTTCAGAATAGCAAGCGTCTTGCGGTGATTTCGGACGATATCGAAGAGGTTTTCGCCCAATTCCGTACTTCGCAGCGGTTTATTCAGGCAGGTGGTGGTGTTACGTCCGATCCGGAGGGTCGCTTGTTGCTGATCTTCCGCAATGGCCGGTGGGATTTGCCGAAAGGCAAATTGGAACCGGGAGAACAGATCGAGGAGTGTGCTGTTCGCGAGGTGAGTGAAGAGTGCGGCCTCTCGGGATTGCAACGGGGCGATTTTATTACCCATACTTATCATTGTTATCAGCTTCACGGTGAGTGGGTGTTGAAACAGACCTCTTGGTATCGGATGAGCTATGATGGTAAAGAGGTTCTCGCTCCCCAAACCGTTGAAGGTATTACGCAGGCTGTTTGGGTGCCACAGACGGAGTTGGCAGCCAAGTTGGAAAACACCTATTTCACGATTCGTGACGTATTGACCGCAGGCGGTTATGTGAAATAGCCCAGACGGTGCCTGCAGCGGACTCTGTGTTGGTGCAGAGCTGATTGTAGGTGTTAGACGGTTGGTGTGTTGGCTTTAAGGGTGTGGGGAGCTATTGTGTCTCTTTTCCTACTGACCCAATCGCTAAATGATAAAACAAAATAGATAAAAAAGATGAAGAGATCGACAACCCTGTTGCTGGCAGGAGCAGTTGCAGCTTTGACGGTTGCATGCGGTGACGGCGCAGGTAAAAAAGCAGACCCGATGAAGATTGATAATTCATTGACTGAAGCTGAAAAGAGTGCTGGAATTCTGACCCCCGAAGTGATGTGGAAGATGGGGCGTGTTGGAGGTTCGACCGTATCGCCTGATGGCAAGACCGTTCTCTATACGGTGAGCTATTACAGTATGAAGGATGATAAAAGTTCCACGCACATTTGGTCCGTACCGACCGAGGGTGGTGAAGCGGTCCAGATTACGGATGGAGCCGGTAAGGAGGCTTCGATTCAGTGGAGTGCAGATGGCAGTCGGATCTATTTCCTTTCGACCCGGAGTGGTGATGCTCAGTTGTGGAGTGCCAAACCCGATGGCAGTGATATGCGTCAGTTGTCAGCGATCGAAGGTGGTATCGAAGGTTTCGGTGTGTCTCCGAAAGAGGATAAACTCTATTATATCAAACGAGTTCAGGTTGAAAAACGTCGTTCATCTGAGATCTTCCCTGATCTGCCCGATTCGAAGGCGATGATTTATGACGATTTGATGGCCCGTCACTGGGACTATTGGGATGATGGCAGTTATCTGCACCTGTTTGTGGCCGATCTGCAGAACGGTAAGGTAGCAGAAGGGGTGGACATTATGGAGGGAGAGCCGTGGGATGCACCGATGGCTCCCTATTTCGATGCGGCTGAGATTGCCTGGAATAATGCCGGTACGCAGTTGGCCTATACCTGCAAGAAGATGACAGGCAAACAGTATGCCTTGAGCACCAATTCGGATATTTATCTGTATGATCTGGCCAGCAACAAGACGATCAACATCACCGAAGGGATGATGGGCTATGACAAGTATCCTCGCTTCTCGCCCGATGACAGCATGGTGGCCTTCACCAGCATGGAGCGTGACGGTAACGAGTCGGACAAGGATCGTCTCTTTGTGACGAAGTTGGGTACCGGTGAGAAGCTGTATTTGACCAAAGATTTTGATTACAATGCTGGAAACGTGGTTTGGGATGGCAATGACAAACTCTATTTCCTGACTCCGATTCGGGCTACTTATCAGCTTTGCCGGGTGGGTCTTGACGGTTCGCCGGTAGAGTTGGTGACTCGCGGTGCACACGATCTGAATGCCTTCACGATGGGTGGTGGTAAGTTGGTGGCTGAGCGTACAACGTTGAGCTCGCCTACTGAGCTGTTTGCCGTGAATTTGTCGGATGGAACCTTGACCCAGTTGACCAATACCAACGCGGAGATCTATGACAATATCAAGATGGGTGAGGTTCGTGAGCGGATGGTAAAGACCACCGACAACAAGGAGATGTTGACTTGGGTGATCTTGCCTCCTGACTTCGATTCGACCAAATCTTATCCGGTATTGCTCTATTGTCAGGGCGGTCCGCAGAGTGTGGTTAGTCAGCGCTGGAGCTACCGTTGGAACTATCAGTTGATGGCGGCTCAGGGATATATTGTTGTGGCTCCGAACCGTCGTGGTTTGCCGTCGTTCGGTCAGGAGTGGCTCGATCAGATTTCAGGCGATTACAGTGGGCAGAATATCCGCGATTACCTCAGTGCAATTGATGATGTGGCTCGTGAACCGTGGGCCGATGAGAACCGCATGGGTTGCGTTGGAGCAAGCTATGGTGGCTATTCGGTTTATTTCTTGGCCGGCAATCATAACAAGCGTTTCAAAGCCTTTATCGCACACTGCGGTATGTTCAACTTCGAAAGCATGTATTGCGGAACAGAGGAGTTGTGGTTCCCGAACAACGATTTGGGAGGTCCTTATTGGAGCGACAGTCCGGTGGCTAAACGTTCGTATGCCAACTCGCCGCACAAATTCGTGAAGAACTGGGATACCCCGATTTTGATCTTCTCTGGGTTGAATGATTTCCGAATTCCATATACGGAGAATTTACAGGCTTATACAGCGGCTCAGTTGATGGGAGTTCCTGCTCGATTGGTTGCTTTCGAAAATGAGGCGCATCAGGTATTCAAACCGCAGAATTCGCTGGTATGGCAGCGTGAGTTCTTCGGTTGGCTCGATAAATATGTGAAGAATCCTTCAACAGGGCAATCTTCCGAAACAACGAAATAGTTGCTGAGTGATTTCGGACGGCCTTCAAGCCGTCCGATTTTTATTTAAAGGTTCGATGGATTGAATATAGCAAGGATAAGGAGGAGTGTGTATGAGAGGGGATATGGCGCAAGCCTGTTCTATATTGGTGGCAGCTCGACAAGCCTTACGGGCGGGAACATCATTGGTGTATGATCCACAGTTGTATGTGAATAGCACGTCCTTTCGTTTTCGGGAGCTAAAATGGTTTGGGAGAACCAAAACATACTCGGTCGGAAGTGTTTCGGAATGGTTTGAGCGATGCCGGACACAAGGATTGGTCGATTTGCAATATCTTACGTCAACAAAGTCTGATAATCGGGATTCGCTTGCATTTGCCAATACATCTCCGAATTTTTTGGCCTGTTTTTTTCGTCATGGTCGGGTTAGACTTTGGGGGTCCGTATGGCTGTCCGATTTCCAATCGGATGGATGGGATGTCGTTTACGAGGAGAGTCACGTTCCCGAAATATTCAAACGGAAATTGCAGTGGGAGAACAATACTGAACGTTTCAGAGAGGCATTGATTCGGATTGAAGCCTTCTCCCGGCAGATTGGATGTGGGGAATTTGCGGAGATCTTTCATCGTGCCCTGTCCGTTTTGGATGGTGAAGTTACCGGTACGTCAGAACCCGCACTGCCATTGCCGGAGCATAACCGGCGCATGTTCGAAGCAGCCGGTGTAGCGGATCTTTTCGGAGGAATGGGATCGTGGAACGATTCACCAGCAGGGATTGCTGACAAGTTGGGGCAGAGAGATCAGTACGAACAGGTATCCAATGAGTTATTGCAGCAACTCCGATGTGCCGTGCTTTATGCTGTCAATGAGTGATAAGGTAAACGTACAATTCCTGATTCAGGAAAATCTTCTCGGTGTGTATTGCGATGTTTATTCTGCCCGTAATCTGCTGTCTGAAGAGAAGACTGTTGTAATAGTGTTGCTTACTTTGCACAGCCGGTTTTGATCGCATCAATAGACAGGGGAGCTTTTAGGATGACGGTTTTTGCTCGGTTACGTTTTATTGTTGATTGACCATTATATACTCTGAAACCTCCGGTGACAAACAGAACGGAATATCAAAGAGCAACCAGGGTATTGCGTTCATAGTCTTTAGACTTGAGGAGCAGAATGTTTTCAACTAAATAGATCATGGGAGTCTATCTTGATATTGAGATATAAAAAAGAGAGGAAGTCAATAGACTCCCTCTCTTTTTCGTATGACCAGGATTCACCTGGGTATAAGAAGCTATTTGACAAGAACAGCCTCTTCTGCTTTTTTCGATACTTAGTCGATGTTCGGGTTGAGTGCGTGCCACTGATCGATCGGAGGCAAAACGCCCAATGAGATCACTTCGTCACGCAATGCGCAGAGGTGTTTGTAGCTCTCTTCGAGAGTCTTCATCTCCTCGGCAGTACCCTGAACATTGTGGTATTTTACACCATCTTTGGTGATCGAAGACTCCATAGCCATCATGATGTGATCGAAACCTTCGGTATTTACATATACACCAGCTGGCCAGCGGAAAGCAGGACCACCCATAGCGGCAGCGATCATCTCGATAGACAGGTAAGAAGGGCTTTGGAATGAAGAGCGGCCACGCAGATCGATGATGTTTTTACCGCCCTGGATAACGCGCTGACGCAGTGCATCCCAATCAGCAGCAGGGATGGTGGTGCCGATCATGTCAGAGAGCTTTTTGCCGTTGATTTCGGTAGTTGATGCGAATACGGCCATCTGCTCGCCGTGACCACCATAGGTGCGGCAGTTTTTGATCTCTGATGCAGGCATTTTCAGGTATTTGGCCAGTTCGCTTCTCAGACGGGTGCTGTCCAAAGCGGCCAAAGTAGATACCTGTGAGGGTTTCAGACCTGAGTAGAGCAGTGTGATCAGACCGGTAATGTCGGCCGGGTTGAAGATCACAACAACATGTTTTACATCGGGGCAATAGGTTTTGATGTCTTTGCCGAGTTGTTCTGCGATCTGTGCGTTGCCTTTGAGCAGGTCTTCGCGGGTCATACCGGCTTTACGGGCAGCTCCACCTGAAGAGACGATGTATTTTGCATCTTTGAATGCGGTTGCAACATCAGAGGTGAAGGTGAGGTTAACATCCTCGAAACCGCAGTGGAAGAGCTCTTCAGCCACACCCTCCAGTGCCGGGGCGAATGGATCGTAGAGGCAAATGTTCGGGGTGAGATGCATCATCATGGCAGTCTGGGCCATGTTTGAACCGATCATACCGGCTGCGCCGACGATGGTCAATTTTTCTTCAGTCAGAAATTTCATGATACTCAGTTATTTTAATGAGACAATATCTTGTTGCGTTGCAGTCATTGTTTTAATCCTTTCACAGGTAAAGTTAATACTTTTAACAGGTTTTTGGTTATCAAAAAGAGTTATCTTTCATAGGATACGGTTATGCTACACTTTTTGTTCATCCTGTTTCGTTTCCTGTATTGTTGAATTTACCTGATCCTTTCCTGTCAACCTTTCGGAAGACATTTAGAGTACTACTCTACAACGCCTTTTGTCGAAATAAATTGCGTTTTGTCGAGTTTCCCGGAACTCCGGGAGCAGGGCTTGTTCTATACCTATTTCGGCAATCTTAGTTCACCGAAGGGAGGAAAGAGTAGTCTTTCGAATAGCGCAACATCTGGTCTTTGTAACCTTCGGTATATTCGACCTTCACGTCGGTGATTTCACCCTTTTCCATAACCGGTTTATAAACCGGGTTAACAAAGCCGCTGTATGGTTCGATGTTAAGGTTGCTGTAACGTTTCAGCACTTCGTTGTGTAAATTCTGATCCACTTTTACGCCGTAGGTCTCGACCAGAGTTTTGCCGGCTTCATAATCACCTTCACTCTTGATGCGTTGGATTTCGCACAACAGTTCGCCAAAGAGTTCTCTAAGTCGTTCGTAGTCGGTAACCTCAATATAAGTTTTGCCGTCGTGCGTTACCTTCTTGATGACGGGTTCACCTTCTCCCTGTTGTCCTTTTTCGTAGCACCACATGGCGATCAGCATACGGTTACGCATGTGTGCCTCTTCGACATCTTTCCCAGGTTGGATACGAGCCAACTGGGTCATCATACCGTTGAGGATATAGTGCAGATATTGAGCTTTTGCTGCATCGAACGATGGAACGAGTCCCAATTCAACCAGCTTCGGATCTCCCAAATAGTAAAGGGCAAACAGATCGGCCCGAGCCTCTTCGAGGGTTGAACCGTAGTTTTTCAGCGCGTCGGTCTTGACACCGGGAGCCAACTGACCCGAACCGTGTCCCAAGCACTCATGCAGGTCGGTGTGGAGGTTGTCGCTCAACTCACCGTAACGTTTCTGCAGCTCGATGTCAGCAGGATCATAGATGAACTCTTCAAGGAAACCGTTTCCTTTGGCTGCTTCGTTGTAAGCATGGGTGATGTTCTCGATGGTGACCGATTTCGATCCGTAGTCTTTACGGATCCAGTCGGCGTTAGGCAAGTTGATGCCGATCGGGGTAGCAGGATAGCAGTCACCTCCCAAGATGGTTGCGGTGATCACTTTTGCGGATACACCTTTAACTTTCTCTTTGCGATATTTGGGATCGATCGGGGAGTGATCTTCAAACCATTGAGCCTCTGCACTGATGGTTTCGGTGCGGCGGGTTGCCTCTTCATCGCGGAAGTTTACGAGACCTTCCCATGATGCGCGGTATCCGAGCGGATCGCCGTAGGTTTCGATGAATCCGTTGACGAAATCCACTTTTGAGAGGGTGTCCTGCACCCACGAAATGCTATAGGTGTCGAATTGTGAGAGGTTTCCTGAACGGTAATAACCGATCAATTCGTCGATGGTCTGTTTCTGGGCGCCTTTCGCTACGGATGAGGCCTGCTCGAGCCAGTAAACAATCTTTTCGATAGCTGCCGAGTACATGCCGTCCACCTTCCAGGTCTTTTCGACAATCTGGCCGTTTTCTTTCATCAATTTGCTGTTGAGGCCGTATGAAATCGGAGTGCTATCGTTCGGGTCGATGATTTTTTTGTAATAGTCTTCAACCTCCTGTTGGGTGACCCCTTCATAATAGTTGTTGGCCGAGGTGGCGATCATGTCGGCTCCGGCAGCTTGATTGGTCCGTTTCGGGAAGAGGGTCGGATCGAACATCACTGGCTTGATCTCGGCAATTACGGCCTCTACCGATGGTTGGAAGTCCTGTGGAAAATATTCCGCTGGAGTGGCTGCGATCAGTTCGTCAAAATAGCTTTCTGAAAATTCGGGGAGGAATTTGTCGAGTGAGTAGTGGTGGTGAATGCCGTTGGCAAACCACACCTTTTTCAGGTATTTTTCGAATTTTTTGAACTCTTCGCTGTTGCGGTTCCCGGTGTATCCCTGTTCGATGGCTTCGAGGGTGCGGCGGATGCGCAGATTGTAACGGCCGTTTTGATCGAAGAGAATGTCTCGACCACAAAGAGCAGCCTGATTCAGGTAATAGATCAACTTCTTTTCATCCAGTGAAAGGGTGTCAAAATCGGGTACTTGATAGCGCAATACCTTGATGTCATCGAAACGATCGACTACCCAATCGAATTGCTTTTCTGTCTGTGGTTCGGACTTGCAGCCGACCAATCCTGCGGCGGCGGTAATTATCATTATCAGAGCTGTTTTTTTCATGTTGTTTGTAGCTTAGATTGTATGCAAAGGTATTATTTTCAGCGAAAAGTTGGCTAATTCTAAATCTAATTTCTACCTTTGCGGGGTCCTTTTAGGGGCTTGTAAACTAAAGCAATCGATCTGATGCAAGTTTTTACTAAGGGCGCCGAACTCTCTGCAGCTTTGCGCAAAGAGAAGGTGTTAACGGGCTTTGTTCCCACGATGGGTGCGCTGCATCAGGGACATGCGTCTCTGGTTGAGCGTTGCCGCCGCGAATGCGAGCGAGTGGTGGTGAGTGTGTTTGTCAATCCCACCCAATTTAATGATCCGGCTGACTTGCGCAGCTATCCGCGTACGCTGGATGCGGATTTGAAGTTGTTGGAGGCAGCTGGAGCCGATATGGTTTATGCGCCGTCGGTAGAGGATGTCTATCCTGAACCGGACACTCGGCAATTCGATTTCGGCTTGACCGATAAGGTGATGGAGGGTGCTCATCGTCCCGGCCATTTCAATGGTGTGGCGCAGGTGGTGAGCCGACTGTTTGCGATTGTCGAACCGGATCGGGCCTATTTTGGCGAGAAGGATTTTCAACAGATTGCCGTGATTCGCGCTATGGTGCGTCAGTTGCAATTGAAGGTTGAGATCGTCCCTTGTCCGATTGTTCGCGGTGAGGACGGCCTTGCACTCAGTTCACGCAACGCGTTGCTGACTCCAGAGCATCGTGTGGCAGCTCCACAGATTTGTGCAGCCCTGCGCGCCGGAGTTGACTTTTCGCATACGGCTACGGTGGCGGAGACCGAACGTTTTGTAATCGATCGGATTAGTAGCAATCCGCTGCTTGAAGTAGAATATTTTCAGATTGTAGATGCTGATACGCTTCAGCCGCTGAGCGAGTGGAAAGCGGGGGTAACGACACGGGGATGTGTAGCTGTACATGCCGGTGCTGTTCGTTTGATCGACAACATGGGCGGTTATGGCCCTGACAATCAATAATCGAAATCATACCATCATGCAAATAGAGGTACTGAAATCCAAGATTCATCGCGTAACCATCACGCAGGCCAATTTGGACTATGTGGGGAGTATCACTGTGGATGAAGAGTTGTTGGAGGCAGCAAACATGATCCCGGGTGAGAAGGTTCAGGTGGTCAACGTTAATAACGGGGAGCGTCTGGAGACCTACATTATTAAAGGGGAGCGCGGTAGTGGTGCAGTTTGTTTGAATGGTCCGGCGGCTCGCAAGTGTGTAGTTGGCGACGTTGTGATCATCATTTCTTATGCGCTGCTCGATTTCGAGGAGGCCAAAAGTTTCAAGCCGTGGGTTGTTTTCCCGGATACGGCAACCAATCATTTGGTAAAGTAGTATAAGATAGCGACGCACTGCGTGCTGGGGCTGGTCTGTGATGAGTCCATTTGAAAGGATAACGTAGTGCAGTGTAAAACAGATAAGAAACGATTGTTTTACGTGAAGTTGATAGAACCTCATGCAGTGCAAGACTGTATGGAAATAAAATGCCGGAGTGCTTATTAAAGCACTCCGGTTTTTTTGTAAGTGTGGGTTGAGTGTTGTGACGTACGTATTTAAAGGGCAGTTTGACTTGTGATTTGGTTTAGAGATAGTGATATACTCAGTGTGCGTTTGGATCGCTTTGCAATGCGCGGAAGTAGGTGATAGTGAAACAGGATATGCGCCAATGCAGGATAGAAGGCGATGGAGCTATTCGGTAATTTCGAAAAAAAAATTATATTTGTAGAAGAACGAGACATCTTATGAAATCCAGTGCCAAACGCAACTATATTTTCTATGTGTTGATGCTGTTGATCTTCGGAGTGCTTTTCTGGATGGTCATTCAGCAAGGGAAATTGTGGGATGTCGCTTCCGAAAAGGCGTTGTCTGCAACTTCTGAACAGGCCGTCCCATCAGCAACCGTTTCCGAACACACAAGCAGTGCACCATACGTGCTGTTTACACAATCGTTGTTTGAGGGGTTGCACCATCCGGTTGCCGTCTTGTTGTTGCAGATTATCTCGATCTTGGTGGCTGTACGGATCTTCTCATGGCTTTTTAAATATCTGGGCCAACCGGGTGTAATTGGAGAGATTGTAGCGGGCATTGTGCTCGGGCCATCCGTATTAGGCCATTTTTTCCCTGAGACATTCGGTTTCCTGTTTTCCGATTCCTCCCTCGAATCACTCAATATCCTCAGCCAGATCGGTCTGATCCTTTTTATGTTCATTATCGGAATGGAGCTGGATTTGAGTATCTTGCGTAAAAAGGGAAGTCAAACGCTGGTGATCAGCCATGCCAGTATTATCGTTCCCTTTTTTCTCGGTACGGTTTTAGCCTGGCAGGTCTATCCAGAGTTCGGAGCCGGACACACTACATTTGTACCGTTTGCCTTGTTTATCGGCATATCGGTCAGTATTACGGCCTTTCCGGTATTGGCCCGAATTATTCAGGAACGTAATTTGGGCAAGACCCCGATGGGTATGCTGGCTATCGCCAGTGCAGCCAACAATGATATTACGGCATGGTGCCTGCTGGCCGCCATTATTGCCATTGCCAAAGCAGGAAGTGTTGCCAGTGCAGGGTTTACTCTGTTGTGCGTGATTGTGTATGTGCTGTTTATGTTCGGCTTGGTGCGTCCCTTCATGCGCAAACTCGGTGAAATTTACAATAGTCAGGAGATTATCAGCAAACCCTTGGTGGCTTTTATCTTTCTGGTATTGATCCTCTCCTCATATATTACGGAGGTGTTGGGAGTGCATGCACTGTTTGGGGCGTTTGTTGCCGGCGTGATTATGCCTTCCAATCTGAGCTTCCGACGGATCATGACCGAAAAGGTCGAAGATGTGGCATTGGTTCTTTTTTTACCGCTATTCTTTGTCTTCACGGGATTGCGTACCGAGATCGGCGCTTTGAATACGCCTCATCTTTGGGGTGTCTGTGCGTTGTTTGTGGCGGTGTCAATTGTCGGAAAGTTGGCTGGAGCAGCATTTTCGGCACGTTTTGTTGGGGAGTCCTGGCGTGACAGCCTTTCGATCGGTGTCTTGATGAATACACGTGGTTTGATGGAGCTGATCGTGCTCAATATCGGTTACGAAATGGGGATATTGCCAGCGTCGATTTATGTGATTTTCGTCATCATGGCTCTGTTCACAACCTTTATGGCGACACCGACTTTGATGTTGATCGATCGGTTGTTTCCTCATCGCGAACCGGTACAGGCCAAACCTTCTATTAAAGCTCGAGTTCTGATTTCATTCGCAAGGCCGAGCAGTGCTCCTTTTTTCCTGAAGGTGATCAAACTGTTGTGTGGCCGGGTGATGGATCGTATTCACATTACGGCAGTTCACTATACGATTGGAACCGAAACCAACCCGATGAATGCTTATGGATATTCATCCGAGAGTTTTGCCCCTCTGCGTAGTGAAGCACAACGAATGCAGTTGCAGATCGATACCAGCTATCGGGTGACCGACCACTATTTGAAAGATTTGATCGATTTGATTCATCGCAAGTCTTATGATTTTGTATTGTTAGGTGGTGGTCCGGACTTTATTCATGATTATGTGGTTCCACGGCGTAGCAATTTGGTGTTGGCCGAAGAGTTGAATCGGATCCGACGTCAGATTCGACGTCAGATGTATTTTCCCGGTGAATCGACTCGAGATAAGGCTCGTCGTCTATTTACCCATGTCTCTTGTACGGTTGGCGTCTTTGTGAATCGTAAGTTTAAAGGAGCTGACAGGGTCGGGGTATTGTTGCTTGACGAGCGGGATCGGGTGATGCTCAACGAAATTAATGCTATTATGGAGGGCGTTGAGGTGACGTTGCGCGTAGCCGATTCAAGTTTTTCGGATCAGCTTAAGCGTGAGTTGCGTCACCATCGGGGAGGCAGTCCATCGCTTGAGGTTTGTCCTCCATCCGTTCCCTTTAGTGAATTTGTTGCTCGGCAACAGTTGCTGATTATTAGTTATAATTGTTGGCTGAACGTAACGCGTAATCGGTCGGCATTGATCTCTTCATTCCCGTCATTTATGGTCGTACGCCCTGCGCTGAAAGGTGCGTATGAGGAGCCAGATCCATCTGAGGATAAAGTAGTAGTGGAATAGTTATAAAAATCCCATTTCGATGTGTTTTTTACCTGTAATCACATCGTGTTGCTCATGCCTGATCATCAGTTAAATTGTCGTACATGGACTGATTCAGGTTCTATAGTTTGAGTTTGATTAAAGTAGTACGGCGGAACAGTAAAAACTTTGCGGGTGTTGTGTCTCGAACAACATTGGGGTGTAATAGAAAGAGGTTAATAAAAAGACGACAGCAATTTGCTGTCGTCTTTTTTGTTGAAAGGATTGTGTTATGAGAGGTGAAATTAATAACGGAATGGCTTGCCGTTATTCTCTTTCTCCATTTTGCGCCACTCTTTATATTGTTCTTTGCTTAAAATATTTTTAAGCTGTTTTTCCCACTGTTTGCGATCCTTGGTTGGGATCTCAGCGAAAGGATTACCATAAGCCCGGCGACCATTGTCGTGCATAGGACCTTTCTCCTTAGGCCCATGTCCTGCACCAGGTTTTCCTGGACGAGGAGCTGCCGGACCTCCGGGAGGTCTGCCTCCAGGCCGCATCTCACCGTGAGGAGGACGATTGCTATCAGGACGTCTTGGACCTGAGATTTCGATGTTTAGCAGATACTTTTCGTTCAATCGAAGCAACTTGAGAAATTGTGCTTCATCCAAAATCAACCGATGTTGCATTTGCCGGCTGATTTGTTCGATCAGTTGTGAAGTTAGACGTATCGAATTTGGTGTCGGAGGAGTGTTGACATTGATTTGTATCAGTGGAGCCGAACGTTTGGGAGGCTGTTGGGATTGGGCTGCGAATCCTTCTACTCCCCATCCGAGGAGTACGGCAGCTATCAAGCAACGTAAAATAGGTTTATGATCCATGGTCTGAATGGTTTTGTGGTCGGGTAACTTTTGTTGGGTATAAATACGGTACTCGCTTTCTAAAACAACGATTTTTACGCTGTTTTATTATGTGTGACAGTGAGGTATTGGTGCTTAAATTGAAGTGTTGTGTTGAGCTGGTATTGTAGTCAGAGGGGGGGTCTAACGCAACTTGTTTTTATGGAAATGGGGAGCTACCTTCCAATGGAAATAGATAGCCGATATCACAGTCAGACAGGCTCCGAACAGGTAAGCATGATCTAACGTGGTGATCTCTCCGATGTAACCGCCGATTAACAACCCGCATCCAATGCCTACATCCCATGAGGTCAGGTAGGTTGATGTTGCAGTTCCCCGCTGATTATGTGGGGCGAGGTTGACAAATAGGGTGTTGAAGGCGGGGAACATGGTGCCGAATGCAACGCCGAGAATCAGTGCGGTACCGAAAAAGATATACGTTCCGATAGACGGTTCCCATTTCATTAACGTTTCACATCCTCCGAGTATGAAAAAGCATCCGCATGCGAGATAGATTCCCAATGAAATGACCTGAGTGATTTTGCCTTTATCGACCTGGCGGCCGGAGAAGAGTCTGGAGATCGCGAGTCCGACAGCCATCAGGGTGAAAAAGAGCCCAGAACCTTTGTGAATGCCCATCTGTTTGGCGTACATGGCCACATAGGTGGTGGTCATCCCGTAGGGGATCGAGAGCAACAGCAGATCCACACCGGCAGGAATTCCTTTGAGCAGGATAAACCTGTCGAGTGATACTGGTGCCCGTTTGACCGGCATTTTGGGTGGGGTACGAACCAAAGAGGCCATGATACATCCCAAAGTACAGGAGATGAGGGCAGATATAAAGATGACTGGAAATGTGTAGAAGTCGTGTAAAAATAGTCCCACCATGGGGCCGATAGCCATCGCTATGTTGTTCATCAGACCGTAGTAGCCGATTCCTTCGCCACGTCGTGAGGAGGGCATGATATCGATTACCACTGTATTACCTGAGACGGTAACGGTTCCGAAGGCGATACCATGGGCAATACGCAGGATAATGAATAGGGTCAGCGAGCCGGCGACAAGATAGCCTGCAAAAATGACGGTAAAGATGAAAAATGAGATAATATAGAGAGGCTTTCGGGCCAGTGTGTCCAGCAGATACCCTGAAAAAGGCCGGATGGTTAGGGCGGCTACGGTATAGCAGGAGAGGGTAATGCCGACCATGGTGCTGTTGGTGTGAAACACCTCAGTCAGATAGAACGGGAGCACCGGCATTAATAAATAGAAGCCGAAATAGAGTAGAAAGTTGGCTGCGAGAATGCAACAGTAGCTGGGTGTAACAAGTCGATCCTGTGTCATAGGCCGTTTATTTAGATGTCACACGTTGTGTTTTGTCGCAAAGGTAGTGGCTTTCGGATAAAAATGTACGTCCGATGCTGTTTTAGCGTGTAAATGTAAAGACGTAAGTACAAAATCCCCAGTTTATGCAATTTATAAAATGATAGGAGTGTGTTCAATGTTTTATGATGTGATGATAGGGCTGGATACGGTGGGTCAGAGTAATGAGTTCTGGCGCTGTTGGGCTATGTGAGATAGTCTCTTAATGAATATCGGTCTTGTTTTATTAAAAGATTGATTTGTATTTGTCAGGTAGTCAATGTGTTTTCAATATATTATATGTCCGATGTGAATATTTTCCATTGGAAACTTGTGATAATGGAAAATATTTTCCATATTTGCATCGTTAGATAATCAAAGAGAGATTACGAAGATGGAGACCATTTGTCTGATGCGGGATATTTGTCGGGCGATTGAGACCTTTGAAGCGGATTTTGTGAAGGTGCATCATATGTCATTGAACGAGGGAATGTTGCTTTGTTCGTTATCAGAGGGCCAACTTTCCGCAGCATGTCTGGCAGAGGTTAATGTGATGTCGCCATCGCACACCTCGAAGGTGATTCGTTCTTTGGAGGAGAAGGGGTTGATCAGGCGTGTTTTGGGTCAGGATGACCGCCGGAAGATGTATTTCGAGTTGACGGACCAGGGTCGCCAGTCTCTTTCAGGAATGCGATGTGGCAGTGTTGAGGTGCCGGAAGTTTTACGGCCACTATTTCGTGAGCGTTGTCACGGAATGGAATAAATGGCGTGAAAATTGACAGGAAGCAAGGAGATGAAAACGGTTATAGAGGTACAGAATGTAATGGCTTGCGGTTGCAACAACTCGATTCATAAAGGGTTGGGGCAGTTGTGCGGGGTGTTTGGAGTTCGGGTTGAACCGGAAAAAAGTTGTATTGTCATTGAACACACCGATGAGGTCGATCGTGCAGCGATGGTTGAGCACTTGCGGGAGATGGGATATGAACCGGTCGAGCCGCAAGTGAACCAATGTCCCCATTCTAAAGAGTAATTTTAATTATAAATAACAGATACAGAATAGAATGAAAAAGATTCTGATGGGTGTGCTGTCGGCCCTGATCCTGGCGGCGTGCGGAGGGGCTTCAGAAGCGAGAAGTGCCCAGAATGAAAATCAACAGAACGAACAACAAAGTAAAACGACAACAGTTATGAAACCTATCCATTTAACAAAGGCAGAGTTTTTAAAGAAGGTGGTTGATTACGAGGGTAATCCTACCGAGTGGAAATATTTGGGTGAGAAGCCGGCCATTATCGATTTTTATGCGTCATGGTGCGGTCCTTGCAAACGGGTAGCGCCGATTTTGGATGAGTTGGCTGCCGAGTATGGCGATAAGATCGACATTTATAAGATCGATACCGAACAGGAGCAGGAGTTGGCTGCCGCTTTTGGTATCCGTTCGATTCCGACGCTGTTGTTTGTCCCGATGGAGGGTAAACCTCAGATGGTACAAGGGGCGATCGGTAAGGCTGACTTCGAGAAAATTATTCAGGAGGTATTGCTCGCGAAGTAATTAAGAAGATTAGTTGGTATATGGTTGTGGTCGTTTCTCTGTCAGGGGAGGCGACCTTTTTTATTTACGGACTATGAATTTGGCGAGGTGGATGGTTAGACAGATTCAGCACGATTGTGTTTAGGAGCATGGGCCTTTGCTATTTATTGCTGTGGATTGCATCATTGGGAGTGGCTTGCGTACTGGATGATGATCGGGATTCCTGGGTTGATGAAATAGAGACGAAAATGTTCCGGCTGTGTGGATCGTAAAAGGTGTTTGATTGATACGTGATATAGGGATGGAATGTTGCGAGAATCATGATATAGATTGGTGCGAAAGCCTTGTAAAGGATGCAAAGAGGGTGGTGTCAGAAAAATTTTTTATATTTAACCAGAAATTTGTTTAAAATTGTGAATAGAGTACTGCTCTCGGTTGTGAACAACAGTTAATCTATTGATAAAACCTATAAAACTGTGTAACATGAAAAAAATTTGGATGCTTTTGATAGGCCTATTCGGTATCGCGACAATAGGTTGTGCAGATGATAAACCGATTGCTTTTGAGCAGACTCCAGTTGCTGCTCAGCAGTTTATCAAGACTCATTTTCCACAGGCTAAGGTGTTGTACGCCAAGGTTGATAAGGATGTTTTCGATCGTACTTATGACGTTGTGATGGCAGATGGAAGCCAGGTGGAGTTTAACAAAAACGGCGAGTGGACTGAGGTCGATTGTCTGCAGGTTGCAGTTCCGGCTGCGATTGTTCCTCAACAAATTAAGACATGGGTTGCTTCACAATATGCAGGGCAGCAGATTGTGTCGATTAGCCGTGACAAACGGGGCTATGATATAAAACTCAGCAACCGTTTTGAGGTAGAGTTCGATCAGAATTTCCAACTGATCGACCTGGATGTAGATTAGGTGATTGTATGATCAAATCCGGATTGTATTGTTGTTGCGACAGCCCTGCTGCAAAATTGTGATGTAGGGACCTGCACAAAACAGTCGTAAGTTTATCAGACTGGATATTTGATTTGGTAAAGATGAATGGTCCGGCCTCTGTTTGAGGCCGGACCATTCTGTTTTTTATTGAGTGGGTGGGTGAATGAGAGAAATCTGTTTGTCGGAGTTACCTGTTGATCATTCACGAGTAAGTCGCTATCTTTATACATGGTTTTCTCTTTTTGGGGAAGGGTCGGATATGATGACTGACCATGCATTGTACAGTCAAAGAAAGACTGTTTAAGGACAAATATCTTGGAGGTGAAATATGGTTCAACGGCGAGTAAAAGAGTGGTTACAACGAAGTACAGAACAGTCATCATCGCTCTGTTTTTATGACTATCTGATGCCGATAGGGAGGATGCGTATTTTCGCATCTGAACAGGGGTTAACATCAGTTTCGCTGGTAACCAATAAATTCACCATTGGAAACAGTGCACAGATCGGCAAGCTGGATGATTCGTTGCAGTGCGTTGTTTCTGACGAAGGAGAGAGTCAGAAACAACGTTCAATCATAGAACAAAAACGAGTTAATGATCAGCTCTGTGAAACGATGTTGGAAGATGAGGTGGTGGGTCGAAAGATGGAGACCCCACTGATTCGTGAGGCTGCCGAACAGTTACGGGAATATTTCGAAGGTCGTCGAATGATGTTTGAACTGCCGTTGGCTCCCGTAGGCACTTCGTTTCAACGGCGTGTATGGGAGGCGCTGTGTCGTATCCCTTACGGATCATGCCGAACCTATGGAGAGGTGGCCCGGGAGGTAGGTGTTGCGGGAGCAGCACGGGCGGTAGGCTTGGCTTGTAATCGTAATCCGTGGATTATTATTGTTCCTTGCCATCGTGTGGTGGGAGCTGGAGGAAAGTTGACAGGTTATGCACACGGATTGGAGTGTAAAAGGGCCCTGTTGGAGTTGGAACACTCTCATTTGAATCCGGATGGTTTGCTTTTTTGACCTGATCTTGAAGCCCCGGATCGTTGTTACACCTTAAGTGTTATTGTTGTTTTGTTATGTGTTTCCCGTTCCTTCTGCCTGATCCGTGTCTGAAACGTTGAAAAATGTTTAGGGGTGTATTGTTTGGGCTTAAAGTGGTTTATTCCGCATTTTGGTAGGCGGAAGGTGAACATCCGACTTTATCTTTAAAATATTTTCCAAAAAAGGATTGGTTGGCGAAGTTCAGCATGTTGCTGATTTGTTGTATGGTATATTTTCGACTTTTGAGCAGTGCTTTGGCTTCGAGAATCACATAATCCGTTATCCATTCGCCAGCGAGACGTCCGCTGACTTTTCGGACTACCTGTGAAAGATACTTTGGAGTCACGCAAAGTAAATTGGCATAAAAGGCTATGCTGCGTTCTTGAGTGTAATGTTTTTGGACCTCTTGGAAAAACCGTGAGTAAAGTTCATATTGTCTGTTAGCAGCCTCCTTAGGTTTGTCGATCGCATTGTCATCCAAAAGGCAATGGTTGAAAATGGTATATGCCAATACCTGCGTATATCCTATTAGGGAACCTTTACGGAAGATGTTATCTTTTTCTGTGATTTTGTTTTTCATCAAATGGTATATGGTCATGCACTCTTCGATGACAGCAGCGGTCATGTGGCAAAGAGGATGAACATGGAGTTGACGCTGTAAGGAGATAGCCGTTTCGAAATTGCCGGGAATGGTGTAGAATTCGTTGGAGGAGGCTATAACGGCCAATTTTGTTCCGGGATCCATACCGAGAAATTCACCAATAATCCCCTCTTGACAGATCAGAATATCGTTAGCTTTTAATTCAAAATATTGTAAATTGATTCGAAATCGCAGGGTACCGGATAGACAGAACGTGACTACATGACAGGCGAGTTTGACAGGGTGATTTACAAACAGTTCCGACGCATCATTTTGATGTGAGGAGGAGTCGAAGTTATCAATCAGAATAAATTCGTTGTCCAGGTTTAGGGCTCCTTGTTGTGCGGAGAGCCTTACCAGATTCATATCCAGAAACGGTGTGTTCATAGTCTGAGGTGTCAATGATTAGACTTTTCGAGGAATAAAGTTAGGTTATTTAGGGTTTTAGTAATCGTTTTGTTATCCTATCGGACAATATTTTGTCCCATTAGGAGGAAATTGTAATAGAATAAATCGAGATCTTTGCGCAAAAGAGTGAACAGATGGTTTGTGCAACATGTTATAGATGGAGATATGAAAAAGGCGATCATGATGATTTTTGTCGCAGGGGTTTTGGCTTCATGCGGCGAATCGCCCCAAAAGGGGGCTGCAGTACACAGCGTAATGTTGACGACTCCTGTGTCGATGGAGGGATCGGTTATGAAAAAACATTCCGGAATTGTCCGAGAAGCCCATACCATTAATTTAGGATTTAAGACGGCCGGACAGATTGAGCGCATTCATGTTGCGGAAGGTGATTTTGTACATAAAGGTCAGTTGCTTGCCGAGCTGGATGATGCGGATTATCAGCTGGGAGTCGATGCCTTACAGATTCAGTACGATCAACTCAAAGATGAGGTGGCCCGTACAGAGCAGTTGTATCGCCAAAAGAGTATTTCGGCCAATGATTATGAAAAGGCTACAGCTGGATTACGACAATTGGGAGTTCAATTACAGGCCAATAAAAATAAACTCAAATACACGAAACTTTATGCCCCTACGGATGGGTATATCCAGACTGTGAAGTTTTCACCGGCCGAGATGGTTGATGCGGGTACGGCATTGTTGACATTGCTGGATGTTTCGCGGATGGAGGTTGTAGCAGATATTCCGGTGGATGAGTATCAGCAGCGCGATCGTTTTACCCGCTATTTCTGTCGGGCTGCCGGATCGGAAGGAGAGTTACCGATGCAGCTGTTGAGTCTGACCCCTAAAGCGGATGGCAATCAATTGTATCAGTTGCGGTTGTCCTTTGTAGGACAACCCGCCAAACAGTTGACAGCCGGCATGAATGTCGAAGTAGGGATTGTGATGGCGGATACAGCGGCAGCTACTGGGTTTGTGGTACCGTTGTGTGCGGTATTTCGGGATGGCGATACCTCGTGCGTATGGCTGCTTGGCGCAGACTCTACGCTGGTGAAACAGCCGGTAGAGCTTGATGGAATGGATGCGCAGGGAAGAGCGGTGATTCGTGAAGGGTTGACCGGCAGTGAGCAGATTGTCCGGGCTGGAGTCGGTGCATTGCAGGAGGGAGAGAAAGTGCGTGTTATCGAACGTCCGAGTAAAACCAATGTGGGAGGATTGTTGTGATGAAGATGACCCGATTTTTCATACAACGGCCTCTGTTGTTTTGGTCGTTGATGGTAGCGATTCTGGTGGCGGGAGTTTTGTCGTTTATCCAGATGCCCAAACTGGAGGATCCGGCCATTTCGCTGAAACAGGCGATGGTTGTGGTGCCTTGGCCTGGGGCGAGCGCCCATGATATGGAGTTGAAGGTGGCTCAAACGATGGAGGATGAGCTGCGGGCACTGCCGAATGTTAAAAAGATCAAAACCGAGTGTCAGAATGGTTCGGCGATGTTTACCGTCGAATTTCAGATGACGGTATTGAATCGTGATATTGAGCAGCACTTTGATCTGTTGCGTCGCAAGGTGAATGATGTGGCTTCTCGCTTGCCGCAGGGGTGTTATGACCCCATTGTGATCGACGACATGATGGATGTGTATGGCATTTTTTATGCCTTGACGGCCGATGGGTACGACTATCCGGAGATGTACGACTATGCCAAATATATCCGTCGGGAGTTGCTCGATGTAAAGGGGGTGAAGCGGATCAACATTGTCGGGAATCGTGATGAGGTGATCAACATTATTCTCTCCAAAGAGCAGATTGCCCGCAATGGAATTGTTCCGACACAGATCATCTCTGCTTTGCAGTCTGCCGGAAAGATGGTCAATGCCGGCAAGTACCACAGCGGTGATGAACGGATTGCGTTGTATGTCGATTCCTCGGTGGAGAACGAGGAGGATATCCGCAATCTGCTGATCCAGACCATGGATGGAAAACGGATCCGGATTGGAGATATTGCTCGTGTGGAGCGGGCCTATTCGGAGCCGCAACGCAATGGATTTTTTGTCGGAGGACGTCCGGCGTTGGCTATTTGTGTGGCGATGGAGTCGTCGGCCATTGTCCCCGATGTGGGTAAGGCGGTCGATGCTAAACTGGCTCAGGCCATGCAACAGATGCCGGCAGGATTCCAGACCGAAAAGATATTTTTCCAACCCGATAAGGTCAATGACGCCATCTCCTCATTCATGTGGAATCTGCTCGAATCGGTGGCTATTGTGATTTTGGTGTTGATCTTCACAATGGGATTCCGCAGTGGGCTGATCATTGGATTTGGATTGGTTCTGACGGTTGCAGTCTCTTTCCCGATTTTGCTGATGTGCGGGACGACGCTGCAACGTATCTCTTTGGGCGCTTTCATTGTGGCGATGGGTATGTTGGTCGATAATGCCGTTGTGATTATGGATGGCATTCTGGTCGATAAGCAACGGGGATTGCCGCCGAAAGTTTATCTCTATCGGATTGGCCGTAATACGGCGATGCCTTTGCTCGGTGCTACGATTATTGCTGCCTCGACCTTCCTCAGCGTCTATCTCTCGCCCGATACGGCTGGAGAGTATGCCGGAGATTTGTTCCTGGTGTTGTGTGTCAGCCTGTTGGCCAGTTGGGTGTTGGCTTTGGTTCAGGTGCCAATGTGTGCCAAATCGTGGTTGCCGAGTCGTAAAAAAAGTAACGGAACAAGTGGTGCGGTGATGAATTCCCCCATACATCGTTTTGTGCGCCGTACGATCGCCTTTTTGATTGGATATAAACGGACAACGATTCTTGTCGCATTTGGGGTGTTAGCTCTCAGTATCTTTGGAATGACCCGTGTCAAAAACCTGTTTTTCCCCGATTTTGACTATAAACAGTTTGTGGTCGAGTGCTTTTTCCCGGCAGCAACCGATGCGAATACGGTACGTGACCGACTGTTGGAGATGGAAGATTCGCTTTCGGACAATCCAGCGCTTGAGCGTATTGCCATCAGCCAGGGAAGTGCACCGGCACACTATTGTCTGGTGCGTCCGATGACTTCTGGGGGTGATTGCTATGGGGAGTTGATCATCGATTACAAGGATTATAAAACGGTCCTCAAACAGATCCCGATCGTACGAAAACAGTTGCGAGAGTCTTTCCCTGAGGCCTATATCCGAATTCGCAAATACAACTTCTCGATTGCAACTTCTCATACGGTTGAGGTGGAGTTTTCTGGTCCCGATCCGGCTGTATTGCGCGATCTGTGTCATCAGGCCGAAGCGATTATGCGTCGTTGTCCCTATGTGGATCCCTATTCGGTTCAGAATAACTGGAAACCGACGGGTAAGGCCATGGTGGCTGAATATGTGCAACAGGATGCTTTGCGATCCGGAATTGCACGTGGGGACGTGGCCAATGCCCTGTTGGCTGCAACGGATGGCATGCCGGTAGGTGTATTGAACGATCAGGATCGTATGGTGATGCTGAATTTGCAGGTGCGTAATGCGGATGGCAGCCGAATCAGTAATCTGAATGACATTCCTGTATGGAGCATGATGAATGTTCATCTCTCGAACGAGGAGTTACAGGGAGCTTTGGGTGGCGGCAATGCCATGGGCGAATTGCAGGACAAAGTATTTCGTGCGACACCGCTGGGCAATGTGGCTAAAGATATCCGTTTGGATTGGGATGAGGATGTGGTGTTAAGGCTCAATGGTCGCCGGATCATTGAGGCGGAGTGTGATCCGAATCCCGATTGTGATGCAGCCACCCCGGCTAAGGTAGTCTCTTCGATCAAAGATGAGATCGAAGCTATTCCACTGCCGGCTGGTTATGCCATGCGTTGGGTCGGTGAAGGCGAAGTCCAGGGCGAAGCGATCGGTAACCTGATGCGTTTTGTTCCGCTTACGGTCTTTTTGATTTTGGCCATTTTGCTGTTGCTGTTCAACAGTTGGCGTAAAGTAATCCTAATTCTGCTCTGTTTCCCGTTTGTCTTCTGTGGAATTACGCCTTCGTTGTTGTTGAGCGGCCAACCCATGACCTTTATGGCCATTATCGGTATTCTGGGATTGATCGGTATGATGGTCAAGAATGCCATTGTGCTGGTCGATGAGATCAACCGCTTGCAGACCGAAGAGAAAAAACATCCCTATACGGCCGTTATTGAAGCGACGGTTTCTCGTGTTCGACCGGTGTTGATGGCCTCTCTGACTACGATTGTCGGTATGTTGCCCTTAGTGACGGATCCGATGTACAGTTCGATGGCCATTACCATCATGGGAGGATTGACTGTCGGTACCATTATTACTCTCATTTTGTTACCGCTTTTCTATACGGCGATGTTCCGTATTCGGAAACCTGCTAACGCATAAAAAGGAAAAACGATGAATGTAAAACGAATTATATGGATGGGTTGTGTCGGAGTGCTGGGTCTGACCGGCGTTGAGGCACAACCACGGCTTACGCTCACGTTATCGGAGTGTAGGAGTATGGCTTTGTCGCACAGCGAGGATTTACAGCAGGCGGACAACAAGTTGCAGCAGGCAGCACTTGATCGTAAAATTGCCACGACAAACTATTTGCCGAAATTTGCCGGTTCGGCAACGGGAGCCTATATGGTTCCGGATTTTGATATGATGGGTTCGGAGCTGCGTATGCGGGGGATGTATATGGCCGGGATTACGTTGACCCAGCCAATCTATACCGGTGGTAAGATCAATACAGGGAAGAAATTGGCGCAGATCGGAGAGGATGTGGCTGAGGAGCAATGTCGCATGACCCGTATGGATGTGTTGGTTGAGGCCGATAATGCCTATTGGACCTATATTGCTGTTGGTCGCAAAGTGCGGATGTTGGAGCGTTATTGTGCGCAGATGGATACTTTGTACCGCCAGGTTCAGACTGCGCTTGCAGCCGGTATGGCGACAGATAATGATCTGTTGCGGATCGAGGCAAAACGCAGCAATATCCGTTATCAGTTACAGAAAGGAGTAAATGGCGCCGATCTTTGTCGGTTGTCTTTGTGTCGAATCATAGGTGTGTCGTCTGAAACTCAGATAGAACCGGCAGATACAGCTATTGTGGTGTCAGAATCGGGAAATTTGACCACAGATATTGCAGATCGTCCGGAGTTGAATTTGTTGAAGAGTCAGATTGCTGTGAATGAACAGCAGATTCGCATGACTCGGGCAGACATGTTGCCAACGGTTGGATTGACCGCAGGCTATACCTATTTTGGCAATGTGAAGCTCAATAGTATCGTTGATGCCGGGGGAGGGATGATGGTCCCTTACTCTCAAGAGTTTCGTGATGGCATTGGGGTGGCGATGTTGGCGGTGCAGATCCCTATTTTCCATTGGGGTGAAGGTCGTAAGAAGGTCCGCAAAGCGCAGTTTGAATTGCAAAATGCGCAGCTTGAGTTGCAGAAAAACAGTCGTTTGATATCGTTGGAGGTTCAGCAGGCTGTTCGCAACTTTCAGGATAGCTATCTGTTAATTCGGACGGCTGAAGACGGGCTGCGTGAGGCAGAAGAGAACCTGCGGGTGATGCGTAATCGTTATGCCGTTTCGATGTCTCCACTTACGGATTTGTTGGATGCACAGTCCCAATGGCAGGAGGCCGAGAGTAATCTGATCGAAGCTCAGGCTCAATACAAAATCTATGAAACCGAGTATCTGCGGGCAATCGGACGTTTAGAGTAGTCTTTTAGATACGTTAATCGTCATCACGATCGGTTATCTCTGATACATATATTCGGCAAGGGTAGCAATGGCAGTTTACCTTTGCCGAATTTTTATTGATCATGTGGAAGTGATAGCGGTCTATGATTGTTTTGATGAGATATCCAAAGAGTAAACCGACTGACAATAGGATTGACATATCACGATATGTAGGCTTGCAGAAATATTTTGTATCTTCATGGATCTTTTGTATGCCTAAACCAATAACCTGATGAAACGATCTGACCTACTCAAGCGATTATATTTGACCGGGGTTGGAATATTGCTGGCAACTGCCGGGATAGCCCAAACTCACAATACCTATACCAATCCGTTGCGTACCGCTGATGGCAAGATGATTCGTGTTGCCGATCCGTTTGTGTTTCGGTATGACAGTCTCTACTACATGACAGGAACGACCCGTCAGAACAGCGGCTTTGATTGTTACTCGTCACCCGATTTGGTCCATTGGACCTTCTTAGGTGAGGCCTACACAAAACCCGAAGGCCATCCCGGAATCGGTGGCTTTTGGGCTCCGGAGGTGTTTGTGTATCGGGGGAAATTTTACATGACATACAGCTCCTACAATCCGAAAACCCGGATTATGCTGACCTCTTTGGCTGTCGCGGATAGCCCCGAGGGACCGTATCGAGATTTGTATTCTCCCTGGTTCGATTTCGGTTATTCGGCTATCGATTGCCATATTTTTCAAGACGATGATCCGGACGGGTCGTTGTATCTCTTTTTCAGTCGCAATACCTCCCGACCCGGCATTGCGATCGGTCAAAACTATGTTGTGCGATTGAAGGATGATCTTTCCGGCACGATGGGAGCTCCGGAGATAGTCGTTGAGGCGGATCAGCCCTGGGAGATGGTCGATTGGGAGTCAAACCGGGCCAACAAAGGGGCCTTTGTTTTCAAATACAACGGCAAATATTACATGACCTATTCGGCAAACAATACGGGTTATGAATATTACGGTGTCGGTTACGCCACGGCAGATCACCCCATGGGGCCATGGACGAAGGCTGAGGAGAATCCTATTTTGGCGACTGATTTAAGTCGGGGAGTTTCGTCCCTGGGACACAATTCCATTGTGTTTTCACCGGACAGCACGGAGCGATTTATTATTTATCACCGTCATGCAGATCCTGAGGGAGCGCGTCCATCGTTTGATCGGGTGGTTTGTATTGACCGGCTGGTTATAGACTCGGTCGGTCGTTTACGAGTCGTAGGACCAACATCTACACCACAACCTATGCCTTCAGGTGTACATTGATGCCCTATTTCTTTAATCCTAAAGGCTGCCGTTTGAGATGGAGATGGATAACGTGCAGGTCTATTATTGTTGAGGAAGACGAGATGGATGTTGCGGTAATGATGATTTGGGCAGTGTCTTGTTGTAGTATTAATAGCGCTCTATTGCCAGTCTTAGAAATGTAGTCTGTAAAGGATTCAATAGAATGCACGGATTGTTAAATGCGCAATGCGAGGTACTCGCTATGCAGTTTCAGCAATAGCTATCTGTGGTAGATAAGATCATTGTCATCACGAAAGTTTTTTGTGCCCTTTTTCTAAGAAGCTATACACGCTAAACATACATTCAATTTGAAAGTAATCAATAAAAATCCGGTCTGTTAAACCGGATTTTTTATTAATGCCATTATTTGGCATAGGCATCCGATACATTTGTATTATCAAATTGAGTGGAATATGGATGCTAAGAACCCAATCGAACCATTTGCAGGAGAGGAGAAGGGAGCAGGCTCTCTTTCCCTGATCAAACATTTGGAATGCATCGTCGATGCAACACAAGGGAAAAAATTGTCGCGCGAGAGCCTTCAGGCTTGCGACTCTCATCTGTCTGCTGTAGCCGATCTGCTTTCACTTACGCGGGATCAGGCCTTGTTGTTAGCTGTATTTACGGATCAGTGTGATGATCAGTCTATTCGACTTTGTGATCTTGCACGCCACTTTGATTGTCACAATATCAATATTTTGTGCTATGCAGAGGCTCTTGATGGACTGGTCGCAAGAGGATATATCCGCAAAAGAGAGATTAATCGCAGATTGGAAGGGTATCGTATGCCGGGTGATGTGGTTCAGGCACTCAAGAAGAATCAGCCTTATACTCCGCCGAAATTTCAGAATCTGACCATTCAACAGCTGTTTGATCAGTTTAATGTTTTGTTTAACGATGCCAAGGAAGATGAGTTGACGTATAATGACCTGTGTAGTTGTATATCTGAGTTGTTAGCTGATAATCGTCATCTGTTATTTACGAAGAAAATATTTGGGTATAAGGATTTCGATGAAGATGAGATCACTTTATTGGCATTCTTTTGTCATAAGTTGGTGAATGAAGAGGATAACGCCATTTTGTTTTATGATATAGAAAATTTGTATGATTCTAATTTTCAGTATAATGCAGTTAAGCGAAGGTTAAAAAATGGGACGCATGCCTTATTGGTCAATCATCTCATAGAGCCCAAGAAAGATAATAATCTGCTGGCTCGTGATTGTTATTGTTTAACAGAGACAGCTTGCAAAGAGTTGTTGTCGGAACTCAATCTGACGGTACAGGAAAAGGTGGTTCCTCGAAATATTATTCTGGCCAAGGAGATTGCAGAAAAATCGCTTTTTTACAATTCGCGGGAGAAGGGTCAGATCGATCAGTTAGTCTCTTTGCTGGATATTGACAACTTTACGAAAGTTCAGAAACGGTTGGTCAAGAATGGAATGCGTAAAGGTTTCGCCTGTCTGTTTTACGGCTCCCCCGGTACGGGGAAAACGGAGACGGTGTATCAGGTTGCACGTCAGACGGGGCGTGACATCATGTATGTGAATGTATCGGAGATTAAGAGTATGTGGGTCGGAGAGAGTGAAAAGAATATTCAAGCTCTGTTCGATCGCTATCGGGATCTTTTGCAACAGACCGAACATGCTCCGATTTTGCTGTTCAACGAGGCGGATGCCGTAATTGGTATTCGGCAGGAGGGGGCACAGCGTGCGGTGGATAAGATGGAAAACTCTATACAAAACATTATCTTGCAGGAGATGGAGAAGTTGGAGGGCATTATGATAGCCACTACGAACTTGACGCAGAATCTTGATCCGGCTTTCGAACGCAGATTCCTGTTTAAAATTGAGTTTGAGAAGCCGAATCTCGAGGCCAAAAGAGCTATATGGCACTCCATGATCCCGAGTCTGTCGGAGACCGATGCGACGATCTTGGCCAAGAGTTATGATTTCAGTGGAGGACAGATTGAAAACATTGCTCGTAAAGGGATCATCGATCATATTATTCGCGGTCGGCGGTCCACGTTGTCAATGCTCCACGACTACTGTAAACATGAATTGATTCATACCAAAAATATACAGCGGCAGCCTATAGGTTTTCGCAGATAAAATCGAGTGATTATGAAGAACAGAAAATCATCAAAAGATAATATGTCGAATCTGTTTAACCGTTATGTATGGTTGGTGGATACGATATATCGCAGAGGTCGTATTACATTCGAGGAGATCAATGAACGGTGGATGCGTTCCCAGTTGAACGAAACGGGAGATGAAATTCCTTTGCGCACCTTTCACAATCATCGTAAAGCTATCGAGCAGATGTTCGACATCAATATTGAGTGTGATAAACGTGACGGGTACGTCTATTATATCGAAAACTCCGAGGATATGGAGCGTGGCGGAGTCCGTTCGTGGTTATTGAACACGTTTGCCGTGAACAATCTGATCAACGAGAGCCACAAGATTAAAGAGCGCATTCAGTTTGAGCACATCCCTTCCGGCCAACACTATTTGACCCCGATTATCGAGGCGATGCGGGACAATAAGGAGCTTTGTATGACCTACCATCCTTATTGGAATGAACCGTTTACGACGACCCTGCAACCCTATTTTGTCAAGGTGTTCAAACAGCGTTGGTATGTAATTGGTTTGAATAATTATGTGGGTCAGGTGCGGATTTACGCTTTGGATCGGATAGAGGCATTGGAGGTTACGGAAAAGACTTTTAAGATGCCTAAGGATTTTGTTCCAGAAGCCTATTTTACGAACTGCTATGGTATCGATCATCACGATGATCCGCAGCGTGTTGTATTGAAGATGAGTTCGTATCAGGCCAAGTTTATCCGGGCGCTGCCGTTACACCATACGCAGCGGGAGGAGGTTACGACAGAGGAGTATTCCATTTTTTCGTATTATTTGTGTCCTCATACCTATGACTTCAAGCAGGCAATTCTTATGCTGATGGCGGAGGCAGAGGTGTTGGAACCGCAATCTCTGCGCAATAAGATAGCGGATATAGTCCATGCTATAGACAAAAAATACTGGCAAATCATAGAAAATACATGTCGTGTGTAATGATTGGGGACCAATCTAATCTGAATCAATTAGTATGATGCATTGTTGTATATGTAGCTTGTCGTTATAGGAGGAAATATTTTTATAAATCATATTTTCCTTTTAAGTAAAAAGAAAAAGCTTCTAAGTTGCAAAATAGCATACCTCAGAAGCTTTTGTGAGGTCTGAAGCGGACTCGAACCGCTGTAGCAGCTTTTGCAGAGCTGTGCCTAACCGCTCGGCCATCAGACCCTATCGAACGGATTGCAAATATACGCCTTTTTTTTGAATTCACAAATTTCTTGTTGGCAACTCTGCTACGAATCGGTCTGTTACGTTTGATCTTGCATAATTATCATTTCATTTACAGAGGATGGCTGTAATGGAATGGGTAAAAAAATAGATGGAGTGCAGATACATGGGGTATTTAATGATGTGATGATCCTCAGCGAGATAGCAAATATATATGAGGTGTGTTCTTCAAGTGGGGAGAGCTTAAATTCATGGGATTTTGTTATCTTTACTGATAGTCGGTAAAGATTCTTAGTCTCTCCTTAATAAATTTATATGACAATCGATGATTTGGCTCTGACGTTTCATCCGGAGTTGGGGTGTAAAACGGCAATTCATTTGCTGGACTGTTTCGGTTCAGTAGAGGCAATTTATGCCGCTACTACCGATGAGTTGATCGATCGGGCCAAGTTGAAAGCCTCTTTAGCCCAGAGCTTGGCTCGGCGCGAGTGCCATCGAGCAGCCGAGCAGGAGCTGAATTTCTGTACACGAAACAACATTCAACCGATAGCAGTTGGAGACGCGGAATATCCTGTTCATTTGTTGGAGTGTCCGGATTATCCTCACGTCTTGTATGTTAAAGGTGATATCGATTTTAATTGCGGACATTGGTTGTCAATGGTTGGCACTCGAAAAGCAACGCCTTATGGAGATAAGGTGTGTGATCGATTAATTGGAGAGTTGGCAGCTATATTCCCGGATTTGGTAGTGGTGAGTGGATTGGCTTATGGCATTGATGTGGCTGCTCATCGAGCTGCCTTGCGTCATGGAGTGCGAACTGTTGCAGTGTTGGGGCATCCGCTGACGCATATTTACCCACGTGTTCATGTTGAGACGGCTCGAGAAATTGTGAGATCAGGCGGAGCTTTGGTGAGTGAATATCCTTCTACTGCGCATCCAGATCGGGCTGGTTTCATTCAGCGCAATCGACTGATTGCAGGTCTGAGTGATGGAACGGTGATTGTTGAATCGGCGGCTCGAGGAGGTTCGTTGGTAACGGCCGATATGGCTTCAGGTTATAACCGTGAGGTGATGGCTGTTCCTGGACGGATTGGGGATCGCAATGCTGAGGGGACCAATCGTTTGATCCGGTCTTTGAAGGCACAGATTGTCTGTTGTGGATTAGATGTTGCGGAGAGTCTTGCCTGGGAGATGGACGAGGTGCAGATATCACTGAATCGACCGATGGAGGAAATGGAAGGACAAACAAAGGGTAGTAGTTGGCCGGCTGCCAATCCAATAAATCCTTTTGGAACAGAGGCGGTATTAAAGCAAAATGTGAGGTCACAATCAAACAAGCAAAATACAAGTGGATCTTCATCCCAGAAAACCGATGAAGACACTACTTGGACCCCGGCTGTTTCTGAAGCAGCTATTGCGTTGTGGCGGCAGATGGGTGATGATGCGGTGGAGTTGGAAGAGTTGAGCAATCGTATCGGAGTGTCGGTCGTACAATTACCGGTATTGTTGCTTGAGTTGGAGTTGGCTGGTTGTATTCGTATGTTACCGGGTAACCGATGCATGAAATTGTAATTAACAAAACCCCATGAGAGGACACTGCATCTTCAATAAAGGTGTTTGTTGTGGTTTGTTTGCAAGTGTTTTTCACCCTATTTTTGCTTTGGAATTCAGCTGGCATGATCGTTTGATCATTGGATGAAGAATCATCTGGACATGTTGTGTCGTATGATGTGTGACCTTACGATGTTGCATGCCCCGTTATGAGGTATGTTTAAGATGTCGATATGGAAGTGGAAAGCTGAAGGATCTACCCTGATAGAATAGACAAGAGTGATGGCTTTGAGATTGATTGATACCCATTCGCATATTTATGATACACAGTTTGATGAGGATCGTGATGATGTAGTGAGTCGAGCGCGTCAAGCAGGTCTTCAGCGGTTGTATTTGCCGGCTATTGATGAGGAGTCGTATGAGGCGATGTTTGCTTTGGTGCGGCAATATCCGGAACTGTGTCGGCCGATGATGGGACTGCATCCTACATCAGTGAATGACAATCCCGGTTGGAGAGAGGCTCTTGACCAGGTGGCCTGTTATTTGGCAACTCCACCCGAGGGTATTCGATTTTATGGAGTGGGGGAGGTCGGACTCGATTTTTACTGGAGCCGTGATTGGAAAGATGAACAGGTAGAGGCACTTCGGTTTCAAATTGAGTTGGCTTTGCAGTATGATTTGCCGTTAGTGGTGCATACCCGTGATGCTTGGGATGAGATGTGTATGTTGATGCAGAAGTATGCAGGACGTGGGTTACGCGGGATTATGCACAGTTTTTGTGGTTCCGTGGATCATTATAAGGCGTTAAAGGGTTCGGGTGATTTCCTATTTGGTATTGGAGGGCCTGTTACCTACAAACGTTCGACCTTGCCCGACACGTTGCGGGAGATTCCGTTGGCAGAACTGGTCTTGGAGACCGATTCGCCCTATTTGCCGCCGGTCCCCTATCGAGGGAAACGGAATGAGAGCGCATACGTTGAATTGGTTGCTCTTAAATTGGCGGAACTGTATGGTGTTACACCGGAAGAGGTAGCTGAAACAACGACCCGAAATGCTTTGAGGATGTTCGAGGAGGATTTGGAGTAGGGCTGGATGTGGCCACGGTGTGTATGGTGTTGTGAGGCTGTGTTGAAAGATGGAGAGAAAAACGACATGAAGATGGAAATAGAGAAAAAATCATCCGTGCTGTTGATCTATACGGGCGGTACGATCGGTATGAAGCCTGACCCCGAAACGGGGGTGTTGGCGCCATTCGACTTCAATACCATCTATGAAGAGTTCCCTTATTTGGGCAAATTGGGGGTTGAGTTGCAGATTATCAACCTTGATCCGATTGATTCGTCTAATGTGACCCCCGAGTTGTGGTGTGAGCTGGCCCGTCTGATTAGGGATCATTACGACACATACGATGGGTTTGTCGTATTGCACGGTACGGATACGATGTCCTATTCAGCTTCGGCACTCAGTTTTATGCTGGAGAATCTGGTCAAACCGGTGATTTTTACGGGGAGCCAGATTCCGATAGGTGTTTTACGAACGGATGGTCGTGAAAACTTGATCACTGCCGTTGAGATTGCGGCGGCTTATGAAAATGGCCGGGCGGTCGTGCCGGAGGTGTGCATCTGTTTTCAGAATAAGCTGTTCCGTGCCAATCGTACGACCAAACACAGTGCCGAATTGCTCAATGCCTTCCGGTCGGATAACTATCCGATCTTGGCAGAGGTAGGGGTGAATATTCATTATAATCGGTCGTTTATACGTCAGGTATCCGCTGATTCAGGACCTTTGCGAATTGTCGAACATCTCGATACGCGATTGGCCGTGATTCGTCTTTTCCCGGGAATGGGGGCCGACACCTTCCGGTGTATGCTTTCGCTTCCGGGATTGCGAGGGGTGATTCTGGAGACTTATGGATCGGGCAATGCGCCGACTGCCGAATGGTTTATTGATGCGGTTGCCGATGCTGTTGCGCGAGGTCTGGTGGTGCTGAATGTGACGCAATGTCCGGGTGGCAGCGTATCGGAGATTTACGAGACGGGGAAGCGTCTCGGGCAAACCGGTGTGGTCAGTGGCCGCGATATTACGACCGAGAGTGCAGTGACCAAGATGATGGTCGTTTTGGGGGCTTCGGATGATCCGGCAGAGGTTCGACGACAATTAGCGGCCGATCGTTGCGGTGAGATGACGGTTTAGTGGAGGGTGAAATTTGAGTTCCGATTTTTAGGAACAAAAATAATTTCGTATCTTGCAGCGCTTTCTGAATAAGGAAGATTTGATCAATTGGGTTACAGTGAAGATGGATTGTCCTCTTGCATTGCGATTCAATATCAATAAAAGAGTGATTCGGAGAAATGACCGAGTGGCTTAAGGTGCGCGCCTGGAAAGTGCGTATACCCCAAAAGGGTATCGTGGGTTCGAATCCCGCTTTCTCCGCCAATGGTGTTAGGAACTTAGGTGTAAATAAACAAGAGGAGCTGATCTTCAGCTCCTCTTGTTTATTTGTAGGGTTTATGTGTCTTCAAATCCTTTCCCACCCACGTCATTAAATGGTTCAGGTCGTTCCTTCTTGGATTGATTATCACACGAACAGGGCCTTTGATCTGCTGCCACTGTTGTAAGATTCCGGTTACTTATTGATCAATTTAATGATCAATCGGATGAAGATGGTGAACAGCAAGGTCGCTCCACCGACTACAGTCCACAATGGGGACAGGCTCCAGGTAAATTCGATTACACGATTGCGTAGCAGGTTGATGGTGACGAATGTGAGGACCAGGAAGAAGAATCCGATATATTCGCGTCGGAGTACTTGCATCAGGGAGAATTTATCGCGAGATCGAATCCAGAGTTTTCGATTGGGAATCAGGGCATTTGTGTAGCTGGCCCAGAGCGAATACCGATCGCCGAAACGTTTGGCAAGCTCCTCCTCTTCGCACAGCAGAATTTGGTATGTGAAGAGGGTGTACAGTAGGATAGCTCCGATGATGAACCAACTTACGCCGACGTATAAAATGATGCCGTACCAGGCTAACAGATTTCCCAAAGCGATGGGATGCCGGACGATGGAGTACATGCCTTGGGTAATCAGTTCGGTACTTTTAACGCCGCTGGTGACCTCATCTTCAGTTTTACGAGGGAGGTATCCGACTGTCATGGCGCGTATGGCTACTCCTGTCAGGGAGATGATTGCGCACAGCAAGGTAAAGAAGAAGCTGTCGGGAATGATATTGAACGGTCTGGCGATAAGCAGGGCCAATATTGCGGCAGGGTATAGCAGCAGAGGAAGCCAGTGACGATTGTCGTAAAGGCGTCTGCGGAACGCTGCGGACTGTTCGGAGAGAATCATACTTGTTGGATTTTATGTGAGTGTTTCTCCGTTATTTTTCGGTAGATGTGAAATGACAGGAGTCCTAACAGGATTCCCAGCAGGGTCCCGAAAAGGATATCCATTGGGAAGTGCATGCCTGCATAGATGCGGCTATAGCTGACGAGTATAGCCCAAAAGATGATTGCGCCGGAGAACCATTTGGAGCGGAATAGGCGTAAGGAGAAGAGGGCTATTGTGAAGCTGATGGCAGCATGGGCAGATACAGTGCCGTAAAGGCCTCCTCGATAGTCGTGCAGGATATGTACGAATTCTTTGATTTCGGGGGTGTGCGATGGGCGAAATTTGGGCGTGAAATGTTTGAAAAAGTTACAGATTTGGTCTGCTGCGATCACAGCGATGCCCAAACATAGGATCATCCAGAGCAGGTTTCGAGTTCCGATTTTTCGCCAGGCGAAGTAGATAATCAAGATATATAGGGGGACCCAAGTCAAGCGGGCGGTGACGATATAGAAAAATTCATCCCACCCCGGACCCCAACTACCGTTGAGGGCCAGCAGTCCTTGTTGATCGATATGCAGAATCTCTTGCCACATGGTTTTCGGAACGAATAGTCCGGACAAATGCGGTTCAAAAATAGCAAATAATTCGATAACAGGAAAAATGTCAGGAGGTTTTGCCTGCTTTGAGGGATATGCCTTTTAGCATATTAGCAACAACTCGGGGGAGGCGAAATGAGTTCTGTGCGATCCGTATCGGATATTTCGGTGTCGGTTGTGCGATTGAAAATACGGCTTGCCACATTTGGAGGTGACAAGCCGTACAGCGTTTTATTGAATGGGGGTTATATCAAATGGGATTATTTGATATGGATAACATAATTGGCTTTACGTGGTTTTGCCGCTGGCAGCGGTGCTGCTGCGTATCCCAAAACGCAGTGGCCTATTCCTTCGTAGTCACCTTCGATCCCCCATTTTTTGAGCAAGGCTTTCCCTTCGGGTGAGTTGAACACCTCTTTGGCCCGGTGAATCCAGCAACTGCCGAGTCCGACGGAGTAGGCGGCATTCATCAGGTTGCCCATGACGAGTGAACCGTCATAGAGATATGTCGGGTAGGTGCGGTCAGCGAGGACAACCAAAACAACGGGAGCTCCATAAAAAGGATCGTATGAACAGCCCATGACTTGGGCATTGAGGCTTGAGAGCAGATCGCGGGTAGCTTTGTCGGTGACAGCAACGATAATGGGGGATTGAGCTCCACGACCGGTTGGGGCATAGATTCCGGCTTTGATGACGGTATCGATCAACTCTTGAGAAGGCATTTCGGCGGTATAGCCGCGTACACTGCGGCGCTCTTCGAGTGCTTTGAGAACTTCGTTGGTCATATTGTTGTGTGTTGATGGTTGTTGAATAGGGTTGTTTGTGGAGGAGATGAAAAGGCATGCGTTTTTCATGCAGTTTTGTCCCCCTGTTTGAGCAAAAATAGTAAAATATGTGGGTCGATGTTTTGGAAAATAGCAAAGGTGATGGGCGATCTTTCCTCAATCCATCTCTTCTCTGCTGAGCCTATTACCCGGATTCTTGTGGTCAGCTTCTTCCCTTTCCTTTCAGTAGTTGGTTGTGTCTCTCGACGAAGGAGGATTTCTTCCGATCTTCTCATTGTCAAGTCCGTGGATCTGTGTGACTTTATCGATCCCAAACCGATACAATACGTGGAGACACAAAGCTATTTCCGCTCCTCAGCTGGTACGAAGGGCTGAGGCGGGAATGAGTTGGATAGCCTCCTGACAGAGCGACTGTTTTAGAACTGGAAGTAAATAAATGGTTGGATTTCGGACGATTTGATCAGCATGACACCCCAAATCAGCAAAGCCAGTACGATAGCTTTGACAGGCAGCGGGGATTTGGTAACGGTTTGTTGTGCCCACAGTTCGCTTTGTGCCGGAAGGAGATGCAGCAGATAGCCGATCGCCATCAGGGCCATGACTGGGGCATATCCCGAGACAACCTGAGGAATCAGTTCTGGTTTGAAGTCCGTAAAGATTTGTGAGAGCATATTGCGGACGGTTTGCATATCGGTAGCACGGAACATGATCCAGCCGAAGCAGACGACGTGGAAGGTGATCACGATACCGATGCAACGTCTCCAGAGGGGCATGTCGGCTCCTTGCGCTTTGAACCCTGGGACATGGGCCATAAACCATTTGTGCACGGCCAGGGAGATCCCGTGCCAAGCTCCCCACAGAACGAATCGCCATGCGGCGCCGTGCCAAAGCCCTCCGAGCAGCATGGTGATAATCAGGTTGACGTAGGTTCTTACGCGGCCTTTGCGGTTTCCTCCGAGCGAGATGTAGAGGTAGTCTTTCAACCAGCTGGAGAGGGAGATGTGCCAGCGGCGCCAGAATTCGGTGATGGTTGCCGATTTATAGGGAGAGTCGAAGTTTTTGTTGAAGTGGAATCCGAGCAGCAGAGCGATACCGATGGCCATATCGGAGTAGCCGGAGAAGTCGCAATAGATCTGCAGGGCGTAGCCGTAGAGTCCCATCAGGTTTTCGAAACCGCTATATAAGAGGGGATCGTCGAAGACCCGATCGACGAAGTTGAGGCTGATATAGTCGGAGATGATGGCCTTTTTGAAGAGTCCGGAGATGATCAGAAAGACACCGGTTCCGAACATTTCGCGGGTTACGCGCAGTGGGTTTTGGTGAATTTGCGGGATAAAATCGCGAGCACGCACGATCGGTCCGGCCACCAACTGGGGGAAGAATGACAGGTAAAAGAGATAGTCGATCCATTTCCGGAGGGGTTCGATACGGCGGCGATAAATATCGGCGGTATAGCTGATGGATTGGAAGACGAAGAAAGAGATTCCCACTGGCAGGAATATATTTTGGAAGTCGAGCCAGTGGCGTCCGCTCAGCCCGTTGATAATTTCGATAAAGAAGTTGGTGTATTTGAAATAGACGAGCAGGCCGATGTCGAGGATGACGCTAAGTGCGAGCAGGCTACGGCGGGCCGATCGTTTTTCGCAGCGGGCGATTCCCTTGCCGATCAGGAAGTCGGAAATGGAGACGGCGACCAGCAGCAGGAAGAAGAATCCGCTGGTTTTGTAATAGAAATAGAGGGAGAAGAGCGAGACATAGATGACGCGCAGCAGCACGGCCCGTCGCATGAATTGGTAGAAGAAGGTAAAACCCAAAAACAAGAACAGGAACAGTCCGCTGCTGAAAATCAGCGGAGCCTTAGGGTCATACTGCAGCAGGTGCAGCGCTTTGTCTATGATATCACTCAGTTCGTTCATAATCTGTATACATGATCAAGCTTCGCGGAGTTACTGTTGCTTCTGAGGAGTTGAGACAACCTCATCGAGTGGAATTTGCGGGAGCTTTTCTATCAAATGGGTATTGGGGGCGATGGCGGAGTTCCCGCTAAAGCCTTTGTAATCGTTATAGGCCCGAATCAGAGCATCACAAAGCAGTTCGCCCTGCAATCGATAACCTTCGTGGGTCAGATGAATACGGTCGGAGTTGGCCAGGCCGGCTTCATACCAGCGGGCAATGGCTCCTTCGCTGCCAGCCACGGTAAAGAAGTCCCATACCGGCAGTTGGTATTTGGCTGCGATTCGCAGGATTTGGTCGCGTACTTTACGCGAATTGGGATTCGGTTGTCGAACTGAACGTCCTCGAACACGTACGGTTTGGCTGCATTCGATCGGTGTAGTCAACAGTAGCGGTTGACTTGGGAAATATTGACGGATCAGTCCGACCAGTTTGTCGATTTGTGAACCGACATATTCGGCGTTGAAGTTGCGGCCGTATGAGTCATTGGTTCCCAATGAAATTACAATCAGATCGGGCAACAGAGCGGTAGCTTGTCGGATGATCTGAGGATTACGGTTCATGGCTGTAAAGGTGTTGCCGTTGATTCCCATACTGTGGTACAGAATGCCGGGCTGACCGTTTTCGAGCGAGAAGCCGTAATAGATCTGGTGGTTATAGTGCGGGTCGGTAATCGGACCCTGCAACGTAACCGAGCTGACACTTTGGTTGAGGGGAATGTAAGTGCTTTCCGGGGTGTCACTGAGGGGACACTGCATGTCGTCGGTCAGTTCGGCTGGAGCTTGTAACAGTGGGGCCAGACTGTCGTGAAAAGCGCGGATCCGGTCGAATGCGGACTCTTTGTCGGTAATGGTGAAGGAGACGGTATTGTCGCTTCCGATCAGTGCCATTCCGGAGAGGCCGGGCTCCTCCTCAGGGTGAAGTTGGGTGCAGCGGGAGACCTCCCAACTGTTGGGTGAGGAGATGGTATAGTCGGCCGATTGGTTGGTGCCTGAGAGCCTTAACGGCACGATCAAACCTCGTCCTGCATTTCCGAAGATAGGTTGCAATCGTGTACGTACCTGATTGGGATAAGTTCCTGCCTGTACATGCGAATCTCCCAATTGAAAGATGGTTACAGGCAGATTCCCCTCTTTTTGTTCCAGTGCGGTTAATTTCAGAAAAAAGCTGTCGAGAGCCTTGACGTGTCCTGAAATTCGGTTGGCGTCCAATTTGACAATCCCGGGCATATGTACCTCTTCGACCTCAAACTTGAAGTCGGTCAGCGGCAGTGATTCGGGTTGCGTCTTGATCCCTTGTCGTAGCCCGCTTGTCAGCAGGATCGCTGCTAACGGTAATATGATGATCGGGCCGTATTTCATGATTCGGTCGTTTGGATACCGTCCGTTTGTGGCTCGGGACGAGGTGTGCGACTTTGCTCTTTGTTATCGTTGTTAAGGGGGTTGGCCGGTTGGCTTGCTGCGCCTTGATTTGCTTTCTCCCGGTGGGCATGAGATCGTGACTCTGTTGCTGTCGCAGAGAGTGTGTCTTTGTGTTTGTGTCCTGCGCGATTTCCGGAGGATTTATGCCCTTTGTTTTGGAGATGTAACGTGTCACCCTCTATCGATTGGATGGCTGAGGTGTCCAGATCAATCGATGGATTTTTAATGAGTGTATCGACCGTTGTGTCGTGTGCTGACGTTTCAGCAATGGACTCCTCTTCACCTTCAAGGAATTCTCTCCGAGGTGTTGGAGCTGTTTGAGTTTGATCGGATTCTTCATGAGGAAGGATCAGATTGTCGTGTTGCCATCCCTCCTCACTGGGGAAGGGTTCATATTCCGATTCGAGATCATGCAGGAAAGACACGGGTTGATCTTCGGAATCAGAGACATTGGCATCTGCATTTTCAATAAGAGCAGCGGTCAGTTCTTTGGCAATATATTTACCGCCCGGGAAACGAATGTGCGTATGGTCTTGTGAAGCCCATTTCTTTTCGACAAAGGCGACCATACTGTTTTCGCCGCCCATGGCTTCAAAAGTGTTCCAAAATGCGACGCCGGTCGCCTCGGCTGCCTTGCGTTGAGCCTTGATCATCCCGTGTACGGAAGGCATCGTGATGAACTGTCCATTTTGCATTTTGCTTCGGTCGCCTACACCCATTACCAGAATGCTGGCACCCGGGAAACATTGCTGTGTATACCGGATAATATGTGCGAGTGTTTTTGCGTAGGAGTTGTAGGAGTGTACCTCTGCGGTCATGACGTTGAGGCCATACTGGAGAACCACCAGGTCATATCCTCGCATCTTGTTGATCTGTTGATTGACGAAACTGTTGGTTTCGAACAGGGCCATACCGCTGTTGCCTCGGATAGAGTAGTTGTCCACGCTTACTCCGCCCCTTCCTTCCAGAACGATTCCGTATCCGGTGAATCCTTGTGTGTGGGTCAGCGTGACTTTAATACTGTGAATCGGAGCTTTGATGACAATCTGTTGGATGTGGTCGCTTGATTCCGGGGTGAAAATGCGGCTGACCGAATCATTGACCACAACGTTAATACGGGTGTTGTTTCGGTTGATAAAGATCAAACGGGCCGCATCAGCTTGGTTCAGATGTTTACGGAAGGTGACACCCTCCAGTCGTGTAGTAGCCCCTTCGTTCGGAACGCAAACCATGCCGGAGACAAAGAAACTTTTCTTGTACTCGGCTGGAATCTCTGCTTTGTTGCGGATATTGTATATATTCCAGTTGGAGTAGTTATGCAGGACAGAGGCCCGGAATTTGGACATCGGTGTAGCGAAAGGAACAAATCCGACACCTCGACCTCCTCGGAGATCTTGCAGTTGTTCACGCAAATCGGCGGTAAAAATATCTCCTTCAATAAATGAGTCACCCAAAACAGCGATCCGCACAGGGTGCCCGTTTTTTTTGTTGAGAGCCTCATTGATCCGTTCCATAGCCTCATCGCTGAAACATTCGATAGCAACGTTGGCTTTGTGCGTTTGGAGGGGAGATGACAACAACAAATTATTCTGTTCATCCTCCTCTTGTGACGTAGAGATTTGCCACTCTTCTGAGGCCAGATCCGGCAGGTTGAGGGTGTCGTAATTGGCATTACGGGTTGCCGAATCGATCACTTTCATGGCGGCAGCCTCGTTGAGGAAGGTCGAGTCGAAGTAGGGATCGGCCTCCAACAATTCGGGATCCTCCTCTTGTTGGATCAGATCTGAGATGATGTTGGTGCGTTTGATGGTTACGCCGCCCACTTTAAACCGGGGCAGAAATGACAGCCCGATCAGCACAGCTACGACGAGCAGTGTGATCAAAGGGGCATATGAGGTATAATCCCGCTGTGAGGACATGGTCTTTTTTCGGCTAAAAATCGCTGCGAAGTTAGTCATTTGCACCGATATGCGGTTGTATTTCCGGTAAAAAACTGCAAAACGGTGTATAAAACAAGGTCGGAAGAGTCGAAATGTTTATAAAAACAGAACAGCTCCTGTTTTGAGGAGCTGTCTGAAAGGGAATTAAGATGTTGTGTCTATTGATCTACCGGTCTTTCATGGGAACAAATGGACGCTCTTCGGCAACATTTTTGTATGCCGGGCGGATAATACGCTTGCTGTCGAAGTTGAGCTCTTCGATACGGTGAGCGGTCCAACCGGTGATACGGCTCATGGCAAACAGCGGGGTAAAGACTTGTCCGGGCAGTCCGATCATATCGTATACAAACCCTGAGTAGAAGTCCACGTTTGCGCAGACCCGTTTGTTCACTTTGTTTCCTTTGAAGTTCATGAAGTTTTCAATCGCACGTTCCTCGAGCAGTTCGAGGAATGCGAATTCATCTTCGCGCTCTTTCTCTTTGGCCAGATCACGTGCCATCTCTTTGAGCAGCAGGGCGCGCGGGTCAGAAATGGTGTAAACGGCATGTCCGATGCCATAGATCAAACCAGAGTGGTCATAGGCCTCTTTGCGGAGCATCCGGTTCAGGTAGTCGTCGATCTCCTCGACACTGTCCCAGTGGCGGATGTTCTCTTTGAGGTGTTTGAACATCTGCATAACTGCGAGGTTTGCGCCACCATGCAGCGGGCCTTTAAGAGAGCCGATTGCAGCTGCAATCGAAGAGTAGGTGTCGGTTCCCGATGAGCTGGTAACACGTACGGTAAAGGTTGAGTTGTTACCACCACCGTGTTCAGCGTGCAGGATCAGTGCGCGGTCGAGCGTGCGGGCCTCCAGATCGGTGAATTCGCCTTTGAGCATGTAGAGGAAGTTTTCGGCGAATGAGTATTCGTCTTTGGGGTGACGGATGTGGAGGGTCTTTCCGTGGCTGTGGCGCATGATGTTGTATGCGTAGGCGATGATGGTCGGGAATTTGGCGATCAGATCGATCGACTGGCGCATCAGGTTGTCGCGTGAGGTGTCATCCGGATTCTCATCGAAGGTGTACATCTCCAATACGCTGCGGGCCAGAATGTTCATGACGTTTGAACCCTCAAGGTCGAGGATGTTCATTTTGGTCTTTTGGCCCAGCGGCATGAAGGCATGAATCAGGGCCTGGAAGGTCTCGAGTTCTTCACGGTTGGGCAGGTATCCTGACAGCAGCAGGAAAGCGGCCTCTTCGAATCCGAAGCGTTTTTCGGCATGGATACCTTTTACGAGATCATTGACGTCAATACCACGATAGAGCAGACGGCCTGGGATGGCTTTGAGGCCACCTTCGGGCAGGCGCTCATAGCCGACTACGTCACCGATTTTGGTTAGGCCGACCAATACACCCGAGTGGTCTTCGTTGCGCAAACCGCGTTTGACGTTATATTTGGTGAAGAGTTCGTTGTCGATGTGGCTGGTGCTCTTGATTGATTCAGAGAGCTTGTAGATGATGTACTCTTTTTTCATGATCCCTGTTATGTTTGTGTTTGATATCTGGTTTCGCCGCATTCGGATGGTGTCACCTGATCCGGATTGGGCGGCAGGGGAGCCTCTTCCGGTAGTCGGGGAGGCTGAAACGTATCGGGTGTAGAAGTGAGAAGCAATCTTACTACGCCCTTGTCAGCATGTTTGAGGTCCATTTTCAGAACCTGAAGGGCCAAGATAATGAAAAAATAGGATAAATTTAAACAAATCGTTAAAGTTTCCTACTTTTTGGCTGGGCAGTAATGGACGGTTGACGGTTTCTATAATGGCCTTATTGTGTATTGTGGAGACCGTTGGAGTTTCAATATGAGCCTCATATCGAAACTCCAAATGGCCTCTGTAGATCTATCCGAGCTCTTTCTGTTGAAAGGTGTTTACAATAGCTTTCTAAAGCTAATTGAATCTATCGGCTCGTGAGATCTCGAATCGTTCAACCTTTATTTACTCTCCCTTTTAACGTAGTGCCCTTGAAGGCAGAGACTTTTCTTGAATACCGATGACCTGCAGTAACGCCGGAATCCGGTTGTGGAATTAAAGTCTCTTGAGCAGCTCTTCTCCGAATTCGGATGTAGAGAGTGCAGTACCTTGCGGCATAAATCGGGCCAAATCACCGGTTGCACGTCCTGCCTCGAAGGAGTTTTCCATAGCGGCGGTGATCAGAGTTGCCGCTTCGTTCCAGCCGAGGTATTCGAGCATCATGACAGCCGAAAGAAGCAATGACGACGGGTTAACCACGTTTTTGCCGGCAATATTAGGCGCTGTGCCGTGTGTGGCTTCGAAGATGGCGTGTCCGGTGCGGTAGTTGATGTTGGCACCGGGTGCGATACCGATACCACCCACCATGGCTGCCAGTTGGTCGGAAATGTAGTCACCGTTGAGGTTCAGGGTGGCGATGACCGAATACTCTTCGGGGATCAGCAGCGTATTCTGCAGGAAGGCGTCCGCAATCACATCTTTAACGATCACCTTGCCGGCCTGTTTAGCTGCTTGCATGGCCTGATCTGCAGCTGCGGCTCCCTGCTCTTTTTTGATGGCGTCGTATTGGCGTGTGGTGAAGGTTTTATCGGCAAATTCGGTCTCGGCCAGGTCATATCCCCAATTTTTAAAGCCGCCTTCGGTAAATTTCATGATGTTGCCTTTGTGTACGAGGGTAACCGATGGCAGATGGCGGGCGATGGCATATTCGAGAGCGGAACGCACCAATCGTTGCGAACCTTCGCGTGAAACGGGTTTTACACCAAATGAGGAACTTTGCGGGAAACGCACCTTTTTTACTCCCATCTCTTCGGTAAGGAAGCGGAGGAATTTTTCGGCTTCGGGAGTTCCGGTCATCCACTCGATACCGGCATAGATATCTTCAGTGTTTTCGCGGAAGATGTGCATATCGACCTTTTGGGGCTCTTTTACGGGAGAGACCACACCCCGGAACCAGCGTACGGGACGCAGGCAGACATAGAGGTCGAGTTCCTGACGCAGAGCGACGTTCAACGAACGGATACCGCCTCCGACTGGGGTTGTCAGCGGGCCTTTGATTCCGACACGATAGTCGCGGAAGGCCTGCATGGTCTCGTCGGGCAGCCAGGTGCCGGTCTGTTCGAAGGCTTTACCTCCGGCCAGGACCTCTTTCCAAAGGATTCGTCGTCGTCCGTTGTATGCTTTTTCGATAGCGGCGTTAACCACCTTTTGGGTAGCGGCCGTGATTTCGGGACCTACTCCGTCTCCTTCGATAAAGGGGATCTCTACTTCGTTGGGCACCAGCAGTGCACCGGCTTCGTTGATCGTAATTTTACTCATTTTTTTGTTTATATGGTTGTTTGTGTTGATTCTTTATTGACTTTCTGAGGGGCTCCTCCTTGTCTCATCAAATTATCAGATCGCATCGGGTTCCCATTTGAAAGTGAAGGGATAGTCGATAACGAGCGGACAGGAGTCGATTTGGCTCCCGCAACAAGTATTGGCTTATGACCAAACAATGTTTAAGGAATGGAATCGGTTTAGAAATATTTTACGGGGTGCTGTTCGATAGCACTCAGCAAATTGTTGGCCAGCGAACTGGCCCCGATTCGGAATCGGTCCGGATTCAACCACTCTTGGCCGAGGATCTCTTCGACAATACTGTAATATAGAACGGCGTTTTCAGCGGTTGAGATACCTCCTGCCGCTTTGAAACCCACTTTTTTGCCGGTTTTTTCAGCGAATTGGCGAATGGCAAGGCACATGACCACAGCGGCTTCCGGTGTTGCGGCAATACCGTTTTTGCCGGTCGATGTTTTGATAAAATCCGCTCCGGCTTCCATGGCGATCATGGAGGCGCGATGGATTAATTCGGGTTTGGCGAGGGTGCCTGTTTCGAGAATTACCTTCAGTACAGCATCTTCGCCCACTTCGGCACGTAAAGTTTCGATCTCATTGCCCATCAGGTCATATTCGCCGTCAAGCATCTCTCCGATACTGATTACGATATCGATTTCATCGGCACCGTTTTCGATAGCCATGGCGGTTTCGAGCATTTTCACCTCTAAGTAGGTTTGTGAGGAGGGAAATCCTCCTGCTACGCTGGTGATGGCCAATTTGGAATCTCCGGCAGCCAGTCCAACCGTTTCCACGAATACGGGCCATACACACACCGAAGCTACGCTCCCGGCTTTGGGGAACATGCGGGGCAGGTCGATGGCTTTTTTTGTGAATTCGGTGATTGAACGGCGTGAATCGGTAGCTCCCAATGAGGTGAGGTCGATGCAGTTGAAGCATCGTCGATAGACCTCTTCGCGGCAGTTGGTTTGGCTCAACAACCGTATGTTGTCGAGCAGCGCATTCACCTGATCCTCGCTGGGGGCGGGACCAAAATCGCGAAGGGTGGGAGCATATTCCATAGCTATCGGGATTTGTGCGGATTTGTTGTATAGCTACAAAGATAGCAATTTTGCGGATAAATGTGACAGGAGCGCCCCGAAGAGCGCTCCTCATTGTATTTTTATGTGGCCAACCAGGTTATATGGAATACTCTATTGATTAAAATACCAATGAAATACCGGCATTGACCTGACGTACTTGCGGGCCAGCTCCTTTACGCCACAGCGGGGAGTGATAATAGGTCAGGTTGAATCCGATGTGTGAGTAACCGAAGTTGAGCGTATAGCCATAATGGAAGTTGCGCAACCCGAAGCTGCTGTGATCTTTGGCAGTTCCGCCAATGATGGAACTTTTCCCTTGTATTTTGGTATGGGCTCCGATACGCAGACCACCGATGACACCGCCGTTAATGAAGAAATTGTGATTGCGACCGGTTTGGAACTCGATCAATATCGGAATGTTCATGTATGCGGTAAAGAGTTTGGACTTGGTTAGGTTGACTCCTTGGGCAAGATATTGTTCATCGACGGTGGTAACGCCGTTTTCGTATTTCAGGGCGATATCCTGGTCGAAACGGAAGTTGTTCAGTTCGAATCCCAGTCCGGTTAGCAAGCGGAAGGACTGGTTGCCGACGAGAATAAAATCGACAGGGTTGAGGGTTACGCCGATTGATTTGACACTTTGAGTCATTCGTTCAGCACCGGCCGGAAGCGAGAAATTCCCCAAATTGGTAACCATGCCACTGTAATGAATGCCGATACCGGCCCAACGTCCGTCTCTCCAGAGTACACGCCGGGTTTGTTCTTTCCCTTCGGGTTTTTTGAAAAGGCTGATACGGATTTTGGCTCTCTTTTTTTGTGGTTCAGGTTGTTCAATATTGCTTGACTCAGTCTCTTTTGGAGGCTTGTTGCCGATTGCAAAAGGGGTGTTGACAGCAGCATCAGAGCGCATGTTTTCGAAAAAATCGGATTGAACAGGAGAGTCCAATGTCGCTGATAACCCCATATCCAGAGATTCGGTAACGCTTGATGCTGCGGTTTGGTGAGCAGGCAGATCACGATCGATCAAGCAAGGCTGTTCGATCGATGAATCGGAACGCTCTTGCTGGATAGGGGATGTGTGTTTCATATCGGGCCTGTCCATTTGCTGGGCCATGGAGGTGCAGATGGAAGCCATCATCAGCAAAGTCAGGATCAGGGGCTGTTTCATGTTGGTTCTGTCGGTTGTATCTCTTTATGAGAAGAGATGGGGTCTTGATGATTATTTGGTCGGTTCTGAATGGGGCTACGTTTGTAACGATTCCCCAAGCTGTATCACGGTATCGGCTCTGCCGTTTTGTTGTATCAAATTTTGCGGTGAATCGATTTCACTAAGTGTGCGCTGCGTTGGGTTTCAGTCGCTTTTGTAAAGTAATTCAATTACTGTCAATCTCTCTTCCGATATGGATAAACGAGGCGATAGTAATACCCTCCTCTTCGCTGGTACGATAATGAGAAATCGGACTTACATCGTTGATGGTCGAAAGCAGTGTTTCAACCGAGGATCGTATATCATTGCTTTCGCTGTTATCGCGGTCATGAGTGGAGGCCGCTTTACGATTGGCAGCGATTCGTTGTGCTACAATGGATCGCGTCTCTGTCCGCTGTGAAGGTTGGATAGCCACTTGTTCTAAATTTACCTGAGGGGCAGAGGCGTACAACTGTACTGGCGTTGACAATGAATTCAGAATTTGTCTTTGCTCCGATTGTTGTATGTAATTTTCAGCCGGTTGAATGGTACTGTTCTGGTCTGGATGCATGACCGATAACTCGACTGCCGGTTGAGAAATTTTGTTGGCCTGGTTTTGTGTCGCTCTGTTCAGGCTGGGGGCATTGAAGATTGGGGTTTGGGTTGCCAATTCATCCTGGATGGCCGGTTCAGCAAGCGTAGCATTGACTTCGGCTTCTTGTTCCGTCGTTTCGGTCATACGATCAGCCAGAGCTTCGGCACCTTCAGGGTAGGCTGCAGTGGCCTCGGCGGCCATTTGGTCTGTCCCTTTTCCGGGTCGGTTGGGATTGAACAGAAACATTCCTCCAAACAGCACAGCGGCGGCGGCAGCTCCCGACATCATGGCTCCGAATCGTTGCAATCGGTCCTGACGGCGAGCTAAACGAATCTCTCGGCCGCGCAGCAACTGTTTTTTATCGGGGAATGTCACCTCGGAGGGAGGAAGTACCGGCATTGCGTCGCACAGGGAGGTGATTTGTGCTGCAATGGCTGGATGACTTGCTAAAAAAGCGTTAAACTCTTGACGTCGGGTGGCGTCGAGAGTTCCTTCGATGTAATCCATCGCCCACTGTTCGTAATTCTGTTCGTCGATCATTTGTATAATCGTTATGCTTTGTATTACAATAGGTTCTCCATTGATCCAAGCTGTTGCTTGAGGGCTACGCGCGCGCGAAATATGTAAACTTTCACTTGAGCAATACTCAGTGAGGTCATTTCGGCCATTTCCTGATACGAGTATCCTTCGTAATCCCGGAGCAGGATCAGAGTCCGTTGAATTTCGGGCAGTTGATCCAGATAGCGTTGGACGGTTTCTGCGATTCCGCTGTATGTATGGCTTTTGTCATCGGGGCGGATGCGGAGAGGTTCGTCGCCGGTGTATCGTTTTTTGTAGCGTGCCTGGTCGATAATCAGCCGGTAGGCGATTGTGAACAGGTATGACTTTTCTTTACCGTCGAGGACAGCCTCACGGTTTTCCCAGAGTCTGAGAAAACTCTCCTGAACAATATCTTTTGCCAACTCTTCATCGCGTAAAGATTTGAGAGCAAAACGATAGAGGTTATCGGATAGCGTATGTACACATTTGTCGTACTCCGCGACGGTCATTGATCCTCAAAGTTAACGTTACAACGGTGACAGCTTCACAAAGTTACAGTATTCACATATTTTTTTGTGGAGCCTGTTATTTTTTGCATCTGAGGGCATCTCAGATGACATATTCGATCTCTTTGAAAAGAAAGGTTCGCAGTTGTCCGGTATTGGCGATTCGGACTTCGAGATCGCCTCCTGGAAGAATTCCGGTAATTGTACCGATAAAATGTTCTCCGGTACGTCCATCGATGAAGGTATGCTCTTCGTTGAGTCGGTAGAGTCTGTTCAGGTAGTCGGTATCGATTTGGGAGGCGTTTTTGTTTGAAGTCTCCTCTTCTGCCAGCATCCGATATCGGTTGGCCAGGTGTTGGTAAAATCGGATGAACATTTCGGCCCGATCGAACGTGTGACCGGCTTCACGAGAGAGTGAAGTTGGATTGGGTAATGTCGGGTCGAAGTCGGTTTGGTTGACATTCAGTCCGATACCGATCACGGAACGACACAGATAGGCTCCTGAGAGGTCGTTTTCGATGAGAATGCCGGTTACTTTCCGATTGCCGATATAGATATCGTTTGGCCACTTGATCGATGGAGTAAGGCCAGTATCGGCGATGGTATCTGCCACGGCCAGTGCTGCAGTTTTGGAGATGCGGAATTGACGCTCGGCCAGTAGAAAATCGGGTTGCAGGACAACAGAAAAGGTCAGGTTTTGTCCAGGAAGACTACTCCATGAGTTTCCCCGTTGACCTCTGCCGGCAGATTGGGTTTCGGCAATGATGACATCTCCTGCCCCATAACATTTTTGAGCAGCCCGGTTATTGGTTGAATCGATTTGGTCGAGCAGTTCTATTTGGATTTCGTTTTGGCGGGCGAATTCGGTTAGTTTTTCTTTCAGTTCCAGCATTGGATTCATGGTTTGCTGAGTAGAGTGTTTGTTTGGTTGGGTAATTTTCGCAAACTATTGCGATAAATGATGATTTTACAAAGATAAAACTGAAGCGAATAAAGTTGCTTCGCAGTTCTTTATGATGGTATTTTATCTGTTGATTAAACGGAGATTGTTTGGAATAGATTGTTACAATCGAAGCATTTTGATTAGTTTATGTTGTAATATATGTTATGCCCTACAGTTTTAATCTGTTGACTTTTATATTGTTATATTCACTCCAGGTCGCTGTTCATGCTTTGCTTAAAGCAAAAAAATGCTTAGCACGTGAAAGAAAATTAATTGTAATCTGCATAAACCCTTATACAAACGAAATGGTTGTGGTCTCTTCGGCAATTTGCAGTGCATTGCCCGTCAGTTGAGCGATGCAATTAGCCAACTCAATAAAAATCAAGATAGTTGGCTGAGTAATCTCAGAGTGATTGTTGGGAATTAAATAGGTTGTTTCGAGTTCGGTTTTGATTTGTATCCACTGTTTTCCCAATTTATCCAATCGCGTTTTTTGCAGGTCAATGGTTTCGGGCGGGATTTGGGTTGTGACTGTCAGTTGTGAACGAGTGAGATCGTAACTTTCGTCGATAATGGCGAACAGCTCCTCTAAAATTTTACGCATGGGTTGGGTAAACCAGAGCCTGTCTTGCTTTTTGAGTTGAATCAGGCGCAGGGCCGTTTTGCACAGATCGGTAACAGTCTGTTGACGGATAATGAGCCGATTCATGCATTGCCATGTGAGGTGACCTTTGGGGCTGAGTTCATGTTGTGCAAGTTGGGTCAATTGCCGGTCCAGCAGGCGATTTTCATTTTCCCGATTGTTAATCTGGAGGGATATCTCTGCAGCGAGTGCACTTGCAGTATCGACGTTGTTCTCCTTAAAATAGGTTTTGAGGGATTGGAGCAATTCTTTGTCCCGACGGATCGATTGTGCAAAATTGTAGGTTGTTTGTAAAAGTCCGAGTTCTCCGGCAGGAGTGGGAATATCTGTATCTGGTTTGTTCCCGGATGTTTTGCTTCTATTTGGGATTAGCTGTTCCAAAAGTTTTGCAGCCTGGGGAATGAACCCTGCCAGCAGTATAGTGGTAATCAGATTGAGTAAGGTGTGAAACAGGGCCAATGCCATGGCAGTTGAGGGTGTCCCTGTAATTAGAGGAGAGTTTTCTCCGCACAAGATGATGATTTGGTTTATACCTTGTGTAATGGGGGAGAGTAAAGGCAGCGCCCATAAAACGGAAACCAGATTGAACAACAGATGGGCCAGTGCGACTCGTTTACCTGCGGCATTGGTCATGATCGCTGCGATATTGGCGGTGGCAGTGGTTCCGAGATTGTCACCCAGAATCAGGGCCATGGCATTTTCGAGGGAGATGGCCCCCGAGCTGCAGAGAACGATTGCTAGAGCTGTAGTTGCGCTGGAGGATTGGAGGATTATGGTCATGATGGTTCCTGCCAGGAAGAAAAGCAGGGGGCTCCAAAAGCCATAGTTGTCGAGTTGAGCAAGTTGTTTTTCGACGGGGGCTTGAGTCATTAGATGACCGGTTGCTTCACGTAGCAGATGGAGTGCTAAAAGGATGAGTGCCAGTCCGATCAGTGTGGATCCGAGGTTGCGAAGCCGATTTCGTTTGGCCAGTAGTAGGGGGAAGGATACTGCAATCAGCGGCGTAGCCAATAGGCTGAAATCCAGTTGGATGCCAAATAGTGCTACGAGCCAGGCAGTTGCAGTGGTGCCGATATTGGCACCCATGATCATGCCGATGGCTTGACCGAGGTTTAAAAGGCCGGCGTGGGTTAGTCCGACAATCATGACGGTCATGGCGCTGGATGACTGTATGATGGCGGTTGTGGTTGTTGCCAGGAGGATTCCACGCAGGGGTGAGCCAGCGACTCGGTTTAATTGGGAGTAGAGCCTTTGTCCCGAGGCACGCTGTAGGGTATCGCTCATCATCTTCATGCCGAAGAGGAAGAGGCCTACGGCGCCTAACAGCATCATGATATGTAGTGCGATTTCCATGAACCGGGGACAAAACAGGTCATCGTTTGGGCCAAAAATAACAAAATAACCCCAAAACTCTTTTTTCTTAAATGGGACGATGGGGAAATGTAAAGTCGAACCGGCTAAAATAGTAGTAGATAATTTATAGTAGGAATAATGTTAGGTTGGTTTTGAATTGGATGGTTTGTGAGTCCTGTTAGGAGCCCTTTATGTATGATAACGAGGTAAATAATACTCAATTCTGGTAAAATAGTTGGGGCCTGGATGGGTGGATAGTAGAGGCAACGTTCAGGCTGTTTACCTCAACTGTTAATTTTAAGTAAAATTATAAAGGTGATATGAATGGTGAATGAGGTTGGGATACTATGTTGTCATTCATTGCGCAATGTTTACCGCTCTTTCGTAAACCTCTCTTCCCCAAATTTTCAGATACTATTTTACGGAGTTTCTTTTTTTGTTTGCTCAGACCCCACGTTTTGCTTTAATACCTTTTGTATTATCTCTCTGTTTGATCGCTTTGCAGTTGTGGTTTAGTTTTCGTTTTTGTGCTGTTATACACTGCTGTTCCTCTCACGTATAATTCTCTTTTGCCTTCTTCTGTGAAACTCTATTTGAAAGAAATAGGCAAAGCAACTTGATCTTAAAAATAAAAGAGAGAATAAAACGAAAAACGGGCATCTCCTCATTGATTGTAGGAGACGCCCGTTTATGTGTGATGAGAAAACGATCAGACTTCGATATTGTAGGTACGGAGCGCGTCGTTCAAAGTGGTTTTCGCATCGGTTGAGGCTTTGCGTTTTCCGATAATCAGCGCGCACGGTACGCCATATTCGCCTGCCGGGAATTTTTTAGGCATGGTGCCGGGGATCACGACAGAACGTTCGGGTACCTCACCATGATAAATGACAGGTTCTGGACCGGTAACATCGACGATCTTGGTAGAACCGGTGATGGTGACGCCAGCGCCGAGGACAGCCTCTTTATGTACATGTACGCCTTCGACTACGATACAGCGGCTGCCGATGAAACAGCCGTCTTCGATGATGACAGGTGCACCTTGGATCGGTTCGAGTACGCCGCCGATCCCGACACCGCCACTGAGGTGCACGTTTTTGCCGATTTGGGCGCAGGAGCCTACGGTTGCCCAGGTATCGACGAGGGTTCCGCTATCGACATAGGCACCGATATTGACGTAGCTGGGCATCAGGATTGCACCCGGTGCGATGTAGGCGCCATAGCGAGCTACGGCAGGGGGAACGACACGGATGCCGAGGCGGTCATAGCCAGTTTTCAGGGGAATTTTATCGTTGTATTCCATCGGACCGGCTTCGGTGGTCTCGATGTGTTGGATCGGGAAATAGAGTACGATGGCCTTTTTGACCCATTCGTTGAGTTTCCATGATCCGTCCTGCTGCGGTTCGCAGACGCGCAGTTTACCTTCATCGACGAGGCTGATAATTTTGCGGATAGCGAGTTTAGCCTGGTCGGTGCGGATGTGGTCGTGGTTTTCCCAAACCAGTTCCACCTCTTTTCTCAGATCTTCGTACATAATTTTGGGATTTTCGGCAGTTCAACGGGATCTCTGCCGTAAGACAAATATATTAACTTTCTGTGAATATTTATATCTTTGTTGAGGCAGGGAGTGTTCCAACTGTTCACAAATTCAGCCTGAAAGATGAAAAAACAGTATTTAGCCGTTGTTTTGCCGGTATTGGCATTGACATTGGCGGCATGTCAGAATCGGATGAAAAAGATTGAAGTGAAAGCTTATCCAGTAGCGCGGATGGATTCCACGGTGGATGATTATTTTGGCACGCAGGTAGCCGATCCGTATCGATGGATGGAGGATGACAATTCGGATGAGACCGCTGCATGGGTGAAGGCCGAGAATGCGGTTACGCAGGATTATTTGTCGCAGATTCCTTATCGGGATCAGGTTCGGGAGCGTCTTACGGAGTTGTGGAATTTCCCGAAATACGGGGTGCCACAAAAGATAGGTGACTATTATTTCTTTTTCGAGAACGATGGTTTGCGCAATCAGAGCATTTTGTATCGACAGAAGGGTTTGGATGGAACACCTGAGGTTTTCTTGGATCCCAATACGTTGAGTGATCAGGGTACGGTTGCTTTGGTCGATCTGTCGTTTTCGAAGGATGACCGATATTTGGCGTATGCGGCAGCAGCTTCGGGTTCGGACTGGGTCGAGATTCGCGTGATGGAGACCGCAACGGGCCGGACGTTACCTGATGTGATCCGTTGGGTGAAGTTCTCGGGAGCGACTTGGAGTGGCGACGGTTTTTATTATAGTGCATACGATGAACCCGATCCGAAAAAGGTGTTGTCGGGCCAGAACCGTGATCAGAAGATCTATTATCATAAATTGGGCACGAAACAGACCGAAGATAAATTGGTATACAGCGATTCAGCGCATCCGTTGCGTTATCTGTCGGCTTCGGTAAGCCGTGACGGGAAGCTGCTTTTTGTCACCTCAACCGAAGGGACCAGCGGTACCGAGATCCTTTACCAGAAGATTGAGACCCCGGGTGTTGTCCGTACTTCAGCTCCGAATAATGGCTTCCAGGTGCTGTTCCCAGGATTTGCTTATGATTATACGTTGGTGTCGGGACGTGACGGCAAGGCCATCTTCTATACGAATGACCACGCCTTGAATGGTCAGCTGTTGCAGGTCGATTTTACCGGGACGAAGCCGGTGATTGCAACGTTGGTACCGGAGGGCGACTGCCTGATGGAGGGCGCTGTGACGGCCGGCGAGAATCTGATGGTCTTCTGGCTGGATAAGGCGCAGAGTCGGGTTAGCCAGTATTCGATGACCGGCGAGAAGATTCGTGACGTAGAGTTGCCTGGTATCGGAGCAGTGGGCGGCATGCAGGCAGAGCGTTCGGCAACGGAAACCTTTTATTCTTATTCGAGTTTCACGATGCCGACACAAATCTACCGTTATGATTTGGCCAAAGGCACTTCGGAGTTATTTAAGTCTCCGGAGGTGAAATTCGATCCCGATCAGTTTGTTACGGAGCAGGTGTTCTATCCGAGCAAAGATGGTACGCAGGTGTCGATGTTTCTGGTGCATCGTAAGGATATTAAGTTGGATGGTTCCAATCCGGTTTATCTGTATGGTTACGGCGGATTCAACATCAATATTACGCCGGGCTTTTCACCGGAGAATATTTTGTTGATGGAGCAGGGCGGTGTGTATGCACAGGCCAATTTGCGCGGTGGCGGTGAATATGGTGAGGAGTGGCATAAGGCCGGTATGCTTGCCAATAAACAGAACGTGTTCGATGACTTTATCGCAGCGGGAGAGTATCTGATTCGTGAAGGATACACCTCGAAAGATAAATTGGCAATTGCTGGCGGATCGAATGGAGGTTTGTTGGTAGGTGCCTGCATGACGCAGCGTCCTGATCTGTTTGCTGTGGCTTTACCGGCAGTAGGTGTTATGGATATGCTGCGGTATCAATATTTCACATGCGGATGGGGTTGGGCTGTTGAGTATGGTCGCAGCGACAATGCGGATCAGTTCCCGTATTTGTATGCTTACTCGCCGTTACACAACATCCGTAAGGGGACATGCTATCCGGCCACAATGATTACTACGGCAGATCATGATGACCGGGTGGTTCCGGCTCACTCATTCAAATTTGCGGCGACGATGCAGGCGGCCCAGGCGTGTGATCAGCCGATCCTGATCCGTATTGAGACCGATGCGGGGCATGGTGCGGGTAAACCCACCTCAAAGAGAATTGATGAGGATACGGATGTTTTCTCGTTCATGTTCTGGAATACGGGTATTCGTAAATTCAAGACCCGTTAATAAAGAGTCAAACTCGCGAAAGCGAGGTTAGAGAGGTAGGATTCAAAATGACCCGCAGCGAGAGAAGATTGCAGATCGCGTGCGAGTTTGATGAGATGCTGTATATTAATTGGAGTTCATACTTTTTGCTATCGCATTAGTTGTTTGAGGCAGAAGGTAAAAATGAAGATAATCCATAAAAGGCAACGGCAGTGTACAATATAACTACACTGCCGTTGCCTTTTTGATTGCCTTTGATTGAAGGGAATAACCGTTGACCTATCCTTTACTTTCCCTTCTTTTATTCTACGTAGATTCTCCCTATGTTTCCATTTTGGGGTAGTCCGCACTTAGCTTTGTTTCCCGTTTAAGCGGATGGTTTGTCTTAAACGGTTCCTTTTCTCTATGGTGTCCTCTCAAATAAAAGACAGGAAAGGTGTGCCGATTATTTGTACCGTACATTGATCAATTGATCACCACCGAATTGATTGACTTGTCGCTTCATTGAATCGATTACCTGACCATCCCGGAGGACACGCAGGGTTAATTTCAATGGAGGTGAATCCGATACACGATCCGATTCGGGCAAGCCCCTAGGAACAACATATAGGCAGATAGCAGCCTCGGTTGTCGGCTTAGGAGTGCAGACGCTTAGTTTTTTACCGGATTTATGGCTGGTGTCGTTGTTAGTGCTGACGACTCCGCACGCGTTTCCTTCAGCATCATAGGAGTATAAGTGGAGGTGAACGTTCATCTGTCGCCAGATGCGTTCGTCTCCTTCAGCTTCGAGAGTGAAGATATGCTCAGCCATGCTGTCGATGTTTTAAGGTTTATTGTCTAATATATACGATTGTGTGCTTATTCTTGTTTCACCTGCGATTTGAGTATGGCCATGCCTTATTGATTTTGTTTGGCTGTCCGGTTGAAAAAATCGCGGAAAAAAAGCAGGTGAAATTCGATGGCGTGTCTCCAGTATTCGTGAGTGTGACGTCCGGGCCGGATGATGAATTCATGAGGAACGTTGCGATAGAGCAACTCTTCATGGAGACGCATGTTTACGTTGTAGAAATAGTCCTCGGTACCACAGTCGATGAATATGGCCAGTTGTCCGGCTTGTAATTCCGATGAGGGATCGACCGAGGGTAGTCCTGCCACTTCACGACTGCGATCATTGAACGGTACGGCTCTCCAAAGTTGTCCCATGACGGAGTACTCTTCCCAGCGTAGTGGGTTTTCCTGGTATGGCCCGATTCGTTTTTCAATGTCCCAGTTTTTTGGGAAGGGGAGCAATGCGACGCCTCCGCTCATTGAGCCGCAGGCCCCGAAAATGTTTGAATGCCTCAGCGCAAGATAGAGTGCGCCATGCCCGCCCATGCTGTATCCGGTGATAGCCCGCCCTTCGCGAGAGGGACGGGTCTGGTATAGACTGTCAATGGCTGCAATCAGCTCTTGTGCTATGTAAGTCTCGTAACGCATTGTCGAATCGATGGGGCTGTCCCAATACCAGCTGCTGAATCCGCCGTCCGGGCAGACGATGATCTCACCCATGCGTGATGCAGCTTCCGGCAGGTCGGGTTGAGTTTTGTTGATCCAGGTGTCATAGCGTCCTCGGAAACCGTGCAGCAGATAGACGACTGGCCAATCTTGTGGCGTGTTTGGATCGTATTCTGTAGGGAGAATCACCACATTTTTGATCGGTTTTTGCATTGACTGGCTCCAAATTGTAACGGTGTCGACCTGATGTGTTGCGGCCCGGGACGTAGATGCTTTTGGTGTGTTAGGTTTGCTGGCTGCAAATGCCGTGGCAGAGCAGAATGCTAAGATCATGCACTGCAGCACGAACAATCCGAGTCTATGCCTTATCCCTGTGAAAAAGTTGTTTGGATTAGATATAGGTGATAGTCGGGACTTGCCTAACCTCCAACTTGTTGAGTTGTCGTTTACAATTGAGAGCAGCTCCTTGTTCGGGCCCGTGTGTGATTGGTGATTAGCGGTCGTAGGCGTTTGATAATTCGTGATGGAGTGTTTTTTTGTGAGTGTGAGCATGGAGTAGACGGGTTAACGGGTTTGTAATAAGAAGTGTTTGGTTTTGTGCGGGTCAAAAGAATGGTGAATAAGAAGACTGTCGATCCAATATAAATACAAAAGCTGCCATTGGCAGCTTTTGTAATACCTGTATGTGTGTCAGGTTATTCGGGTTGAGCCTCTCTTTCGAAGTACTCGTGGAAAAAGAGCAGTTGGAAAGGAAGGGCGTAATGCCAGTATGAGTGGGTGTGCACACCGGGACGTGTGATGAAGGTGTGTGCAATGTTGTTGTGCTGCATGGCTTCATGCAACGCTACATTGACATCATAAAAGAAATCGTCGATTCCGCAGTCGATGATGATGGCGGGACGACCTTCAGCAGATTTCATCAACCAGTCGTTGCCACGGCCTCCCTGTACGTGTGGCTCAGGACGCAGACGATAGAGTTGGGTGATGACGGTGTGGTCGTTCCACACTTTGGGGTATTTAGAGTATTCGCCGAGCCACTGCTTCATATCCCACTGATCGGGGAAAGGACGAATATCGACGCCTCCGCTCATTGATCCGCAGGCTCCGAAAGTTTCTGGGTGACGGAATGCGAGCCACAATGCTCCATGTCCACCCATGCTGAATCCGGTGATTGCACGTCCGGTCCGGTCGGCAATGGTGCGGTAGTGTTCGTCTATGTATTTGACGAGCTCTTCAGCCACGAAGGTTTCATAACGATTTTTGGGATCGGCAGGACTGTCCCAATACCAGCTGTTTTTGCCTCCATCCGGGCAGACTGCGATGCACTCCATTTGAGAGACATCCTGAGGCAGTTCGGGACGGGTCTGATTTACATAGACTGCATAATTTCCGCCATGACCGTGGAGCAGATAGACTACCGGATATTTTTTATCCGGTGATTTGTCATAGCTGGCCGGGAGTACGACTACGGTTTTGATGGTTTTGTGCATGGAGGGACTCAGAATGGCTACTGTGTCCACAGTTTGGGCGAAGGCGCTGCTGGAGATAAACAGCAGTACCATCATGAAAAGGAAGTTTTTTTTCATTTGTTGTGGTCGGGTTTTATTGATTGTCAAATTTTTTCTGATTCCTTTAGAGAGGATCGTTAATTGTTGAATAATCAAGCAATTGAACGGATTTGTAGTATTTGCTGGCTGACGTAGTAATGGTATGTAAGATGTCAGTTTGGGCAAATCTACCTTCAAAAAAAATCGGTATTATCTCTATTTCTGGCCGAAATTTCCTTGGCAAAGATAAAATAAAACGGCGACTTTCCGCACCATTTTCCCGTTAGCTTTCGAACTTTCACATATTCAGAGTATAAAGGCTTGTTATGTGATTTGTTTATAGATTTGTATTTTTAATAAAAATAAATGATAAATAAAGGTGGTTTTTGTGGGGTGTTGGAGGGGTAAAATAGCGGATAATCAGCGAAAAAAGTTGGGAATGATTTGCAGAATCGGGAAAAAGCGGTATCTTTGCAGTCCATTTTGTACAAATGTAAGGGGATTTTATGCCCGAAAGTAAAGGATAAAGTTTAACGTAAAGGATTTAAAATGCCAACGATTCAACAGTTAGTACGGAAAGGAAGATTGACGCCTAGCTTTACCAGTAAGGCTCCGGCGTTGGATGCATGTCCGCAACGTCGTGGGGTATGTGTTCGTGTTTACACGACCACTCCGAAGAAGCCGAACTCAGCGATGCGTAAGGTAGCTCGTGTACGTCTGACCAACGGCAAAGAGGTGAATGCTTACATTCCAGGTGAGGGTCACAACCTTCAGGAGCACTCGATTGTGCTGGTGCGTGGAGGTCGTGTAAGGGACCTGCCGGGTGTACGTTATCACTTGGTTCGTGGAGCTTTGGACTCAGCAGGAGTTGACGGACGTCGTCAGCGTCGTTCTAAGTACGGAGCAAAACGCCCGAAAGAAGCGGCAAAGAAGTAAAGAGAGCAAATTAATTGAAATCCCAAAAGAGTTTTAAGAGTATTAAGCAATGAGAAAAGCGAAGCCTAAAAAGCGAATTCTACTTCCAGATCCCAAGTTCGGAGAAGTACTTGTGACGAGGTTTGTGAATAACCTTATGCTGGATGGTAAGAAGAGTATTGCCTATGCCATTTTCTATGATGCGATAGAGATCGTAGGTGAGAAGATGAAGGATGCAGACAAGGCTCCTCTCGAGATCTGGAAAAAAGCCTTGGAGAACATTACTCCGCAGGTAGAGGTTAAATCACGCCGTATTGGTGGTGCGACCTTCCAGGTGCCGACCGAGGTAAGACCCGAGCGCAAAGTTTCTTTGGCAATGAGAAACCTTATCCTTTACTCTCGCAAGCGCGCAGGGCACTCAATGGCCGAGAAGCTGGCCGCCGAGATCCAGGCAGCCTACAATGAGGAAGGTGCAGCCTTCAAACGTAAGGAAGAGATGCACCGTATGGCAGAGGCCAACAAAGCATTTGCACACTTTAGATTTTAATCGGTAGAGGAAAGAATATGGCGGCAAGAGATTTGAAATATACGAGGAATATCGGTATCATGGCTCACATCGATGCCGGTAAGACGACTACCTCAGAGCGTATCCTTTTCTATACCGGAAAGACGCACAAGATCGGAGAGGTTCACGAAGGTGCTGCTACCATGGACTGGATGGTTCAGGAGCAGGAGCGTGGTATCACCATCACTTCGGCAGCGACCACCGCATTTTGGCACTACAAAGGTCAGACTTATCAGATCAACATTATCGACACCCCGGGTCACGTTGACTTTACCGCTGAGGTAGAGCGTTCATTGCGTGTGTTGGACGGTGCGATTGCCACCTTCTGTGCAGTAGGTGGTGTTGAGCCTCAGTCTGAGACCGTATGGCGTCAAGCTGACAAATACAAGGTTCCCCGTATCGGTTACGTCAACAAGATGGACCGTACCGGTGCTGATTTCTTGGCTGTATGTGCACAGATCAAGGAGCGCCTCGGGGCAACTGCAATGCCGGTAGTTCTGCCGATCGGATCGGAGGACAAATTTGCCGGTTTGGTAGACCTTATATATAATAAGGCGATTATTTACGATGAATCTAAGAAAGGTGAGTTGGTGAACTACACCTACGAGGAGATTCCTGAGAACATGAAGGCTGAGGCAGCTGAGTGGCGTAACAAACTGATTGAGGAGGTTGCCGCTACTGACGAGGCTTTGATGGAGAAGTTCTTCGAGGATCCGGATTCGATCACTCCTGACGAGCTGATCGCAGCAATCCGTACTGCAACCATCAGCATGCAGATCGTTCCGATGCTTTGCGGTTCATCGTTCAAGAACAAAGGTGTTCAGCTGTTGCTGGACTATGTGATGGCATTCTTGCCATCTCCGCTGGATATCGAGGCTGTAGTCGGCACCGATCCCCGCACTGACGAGGAGACAAAACGTCATCCGACTGTAAATGATCCTTTCTGCGGTTTGGCCTTCAAGATTGCTACCGACCCGTTCGTAGGACGTTTGGCTTTCGTACGTGTTTACTCAGGTAAACTGGAGGCAGGTTCTTATGTACACAACAGCCGCAGTGGTAAGAAAGAGCGTATCAGCCGTCTGTATCAGATGCACGCCAACAAACAGAACCCGATGGAGGTTGTAGGTGCTGGTGATATCTGTGCAGCCGTAGGTTTCAAAGAGATTCGTACCGGTGATACCCTGTGCGATGAGAACAACCCGATCGTTCTGGAGTCTATCACCTTCCCTGAGCCGGTGATCGGTTTGGCAGTAGAGCCCAAAACTCAGAAAGATCTCGATAAACTGGGTATTGCTCTGGGTAAACTGGCTGAGGAAGACCCGACCTTCACCGTTAAGACTGATCCGGACAGTGGTCAGACCGTCATCAGCGGTATGGGTGAGCTTCACTTGGAGATCATCGTTGACCGTCTGAAACGTGAGTTCGGTGTAGAGATCAACCAGGGTGCACCTCAGGTTAACTACAAGGAGTCACTGAAGTCGAAGGTTCAGCACCGTGAGGTGTTCAAGAAACAGACTGGTGGTCGTGGTAAGTTCGCAGACATCATCTTCGAGATCGGTCCTGCTGATGAAGGTAAGATGGGTCTTCAGTTTGAGGATGTTGTTAAGGGTGGTAATATTCCTAAGGAGTATATGCCTGCAATCCAGAAAGGTTTTGAGTCTTCAATGACCAATGGCCCGATGGCAGGTTTCCCGCTCGACAGCATGAAGGTTACCGTGTTGGATGGTTCGTTCCACCCGGTTGACTCCGATGCCCTTTCATTTGAAATTTGTGCACGCAACGGTTTCCGTGAAGCCGCACGCAAAGCATCTCCCGTTATTTTGGAACCGATCATGTCGGTAGAGGTTGTTACCCCGGAAGAGAACATGGGTGACATCATCGGCGACCTGAACAAACGTCGTGGCCAGATCAACGGTATGGAGACCAAAGGTAACGCCCGTGTGGTAAGTGCTAAGGTGCCTCTGTCAGAGATGTTCGGTTATGTAACCGTATTGCGTACAATCTCATCAGGTCGTGCAACCTCTTCGATGGAGTTCTCACACTTCGACGAAGTACCTGCAAACTTGGCAAAAGAGATTGTCGAGAAATCAAATGGTAAAAAAGGATCGATAGAATAATCAAGAATTATGAGCCAGAAAATAAGAATCAAATTGAAAGCCTACGATCACAATCTGGTTGACAAGTCAGCAGAGAAGATCGTAAAGACCGTGAAAGGCACGGGAGCAGTTGTAAGCGGTCCTATTCCGCTGCCTACTCAGAAAAAGATCTTCACGGTGAACCGTTCGACCTTCGTAAACAAGAAGGCACGTGAACAGTTCGAGCTCTCAACCTGCAAACGTATTCTCGACATCTACAGCTCGACTCCCAAAACGATCGATGCGTTGATGAAACTCGAGTTGCCTAGCGGTGTAGAGGTTGAGATCAAAGTGTGATGAATCCCGGTACGGTACCGGATGCGATACAGAAGGTCATAGCCCTGCCGGGTTTACCGGCGGGGATATGGTTTCGAAGCAGAAGGCTGCCGTTACCGTTGAGAAGATCGGAATTTTCAACACAATATTTTAACAAAGGGCGAGGCTCGGGAAGGTTGCCCGGCGACGATCGGAAGCAATGGACGTTCCGAGTGGACGCGCTCTCAAATCATTAAACCAAAGACAAAAAATGTCAGGATTAATTGGAAAGAAAATCGGAATGACTTCTGTCTTCAATGCAGAGGGAAAGAACATTCCGTGCACGGTCATCGAGGCCGGTCCGTGTGTAGTTACGCAAGTGAAGACTGTAGAGAAGGATGGCTACTCAGCAGTTCAGATTGCCTATGACGACAAAGCGGAGAAAAACACAAACAAGTGCCTGTTGGGCCACTTCAAGAAAGCCGGAGTTACCCCCAAACGTCGTTTGGTAGAGTTCAAGAGCTTCGAAGGCGAATTGAATTTGGGTGATGTAATTACGGTAGATGTTTTCGAGGAGAATGACTGGGTCGATGTGACCGGGATTTCGAAAGGAAAAGGTTTCCAGGGTGTTGTAAAACGTCACGGCTTCGGTGGCGTAGGCGGTCAGACCCACGGTCAGCACAACCGTCAGCGTAAACCGGGTTCACTGGGAGCATCATCTTATCCTTCACGCGTATTCAAGGGTAAACGTCTTCCGGGTCAGACTGGAGGCGAGCAGGTAAAAGTTTTGAACCTGCGTATTCTGAAGAAGCTTCCGGAGAATAACCTTCTTTTGGTTAAGGGTTCCATTCCGGGTGCGAAAGGGTCGTACTTAATAATCGAAAACTAAGATGGAAGTAGCAATTTATAACATTTCAGGCGCAGAGACCGGCAAGAAAGCCACTCTGAACGATGCGATTTTCGGCATCGAGCCGAACAACCATGCGATCTATCTTGATGTGAAACAGTATCTGGCCAACAAACGTCAGGGCACACACAAGTCAAAACAGCGCAATGAGGTTGCCGGTTCGACCCGCAAGCTGAAAAAGCAGAAGGGTACAGGTGGAGCTCGTAGTGGTAGCATTTTGTCACCGTTGTTTCCGGGTGGTGGTCGCGTATTCGGTCCTGTACCACGCGATTACAGCTTCAAACTGAACAAGAAGCTGAAACAGCTTGCCCGTAAGAGCGCATTGACCTACAAGGCCAAAGAGAATGCGATCACGGTAGTAGAGGACTTCGCTATGGAGGCACCTAAGACCAAAGAATTCATCGCCATTACAAAGAATCTGAAGCTGGAGGACAAAAAGATTTTGTTGGTACTTCCGGAGACTAATCCGGTAATTTCGCTGTCTGCACGCAATCTTCAGAACGTTAAGGTAATTCCGGCATCTAACCTGAATACCTACGATGTAATGAACGCAGCAAGCATTGTACTGGCAGAGACCTCAATCGAGGCTGTTAACCAAATGTTCGGATTGTAATCATTCAAGACAATGGATATTTTAATTAAGCCAATTTTAACCGAGAGAATGACGGCTCAGGGCGATAAGCTGAACCGTTACGGTTTCATCGTGGATCCGCGTGCCAATAAGCTGGAGATCAAGGCGGCCGTAGAAGCGATGTACGGGGTGGTAGTGACTTCGGTCAACACCTGCAATTACATGGGAAAGGCAAAAAGCCGCTACACACGTGCCGGTTTGTTGAGTGGCCGCGCAAACAACTTCAAGAAGGCGTTTGTGACGCTCAAAGACGGCGACAAGATCGATTTTTACAGTAATATCTAAGAGAGATGGCAGTAAGAAAATTCAAACCCACGACACCGGGTACCCGCCACAAAGTGATTGGTACCTTTGACGATATTACTTCGTCAGTTCCCGAGAAGTCGCTGCTTACTCCGCTCAAGAGCACCGGAGGTCGCAACAACAGCGGTAAGATGACCATGCGTTACATCGGTGGTGGTCACAAGAAGATGTACCGTATTGTTGACTTCAAACGTAATAAAGATTCCATGACCGCTACGGTCAAAACCATTGAATATGACCCGAACCGTTCAGCACGTATCGCCTTGTTGGTATATCCTGATGGCGAGAAGCGTTACATGCTTGCTCCGAATGGACTGAAAGTAGGTCAGGTTGTATCGACAGGAGCAGGAGCTGCTCCGGAGGTTGGTAACACGCTGTTTTTGGCTGATATTCCGCTGGGAACCGTGGTACACAACATTGAACTCTACCCCGGTCAGGGAGCCGCGATGGCTCGTAGTGCCGGTACCTACGCACAGCTTTTGGCTCGTGAAGGTAAATTCGCTATTATCAAACTTCCTTCGGGCGAGACCCGTATGGTACTCGTTACTTGCCGTGCAACGATCGGTGCAGTATCGAATCCGGACCACAGTCTGGAGTCACACGGTAAGGCAGGTCGCAACCGTTGGTTGGGCCGTCGTCCACGCAACCGTGGTGTAACGATGAACCCGGTAGATCACCCGATGGGTGGTGGTGAAGGACGTAGTTCAGGAGGACATCCTCGTTCACGTAAAGGTCTTTTGGCTAAGGGCTACAAAACCCGGAACCCGAAGAAAACCACTTCTAAGTTCATTGTATCAGGAAGGAAAAAATAAATTTAAAATAGTAGCGTAATGAGCCGTTCATTAAAAAAAGGACCATATATCGAACCCAAGTTGGAGGCGCGTGTAATCGCGCAGAACGAAGGGGGAAAGAAGAGCGTCATCAAGACGTGGTCACGTGCGAGCATGATTTCGCCGGACTTCGTTGGTCAGACGATCGCCGTCCACAACGGGAATAAGTTTATCCCGGTCTATGTAACAGAGAACATGGTAGGGCACAAGCTGGGTGAATTTGCCCCGACTCGTACCTTCCGTGGCCATTCAGGAAACAAGAAAAAATAGTAGGTAAAGATGGGTTCAAGAAAACACATAATGGCCGAAAGGCTTAAAGCCGAGAAGAAACAGAAGGCCATCGCCGTGCTGAACGATTGTCCGACATCGCCACTGAAGATGCGCATCGTAGCAGACACGATTCGCGGCGTGGAGATCAATCGTGCTTTGGGCATGCTTCGTTTCAGCAAGAAGGCAGCCTCGATCAAATTGGAGAAGTTGCTTCGTTCAGCGATTGCGAACTGGGAGCAGAAGAACGAGGGACAGCGTCTCGAAGACAATAAACTTTGCGTAAGCGAGATTTATGTCAACAGTGGTACGATGCTCAAACGTATCCAGGCAGCTCCTCAGGGTCGTGCACACCGGATTCGCAAACGTTCGAACAGCGTAACGATCGTGGTGGACAAAATGGAAGTTAAAGAAGAAAAAAATATCAAAGCAGATGGGACAGAAAGTTAATCCGATAGCAAACAGACTCGGTATCATACGTGGTTGGGATTCCAACTGGTATGGCGGAAAGGATTTTTCGAGCAAGCTGGTCGAGGATTCCAAGATTCGTAAGTACCTGGGTGCCCGTCTTGCAAAGGCCAGCATCTCGAAGGTCATCATCGAGCGTACACTGAAGCTGGTGACTGTCACCATCTCAACGGCACGTCCTGGTATCATTATCGGCAAAGGCGGCCAGGAGGTTGACAAGCTGAAAGAAGAGTTGCGTAAGCTGACCGGCAAGGAGGTACAGATCAACATTTTCGAGGTTAAACGTCCTGAGTTGGATGCCGTAATCGTAGCCAACAACATTGCACGTCAGCTCGAAGGTCGTATTTCATACCGTCGTGCAGTTAAGACCGCAATCGCATCGACGATGCGTATGGGTGCAGAGGGTATCAAGATCCAGATTTCAGGTCGTTTGGGCGGCGCCGAGATGGCCCGCAGCGAGACCTTCAAAGAGGGTCGTATTCCATTGCACACCTTCCGTGCAGATGTTGATTATGCACTTTGCGAAGCCTTGACGAAAGTAGGTATTCTGGGTATCAAGGTATGGATCTGCAATGGCGAGGTTTACGCCAAACGTGATCTGTTCGAGATCGCAGGCGCAGCACCTTCACAGGGTGACCGTGGATTTCGCGGTGAGCGTAGCGAGCGTGGCGAACGTCGCGGACGTGGCGATCGTCGTGGCAGAGACAAAAAATCGAATAAGTAAGGACTTCTTAAAGCGATACAACAATGTTACAGCCAAAAAGAACGAAATTCAGAAGAATGCAGAAGGGGCGCATGAAGGGCAATGCCCAGCGCGGAGCGCAGCTTGCGTTCGGATCCTTCGGCATCAAGGCTATGGAGTCCACCTGGATCACCGGCCGCCAGATTGAGGCCGCACGTCAGGCAATCGTGCGTTATATGAAACGTGAAGGTCAGCTTTGGATCCGGATCTTCCCGGACAAGCCGATCACCAAGAAGCCCGCAGAGGTACGTATGGGTAAAGGTAAAGGTTCACCCGAAGGGTTCGTAGCCCCCGTTACTCCGGGCCGTATTCTGTTCGAAGCAGAGGGAGTGCCCCTGGCAGTAGCTCAAGAGGCGTTGCGTTTGGGTGCCCAGAAGCTTCCGATTACGACTAAGTTCATTGTGAGACGAGACTATACCGAAACATCAATTTAGGAAAAGACATGAAAACATCAGAGATTAAAGAGCTTTCCGCAGCAGAATTGGCAGAGCGGATTGAGGCAGAGAAGGCAAACCTTCTTCGCATGAAGATGAATCATGCCGTTTCACCGGTAGAGAATCCCACCCTGATCAAGAAGGCCCGCAGGGATATCGCTCGCATGCTGACGATTCTGGGCCAGAAAGAAACCGTAAAAGCGTAATTACCCATGGAAAGAAATCTGAGAAAAGAGAGAATCGGGGTGGTTGTCAGCAACAAGATGGACAAATCGATCACGGTTGCCATCAAGCGTAAGGAGAAACATCCGATCTACGGCAAGTTTGTGAACAAGACGAAGAAGTTTGTAGCACACGACGAGACCAACAGTTGTCAAGCAGGCGATACGGTTCGGATTGCTGAGACCCGTCCATTGAGCAAGACCAAACGTTGGAGATTAGTAGAAATTATTGAAAGAGCTAAGTAAGCCATGATACAACAAGAAAGCAGACTGTCAGTAGCCGATAACAGCGGGGCCAAAGAGGTTCTCTGTATCCGCGTACTGGGTGGCACGGGCAAGCGCTATGCCACCATCGGCGATAAAATTGTGGTGACTGTCAAAAGTGCCACACCTTCTGGAGATATCAAGAAGGGTACTGTATCCAAGGCCGTTGTAGTGCGCACCTCGAAAGAGATTCGTCGTGCAAACGGTTCCTATATTCGATTCGACGACAATGCTGTCGTACTGCTCAACAACCAGGGTGAGATGCGTGGCACACGTATTTTCGGGCCGGTAGCTCGTGAGTTGCGTGACTCGTACATGAAGATCATTTCATTGGCGCCCGAAGTATTGTAATCTTTAAAAGGTTAAAAGATGTCAGTAAAATTGCATATCAAGAAGGGGGACACGGTAATCGTGAACGCCGGTGACAACAAGGGCCAGACAGGAAAAGTTCTTCGTGTATTGGTTGAGAAGGAGCGGGCGATCGTCGAGGGCGTGAATTTGGTGTCAAAACACACCAAGCCAAACGCTAAGAATCCCCAGGGTGGTATTGTGAAGCAAGAGGCTTCGATCCACATCTCGAACCTGCAGCCGGTAGACTCAAAGAGTGGCAAAGCGACTCGAGTAGGTCGTAAGGCGGGTGCAGACGGCAAATTAGTACGTTACTCAAAAAAGTCAGGGGAGGAGATTAAATAATGGTATACGTTCCTACGCTTAAGAAAATGTACAAGGAGCAGATCGTACCTGCCCTTGTCAAGGAGTTCAACTACACTAGCGTGATGCAGGTTCCGGTCCTCGAGAAGATTGTTATCAACCAGGGTTTGGGTCAGGCCATTGGCGACAAGAAGATTCTGGAGACAGCGATTGAGGAGTTGACCAAGATCACCGGTCAGCGTGCAGTAGCTACCCGTTCGAAGAAGGATATTTCGAACTTTAAGCTTCGTAAAGGGATGCCGATCGGAGCTCGTGTAACGTTGCGTCACAACAAGATGTATGAGTTCTTGGAGAGGTTGGTAGCGGTAGCCTTGCCACGTATCCGTGACTTCAAAGGTATCAACGACAAGTTTGACGGTCGCGGTAACTATACGCTGGGTGTTGCAGAGCAGATCATCTTCCCGGAGATCGACATTGACAAGATCTCAAAGATTTTGGGTATGGAGATCACCTTTGTAACGACCGCGAACACTGACGAAGAGGCGTATGCACTTCTGAAGCAGTTCGGATTACCGTTTAAAAACGCAAAAAAGAACGCATAAGATATGGCAAAAGAATCAATGAAGGCTCGTGAGGTTAAACGCCTCAAATTGGTTGAGCGTTATGCTGCCAAACGAGCTGCTCTGAAAGAGGCCGGAGACTACGAGGGATTGGCAAAATTGCCACGCAACTCGAACCCGATCCGTCTGCACAATCGTTGCAAACTGACGGGCCGTCCTAAGGGCTATATGCGCCAGTTCGGCATCAGCCGTATTCAGTTCCGTGAGATGGCATCAAAAGGACTGATCCCTGGTGTTAAGAAAGCTAGCTGGTAGGCGGACGACGGTTTCGGAAAACCGAGAGTACAAGATCCGACAGATTTGTCTGAGCGTTTGTTCCTGGACGAATCAATAAAAATAGAGCTGAAGCGGCGGATGGCTGACGAGTCATCCGACCTGCTTTGGACAAGAAGAGGAATCGGACCTTTTAGAATCAAGACTCATTTTTGAGAGCTATTTCGACGGATGTCGAATTGTGTGATCAGAGTGATAAAATTTAGAGGGTCAACTCTTTCTCCGAAAGCGATTTGACGGAAAGAATTTTTTTCGTAACTTTACCGCCTGATTTTTACGGACTGCCGCGGAGGGGGTGACCCCTGCCGCGTTGTTCCGTGAAAATTGTTTGGGTTTATAGCCCAAGCGCAAAGCGATAATCCCGAAGGCCGGGTAGTTTGTGTGTAACAGACTGAAGGCCAGTATTAACTAATATTATTTTATTACAATGACTGATCCAATTGCGGATTTCCTGACGCGAGTTAGGAACGCGGTGAAAGCCAACCACAAGGTGGTTGAAGCTCCCGCATCAAAAATGAAGCTCGAGATCACCCGTGTACTCTACGAGCAGGGCTACGTTTTGGCCTACAAGGAGGACAAGGATGAGAAGGGCAAACCGATCATCAAGATCGCGTTGAAGTACCATGCAGAGACCAAGAGCAATGCCATCAAGGGTCTGAAACGTGTAAGCCGTCCGGGTTTGCGTCGTTACAGCAGTGCAGCCGATATGCCGCGCGTATTGAATGGTTTGGGAATTGCAGTGGTATCTACCTCTAAAGGCATCATGACCGATAAGAAAGCCCGTCAGGAGAATGTAGGCGGCGAGGTACTGTGCTATGTTTATTAATCTTAAGTAAGACAAGAATATCATGTCAAGAATTGGAAAATTACCTGTAAACCTGCCCGCAGGAGTAACCGTAACGGTTGGTCCCGATAACGTGGTAAGTGTGAAAGGCCCTCTTGGAACACTGAGTCAGAAGGTTGATTCAGACATTACGGTTACCGTGGAGGGAAATGAGATTCATGTGACTCGTCCGACCGACCAGCCTCGTCACCGTTCGATGCACGGTTTGTATCGTGCGTTGATCCACAACATGGTTGTAGGCGTATCAGAGGGCTACCAGATCCAACAAGAGTTGGTAGGTGTAGGTTACAAAGCGGAGATGCAGGGGAATGTACTTCAGATGAGTCTGGGATATTCTCATGACATCTATTTTGAGATGCCTAAGGAGATTACCGCTACGGCAGTTACCGAGAAGAAGGGTAACCCGATCGTTACCTTGAAGAGTATCGACAAACAGTTGATTGGTCAGGTAGCTGCTAAGTTGCGTTCGCTTCGTAAGCCTGAGCCATACAAAGGTAAAGGTATTAAGTTTGTTGGAGAGCAGCTTCGTCGTAAAGCTGGTAAATCTGCTAATGCAAAATAGTAAAATTGTAGAGTTATGTCATTGACCAAGATAGAGAGAAGAGAGAGGATCAAGATGCGTATCCGCAAGATCGTCAGCGGCACATCAGAGCGTCCTCGCATGTCTGTGTTCAGAAGTAACAAGCAGATTTATGTTCAGTTGATCGACGATCAGAATGGTGTAACGCTGGCATCGGCCTCATCTTTGGACAAAGAGGTTGTAGAGCAGGCTGCAGGCTTGAACAAGTCACAGGTAGCGGCTTTGGTCGGCAAGTTGGCCGCAGCGCGTGGATTAGCAAAGGGAATCAGTGCAGTATCATTTGACCGCAACGGTTACCTTTACCACGGAAGAGTGAAAATGTTGGCGGACGCAGCCCGTGAAGGCGGACTTAAATTCTAAGAGATATGTCAAATACGAACATAAAGAAAGTAAGAACGAGCGATCTGGAGCTCAAGGATCGTTTGGTAAGCATCCAGCGCGTAACGAAGGTAACCAAGGGTGGTCGTACCTTTTCGTTCTCGGCTATCGTTGTAGTAGGTAACGAGAACGGTGTGGTAGGCTATGGTTTGGGTAAAGCCAGCGAAGTTACCGCAGCCATTGCAAAGGGAGTTGAAGATGCTAAGAAGAATTTGGTAAAGATACCGGTGCTTCACGGTACGATTCCCCACAAACAGGAGGCACGTTACAGCGGGTCATTGGTAATGATTCGTCCGGCTGCTCCTGGTACAGGAGTAATTGCGGGAGGTGCTATGCGTGCCGTATTGGAGAGCGTTGGCATCCGCAACGTGTTGGCCAAGAGCAAGGGCTCATCGAACCCTCACAACCTGGTAAAAGCTACCATTGCAGCGCTGTTGGAGTTGCGTGATGCACACAGTGTAGCTCAGGTACGTGGTGTCTCTTTGGATACAGTTTTTAACGGATAATAGCGACGAGAAATGGCTAAATTGAAAATTACCCAGATCAAGAGCCGCATCGGAGCGAGTGCCCAGCAGAAGAAGAATTTGGATGCACTGGGACTTCGCAAGATGAATGCTACCGTAGAGCATGAAGCATCTGCGATCATTCTCGGAATGGTAGAGAAGGTGAAACACCTGGTAAAGGTGGAGGAGGTAAAATAGTATCCACTGAAGGATCTATTTTGTCCCGCGAGGGGCGCTATTGAGAAACAATAAAAAAGAAAGCATAATGAATCTCAGTAATTTAAAACCTGCAGAAGGGTCGACCAAAAACGAGAAACGTATCGGTCGTGGTCAGGGATCTGGCCGTGGCGGTACGTCAACACGTGGTCACAAAGGAGCGAAATCGCGTTCAGGTTACTCTTCAAAAATTGGTTTCGAAGGTGGTCAGATGCCGCTTCAGAGACGTTTGCCGAAGTATGGCTTCACCAATTTGAAACGTGTTGAGTACAAGGGTATCAATGTAGGAGTTCTTGAGGAGATGGCCAAGAGCGCATCTTTGAAGAGCATCACTGTAGATACACTGATCGAGGCTGGTTTCGTTAACAAGAACGATCGTGTTAAGATTCTCGGCAGCGGCACGTTGAGTGTAGCTTTGGAGGTAACGGCTCACGCCTTCTCGAAGACGGCTGTAGCAGCCATCGAGGCACAGGGAGGCAAGGTGACCAAACTTTAATTTTCAGCGATGAAAAAGTTAATCGAAACCATTAAGAATATATTCAAGATCGAAGAGCTTCGTAAACGTATTCTGTTTACGTTGGCTTTGATTTTGGTATATCGGTTCGGTAGTTTTGTGGTGATCCCGGGCATCAATCCTGAGGCGTTGCAGGCACTGCAGAGTCAGGTTGAAGGCAACGGATTGATGGGTTTGTTGAACATCTTCTCCGGAGGAGCGTTCAGCAACGCATCAATTTTTGCATTGGGAATCATGCCCTACATCTCTGCATCCATCGTTATACAGCTGATGGGAATTGTGGTTCCCTATTTCCAGAAGCTGCAGAAAGAGGGCGAGAGTGGACGTCGCAAAATTAACCAGTGGACCCGCTATTTGACCATCATCGTACTGTTGTTGCAAGGTCCGGCCTATTTGGCAAACCTTCACGCACAGTTGCCTGATGCGGCCTTTGTATTAGGTCGTGGCAGTGTACTGTTTACGGTCAGTGCAACGATTGTGCTGATTGCAGGTACGATGTTTGTGATGTGGCTCGGCGAGAAGATCACAGACAAGGGTATCGGTAACGGTGTATCGCTCATCATCATGGTGGGTATCATCGCCCGTCTGCCTCACGCGTTGATGGCAGAGTTGAACACCCGTTTCACAGAGGCTACTGGAGGTCTTGTGATGTTGGTTGTCGAGTTGGTACTGTTGTTCTTGGTTTTCGCGGCAACGATTGCGCTGGTACAGGCAGTTCGCAAGATCCCTGTTCAGTATGCCAAGAGAATCGTTGGTAACAAACAGTATGGTGGTGTACGTCAGTACATTCCGCTTAAGATCAATGCGGCAGGTGTTATGCCGATCATCTTCGCACAGGCGTTGATGTTCATTCCGATGTTCTTCACCCGTTTTGAGTCTACTCAGGGCTTTGCGGCAGCATTTGCGGATTACACCGGATTCTGGTATAACCTTGTATTTGCACTGTTGGTTGTCGCCTTTACCTATTTCTACACGGCGATTACCGTTAATCCCAACATGATGGCAGAGGATATGAAACGCAACGGTGGCTTCATTCCGGGTGTTAAACCTGGTAAGAAGACCGTAGAGTACCTCGATACCATCATGACGCGGATCACCCTTCCGGGTTCCATTTTCTTGGCGATCGTTGCGATTTTGCCGACGTTTGCGATGAAGTTGGGCATCAACAATCAGTTTGCGCTGTTCTATGGTGGAACTTCGTTGTTGATCTTGGTAGGCGTAGTCCTCGACACCCTCCAGCAGATCGAGAGTTACCTGCTGCTGCGTCACTACGACGGACTGATGAAGACCGGTCGTATCAAAGGACGTATGGGATAATAAGAGTTCTGAAAAATGATATACTTAAAGACAGCGGAAGAGATAGAGTTGCTGCGCGAGAATAACCTTTTGGTTAGCGCAACGCTGGCAGAGATCGGCAAACATGTCCGGCCGGGCGTCTCGACGCTCGAGCTGGACAAGATCGCCGAGGATTTTATCCGGTCTCATGGGGCAGAACCCGGCTTTTTGGGTTACGGCGGCTTTCCGAACACCTTGTGCATGTCCATCAATGAGGAGGTTGTGCACGGGATACCTTCCGCAAAGCGCATTCTGAAGGAGGGCGATGTTCTCTCGGTAGATTGTGGCACGCTTATGAAGGGGTTTTACGGCGATTCTGCATACACGTTTGCAGTAGGAGAGATTGATCCGGCAGTCAAGGATCTACTCCGCGTAACCAAAGAGGCTCTTTATAAGGGTGTCGCACAGGCGAAGGCAGGCAATCGGATTGGTGATATTGCCAACGCTGTGCAGGAGCATGCCGAGCGACACGGATATTCAGTAGTACGGGAATTGGTAGGGCACGGTCTCGGTCGCGATATGCACGAGGAGCCCGAGGTACCGAACTACGGAGCCCGTGGCAGGGGACCACTTCTCAAGGAGGGGATGGTTATCTGCATAGAGCCAATGATCAACATGGGCACACGTGCTGTAGTTTTTGAGCGTGACGGATGGACAGTCCGGACACGTGATCGCAAGCCATCGGCTCACTTTGAGCAGGCAGTAGCGATCACGAAACATGGTGCCGATGTATTGACAGACTTCGGCGTAATCGAACAAGCAATAAATTCGTAAGACTCCTATGGCCAAACAAGCTGCTATTGAGAAGGACGGAACGATTATCGAGGCGTTGTCGAATGCGATGTTTCGCGTAGAGTTGGACAATGGCCATGTGATCACCGCCCACATTTCGGGCAAGATGCGGATGCACTACATCAAGATTCTTCCCGGCGACAAAGTAAAAGTTGAGATGTCCCCGTACGACCTGAGTAAGGGACGTATATCGTTCAGGTACAAATAGGACAGAACCCGGGATCGGTTCAAGAGCGTAAAGAAGGAGCCGTGAGGTTTTCGTAGGCGCTGATTGAGGTCCCACAAAGCATTCTGAACAATGAAAGTAAGAACATCTATTAAGAAGAGAAGCGAGGATTGCAAGATCGTAAAACGCAAAGGTCGCCTCTATGTAATCTGCAAGAAGAATCCCAAGCTGAAGATGCGTCAGGGATAGTAAACAGGAACAAACAAAAAAAGCATAATTGAATTTATGGCACGTATTGTAGGTGTAGATTTACCTAAGAACAAGAGAGGAGATATAGGATTGACCTATATCTACGGGATTGGTCGTAGCACCGCCCGTACGATTCTTGCGAAGGCGAATGTCGATGCTGAGATCAAGGTACAGGATTGGACCGATGCACAGGTAGCGGCAATTCGTAGCGCCATCGCAGAAGGAGGCTACAAGGTAGAGGGCGAGCTTCGCTCGACGGTACAGCTGAACATCAAACGCTTGATGGATATTGGTTGTTATCGTGGTATTCGTCACCGTTTGGGGCTTCCGGTTCGCGGCCAGAGCACAAAGAACAATGCCCGCACGCGCAAGGGTCGCAAGAAGACCGTTGCCAATAAGAAAAAAGCAACGAAGTAATCTTTAGAGTTATGGCAAAAAAAACAGGAACAGTTAAGAAGAGAGTGGTCAAGGTGGGTACCGAAGGCAAGGTATTCGTACACTCTACTTTCAATAACGTGATCATCACGATTGCGAATGCGAACGGCGAGGTGATCAGTTGGAGTTCAGCAGGAAAGATGGGTTTCCGTGGCTCTAAGAAGAACACCCCGTATGCAGCCCAGACAGCAGCAGCAGATTGCGCCAAGATTGCTTACGATCTGGGACTTCGCAAGGTAAAGGTATATGTGAAAGGTCCGGGAGCCGGCCGTGAGTCAGCTATTCGTACCGTTCACGGAGCAGGTATCGAGGTTACTGAGATTATCGATGTAACTCCACTGCCGCACAACGGTTGTCGTCCACCCAACCGTCGTCGTGTCTAATTTCCGGTCCGACGCCACCGGAGCGGTTCGTATCCTATAGTGATAGGATCTCGAATTGGCCGCATTCCCAACCCTTGGGGCGGAATGTCGGCGTCACTCCAAAACGGAGTTTAACTCCGTTCATTACATTAACAATAAAGAAACTTCTATTATGGGAAGATATATTGGACCAAAGTCAAAGATTGCCAGAAAATTTGGCGAAGCCATTTATGGCGCGGACAGATCATTAGAGAAGAAGAACTACCCTCCCGGACAGCATGGTTTGATGCGCAAACGCAAGAAGGTATCTGAGTACGGTACTCAGTTGCTGGAGAAGCAGAAAGCGAAAGCTATCTATGGTGTACAGGAGAAACAGTTCCGTCGCACTTTTGAGGAGGCAGCTCGCATTGGCGGTATCACCGGTGAGAACCTGCTTCAGATTTTGGAGTGCCGTTTGGACAATGTAGTTTATCGTTTGGGTATTGCCCCGACTCGTGCTGCAGCTCGTCAGCTGGTATCACACCGTCACATTACCGTTAACGGTGCAGTAGTGAACATTCCTTCATACCAGCTTCGTGTAGGTGATGTAGTAGGTGTTCGTGAGAAATCTAAGTCTTTGGAGGTAATTCTGGACTCTGTAACCGGTTCACACAACCGTTATGCATGGTTGGAGTGGAACGGCAGCCAGATGAGTGGCAAGTTCCTTCAGAAACCGGAACGTGCAGACATTCCGGAGAACATTAAAGAGCAGCTTATCGTCGAGTTGTATTCTAAGTAATCATTAATCGAGGAGCAATAATTATGGCAATATTAGCATTTCAAAAGCCTGAAAAGGTAATAATGCTCGAATCCACCTCTTCGTTCGGACGGTTTGAATTCCGTCCGCTCGAGCCCGGATTTGGCATGACCATCGGCAATGCGTTGCGGCGCATTTTGCTCTCTTCGTTGGAGGGCTATGCGATCACGACGGTCAAGGTTGCCGGTGTAGATCATGAGTTTGCTGCGATCCCCGGTGTTATGGAAGGAATGCTTGAGATCATTTTGAAGCTCAAGCAGGTACGTTTCATCAAGACCGTCGAGAATGTCGATGGTGAGAAGGTGACCGTTAATGTAGCTGGTCAGAGTGAGCTCACCGCAGGCTATATCTCGAATTTCTTGACCAACTTCAAGGTATTGAATCCAGAATTGGTAATTTGTCGCTTGGATCCTGATGTAAAGCTTCAGATTGAGTTGACGATTGCCAAGGGCCGTGGTTACGTCCCTGCAGAGGAGAATCGTCCGGCAGATGCAGAGTTTGGTTTGTTGCCGATCGATTCGATTCACACACCGATTCGCAATGTGAAGTTTGCAGTTGAGAACTACCGTGTGGAGCAGAAGACCGATTATGAGAAACTGAATCTGGAGATCACGACGGATGGAAGTATTCATCCGAAGGAAGCTCTCAAGGAGGCGGCCAAAATATTGATTCATCACTTCATGCTCTTCTCCGATGAAAAGATTACGCTGAACCTTGAGGAAAACAGTGCTACAGAGGAGTTCGACGAGGATGTTCTTCACATGCGTCAGTTGTTGAAGACGAAGTTGTCGGATCAGGATTTGTCGGTACGTGCATTGAACTGTTTGAAGGCAGCCGAGGTAGAGACAGTAGGAGATTTGGTACGCTTTAACCGGAATGATTTGTTGAAATTCCGCAATTTTGGCAAGAAGTCATTGTCAGAGTTGGATGAGTTGTTAGCGAATTTGAATCTGCACTTCGGGATGGACGTATCCATTTACAAATTAGACAAGGATTAACACGAACGATTAAGTAACCATGAGACACAATAAGAAAATTAACCACCTCGGCCGCCAGGCCGGTCACCGCAAGGCGTTGATGGCCAATCTGGCGAGCTCGCTGTTGAAGCACAAGAGGATCAATACGACTTTGGCAAAGGCCAAGGCTCTTCGTATGTATGTAGAGCCTCTGATTACCAAGTCGAAAGAGGATACGACTCATTCGCGTCGTACGGTTTTCAGTTATTTGAAGGACAAAGAGGCGACCGCAGAGTTGTTCCGCGTCATTGCGCCGAAGATTGCGAATCGTCCGGGCGGATATTGCCGTATTTTGAAGACCGGTTTCCGTTTGGGAGATGGAGCAGAGACCTGCTTTATTGAGTTGGTAGACTTTGATGAGGCATATGCAACTGCAGCAGCACCTAAGGCAGCCGACAAGCCTAAGACTCGTCGTAGCCGTGCTAAAAAAGCAGCAGCACCTGCAACTGATGGCGCAGAAGCTCCAGTAGCAGAGGCTGAGGCACCTGCAAAGAAAGCTACCAAAAAACCGGCAGCCAAGAAAGCTGAGGAGTCAGCAGAAGAGGCTAAAGCTGAGTAATTTATCGGCAACGCTTATCCGATTCTCTGCATTGGCGGTCACAGGCTGCTGTATGTGAGAGATAGAGGAAGATAGAGAGGAGATCCTTTTGAGGGTCTCCTCTTTGTTTTTGTAGGAAATGTGAGATATTGCACTATTTTTGCAGGAAAGACGTTATATTAACAGACAAGTTTTGGTTTTTGGCAAAAGTCAAATCTTAAAAAAATAATTACGATGAGTGAAATTGTAAGTGTACATGCCAGAGAGATTCTGGATTCGCGGGGTAATCCGACTATTGAAGTTGAAGTGACCACAGCCAGCGGTGCTTTTGGCCGGGCTGCAGTTCCTTCCGGAGCTTCTACCGGTGAGAATGAAGCGCTTGAATTGCGCGATGGCGATAAGAACCGTTATGGTGGTAAAGGCGTTTTGAAGGCTGTTCAGAATGTGAACGAGGTGATTGCCAAAGAGATTTTGGGCATGCCGGTGACCGATCAGGTGGGCATTGACAAGACGATGATCGAATTGGACGGCACACCGACTAAGAGCAAATTGGGCGCTAATGCCATTTTGGGTGTTTCGTTGGCTTGTGCACGTGCGGCAGCTGACTATCTGGGCATGCCATTGTGGCGTTATATTGGCGGTACGAATGCCAAGACGTTGCCAGTTCCGATGATGAATATCATCAATGGTGGTTCACATTCTGACGCTCCGATTGCTTTCCAGGAATTTATGATCCGCCCTGTCGGCGCACCATCGTTCCGTGAAGGATTGCGTATGGGAGCTGAGGTTTTCCATGCCTTGAAGAAGGTGTTGCATGATCGTGGTTTGAGTACGGCTGTAGGTGATGAAGGCGGTTTTGCACCAGCTTTGAAAGGTACAGAGGATGCTTTGGAATCTATTATCGAGGCTATTAAAAAGGCGGGCTATAAACCTGGCCGTAAATGCGAAGGCGGTGATGTAGCCATTGGTATGGATTGCGCATCGTCGGAGTTCTATAAGGATGGCGTTTACGACTATACGAAGTTTGAGGGTCCGACCGGTGCCAAACGTACTTCTGCAGAGCAGGTAGCCTATCTGGAAGAGTTGGTAGCGAAATATCCGATCGATTCGATCGAGGACGGTATGAGCGAGAATGACTGGGAAGGTTGGAAAGTTCTTACTGAGAAGTTAGGTGGCAAATGCCAGCTGGTAGGTGACGACCTGTTTGTGACCAACGTAGAGTTCCTGAAGAGGGGTATTGAGATGGGTTGTGCCAATTCGATTTTGATCAAGGTGAACCAGATCGGTACTCTGACTGAGACGTTGGATGCCATTGAGATGGCCCATCGGGCAGGTTACACGTCGGTAACTTCGCACCGTAGTGGTGAGACGGAGGATTCGACGATTGCGGATATTGCCGTAGCGACCAATTCGGGCCAGATCAAGACCGGTTCGATGAGCCGTTCGGATCGTATGGCGAAGTACAACCAATTGCTTCGTATTGAGGAGGAGTTGGGAGATGAGGCGATCTACGGATATACGAAGATTTATCGTAAGTAGGCTTTCCCGAAACAGTTATACTGTAAAAATGAAGCGGACATTTCATGCGAGATGTCCGCTTTTAATTTATTTGTCAATTCTGGTTTATCCGATTCGGTGATACCCTTTATAATGCACTTTTATTGTAGATCTCGGTCGGTTTTGTAGTAAGCCTTTTCTGTTGGATTCCGCTCTTTCCCCTAATGAAACTATCATTGGAGCATGGTCTGGCCTCAACGGAGCTTCTAATAGACTTAAATCCGATAGAAACTTTATGTGTATACAATCGGATGTGTGAGTTGGGAGTGTCCAGTTTACTCCTCGTAATCACCCATTAGATAGGCTTTGATGAAATCTCCGATATCGCCATCCATGACTCGTTGTACATCGGAGGTTTGGTGTCCGGTGCGATGGTCTTTTACACGGCGGTCATCAAAGACGTAACTGCGGATTTGTGATCCCCATTCGATTTTTTTCTTTTTGCCTTCGAGTTCGTTTTGGAGTTCGCGCCGTTTGTTTAGTTCGAGTTGGTAGAGTTTTGATTTGAGGATGCGCAAAGCGTTTTCTTTGTTCATACTTTGGGAACGTGTCTCTGTATTCTCGACCATGATACCGGTAGGCAGGTGGCGTACGCGGACACCGGTTTCGACCTTGTTGACATTTTGTCCACCTTTACCACCGCTTCGATAGGTATCCCATTCGATATCGGCGGGGTTGATTGTGATTTCGATGGTGTCATCGACCGCTGGCGAGACAAAAACGGAGGCGAATGTAGTTTGGCGTTTGTTGTTGGCATTGAACGGCGAAGGGCGAACCAAACGGTGAACGCCGCTTTCACTTTTGAGGTAGCCGTATGCGAATTCGCCGACAAATTCGAGGGTTGCTGATTTGATTCCTACCTCTTCGCCATCCTGGACATCGATCACTTTGACCTGATAGCCATTGGCTTCTCCCCAACGCATGTACATACGCATCAGCATGGAGGCCCAGTCGAGGCTTTCCGTACCACCGGCTCCGGAGTTGATCTCCATGATTGCTCCGAGACGATCCTCTTCTCCGCTGAGCATATTGCGCATTTCGAGCTCTTCGATCATTTTGAGCACCTTGTTGTATTGGGTGTCGAGCTCTTCGGGTGAGGAGGCTCCTTCGCGGATAAATTCGGGCAGAAGGTGCAGTTCGTCCATGGCGGAGGCAATGGCGTCGTATGCGGTGATCCAATATTTGATTCCGGCAACCTTTTTGAGTTGGGCTTCGGCTTTGGCGGGGTCATCCCAGAAATTGGGATCGTGGGTCAGCGCCTCCTGCTCATCGAGTTCCAGACGTCGGTCTTCGATATGCAGGTGGGTGTAAAGGGCTTGCTGCCGCTCTTCGAGTGCCTTGATCTGTTCGGTAGTTACCATATATGGTGTTTTTATTGTCTTTGTGTTGGGAAATTGGAGGCCCTGAGGGGGAATAGTTGATAAATTCTGTTTTACGAGAGAAGACAGACTGGACAAGGCTTGATATCGAAGTTAACGCTGTCTTCTTTTTGTCTAAGCTATCCTCAACCGTACAGGGATTATAAATGTCTTACAAAATGCTTTACCCTTGAAATAGTTTCCTATGTGGGGAACCTGCACATTTGTAATTTTATAGACCCCTTCCCATTATTTGTGAAAATTCTTTTGGCCTGTAATAGTTTTCGGTTTTTTGTGATTTATCTTCCATCCTTGATGGTTAAGGAAAGTTGAAAAGAACTTTCTTTTATTCTTCGGGATTTGGAGTGCTGTCTGGAGTAGAGGGGTGTTCTGTTGCCCCGGAGACGGAACAGGAAATCCCGAGGGCCCGTACCTGTTCTCCGATTTGAGAGAGCTCGTTAACCGGGATTTTGATCAATTCGTGGGCAGGCGTTTCACGGTCGATCGTGTAAATCATAACCTGTTTGGGTGCGATTTCACGAATCAGATCGAGCCAAGCCGAAACCTCTTTCTCCGTAGTATTATCAATGGTTTGTCCGTTGTAACGGCCACGCAGGAACATGGTTTGGATGATCAGATGTCCGTTAAAACGTTTCATCAGTTCGACTGTTTCGGCCACGCTACGATTTCCGTGCGGTTGGTTTATAATTCGCATGGTGCTGTCTATGGCCGAGTCGAGTTTCAAAATATTGTTGTCCACCCGGAGCAGTGCGCGACAAACCGGTTCACGATCGATCATCGTTGCGTTGCTCAGGACCGAAATTTTGGATTTGGGGCTGAGTTCGTCACGGGTGGCGATGGTATCGGCGATGATCTCTTCGAATTGGGGGTGCATGGTGGGCTCTCCGTTTCCGGCGAATGTGATCACATCGGGAAGCTGTCCATCGGCAGCCATCTCTTTGAGTTTGGTTCGCAGATGAAACTCTACCTCTTCGCGGGTGTTGAATCGGGGAGAGATAGCTTTATGTCCCCATCCACATTCACAATAGATGCAATCGAAGTTGCAGAGTTTGTTGTTGAGAGGCAGGAGGTTGACTCCCAACGATAGACCGAGTCTCCGGCTGTGTACAGGGCCGAAAATGACCTGGTTGAAGAGAATCGTACTCATAATGTGGTAATGTTTGGTTGGCAAAAAGACTTTATGCCCCGCAGGTCTTAAAAAAATAAACTTTGGGGTCGAAAGGCTCTTGTTGCCGATATATTTTGAAGCAGAGGAGGGTTGAAATTTCCTCTACTTTCGGATGTGCTGTAGTCTTACGCTAGTTGCTGCATCTCGATCAGATGGGCGTAGATGCCGCCACGTTCCATCAACTTTTGATGCGTGCCCTGCTCGGCAATTCGGCCGTGTTCGATCACGATGATCTTGTCTGCATTGTGGATCGTGCTCAGGCGGTGCGCAATGACTAAAGAGGTACGGCCTTTGAGGAGTGCACTCAGAGCGTCCTGTACCAACTTCTCGGATTCGGTATCGAGGGCCGAAGTAGCTTCATCGAGAATCAGAATATCGGGATTTTTCAGCACAGCGCGGGCGATACTCAACCGTTGACGTTGACCGCCGGAGAGCTTCATGCCTCGGTCTCCGACATTGGTTTGGTAGCCGTGTTCCGTTTCGCGGATAAATTCATCGGCGTTGGCGATGCGGGCAGCGGTTTCGATTTCAGCATCGGTAGCGTCGCGTTTGCCGAGACGAATGTTACCGGCAATGGTGTCGTTGAACAGAATAGTCTCCTGGGTGACGATACCCATATGTCGGCGAAGACTTTCGAGATCGTAGTCGCGCAGATCAACGCCATCTACGAGAATCTGCCCGCCGGTGACATCATAGAAACGGGGAATCAGATCCGAGAGGGTCGATTTACCACCTCCTGACGGGCCGACCAGTGCGACGGTTTCTCCTTTTCGAATGGTGAAGCTGACGGAGTCGATCACCTGACGCGAATCGTCGTAAGAGAAGGAGACGTTGCGGAACTCAATACTATCTTTGAACTCTTCCAGTTTTGTGGCATTGGCTGGAGCGGTGATCTTGCTCTTTTCGTCGAGCAGACCGAGTACACGTTCACCGGCAGCGATACCCTGATTGATGTTGCTGAAGGCATCAGTGAAGGAGCGAACCGGACGGGTGATTTGGGTGAAAATAGCCAGGTAGGCAATGAAACCGGCGGCTTCGAGTTTCCCGTCAAGCACCAGACTGCCACCGTACATCAGCAGCACAGCAGCTGCGGCAATACCAAGAAATTCGCTCATGGGTGAGGCGAGCTGTTGGCGGCGAGCCATGGCCCGTGTGATGCGCGAATAGAGATCATTGATTCGGCGGAATTTGCCGGTGATATATCCGGTTGCGTTGTAACCTTTGATCACCTTGACACCGGTAAGGGCTTCGTCGAGCAGGCTGGTCATATCTCCGAAGTTTTCCTGAGCCTCTTTGGCCGATTTGCGGAGTCGTTTGACAATTGATCCGATCAGCAGGGCAGTCAAAGGCAGGAACACGGCCGAGAAGATGGTCAGTTCCCACGAGATTTTGACGAGGGCCACCATGTAACCGATGATAAGGAACGGTTCACGGAAGGCAACCTGGAGGGTATTTGTGATACAGAACTGTACGACGGTGACGTCTGAGGTAATTTTGGAGATGATATCGCCTTTACGCTCGTTGCTGAAGTATCCGACGTGGAGTCCCATGACGTTGTCGAATACGGCATTTCGCAGACGGCGGAGTGTGTGGATTTTCATATTTTCTATAGTCCACTGGCCCAGATAGCGGAATAGGTTGCTGAGCAGGGCGGAGGTGACGATGAAGATGCTGAGGAACAGCATGACATTCATCACTGAGTAGTTGTCGCCGTAGATTTTATAGAGGACAAAGTTCAGCAGCTGATCGAAATAGTCCATGTTGAGGGCGAAGTGCGGCCATTCGGTAACATGGGCGATCTGTTTCGAGGGGTCGAACAACGAGTTGAGGATCGGGATGATCATCACGAAGTTGAACGTGTTGAACAGCGAGTAGAAAAGTGTATAGAAGAAGTAGGGGATCGCATATTTTTCGATTGGTTTGGCGAATCCCAGCAGTCTCCAATAGGTATTCATAGGCGGTGAATCGGATTGATGGTTTTGTCTGGTAAAATGTAGGATGACAGAACCTAAACGCAAATGTAATTCAAAAATCGGTATAAAGCCCGATAATTTCGGGTAATGGGGGGTGATTTATGGCGATTTTGTTAAATTTGTACGACTAAAAAACAATTGAATTAACGATATATTATGGAAACAGTAGTTAGCGGAATCCGCTCGACCGGTCAGTTGCATTTGGGGAATTATTTTGGAGCACTCAAGAATTTTGTGAAGATGCAGCACACGGATCGGTGTTTCTTTTTCATTGCCGATTACCATTCATTGACGACGCATCCCGATCCGAAGGCGCTGCACGGCAATGTTCGCAATGTTTTGGCTGAATATTTGGCTGCGGGACTGGATCCTGAGGCTGCAACGATATATATTCAGAGTGATGTTCCTCAGGTGACCGAATTGTCGCTGTTGTTGAGCATGCATACCTATGTTGGTGAGTTGGAGCGCACTGCTTCGTTCAAGGATAAGGTGCGCCACCAGCCTGATAATGTGAATGCAGGTCTGTTGTGTTATCCGGTATTGATGGCTGCCGACATTTTGTTGCACCGGGCTACACGTGTGCCGGTAGGCAAGGATCAGGAGCAGCACCTGGAGTTAACCCGTCGTTTTGCACGTCGTTTCAATCAGATGTATGGTGTTGAATATTTCCCGGAGAGCCAGCCTTACAACTTTGGTGAAGCATCGGTGAAGATTCCGGGATTGGATGGCACCGGCAAGATGGGTAAATCAGAGGGTAACGGTATTTTCCTGTCTGATCCGGACGAGGTGATCCGTAAGAAGGTGATGAAGGCGGTTACGGATAGTGGTCCGACCGAGCCGAACAGTCCGATGCCGGAGGTAATTGCCAACCTCTTTACCATTATGAAGGCGGTTTCGACTCCTGATACGTTGCAGCATTTTACAAACTTGTGGAATCGTTGCGAAATCCGTTATGGGGATATGAAGAAGCAACTTGCCGAGGATATTATCAAGGTCGTAGCTCCGATTCGTGCTAATTTGGCCGACATTGTTAATGATGAGGCATATTTGCACAAGGTGGTTACCAGTGGTGCCGAGCGGGCACGAGAAAGCGCATCGAAGACGGTTGCGGAGGTGCGTGAGATTATGGGTATCCGACCTTTCTAATTGCGCAGTTACCGATCCGATAGCTGGTGTGGTGATGGGGTAATAACCTGATTGACTTCGCGGTTATCTCAAGTTGGCAGGGGTATGTAATCGTAATAGGAGATAGTGCTCCAAATGATGCCAGCCAAAACAGATCCATGCCGGTTTAAAGTTTTGTGCAATCATCCCCTGAAGTTGACAGGGGATGATGGCATTTTTTGATAGACAATCCGTGACCAAAGAGTGAAGTGTGTGGATTTGTCGATTATGATTTTAGCCGTTGGTTGCACAGATGGTGCATGTAGTTTAAGATAAGGACAGACCCGATCCGGATGTTCGGGTGTTGTTACGCCATTTGTGTGAATAGTATAACCCTTTGCGCTGTTCCGATGACCAGATGAAAAGTGCTCAGCGACCGAATAGATACCAGCAACGACTGGAGATTTTGTACCGTTTTTTGATAGTGGCTACCAAGCGGCTATCCGAGAAGCAGTTAATGATTCTATTGGCTGTTGTTGTCGGTCTGTTGGCTGGTTTTGCCACTTACATTTTCGAGCAGTTGTTGGTCTTGGTTCGTTCGGCTCTGACGGGTTGGTTGGCCATTGATACGGCAGCTCCGCTCTATCTGATCTATCCGATTGTCGGGGTGATCTTGGCATCGTTGTTTGTGCGTTACTGGGTTCGTGATGATATTTCCGAAGGTGTGACCCGGGTGCTTTATGCGATGAGCAAGAAGGGATCACGCATCAAGGCGCATAATTGTTACAGTTCGATGGTTGCCAGTGCCACTACCATCGGTTTTGGTGGTTCGGTAGGTCCCGAGGCTCCGATTGTGTTGACCGGTTCGGCCATTGGTTCGAATATAGGCCAGTTTATGCGCCTCAACTATCGGAATATTACCCTGTTGTTGTGTTGTGGTGCAGCTGGTGCCCTCTCTGCCGTATTTAAAGCTCCGATCACCGGTGTGGTATTTGTTTTGGAGATTCTGATGCTGGATATTACGGTCAGTTCTATCATGCCGTTATTGATCTCCACCGTTGCAGCCACATCGTTGATGTTTTTCCTGAACGGATTTGAGCCGGTTTTCAATATCGAAATCAAGACCTTCAATTTGCATAATATCCCCTTTTATGTGATTCTGGGGGTGTTGTGTGGTTTCATGTCCTACTATTTTACGCGGATCAATACGACGATTGTTGGGGCCTTTGGAAAGCTGAAGAGCATGGCTCGCAAATGGATTGTCGGCGGGGTGGTAATCGGCCTGTTGATTTTTATTTTCCCGCCGTTGTATGGTGAAGGCTATGTGGCTATGGTTGATCTGATGCACGGCAACATCAATGCACTGTTTGATAACTCTCTGTTTTTCTCGTTTCGTGAAATCAAGTGGTTAGTAGTCATTTATTTGGTTGCCTCTTTGTTTTTCAAAGTGGTTGCGATGGCTGCTACAACGGCGGCAGGAGGTGTTGGTGGAACTTTTGCTCCATCGCTTTTTGTCGGGGCATTCACGGGGGCATCTGCTGCCTACATCATGAATACCTTTTTGGGCTTTCAGGTTCCGATTGCCTCGTTTACACTGGTCGGTATGGCGGGGGTGATGTCCGGAGTGATGAAGGCTCCGCTCACATCTATTTTCTTGATTGCTGAGTTAACCAACGGATATTCACTTTTTGTTCCGTTGATGTTGGTATCTGCGGTCTCTTTCGGTATCAGTTACTATTTCGAACCTTATTCGATTTACACCAAGAAACTTTACCAGAAAGGGGAACTGTTGACGCACAATAAGGATCGTTCCGTGTTGGTCTTTCTTGACTTGAAAAAGTTGATGGAGACCGACTTCCATCCCATTTCGATCGATACGACGTTGGGGGATGTGGTCCATTTGATATCGACTGTACGGCGTAATATTTTTCCGGTTGTCGATTCGGAAGGAGTATTGTTGGGGGTTGTGCAGTTAGATGATTTGCGTGCTGATATGTTCGATGCTGACAAATATGATACGACCATTGATAATTATATGATTCCACCACCGGATGTGGTGTTGTCGAACGAACAAATCGGCAGTGTTTTGAATGCGTTTGAGCAGTCCAAAGCCTGGATGTTGCCTGTGATTGACAGTAATCGCCACTATTTGGGCTTTATATCGAAATCGCGCATATTGGCGGCTTATCGTGATCAGTTGGTAGCGATCAGTGAAGAGTAATGAGACCGTAGATAAAAAGGTATATTTCAGTGGTATATTATACTGAATACAGAAAGACTTCACCGATATTAAAACAGCAGGGACTTATGTCCCTGCTGTTTTGTTAATGTTGATATCCTGCCTCAGATGAGAGTTGATAGGTTCGAACTTATATAGGAATGGCGTGTGTATGAGTGCCAATCTGTTGTCCCAGTGGTGCGGTCGGTTGCTCCTCTTCTTTTGCAACTGTTTCATTGACGGGTTCTCCTCCTGATATGAGGTGGGTTCTGTATGCTGCTGGAGTCATTCCATACTCCTTTTTGAACAGCTTAATAAAGTGCGAGGTATTGGGAAAGTTGCAGTCTATCCCGATTTCGGCGATTGAGCGGCTGGTTGAGATCAGAAGTAATCTCGAGTGCATCAGCCGTTGTCTGATCAGCCATTTGTGAGGAGGCTCATAGAAATGTTTGCGGAACTCCTTTTTGAAAGAGGTCAAGCTCATGTTGCAGTGAGCCGCAAGATCTTCGATAGAAATATCGGAGAAAATATGTTGTCTGACGATCTGTTCGAAACTCTCCTTTGAGAGATCCATATTGCTTAATACTTTGTTTTTGAGGCAGCAATCGCCTTGTGAGAGAACCAAATAAATCAGCTCTGTTAATTTGAGGTGGTTTGCAATGGAATCGTCGAGATAGAGGTTTTCCCGCAAACCGGCATTGACACTGCTGAAGAAATTCCGCAACGCAGAGTCAGCCGGTGCAATTACATGGGTCTGTTTCTCACATTCAGGACAGCTGTGATCGTTCGTGATGGTGAGCTGGTAAATAAGATTCAAGTTGTTGAGGATGTTGGCTAGTTGCTGTGAGCTGTAAAAGAGAATTACCTCTTCATAACTACGCCCATTATCCGGTATATCTTCGATGTAGTGGGTGCCGATATCCAGATAAAACACCTTGCCACGAGTAACGGCATGGCGGACATCTCCGTAATAGATGTATTTGGTACCGCGCAGTACGAATCCGATACAATGTCGGGTTAATGATTGGGATCTGATCCCGGTCCGGATTGTTTGTACATACTTAGCGATAGTTGGTTGTTGGGTCCCGGACGGAGTAGTTTTTGAGGTGTTATTCATGGTCATTTCGGTCTTTTAAAGAACTTGGTGTCCCGGATATGCTCACCGGACCGAAGTCGCAAGAAACAATTTGAAAGTAAACAAATATACAATTTATAATTTTATATTACAATAATATATTTATATGTATTTATGTTTCGAAAAGTTTTAATGATAGTTTATAAGGATTCAAATATGGTAGATAAAGGGTTCTCAGGTGCTGTAAACGTGCGGGATTCTGTTATGCTTGGGGTAAAAGAGAGTGAAAGGATAAATTGTCTTGGAACTTGAAAATCGTTATTTTTGTCAAAGTGTAAAATGTTTAATTTTTATTGACTTAATGAACTGTTCCTTTGAGAGTTGTAAAGGAGTATTGATGTGAGGTATTCGTGTTGATTTGTGCTGATGCGAACTGTTATGACTTACAATTTGAGACACAACACGGGAGAAAATTCATATTTTTATTTAACTCTTCAAGGGTGTAATAAGTCCGCAGAGTATTTAGTCGCCAAGAGGAGATACTCACGGAACGGTGTTGATGGATAAATAGGATTACAATGATTTATTAGAATATCAGGAGCTATGGATAGTGAGTCTATTTCTGAAATGTTGGCGTTTGATCGTGAACATTTGTGGCATCCCTATACGTCAATGCACAATCCATTACCGGTCTATCCGGTTGTCCGTGCTGAAGGGGTGTTTATTGAGTTGGCTGACGGTCGCCGTTTGGTCGATGGGATGTCGTCGTGGTGGTGCGCGGTTCATGGGTACAACCATCCAGTGCTCAATGCGGCGGCTGAAGCTCAGTTGCAAGAGATGTCGCATATCATGTTCGGGGGCTTTACACATCGACCTGCCGTAGAATTGGGCCGCCGGTTATTACGGATGGTTCCGGAAGGCTTGACCAAGATTTTTTATTGTGATTCAGGGTCGGTGTCCGTTGAGGTGGCTATTAAAATGGCCATGCAATATATGTATGCTCAGGGAACTCCACACAAGAATACGTTGGCGACGATTCGTAGCGGTTACCATGGCGATACCTGGCATGCGATGTCGGTTTGCGATCCGGTAACGGGTATGCATTCGCTTTTTTCTGGACGGTTGCCGATTCAGCATTTTGTTCCACGTCCCGAAGTGCGTTTCGGCGAGGAGTGGGACGAGCGGGATTTTGCCCCGATGGCCCAGTTGATCGAACAGCATCATGATGAGCTGGCTGCCATTATTTTGGAACCGGTGGTTCAGGGAGCTGGTGGTATGTGGTTTTATCATCCGTGCTATTTGCAACGCTTGCGCGAGATGTGTGACCGATATGATATCCTGTTGATTGCCGACGAGATTGCAACCGGATTTGGAAGGACAGGACGGATGTTTGCCTGTGAGTGGGCCGGTATCACACCCGATATTATGTGCGTTGGTAAAGCTCTGACCGGAGGATATATGACTTTTGCGGCAGTTTTGGCGACAGACCGTGTTGCGGATACCATTTCATCGGCTACACCGTCGGAGTTTATGCATGGGCCGACCTTTATGGGAAATCCTTTGGCTTGTGCGGTGGCTGGAGCATCGTTGCGGTTGTTGGAGGAGAATTCTCCGCTGCCACGGATCGCTGAAATAGAGCAGATTCTCAAACGACTTTTGGAGCCGGCCCGCCAGTGGCCGCAGGTGGCTGATGTACGGGTGTTGGGAACGATCGGGGTGATCGAGATGCGTCAACCGGTCGATATGGCGGCCATGCAACGGAGGTTTGTCGAAGAGGGTATCTGGGTACGACCGTTCGGACGGTTGGTCTATGTGATGCCACCTTATATTATTAAGGATAACGAGCTGGAGCGATTGGCTCATGGTTTGTTGAAAGTGGTTTCTGAGGTGCAACCATAAGCATGCCTGAAAAGCAAATTAGGGAATGAGTTCCGTCTAACGAAGAAGGGAACAATGCGTCTAATTGATCTGCCTTATGCGGAAAATTAAAAAAGGAGTGAGGGGCCTTGAAGCTCTTCACTCCTTTTTGTTGTTCTTGTTTGTGAATTTTAATAACTTATCATTGACTGATCTTTGGTTGGTCTGACGTTGTGTGTTGTAGCAGGATAACAACAGCAGTTTCTTCTTCTGTCTTGTAACTCAGGTTGAGTATATCATACGTAGGAAGGCTGTGTCTGGCAGTGGGCCCTCCGGTGGGTGGTGCTAATGAAGATGATAGTTGGTGACCCCGTCTCCCAGATAGACCAAAACGGGGTTTTGTTGCCAAGGAACATTAACGATGGATAACTCCCGATCCGATCAATTCATCCCCATCGTACCAAGAGGCAAACTGTCCTGCGGTGACGCCACGTTGAGGCTTGTCAAAAACGATGTATCCTCCACGTTCAGTCACGTACAATACTCCTCCTTGTAGAGGTTGGCGGTAACGGATACGCATCGAGAAGCGGGCCTGTTCGCCGGGCTTTAAAGCGCGGTCCGGGCGAATCCAGTGCATCTCTTCGGGCAGAATATATAATCCGCGACGATAGAGTCCCGGATGGTGTTGTCCCATGCCCACGTAGAGAATATTGTTTTGTACATCGCTGGCGATTACAAAGAGCGGTTCGGCATATCCGCCCACACCGAGTCCTTTGCGTTGTCCAATCGTGAAGAAATGGGCTCCATGGTGTGTCCCGACAGATCGTCCTGCCTCTGGTGTATAGCGATACGGTTCGGCCAATGCGTCTAACTGTTGTTGTGTAAATGGCCCATCGGCAAAGTTCTCTTTTTCAGGCGCTATCTCGTGTGAAGCGTTGAATCCAGACCATGTGTCAGGAATTTCGACGATTTCACCGTCCCGGGCCTTGAGTTGCTGCTGCAGAAAGACAGGCAGATCGACCTTGCCAACAAAACAGATTCCTTGTGAATCTTTTCGTTGAGCGGTAGCCAAATGCTGTTCTGCAGCAATGCGGCGTACTTCGGGTTTCAACAGATGTCCGATCGGGAAGAGAGCACGTGACAACTGCTCCTGGGTCAGTTGACAAAGGAAGTAGCTTTGGTCCTTATTGGGATCACTGCCGGCCAGCAGCCGATAGATAGGGCCGTCCGGTGTTTCAATGGTCTCTTTGCGACAGTAGTGTCCAGTAGCGACATAGTCAGCGCCCAGATCAAGAGCAGCCTTGAGAAAGGCATCGAACTTGATCTCCCGGTTACAGAGCACATCAGGGTTCGGGGTCCGTCCTCGGCCATATTCGGCAAACATATAATCCACGACACGTCGCCGGTACTCTTTGCTCAGGTCGATAAAATGAAAAGGAATGTCGAGTCGTTTGGCAGTCAGTTCGGCGAACATGTGGTCGTCATACCAAGGGCAATCACCCTCGAGTGTACCGGTGGTGTCGTGCCAGTTGCGCATGAAGAGTCCCACCACGTCGTAACCCTGCTCTTTAAGCAGATAGGCTGCCACGCTCGAATCCACACCTCCTGAGAGACCTACTACGACTCGTTTCATTTTCTGTGATATGTTTTGTGAGTTTATGCAATTCCGACAGTTTTCCCTCGGCCGCTGTTCCTTCATTGCGTCAGCACTTTGTTTTTGAGTGAGATGCTAATATGAAATGATGAAGGAGGATTTCATGTGTCAAAAAGGCTGAGTTGATCCGGCTCGATAAGAGAACGAATCAACTCAGCACCTTATATGTTATTTGCAAAGAGCTGCAGCTCCGGCGATGATTGCAGTCGTAGTATCTGCCATGGCTACAACCGGAATTTGAACGTTGTGCTCTTTGAAATAGTTGCGAATTTGCGGGAAGAAGAACTCTTCGGCCCGTACCATGCCGCCTCCGATGACCAGCGTATCGGCTTTGAAGTGTTGTACGAAGGGGAGCATGATCTCTGCAAAAGTGTTGGCGAACTGATCGAAAATGGCCTGTACCTCTGTGGTGTACTTATCGGCATGGTAGAAGTCGATCATCGGTTTTACGCCGGTAATGGGTACACCGGTAATTTGATGGAATTCCTCTTCGAACCAGCGTGTCGATACGAAGTCTTCGGCAATACGTCCGCGGAAGGGATAGTCCCACAACTCGCCGCCGATGGGTACACCTGGACCATAGGTGGCATAGCAGCCATCGACAATAAAGCTGGCGCCGAAACCGGTGCCGAGGGTTACGCCGATCAGGTGACGTGCCTTTTCACCTCCGAGACTCCAGGCTCCCATACCGAAGCCGGCCGCATCGTTGGTAAAACGGATGTTGCTGGGCTCGATACCGGTGATGCGATGCAATTCGGAACGGACGTTGATGCCTTTGATCGAAGCGAATTTGTGCTCGGCCTGGGCAATGCCACGGATAAAATCGAAGGGAGAGGGAATAGCGACACCCAATCCGGTGATGGCGCGTGCGCCAGCTTTCTGCATACATTCGCTTAAGGCGTTATCCCAAGCGGAGAGAATTTTTTGTGCCGATTCGCTTTCGGCGATTTTCACTTCGGTGTAGGTTTCAGCTACAGGAGTGCAGCTATTGAGTTCCATAATCTGGCAGGCAATGTGTGATCCGCCTATATCGACGCCGATGGCATATTTTTCGTTCATAATGGTTGTTTTATAGTCGTTTTGGTTTTGTGCGAACACTTTATCGAGAGCCGATAATGAAAAGAGTTATCGGGAGTCCCGGTCACTCAATTCGCATCCAAAGATACGAAAAGTTATGGAAATGAAATCAGACGAAAGCGATAGGTGTAGGCAAAGGCGGAACGTTCAGCACAATGTGTGCATGGAGGAATGCAATAAACTGCTCACCGTAGATTTGCTGCAGCATTGAAGATCCTTTTGGAACTGTGTAAATGTATGTATGATAAGGTAATTAGGTTTCCTCTCGGTTTCATGCATAATCAATAAAAATCCCCGCACAATTTGCTGTGCGGGGATTTGTTTTGGTGAGGTGATGAGAGATGATATCTGTCTGACAGTCGCAGCTGCTATTTATCCAATGGATGTTAGGATGATATATTTCTCTCTCCTCGGAAACGTATACGTATGGGCTACATATGCAATTAGTCAGCCATGGCCAGTTTCAGGACGTCGCTGTTGGTGCGGACGTAGTGGAACGTAAGCCCTTCGAGATATTCAGGTTTGATCTCCGAAATATCCTTGCGGTTCTCTTCCGAGAGGATGATTTCGCGGATTCCAGCCCGTTTGGCAGCGAGAATCTTCTCCTTAATGCCGCCTACCGGAAGGACACGGCCGCGCAGGGTAGTTTCACCGGTCATGGCGATGTTGTCCTTCACTTTGCGTCCCGAGAGCGTTGAAACCAACGACGTCATCATCGTAATACCGGCGCTGGGGCCATCTTTGGGAATAGCTCCTTCCGGTACGTGGATGTGAATATCGTTCTTTTCAAACTTTTCAATATCGATGCCCAGCTCTGCAGCGTGTGCTTTCACCCACTGGAGTGCAATGGTTGCCGACTCCTTCATGACGTCGCCCAGATTACCGGTCATCGTGAGGTTGCCTTTGCCGGGGGTGAGGATCGACTCGATGTAGAGAATGTCGCCACCCACCTCGGTCCAGGCCAGTCCGGTCACAATACCGACCATTCCCTGAATGTCGTATTTATCGTTAATAAAGCGAGGAATACCGAGTATCTTTTCGACATCTGCTGCCGAGATCTCGGGTTTGAACTCTTCACCGAATCCGATATTCTTAGCGCGGGTACGGACGATCTTGGCAATCTGCTTGTCCAGTGAGCGAACGCCCGACTCACGGGTGTAGTTAGCAATAATCTTTTCGACCACCTTGGCCGACAGTTTCAGATCTTTGGCTGGAATGCCGTGAGCCTTGAGCTGTTTGGGCAGCAGATATTTGCGGGCGATCTGAATCTTGTCTTCCAGAATGTATCCCGGGATGTTGATCATCTCCATACGGTCGCGCAAAGCCGGATTGATGTTAGCAATGTTGTTGGCCGTAGCGATGAACAATACCTTTGAGAGGTCGTACTCCGTGTCGAGATAGTTGTCGTGGAAGGTGGTGTTCTGTTCCGGGTCGAGCACTTCGAGCAGTGCTGACGAGGGGTCACCATGGTTCGAAACGGTCACTTTGTCGATCTCGTCGAGAATGATAACCGGATTGGACGATCCAGCCCGTTTGATGGTCTGGATGATTCGGCCCGGCATCGCCCCGATGTAGGTGCGGCGGTGTCCGCGGATTTCGGCCTCATCGTGCAGACCTCCCAGCGAAATTCGACCGAATTTACGTTTCAAGGCTGCTGCTACCGATTTACCCAATGAGGTCTTACCGACTCCCGGAGGGCCGTAAAGGCAGAGGATCGGGGATTTGAGGTCCCCTTTCAACTTAATGACGGCCAGGTGTTCGAGAATCCGGTCTTTTACCTCCTCCAGTCCGAAGTGGTCGTTGTCCAGTTTTTTCTTGGCACGATTCAGATCGAGATTGTCGACAGTGCAGTGCTCCCACGGTAACTCAACCATTAACTGCAGATAGTTGAGTTGTACGGAGTATTCGGCCACGGCCGGATTCATCCGTTCGAGTTTGCCCAACTCTTTCTCGAACAGCTCTTTGGTTTCAGTTTTCCACTGTTTTTTTGCCGCTTTGGCGCGAAGCTCGTCGATATCTTTGTCTACAGGGTCGCCTCCCAGCTCATCCTGAATGGTGCGCATCTGCTGTTGCAGGAAGTAGTCGCGCTGCTGCTGGTCGATATCCTGTTTTACTTTGGCTTGAATCTCGTTTTTGAGTTCAACGAGTTGCTGCTCGCGAATCAGGATTTCCAGCAGACGACGTGAGCGGGCCAACAGTCCCGGAGCTTCGAGCAGACGTTGCCGATCGGAGTCGGGTAGGTCGATGTTCGAGCAGATGAAGTTGATGATGCCGCGTTTGCTGTCGATGTTCTTGATAGCAAATGCAGCCTCTTTGGGCATATTAGGCGAGCTGTTGATGATTCCCAATGCCACATCTTTGATCGAATCGACCAAAGCCTCGAATTCGATGTTGTTGCGCTCGGGAACACTGTCTTTCAGCGTCGTAATGTTGGCTTTGAAATAGGGTTCGGCAGAGAGGTACTCTTTGATCTCGATCTTTTCGAGGCCATGCAGAATGACCGTTAGGTTGCCGTTGGGCATCTCCAGAATTTTCAGGATGCGGGCAGCGGTGCCGACCCGATACAGGTCATCGGGCCCCGGTTGTTCTACTTCGGGGTCTTTTTGCAAAACAGCACCCATCATGCCGCCCGACGCCTCGACGTCACGTACCAGGCGCATCGAACGTTGTCTTCCGACGGTGATTGGGGTGATCGAACCGGGGAAGAGTACCGAACTGCGCAGGGTCAGGATCGGCAGGGTTTCGGGTACGTCGGCATTTTCACCGGCTTCGTCATCTTCGTTTGCGACGATGGGAATGACGTGGTGTTTGCCTTCGAGCATATCCGAGATACCGGAGAGATCCTCCTCTTTGAACTGTTTTTTATCGTTGCTCATTGTTGTTTTCTCCTTGATAAATCTTACAAATGTAGTGATTTTTACGTAAATCGCCGTAATGGAGACGGTTTCAGTATGGTTGTGAGGGCCAAAGTTGGTTGTTAGATCGTTTGGACGTAAAAAGATAAACGGAATAGGGACTGCCGTTTTGTCGTTTTTAATAAAAGTGCTTTTTCTACTCTGTCATTCTGGCAGATGTGTGGCTGTCAGTAGAGCGGCTTTGAAACGATCTGATGATCCTTGTTGCGGTTGGTGCAGGTAGGACTGTTCTGGAAACGATTGACCTGACGTTGTTGTTTGAATTGTTGTTTTTGCTGGCAAATATTTGTATGTTAAGTGTTTGTGGGTTGACGTTCGAATCTTTTCTCTGCAGGATTGTTTCGTCTAAAAAATAAACGTGCTGGGCGTTTTATTATTGTAAAACACTATCTTTGCAAATTGGATGCAAAACTTTGTTTTTCTCGGTTTTGGCAGATAGTGACTTGATCGGGTCTATTGAATGTCAGCATTAGGGAAGTGATGGAGGTGAGTTTTGCAATCGCTTGATCAGAAGAGAAATAATAACTGTAAATAGAGAAATATTATGGAAATTGCGGCCAAATATGCCCCGCAGCAGATTGAAAAGAAGTGGTATGATTACTGGGTAGAGCATGGATTTTTCCATTCAGTTCCAGATGAACGGGAACCCTATACCGTTGTCATCCCCCCTCCCAATGTGACGGGAGTGCTGCACATGGGGCACATGCTTAACGAGACGATTCAGGATGTATTGGTGCGTCGTGCGCGGATGCAGGGTAAAAATGCCTGCTGGGTGCCGGGTACGGACCATGCGTCGATTGCAACTGAGGCCAAGGTGGTCGATAAGTTGAAGTCAGAGGGTATCGACAAGAATTCGTTGACTCGTGAGGAGTTTCTCAAACATGCTTGGGAGTGGAAAGAGAAACATGGTGGCATTATTCTCAGTCAGTTGCGTCGTTTGGGAGCGTCGTGCGATTGGGAACGGACCAAATTTACGATGGATCCCGAGATGACCCGCAGCGTCATCAAGGTGTTTGTCGATTTGTATAATAAAGGCAAGATCTATCGCGGGGTACGTATGGTAAACTGGGACCCTGCAGCGCTTACCGCCCTGTCGGATGAGGAGGTGATCCACCGTGAGTCGCAGGGTAAGCTTTATTACCTGCGTTATCATATCGAAGGTTCGGAAGAGTATCTGGTAGTAGCCACGACTCGTCCCGAGACCATTTTGGGCGATACGGCACTTTGTGTCAATCCGAATGATCCCCGTTATCAGCATCTTGCCAAAGATGCTCGGGTGATTGTACCGTTGGTTGGTCGGTCGATTCCGGTCATTCGGGATGAATATGTCGATATTGAATTCGGTACCGGAGCCTTGAAGGTAACGCCTGCACACGATGTAAACGACTACATGCTTGGTGAAAAATACCATCTCGAGACGATCGATATCTTCAATGATAACGGTACGCTCAATGAGCATGGAGGTCAGTATGCCGGTATGGATCGTTTCGATGTGCGCAAGCAGATTGAATTGGATCTGGATGCAGCAGGTTTGCTTGAGAAGGTTGAGCCTTATACCAACCAGGTGGGTTATTCTGAACGTACCAATGTGCCGATCGAGCCTAAACTCTCGATGCAGTGGTTCCTCAAGATGGAGGAGTTGGCTCAACCGGCTTTGAAAGCGGTGATGGAGGATGCGATCCGTCTGGTTCCGGCGAAATTCAAAAATACCTACCGTTACTGGATGGAGAATGTCAAGGATTGGTGTATCTCTCGTCAGTTGTGGTGGGGGCAGCAGATTCCGGCCTACTATCTGCCTCAGGGGGGCTATGTGGTAGCTGAAACAGCCGAAGAGGCTTTGGAGTTGGCACGTAAGAAGACGGGTGATACTTCGTTGCAGTTGTCGGATTTGCGTCAGGATCCGGATGTGTTGGATACCTGGTTCTCATCGTGGCTGTGGCCGATTTCGGTTTTTGACGGCATTAACCATCCCGATAATAAGGAGATCAACTATTACTATCCGACCAATGATTTGGTGACAGGTCCGGATATTCTCTTCTTCTGGGTTGCCCGTATGATTATCGCCGGTTATGAATATCGGGGCGAAAAACCGTTCCGCAATGTCTATCTGACCGGTATTGTACGCGACAAGTTGCGTCGTAAGATGAGTAAATCGCTGGGTAACTCACCCGACCCGATTATGTTGATTGATAAGTTCGGTGCGGATGGTGTACGTGTGGCGATGTTGCTCTGTTCGGCAGCAGGTAATGACCTGCTGTTCGATGAGTCGCTTTGCGAGCAGGGACGTAATTTCGGCAATAAGATTTGGAATGCCTATCGTTTGGTACAGGGTTGGCAGGTTGACGATCAGCTGACTCAGAGTGAGGGCAACCAATTGGCTGTAGAGTGGTTCGAGGCTATGTTGAACCGTACGTTGACTGCGATTGAGACTGATTTCGAGGCTTATCGTATTTCTGAGGCTTTGATGCAGATCTATAAACTGTTCTGGGATGAGTTCTCAGGATGGTATTTGGAGATGGTTAAACCGGCTTATGGTCAGCCTATTGATCGCAAGACCATGGATGCAACACTCGACTTTTTCGATCGTTTGTTGCGTATTCTGCATCCTTTCATGCCGTTCTTGACTGAGGAGTTGTGGCAGAATATTGCACCTCGCCAGGAGGGTGAAAGTTTGATGATGAGCCATCTGCCGGAGATTAAAGCTTATGACGAGAAGACGCTTGCTGAGGTCGAACTGTTGAAAGAGGTGATCTCGGGTGTGCGCAACGTGCGTAAAGAGCGTGCTATTCCGAATAAGGAGACATTGGAATTGTGTGTCATTGCGGATGAAAACTATCCGGCACGTTTTGCTGCGTTGTTGACGAAGATGGCAAATTTGTCGGAGGTTAAGCATGTAACCGACAAACTTTCCGATGCTGCGGCATTCTTGGTTAAGACGACTCAATATTTCGTTCCGTTGGCTGACAAGATCAATGTGGCAGAGGAGTTGCCGAAATTGGAGGCTGATTTGGAGTATTTGGAAGGTTTCTTGGCTTCGGTAATGAAGAAGTTGTCGAATGAACGTTTCGTGCAGAATGCACCTGAGAAGGTGGTTGCAAATGAGCGGGCCAAACAGGCAGATGCCGAGGCGAAGATTGCAGCTCTGCGTGAACGGATCGCTGCATTGAAGTAATGTAAAGATGCGAAAACGATAGTTCTGATCGGATTGTCTTTTGTGAGGGAAAGAAATTGATTATTGGAACTAACCGTATGTATTATACGATTACAGGGAGGATTCTAATTGAATTCTCCCTGTTTTTTATATGGTGTTATTGTGAAAGGGTAGGGGCAGTCGATTTAGATGTGTCAAAACGAAATTGTAGGGTGTGATATGTCCTTATTTCCTGTTCCGTGGGCTGAAATTTGCATGTTGCTTTAATGTTTTCCGGAGCGAAAACTAACCGCTTGAATGGTACGTTTGGATCGGTCGAATTCGGTCTCAATGACTCCGGTCAGTGCATCCGGGGCATCGTGATGGCGGTTGGCCCGATAGAGCCGTCGGTAACAGAGTAGATCATGGGCCAGTTCTGGCCAACGCTCTTCCCATCCTTGTGGCCAACGGATGAGCCGGAGTACGGTAGCGGAGTTGGAGAGGATTCGGGCCTCTTTGTTTCGAGATTGGTGTATCCAGTTGATTTTGATTGCTGGAACCAGTCGATTCACTGCGCGGGCGAATCCACGTCCTCCGTTGTTACTTTCGATGGTTGCTTCCCGGATATCGGAGTTTTTGAGCATCTCGGCTACTAAGGATTCTGTTACTTCCATAGGTTCTTGTGTGTAAAGCGTGTCGAGTATATAGATTAGCCCTTCTTGGTCCACGGCATAACAGAATGAGCAGAGAAAGTCGTCACCCATATCGGCGGTATCGGTGTAGTTCCCCCGTTTGATTATCCGATTGGGAAGTGTGTCATAGGTGGCGAATGCATCGCCGTAGAGGAGGCCTGCTTTGGAGACAGGATGTCCCTGGTAGAGCGCTTCGAAAAGGTTGCGATCGAGTTTGCGTCTGGTTTCGAGTAGTGAGATGGAGTGGCGTTCGGGCCAAAGTGCTTCGCCTTCGTGTCGTGGGTCGATTAGGGTGGCTGGGCTGGTTTTGATCGCTTCAAAGTTAAGTCGGAGCCAACCTTCAGAGAGGGGCTTGGAAAATTGAGCAGGATCCACCAGTTCGATTATTTTTTCGTGAGCTGCCAACCTTCCGACCAGATCCTCTTCGTGCCAGCGGGTGCCGACCAACAGCTCTTGAGAGTTGTTGTGCAGGCGTGTTCGGGCTACGGCGTTGTACCACTCCCAGGTGTTGTCACGGATAATGGGAGAGTTTGCCTCCATGGCGTCTTTGAATAGGTCGTCCAAAATCAACAGATCGACGCTATTTCCTGTGAGAGAACCCTCTCGTCCAACTGCTAAGAGACTGCCAGAGGAGTGGGCCAGTTCGAATGCTTCAGCAGTTCGGATGGGGTTGTTGTTGATGGAGGTTTTGCTGGTGCTGTTGTGAGGTGAACTCATCTCATTACGACCTCCTCTGGGTGCTTTGAGTTGGGTTTCGGGGAAGAGCGTGTGGTAGGGTTCGCTATCGATTAGTTGTTGAATGCGGCGGTTAAAACGGGTTGCGAGTCGAAAACTGTAGGAGGCGATGGCAATATGAGTGTAGGGGCGAATTCCCAGTACAAAAGCGGGCAGCAAAATGGATGATCCGAGAGACTTGCCGTGTTGTGGAGGTACGGAAACGATCAAACGTTTGATAACACCTTTTGCGAAGGCTTCCAATGCTCGATAGTAGGTGAGATGAAAAGGCGTCGGGCAAAATTCGGGAAGGCAATATTGAGCGAATGATGTGAAATTTCGTCGGGCTTGTTCGCGGAGTATGGATGACCGGGTGATTGTGATTGGTGGTTTTGGGGAAATTGTGAGCGGCGAACGCTGTTGGGGTTGAGTTGTCGAGTTTACAGTTGTCTTTGTTGGAGATGTGCTGGTTGTGATGGATGAGGGAGAGTTCGGGGATGGCTGGGTGTTGTTGGTTTTTGGTGTGTGATTTTTCGAGCTCATGATGGGTTTGGGAGCGAGATTTTATTGCTGTGGCGTTGTGATGGAACAACAGAAGGTGTGGGGAGAGATTCGGTTTGTGTGGTTTGCCGATGTCCTGTTGTGAAGTGCTGACGGTGCAGTTCTTTGAAGGAGAGGTAAAGGTTAAATCGCGATGGGAAAATGAGGAGATAAAATGCTTCTTTTCAAAAGAATTTTTGTGTCTGTATGTTGACGGCTTAAAAGGGCCGTAAATGGGATTTATATTACAATTTTTGGCTGTGTGATCGTTGTAATTTGGATTTGTCACATTGTTTGTTAACTCTTCTTGTGGGTATGAATTCGAAGAGACTCGGTGACAAGAGAGTTTGTTTTCTCGCGGATCTGTAGGTGATTCAGTTGCCAGACGGTTATCAGTAGATTCTTCGAAGATGGGTTTGGACAAGTTGTGATCTTTGGATAGGTTGGTTGCTTCGGAGTCGCCAATACATGGTGAAGAATGGGCGATTGATGCAATGAATTTGTTATTTTCATGACTTTCCTTTTCATTCCTTTTCTTGTCATTGGGCCATTCCGGTAAACGGGATAGCTCTTCTAAAGCGGCGTCGGAGAGGGTTGAAAGGTCGATAGGTCTCTCTTCGTTTTGGTTTGGATTGTTCTGGTGGAATGGATTGTTGTCGATAGTGTTGTTTTCAATGCCAGCGGTGCAGTTGCTTTTGATTGATGAGTTAGTGGTTCGTTTGGTGGCGGTTGTTTTGATTTGCCAACGTTCCGGAGCCAGATTTGCTAATGTGAAGAGGATGGCGTCCAGATTAGGTGCTACTGTTTTTCGGGTGACAATTTCTGATTTTAGTCGTCGTTCGTTGTCTGGTCCCGGTTCGTATGTGCGTTTGACCTCTTGCATGGTGAAACCTTTGACACATTTAGCCAATCCTTGAAGTGCCCTTTTTTCGAGCAGTAATTGTTGCTCAAGCACCTTGTTGTCGAGCATAGTCGTGTCGTTGGGATCATGGGAAAAATCGTCAGAGAGCTCAGATGATATGCCGGCAGATGCAGGTGTGTGATCTTTCTCTTTTGATTTGGAGCTGTGTGTATAAGGAGTGCTGACAGAGATGGTAGGGGAGAGGTCAGGGGTGTTGTTTATGAATTCGGAGGTATTACCATCCTGCAGGTTCTCTCCGTTTGTTAGAGTGTTTATGGTTTTGTCATTACGAGGCTTTGTATTTAAAATGTCAGTTGTGTTTTCGGACGAGATTTTATGCTGCGTTGGGGAAATGGTTAGAGCCGTTGGTGTTTGCCCTGATGTTGATGAAAATGCTTGAGTTGAAAGGGGCGATGGATTGGATGTGATGTTTTGTGGCATAGGATAGCAATAATTTGCGGGTACTGAGTGAGGAGAGGTTGGTGTGAGGGGGTGTTTTGCCGGAGCGGCAGGAGTCGAACCTGCCGGACACGACTGTTCCGTGACTTTTGCCCGACGGGCGTCCCCGTATGAGGTGGGTTAGAGTGCAGAGGGCGGGAGCGTCCTCCCGGAAGGGTTTTGTTGTCCTCTGCTGCGTCTCCTGACGCACACGCTCCGTAATAGCATTGTATGGAGGGAGGTGGTAGGTGGTAGTGTTGAATAAGGGTGTATAGCTGGGGTTAATTCAGGTATTTTGCCAGCTCATTCCAGTCGAAATCGGTCAGGATCTCTCCTTCGGGTTGCCAAAGATGAAATTCCCACCAGATAGGGACGATGTGATCTTGGAGTCCGGGTTCAGGGTTTGGGTAGATCAGCAGGGTGCAGGTCAGAGTGGAGTAGAATTCTTCGGTGTCGAGGTCAACGGTTCCGTTAAAGAACTCTTTGTTATCTACGGCGTCGAGGAGTAGGGAGGCGAAAGTTTGGTAGATTTCGGGGTTGATAGAGATCATAGTTTTTAGGTTTTGTGCAAAAGTAGCGGTACAGATTTTCTATACGTTTATACAATTTCTGAATTTGTTGATAACTTATTAAAAAATTGAGAACCACTATATTTTGCGATAAAAATAAAATTTCTTAACTTTGTTTTACAAATATAAGTTCAATATTTGAATTTTGTTCACTTGAAGTGAAAATTTTTAGTGAAAATTTGAATTTTTCCAAGATGAGAGAGCGTTTAAAGTTGATTCGCAAGGAGTTGGGAATGACACAGGAGATGTTGGCCCAGAAGTTGGGAATTGGGAAGAGTGCATTGTCGATGATCGAGACGGGTCGTGCAGCTCTTTCCGAACGGAATAAGAATATTCTTGTTCAAGAATTGAACGTTAATCCGGAGTGGTTGGAGACGGGTAAGGGTTCGATGTTTTTTGAGCAGCGTCCGGAGGCGATTTTCATGAATCGTTCGGATCGAAAGGTGCCGACGCAGAGTGTTCCTTTATATAATATAGAGGGGACTGCCGGCTTGGTTCCGTTGTTTGTTGACCGGGATTCACAGACTCCGATTGATTATATACACATTCCGAATTTGCCACGGTGTGATGGAGCCATTTACGTGGTTGGAGACAGTATGTATCCGTTGTTAAAGAGTGGGGATATCGTGTTGTACAAGCAGGTGAGTGGTATTGAGAATATTTTTTGGGGCGATATGTATTTGTTGTCGATCGATATTGACGGCGAGGAGTACGTAACGGTGAAATATATTCAGAAATCGGAGCGAGAGGGTTGTGTGAAGTTGGTGAGTCAGAATCCGCACCATGCGGACAAGGATGTTCCTATTGAGAAGATTCGGGCTTTGGCATTTGTGAAGGCGAGCATTCGCATGAATTCGATTCGATAGAGGAAAGAGTCTCTGTATAGCTGTCAGTCCTGTTGCTTAGGTGTGGGAGTTTTGTTGGAATTGAGATGGAGGTGGGTTACACCTGTTTCTATCAATAAAATGTTGGCCATTGAATGGTTTTGGGTGACAGCTTTGTGGTGCAGATCATTTAATAGTAGATAATATATGGATGTCAAGATTTCGCCTCAATGGAAAGCATGGATAGGCGATGAATTTGAGAAACCCTATTTTGCGGAGTTGGTCCGTTTTGTTAAACAAGAGTATGCTACGCATCAGGTGTTTCCGGCAGGTCGCAATATTTTTCATGCATTTGACATGTGTGAGCCGGATCAGATCAAGGTGGTGATGATTGGTCAGGATCCTTATCATGGGGTCGGTCAGGCACATGGACTCTGTTTTTCGGTGAATGAGGGAGTTCCGTTTCCTCCGTCGTTGGTCAATATTTTTCAGGAGGTTCATGACGATGTTGGGGCTCCGATTCCGACAAGTGGAAACTTGGATCGATGGGCATCACAGGGTGTGTTGATGTTGAACGCTGTTTTGACGGTTCGTGCTCATGAGCCGACCTCACATGCCGGTAAGGGGTGGGAACAGTTTACGGATGCCGTGGTACGCGCTATTTCGACACATCGGGAACATGTGGTGTATATGTTATGGGGAGCTTATGCTCAGCGTAAGGGTGCTATGGTTGATGCTACGCGGAATTGTATTTTGAAAAGTGTTCATCCGTCGCCGTTATCGGCATACCGTGGTTTTTTCGGATGTCGCCATTTTTCACAGGCCAATGCTTATCTCGAATCGCAGGGATTGTCTCCTATTGTTTGGTAGAGGGGTGCCGAATAAGTGATAAGTTATGGAGCATAAAACAGGGGAAGCCGTGCTAACAGCACGGCTTCCCCTGTTTTTGTTTTGGAAACGTTTATGTTGGGTTGCTTGTGTTTTTGGGAATCTCGAAGCGACTAAACCAGTTATTTGTCCAGTACGGGGCGAATAACCCGTAATGCTGCGTGTTCACAGGTGATATGGACTGGGAAATTGGGTCCTGGTTGTCCGTCAATATCGGTTGTTTCATCGCGACGTAGCGGGTAATCGACAATAAAGTCATTGCTTTTGAAGTGGAAGACGCCGGCTGGATACTCTCCGGGTTGCAGACGTACCAGTCTGGCGTTTTGCCGGAGGAAATGGAAGATGGTTCTCAGTGTGTCGATGGGGCTGTCTCCTTTGACCACCAGTACATCCAATAGACCATCATCGATTTCGGCATTGAAGGCGAACTGCATTCTGCCGGCAGTACGGCCGTTGAATACGAAGAAGATGAGTGAGGTCCCGTCGAAATTTGTCTCTTGGGAGCGGATGGTCAGATTCATTTTGCGGAAATTGGGGATTTCGCCCAATCCGCTGACGTAGTATGCCAATTTGCCGAAATTGTTTTTCAGGACGGTTGGAGTTTTTTGTGATACGTCTGTGAAGAGGCCGCAACTGAACACATTGACGAAATATTCTCCATTGGCTACACCCAGATCGACACGATGTTCTTCTCCATTCAGAATGGCGCGGCATGCTTGGTTAATATCGGTTGGCATTCCGAGCATACCTGCAAAATCGTTGGCGGTTCCAGTGGAAAGGACGGCAACAGGGATGTCGATGTTTGCATGTTTCATGATGCCGACGACATAGTTGACAGTTCCGTCGCCGCCGGCAATCAATACATGGCGGAATCCGTAGCCCAATAGTTCGACCAGTGCGTGTTCTTCTTCGGGTTTGAAAGAGAGTCGATAGGGCACGACCATATAGCCATGTTGTTGATAGATCATGACGATTGAATCGAGCCATTCGGTAATGACGGTTTCGCCAGCTGTTGGGTTATATAAAAAGCAAATCGGTTTCATTCTGTTCCTGTTTTCAAATCGATCAACCGGGCATTGGTTGTATGATCAAGTATGGGTGATTACTTTGTAAGATAGACTATTTTATTGAATTTTTATTAAGAGGAGTTGTAGAAATTGGTTTTGTAAATATTAAAAATTAGTTTTCTGAGAGTTGCATCTGTTTGTGTTGGTGTTATGCCCTATTCGAGGATCCAGGTTTCCATACCGGGAGTCATATAGGTTTGGTAGGCGCCCTGTTCGTCGGACCACACCAAATAGGCTTGTAGCTCTGGATGTTCTTTCAGGAATCGGATACTCTCTTCGAGGCCGAGAATCATGCACAACGTTCCATAGGCGTCTGCTTGAGCCGACGAGGGGGCCACCACCGTAGCCGAAAGCAGATTGCTCACTACGGGCTGACCGGTTCGGGCATCGACAGTATGGACGATTTTGCGTCCGGAGCTGTCGGTATAGAATTTTCGGTAATTGCCGGATGTTGCCAATCCGCAATTTGAGATTCCGATTCTGACTTGCAGTTGAGCTCCGGGAGTCATATTGCCTTCAATCGGTTTGTCGATTCCGACCCGCCACGGCATGCCTTGAGCGTTGCAGCCCCGGGCAAAGATCTCACCTCCCAGTTCGATCAGGTAATTGGTCTTTCCTAATGAATCGAGCCAACGGGCGAGACAGTCCACGGTAGCACCTTGGGCGATAGAATTGAGATCAATGCGCATGTCTGGATGCTGTTTCTTCAAATGGCCCTGTTCGATGGATAACTTTTGGTAACCAACGCGTTCCAGCAACGAGTCGATATTGGGGTTTTGGGTGGGTTTCCCGCCTGCAAAACCGTAAGCTGTGGTCAAAGGTCCGATGGTAATATCATATCGTCCGTCGCTTTCTCGGCTGATGGAATCTGCTAAACGGATGCAGGAGGTAATCAAGTGGTCTAATGTGTCGGTTTCGCCTCGATTAATTCGACATAGCAGCGATTGCGGATTATACAGGGATAATGAGTTGTCGATTTGGTTCAGGATTGAATCGATTTGGGGTTTCAATCCATGGCTTGTGCTGTCACCGACCAAAACGATATGGTATGTGCCACCTTGTGCATATCCGTCGATTATGGTTTGCAATTGTTGAGTTTGGTGTCGGCATCCTGTTGTAATGATTAGTATGCCGATTAAAACCAAAGTTGCAAATGGGAAGTATTTATCTTTTTTGTGAAACATTATTTTGGGTTTTGGTATTGGAGGTGACGGTGTACATAGGGTTGTTGTGCACCTCTGACTTGCAGTTTGATAGGTTGTTTTGTGTTTAGCTGCTTATACAAATATCGCGCAAAGATAGCAAAAACGCCATTTAGCTTCATGGTTCCCGGGATGTTGCGGGTGATCCAATAAACTCTTTTAACAAATATAATTAAATATTGTCAACGAGGCTACGGGGATAGGATGTTGCGGAAACATCCTGGGAAGAAACGGACAAATCGGTTATTTTTTTCTTATTTTGCATCGCTATGAAGACAAATTGTAATTTTCCGCTGAACGCTCCGATTCCCATTACGCTGCCCCGTTGCATGGAGCATGAAGTTGAGGCTATTCTAGTGTTGTTGGATGAAGGAGCGCCTGTGATCCATATACGCAAACCTGAAGCGACTGTTGCAGAACTTGACCAGCTGTTGATGCAGTTGCAGACATCTGGAACTGATATGCGACGCTTGACTCTGCACCATCATCTGGAGCTTGCCCAACGTTTTGCTTTGGGTGGAATTCATCTGAGGGAAGAGGCTTTGCAATCTTTACAAAAGCCTTTAACTGGACGACAGGAATCCGATGTTTTCCTGCCACAGTTAGATTTGTCTTCCGTAGCGAGTGATTCGAACCCATCGTCGGTAGAACTTTCACGCACGATGTATTCACAATCAAGCGGTTGTACCCAAGATGCCGGTCCTGAGCGGCCGTCAACGACGTTCCAAGACTCATTTTGTTTCTCAACAGTCCATAGCGATTCTCAATTACAGACTTCACAATCGACGCCCGATGAGTCAATGATTGCAACATCAAGTCGATTCTTGCAAACCGAGTTCCGCGTCAGTGCTCCGGCGCACAGTTGGGAGGAGGCGTGTCGATTGGCTGCTCAATGCGACTATGTACTGTTCAGTCCGTTGTTTGATTCTGTGTCAAAGTCTGGTTATAGGGGAGCGATCGATCCGGCAGAGGTTTGCCAACTTTTGCGTCGGTATAATGATGGGAATATGATTGCACTTGGCGGAATCACGTTGCAAAATATCTCTTTGGCCCGTGCTGCAGCCTTTGATGGAGTTGCTGCTATTGGGTCGATATGGAAACTCGACTCAACGGGAGCCATTGACGTTTCCCGGACACGACTTGCCTACCAAAGATTGACACGTCGTTGGCAGGCTGCGGGTGGTACTTTACAATTCATTTCAGACGGCACTCTTGCCACTGTTGAGGCCTATTTGAGGGGGGGCGGGCGATGGGTACAACTTCGCATGAAAGAGACTCCTGCCGAAACGATCATTACGCTAGGTAAAACCTTGCTACCATTGTGTCATCAATATGGTGCTTTGTTGATTGTGAATGACGATCCTCAGTTGGCGGCTGCTATTGGGGCAGATGGTGTACATTTGGGACAAAGTGATATGGCTCCGGACGATGCCCGCAAATTGTTGGGTGAACGGGCCATTATCGGCTGTACAGCCAATACTTTTGAGCAGATTCAGAAGATCGCTCAAAGCTCGGCAGATTACATTGGATTAGGACCATTTCGTTACACCACCACCAAAAAGAATTTGGCGCCATTGCTTGGGGTAGAGGGTTATACTCGCATTATGCAACAGATGGCAGAGGCCGGCATTCGGTTGCCTCTGGTAGCGATCGGGGGGATTACTTTGGAGGATGTTCCGCAGATTATGGCTTGTGGTGTCAACGGGTTGGCAATTAGCGGTTCCATTTCGCATGCCGCTGATGTAACCTTCACTACTGCACAATTTGTAGCCAAGATCGCACAACATCGTACGGTTATAATGCCTAAATCCTAAGTGTAGGAACTGAGGTGTCGATCCAATTGTGATTCACTCGTTGTTTACATTGTTGCCGTATATATCGTATATATGGGAACCAGCGACTGGATGTGGAATGTTTGACTATAACCTGGATTGGCGTACATTACACGGTGACTCCAATCAATACGTGTAGTTGTAGCTTTATACCGTATTGAGGGAGCAGACCTTAATTAATGATAAAACTCGTTTATATACCATGAGAATATTGATCCAACGCGTTCGCGAAGCATCGGTCACAATTGACGCTCAGTTGTATAGTTCGATCGGCAAGGGCCTGCTTGTGTTGGTCGGCATTGAAGATGCCGATACAGAGGAGGATGTAGCTTGGCTTTGCGGCAAATTATTAAAACTTCGCATTTTCGATGACGAGGCCGGCGTTATGAACTGTTCGGCTGAAGATGTCGGGGCCGATATTTTGATTGTCAGTCAGTTTACCTTGCATGCCTCGACCCGCAAAGGCAATCGTCCTTCCTACATTCGTGCTGCCCGTCCCGAAAAGGCTATTCCGCTTTATGAAGCGTTTATTGCGGCGGTGCGTCAGGGGGCAACCGGTAAGGTTGAAACGGGTCGTTTTGGTGCCGACATGCAGGTAGCGTTGATCAACGACGGCCCGGTCACCATTTGGATTGATTCGCAACATCGGGAGTAATTTTTTTGAGTATAGACCAATTGCTTTGCAAGGAATTCAAGGTATGCGATCTGCGTCCTACTACGCAGAACAGATAGATTGTAACGTACATTTATTCTGAATATCTCGTTATCTTTGCATGAAAGTGGTGGGTTGCCAATCTCACGGTTTGCATTTGAGTGACGGAACCTGCAAAAACAATCGGAATACATGACAATTGAAGAGGCACAACAACTGGTTGAGGTGTGGAGGTTGAAACAGCAGCAGACCGGAACGGCTTGCAGTTCATCTGCCAAAACATACTGTGAGACCGAGGAGAAAACGCAGCAATCGGGCGTTAAGGACACAGCAGAGGCTTTGCCTGCAGACAAGGAAACAGTGTTATTGCAGGTTGGCCAGCAATTTTGGAGGTTGCTTGACGAAGCGAATAGTCGCGGTGTAGATTTGACGGCAGCTTTGACGGAAACACTCCGCCATCTCAATACCGAAAAACAGTAATTTTTTATTGGTTTTGGTTTCGGCATGTTCGTGTGCATAGATGCATCATGTGCCATCGGTTATTGAGAGAAGGCGCACCGGGACCTGGCATAGCTCGATGACCACTTGTGCATTGGATTGCCCTCTGAATTTCACGGGAGATGCGGAACAGACTTCCTCCGGCCGAAATCCAAACAATTTGAAATAAAGGTGACTTTCTGTCCGTGGGACAATTTCTAGCCAGCTCCAATAGATACTTTGGCCGGCAGAAATGCAGGACAGTCCTATCTCTGATCAATAAGAACTATCATGAAACCCAATCTCAGACAACTCTTTTTTGAACATGTCGGACAGACCTCCGATTTTCCGATCGGCCTCGAAGTGGAGCGGGCCGAAGGAGTTTGGTTGTATGGTCCCGATGGCCGACGCTGGATCGATCTGATCTCCGGTGTTTCGGTCAGTAATGTGGGGCACAACAATCCCGTTGTAGTCAATGCGATTTGTGAGCAAGCTCATACCTACCTGCACCTGATGGTATACGGAGAGGTGATCGAATCACCCCAGGTGCGCTATGCCACTCGTATGGCAGGATTGTTGCCATCCAACTTGCAATCGGTCTATTTTGTCAATTCGGGTAGCGAAGCGGTAGAAGGAGCCTTGAAATTGGCCAAACGTTACACCGGACGCACCGAGATGATCTCGTTCAAGAACGCCTACCACGGCAGTACGCACGGTTCCCTGAGCATGATGGGTGGGGAGGAGTATCGCAACTCGTATCGTCCTCTGTTGCCCGATACGCGCCAAATACGTTTTAACACGTTGGAAGATCTGGAACAGATTACATCCCGTACAGCCTGTGTTCTGATTGAACCGGTTCAGGGAGAGGGTGGTATTCAATTGCCGGCACCCGGTTTTCTTGAGGCGCTGCGTGAACGGTGCAACCAAACGGGAGCTCTGCTGATTTTTGATGAGATTCAGACAGGAATAGGCCGTACCGGAACCCTATATTATTTCCAACAGACCGCAGTTACTCCCGATATTCTCTGTACGGCCAAAGCTTTTGGAGGGGGTATGCCGTTGGGTGCCTTTATCTCGTCTGATGAGATTATGTCCACCCTCAAGACTAACCCCGTATTGGGACACATCACCACTTTCGGCGGCCATCCGGTCTGCTGTGCGGCTGGACTTGCTGCGTTGGAATATCTGCTCGACAACCACCTAATGGAGCAGGCTGAAGCCAAAGGCCGTCAATATGAAGAGTGTTTGATTCAACATCCTGCCGTCAAAAGCATTCGTCGTACGGGCTTATTGATGGCCATCGAGTATGGAGATGATGCATTTTGCGAAAAGGTGGTCAAACGTGCAGTCGAAACGGGGCTGTTGACTGAGTGGTTCCTCTTCTGGCCATCGGCCATGCGCATTGCGCCTCCATTGACTATTACTTCTGAGGAGATCGAAACCTCCTGCCGTATCCTGCTGGAGGCTATTGATTACGCAATCGCTCACTAATAATTTTGATTGATATGAATAAAGCGAGGAAGATGCTATTACGGTATCTTCCTCGCTTTTCTTGTTGCTGACCAACGTGCAAACGGATCAGGTATTCAATCTATGATGTCGATTACGGCTCCTGCCACTTGCCATCAGCTTTCAGCAGGGCCACCAGTTCGTCCAAAGCCTGATCTTGCGGGATGTTGCGGCGAACGACCTCTTTACCTCGATAGAGGGTGATGCGATGCGGACCTGCACCTACATAGCCGTAATCGGCATCGGCCATCTCGCCCGGGCCGTTCACAATGCAACCCATCACACCGATTTTAATCCCCTTCAGATGCGAAGTGCGGGCTTTGATTGCTGCCAGTGTCTTCTCCAAATCGTAGAGTGTACGTCCACAACTCGGGCAGGAGATGTATTCTGCTTTTGAAATTCGGACACGGGCTGCTTGTAAAATAGCCAAACTTAATGCGTCGATCTGTTCTGGTGTGAAACCTGTATCCTCGATCCACAATCCATCGCCGTAGCCATCCACAAACAACATTCCGGTATCAGCGGCTGCCTTGATTTGCAACGATTCGAGCGAGGTCTCGGCATAGCTGCGTTTGATGATCACGGGATTGTTTTTGCCCAACTGTTCCATGCGCAGGAAAAAGGCTCGTTGCTCGGCAATGCCATTGCGGTTAGAGGTGGTCAGCACCACGATTCGATCGGCCGGGATCTGTTCTACATGGTGAATGTCCGCATAGAAGACCGACTCTTGCACCGTTTCTGGAAGCTCATTCCAGATAACGGGCGGGCGCTCTCCACCCACCTCACCAACCGGTGCAGAACGACGGCGAAGATACTCGTATGGAGAATAGAAAGATTCATTCGCCTCAGGAATCGGATCATGATTTTCACGCCCGACAAAATAGTCAGCCAGCTGTCGCGCAACTGGAATTTCCCGTTCGGGAGCCTCGGTCAACGAAACGCGAATGGTGTCACCCAGACCGTCAGCCAACAGAGCACCGATTCCTACTGCAGATTTGATTCTTCCCTCCATGTCGTCACCCGCTTCGGTGACTCCCAAATGGAGCGGATAGTCCCAACCCCGTTCGCGCATCTCGGCCGCCAGCAATCGGTAAGCCTGTATCATTACCCGCACATTGCTCGATTTCAGGGAGACCACAACCGGATCAAAATTGCGCTCACGGCACATCTCCAGATATTCGACCGCCGAAGCAACCATCCCCTCGGGCGTATCTCCATAACGCTCCATCATGGCTGGCGACAGTGAACCGTGATTTACTCCGATCCGCAGAGCCGTATGGTGCTCCCGACAGATATCGATCAGACGGTCGAATTGTCCGCCCCGGTCGTTGAAATTACCGGGATTGATGCGCACCTTCTCCACATTGGCAGCCGCAATTAGCGCCGCCTCCGGCAAAAAGTGAATATCCGCCACCAACGGCACACCATAACCCGCTGCGCGCAGTTGGCGGCGAATCTCTCCCAGGTTGGTCGCTTCACGCCGTCCCTGCGCCGTCAGACGGACCAATTCGCCTCCCGCATCGGCTATACGTTGTATTTGAGCTACGGAAGCTGCTGTATTGTTGGTGTCGGTGTTGGTCATCGACTGGATCCGCACCGGATTCTCACCGCCGATCGTTACATTGCCTACTGCAACGGGGCGGGTTTTGGCTCGCCGGTAGGCAAAAAGCGATTCGCAATATTTTTTCATGATTTGAACTGCTGTTTCTAAACTGCTATCAAAAGTACTCCGACAATTTTTGCGGTGTCCTTTTCGATAAATTAATCGAAATATCGCCAGGGGCACTCTATACTGCCATATTCGGAGATACTCTTCTCGCAAATTTAATAATTTCGACTATCTTTACATAATCGACTCTTTTCTTGAGTGTAGAGTCGACCCTGCAACAACACACCTTTCGCTATGAGCCACCCTTTGGATAACGATATCAAATTTCTGACAGGCGTCGGCGAGATGCGTGCCAATTTGTTGCGCTCTGAACTCGGCATTCAGACCATTAGGGATCTGCTACACTATTATCCGTACCGTTATTTGGACCGCAGCCGCATCTTTCGGATCGACGAGGTGCGGGACGATTCACAAACTTATATTCAGCTGCGTGCTCGTATTACCGGATTCCAACATGTCGGTAGAGGAAGCAAAAAACGGTTTATCGCCTTTGTCAGTGATGGGACAGGAGTGGCTGAACTGGTCTGGTTTAAAGGAATCAACTGGATCGAGAAGCGGCTTGAAGTGGGACGCGAATATATCATTTTCGGGCGCCCTGACTTTTTTAACGGTGCTTTGAGTCTTGTCCATCCCGAGGTGGAGTCAACCCTCAAAACGCAAAATCGACCTGTCTCTGGGGTGCAGGGGGTGTACAGCACTACAGAAAAACTCAACAATGGACACCTCGGTACTAAGGCGATTTATAATCTGGTCTGCAATGCCTGGACGCTTGTCGGAGATCGTATTCCAGAGACCCTGCCTCAATCCATCTTGGAGCGTTATCATCTCGTTTCGCTGCGGGATGCTCTGCATGATATTCATTTCCCTGAAAACGAAGAGAAGCTCAAAGCGGCTTCTTTGCGTCTCAAATTCGAAGAGCTTTTTGGGGTGCAGTTGGTTATTTTGGCCGATCGTAACCGACGGGTCAATAAAAACAATGGCTTTGTATTCAGCAAGGTGGATGACAAATTCAACCGTTTTTACCATGAGCGGCTACCTTTCCCGTTGACCAATGCACAGAAACGGGTGATTCGTGAAATCCGTCAGGATACCCGAACTGGCCATCAGATGAACCGTCTGCTGCAAGGAGATGTCGGCAGCGGCAAAACACTGGTCGCCCTGATGAGTATGCTGATCGCTGTGGATAATGGGTTTCAGGCCTGTCTGATGGCCCCGACTGAGATTCTGGCCACCCAACACTTTGCCACCATCTCCCGGATGACCGAAGGGTTGGTCTCGGTGCGGTTGCTCACCGGTTCGACGCGCCGCAAAGAGCGCGAAGAGATCAACAATGCACTGCTTGACGGCTCTTGTGATATCCTGATCGGTACCCATGCCCTGATCGAAGATAACGTTCGCTTCCGCAATCTTGGTTTTGTGGTGATTGACGAGCAACACCGTTTTGGAGTAGAACAGCGGGCCAAACTCTGGCTCAAAAATGTTTCGCCACCGCACGTGCTGGTCATGACTGCAACGCCCATTCCCCGAACACTGGCCATGACTCTATACGGAGATCTGGATGTTTCTGTGATCGATGAGCTGCCTCCCGGACGCAAGCCGATCCGGACACTTCACTACCATGACTCTCATCGGCTCCGGGTATTCGGCTTCATGCGCGAAGAGATCCGAAAGGGGCGTCAGGTTTATATTGTCTATCCGTTGATCAAAGAGTCGGAGAAGATGGACTACAAAGACCTTGAGGATGGTTACGCGGGGATTACGCAGGCTTTCCCTCCACCTGAATATGTAACGGTGGTGGTGCATGGCAAGATGAAGCCTGCTGACAAGGAGTATGGGATGAACCTCTTTAAACAGGGGGTAGCTCAGATTATGGTGGCCACTTCGGTAATCGAGGTTGGTGTGGATGTTCCCAATGCTTCGATTATGGTGATTGAGAGTGCCGAGCGGTTTGGACTTTCTCAGTTGCACCAGTTGCGAGGACGTGTCGGACGTGGTGCGGAACAGTCTTATTGTATTTTGATGAGTGGAGATAAACTTTCGGCCGAATCCCGCAAACGATTGGGGGCGATGGTTGCCACTAACGACGGATTTGAACTGGCTGAACTCGATCTGCAACTGCGGGGGCCCGGTGACATGAACGGCACTCAACAGAGTGGGTTGGCTTTCGACCTGAAGATTGCCAGTCTTGGCAAGGATGGGCAAATTTTGACGTTGGCCCGGGAGGCTGCCGAGCAGATTCTGGATGGCGATCCGACGCTCTCCAAGCCTGAAAATCGCCTGTTGCACGAACTAGCTGAACGTTATCGTCCTGAAAAAAAGATGGATTTTAGTATGATTTCATAACTTTGGAGCTGGTTTTGCGTTGTATATATAACAAAAGTAGTACTATAACGACCCGATCGACCGTCGAAAAGATCTTCACCAAGGCCCTTTCAACAGCAGTCGGTTCTGAATTCAGAACGAAGAAGATGACAAAACGAAATATCATATTATGGTTGTTGTGCAGTTGTTTTGTACTGGCAGCTGGGGCTGGGCAGGTTCGGGCAAATGGCACACTGCTTATGACCACTCACGATTGTGAGGCATATGGGGGAGAGGCTCTTGTTGGAACTAATATGCCTGTACAACAAGATGATGATCAATCTATTCAAAAAAATCCGGCTTTTGCTCATGGAGAAAAATTGACCTATGTAGTCAGCTATAAGGCGGGGATTAATACGGATGTGGCGGAGGTGAACTTCATGACCCGCGAGGTTACGTTTAATGGTGTGAAGGCTTTTCAAATTGATGCCAATGGTCGTGTATATCCGTTTTTCCGGTGGTTTTTTGATTTAAACGATTCCTATTATAGTACGTTGGATCAGAAGACGCTTCGTCCATTGGAGTTGCGGTCCGAGATCAGTGAGGGCAAATACCGCACCTCCAGTAAATTTACCTATGACTGGAAAACCAAACAGGTACACACCTGGTTCCGCAACCATAAACGCGAAACAGCTACTGTTAAAACCATGCCGCTCAGCGAGGTGAGTTATGATGCTGTAGCACTCTTTTTCAATCTGCGTTGCGAAGATGCCAACTCGTTCAAAGTTGGCGAGGTGCGTACACTCGAGATGGTGCTTTCGGACACCATTCGGCGGATTAATTTCCGATTAGCGGCTCGAGAGGTGCGCAATATTAAAGGGTTGGGAAAGTTCCGTACCCTCAAATTTGTGTGTGAATTGGCGACCTCATCGGGTGAATCATTTAAGGATGGTTCAGAATTCACCATTTGGATTTCGGATGACCGGAACAAGATTCCGTTGTATTTGGAATCTCCGATTCGAGTGGGCTCTGTTCGGGTGCGTCTGTTGAATGTCAGCAATCTCAAATATCCCTTCTCCAGCAAAGTCAAATAAATTGATTGACGAACAGAGGGTGGCTATCCTCAATGGATCGGGCACAAATACCGAATCATGGGGTGGAGTAGGTCTCGATGTCTCAAATCTTTGTGTATAACATAGGGTGCTGTTATGGTTCTCGATGGGAATAGATTTTAATTGATTTAGGAGGGCTGTTTTGTGCAAAATGTATGGCCTATGGGGCAAAAAACGGTGTGAGAACACATATTTTATTCACATTCTGTTATCTTTGTACCATAGATTCCATTCATGGGCTCAAGCCCGATTTATGAACTTACAGTGATGGACAACTACAACAATTACCAACCGGATTACAATCAGGGATACGATAACCAGGGCTATGATCCTTATGGCGGTTATCCGCAGCAGCCCCAGCAGAAATCGATCAAGGGGCTTAAGATTATGATTGTTATTTTGGCTGTCATTCTCGGAGCCTTGTCTGTGCTTTACTTTACACAGACCAAACAGATGAAGGCTGAGTATGAAGAGGCCCGCGATACATTGACAGCACGTTTGACGACGATGTTGGCCAATTACGATACATTGCGTACGGAAAATGATACGCTGGCTCAACATTTGACGGCTGAACGTTTCAAAGCGGACTCTCTGCTTGAGACCTTGAAGAACGAGCGTAATTTGACTCGTAAAAAGATCAAGGATTATGAAAAACGGCTCAGCTACATGCGTACCGTAATGGAGGGGTATATCCACCAGATCGATTCGCTCAACACGTTGAATCAGAAGTTGGTTAATGAGAATATCACCTACCGCAAAGAGATTACATCGGCACGTTTGAGAGCGGATATGGCAGAGGAGAAGGCTCAGGAACTCTCAACGAAGGTACAGAAAGGTGCGGTTATTCGTGCCCGGAATATTGCATTGGTGGCTCTTAATCAAAGCGATAAAGTGGTAACTCGTGTAGCTCGTGCGGCACGTCTTCGGGTTGACTTTGTACTTGTCGGCAATGAACTTTCTCAACCCGGCGAACGCAATGTTTACGCTCGGATCATTGGACCGGATGGCTATGTGCTGGCCAATCGTAACAACGCCACATTTGATTTCGAGGGCGATATGATCACCTACTCGGCTACCCGTCAGGTTGATTATCAAAACGAAGACCTCAGTGTCAGCCTGTTCTATAATGATTCGGGGATCACTGCCGGTAAATATCAGGTCATGATCTACATCGATGGTCATATGATCGGTTCGACTGAAATCATTCTTCGGTAAAAGGACTCGATAGTCGGTATTGATATTGAAAACAGCCTCGCCATACTGAAAATGGCGAGGCTGTTTGTTTGATATAGACCGTAGTACTTGATCCGAATAGCGGAAGGAGGACAGTGTCAAAGCAGAGCCTGTGTGGGCTTTGTTGTCTGTTGATTATCAGCGCAGAGATGTGCTGGTCGTTGCTTTTTCAAGCTTGCTGCGTTATCTTTTCCAGTATAATCGCCTTGTAGAGCTGTACCCAAACAGTTGAACTGTGGTATGGTGATGATCTGGTGAATTAAGGATTAAGGAGTGTTAAGATAGATTGTCCAATTCTGTATGTAGATGTGTTTCTCCTGAACCAATTTGACTTAGCAGAGCACATCGTTGCTTTGTCCGGTGTCCACCTTAAAACAAATGTTTTCAAAAGAGATATGTGCAATGCGATAGGATTAGTTTCCCCTAATTTGCATTGTGTTCGGATAAAACAAAAATCGGGGAGCTTATTGCTCCCCGATTTTTGTTTTGAGATATTTATGTGTCAAGTAGTTGGGACTAATGGGTCATAGTGCCAGCCTCTTGATAGGTACGCATGTAATTGATATTGCCGCTTGCGCCGCTGAAGACCTCCAAGCGCATATCCGTTTTCGTTCCTGAAAAGATCGAGGTGATACTGGCCGTGTGGTTCATAATGCCTTCGCCAATACGGGTCTGGTATTCCTCATCTCCCTGAGGATTGAATGTTTCAGATGTCTGCCCGTCCTCCCATTTTACCACCTCTTGTGAAGGTTCAACTCCCAACAAGTGAGCGATCATTGCGCGGATATACAGATATTTCTTTACATAAGCAGTTGCGCTTGTGCCGGTGTAGCTTTCAATTTCAGCAATTCGCGACAATTTGCCAGAGGTAAACGTATACATGGTTGGGATCAATGGCGGATTGAGCGGATTGGGTGAGAATTGATCCGGGAATGATCCTCTGTACGTTTGGTCGTCGTATTGCTGAAGCGTCGGACGGTTGAGCAGTGTGGTCGCTACGTCATCACCCCAGAACGAGGTCAATGCATCACAGGCCTCTACTGTATAGTTTTTGGTTGCTACAATCTCTTTAGCACCATTGCCATCCTGATCTACATAGGTGAAAATATACAGAGCTGAGAAAGCAACCGTGTATTCGCCCGGCGTAGTAGGTGCCGTAAACGAGAAGGTGCTTTGAGTTTCATCTTGTTGTCCGTTCATGGCGAGGCCATCCGAAGTGGATTTCCAAAGATATTTGACAGAAGCGATGTTCTCTCCGCCTGTAGGCAGCGGGCAGGTGGCGATAACTGGTTGGCCGGTACCGATGCGGGTGCGATTTAAAGAGATCGGTCCGATGTTGGAAGGTGCCTTCCCGTGTGAAGATTCCTCCTTTTCACAAGCTGTTAACATCAGCAGGGCTGAAGATAACAGCAATGCAGTACGCATCAATGTTTTCATTTTTATTTATTTAGTGATGTGGCTTTTCAAATTGTTGAGTTTCAGTTTTTTTGTTCTGCAGTGATAAACTGAGCAAATCCTGAAGCTGTTCCCCATTCATAGTGAGTCTTATAATACTCATTCAATGGTGCAAAGTTTGAAGCGCGTAAGGGGACATAGCAACTCAATCCACAATACTGCTCATGGGGCAGTAATTCCGGATTCTCTTCTCGACTTACCGACCATTGCTGGATGATAGCCGATCCCAATGCTTCCCGGAATGCATTATAGTCTTGTTCCAGCTCCTCCGGGTTGGTCCAGTAACCCAACTCGATAATCTGATTCAAATCGTACAAAGGTGTATCTTCCTCGATCAATTGGCTGTTGGCTGTCAAAGCTGAGAAATAATCTGTTGGATCTGCCAATAATTTTCCGAGAATTATTCGTGTTTTGGCTGCCAATGACTCCAACTTGTCAGTCTGGATGACTGAAACATCAAAATTGTCAAATTGTTCATTCGGCAACGAGTTGTACCAACCTGAACTCATATAGGCCACATTATAAAGATCAGCTTGTGGTTTGGCAAACAGATACTCCATGATCACATGATAAGGGAAGCCGACACCTGGCAGTGGAGCCATGCAACCTACCATATATGAGCATTTGTTCCGCAATGCATAGGCTGTCTCCACATTGCCCATCTGACAGGCATGGAACAGGATGAAATCGTATTTGATCGGTAACAGGTTGGCGAGAACATCGATCTCAATGCAGTTGCTGTAACGTTCACCTCCCAACAATGCTTTTGTAGAGATTTTGGGAAGAGAGAGGTCGTTTTCATCGTGATCGTCTTCGTCGTGACCCATGTCGGGATCGTTCACATAATTTCCCAAATCCCCAGGGAGCCATGCTGAACCGTGTGTTCCGATAATCAGACCGTGAGATTGAGCCGGGAACAGCTTAATGGCATCTTCTAGCACCCCTTGCATCACTTCTGGATCTGCAGGATCCTGTTCCGGATAACTTTTGACAACTTCGCTACGAATCACGTTGGTTTCATCGTGCACGATTTTCAGCAAAACAGGTGATGTGAATTGTGTCAGATGGGGAGAGGGGTCCAAATAAACTAAAAAGTTCCCATCGATATCGTCGTTCCATCCCTGCTCAACTTGATTCAGGGTGTTGAGCATCACATCCCACAGGTTGTTGTCGTCCATCATGTAGAATAGAACGGTACGATTTTTTTCTGTTGCAGGTTGAGGTCCGGTCGGCTCCTCATTTTTATCACAACCGGTCACCATGATAGATACCAGTGCAATCCATAAAAAGGTACGCAGGCCTCGATAATTACGGGAAAAAGCAAACATGTGCATTTTTATTTAGTGAAAAGAATACAATAGATTTCCAAACCAGATAGCCATTACAAACGGAAATTATGCATATTCCATCTGTTTCGGATTGGCGTTGCGAAATAACAAAAAAAATGGATAAAGGGAAGAGGCTGAATGGTAAAACCTGTGACATAAATGGAAAAACAGGTGTCATAGATGCAAGAAGGTTGATGCCAAGTCAGTCGTGAAGTTTATTTTCCTACTAAATATCTATCTTTAATGTTTAAAAATAGGGATATGTTGTTCTTGTTACGAATAGGGTTTATTGTTGGATGTTTGTACGTAGTTGCGTGTACTTCACCCCAAACGAATCCAGAAACCAGAGTTGTTGCAGAGACTGCGCCGCAATCCGACAAGGGGCAGACTGTGTCTTCTGATACAAGCGCTTCTGACTCGATCTATACGCTCGATTATGTGTATGAGCTGGCCGGAAAAAACAGACCGATTATTCATGCTATTCTCGATTCAATTGACAGACGTGAAAAGGCTAAAAATTATCAAGGAGCTATTCCTGCCTACAAGATGCAAATTGCCCGTGCTTTTGTTGCATCACGAGAGTTGAATCCGGGATTGGCGATACGCTATTTGCGCCCTCTGCTCTCATCCCAAGAGTTGATCGATGATCCCAAGGAACATCTGTTTGTGTTGGCTCTTATCAGCAACGAATGTGCTGTGTTGCACCATACCGATCAATCGATAGATTATATTTTACAATATCTTGAATTGGCTCGTCAATGTGGGGATTCGGTCCGATATGCTTCGGGCTATTTGTATTTGGCCGAGAACTATCGTGAACAGCAAAATTTCGATGCGTGCTACCAATACTTACGTGAAGGACAACGTATTCTCAAACGGGTGCAAGGGGCGAGAAGCCTGGAATTTTTGTTGTGGAGTCTGGAACTGGAGATTGATTATTTCGCAGATCAGCAGCAGTATGATAAAGCGATTGCAATTGCAAAAAAGATGATTACCCGTTACCGTATGCTCACGCTTGAGCAGCGGAAGCAGATGCAACTTGATCAGGATTCCAGTATGAATTTCCGGCAGGCTCAAAATTGGATGACATTGGCCGGTCTCTATGCACACGATGGTCAGATGAAGGCTGCTTCAGCCGCTTATGAGGAGGCACAACAGTTTTTAAAGAGGTCGCCAGATGTTCTTAGCCCTCAATTTAATGGGTTGACTTTTGATTATTTGAAGACAGCGGGTCGATATAGTGAGGCGTTGGCCTGTGCCAGCCGATATGTCGATCAAACTCGCACCGATGATACCATGAATCTCTTTCATTTGGAGGCCAAACGCCTTTTAGCTGAAGCGTATCGGTTGGTTGGAAATTATCAGCAGGCATGGTTTTACGAACATCAGGTGGGGGAGCTGACCGATTCGTTGAATGCTCGTACCAATCAACAAACGGTGCTGGAACTCCAAGCTGTGTATGAAACGGCTCAGCAAGAGCGTCAAATTCAGCAACAACAACTTGTGATTACCCGTAATCGTCAAATTATTTTTACGCTATCCATCGGTCTGATTGCCTTATTGCTGGTGTTGGCACAAATTGCAATCAGCCGTCACAAGATCTCTTGTAAGAATCGTAAACTGTTTGAACAGATTGAGCAGTTGAGTCGTGCAAAAAAGGAGTTGGAAAGGATTCGCATGCTGATGGAGGAGAATCCGGCTAAACAGTCGAGGGTGAGTGCAAAAGACAAGTTATATGCACGGCTTGAAGCTCTGATGCGTGAACGACGGCTTTTCCTGCAGCCCGATTTGAACCGGGAGCAGGTGGCAGCCGAACTGGGAACTAACAAGCTCTATTTGGCAAATGCGATTTCAGAGCATGCTGGTCTCACTTTTACGGAGTATATTAATCGTTGGCGTCTCGAGTATGCTCGGGAACTGCTGGCAAAGGATCATACCACGAAGATTGAAGCGATTGCTCAAATGTGTGGTTTTAATTCGGTCCGTACCTTTTATCGGCTTTTCCAGCAGACCTATCAACTGACACCTACCGAGTTTCGTCGACTCTCAAAAATCGATGATACTGCACATGCGTAAGCATATATTGAGCCTTCCGATATCCAGTGTGGATTGCTTTGCTGTTGCTGTTCAATTGTGTGTGACGTTTGTCGATGCACGTTGCATATCGTTTTGCCTTTCGTCTGGATCTAACTAGAGGTGCGTGCTCGAGAATTGTACAATTCTGATTGCGGAGCGTATCGGGGGGATGAGTTACAACGCGTTACTGGGTTCTTCCCTTTGGTATGCTGTGCTTTCAGCTGTCTATCAATCGTATCTTTGGATGATCCTTATAGGCTGAACGGCACAAGCTGATAAAGAATAAAATCGACCAGCAGGAGCAGATAGATGGTTTCGAGCCAATGGCTTTCCCGTCGATTGAAGCAGGTCGGAATGATGACGGCAAGCGGGATTGCCAGTAGCATGATGTTTTTTACGGGAAGTGCCGGTGTGCAGAGTGGTGCGATCGAAAAGAAGAGGATCCAGATAAAGTAGAGGTAGGATTTGTAGGGGCGTGTACGCATCGAGTGGATCTGTTGTGCGAACGCAATCAGTGACCAGATCGTGAGGGTCAGCAACAGAGCCCAATGTAACCAAAGAAGTGGATTTTTCCACTGTTCCAGAAATGCCGGAGTTGTCCAACTCGATAGGAAGGCTTCTGCAAATTGTGTGAACGGTTCTGTAAATGAATAGCCCATTCCCCATCGAATGTATCCATAAAGGCAGATTGGCAGTAAAATTCCACCCAACGTGACAACCCATTCGCGCCAACGTTTCATAAAGAGGGTATGAGAAATAGGCAATAGCAAGATATATATGGCAGAGGGGGCGTAAATCAGTATCGAGAGTCCCAGAAGCAATGCGGCATTAAAAGTATAAGCATAGGCGGTTTCTCGGCGGAACGATTTGATGGTTTGGCGGAACGATCCAAGCATTAGCAGAGCTACAACGTAGATATCCAATGCTGCTGGATCATACCAACTGCCGCATCCTACCAAGATAAAGATAATCAACGGCATATAGGTTCGCTCTAACAAAATCATATTGCGAGCAACCATTCGGGTGATTTTAAATCCGGCGATAAAAATCAGGAACAGAGCTACCAGGTTGCGCCAAATGGGGTGAAAATTTTGCCCGATTTCATTGAGCCACACGCCCAACGGCATTTGTGAGGCGGCGTTTGCTGTGGCGATAATCGGTGATTGACTGTACCGTTCCCAGACCACACCACACAGCACGATGAAAATCATCATCGTGGTTGAAAGACTCTGTCTGGTTATATCAATCTTCATGGTGAAACGGTAGCGGTGGTATAAAAAAAGAGGTAGATGCATTAGGATGTTCTACCTCTTTGTCTATATGTTTTACAACTTTCGGCGAACCCTTGCTATTACAGCAGTTTCATCAGGTCTTGGCCGATGTCGTGACGGAAGTTCATTCCTTCGAAACTGATTCCTTCAATGGTTTTGTAGGAACGCTTCAGTGCCGAATCGATTGAATCGCCAAGTGAGGTAACGGCCAATACGCGTCCTCCTGCAGTCAGCACTTTGCCTCCTTTGGCCGAGGTGCCTGCATGATATACAATACTTTCGGTCTCCTGATCCAAACCGGAGATCTCCATCCCTTTGGTATAATCCCCGGGATAGCCGCCCGATACACAAACTACCGTAACAGCCGTTTCAGGAGATACGGTGAGTTCGTATTGATCGAGACGTCCATAAGCCATTCCTTCGAACATGGCGATCAGGTCGGAGGTGATGCGTGGGAAAACTACTTCTGTTTCAGGGTCTCCCATACGGACGTTGTATTCGATCACGTAAGGATCGCCGGCAACATTCATCAATCCAATGAAGATGAAACCTTTGTAAGGAATATTGTCTTTTTGCAAGCCTTCAACGGTAGGGCGAACGATACGTTCCTCGACCTTCTGCATAAAGGTTTCGTCTGCGAAAGGAACGGGAGAGACAGCTCCCATACCACCGGTATTTGGACCGGTATCTCCCTCTCCGATACGTTTATAGTCTTTGGCGACAGGGAGAATCTTGTAATGTTTGCCATCGGTAGCGACAAATACCGAGCATTCGATACCGCTGAGGAACTCTTCGATCACGACGGTGTTGCCTGCTTGTCCGAATTTACCGGAAAACATTTCAGCCAGTTCTGCTTTGGCAGCTGCTGCGTCGTTGAGGATGACGACCCCTTTACCGGCAGCCAATCCATCGGCTTTCAGTACATATGGAGCTGAAAGAGTGTCGATAAACGCGTTTGCCTCTTCGATTGTATTTTTATTGAAGCTTTTGTATTGTGCCGTCGGCACGCCATGGCGCATCATGAAGGCTTTGGCGAACTCCTTACTTCCTTCGAGCTTGGCTCCTGCCAATGAGGGACCGATCACCGGAATATTGCTGATCTGATTGTCTTCATGGAAGAAATCAGCAATACCCCGTACCAGCGGCTCCTCAGGGCCTACGACCACGAGGTTGATGTTATTCGTCAGTACGAATTGCTTAACGGAACCGAAGTTGTTGGGGTTGATGTCGACATTGGTGCCGCATTGAGCGGTGCCGGCATTTCCCGGAGCGATGAAAAGTTTGACTACACTGGGGCTCTCTGCGATTTTACGGGCGAAAGCGTGCTCGCGGCCTCCGGATCCCAGTAGGAGAACATTTAACGAATTAGAAAATTTCATCGGTATCTTCTTTAGCTCTTTTATTGAATGTAAATGCTTGACAGTCGGGTCGTGTCAGGTTTGTCAACGTTCAAGTTTTACTATCAATTCACCCTGTCTCCCTTGCTGTTGTGGTCAATCTTACAACGCAGCAGGTGATGAATTTCGCAAACCAGATACAATGACCGTCTGGTCAAGGTGGGTTTTGCTCCGCTTGCTTTGAGTAGGTTGCCTAAAAACGTTATGCCATTTAAGCGACTTCTCAAATTTTCAAGCAATAACTTTGCCGGATGACTGCACTTGTACTTTATATAAAGTGCATCTGAATCTGACCTGTTTGAGTGGTTGGTCCAGCTTGATTCAGTTGTGATCCGGTTTCGTGTGATCTGCTTTTTGTCAAATGGTCTTACGAAACAAAACTATTTACAAAGATATTGAAATTTATGTGAAAAAAAGCGGTCTGATGGCAATTTGTCAACTTTCGATGAAGGGACGCAAAAGGGCATCGAGTTTGGCGTGTTCGACAAGGAAGCCATCGTGTCCGAACTCTGAGACGATCAACTCCATACGGCTGTCAGGAATGTTACGCCACAAGGTGACCTGCTCGGTTACCGGTAGGATAATGTCCGATGTAATGCCGATGACCAGAGTCTTTGCATCGATGCTTTGCAGGGCCTTGGCAACTCCTCCTCGCCCACGCCCCACATTGTGAGAGTCGAATGCTTCGGTGATGCGCAGATAGGAGTATAAATCGAACCGTTTGCTCAATTTCACCCCCTGATGGCGTTGGTAAGAGCAGGCCCGAAATCCGTGGGTTTTGTCCGGATTGTCGTGTTCTTGCTGTGTCGCGTTGTAAGCAGATGAACCACGGTACGTCAATAACCCAATGGCTCGAGCTGCCTCCATTCCTTTACGTCCGGCGTCGGGTGTGTGATGGCCGTACGTTCCGTCGGCTTCGAGAGCCATGCGTTGGGCTTCATCTGCCGCAATGGCCCAAGGTTGCGCTTTGGCAGCAGTAGCGATCAGAATCAGCTTGCGGGCAAAGCCGGGGCGTTCGAGTGCCATCTCGAGAGCCTGGAAGCCCCCGATTGAACTGCCGATAATGGCTCGTGCCTGTTTAATGCCCAAATGGTCAGCCAATAGCAAATGGGCACGTGCCATGTCGCGGACAGTGACCAACGGGAAATGGTCATAATAGGGTTCACCGGTAGCGGGATCGATACTGTTTGGGCCGGTGGTTCCGTAGCAGGAGCCGATGATGTTGGCGCAAACGGTAAACCAACGTTCCGGATCGAGAAATTTTCCGGCTTCGACGGTATGTGGCCACCAGTCTGCAACTTCAGAATTGGCTGTTAGCGCGTGACAAACCCATAATGCATTGTCTCCGGTGAAGGTGCCGTAGGTGTGATAGGCTATGGTCAGCGGAATCTCTACGCCACATTCAAGGCGAAAGGGGTTTGTCGGGGTAAAATATTTTGTATCGGCAGGAATCGGAATGATTTGTTCAGTCATGACAGTTTTAGCGCTTGCAAAAAATGGCATTTAAGGTTTTTACTGGTTGCCGGTGAATTGGAGGTAACTGCAATAGATCCATCTATAGCACAAGCGTGAGGAGGAATCAACCAGCCTATACACTTATACATCACAGAAGTTCAAACTTACATCTGTCGGTAAGGGTAATTTGCGTCAGATGATTGCCCGTCCGGAGTGTAGTCCGTGTATTTATTGTCCGCACATCACAACGCAATCTTTGTTGGTGTGGGTCTTCTCTCCTACGGGCAATATGCTTTGCCTTACCTGATCCGGAATGTTTCGGTGTCAACTGGGATGTTGCAGTATCCGATTTTTCTGTTGGCCCCGGTTAGATGATTCCGTGGTGGATCTTGTCTTCCACGATTTCGATCTGGGTGTAGTCAATGCCGGAATCACTGCGGGCTTCGATATTGTTGATTCCCTCTTTCAGACGGATCTTGTCCCAGGTGAATACTCCATTGACTCCTGTCCGAGTACCCATCGATACACCGTTGACAAAAAGTTCTACCTCCAGTGCATTCGAGTAAACTTTGAGTGTCTGCTCCGGCTTTGAACGGCGGTGCCAGCGTCGTTCAGCAATGTACACAAAGGGTTCGTCCGGATTCCAGTTGGCTTTGTAAAAATAGAAGGCGTCCTTACGGTATTTGCGGTCAAAGGTGATCAATCCACGATCATCGACACCCGTGCCATCTCCCCACTCCCGGTCGGCAGCTCCATAATCGAACATATTGGCAATGAAAACGCCCCACAAATATGGCGCATCTTTCACGAAAGTATAGTATTGCTCGTGCAGGTAGCTTTGCCACCTTTCGGGATGCCAGTTACCCATGTAGTCGGGACGGTATAGCGAATCTTCCTGGTGGTAGATGCTGGCCCCAGCACCATAGCACAGCCCGGAGTTGAGGTTGCTCCAATTGCTTTGCAGCTGTTTCAGCCAGATCGATATGTCAGAGGGCAGACCCTCTTTCCAACCCAAAATGTGATCCCATGCGATCAACTGCGTGATGAAGTTCATCTGTCCGTCCTGGTTGCTTGTGCCGACAGTCATTCGGGTTGGGTCTTCACTGCGGGCTTGTGCATTCAATTCGCGGATGAAAGAGGTCGGGTCATCCCCCCGCATGTTTTGATCGTTGAAAAGTCCCCACATGGCGATTGACGGATGGTTGCCGTATTGGGCTATCATCTCATGCAGCTGTTGTCTGCCGTTGGCGCGGAATGATTCGGTGTTGATATACCCGCGATCGGTCAGGTATGCCGGCCCAACAAAAGGTAGATCGCACCAGACAATCAGTCCTCGACGGTCGCATTCGTCATAAAAAGCTTGAGAGTGAGGGCCCGGAGCTGTACGTACAGCATTGACGCCCATCTCGATCATGTAATCAATGTCTTCTTTGATTTGGTAAGCCGTCAGAGCAGGGCCGACATTGGCACGATCTTCATAATAGACCACTCCATGCAGTTGCATCGGGCGGCCGTTGAGTTTGAAGCCCTCTTGCGGATCAACAGAGATAGAGCGTAGTCCCATCGGTACACTGAGAGAGTCGCACGTGAATTCCTGGTCGGTTAATTTGACAATGACGTTGTAGAGATATGGATTTTCTATACCTTCCCAAAGGGTAGGAGATTCCAGCTCGATCGGGATTGTAATGGATCCGGTGCCATTGGCCGGGACGCGGAAGCGTGATGCCTGGAAAAATATCGTATCGAGGCGAGGAGTCGTAATGGCCAGATTGACCAACAGGTTTCGATTGGGTTGGCCGTCGATACGGATTGTCGCATCTACAGCGGCCCGTTCTGTGGATACATATTTTTGTACAAGACGGATACCGCCTTCTGTGGCGCGGATCAGTGACGGTTCGGTGACAATCAGATCGACATTGCGATACAAACCCCCATAAACGTTATGGTCACCGGCAGTAGGGAGGACATCCATCTGGGGTGCATTGTTCACTACGACCCAAATGGAATTGGTCTCTCCGAAACGGAGGTAGGGCGTAAGCTCGAAAGCGAAGGCGGTGTATCCGCCACGATGTTCTCCGACATTCCGTCCGTTGACAACCAGACTGGCGACAGTTCCTCCCGCGCCGAAGCGGATGAAGACCCGTTTGCCTCGCCATGCCTCGGGAATTTTTATCTCTTTGAGGTAGTTGCCGACCCCGCGATAATAGTCTGAGTGTCCGCCGATGGCGTCACGGTTCCAGGTGTGTGGCAGGTTGACAGCAGTGGCGTTGTCGCTCGTGTGGCTGTTGCTGAAAAAACGCCAGTTGCGGTTGATGTTGATGACCTCACGAGCCTGTGTCTGCAGACTCCCTCCCCAAAGAGCAGCCAGCAGCAGGGCCAAACTCAAAACGCTTTTCATTGTGGATTTCATAAGAAAAGGTATTGTATCGGTCAGAGGGCGGATTCTTCTACGTGAAACGAGAAAAATGAGCCTCTGTCCATGTTTGATAGCAGTTTTACAAAGGTTGTTTCCAGCTGTGATTGTAGTCACAGAGAGACTCCATGAATCCCTTTACAAAAATAGTGAAAAGAAAATAAATCGCTATATTCGTAACGAATTTTGCTCTGTGGCTTTTATAGTTGAGATATCGGTATTTGCCGATGAAGCTCGGTTGTTTGTTTGGGAAAGGATTACTCCCGATATCGGTGCTCCGGATCTAAATTAAGGGACGAAATAGAGGGGTAGAAAAGAACAAACTGACCAATCAATAAAGCCGATTTGATTTCCCTCCGTGTTTTTACGAGCGAAGGGATTGAACTGGAGCCGTAATCGTAAATTCAAGATGACCTCTGTCGATATTATTTGTGGTATATTGCTCCTATACGGGGTGTGGCGCGGATGGAGTAAGGGTGTCATAGTGCAGCTTTCCGGAATTATCGGATTGTTGCTCGGAGGTTATCTGGCTTGGCATTACAGCGAACCGGTGGGCCGTTGGATCGGAGCAGAGGATATGTTGGGACAGGTCGCCGGCTTTTTGATCATCTTCATCGTGATTGTGGTCCTATTGGCCATTCTCGGACGGATGTTTCGAGGAATGTTTCGTTTTGCCGGGTTGGGCATCTTTGACCATCTTGGGGGATTGTTGTTGGGCGGAATCAAGGTGGCCCTGCTGCTTTATGTCCTGATCAATACATATGAATCGGCTAACCAAGTCCGCCATTGGACCTCAAATAAAGGAATTGAGCAATCTTTCTTGTACAAGCCGATTAAAGAGGTGGGCGAGTTGGCCTTCCCCTATTTGCAGGAGCTTAGGGATCAGGTTCTCGGTTCTTGATGCTGAGCCTTTTTCGGCAAGCCGAATGACAAAATATCGGAATGAAATCCGGAGGGAAGGAGCACTGTTGGATTTTGTGTTTGAGTTGGGAAAAAAAGTGTCGTTCACAAGATCCAAGGTCGTCTTTAGCCTTTCGAGACCAAGTGTCTGGATGGAGATAGTCCAATGACTTCTTTTGCTTTAAGCCCAAAAAAGTTGATTATTGGAAAGAAACAGGTAAACAATAAGAAAACGACAGATGCGTACAGCCATTGTTATTAAAGCTACAGGTAGCTGTTATACATTGCATGATTTGGCGTCACAAACTACTGTTGAGGCCCGTCTGAGGGGGAAAATGCGGCTGAGTGGCAGCCGTTCCACCAGTCCGGTAGTTGTGGGAGATATTGTCGATTATGAACCGGAACAGCCATTCGATGAACAGTTAGCAACCACGGCGACGGGTTCAGTGGTCAATCTTGCAGCACAGACTGAAACATCTTCGCAATCTTCGTCATCGAGCAGGACAACAGGTACCATCCTTTCGTTGCATCCGCGTCGTAATTATATCATCCGTCGTGCATCCAACCTCTCCAAAGAGTCTCATATTATTGCAGCCAATATCGATCGGGCCTTTTTGGTGGTGTCGTTGGTGCATCCGGCAACCAACAATGAATTTATCGACCGTTTCCTGGTAACAGCCGAGGCTTACCATATCCCGGTGACGATTCTGCTCAATAAAAGCGATCTTTATGTTACTCCGGAATTGGAGCAACAGCGCGATGAATTTATCACCACCTATACGCATGCAGGCTATGATGTGATTGAACTGGCAGCAGCGCATGGGGATGTGTTGCGTTTTTGGGGCGGGCGTGTTTTTGACGAGACTATTGCACGTGCTGGAGAGGCCTGTGGTTTGGAGATAGGTGTTTCGGTCGGTGAGGGGTTGGCCCCGCTTCGTAAATTGTTCCGGGATAATGTCAACCTGCTTTCCGGTAATTCCGGTGTGGGTAAATCGACGCTGATCCGAGCGATCGATCCGACATTGGATGTTCGGGTGGGAGAGGTCTCCGATGCCCATCATAAAGGGAAGCATACCACTACCTTTTCGGAAATGTATCCGCTTCAGGAGGGTGGATGGTTGATCGATACGCCGGGAATCAAGGGGTTTGGACTGATCGATTTCGACGGGGCGGAGATTGCTCGTTATTTCCCTGAGTTGTTCCATTTGGCACCAGGTTGTACCTATTATAATTGTACTCACACCCATGAACCGGGATGTGCGGTAAAGGAGGCTCTCGAACGGGGTGAAGTGAGCCCGTCACGATATGAGAGTTATCTTAAATTACTGGAAGACGATGAAAAATATAGAAGATAGTTCGGCCTTTTCAGATGAGATGTTGGCCCGAAGGATTGAGTATCTTTCGGGTTTCATGTTGCCCGAACGCTACCGGACGCTGTGTAAAACCGTTGAGCAGCGGACTCGCTACATGACCATCTGTACCGAGAATATGTTCCATCCGCAGAACGCCAGTGCTTTGGTTCGTAATTGCGAAGCTTTTGGGGTGCAAGAGCTGCATGCGATCGAGGAGTTGTGTCGTTTCTCTCCCAATGTGCAGATTGTCAGGGGAACTGATAAGTGGATTGAAATTCATAAACATCCTACAACTGCCGAGCTAGTTACCTCTTTGAAATCCAGAGGTTATCGCATTGTTGCAACCTCCCCTCATTGTCACGATACGACCCCTCAGACCTTCGATGTGGGGGCGGGCCCTTTTGCCCTCGTGTTCGGTACTGAACATTCGGGAATCAGTGATGAGGTGATGGCTGAGGCTGATGAATTTCTGCGGATCCCGATGTGTGGTATGGTCGAAAGCCTGAATGTGTCGGCTTCAGCTGCCATCTTGCTATACACGCTTTCAACACGGGTGCGGATGTTGGGTCTCGATTCTGCTGAACAGCAACCACCGGTTGTCGTGGAAAATTCTCTTGTATCGCAGGGTTTGGACAATTGTACAGCAGAAGCAGGTGAAGAGGGGTTGAGAGGTGTTGCATTACGTGATAGGATGCAGCCTCGTGCAGCTTGGCAACTGCCGATCCGAGATCGTAACGAGGTGCTGTATCGTTGGTTGCAACAGAGTATTCGTGATCCGAAGGGTGTCCTTAGCCGGTTTCCGGGGTAGATGAGTATGCTGTTGTTTGTGATTGAACAGCTGCATATTTATTGATATATAGCCATGTCGATGTAATCCAGGATTGGGTGTGTCGATGGCTATATTGGTTATTGCGAAAGCAGGCATATCCCAATCTGGGATATGCCTGCTTTTATTTGGATTGTATTGCAGGAGCCTGTTTCCAACGTTAACATTTTTGAAATATCTCAACTTGGCTTCGGTGGGGACATGGGGCGTGATTAAGACAAATACGCATTAGGGTGTGTTTGCCTCCTTCTCAGATACAATCAATAACAGGGGGCCCTGCTTCGTGCTGTGGACGGAGATAGGCAGTTCAATACAGAAATGAATTCTTTCTCTCTGGTTATCGGGAAATTCTGATCGGAATAAGGTGCAGTTTGCAAATGAATCAATCTTGTTGAGCGCAATAGACTACCCCGCCTTCAAGACGGGTGATAATTACCTGCTTGCCACGGGGAATGAACTGGCCCTCTTCTGCGATGGCATCGTAATAGATCCCGTCAATAATGACCCTTCCAGAAGGGCGCAGAACGGCTGCAACTTCGGCTGTTTTGCCGATCAACTCCGAAGCAACCTGCGGATGGCTTACGTATCCCTGTTCCGGAGCCATTTCAGCGGTTAAGACCACTTTGCGTTGTAATGGGGTGGTACCGGTGAGGAAACGTTTGCTCAGTAACAGACCTCCGATCAATGCTGCAGTAGCGGCAATAATGACGATCAAAATGGGTTGAAGAATCCAGCCGACAGTAATTTCGCCCGTAGGTAGGTGGCGCAGCAGGTCATTATCGATAGCGGCGAAGGACAGGCCCAAGATCACGGCAACGATACCTGCAACTCCAGCAATGCCGAAACCCGGCAGAACAAAAATCTCGACAGCCAATAGCACAAGTCCAATGATGAAAAGAATCAGCTCCCAGTTTTGGGCTACCCCCTCGAGATATAGAGGAGCAAAATAGAGGACGGCTCCGAGGATGGCAACTACTAAGGCAAATCCGATGCCGGGTGATTGCAGCTCGAAGTAGATGCCGCCGACAATCATCATGACAAAAATACCCTGAACCACCGGATTCATCAGCCAGGCTAATAGGCGGTCTAACGTAGTGGGCCGATATTCGGTTAGTGTATATGTTTCGACGCCTCCTTGTGCGAGGGTCTCTTCTAAAGAGGAGGCCGTGCCTTCACTGAAGTGGTTTTTTACCGCTTCGGAGGAGGTGAAGGTGAGTACATTGACCGTAGTGCTGTCTGCCACGGTACGCCCGACCATCGCTTCGGCGGTTTGAGGATCACGCCACCAACGACGAATCGTATCGCCATTCTCGATTCGTTCGATCACTTGACCGTGAGATTCCGCTGTGGCCCGCATCGTGGCTCTCATGAAACTTTGAAACTTGTCGGGCATCGGCTGTCCGTTCTGATCGACAACTGAAGCCGCTCCGATACTTCCTCCCGGGTGTATGTAGATGCGATCCGCTGCCAGTGCAATCAGAGCCCCGGCGGAAGCAGCTTGATTGTCAATATACACCCAGACCGGAGTTGGGTAGTTGAGGATCATGGTGCGAATCGAGTCGGCCACATTGACCAATCCTCCGTAAGTGTTCATGCGAATGACGACCAGATCTGTTTCCTGCTCACGTGCTTCTGTTAAACATTTCGAGACCAGCCGTTGTTGGGCCGGCATAATGTCCCCGTTGATGGGAAATGTATATACTTTGCATTCGCGGCCGGTGGCCGTTACAGTGCCCGGCAGCAGAAATAGGGATGAATCGGTTGATGTGTCGCTGCTCGATAAAGCCTTGTCTATGGATGCCTTCGTTGGAGCTCCATCGCTACTCTGGTCAGAAACAGAGGCTGTCAGCGCAGAGGTTGCTGTGTTGCTGTCCGGAGTGTTGGCAAGGGTGGCTGAGATCATTGATTTTGCAGAGCAAGGAGTGATCTTGAAAGCGGCTCCTCTGCATGGGCAGCATGCCAGCAGAGTGTTGAAAAGAGAGCAGATGAAAAGATATCGAAACAGATTCATGGTCTCAGTTTTATCGCGACAGATAGTTGCGAGTTTGTGATTCGTAAATGTAATCCTATGAGTTCAATAAAAGTCCGTGATGTGGAGAATTAAATGTTAATGACGGATACGACTCGTGCTGTTTACAAAGATAAATTTTTTAAAGGATTTGGATGATCGAGGTCATGAAATTTGTGTTAGCTATATATATAATAGTTGTCATGGAATGGGGACAGTGAGGCCAGATTCGGGGAATAGTTCTATGTGGGGGCGGTTCGATGTTTATAGATAAAGAGTTGGCAGGACCTCTATTGTTATAAGGTAGATGATTGTTTGAAAATGTCGGAGTAGGTTGTTCAGGGAGCAGGGTATAGGGGATGGTCTGTTGAGTGAAAGTCAATATGCGTGATAGGGGACGGCTTTTGGAGGCGCATCGGTAGCGAGGTTACGAGGTGATCAAAAACGAGGAGAAAGGTTCATCGTGAGTCCCGGTTCGGGTAGATGGTGGCAGTATCATATTATAATATTATGGTCGGGGCTGAACGGAGGAGGAACTGAGGGCGGGATTGTGCTGATGTAAGGGATGCATAGTTGCTGGGTTGGGAAAGACAATGTTGTGTACACAAGCAGTTTAAGGAATTGATAAGGTTGATGAAGCGGAGATGGTTGTTGCTATGGTTGATGTTTCCAAGTTGATAAATGATTGTTGGTGAGCCTGTCCGGTTGCGTAAATGACGAAAAATCGAGAAGAAAAAAGAGAACAGAGATTGTGTAAATAAAATTTTCCTTACCTTCGCATTGCGGGAGAGCGCCCCTTCTTGTGGCGCGCGTTCTGCCAGGCAGCCCGGAGCTATTGAGCTTCGGAAGAGTATTCACCAATTTTGATTGCTGTATGGATGATGACGCAAACCCGGATAGTTGCCGTATCGTATCTCAATACGATACCATATATTTATGGTATCTCCCGCGCAGGTGGCACACTGCGTGATGGATTGTTGTTGTGTCCGCCGAGGCTCTGTGCCGAGACTCTGCGCAACGGTGAAGCCAATGTGGGCCTGATCCCGGTGGCTGCCATTCCTGAAATCCCCAATCTGAATATCATTACCCCATTCTGTATCGGAGCTCACGGTCCGGTGCGTACGGTTGTGTTGGCATCGAATTACCCGGTCGAAGAGTTGGAGACGATCGGATTGGATTCTCATTCGCGTACTTCAATCCGGTTGGCGCGCATTTTGGCGGCCGAACGTTGGCATATTTCGCCCCGTTGGATCCCTTTGACTGACTATTCCTTCACAGAAGGAGGAAAAACCGGATATATCCTCATTGGGGACAAGGTGTTCACTCATGAGTCGAAATTCCGTTACCTGTACGATTTGGCTGCCGAGTGGCAGGCAATGACAAATCTCCCGTTCGCTTTTGCGGCGTGGGTGGCTCGTGATACGGTTCCCGCTGAAGATATTGAACGGCTGGAACAGGCCTTGCGCTACGGAACAGCTCATATTCAGGAGGCTGTGGCATGGTCGGAATATGCCTCACGCCCCTATGCTGTGGACTATTTGACCAAGAATATTGATTTTGTGCTCGACGCTCCGAAACGTCGGGCGATGGAACTTTATTGGCAGCTCGGCCGGAGGTATGACCCTCCGTCCCCCTCGCGGCCAGATTCGTTTTCGACGACTTGTTGTCAGCCGGATACGGGAGACAAAAGAGTCCTAAACGAACAATAAGGCCGCCACAAGATCGGGAAAAGAGAAGACTTGTCGTTAAAGTCAAAGAGCGTATTGGTCTGCTGCATCGGTTGGTCTGAATAAAAGATCGGTGCTTGAAATTGCCAAATATAGGATTTATTGAAATCGAATCAGCATCAAAAGCAGGTATCTAGCCTATAAGACTATAAGATGCATTTTAGTGGATTAATGTCTATTGCATTTTAGGTGTTGATTGACTGTGGGGGCGAACAAAGAATATAACGCTCTGAAAACAAAAGTAGCGATGCCGGTTGAGGAGGAGTTGACGACAAGAGTCTTTGAAATTTTTGATCGATAATTGGTGGCAGGAGTTTGGATCCGGCGGTCCGACTCCGGGAAAGGAAAGCGCAGTAGCAACTGAAAAGAGCCGAAGCCATGATTACTATCTATCTCAAACAATTCAATAAAATCGTCCGCAACGCCGATGTCAAGTTGTTCGACGAGCTGGGTTATGACGATATTTTGTGGATCGATCTGCTCAGCCCGACGATCAAGGAGCAAAAAGCGGTCGAAAACTTCATGGAGATTAACCTTCAAACCTGGCAGCAGGTTGAGGAGATCGAAAGTTCATCGAAGTATTCCGAAACGGAGAATGCGATCATCTGCAACTCCAACTTTTTCATGCCCTATACCGATAACTTTGCCATTGAGCCGGTGTCGTTTATCATTGCCGAAGGGGTGTTGGTGTCGGTGCGCAATGCCGAATTCAGGACCTTTACCGAAGCGGCCAAAAGGTTGCAAATGAACTATCGGGCCTATACGACAGGGTACCATCTGCTGGTTTCAATTCTGGAGGTGCGTATCGATTATGATGCCGACCTGGTCGAAGCGTTGGCAAAGAATATTGCCGTATTGAGCAAGGAGGTGAGCACCAGCGAACATATCGATCGCGAGATTCTCAAACGGATTAGCCACCTGCAGGAGAATACGATGTTGATTCGTGAGAATATTTTTGACCGGCAGCGTGTGTTGTCGGGTATTCAGCGAAGTGAACGTTTCCCGAATGATGTCTATCCTCGTTTGACCCTGATGATCAAGGATGTCAATTCACTGATTAATCACGCCGATTTTAGTTCGGAACGTTTGGACTATCTGCAAGATACCGCTCTCGGTTTGATCAACATCGAACAGAGCAGCGTAACCAAGATCTTTACTGTGGCTGCGCTGTTTTTCATGCCGCCTACGATGATCGCAAGTATCTATGGAATGAACTTTGCCCATATCCCGGAGGTGCAATGGACCTATGGTTATCCTTTTGCATTGGGGTTGATGGTTTTGGTGGCGGTCCTCACTTACCTCTTCTTCCGTTGGAAAAAGTGGTTATAAGCTGTGGAGTGAATTGATCTTCGCGAACTCATGGATTAAATCTGATTTACTTATTTGTGTAATTATTTGCCAAAGGGCTATCTCTATTCGGCGTGATGCAGTTTAGGGATAGCTCTTTGTCCGTTTTTTTATATTGGGGAATAATGAGGTGTTGCCGTGTAGGGGTATTGGTGGTGTCGGTGGCATGTGCAAGGATTAACAGAAAACAGAAAGGGAAGTAAACGATTGAGTAGTTCACTTCCAACTTCATATTTACATATTTAAATGCAATGTTCCATGCTTATTTTTCCAGTCAAAAAGTTTGGGAAGACAACAAAGAGAAAGTGGCGTAATCTGTTGTAGAAGGTGTCTCCCGAAATGTTAATTGTCGTTTGCATCGGCCCTCTTTGAGGTGGTGAAAATGGCGCAGGTTTGCTGAAACGCCTTTTTGTTGGGCAAAATAGTTGGTGAAAAGTTTAAATGCCGATTAATTTGAGGATTAGTTGTTTGGTTATGAAAAAAATATTAGTTTTGCACACGCTTTGAGAAGACTTTTTCTGAGGGGAAAGTAACCAAGGCGATAATTAACCAAATAAATCAAACTAAAATGGGTTATTTAGAATCAGCCAAAAAGCAAGAGCTTTTTGAAACCTACGGGAAGTCTAACACCGATACCGGCTCAGCAGAGAGCCAGATTGCGCTGTTTTCCTACCGTATCAGCCACCTCACCGAACACATGAAGAAAAACCGGCACGATTATGGTACACAGCGTTCGCTGTTGCGTCTGGTGGGTAAGCGCCGCCGTCTGCTGGATTATCTGAAAAAGGTAGATATCGAGCGGTACAGGAGCATCGTAAAAGCGTTGAACCTGAGAAAATAGGCGCCGAAGTATTGTGCAAAAAGATGAATGGGGCTGTCCTTTTCGAGGGACAGCTTTATTCTCTTAAAAGCGCTGACAATATCCTGCCTCTTCTGTGGGCAGGAGTTTGAGGAGGACAAGAAGAAGGAAGAAGAGATCAAAACAATAAAAAGAGAAAAAAGAATGTTGTACAACGCTACACAGAAGGTGATTCAACTCAGCGGAGGCCGCGAGATTGTCATCGAAACGGGCAAGTTGGCTAAACAGGCTGACGGTTCGGTTGTCGTAAGACAGGGCGATACGATGTTGCTGGCTACAGTGGTGGCCGCTAAAGAGCCCAAACCCGACTGCGATTTCATGCCGCTGTCGGTCGAATATAAAGAGAAATATGCTGCGGCAGGCCGTTTCCCCGGCGGCTTCCTCAAACGTGAAGCCCGCCCGTCGGACTACGAGATTTTGGTAGCCCGTCTGATTGACCGTGCATTGCGTCCGTTGTTCCCCTCTGATTTTCACGCTGAAGTTTTCGTGACGGTAAACCTGATTTCAGCTGAAAAAGATATTATGCCCGATGCACTGGCCGGTTTGGCCGCTTCTGCAGCCCTGGCTGTTTCGGATGTGCCTTTCGCAGGCCCGATCTCAGAGGTGCGTGTGTCTCGCATCAATGGTGAATTTGTTATCAACCCTACCTACACCCAGAACGAAAATGCCGATCTGGATATCATGGTGGGCGCTACATACGACAACATTCTGATGGTCGAGGGTGAGATGAAAGAGGTTTCGGAGGCAGACATGCTCGAAGCTATCAAATTCGCTCACGCCGAGATTAAGAAACACTGCCTGGCTCAAATGGAGCTGAGCAAAGAGTTGGGAAAAGATGTGAAACGCACCTATTGCCACGAGACCAATGACGAGGCTTTGCGTGAAAAGGTGATCGCCGAAACTTACGACAAAGCTTACGCTATTGCCCGCGAGCGTTCTGCAAAACATGAGCGTTCGGAAAAATTTGAGGCACTCGAAGAGGAGTTCTGCGCCCAATTTACCGAAGAGGAACTGGTTGAAAAACGTCCTCTGATCAAACGTTATTTCCACGATGACGTGTTGAAAAAGGCTATGCGTAACATGATTCTCGATGAGGGCATCCGTCTCGATGGCCGTCATACTACTGAAATCCGTCCGATCTGGTGCGAAGTAGGTTACCTGCCTTGCGCTCACGGTTCCGCTATTTTTACCCGCGGTGAGACACAATCGTTGTCTACGGTAACTCTCGGCACGAAACTTGACGAGAAACAGATCGATGAGGTATTGGTGAAAGGAACGGAACAGTTCGTGCTCCACTACAACTTCCCTCCCTTCTCGACTGGAGAGGCTCGCGCTTCACGCGGTTTGTCTCGTCGCGAGATCGGTCACGGAAATCTGGCGTGGCGCGCACTGAAACCGATGGTTCCGGTCGGTGAGGAGAACCCTTACGCAGTTCGGGTGGTTTCAGATATTCTCGAATCGAACGGTTCTTCATCCATGGCTACTGTCTGCGCAGGTACTTTGGCGTTGATGGATGCCGGTGTGAAGATCAAAAAACCGGTTTCAGGTATCGCAATGGGATTGATTACCGATACCAAAACTGGAAAATATGCCATCCTGTCGGATATCCTTGGTGATGAGGACCACCTCGGTGATATGGACTTCAAGGTGACCGGTACCAAAGATGGTATCACGGCAACCCAGATGGATATCAAGGTAGATGGTCTTTCATACGAGGTGTTGGCTAAGGCTCTCGAACAGGCAAAACAGGGCCGTATGCACATTCTCGGCAAGATTCTTGAGACGATTCCTGAACCACGGGCAGACTACAAACCTTTCGTACCTCGTATCGTCCAGATCACGATTCCGCAGGAGTTTATCGGTGCTGTAATCGGCCCGGGTGGTAAAGTGATCCAGGAGATCCAGAAACAGACCGGTACCACCATTACCATCACCGAAAAGGATAACAAAGGATATGTGGATATCTTTGGTGAAGATAAAGGTGCTTTGGATTCTGCACTGGCTCGTATCAAAGAGATTGTTGCGATCCCGGAAGTCGGAGAGGTTTACAACGGTAAGATCCGTTCGATTGTTGCCTTCGGTGCTTTCGTAGAGATTCTGCCTGGCAAGGACGGTTTGCTGCACATCTCGGAGATTGGCAACAAACGTTACGAAACCATGGAGGAGACCGGTCTCAAAGAGGGGGATATGATCGAGGTAAAACTGATTGGTATCGACCCCAAAAACGGTAAGCTGAAACTCTCGCGGAAAGTGTTGCTGCCTGGTGGCGACAAGAGCGAGGAGCGCAGCGAACGCCATGAAGGACGCCGCCATCCTCGTCGTGATGACAAACGCGAAGAGAAAAAATAACACAATTGCGCGCTTCGGCTGCAAACGCCTGATAAAGAGTGTTGAAAAATATCCTCCGAAAGTGAGAATATTAAAAAAACTTTCTATATTTGTGTTATAAACCGTAATGGCGCAAAAAGAGAATTAAAGATATATTTCATTAACTTTAAAACACAGATTATGAAAAGGTTTGTAAAAGTAAGCTTGATGCTCGCTTCTGCAGCAATTCTGCTTTCTAGCTGTAATTGCTACAAGAAAATGGCTAAAAATGCCGATGATGTGAACATCACCTGCGTGCCGACCGTACTGTCTCTGAAAGGTAACACCGTTTCAGCTGACATTACTGTAACCTATCCTGCTGCCTACTTCAACAAGAAGGCTATCCTGAAGGTTACCCCGGTTCTGGTATTCGAGGGTGGCGAAATCGCCGGTACTCCCAAATACGTTCAGGGCGAGAAGGTGAAAGATAACTACACTGTTATCGCTAAAGCAGAGGGTGGTTCTTACACCCAGACCGTTGTTTTCCCTTACGACTCTCGTGCTGACCTCAGCACCTTGGAGCTCCGCGTTGAGGGTAAATGCGCTAAGAAAAACAGCGAATTCACTACTATCGCTGTAATCCCGGTTGCTCAGGGTATCAGCACCATCCAGAAAATGGCCAACAACAGCGCCGCTCTGGCTTTGATGCCTGATAACTTCAAACGTGTAACCACTATCTCTCAGAACGCTGAGATCATGTATCAGATCAACCGTTCTAACGTTCGTAAAGGTGAGCTTACCAAAGAGCAGATCAAAGCTTTCGAGGACTTCGTAAAAGAGTACTCAGACAAAGATCGTGCTACCCTGGGTAACATCTACGCTAAAGGTTATGCTTCTCCTGATGGTCCTGTAAGCTTCAACGACAAACTGTCTAAAGCTCGTAGCGAAAGCGGTCAGAAAGCTATCAGCGAAAAACTGAAAGACGTTGAGAACGCTAAATATGACGTTGCAGCTTACGGTGAGGACTGGGAAGGCTTCAAAGAACTGGTTGCTGCTTCTGATATCAAAGACAAAGACCTCATTCTCCAGGTTCTGGCTATGTATGACAACCCCGTTAAACGTGACGAGGAGATTCACAACATGTCATCTGTATTCGATGTATTGGCTGAGGAGATCCTGCCCCAGTTGCGTCGCACCAAACTCTCTGCTGACGTTGACATCGAAGGCCGTACCGATGCTGAAATCGTAGCTGCTCTGCAGAACAACATCAGCGCTCTGAACGAAGAGGAGTTGCTCTACGGTGCAACCCTGACCGATGACGCTGCTCTGAAAGAAAAAGCTTACAAAGAGGCTGCTTCTAAATTCAACAGCGCTCGTGGTTACAACAACCTCGGTGTAGTTCTGGCTCAGAACGGTAAAGACGCTGCTGCTAAAGAGGCTATCGAGAAAGCTGCTACTTTGAGCAACGATCCTATCATCACCAACAACCTCGGTGTTCTGGCTCTGATGAGCGGTGATGTTGCTAAAGCTAAGAGCTACCTCTCTTCTCTGAATACTCCTGAGGCTAAGAAGAGCATGGGTCTGGTTAACCTCGCTGAGGGTAACTACGCAGAGGCTGCTCGTTCACTCGACGGTTACAACTTGGCAGTTGCTGAGGTGCTGAATGGCAACTTGGCTAAAGCTAAATCTCTGTTGGCTGACTGCGACTGCGCTAACGCTGACTACCTGAAAGCTGTGATCGCTATGCGTGAGGGTAACACCAGTTCAGCAATCTCTAACTTGAAGAACGCTATTGCAAAAGATAGCTCTTTGAAAGCTAAAGCTCAGAAAGATGTAGAGTTTGCTAAACTCTTCGGTACTCAAGAGTTCTTGGCTCTCTAATCTAACAGAGAATCGTTATACGGATAATCTCCGATAACAAAATATGGCGGGCTGCCCATCTGGGCAGCCCGCTCTTTTTATATCCATGGCCGGCCTGTATTGTAGGTTTCCCATTGGGCTGCTTGGTGAATAAAATTTATTCTAACTATGCGTTTAACACTTGGGTATTTGTGGTGCAAGTAAGAGGCGTGCAGATGGGTATGATATGATAGTGACGTCGTGTGATATGCAAACGCCTCTGTGCTATTGGAGAACGATGTTAATGAGGTTTGCGAGTAACTGAGATAAAATTCTAAGGAGAATAGGATATGTGTGACATGCTAAACTGTTCTTGAACTTTAGGGAAACTGTCGGTCGCTAATAACCACTTCATTTCATTGTTACGTGTATTTACATATTATTTGTCGTTAATTAATGAATATACGATTCTTGCTTTGCATATGCTTAGCTTTGCGTGTTGTGTAACTGAGCAGAATAACTTGGTGTATGTTTGGAATGGGATGGATTGTTCTTGTTTCGTGGAACATGGTGTATGTTGGGCGCAACTCTGTTGCCGATATAATAAAAGAGGGTGTTGTCTAACAACACCCTCTTTTATTGCGTTAAGCCTTCAGAGGCTTATGAATTTTGTCTCTTGTCTTTGCTTTAGCTGTTTAGAGCTGAACCTGCCTTGAACCAGCCAATCTGCTGTTCGTTGTATGAGTGTGCAGCCTCAAAGCTTTCGCTGGTGCCATCGCTATGGTGTAACGTGATGGTCATGCGGCTTCCAGGTGCAAACTCCTTCAACCCGGTTACCGAAATGCAGTCATCTTCACGGATGCGATCGTAATCGGCCGGATTGACAAAGGTCAGTGCCAACATGCCCTGCTTCTTGAGGTTGGTCTCGTGAATGCGGGCGAACGATTTAACCAAAACAACCTTAGCATTCAGGAATCGAGGTTCGAGCGCCGCATGTTCACGTGATGAACCCTCGCCGTAATTCTCCTCTGCGACGATGATCGAGCCGATCCCCTGTGCCTTGAGTTGTTTGGCTACGGTCGAAACCCCTTCGTATGCTCCGGTAAGCGGATTCAGAACGCTGTTGGTCTTGCCGTTAAAGCGGTTGACAGCGCCCATCAGCAGGTTGTCGGAGATATTTTCGAGGTGGCCACGGAAACGCAACCAGGGACCAGCCATCGAAATATGGTCTGTCGTACATTTTCCGGCAGCCTGGATAAGCAGACGCAGATCTGTAAAATCGTTCCCGTCCCAACGGGCAAAAGGTTCGAGTCGTTGAAGCCGTTTTGATTGTGGGTCAATAACCACCTCGCCGCGATTCGAAGGATCGGGAGCAATGTAACCGTTCTCTTTTACATCGAATCCTTGACGGGGCAGTTCATCGCCCTGTGGCGGATCGAGCCGTACTTGCTCGCCACGATTGTTGGTGAGGGTATCTGTCAATGGGTTGAAGGTCAGGTCGCCCGCAATGGTCAGTGCAGTTACCAGTTCCGGAGATGCAACAAATGCATGGGTATTGGGATTGCCGTCTGCACGTTTGGCGAAGTTGCGATTGAACGATGTGACGATTGAATTGGGCCGAGTCGGATCATCTGTATGGCGAGCCCATTGACCAATACAAGGGCCGCAGGCATTGGTCATGATCACCCCGCCGATTGCCTTCAAATCATCCAAAATGCCGTCTCGTTCCGCTGTGTAACGTACCTGTTCTGAGCCGGGATTGATAATGAATTCAGCTTTGACGGTCAGGTCTTTCTCGCGAGCTTGGCGAGCAACCGATGCGGCTCGTCCCATATCCTGATAGGAGGAGTTGGTGCAGGATCCGATCAATCCCACCTCCATCTTCTGGGGAATGCCCTTTTCGCGAACAAAGGCCCCGAACTCCGAAATGGTGTGGGCTGCATCTGGGGTAAAGGGCCCGTTGATGTATGGTTCAAGTGTGGTCAGATCGATTTCAATCACCCGATCATAATATTTTTCCGGGGCTGTCAGTACCTCCTGGTCTGCGCGAAGGTTGTCTCCCAGTGCATTGGCTCCGTCTGCTACCTCAGCACGACCGGTGGCGCGCAGATAGCGTTCCATCGCCTCATCATACGGGAAAATAGAGCAGGTTGCACCCACTTCGGCTCCCATGTTGCAGATGGTTGCTTTACCGGTAGCTGAGAGTGACGTTGCTCCTTCTCCGAAATATTCGATAATGGCGTTTGTGCCACCTTTAACGGTCAGGATTCCAGCCAATTTGAGGATTACATCTTTCGGTGAGGCCCATCCGTTCAGTTTGCCGGTCAGCTTGACACCGATCAGTTTCGGCATCTTCAGCTCCCACGGAATACCTGCCATCACATCGACAGCGTCAGCACCACCGACTCCAATTGCCACCATACCCAAACCTCCGGCATTGGGCGTATGCGAGTCGGTGCCTACCATCATGCCGCCCGGGAAAGCATAGTTTTCCAATACGACTTGGTGGATAATGCCTGCTCCAGGACTCCAGAAGCCGATGCCGTAGCGATTCGCTACGCTACGCAAAAAGTCATATACTTCGCGGTTGGTTTGATTGGCCGTAGGCAGATCCTTGTCGGCTCCCAGATCGGCCTGGATCAGGTGGTCGCAATGTACGGATGCGGGAACTGCCGAATGGTCACGCCCGGCATTCATAAATTGCAGCAGTGCCATCTGTGCCGTTGCATCTTGCATCGCAACACGATCGGGACGGAAGTTGACATAGTCTGTCCCCCGTTGGTAGGCCTGTTTCAAGGGAAGGGTAGAGCCTTCTGCATCGAACAGGTGGGCATACAGGACCTTTTCGGCGAGCGTCAGCGGCCTGCCGGTAATTTTGCGGGCTGCCGCAACGCGTTCAGCAAATGTTCCATATACGGAACGAATCAAATCGAGATCAAACAGCATTTTTTATTCTCTATTTGGTTGTCGGTTGAATGTGTTGTCGTTGTGTTTGTTGTTAGGAGTCTCCTCTTCTTAAACATGATTACAGAAACTCTTATGGGTTATGATTTTACCGAACGATCGGTTGTCTCTTCTTTGGACCTTGGCTTTTGAGGAGCGTCGTAGCTTATGTCAGTAGTGTCTGAACCCGGAGTGGAAGATAGCTCTCCGAGGGCTACCTCCTTTTCTTGCTTTTCTTGATCTTCTACCGTGTGTTGGGTGGCAGCCTCTTGTGCCGTCTCCAAAGTCTTCCGAATCTGTTTGCGTTTGCGATTGCGCGCTTCCATGCAGAGTTCGATCAAACGGTCGGGATCGGTACAACTGACAATGTAAATATCCTCATAAATATCTTCAATGAGCACCAGTTGTTTACGTTCCGTTGCGTAAACTTTGCAAATCTCCCAATCACTGAGATGAAACCAATAGCCATAATATCCCCCGAATCCATAACTGCCGATCAAGGGGATCATTCGTCTGAAATAGTCCCGATCGATCCTGCGGATCTTTTCGATCTCCTCTACATGGATGCGAGTCAACTCGACGATACAGTGAATCTGCAGGGCGTCATCGTCGATGGTCAGATAACGGGGAAAAGACAGAATATAAAGTGTAATGATACACAGTAAAAACAGTAGAAACCAGGCAGGAATGTAGCTGGTTCCCCATACAAAATGGAACACAACTGCTAACCCCACGATAAGTACGATAATACCCCATGTGATGCGTTTGCTGCGACGGTCAAGCGAATATTTGAACTTGGTGACTTCCATGCTTGATGTTGGTATAATCGTTTTAAGTGTGCAGGTGTTATTCGTAATCCGGTTTGTTCCCTGTCGATTGTGTTAATGTTTGTTGCAAAAGTCCTTTCCTGTTTGGTTTGGAGAGGTAGTCGGGTTGAGTCTTGCCGCTGCAAGGTTGGTTTGTTCAATCTTTGGCGAACAAACCCTTTCTGAATCCCTTGTATGAGAACTCCGATCTTTTCTTGCAGTTTAATGCGGCGATCGATCGTAAGTCCTTCTTTATCTTGTAAATTTTCCTCTGTCTTTTGTAGTAAAATTTATGTTTTTATTGATGGAGACAAGAACCTTTATCTTGTTTTTCAAGCCGAATTGTTGATGTATAACGAGTTATGGTTTCGGTGTGGTAACGACCGTCGGCTCTTCGGTAGCACTCTTGGGGTCGAGTTCGCCTGCTCCTGTCGGAGGCAACTCTCCGAAGTATTCTGCAACGGAACGCTCGAAATGCATAATCGTCTCCTCCATAGAAACAAACGACTTGCCTCCGGCTGCGTTACGATGGCCACCACCACCAAAATAGCGGCGCGCAAAAACATTTACATCTACATCCCCGCGCGAACGTAACGATACACGAATCTCGTGTTGTGTTTGGGTGAACATGGCTGAGAGACTAATACCTCGGATTGAGAGCGGATAGTTTACAAACCCCTCCGAATCCCCCTGTTTGAAGTTGAATCGGCGCATCTCCTCCTCCGTCAACCACATATAAGCGGCTCCATGTTTCCACAACAGCTTCATTTTGTCGTTGAGCATGTATCCCATCAACCGCATGCGACCCTCTGAGAAGTTGTTGTAAACGGCACTGTAGATGTAGGGTACACTGATGCCCCGATCAATCAACGCAGCTACAGCCCGGAATAGATCGGCATCGAGATTGCTGTAAGCGAAATTGCCAGTGTCGGTCATGATCCCGACATAGAGCGATTCTGCCATAGCTTTAGTGAGTGCCTCCGGACCGGCTAATGCTGTGATGAGCTGATAAACAATATATGAGGTCGAGCAGGCATGTGTATCCGAAAAGTGTAACGTGTATTCATCCAATGGTGGATGGAGATGGTGGTCAATCAGAACCCGAATGGCTGTTGTGTTGGCTTGAACGGTGTCCGTCAAGCGGTCAAGCCGATTGATCTGGTTGAAATCTATGCTGAAAATGATGTCCGCTTCCGCAACGAAACGGGCCAGTATGCCCTGACTGTCCTCTTTGAAAACACCGATCTGGGCAATGTCACTCATCCACTCCAAAAAATAGGGATAACGATTCGGAGCGATGCAGCAGGTGGTATGGCCCAATTTTTCGAGATAGGCACGCCATGCCAATGCGGCTCCAATGGTGTCTCCATCTGGATTGGTGTGACATAACAGCGCTATCTTGCGAGGCGCCCCGTTAATCAGCTCGCGTAAACTTTCTAACTTTTCGGGTGTCAGTGTCATATAGGTGGTCTTTATCGTTGCTCAACTTTCAAAGGTACGCAACTATGTGTGAAAAACAAAACGTCACAACGGTTGTAATATTAACGGTAATTCACCCTGTTTCATGTGTAATTGCGCTGTTTTATTCAGCATGATGGGTCGCAAAATCAGCGCTGCAATGCGAAGATGTGATGATCTTGAATCCTATTGCACAGAAAAACAGCGTCCTCACTTCTACTTTTGTGCGTTTTGATCTTTACGCTTGCGGGGTGAAGTTTTGCTGTTGCGTGGTTGTGTTGATTTTGCCGTGCCTGTTTTTTTTGTTGCGGCCGGATCGGAAAGTTGGGACTGTTTTGGTTGCGAAGATACGGGCTTTGCGTGTTCGGATGCATAATACCTGCACCAGGTCGTGAGTCCGCACGCTTCGCAATGTGGCTTCCGAGCCATGCAGACATAACGTCCATGCAAAATCAACCAATGGTGTGCAACTGGCAGTAATTCGGATGGAAACCCCTTGATCAGTTGCTGCTCGGCTTGCAGTGGATTTTTTGCATCGGTTGTCAGTCCGATCCGATTCGAAACTCGGAACACGTGAGTGTCAACAGGCATTGCCTCCTTGCCAAAAGCAACAATCCCCACTACATTAGCTGTTTTACGCCCAACACCGGGCAGACGTTGCAGCTGATCAATCTCCGAAGGTACAACGCCACCGAATTCGCTGCACAGCATCCGAGCCATAGCGGAGAGATTTTTGGCTTTGTTATTTGGGTAGGAGATGCTTTTGATGTAGGGATAAATCTCCTCGGGATCAACCTCGGCCATCTGTTGAGGTGTCGGGAACCGGTCGAACAGAGCCGGTGTGGTCATGTTTACCCGTTTGTCGGTACACTGGGCTGATAAAATAACCGCGACAAGCAGTTGGTAGGGGTTGTCAAAATGGAGTTCGCTTTCGGCAATCGGCATGTGCTGCTGAAACCATCCGATAATGCCTCGGTATCGCTCTTGTGTCGTCATCATGTTCGGACCTTGATTTTACTTTTTACAAAAGTAAAAAAGAAAGAGCCCTGATAGATGGTATTAGGGCTCTTTTTTGAGTACGTTTTAGTTGGATCTGGTATTTCGCGAATATATGTTGGCGGTAGTCCCGTTGTCGTTTGAGGCAAAGTGCCCATATTGTGTATGAGGTGGTAGGGAGTGTACCGATCGGTAGTTTTGATTGAGGGAAACTTTGTCGGTTTGATGTAAAAATGAATAGTGGCAACTATAGTTCAAGCTCCCTTTTTTTAACAAATATTGGCTTTGATTTTTTACTGTTCTTTGAAAGAGTCAGCGATGATATAACTTTTCAATGCCTCGATGTATGATGCAAAGGCATCTCGCCCTTGTTGTGTCGCTGAGCAGAGCGTCTGGGGACGTTTCCCCTTGAATGTCTTGCGAACAGTAAGATAGCCTGCTGTGGCTAATTTGTCAATTTGCACACTCAGGTTGCCTGCCGTTGCACCGGTAGCCTCCCGAATAAAAACAAAATCGGCACTTTCAGCATTCATCAAAATTGACATAATGCCGAGTCTGAGCTCGGAATGTAATAGGGGATCAAGCGGTTTAAACATGACCTTCTTTTTTTGTGCGGATTGCATGCCCCGGAATAATCAACGTGACAATGAAAATTAATGATAACGTGATTGCCATGCTCTGCCAACTCGAAGGAAACAAGCAACTTATGCAGACGATGACTAGCCCGATGATCCCACCTGTAAACATGGTGCGGTAACCTATAATGGACCCTGTCAGTATTGAGCCGGTCGTCAGTAGCAGCATCTCAATGAAAAAGATGTTTTGAGGTTGTTGGGCAATGAGCGAAATAATGGGCACGATGCAGAACAAAACAGCAAAGATTGTCCATATTTTGCCGATGATTTTGTCTCGCCAGCTGCTGACCTCTTGGGGATATTTGTGGTCGTATAACCATGAAAGAGGTAATCCGACTGCTGGAAGGATCAGCCAAAGCCAACCGCTCGCTCCCCATCCGAGAACTCCCGCCAATGTTACAACTCCCGTTGTCAGTAGTGAAAGGTAGCCCCATAACAGCAATTGTCCTTTGCCGCTCTGTTGCATTTTCTGTTGTGTCACAGCTATCATCGTCGAGATGATGGCCAGACTCTCTTGGTGTGTCATCTGTCTCTCATTCATAATAGTAGGTTTTAGGTTGTGTTGTTTGTTGTCCGATACTATAGATCTATTGTTTGATTCGTTGTAAATATAAATAAGTTTATTTTGTAAACCAAATAAAATATAGCCTATTTTAAATAGTACGTTTGGCGTTGAATATCCAGGGACAAAATAAAAAACAAATCAGGACATTCGATCTGACTGGCAGAGGAATATCCCGATTTGTAGATTTTATTTAATGGGTAAAGGGGTAAACGAATCGAAAGATGTGATTGATCGTTGGTATTGATTTAGTTAGGCGAATGTGGGTGATTGGGTGGGTGAATGCTTGAAATTTGGGACTATGTGCAGCGATTGTGATAGTTTGCTCGCAGTGGTAAAGATTCCTTTGTGGCGAATTGTATGTAAACGCAATCCAATCAATGACTTTATTATTGGAGCGCGCCAAATGATCTAATAAGGTTAGGAATGAGTCGTTTATAAACCTTGTAAAATAGAGGTTGTTTGGTTTATAGCAATCGTTCGATCAGAGGAACGAGAATTGCCGTAGCAACCCCCATCAATCCGATTGCCAGACCGCTGATAGCTCCCTCGACGGCCCCGAGTTGCATGGCCCGTGCCGTGCCCATCGCATGTGCGGCTGCACCCATCGCCAACCCTTTGGCTATTTTACTCTCTACACCGATTTTTTTAAGGATGAAAGGCCCTGCAACACCTCCGAAAATTCCTACCAGAATAACCACGACAGCTGTCAATGCTGGGATGCCACCCGATTGGGCTGAAACGTTCAGCGCAATGGCAGTGGTGACCGATTTCGGTTCGAGTGAAGCGACAACAGCCTGTTCTGCGCCCATCGCCTTCGCAATCAAGGCTACGCTGACAATTCCGACTGCACTGCCAACCAGAATGGCGGTTACAATAGCAATCACATTGCCTTTAATCTGAGAAATCTGTTCGTGAAGCAGGTAGCCTAAGGCAACAACCGAAAGTCCGAGCATGAAATCGATAATCTCGATCCGCTGCATAAACAGATCATAGGGAATGCCCGAAAGTTTCAGAAATAAAATCAAAATCGCCATCGAAACCAGTAGCGGATGAAACAGGGCGAATCGAACTTTTTTGTATAACCACATTGAACCGAGATAGACCGAAAGGGTCAATGTGAGCAAAAAGGTCTGTGAGGAGAGAATCTCATTCATGACTATCGGATTTTGTGGAATGGAACGACGAATAGGCGGGCTCTTCCGGATTTGTATTTGACTCGCAAGGAAGGTCGGATATTGTATGGGCAGAAATGTCAGTTGTTTTGTTGATTGGTGTCTCGTTTTCTGTCGTGCTGCTCATGGTATCCGTATTAGCCGCAGTAGCTTTGGGGGCAATGGTTTGCTCCTCTCCGGTTGTGGGCTTATTGTCAATGGGACTGTCTGTGGGCAAAGTCTCAGCTCCATTGTCTGGTTGATCGTCGTCGTTTTCGCTCCCTTTTTTTGCTTCGAGCTTTTGTTCCACGATGCCGACCACGATAATCACCAATACCGTACTGACTATAGATGCAACCAAAATGGCAGTCAGGTATTTGCTCACCAACGAATATGAGGCGATCAATCCAACTCCTACCGGGATAAAGAAGAGCATCATGTTGTCGAGCAAAAAGCCTGCAGCTCGTTTCATCCGCCACGGGCGAATCCATCCTAAAGAGAGTGCGCCGAACAGCAACAACATGCCTACAACGCTTCCGGGAATGAAATTACCGGTCAGAGCTGCGACTACACAGCCCAACAGGTAGAAAAACAGAATCCAAACAATTCCTTGCATAAGGTGTGAGTTTGATAAACAGTATGGCAGTCGGTTCGATGTTTCGAGGTTAGCAGTTGGTAGTTGTCGATTTATTTATCTTACTTGGTTAAACGTCAACTCTGAATGATTATATGATTTCGTTGAAACGGTTGGTCATTGTTTGCACTCGCTCTTCTCAAATCTGATGATGTTCGCCATTTGTTGCCTGATTTTGGTCGCAGAACCCAATTCGATGTTACGGAGCTGCTTCCTCTGAAAATCAACTTTGTGGATGTCTCATAACAGGCACTTGGGCTTTCTCAATAGGGACGCAATTGTTATGGTCTGTGGATTACATCATTGGAAGATGTTGGTTGAGTAGTGTATAGTTATTTTTTTCGTCAGTTTGTTTATTTATCGGCTCGGGCGAATAGGTTTGATTCCTGGGCTTTAGGCCATCGGCAGGTATAACCTATAAAATTTGCAACCGGGCAAATTTCTGTAAAAGCACTTTGCGTCCGGCTGGCCCAAAATCAACAGTCAATTTGGTGTCGTTGCTCCACTCCTCAATGGCAACAATGGTTCCTTGTCCGAATTTTGCATGGACCACGCGAGTGCCTACTGCCAAAGCTCCTCCATTCGATGAGGTGGAAGCAGCAGGGGAAGTGGCGGCTCCTGAGGAAAAAGGCATGTTGCTGCCTGCTGCGTTCCCCATTCCGTTACCGGCTGTGCCACCCGGGAAAGAGGTCGCAGTACGTGGTTGTCCCATGCCCTGGGGCGTTGATGATATTCCCATATGTCCGGCATAACCTGTCGCTGTCGGACGGTTGGTCAGCGGACCACCAGGACGGGCGTCGATGCTGCGGAGACGTCCTCCCGGTTTGAGCGGTTCTACCCGTTGAGGGGCTTGCTCGCGGGAAGGGTAATAGGTGCGGGGAGCAGCTGTTCCGTTGGTTTGGTAACTTCCGTTGCGAGAACTGCCATAACTGCCATTGCGGGTGTTGCCGCTGTAACCACTGGTGCGGCCGTTGCCGGAACCTCCATAGCTGCTTCGTCCGGTGCCAGCAGTATAACCTCCATATTGGGAGCGATCGCCGTAACCGCTGCGGGTGGAATCATATCCGGTCCGACCTGTTCCGTATGTGTGTGCTCCACGGCCATAACCTCCGGCAGCACGCCCATAGGTCGAAGACGAATCTTCATCCTCTTCGGGATCACAGTCGAGATCGAATTGTACATCGAGATAGCACGGATCGATCTCTCCCAAAAAACGGCTCGGGCGGCTAAAGCTCATCTCTCCCCATTTGAAACGAGACTCGGCAAAAGAGAGTACAGCTGCCCGTTTGGCTCGGGTGAGTGCCACGTAAAAGAGCCGTCGCTCCTCTTCCAGCCCCTCCGGAGAGCCGAGACTCATCAGACTTGGGAACAGATTCTCCTCCAATCCTGCAATATAGACATACTCGAACTCCAATCCTTTGGCTGAGTGAACCGTCATCAAAGTTACTTTGTTGAACTCTTCGGGCTTTTCGTTATCCATGTCGGTCAGCAGCGAAACGTTCTGTAGCCATTCGTCAATTTGGATCATGCCCGGCGCAGGTGCCTCATCCGACGCAGTGTTTTCAGCTATTGCCCGCTCCTGATCTTCGACATAGCTGCGGATGGAGTTGAGTAACTCTTCGATGTTTTCCAGCGCGCTGATTGATTCAGGGGTCTGTTGCATTTTGTATGTGCCGATCAGTCCCGAACGGGTGGCAATCTCCAAACCCAACGTGTAAGCTTCGGTCGTGGCCCGCATCTCGGATAACTCACCAATCATTTTAGCGAATTGGGCGACTTTGTTGGCTGCTGCTCCCGTTAGGCCGATCTCCGATACCCCTAAGGTGCTTACAGCCTCCCACATGCTCAAGTTGTGGGTGGCAGCGGCTGCCGCAATCTTGCTGATTGTCACCTCTCCGATCCCTCGGGCCGGAGTGTTGATGATGCGGCGTAGTGCCTCGTCATCACGCGGGTTGACCACCAGTCGCACATAAGCCAACAGATCTTTTACCTCCTTGCGTTGGTAAAAGGACATGCCGCCATAGATCTTGTAGGGAATGTTGCGGGTTCGGAGAGCCTCCTCCAAAGCGCGGGATTGGGCATTCGTCCGATACAAAATGGCTATGTCGCTGAATTGGGCGCCGTGTGTCCGGACTGTCGTATAGATATCTGATGCCAACAAAGAGGACTCCTCTTTGTCGGTGTATGCTTTCATGACCCGGATTTTATTTCCCTTCTCTGCGGCGGAGAAGGACTTTTTGCGGATCTGACGTTGATTTTTCTCGATCACGCAGTTGGCCGCATTGACAATCGTCTGGGTCGAACGGTAGTTTTGTTCCAGCTTGAAGAGCTTGGCTCCCGGAAAATCCTGCTGGAAGCGCAAGATATTCTCGATCTTCGCCCCCCGGAACGAATAGATGCTCTGCGCATCGTCTCCCACCACACAGACATTGCCGTGACGCGCTCCCAACTGGCGGATGATGACATATTGGGCAAAGTTGGTGTCTTGATACTCATCCACCAGAATGTAACGGAACTGTTCCTGATATTTGGCCAGTACGTCGGGCTGATCACGCATCAGGATATTGGTATTGAGCAGCAGGTCGTCAAAATCCATCGCTCCGTTTTCGCGGCATTTGCGCATATAGAGCTTGTAAATGTCCAGGAACTGTGGGATTCGCAATTCCCGATCTTCGGCCTGTAAAGAGCTGTTCGCCTCGTAAGCCTGTGGGGTAACCAAATTGTTCTTTGCTTTCGAGATGCGGGCCGCAATGTTGTTGGGCTTATAGGTTTCGTCAGAAAGGTTCAGCTCCTTGATCGCCAGTTTGACGAGATTCTTGGCATCGGAGGCATCATAGATCGTGAACGATGACGGATAACCCAACTTGTCGGCTTCGGCACGCAGAATGCGTGCAAAGATCGAGTGAAAGGTACTCATCCACAACCGACGACTCATCCCGCCAGGTACCAGCGTGTCGATACGTTCACGCATCTCACGTGCTGCCTTGTTGGTAAAGGTGAGTGCGAGAATCGAACTGGCCGGAATGCCCTGAGAGAGCATATAGGCAATGCGACAGGTCAATACACGGGTCTTACCGGAACCGGCGCCGGCAATAATCAACGAAGCACCCTGGTAGTTGACCACTGCGTCGTGTTGGGTGGGATTGAGGGTTTGGATATAGTCCGACATCTTGTGAAATCGGGAGGGAAAATAGGGTCTCCTCCACGGCCGCAAAGGTACTCAAACCACCGCACCCGCGCAACCGTCAAAAACTTTTTGTCAAATATTGTTGTCTTGTGCCGTGATTTTACAGAACGAACATAAAATATTGGATTGCGGCTAATGGGTTGTGTGGATTCTGGAGTAGATCAGGTATTGATTCAACGTGTTATTGTGTGTGGCTGCATGAGATTTGAAGGTTCGGGAGTAGGTGCTTAGGGGAGTGTTGTGCAGGGTAGGGGTATAAAATGAAAAGAAGAGGTGGAGGAAGAGAGGGTAGAGAGCGTGAAAAACAAAAAGAAAACTGGTGTAGTGTTGATGGTCGTTGGTATAGCTTTGATGATCCAGGTCAGGTAGTTATTGTTGTTGCTCGCCTTGTAAATGTCGTCAAATAGTATCTCCGGAAGCGATTATGAGGTTATAAGGTTATGATTGGGTTTCGCCTACTCCCACTCAAAAAGGATTGAACTCTTGTGATAATGGTTTACGTGGTCACATGATTTAAATGAATACAATGTCAGATAACCATGATTATATAATCTCTGTTTGAGCGTGGTGGAGTGGCTAAGCTGAGATATTTTATAATATTTTTGCATCTCTGCCGTTAAAAAACTACCTTTACAAGGATAAGCCTCTGTGACATGGTGTCGGTGGGGCGGATGCACAAAAGAAATTTAAACGATAATAGCATATAAATAATGAGTGAGGTAATCAATATCAAAGAGCTCAACGAACGTATCGAACGCGAAAGCGTTTTTGTCGATACGCTAAATATGGAGATGAGCAAAGTGATTGTCGGTCAGAAACATCTGGTTGACACCCTGCTTATCGGTCTGCTCGCAAACGGCCATATCCTGCTCGAGGGTGTGCCGGGTCTGGCCAAAACCTTAGCCATTACAACGCTGGCTCAGGCCGTAGATGCCAAATTCAGTCGAATCCAATTTACCCCCGATCTGTTGCCGGCTGACCTGCTCGGTACCATGATCTATTCGCAAAAACGCGAAGAGTTTACCGTACGCAAAGGCCCGATCTTTGCCAACTTTATTCTGGCCGATGAGATCAACCGTTCTCCAGCCAAGGTGCAGAGTGCACTGCTCGAGGCGATGCAGGAACGGCAGGTGACCATCGGTGACGAGACGTATAAATTGCCGGAACCTTTCCTCGTATTGGCGACCCAGAACCCGTTGGAGCAAGAGGGTACCTATCCGCTGCCTGAAGCACAGGTCGACCGTTTCATGTTGAAGGCGCGCATCACCTATCCTAAAAAACAGGAGGAGCGCGATATTATGCGCCTTAATCTGTTGGGAACCTTCCCGAAACCCAATCGGGTAATCGAACCTGAGGATATTGTCAAGGCCCGTACTGTGGTGAATGATGTTTACATGGATGAGAAGATCGAGAAATACATTGTGGACATCATCTTCGCGACCCGCGAACCTTCACAGTACAATAATCTACAGTCGCTGACACCATTGATCGCCTATGGTGGTTCTCCTCGTGCCTCAATTTCGTTGGCCAAAGCGGCGAAGAGCTATGCGTTCATCAAACGGAGAGGTTACGTAATTCCCGAAGATGTGCGTGCAGTTTGTCACGATGTGTTGCGTCACCGTATCGGATTGACCTATGAGGCTGAGGCCGAAAATGTGACTACTGAAGAGATTATCACTCAGATTCTGAATAACGTCGAGGTGCCCTAATCTTGCTGCCATCTCTTGTCTCTGGGAGGCCTGTGCGATAGCCTTGTGCAATCTGGTCGGCAGCGTAGTGTAAACGTTGGGGTCTGATCAGATATGATTAGGAGTGCGAGGGGGCCCTGCATTCAGTATGATGAGGATTTTGAGATCGGCTTTTCCATAGTGTGAGGGCTAAACGAAGGATGCATTGGAAAGGCTTTACAAGATATTTGGCATATTCCCGGTACCGTATCCGAATGAGTGATGAAATTGAGACCGTCGATGAAGATGAGATCGATGGACCGATTTTGAGCTTTTCAACGGTAGCTCCAGAGTGGGTATGATACCCGAAAAACCTTTGGTGTAAGATGTGTTGAGCGTCAGGATTGTGGCGTATAGCATGAATAAGGATGCAAAGCACGAAAGTCGTGCAAAGTGAAACAACATGAGCGAAAATAGCAACGACATACTTCGGCAGGTTCGTAAAATCGAGATCAAGACGCGCGGACTGAGCAACGAAATCTTTGCGGGGCAGTATCACAGTGCCTTCAAAGGACGGGGTATGGCTTTCAGTGAGGTGCGCGAGTATCGTATCGGTGACGATGTGCGTGACATCGATTGGAATGTAACCGCCCGGAGTCGTGCTCCACATGTCAAGGTCTATGAAGAGGAGCGCGAATTGACCATGATGCTGCTGGTCGATGTGAGTGGATCGCGCCTGTTCGGTTCGACCTCCAAACTCAAAAAGAACCTGATCACCGAGATCGCTGCCGTGCTGGCCTTTTCGGCTACCGAGAATAACGATAAGGTGGGCTGTATTTTCTTCAGTGACCGGGTCGAGAAATTTATTCCGCCCAAGAAGGGTCGGGCCCATATTCTGATGATTATCCGTGAACTGATCGAGTTTACCCCCCAGGCAACCGGTACGGATGTGGGCGAAGCGTTGCACTATCTGACCAACGTGCTCAAAAAACGTTCAACAGCTTTCGTCTTGTCCGACTTTATGGATTGTGATGGTGTGGAGCGGGTCCGTTTTGAAGACCCTTTGAAGATCGCCTCCGGTAAACATGATTTGGTCGGTATCCGTATTTATGACCGGCGCGAAGAGAGTTTGCCCGATGTGGGAATCCTGGAGTTGCAGGATGCCGAAACTGGAGAAAAGGTGTGGGTCGATACCTCTTCAGCCTCGACCCGAAAGGCCTATGCCGACCATTGGACAAAAACCAATACCCTGATCGACCACGCACTGAGTCGCGCTCGTGTGGATAATGTCCGTATTGCTACGGATGAAGATTATGTCAAATCGTTGATGAAACTCTTTAAGCGCAGATGATGCAAAAGATGTTTTGGAGATATATGTGTCGCTGGACCGTTGTGCTGTTGATGGCTGCGGGCTTCTATGTGGCGGGGCTGTTGATGGCTCCACGGGCACAGGGAGCGCTGCCGTCGCGTGCCGAGGCTGCAGCCCAAATCGACTCGATTGTGGCTCGCAACAGTGTCGATACTACCCGCAAGGGACGAAACGATGCTCCTGTCGTGCGAGCAAAACTTAGTGCCGACACCATTTTGATCGGTCAACGGGTCAAATTGCGGATCGAGGTGGACAAAGATGTGATGCAGATGATCGGTTTTCCCGAATTCGAAAATGGGCGTTTGGCCGATTCGCTGGAGATCCTGATGCAATCTCGTATCGATACGGTACGTCAGGGACGTCGCGAGCACCTGAGTTGCGAATACCTGCTCACCTGCTTCTCGCCCGCCGATTATCGAATGGGAAAGTTCCCTGCATTGTGGGCCGACAAAAATATTGTCGATACGGTCTGGTCAGTCGATTCGATCCGTCTGATCGTTATGGCTCCGCCCGTTGATACGGTCAATAACACCATTTATGATATTCGTCCTCCGATGCCTATTCCGTTGCGCTTCGGCGAGGTAAGCGGTTATATGCTGATTGGGTTGGTGGTAGCCCTGATTATCGCTTTGGTCATCTATCTGTTGCTCTTTAAACGGGGTAAAGGATTATTGGCTGCCTTGCGGGGACCGGCCGATCCTCCTCACGTGACGGCAATCAAGGAGCTTGAAAAACTGCATACTCAAAAGCTCTGGCAATGTGGTAAGTCCAAGCAGTACTATACCGGTTTGACCGAAATCCTGCGTGAATATCTGGTTGGTCGTTACCATTTCCAGGCGATGGAGATGACTTCGGCTGAAATTTTGGCCTGCATTCGAGAGCTGGCTGTCGAAGAGCGTTCGGCTGCACGCCTGAAACGTTTGCTTGAAGTGGCCGATTTTGTCAAGTTTGCCAAACTCGAACCCGATCCCGAGCAGAACGAAGATGCTTACCAGGATGCATACTATTTTGTTGAAGAGACGAAAGAGCAACCAGCCGAGCAACAGAGTGGGCAGAACGGGAACGGACAGAATGGGCAGAGCGGAGCGAATGCGATGCAGTCCACCGTTGTGCCTCAGTCGCCTGTCGTGTCGCAAGCGTCGGGCATACCGCAGAGCACTTCTCAGCCGATTACGGCTCAGCGGGTAGTGAGTCCGCAGGGAACAGGTGCGGAACAATCCGTGCAAACCCCAAAGGTTCAGAATGCGGTCGGATCTTACGAGTCAATCTCATCACTTACCGATGCTAACTCAATCAAGCAGCGATCGCAAACGGAATTTATGCCACCTGTTGCAGATGAGTACACTCCAACCTATCGAGGTGTTGTGGAAAACCTGACGTCAGTTGATATGAGTGCTGATGATTTGAAAGGTGATAACGCTAAGAAGGAGGAGCAGGCATGAAAACGGCGATGATACGGAGAATTGCATGGGGAATCCTGGTGTTGATCGGCTTGGGAGTAGAGTCGGCGTGGGCACAACGTTATCCCGAACGGCGTGTGTTGCGTTCCGGAAATAAACTTTACGAGAAAGAGCAGTATGCGGAGGCTGAAACTCAATATCGTAAAGCGCAGGATATGAATCCCACCTATGAAGGCCTGTTTAATCTTGCAGATGTGCTTTACAAACAGAAACGGTACGAAGAGGCTCTCAATATTCTCAAGCAGATTGCGCGGGATGATGTAGCTGGGATGCATGCTCCCGATGCGTATTACAATTTGGGTAATACCTACTTTCAAATGAAGAAGTTACCCGAGGCGGCGGAAGCCTACAAAAATACCTTGCGACGCAATCCTAACGATGAAGAGGCCCGTTACAATTTGGCCTATGTGTTGGAGCTGATGAAGCAGAATAACAATCAGAACAACAACCAGAATAACCAGAACAATCAGAATCAGAACAACCAGAACAATAATCAAAATCAAAACCAGAATAATCCGAACGATCAGAATAATCAAAAGCAGCCGCCCAAGAAGGATCAGGGCAATGGAAATAATGATCAACAGGATCAGAACAAGGATAAGAACAACGATCAGAATCAAAACCAGGACGGACAGCAGAATCCGGATCAGAACGGTCAGAATCCTCAGGGCCAGAATCCAGAACAGGGAGATGGCCGATCTCAACCCAATCGGATGAGTCGGGAGGAGGCCGATCGGATGTTGGATGCCGTTCAGAGCAATGAAGACAATACCAAGAAGAAGGTTGAGGCTCGTAAAGCGCGGGCTGTGGCTCCTTCTGGAAAGAACTGGTAGTACGAAATTGTTTTTTGTGCAGATTTTTCGTTGATGATGCTTTTCTGGTGAAGAGCTTTACTTTATCAAGTGAACTGGAGAGGTGGTTGAACGGAGGGTAGCGAAGGGATTTGACGAGGAACTGAATTCTGTGGAGCAATTTTGGACAAAGAGGGTTCGGAGGTGAGAGGAATTGGACACGTGGTTGTCTGTAATGAACCGGAATTGGTTACGCTTGAACAGTTGCTTTTTGAGCTCAAACCCAATGCGGAATTCAGGCGGGTAAACTAAAGTGGTGGGAACCGGCCAATGTATAAAGCCGGAGAACGAAGTAAAGAAGAAAAAGATTGTGGATATTATAAGATTCGTTAATCCAGAATTGTTGTGGCTATCGGTATTGGTTGTGCCGATGGTAGCCTACTATATCTATCGGTTGCGCCAAGGCGGTGGAGCGACAATGCGTATCTCGACGGTAGATGGCGTGCGTCGTGTTCCCCGTTCGATGAAATATTATCTGCGCCATCTGCCGATCGTGTTGCGTTCGTTGGCGGTTATTCTGATTGCGGTAGCTCTGGCCCGCCCTCAAAGTGCCGAACACAATTCGAACAGCACGACTGAAGGTATTGACATTGTCATGTCGGTCGATGTCTCGGGTAGTATGTTGGCCCGCGATTTTACACCGGATCGTCTCGGTGCCGCTAAAGAGGTGGCTTCGAACTTCATTATGGACCGTCCCAACGACCGGATCGGGTTGGTCGTATTTGCGGGTGAGAGCTTTACACAATGCCCGCTGACCACTGATAAACGATCCTTGCTCAGTCTGCTGGGTAGCGTGAAGAGCGGAATGATCGATGATGGTACTGCGATTGGTAACGGTTTGGCAACCGCTGTGAACCGCTTGCGCGAAAGTCAGGCCAAAAGTAAAGTGATTATTTTGCTGACAGATGGTGTCAATAACAGTGGACAAATTGCACCGTTGACTGCCGCCGAAATTGCCCAGAGTTATGGGATCCGTGTCTATACTGTGGGTGTCGGTACGATGGGAATGGCTCCTTATCCTGCTATCGATATGTGGGGACATTTAACGTTCCAACCGATGAAGGTCGAGATCGATGAAAAGATGTTGACCGAGATTGCCGAAATGACCGGTGGAAAATATTTCAGAGCTACCGACAATCGTCGGCTCAAGGACGTTTATGACGAGATCAATCAGTTGGAGCGTAGTCGTGTAGAGGTGGAGAATTTTACCCATTATCAAGAACGTTTTACGCTGTTTGCTATATTGGCTTTGGTGTTGCTTATCGGTGAATTTGTCCTGCGACAGACCTGGCTGAGACGCTTGCCCTAATGTTGAAAGGAGGGTAAGCCTGATCCAAAAGTCAATGTGCGTTACATGGATGTGAATTGTCAGCTGTTTTGAGGTTGTGTGTCTTCTATAAACTTCATTATCAGCTATTAATAATCAATAAAAATGTTCAGATTCGGAAGTCCGGAATATCTATATTTATTGTTGTTACTACCGTTGATGGTAGTGCTGTTCGTTTATGCTGTAAAGGCGCGTCACCGTGCTTTGGAGCGCTTCGCGGATCGGGCTCTGCTCCCGAAATTGATGCCCGAGGCTTCGCCGGCACGACTCAAATTACGTTTTGTATTGTTGACGTTGGCCATACTGTTTATGATTTTGGCTTTGGCACGTCCTCAGTTTGGCTCGAAATTGCGTGAGGAGAAACGTCAGGGGATCGAAATCATGCTTGCTGTCGATGTGTCGAACAGTATGTTGGCCGAGGACTTCGAACCAAGCCGCCTGGAGAGAACGAAATATGCGATCGATCGACTGACCGAAAAACTCAATGAAGATCGCATCGGATTAATCGTTTTTGCAGGTGATGCCTATGTGCAGCTGCCTATTACGTCGGATTATGTAACGGCACGTAATTTCGCCCAACAGATTTCGCCCGATATGGTTTCACGTCAGGGTACGGCCCTCGGGGCTGCAATTGATCTGGCGGCCAGCTCCTTTTCGGCGGGCAGTGAGGGAAGTCGAGTGATTATTTTGATTTCGGACGGTGAAAACCATGAAGATGATGCTGTAGCGGCTGCTCAGATGGCAGCTGAACGGGGAATCAAGATTTATACGATCGGTATCGGTACCCCTGAAGGTGCCCCCATTCGGATTGGAGGTGATTTTATTAAAGATGCTGATGGTAAAATGGTGGTTTCTAAACTCGATGAATCAACTTTGGAGCAAATTGCAATGGCTACCGGCGGAGGTTATATTCGGGCATCAAACCGCAGTTTGGGGTTGGATGAGATCATCAAACAGATCAATGAGGTGGAACGTAAAGACTTGACCGAATCGATCTTTGAGGATTTCAGTGAACAGTACCATTACCCGCTTGCCATTGCGTTGGCATTGTTGTTGGTTGAGCTGTTGATTCCGAATCGTCGCAGCCGATTGTTGCAGCGTCTCAATATCTTCCGCAAGAAAAGAGTGGAAGAGAACAACCTGGATTGATTGTAGAACTCTGGGGGTGAGCCTAGGCAAAATGAGTTGCATCTTGTCACGAGTCAATCCCGTTTAGGAGATTTTGGGGGGGTGAGTGGCATAGGCTTGTGTCGGGAAACAGAGGTAGTTATAGCCTTTAAAATAACTATTGAAAGAAAAGGCGGCGTGGTCGTTCTATAAGTAAGTTATACATGAGTTTCAATATGTCTATTGTGGAAAAGTGAGACTTTGACCAGAAGCCACTCCATAGATGGGATTTAAAAAGAGCAGGAAAGACAATGACATTTAGTCTTTCCTGCTCTTTTTAGATTGTTGTATTATCGAGACTGCAGTTTGCCCCTGGGGGTATCTGCAAAATGCGAGAACGTTTGATACGTGTCCGAGCTCTTCTTAGTATGCAGAAAGTGGATGGGGCTTTCGTTTAATGTTTAGTGTGGTATATAATTCTCCTTCCTTTTAGGCTTGTCTGTGGCGTGCAATTCATGTTGTGTTTTATCTATGCCCTATGTCGACCAGGGGAAGAGTTTGCTGGTGGCACGATTCCCTAATCCTCAGCTCTGGCGTGATAAACAGCAACCGTTGAGCGGCTATTCCGTAACCTCGTCGTAAACCAGTTCGAAATCATCGACCCACATCTTGCTGTCCCGGCTGCCAATGTAGTAATCTCCGTAACGCGAAGCCGAAATCACCAACACAAGATGAGTCGGTACCAAATTGGTCTCATTGTATTTGAGTTTGATGGTAAATTGCTGCCAATCGGCCACCGTTTTGTCCAAGACTAATTCACCATAAGCAATTACAGCCGGACTGTTCGGATTAAAGAAGGTGTTCTTATCTCGTGTATCGACGCATATAGGTACTTCGTCAGTGCCTAACATCTTGTCTCCCGTTGTCTCTTTTTCGCAGACACCATACTCTTCAGGCGTCCAAGTCCCAACTGCGACATAGATCATACCATTGTCAGGATCGCCTTTGTTGATAGTCACACCCATAGGCTGACTTGTCCCGACATCGGTAATGGCTCCACAGTTGTATTTGACCCATCCCCGTAATGCCGTTGGACGTTGTGTGAATGGACGACCGAAACCGACGATGCCGTTTGTGCCTCGTGTGACTACGTATTTACCGATGAACAGGTTGCCGGCTGCCAATTTACCAATTCCTGCAATTCCTGCCAGTTTTGATTGCAACAACGCTGCATATTGTCCGCTGCTGCCAGGACGTTTGTCTGTGGTTTTGTCGGTCAATACTTCACCGGCAATAGAGGCTCCGGTATTTCCTGTCCCCCAAAATGCTTCATCTCGTGTAACTCCCGGATAGATAATGTTGTTCTCTGTACACCATTCTTCAAATCCTCCGTTGGGCAGTGCACGTTCGATGTCTGTGGTGACGGTAGTTACCGGTGATTCATCGGTGTCAGAGTAGGCCACCAGTTCATAAGAGGTTTCTGGCTCAAGTCCCGATAGGCAGGTCTTAAATGCACCTCCAGTCACCTCTACCTTTTCTGTTGGTACTGTGATCCAGTCAGTAGTGCCCTGCTTGCGGTAGCGGAACCCCAAATCTGTGCCCGAACGCCCTTCGCCATACAACCAAATAATCCGCGTCCAAACATCTACCCGTGAGAATTGTGCGGTTACCTCAGTCGGGATCACATATAGAGACCAACGTTCAGTCTCGCCGTGATAGGTGATATCGATGGTACGATAGTTTTCGAATGAGGTGATTTCACTTGGGGCGGGAGTCATGGTGGTGATATCTGCCGGCCCCAGCTTTAGGGCTGTTATTTTGATGTTATCCATGTCTGTCCCTTCGGGAACATGTACCGTGGCGGTGTGATGCTCGACATCAAAGGTTGCAGCTCCAATTTGCGACTCAACGGTGAATATGCGTTCAATCTCTTGCTCGGCCCGTATGGTCCATTCATAATCCTGATATAGTGAAAGGGTAACCGGCAGCTCTGCACTCAGGTCAAAAGTGCCGGGAACGGTAATGGAACTAGAGCCACCTTCTGTAATCTCCAATTTGCTGATCTCGACCTGTTTGATGTTGGTTTGCTCTTCCAGGTGCAATGTGACAACACGTGTTTTCTGATCGATGTCAGATGCTTCGCAGGTGAACCCCTCTCCCTGAACCCCGAGAATGTCAAGGGTTACGACAGGATAGGGAATGTCATTCTTGATGCAGGAGACCAGAATGAGAACGGAAACATATAAGAATATGTGGCAAAACCTATTCATGCGTTGTTACAAAAAGAAGTTGACACCGATACGGATATTGGCCAGATTCAGACGGAATAACATTTTGGCGGTTTCACGCGATCCAATAATGTTGCCTTCACCGTCGCTTTGAGTCACCTTTGTATATTGGAGACCTCCCAATCCGAAAGAGATCGTACTACATACATTGGGGAAAATAAAGACCGAGCATCCGGGATTGAAGGAAAATTTAAATTGCTGGGTGTTACTGTGGGTCTTTTTTATCTGATCGTTCGAGTTGTAGGAAAAAAGTGATTTGCCTGTTTTGTATGAGGCTTCCAATTCGGCAAAAAGGCCAAAGTGCCCTTTGTTGTCTATGGCGGCATAGGAGCGCATGAAGAGTCCGAACGAAGCAGCCTGATTGTCCAAATGGATATCTGACAAATCAATGTTCATGTCATTGGCCGATCCCAGATTCAATGTCGCGTTTCCAATATCGCCTTTTGTATTTGAGTAACCAAAACGGGCACCGATTCCGAGGTTGTTTTTGAGGAAAAACATAAACGACGGATTGATCGTAAACATGCTCCCTTTGAAATTCAGGTTGTCAAAGATCAGCAGATAGTCTGTATCATCGCTGTTGATTGCACCGTAAGAAACCGTCAACCCAATTGCTACTTCCCGTTTGAAGATGTAAGGAATGCGATTGATTTCACGATCCATACGGCGACGAGTCGGAAGAAAATGCTTTTTCTCTGCCTTTTGAGGTGCGGAGAGCATGGTCGAATCTCCTCCTGATAACAACTGACCAGAGCGTTGATTCGGCGTATGTGTCGAGATCATGGGTAGCTCCAGATCCACTTTTGTATTGGATGTCGGAGCGGGTATGGAATCGAAGGGTTCTAACCGTTTAGGTGCAGTCTGCGGAACGGTTTGCATTTCGGAGGCGTCTGCAATCGGAGACGATTGTTGGGAAACGTTTGACAGCTTTGCCTCCCGTTTGTCCCTCTTTTTGTCGGCTTTTCTCTCCTTATGTGCGTCTGCTGGGAGGGCGGATGCGGAGGCCGTATCCTTTTCAAACATTACCGATGCAACTGGAAACGTGTCGAGAGTGTTAATCCTATTGTCAAGCTGGTGGTGTGATGATCGGTCTATAAGCAGGCTGTCAGCAATCACAGAAAGTTCAGTATTGTCACCGTGTGTTGACAAACCGGAACGCCCCTCTCGTGCATAAAGGTTCGTAGAGATCATCAGTGAGATGATGACCATCAACAGCGAGATATATCTAATTTTCATTTTCATCACGTCGCCGGATTAGAGATAAAATGCAACACCCAGCCCGATGGAAAAGATGTTGACTTTGAAATTCATTGCACTCGAATTACGTTTGCCGACTGTGACCTGGTTGTGGATCTGTTTGACACTGTTGTAGGTAAAACCCAACACTCCGACATTCAACTCGACAGCCATGTTGTTGGTGGCGAAGGCTACCAATCCTGGGGTCATGCCGATCGAGAAGATCTTGCCTGTTTCGTATGTGCCGCGTATTGGGCTGTCTGCAGCAAATTTTGCTTGAGAACGTCCCATGCCGATCTGCATCTCATTGAATAGTGCAAATCGTTTGTTGTTGCCCAGGGGAATGTATTGTCGCCAAATCAGAGAGGCCTGATAGGTGTGTTTCAAAGAATAAAAATAGTCGGCTTTCAAATCAACGCCTGTATCGTCATCGCCCAGTTGGATGCTACCGTTGTCAATGCGCAGGAAGGTGCGGGAATATGCAAAACGTACACCGACTACCATGTTGTTGGTCAATGCATAACCCAAGGCCGGTGTGATTTTCATTGTGTGGCCTTCCGAGTCAATCCCCTCAATTACTACAAAGGTGTAATTGTTGTTCGAGTGGGTGGAAAAAGAGACATTGGTCGCTATCACCCATTGTCCTTTCGGAACAAACGTATTGGATAGACTGGTTAAGCCTCGTTGCCGTTTGAGCTTACGGATCGAATCGGCCGACAGTTCAGGATAGGGCGGCTTGTATTGGCGACGCTTTGAGATCCTTTTGACAGCCGGTCTATCTTCCCACGCCTCTTGTGACGTTGTCAGGTGCAGAGCTCTATCTGCCGGTAATTCGGTCGATAATGTTGCCGTATGGTCTTGTTGTTTGTCCTGCTGGGTCGGAATGGAATCCACAACAGATAACAAACTATCGATCTGTTCCGACCCTGAGGCCGGAACAGATCCGAAAGCTGTTGAATGTATGCTCCCAAAAATGAGGAGAATAGATATAATTGGCGTTAATCCTTGCTTCATTAGTAAAGATTATTCTTGATCGACGTAGCCGTAGTCTCCTTCATAAACGAATTCGATGTCATCGAGGAACAGATTGCTGTCTGTACTACCTTCGAAGTAATCGCCTCGATAGCTGGCAGATGCGGTCAAGATGAGTACATTGGGCTTTTCCGATTCGTATTTTTTACGATAATTGATCGGGATCTCAATCATGGTCCATTCGGACTGTGTCTGTTCAATTAACAAGTCTCCATAACCCAAGATATGGCCTTCCAGAGTTGAGGGATCTTGCAAATTGGTGTACAGAAACTCCTTAGTCGGATCGAGTACTGTCTTGTCAATTTCACTCTTATTTGTATTGATCGTGTGCGAGGTGCAACCCGCTTTGGTCATGTTGGTCAGGCAGACGAAGATACGTGCTGCATCTTGGACTTGAGCGTCGTCTTTCTTATAACTGCCAACGTTGCCTTTATACCAAACACGCAGTTTGGTTGGACGGGCATTGAAGGTGAATGCACGTCCCATTAGTACGGTGCCAGACATAGTTGTAATGCTTGTTTCACCAAATTCACCAACAAATATGTTACCGGCAGCTGTTTGGCCAAATATACTTGCAGTTTGTAATTTGGCACAATATTGACCTGATGAACCAGGACGCGGATCTGCTACTCTCGTTGTGACATTGTCGTTTGCACTGATTGTTGTTGAACCAGGGTTACCGGTACCCCAGAAAGGCGTACCGTCCGCAGCATAAGGATACCATGATTTCCCGGATTGATGCCACTCCTCGAAGCCAGCATTCAGCATTTGGGTGCCAGCAGGTGTTGTTTCACTTTTTACCTCTCCGCTTTCAATACCATTTTCAAAGAGTTGATATTCGTATGTTTTACCCGGTTTGAAATCAGTAGCCTGTGCTGTATAGGTATAACCGTCGGCTCCCTTTGTTGCCGGTAGGGTTTTCCACTCACCAGTCCCGGATATACGATACTTGACTGTTACGTCACTGGTGGCCGGATTGGTCACAACGGCACTCATATCGGCTGTGCCGAACCAGAGGTCCTGAGCGGTGATCGACACCGGTTTGGCCAATGCAATCTGTGCCGTAGCTTTGCCGGTATTGGCCCCCGAGTCTTTGATTTCGAAGTTAATAGAGTTTATACCTGCTTCCAGTTTCTCGAAGAAAGATGGAGTTAAGGTTAATACTCCGTTCATCGCGTCTGTTGGGGTATAAGTAATGCCGTTGGCAGCTGCTTCAGGCAGAACTGATCCTTCATGCATGATCTCGTAGGTGATGCCATCCCCTGCTACAGTGAACTTCATGTCTTGCAGATCGTTGATCGACGAGATGTTGAACTTGATAGGATCGCTGTAATAGCCAGTCACTTTGTCAATGTTAAAACCATCACCCATTACAGTCGGTTCCGGACTAAACAGGAAAGAATCATCAAATGCATTGACATATTCCTGTACCTTAACGATAACGGTCAGAGAACCATCTGGAGTCTTCGAATATTTAAATTTTAGTGTGTACTGTTTGCCGCTTTCTGGCAGTTCGATTGTGCCGGTTTTTGAATTATTTTTATTGATAGCAGGATCAGAACTTTCGCCTAAAAATCCCCAACTCAGATTGTTAACTCCATCTGGCAGGATAAAAAAGCCAGTCGTGTCGGTGTCGTAATGGAGCGTGGGAACAGTGCCATTTTCAGCATCAGTTTGTGAATAATCATCTGATGCACAAACGTAGGCTTCATAACCCAAATCGAACTTTTCACGAATAGTGGATTCAAATTCAACTCGTACTGCGATATTAGTGATTTTGCAGGTGATTGTAACTGGTTGTGTCTCTTGAGCTACAACGTCAAATGTTGTTTCACCGGCATAGTGTTTGTTGGTGAAAGTGGCTTCGTTTAAGTCACCCGCATCCACTACTACTTTGTATTTTCCTGCTGCTAAATATAGATTGGATGGAACACTGTTAGCAGGTTTGTATTTGCGAATCAACTTGTCAGTTGTTTCGCCTACACCGTCCGATGTGACACTATAAATCCACATGGTGCTGACCTCAAGTGGATTGTATTGTGCGTCAGACTTAGTGCTATTGCCGGATAAAGAGATCTGTTTCCCGTTAAAGTCAAGCATGAAAGCAACTGAACCCATCTCATCTTTGTCGATGCCAGGATCCTTGGTACATGCGGTGGCTATCAACATTAAGCCGATAGTTCCCACCGACAGAATATATTTGGAAATATAACGTAACATGATGTCAATGACGATATAAAATTTTACAGATAGAATTCTATTTGACGATTAATATGAGTGATTTGGCAATTTGTCCGTTTGCATCTGTGACTTGTAGCTTGAAAGTGTGTTCACCGCTAAAGACTGCCAACGCGCTCATGAACTGAGAAATGTCAAATGATAAACTGGTCTGATTGCGAACCTGATCTCCAGTTGGGAAACCCAATGAAGCCAAAGTTTCAGCATTGCTGCCCGGATTGATCAAATCCAGATTATTGGTAGAGAACATAGTAGATATTAACTCTGCAAACTCTTGGTTCGTTGAAGATATTTCGATCTTGAAATCAGTGATTCCAGTCTTTGATTCTACTTTAAGCTCTACGGGAGGTAAGTCGTTAGGATCAAGTTGGAAAGGCACGTCGAGTTGGCCTCCACGGTCATTGACCCATGTAGCAGTAGGCCCTTCTGTGACGATGGAACCGCCTTCCGATACCGTGATCTTCAAGTTGGTGTAAGATGTGCGACCTTTGGTGTCGACCGCAATAAATTTTACGGTGTGCACCCCTTTGTATGTAAAGAGTTTGGTCATGCCCGCATCTTTGAGGGTTGCTTTGACTACACCTGATTCATCTTGTATCAGTAAGTATGAGGTTAATGCACTATTTTGTGGCCATATCTGGACTGTATTATTGGTGTAGCCAGCTGCTGATAAATCACTCAGTAGTGTGGCATTGTCGGATGTGAAAAGTAATTTTATCGAACGTAGTGAAACATCTGATTGAGGTGTTATGGTTGCCTGAAGGTTTTCTGTCCATTTGCCCAAATCTTCGTTATACATGCTTTGATTGATAGTGTAGCCTTGGGTGATGTCATGACCAACAAGAGCAACGACCGGAGAGTTGGCATCCGAAAGCTCTTCATCGGGAATTACCTCTTCTCCAAAGGCATACAAATTGGTGACATCAACATCGATCTTTTGATCGTACACCCAATTTTCCACAGTCATTTGGAACTGAATGTTGCCTTGAGAAGCGTTGGTGACGTGAATGGAGATTTTACGCCATTGTCCGGCTTTGCATCCCGTAATTTCACGGGTCCATTTTACAGGTACATACTCTGGCTCAACATCTCCAGATGCTTTATTATAGGCGCCTTTCAACTCTACGGTGATGGTATTGGTCGCTTCGACCGCTTTGAAATAACCATATTTTTCTCCATCGGCAGCAGCGCGATCATAAACCAGACTATTTTCTCCGACAGACAGAGTTACCGTTAAGGCCGGCAACTGCTCTGTCGCTTGATCGTCCGGTAAGAACAGACTTTGTAAATCGGGGGTTAATGATACTGATGTGCGAATGTTGGCTAACGAGCATACCAAATCATTAACGGTTGTCACAGTTGCTTTGATCACATTTTTCGTTACAGATCCTGCATAAACCGGCATATCCCAGTTGGCATAGTAATCTCCGGCCATGTAGCTGGCATAATCGGGAGATTCTGCAGAGATCTTGTATGTTCCCGGAGCTACAGGTATTTTTTGATTTTCCTCTTTCTTGAGATCGGCATAAGTGTAATTCATGGTCTCCGATGTCTTCGTGTTGAGGATGGTTACCTTGTAGTCGTCGCTGGCTTCAGCTGTAGAAGGATCCGTTTTAGTGGTCGTTGAATCAACAGCGGATTGTGTATTGTTGCTTCGAGTGAGATTGGTTGCTTCAGAACCGGAAGCCTCGGATTTTGTCGGGGAACTTTCGCCTGTCGTAGTGGAAATAATCTCATTGTCAGCAACAGTTACTGATAATCCAGAGGTGACGATATAACCTACTTCGTCATCCGTCCCAGGAGTGGTCGGAAAACCAGGGTCTTCATTTTTGCAACCTGACAAAAGTAATAGAAATGCCAGGCAGAATATGTGTAAAAACTCTTTCATCAGGAAGTCGTTTTTAAGTTGAGTTCTAATTAGGCTTCAGGATTCAGTTCGACATCGATCACCTCTACGGAAGTGGGGGTGTCATCGAAATCGATGGTAATATTGGCTTGTCCAGCCGAGCCTGCATCAACGACTATAGTGTGCCATGTGCGGGCTAGAGTGGTTCCGATTTCCGTTTTCGGGAAGGTGACCTCGGCTCCGTTGGTTTTGACAGCGGTGCCACTCATGTATAGTGTTGAATTGGGCTTGACAAAGATGGGAACAGGATCAGTTACAGAGGTAATGGTATGACCACTTTGGTAACCAGAACTTGTTGTGATCTGAATCTGACAAGAGGTGTAATATTTTTTGAACCACTCTGAAAATTCGAGAGTATACAAGGAGTTGGCAAGCGCGTGTGTTACCGGTTGCGTAACGGTTTGACGAGCAGCTACGGTGCATGTAGTCTTGCCTTCAAAATAAGCAGCTTGAGGTCCTTCCGCTTCGGGATCTCCGTACGTGAAGTGGGCTGTATAGTCATCAGGATCAAGCAAGGGTTGATCGTATGCAGCCATGTTTTCGTAGTGATACTCTGTTGCTGTGCTTGTGCCGGTCAAATGAAGTTTCATTTGGTTCGCATCAGGCAGGCAAGAGGCAGGCAATTCACGAGTTGCTTGATCAGCCTTGGTGTTTCCGCCCTGAATCGTGGTGACTTGTGCTGATATGTTGCAGTCGAAACGAATTGACCCCTTTTCCGCATCTGTCGGACCGGGAACGGTCGATTTCGAGCAGCCTGTCAACAACAGTAGCAGACAACCGAGAGGTAAAAATTGTTTCATGTGATTTTATAGTTTGGTTGATAATTTATAGTTTCATTATTTGGTAATGGAAACGCGGATATTGTCGAGATAGAGATGACATGTACTGTTATTGGGTCCGTTTGAGTGGTCACATACTGTACGCCAGGTTAAACGGGTGTTGCGATCGCAATTTTCGAAAATATACGAGTAATCTTTGTGTGGAAGATCGGTCCACGATGCATTTGTCTCTTTTATGTAAAATTCGGAGACAAATGTACCGTCGGTATCCCCACTAGCAAAGATTTTCGGGTCTTTGACATAACCTAAGTGGCAGGTCTGTCCTGCATTGGCGGATCCTAAACCACTCTCTTCACGGTTCATCCCATAATCAAAAAGTACTTTGACTTTAACAGAAGCCCCCTCTTTGAGGTTGACCATAGGTTCAGAATCGAGCCGAGCATCGTAATCAACAAAAAACTCTCGATGGCACGATACGCGGACTGACGTTCCTGTATATCCTCCAATACGTCCGCCTGTCCATGCGGGATTGTCAGGGAATGAACCCGATTTGGATCCAGCATTAGCCGAACTGTGTTCATCATTGATGTGGAATTCAGTAGTAATCCAACTAAAATCAGAATAAAATAAGTATGGTACGGTTAGGTCGGTGGAGGTACGTCCTTCAGGTTCGACCGTGACAGCTGTATGTTGTGAAACGAGTACATTAGGAGTGTCATATGTGATAGTTACTCCTCCACGGGACAGTAGATCTCCTACCGCTACTCCGTCAACTTCATTGTAAAAAGCCAATGAGTATTTGTTCTCAGAATTGATTGCAAAGGTCTGTGTAGCTGTCCCATTCCGGAAAGTAGCACCCTCGGGTGCCGTGACTGTAAACGATTGTGGCTCTTCGCCCAAATTGTTGCCGACAATCGAAAAATCGATCCAACTAACCGGCAATTCTTGAGGAATGGTCATATTGACCGGCGTAATTTTACCCGCTTCCAGTGTCTTGTTGAGTTCAATGCTTAGCGATTGGGATTGGTATCCGTTTTCGTTATAAGCAGTGAAACGTACTGTGCCGTTCACGGTGCCGGGGCAGAGAAACAACCATACGTAATTGCCGTTCACATCATCTTCCTCTGACTCTGTGAGTGGCTGTGACAGTACTGCTGTAACCGTATTGCTGCCTTCGGTGAGGGTCGGAGTTGCTGTAGGATCGGTCAGGTCCATTGTCATTTTCCCGACTACAGGTGAGGGAAATTCGACGCGCAGTTTGCGGATCGGGCTGCCCCATTGGTTGCGGCCTGTCGGCACTTGGATGCGCATCACGTGACATTGATGAATGAACTTCATGGTCAACGTGTTGTCTCCGTCCAAATTGGGCTGTGAAGAGAGCGGAGTAGCCAACATAAAATCGAGATTGCCGGTATATTCCGCGTGTAAATCAGGGGTGCAATATGTGCCGGGTTGTTCGGCTGGTAGATCGTACGTAATCTGAGTCCCATTAACTGAGGCTGGCTCGGGATAAGCCGCGAAGTAGTCGTAACTGCCTGAAGGTAGGGCCTCCATTTCGGTGCTGAATGTGGATACTGTACCACCAAATTCACAACATGTGCAGGGTTGGCCGCTATTGAGAGCGTCTGAACTTCCCGTTTTACGCCAATAAAGCTCTATGGTGTCGCGCTCAGACCAATATGTATGATCGAGATTTTCTCCTCCGATAGCTGTGCGGGTTGTTGGACTTGATGAAGGATCTGAACCCGGTTGAATTGCTTTCAGATAAACGGTAATTTGCCGATCGGGATGTGGTGTATTCTCTTTGGAGGAGCATCCTACAAAGAGTGAAATCACCAAAGAGATTATATTGAAAGAAACGATTTGTCGTAAAAAGTTTTTCATTGTCTGTTGAGCTGGACGGCTAATGCAATGTTTGATGCATCAGTTTATTGCAGCTGCCGAAGATTTACTTATACCGTAATAATGCGGCGGCAAATATCGTTAAAATTTCTATATCATTTTATATAACAAGGATGCCTCTGAAAAGTTACAGAAATATGGAAATTATTTTATTTTTTTCGTGTCTGTGATAAAACCAGTATAAAATAAAGTCACAAATTCATCGTTTATTTTCTTTATCTAAATCTAAGAGAGGCTGCATCGATTAATATTTGTTAGGGAAAATATATTTGTTGGGGCGATACAGATTTTGTATGGTGTAAAAAGGAGGTTTATTTATTTTCTAATCGGATGGAGGTCTCGGTGTAATACGATAATAGAGGACGTAAAGAAAATCGATCAGTAGTGCAGAGGCCTGATATAACCCGAAATCAAAGGGATACCGGACGTATTAGATGCAGGTCGAGAAGGGTATGGCGTAACCTTACTGTGTGCAATGTTGAGGATTTTTTTTTACATTTGTAAGATAAGTCATTGCCTTGCAATGAGACGATGTCTGATCAAGAATAGAGCATATTGCCGTTTGATTGATCAAATTAAGTTAGTTTTCTGTGGCTTGGGGCTGTTCGTGTTGACACAGCGTTGTGTCCACAGGTGAAATTGTAAATCGAAGTCGAATAATTCACAATACAATGAGTACTAAACAGAAACGCTTTTTCCTTCCTGAGAGTGAAATCCCGACTCAATGGTATAACATTCAGGCAGATATGGTGAATAAACCGATGCCTCCATTGAACCCTGCAACACGTCAACCGCTCAAACCGGAAGATTTGTTCCCCATTTTTGCCCAAGAGCTTTCTCGTCAGGAGCTGAATCAAACTGATGCATGGATTGATATTCCGGAACCTGTTCGCGAACAGTATAAAAATTATCGAGTGACTCCGTTGGTACGTGCGTATGAACTGGAAAAGGCACTCGGAACACCAGCTCACATCTATTTTAAAAACGAGAGTGTGAGTCCGGTCGGTTCACACAAGCTCAACTCTGCGCTTGCCCAGGCATATTATTGTAAAAAAGAGGGAATTACCAATATTACCACAGAGACAGGAGCGGGCCAGTGGGGCGCTGCTCTTTCCTATGCAGCTAAAGCATTCGGACTGGAGTTGGCGGTTTATATGGTAAAGATCAGCTATGAGCAGAAACCGTATCGTCGTTCGATTATGCAGACGTTCGGTGCTCAGGTGACCGCATCTCCGTCGATGTCTACCAAAGCGGGACGTAAGATCATTACCGAATGCCCGAACCATCAAGGTTCATTGGGTACGGCGATTTCTGAAGCGATCGAGTTGGCGATGAACACCCCGAACTGCAAATATACTCTTGGTTCCGTATTGAGTCATGTAACCTTACATCAGACGGTAATCGGTCTTGAAGCCGAAAAACAGATGGCAATGGCCGGTGAGTATCCGGATATTGTAATCGGATGTTTCGGTGGTGGATCGAACTTTGGCGGTATCTCCTTCCCATTTATGCGTCACAACATTCATGACGGTAAAAAAACGCGCTTTATCGCAGCTGAACCGGCTTCATGTCCGAAGTTGACGCGCGGTAAATTCCGTTATGATTTTGGTGATGAGGCCGGTTATACGCCTTTGTTGCCGATGTTTACCCTCGGTCACAATTTTGCTCCGGCCAATATTCATGCCGGTGGATTGCGCTATCATGGAGCCGGTGTGATTGTGTCGCAACTGCTGAAAGATAAAATGATGGAGGCTGTCGATATTGATCAGTTGGAGAGTTTCGATGCCGGAACGTTGTTTGCTCGGACTGAGGGTATTATCCCTGCCCCGGAGTCTTGCCATGCGATTGCAGCTGCCATTAGAGAAGCCAACAAATGTAAAGAGTCAGGCGAGGAGAAGGTTATTCTCTTCAACCTCTCGGGACACGGGTTGATTGATATGGCCGCTTATGACAAATATTTTGCTGGAGACTTGCAGAATTATACGCTTTCGGATGCCGAAATCGACAAGAATCTGGCGGAGTTAGATTAATTCGTCTATGATTCAGGTCGGACACAAATGATGAGTAGTCAGATGTCGGTCATCGTTTGGTAGTCCTGAACTTGTAGTGATATGTTAAGGCCGTTTATCTCATAGTGAGGTAAACGGCCTTTTGGTTGCAGCCAGTTCTTGTTTTATGGTAAAAGTTGCTACTCTCTATATCTTAATATTGTGTAACGAGAAGGCCTATTGTGTTAAATGTAAAATGTTGCAGTAGATGATTTTGTAAAAGAGAAAAATGGTCTTTTCTAAAATTAAAATTTTATATAACTTTGTATAGAATGTGCGATTGGTTGTGACAGTCAATGTAATACGCGTTGAGTCATTGGATTGTAGATGCTGACGGACCTGTCAGACATGATATGCAATCTCTCCCAAAGTGTTCTGTTGATAAGCCTGTTTTTGGGGAGAAGAGTGCACATGATACGTAATAAATTGTAATGAACCTGAAATAACTGTAATATAACTGAACAGCTAACCTTAATTATGGACAGAAGAGAATTTTTGAAAAAATCCGTGTTGATGACCGCAGGTGCCGTGGTCGGAAGCCGGCTGTTGGCCGAGGGTACTTTCAGTAAGACTCCGCACAAGATCATCGGTCTGCAACTCTATTCGTTGCGCGATGCCATGCAGAAAAATGTGCCGGCAACGCTGAAAAAAACGGCTAAAATGGGGTATCAGACCCTGGAGACAGCTGGTTATGATGCCGGGAAACTTTATGGATATTCTCCAGCAGAGTTCCGCAAAATGTGTGAAGATCTCGGCATGCAGGTCATGGGGGCACATGTCGGTCGTAAATATACGAAAGAGACTGATGCCGAAGTGATGGAGTGGTGGAAAGAGGCTCTGGATGCACAGGCTGAAGCCGGATGTTCGTATGTGGTTCAACCGTGGTTTGAACTCGGTAATACACTCGATGATATCAAACTTTATTGTGACTATTTTAACCGTGTAGGAGCTGAAGCCAAAAAACGTGGAATGCGTTTTGGTTTTCACAACCACAATAAGGAGTTTGAAAAACGTGAAGGCGAGGTGATCTATGACTATCTGATCGCCAATACCGATCCGACAAACGTGATGTTCGAACTGGATGTTTACTGGGCACAGAAAGGTGGCGTTAATCCGGTCGATTACATTCAAAAGTATGGTGGACGTATCCCTTTGCTGCACATTAAGGATGAGGAGGCGATAGGCGAAAGCGGTACCATGGATTTCCAATCCATCTTTGAGGCTGCGTATAATAGCGGTATGGAGTCCTATTTTGTGGAAGTAGAGCGCTATGGCCGTACTCCGGAAAAAGATGTGGCTGCCAGCTATGAATTCCTTGCTGCGGCTCCGTATGTGAAATAGCTGGTACAGAGTTGGAGCTATATTCATGCTGCGTATTTTTTAACAGAGAGGATGGAGTTTCTGTTGCGGGGAATGCTACAACCCCAAAAAACAAACAATTCAAATTGCAAAAACCTAAAATCAATAAAACCTAACCTGAATTATGGCAAATAAAATTTCAAGACGTGATTTTTTACGCAAAAGCGGAATCGGATTGGCTGCTATGACAGTTGTCCCTAACGTTGTGCTCGGAAAGTCACATGGACATACAGCCCCTTCGGATAAACTTAATATTGCCGGCGTCGGTGTTGGCGGCCGCGGAGCAGGGGTGCTTAAAAGTCTCGAGAGCCAAAATATCGTTGCACTGTGTGATACCGATTGGAAGTATGCAAAAAATACCTTCGATCGCTATCCGGGAGCTCGCCGTTTCTGGGATTATCGCACAATGTTCGATCAGATGGGCAACTCGATCGATGCTGTGATGGTCGCAACCGCCGACCATACGCACTGCTTGATCGCATCGGAAGCCATTACGATGGGTAAACATGTCTATTGTGAAAAACCGTTGACTCACAGTGTGTACGAATCTCGTTTGCTGACCAAGTTGGCTGAAAAATATGATGTGGCTACGCAGATGGGTAACCAGGGAGCGTCTGGAGACGGTGTGCGCAAGGTGTGTGACTGGATCTGGAATGGAGAGATCGGTGAGGTGACTCGTGTAGATTGCTTCACGGACCGTCCTATTTGGCCTCAGGGGTTGATGCGCCCCGAACAGGTGGACCCGATCCCCAATACCTTGAACTGGGATCTGTTTATCGGCCCGGCAAAGATGCGTCCATATAACCATATTTACCAGCCGTGGAACTGGCGTGGTTGGTGGGACTTTGGTACCGGTGCACTTGGTGATATGGCTTGCCACATTATGCATCCGATTTTCAAAGGTCTGAAACTTGGTTATCCGATCCATGCTTCGGGTAGCTCTACGTCGCTGTTGACCGATTGTGCTCCGAACGCTCAGATTGTGAAATATGTCTTCCCGGAACGAGGTAAGATTGGTAAGATTAATCTGCCTGAAGTGACGGTGACCTGGTACGATGGAGGTCTGCGTCCTGAGATCCCGGCGGGTGTACCTGCGGGTAAAGAGCTCAATAACGGAGGTGGCGGCGCTATTTTCTACGGAACAAAAGATATTCTGATCTGTGGTTGCTACGGCCGTGATCCGTGGTTGGTATCTGGACGTGTGCCGAATGCTCCGGAGATGACCCGCAAGATTGAAAATGCTGAACACGGTCACTATATGGATTGGGTACGTGCCTGCAAGGAGGATAAAGCCAATCGTGTCAAATGTGCGTCAGACTTCAGCGAAGCAGGTCCTTTCAATGAAATCGTTGTAATGGGCGTGTTGGCAGTGAGACTGCAAGGTCTGAACCGTGTGCTTGATTGGGATGGCGAGAATATGTGCTTTACGAATATCGGCCCGGAGGAGACGTTGAAGATCATGGTTGAGGATGGTTTCTCTATTAAGGATGGTCATCCAACCTTCAATAAACGTTATACTGATCCGATCAATGCACAGCAGTTCGCCCAGGAGATGATCAAGCATAACTATCGTGAAGGCTGGAACCTGGTCGATATGCCTAAGTAATACATAACGGGTACATGCCGGATAATGTATTAGATCCGATTTTGATCGGAGGTTAACCTTCCGATCAAAAAATGGCACAAATCGTTCGGACTGTATTCTTTAACAGACTATACTGAAACAATTAATCTGAATAACAACAATGATGAAAACATTTCTTTCTGTAAGTAGCGTATTGGCTATGGCTGCAATGATTACCTCTTGCGGCAACAGCGGTGCTAAAAAAGCTGCTGCCGACAGCACGGCTATGGCTGTGGATTCAAATGTAGTGGTGCTCTTCGATGGTACCAGCCTCGAGGGTTGGCGTGGTTATAATAAAGATACCGTACCGGGAGCATGGGTCATTGAGGATGGATGTATCAAAATCAATGGATCAGGTGCTGGTGAAGCAGGTGCCCGCAATGGTGGTGATCTGATTTATGCTGCTGAAAAATTCGGAAACTTCGAGCTCTCATTCGAGTGGAAGGTGGACAAAGGCAGTAATAGCGGTGTCTTCTATATGATTCAGGAGGTTCCTGAAACTCCGACTTACTATTCGGCTCCCGAATACCAGATTCTGGACAATGAAAACCATCCCGATGCCAAACTGGGTGTAGATGGCAACCGTACTTCGGCTTCGTTGTATGATATGATCCCGGCAAAACCGCAGAACGCAAAACCGTACGGTGAGTGGAATACCGGTAAGATCATGGTTTATAAAGGTACCGTTGTTCACTATCAGAATGGTGAGAATGTATTGGAATATCACCTTTGGACTCCTGAATGGCAGGCTATGCTCGATAAGAGTAAATTCAGCAAGGATAAAAATGCCAAGGCATACGAATTGCTGACCAACTGCGGCGGCGAGCAAAAAGAGGGATATATCGGTCTGCAGGATCACGGTGATAACGTGTGGTATCGCAACATCACAGTTAAAAAGCTCGACTAATTACAGTCGGAACCGTTATACGTTTTGTGTACAGAGGGATCGGGTGACCGATCCCTCTGTTGTTTTGTTCGGCGGTGTGCAGGTGGCTTAAAATCATCTGTTGGGCAGAATGAGATGCTCTATCAGATTGGGTGTAGTGTGTGATTGTGTGGTGTGTTTGAATGTGTGGCCAATCTTAAATCTTATTCCAGTTTTTCTATGTTTTCCCTGAGGAAGAATAGCTTGTGATTGCGGCGATTCGGGGCGATATCGGCATTTGCAAAGGGTGATAGGGTGTCGTCGGAAAAACAGGTGCCGGTGGTTGCGACTGCCTGCTGGCCCCTAATAAAAGTATGGCTGAATAAGAAATGGTTAAGATGGAGGAATGTGAAAAGCCCTGTTTGCATCTGAATGTGGAATTGTGTATCTTTGTTAGACGTTCCTGTAAAGGGTGTCTGATCGCTGAAGCGGCCGTTTCATCGTACATGGAATGTGTTGTAAAAGAGGATCAGACAGTCGATTGCAAAACGGTAACACACAAATTCAATAAACCGAACAAAATGAAAAAGACCATGAAATCGACGCTGAAGCTGGCTGCGCTTGCTTTGGTGGCTGCTTACGGCATCTCTTGCTGTGGCAATGCGAAGAAGGCCTGCGGAACCGCCTGCGGCGAAAATTGTGTATGCGGCGATAGCTGTGCATGTGCAGCTCCTTGTGCAGTGGACAGTGCTAAACTGGCCCTGCAGGTATATGACGCTTCCAAACCAATCAATCTGCAAGATTTGAATCTGTTCTTGGAATACGACAAGACAGATACGATCAAAGTAAGTGAAACGGTTACCCGTAAATTTATCTACCTGAACGATCTGATGACCGTGATCGTAGATTTTAACAACGGCCCTATGGCTGAACCTGATCCGTTCCACTCTCATCCTGCAGAGCAGGTTAGTTATGTGGCTATCGGTGAGTGCGACGTGTATATCGGTGATCAGCCGGTGAAACACCTCAAAACCGGTGATATCTTCGCTGTGCCGAGCAATGTGCCTCATACAGTGAAATCAACTACCAAACAGTTGCGTCTGGTGGATAGCTTTACGCCGATTCGCGAAGACTTTATTAGAAAATAATCACCCGTATTGGGTATTCCCAGGTGGGGATTCCGTCTTGCGGAATCTCCGCCGTTGCGTTTAAACGATTGGACAATTAACAGCTTTAAATGTTATACAGCTATGGAAAATTTAAAAGAAATGTTCTCACTCGAGGGTAAAGTTGCCCTCGTGACCGGTGCATCTTATGGCATCGGATTCGCATTGGCTACCGCTTTCGCTCGTGCCGGCGCCAAAATCGCTTTCAACGATATCAAACCCGAATTGGTAGAAAAAGGTCTGGCTGCATATAAAGAGTTGGGTATCGAAGCTAAAGGTTATGTAGCTGATGTAACCAACGAAGAGGCAGTCAACGAATTGGTTGCTAAAATCGAGAAAGATCTGGGTACAATCGATATCCTGGTTAACAATGCCGGTATCATCAAACGTATCCCGATGGTTGAAATGAGCGCTGCTGAATTCCGTCAGGTGATCGATGTCGATCTGAACGCTCCGTTCATCGTATCAAAAGCCGTTATCCCCGGAATGATCAAAAAGGGTGCAGGTAAGATTATCAACATCTGCTCAATGATGAGCGAGCTGGGTCGTGAGACTGTATCTGCTTATGCTGCTGCCAAAGGTGGTCTGAAGATGCTGACCCGTAACATCGCTTCTGAGTACGGCGAATACAACATCCAGTGCAACGGTATCGGCCCGGGTTATATCGCTACTCCGCAGACTGCTCCGCTGCGTGAGCGTCAGGCTGATGGCTCTCGTCACCCGTTCGATGCGTTCATCGTTGCCAAAACTCCGGCTGCCCGTTGGGGTACTCCTGAGGATTTGATGGGTCCGGCTCTCTTCCTGGCCAGCAAGGCTTCGGATTTCGTGAACGGTCACGTATTGTATGTTGATGGCGGTATTCTTGCCTACATCGGCAAACAGCCCAAATAATCAGATTTACGTTTAACGACGACAGATTATGAAACGTCTCGTAGTCATCATGGCTGCACTGTTGGCCGCCTGTTCAGGCGGCCGGCAGGTAACCGTGAAGGTCGAAAATGGTCTCTCCATTCCGCGCGAAAACGAAACCGTTGAGGTGGCATGGGACTCTTTGCAGAGTAGAATCAACGGATTGACCGCTGATAACGTTGTTGTGATCAATTCGCAAGGTGATCAGATACCTTCCCAGGTGATCTATGCCGGCGATACGATTCCTCAGACTCTGATCTTTCAGACAACCGTAGGTGCCGATAGTACCTGCCAGGTTACGGTGACGACCGGTGTGCGCAATGCGTACAAAACGCGCGTCTTTGGCCGTTTTGTGCCTGAACGTTTGGATGATTACGCCTGGGAAAACAACTGTGCGGCATTCCGCCTGTATGGACCTGCTCTGGCGGCCTCCATGGTGAGCAGCGGGATTGACTATTGGGCTAAATCTACTCCCAATCTGGTGATTGATGACTGGTATGAAAAGAATATCAGCGGTAAAATCAATTACCATATCGATTTGGGTGAGGGTTGCGACTGCTATGATGTCGGACCAACGCTCGGTATGGGCGCTTCGGCTCCCTATGCAGACGGAAAACTCTGGTTTAGCAGCAATTTTGTGAAAGCCGAGACACTGGATAATGGACCGATCCGTACCACTGCCAAGATTACCTATGCACCGTTCGATGTGAATGGTCGGCAAATCTCTTTAGTCAAGATCGTTTCATTGGATGCCTACTCGCATTTCAACCGCATGACCGATCTGTATGCCGGTGAAGGGGATACCCTTTCGGTTGCAGCCGGTATGGTCATGCACCAAGGAGCTCAACTCTTCCCCGGCGAAGGAACCTTTGCCTTGTATGAACCGGCATCGTTCTCTCCGAGCGGTAATGACGGACCATTGGGTGGCGGTGTGGTGCTGCCGGGCGGCAAGGCGATGCAGATCGATAATGAGGCGGTCTGTGTTGCTACTGCACAAATCGGAAAACCGTTTGTTTATTATTCGGGTGCCGGTACCAGTAAACAGGGTATTACGGCTGAACAATGGGCCCAAATGGTGTCTGACGAGTATCAGCGTGTGACCAATCCCTTGAAGGTGTCAATCGAGTAGAGAAGAGCCGTTTCATTGTTTTTCGTCGAAAATAAGGTCCCACTTAGGGATCGTAAATAATAAAAGGGAGGATACTTGAAAAAGTATCCTCCCTTTTTATGTGTCGTAGAAGTTGTGTGGTCTGGATGGAATTGTCTGTGATGATGCCGGGTTGTATGAACCTTTGTTGTGAAGAGTGGCACCTGACTCACCGTAATATTTCTCTGATAGTTGGTTTTATCTGCCTGTCCTGATCAAGATGCTATCGATTCATAAACCGGGCCTGGTGAACAAGTTGAGAATAAGAATGGTAGCATTTATTAATGCCAATTCTCAAGTTCAGAGGCGGGGGTAAGGAATGCATCTCCTTTTATTTTAAACCGCGATTCCAGCCCTCGCCAAATGAACATGGGCAGGAGACTGTTCAGGGTGAGCCAATCAGTAATGTCCGGTGTTAATGTACCTCATCAAAAGGACGGATCAACGTATAGTATTTCGCCAGCAGGTGATCGGTCTCCCAGTAGGGGATGAATCCCTGAATCATGTAATCGATGTACTGCAATGAACTTTGTGCTACACGTGCAGGGAAGGTGATGCGGGCACTATCCGGTATCTCGATCCGGTAACCGTTGCCGATAGGTGTCAGTGTTACACCTTGGGCCAATTCTCCTAATTGTGTGAGCGCCGCCTGTAATGAGCGGTTGAATTGAGCAGAGTCAATACCCTGCGTCGGCTCTACATAGAGTTGGGGATAGTTGGTCGGCTCTTCAACCAAGGTTAGAATTGCCTTTTCTCCACGTAACGTGAGTTTGCGATAGGGAAGACTGACAGTAGTTGGAATGCCTGCCGAGACCGTAGTGGATGGCTCAATAGCGGAATTTGTTTTTGCTGAGGCCAAAGCATTCCCACTCACCGTAGGAAGATAGTAACGAATGTTAAGAGCTGTGTGTACTCCATTGAGAATGTAAGCCAGCTGTCCATTCCCTGGTAACCGAAGGGTATCGCCGGTTAATTGAGAGGTGAGTTCTGCTGGCAGTGTAGAAGTGGCGGTTGCTTTCAGATACTCCTGTTTGGAAATAGCAATAGGAGTACGCTGGGCCGAGATGAACCTGATCTGACGCTCATAATTGATTCGTTCTCTCCCCAATAAAGCCAGTTGAATCAGATCGATCTGCGGGGCTGCCGCCAATAAAAAGGCGTAACGCATACCTAACGTATCGAACGGATAACTCCACGAATCATAAGTATCTGCAGGGAAAGAGTCAGAGGAGGCAGCATCGTTCTTAGGCTGGATTGGAAGAAGTGGCAATACATTTTCAGAACGTACGGACGGTTCGTCGGCCGAGCCACAAAGCTGAATGCCGTAAAATTCCGGCGTACGTGCCAGTGCCCGTTGCAACATCGAAGCAATCTCGTATCGTTCGGGAGTTAACTCTCCGATCAGTGTCTCCTGCTTGTCTGCCAGTTCGGTGGCCTGTCTCAATTTGTTAAAGTCTGCTGTATTGGCCGCTAACGGTGCGCTTGTCAAAGTGTTGAGTCCAGCTTCTGTGCATGGGAAAAGGTATTGTGCAGCGGTTGCAGTGCGGCCCGACAGCAATACGATATTCCCCGGTTGTTTGGCCAGCAGCAGCTCGAGCGGGTTTCCCTCACTTTCGACTACCTCATTCCAGCTGGTAGCAGAGTCGGGGCGAGTATTAAATCGCTCGATGGAAGCTAAGTAGCTGTCGAGATATGCCCCCTCTGAAGCAAATACATGAACCGTACGATCAAAGATCGAATCCATGCGGTACTGTACCAAAGCAATTTGGTCATCTGCCGGAGCCAAAGCGATCAATTTTGCTGCGCCTGGTGTATCGGTAAAAGCTCCTTCTTGAGATAGACAACTGCAGAACAGGGTTGCCAACAATAGGTATGGTAGTCTTTTCATATCGGATACAATTTCGGACAAATAACGAATAAAGGATTAGGCTCTTTAACCTAACAGTTGCTCATCTGGCGCAAATTCGATGGGGTCAAATGTGTTGCGGTCATCCAGACGGAAACGCAAGTAGGTAATGGGTACCCCTTGGGCCAAAAACCGTTTTTCGTATGTCGTTTTGATTGATAACAACTCATCCGCAAAGCCGGTGCCGTAAATGTCTGTATTGGCAGCTTCTATAGGAAGCTGGTTGCCTTCCGCTACGGCACGGGTGTAGTCGTGCAGGTGGCGGCAGTCGCTTTTGAGATGAATCGTACCGCCAGGCCGTAAAAAGCGAGCATAACGTTCCAGAAAATCGGGCGCTGTCAAACGCTTTTTGACTCGACTTTTGCGTAGTTGCGGATCGGGGAAGGTGATCCAGATTTCATCCACCTCGCCCGGTCCGAAACAGGAGTCGATAAACTCAATGCGTGTGCGAAGAAAACCTACATTTCCCATCTGTTGTTCCGTTGCGGTTTTGGCTCCGCGCCACATCCGGGCTCCTTTGATATCTACACCGATGAAATTTTTGTCGGGGTAGCGCTCTGCAAGGGCGACAGTATATTCTCCCCGGCCACATCCCAGTTCAAGTACGATGGGATTGGAGTTGTGAAAGAATTGGTTGCGCCATTCGCCTTTCAATTTGTAGTCGGTGCGAAATACCTCTTCGAATGCGGGTTGTACCATGCAGCTGAATGTGAGATTCTCTGCAAAACGTCTCAATTTATCTTTTCCTCGGGCCATAGGTCGGAAATGAAAATGCTGATTATGCGGTTAATGTTATGAGTGTGGCTGGGGCGTACCGAGAATATGAATCCATGTCCTTTTGTGAAACGAATCGTACGCGATGTTGTTATGTCTCATTGATTCGGCCTCTCGAAACCCCTTGAACCTTTTATTGTTTTATACGGTTGCAGTAATGTGCAATATAATAAGTGTGTATTTTTTTGTACTGTAAGTCGCTTGGTTATTGGTGTGGGCCAAAGTGATTAAAAGTGAATCTCATGGAAATGGCACAAAATCAAAGAGGCTAAAGCATCTCAACTATGCTGTCAAATGTCATTGTAAGTCGCTTTCTTGTTTCCGTGTACATGATCGCTACCTCCTTTTGCATCATCCTATCGGATCTCGATTCCTACAGCAGCAACACCTGTAATCCCCTCTTCTGTTTGTCTAGCTGCTTCATCAGGATCATCCGGTTGAGGCATGAGTGGAGTGAAGGTAAACAGATAACGTCCCGGTTGAGCCAGTACCATTTTTGTGCGCAGCAGCTCTTCACGGTCAAAATAAAGCCCTGATGCTGGAGGCGTGTCAAATGTGCGGATGGATAGCGTGTCGTGCCATTTGTATCCTTTCGGCGTCGTAGTCGTTACAGCCAATCGTAATTGATCATAACCGAAGTCCTGACGTAAACGGGCGATTACATAAAGCGAACGTTCTGTTGTGGTGTCCTGGTTCTCGAAAATCACCTCCGCTCCATCCTTCCATCCATTCGGATTAAGATCTGTTGTGTGAATTTCGTGCGGCGATATACAACAGGTGAACAGAATAAAAGATAGAACGATCCCCCTTCTAAATAGATGCCTCCAACTGTTGTCTCCTCTTTTTTGTTCCCGTCTCATCTCTGCTAATGCAATCGTACAAAATGGTTCCGTTGCTTTGGGTGATCAATCTCTGTTGTGTGCTGTTGTCTTTTGCAGCTTGGGGAAACTGCGACCTGCTTTACCATAGGTTTGTTAAATTGCTGGCTAAACATTGATCAGCGTTTTGTGCCGAGCAATTTTATTGATTTTTCTCTGCAAAAGTTAACAGGCGTTGAAGTGGCGCAATCTCTTTATACTGGTTCAGACCACCTCTTTTGTTGAGGTATTTTACAATATCCGAATCAAGAGAGGCGATCCGTACGAGTATGCAAAAGAGCATACGCTGACTCTTGGCTGTGCAAATTATCTGGTCCTGTTGCGATTGCGACGGCGTGGCATATCGTTACGCTGGGTCTCCTCTCCCTCCGGACGAGTAACTCGCTGGGGACGCGGTGCACGTTCTCTGAGTTGATCTCTGTTAGGATTGTTGTTCCCGTTATTATTCCCGCTTGCGGTTTCGTTACGGTTACCTGTCGTATTTTCGCGCTCGTTTTGTGACCTTTGGTCCGGACGATTCCCTCCTCGGCGACGATTGTTGCGAGAACGGTTGCCATCCCGACGAGGTGCGTTTTTCCCTGTCTCGTTGTTGGATGAAGCATCCGTTTCGGCAGGTACAGTGGTCGGCTCTGCATTCCGTTTGTCGCGAATGTTTTCATTGCGTCCGTTCCGACTGTCGCTTTCCGAACGATTTCGATCGCGGCCTCCACGACGGCGTTTCTGTTTGTCAAAACGGGTCAGGCTATCTTCGCCCACACCATCCGAGAAAGTTGGCTCGTTATTTTTGGCAGACAGATCAATATCGCTGAGTCGCTCGGGTTTGATCCCTTGACGGTTGAGGTGCAGGATCTCTTTAACGCGTTCGATGCTTAACGGCTGCATGCCTCCTACAGCATGAGGATCACTGCTGAACCACATGGTGCGGTTGAGAATGTCTGTTTTCACTAAATAATACTCGCCGTCGAGTACCTGTAACGGCTCCCGAACCCGTGGAAAATCTTTGCGGGCATCGAGATAGGTGTCGAGTTCGTATATCAGACAGCATTTGAGCTTACCGCACTGACCTGCCAATTTTTGCGGATTCAGTGAGATCTCCTGATGACGGGCTGCGTTGGTTGTAACCGACACAAAGCTTGAAATCCAGGATGCACAGCATAGCTCGCGGCCACACGAGCCCAAACCACCGATGCGTCCGGCCTCCTGGCGTGCTCCGATCTGCTTCATTTCGATGCGAATGCGGAACTGCTCGGCAAAAATCTTGATCAGTTCACGGAAATCGACACGCTCATCGGCGATGTAGTAGAAGATCGCCTTGATCTTGTCTCCCTGGTATTCCACGTCGCCGATCTTCATGTTCAGCCCCAGTTCAGCTGCGATTTGCCGAGCCCGAATCATTGTCGAATGCTCCAGCGAAATGGCCTCCTGCCACTTTTCAATATCTCCAGGTTTGGCTTTGCGGTAGATCTTTTTGAATTCGCCGTTCTGAGGATTGAAGCCGACACGTTTCATCTGTTTGGCAACCAAATCGCCTGTTAGCGAAATGATACCGATGTCGTGTCCCGGTGAGGCTTCAACAGCAACTATGTCACCCGTCTTGAGTGGCAGATTATTGACGTTCCGATAGAAGCTCTTTCGGGTGTTTTTAAAGCGGACTTCGTATATGTCGTTCGGAAAAACGTCCGGCATCTCTTCGAGCCAATCGGTCGATCCGAGTTTGAAACAGCCGGGATGGACGTTGGCCGTTACTTCGTCCTCACAACGGCAAAATGAACATCCCCGTCCAACATCGAGTTTGCAGCGGCATTCCTCGTCGGTTGAAAGGGTGGTATGGTTGTCGTATTTTGAATTCATCTGTTTGCTGGTCAGCAGGATTTTTCCTGAAGTTATGATTTGATTAAAGTCTTGAAGCAGTATCTTAATCCCTGAATATGGCGGGCTTTGTTTGGCAAATACAAGACGCTATGCAAAGATAATAAAAAAAACGAGACAGCCGCGGATATGCTTAGCTCGCGGATAACTCTGTGTAAGCAGGTTGCGGATTGTGTGAAAAGGATCTGCTCGCTAAATGGGTATGTTAAGCAATGGCATTGTAAGCTGGAGCAGGTTTCATATGCTCGTTCAGCGGATCGTTCGTCGAATTTTCTTTGGACGATTGTATGAATTGTGGTGAATTTTAATGATCAAGAGCTCTTTGTCGGGTGTGAGGATCGCCAAAAAAAGTGTTAAATTTGAATAGAACTTAAAACGACCGACTATGAACGTTAACAAACTGTTGGATGCGCTGGTTATGCGTCATCCGGGAGAAAACGAATATCTGCAGGCTGTACGAGAAGTGTTGCTTTCTGTTGAGGAGGTGTACAATCAATATCCCGAGTTCGAAACCAATAAAATAGCTGAACGACTGGTTGAACCCGATCGTATTTTTACGTTTAAAGTTCCCTGGGTAGACGATCGGGGTGTGGTACAGGTCAATCTGGGGTATCGAGTGCAGTTCAACAATGCGATCGGGCCATACAAAGGTGGATTGCGATTCCACCCGAGTGTGAATCTGAGTATTCTGAAATTTTTGGGATTTGAACAGATTTTCAAAAATGCGTTGACTTCACTGCCTATGGGTGGAGCTAAAGGCGGTTCCGATTTCAACCCAAAAGGAAAGTCCGATGCGGAGATCATGCGTTTTTGCCAAGCCTTTATGACTGAACTGTGGCGATATATCGGGCCGGAAACCGATGTGCCGGCCGGTGATATTGGAGTGGGCGGTCGTGAAATCGGATACCTGTATGGCATGTATCGCAAATTGGCCCGTGAAAATACAGGGGTACTTACTGGTAAAGGATTGACCTATGGCGGTTCGTTGGTGCGTTCCGAAGCGACCGGTTTCGGGGCAATCTACTTTGTAAAACAGATGTTGGCAAAGGCGGGCGATTTGCTTGCCGGTAAAGTGATCGCTATCTCCGGATTTGGCAATGTAGCTTGGGGAGCTGCCCTGAAAGCGCTTCAGGAGGGAGCCAAAGTGGTGACCATCTCCGGACCGGACGGTTATATTTATGATGAAGTCGGTCTTGATGAGGAGAAGATTGCCTATATGTTGGAACTGCGTGCATCCAATAACGATGTGGTGGCGCCCTTTGCCGATCGGTTCCCTGGCGCACGATTCATTGCCGGTCGCAAACCCTGGGAGGTGAAAGTTGATATTGCGATGCCGTGTGCAACGCAAAACGAACTCGATGGCGAGGATGCTGCACAGTTGTTGGCCAATGGCGTTCAGTATGTGGCTGAGGTTTCCAATATGGGGTGTACTCCTGAAGCCATAGATGCATTTATCGCTCACCGTATTTTGTACGGTCCGGGTAAGGCGGTCAATGCCGGCGGTGTGGCTACCTCTGGGTTGGAGATGGCTCAGAATGCTATGAAGCTGAATTGGGGTGCAGCCGAAGTGGATGAAAAATTACATGAAATTATGACTTCGATCCATACGGCATGCGTCCAGTACGGCACAGAGCCGGATGGCTATATCAATTACATGAAGGGTGCCAATATTGCCGGATTCATGAAGGTGGCTCGTAGTATGGTGGAACAGGGAGTTTTGTAAGGCGGTGACTATATGCTTATCATGTAGAGAATGCCTGCTCTCATGAAAGATTCTTGCGCGTGAGTCAGGCTTGATATAGTCTGCCCTAAATCAAGACAGTTTTTTAGATCAATATAAATCTGAATCAGTAAAAATGGTTAGCGAAAAGATCAAAGGATTGGTGGCTGCTACGGTGACCCCGATGAAAGCAAATGGGGAGGTGAATCTTCCGGCTCTGGATAGTTATGTGAAACATCTCGAGAAACAGGGGTTGGCTGGAGTTTTTGTTAACGGCACAACGGGTGAGGGATTGTTGATGACCTCTGAAGAGCGCAAAGCGGTCGCTGAGGCGTGGATGGCCTATAAAGATAAATTCAAAGTGATGATTCATGTGGGTGGAACCAGCTATGCAGCGGCAGTTGATCTGGCCCGTCATGCTGAACAGATCGGAGCAGATGCCATTTCGGCTATGGGGCCCTGCTTTTTACCTCCGTATCGTGCAGAAGAACTGGTTGCGTTCAATAAAATTATTGCTGCGGCAGCGCCCAATACGCCATTTTATTATTATCACATTCCGGGAACGTCACATGTCAATGTCAATATGCTCGATTTCCTGAAATTGGGTGAAAAAGAGATTCCAACCCTGCGCGGTATCAAATACACTACCTACGATTCGATGACGATGCAGGAGTGTATTGCCTATCGAGATGGTTATTATGACATTCTGCATGGCCATGATGAGACCATCTTGACTGGGCTAATGCTCGGGGCAACAGGTGGTGTCGGAACCTCATACAGTGTGACAGGTGAGCTTTATAACAAGATGCTTAACACCTTCTGGGCCGGTGACGTGGCTGGAGCGGTGAAATTGCAGGAAGAGGCTGTCAAGTTTATCCGGGTGCTGATCAAATACGAAAACTCAGTGGTGGGCATCAAAGCTATTTTGCAGATTATGGGTGTTGATTGCGGTCCGGTTCGCTTGCCGATGCGCAACCTGACACCTGATCGTATGAAATCTCTTGAGGCAGACTTGCGGGCGATCGGTTGGATTTAACGAATTGCCAGCTAAAAGGTGTGCTTGGCGCGTATCGGATTCAGCATAGCGATGTGGCTTGATGAGAGAGAACCGAGAGATCGTGGCGGAGTCTCGCTGTGGCCTTTGCAACTATAGGACGTTACGGCAGCATGAAAGTTGACATGCCTTCAGTTGAGGTGGAACTTTAGTGTGCTGTCTTGACGTTGGTAGAGCAATCATCCACTGCCCGTGCCCGTGACAGGGCTGACTCTATATGAATAAAAACCTGAACGAATGAACCTTTTGACTTCAATCGCCTCTGCGGATGGGGCAATCGCTGGAGCTGCGACCGGTTTCCGACTGCTCGATTGGGTGGTCGTTGCTCTCTTTTTGCTCTGGATGCTGTGGATTGGATACCGGTCTGGACGTCGAAATCGTACTGCAGAAGACTATGTATTGGGTGGCCGAACCATGAATCCGGTTATGGTGGGAATATCGCTTTTCGCGACGCTGCTCAGTACATTAAGTTATCTGTCCTATCCAGGAGAGATGATCAAATATGGCCCTGTGGTCTTTATCGGATTGGTAGCCTTCCCGATTGCCTATTTCCTGGTTAGTCGGCTGATGATTCCTCGTTACATGAAGATGAAGGTGACCAGCGCCTACGAGATTCTCGAAATCCGATTGGGACGTGGGGTGCGTACGTTGGCGACGATCTTTTTCTTGTCCCTGCGTTTCTTGTGGATGGCCACGATCATCTATGCGACGGTTGATGTCGCCCTGATTCCGGTGTTTGGTCTCGATCCAGGGTGGGTTCCCATAATTAGTGTGGTTTTAGCTGTAATTACTGTGATTTATACTACGATGGGAGGTCTGAAGGCGGTTGTATTGACCGATGTGATTCAGACGGTGGTGATGTTTGCCGGGGTGCTGCTTACGATCGGTATCATCGGAGGTAAAGTGGGGGCCGTCGGAGCCTTTTTTGAACCGCAGTTGTTTGAGCATTGGCCTCCGATCGAATGGGGGTTCGACCCCTCGAAACGAATGACGGTCGGCAATATTTTGTTGATGACTCTGGTTTGGCAGGTCTGTACGGCCGGATCGGATCAGATGGCTATTCAACGTTATCTCTCTACTCCCGATGTGGCTACGGCAAAACGGTCGTATCGGATTTCGTTGGTTACCTCCTGCACCATTCAACTGCTGTTGGCGGTAGTGGGGTTGGTGGTGATGACCTATTTCCTGCGTTATCCGCAAATGCTGGCTCCTGGGACTACGGTAGCCGGTGATGCAGACACCCTGTTCCCTCGGTTTATCCTGATCGGGTTGCCTGCCGGAATTACCGGATTGATCGCTGCCGGAATCATGTCGGCTGCTATGTCGAGCCTTTCGTCCGGGCTGAACTCTTCGGCAACGGTGATTTACGAGGATATTATTAACCGGAACCGCAAGGAGAGCAACACTTCGTTGAAAAGTTTGCGCCACATTAAACTGATTGCCGTAGCGCTTGGAGTTGTTGTAGCGTTGTCGAGCTTTTTAGTTGCCTATGTAAGTGGAAATCTGCTCGATGTCGTCATTAAGGTGGTCAATTTGGTGGTAGCGCCACTGTTTGTGCTCTTTTTTATGGCTCTGTTTGTGCCGTGGGCCACTTCACGTGGGACGGTTGCAGGGGGATTGTTCTCCATGCTGGTGGCTGTGCTGATTGCTTTTGCCGAGATTTTCGGCATCACGGCTTTGTGGATTATGCCGGTTGCTTTGGTGTCTGGAGTCTTAGCCAGTATGCTGTTCAGTTGGTTCGACCGGTGGCTGATTAGGCGTGGATTTCTTGAGGAGAAAAGTGACCGACAAAATAAGTAGAAGGGCTTTGTGAGAGCCCTTGTCGGATTTTTGTTGATTGTTTGCGGTGCGTATGACTCTGATCTTGATCTTTGCCTTGGTTCCGATCCTGATCTTGACGCACGGTGCATACATAGTAAACGGGAGCAACTATCTTAATGATAGTTGCTCCCGTTTTGTTTATCCTTTGATTCTATTGCATATCCGCTGCTAACGGTTTGTGCAATGTGTTAATCTCAAATCGTGTAGGTAGGGCTTTTTAGAAGGGCAGATCATCAACCTCTTTGGAATCAGTAGGCTCCTCCGGTACAAAAGCGTCTAACGGAGGTAGCGCATCTGGTGCTGGAGCTGCAGCGGCGGGAGCTTTGCGGGTCATACGCCATGCACGAACGTCAGTGTACCAGCGCCCATTGAATTCGCGAGACTCGACATTGGCAGAGATATTGACCACTTCGCCCGGACGCAAAGTTCCGGCTTCAGCAGCCTTGTCCCCCCAAAAACCAACACAGATTTTACGATTAAATTCACCCGGTTGTTCGAAAATGACCTCTTGCTTGATCCATTCACCGCGTGCATTTGTACCCTTAACAACCGGTAATACGGTTAATACAGTTCCTTCAAAATCCATCGTCTATGCCTCCTCTTCGATGATGTCAACTTTGAGGATCAAGTCTCCCTGACGAATATCGTCGATCACCTCCAATCCGTCTACAACGCGACCGAAACAGGTGTGTACACCATCCAAGTGTGCCGTGTTTTCACGGTTGCAGCAGATGAAGAATTGCGAGCCGCCAGTGTCTTTTCCGCGATGAGCCATCGAAAGCACGCCACGGTCATGGTATTGTTTCCCTCCCGAAGTCTCGCATTTGATGGTGTAGCCTGGGCCACCTGCACCGGTTCCCAGCGGACATCCTCCCTGGATCACGAAACCCGGAATAACCCGGTGAAAAGTCAACCCGTCATAAAATCCGCTTTTCGCAAGTTTAACAAAGTTGGCTACAGTGCCCGGAGTCTCTTGATCGTAAAATTCGACGAACATGTCGCCTTTCTCAGTGTGAATAATACCTTTGGTCATAGTATCTGTTCTATATTAGTTTGTTTCGTTGTTTGCTGACTTAATGGGTCGGAGGTTTTAGCAATTACAATTGGCACCGGCTGTCATTGCGTTGGCGATCGCTAAAATTGCTAAATTGGAGTTTAAAGATAGACTTTTTTTGCATTTTGCCCAACCTAACCATGCAAAACAGATCAAAGAACCGGTTGTGTCCGAGCACCCCAATCAGCTGGAGGTGAAAATTCTCAATCGGTTCCAGTTGGGACATAAGTTTCCTTGTAACAGTTGTGGATTTTACTTTACAAAGCTGTTATTGTGAAAAATGTACTCGAGTGATGTGATGTCAGGGGGGTTAGATCACGTTGAGCTGGTCGAGGAACAACAGGACAATCACAACCGGCGCAACAAATCGGACAATGACACGATAGTAAGGGTAGATGGAAGATCCATAACGTCCACGTGATGTCACCTCATCTTGCAAAGTTTTGTTGCGCATGAACCATCCGGCAAACAGTACCGAGAGCAGGCCGCCCAAAGGTAACATGTAGAGGGAGGTGAGGTTGTTGAACAGATCAAAAATATTCATGCCCAGGACCCGCAACGATGAGTCGGGCAGTTGAGACCAGAGACAAAGTGAACTTAGGGCGGCAACCACCACGACTGCGATCAGTGTGGCAGTGCGGCGACGCAGATGCATCTCTTCACTGATATAGAGTGTGGCCACCTCCAGCAGGGATACCGATGATGAAATCGATGCAGTAAAGAGCAGGAAGAAAAAGAGGATGCCCAGCACATATCCGCCAGCCATGTTGCCGAAAACGGTAGGCAGGGTGATGAAGACCAGTTCAGGACCTGAAGTGGGGTTAATGCCGTAAGAGAACACAGCAGGAAAGATCGCCAAACCGGCCAATATGGCTACGCAGGTGTCGGTAATGGCTATTGTAGTAGCCATTCTGAACATATTTTCATGCTTGGGAATGTATGAACCGTACGTGATCATCGTTCCCATGCCGAGACTCAGCGAAAAAAAGGCCTGCCCGAGAGCCTGCAGTACAACATGGCCATTAATCTTGCCGAAATCGGGTCGAAGCAGGAATGAAATTCCCTCTTTTGCCCCGTCAAGCGTCATTGAGTTGATAACCAGTCCAATCAGTAACAAAATCATAAAGGGCATTACTACTTTCCCGAACTTTTCAATTCCTTTCTCAACGCCCCGCATGACAATAAAGGCAATGAAAGCAATGAAAAGGAAAGTCCAAAACATCGAACCGGTTCCTTGCGCAATGTAGTTGTCGAAATTGTGGCGAATTTGTTCGGAGTTTTGGTTGAGGAAGCCTCCCGTTATGGCTACCTTTAGAAAATGGAGCGCCCAGCCTGCAATGACGGCATAAAATGACAAAATAATCGTCGAGGTGGCGATTCCAAGATAGCCGGCTCCATTCCAGTAGCCTCGCGGAGAGAGTCGACGAAAGGCTCGCAGCGCATTGGAACGGGTGTGACGACCGATGCTGAACTCAGTCAACATGATCGGAATACAGATCAATAGACTAAGCGTGATATAGACTAAAATAAATGCTGCGCCGCCATTTTCACCGGCGATATAAGGGAATCTCCAAATGTTGCCCAGTCCGACAACCGAGCCACCTACAACGGCTATGGCTCCGAACCGGCTTCCAAAGGAACTGCGTGGTTTCATCAGATTTTATTTTCAAAATGCCTGTTCCCCGGTTATGTGATAATGTAGGGAATAGGAAGGGATTGTATTGCCCAATAATAGTTGGGTGAGGCTTTATGCCGTTTTGACAGAGCAAAGATAATGAAAATGTTTATTGTTTGACAAAATGATAAAAACGCTCAAGTAGCACGGGAAATATAACGAGATAAAATGTGTATAATTTGTAATTATACAGTGTAGATAGTTGTTAAATTGAAAGTTGTCAAATTGAATGGCTGATGATTTGTAAGTTATTGCAGATGTAAATTTTTACCGTTACAAGAGCGTTAAATTTTTGGCGATTATGTGCTCTCCTGTGAGTATAATTGCGTGACATCTTTTTGAAAGTAGATTGGTAGAGCAGGGTAGTGTTATGGCAATCCTTCAGGTAATTCTCTTTGGGCGAATCATTGCACACTTGAAAAGCGGAGCCGGAAATAAATCAGTTGTAAAGAGACTGTTAAGTAAACATAGCAGCACAAAAAAGCGACAAAGCAAAGTTTATATGTATGAGTTTAACCGTGTGTTATGCGATGCGACATCTGTGATATGGATTCATCAAAACTTTTATTGAGATAAGGGTATTAGTAGAATCAACCAATGTGAGCGATTGTGGGCACATGCCAAGGAGTCAGAGAGTAGGGGGATGGTAGGTCTTTGGTGTATGGTTGTTCTGATGGTACGGCTTCTCTTCTCATTGATCATTCCCAAACAAAAAGGGCATCCCAATGGGTGCCCTTCTAATACTCTGATCAAATTGTTGTTAACAAATTTGCGTTGATTGCATTATTTCAATTCTGCTTTGATGAGAATGGGATAGTGGTCTGAAGGATAGTGTTTCCCGTCCGAATCTCGCAAAATTCCGTACTTAAGAACGTCAACGCGATCATTAACAAATACGTAATCAATTTCGGTGTGGCCATCCAAAGTGTCTGGAATTGCCATGCTGCCTTGCCCAACGGGTACGCCATTGTAGCTGATTTGGTTGCCCAAATCGTAGGGTGAAGTTTGTGAAGCTTCACGCGAAGAGGTAAGATGCTCTCTCATCACTTTGATCGGATCGGCCTCCCATTCAGCGTTGAAATCACCCGAACAGAAAATCGGATAGTTGTTAGCCGCCTTTTCCTGAATTCGGTCGCAGATCAATAGGGCTCCGTTATGGCGAGCTGCCGGTCCCAGATGGTCAAGATGGGTGTTGAAATAAAAAAACTCTTTGTCGTTGTACCGATCGTTGAGTTTTACCCATGTGCAGATTCGATTATAGGCTGCATCCCAACCAATGGATACGGTGTCAGGACGTTCCGATAACCAAAAGGTTCCGCTATCGAGCAGAGCATAGCGCTCAGTACGGAAAAAAACAGGAGAATGCTCACCCTGTCCGTTGCCGTCACGTCCGGTTCCTACAGCCGTATATTCCGGTAGCGCCTTGCCCAAATCTGCCATCTGTTCGGGACGGACCTCCTGCATGCCAATAATATCGTAGTCGTGGAAACGGATCAAAGCCGCAATTTGTTCACAACGGGTCTTCCAAGGGAAAGCACCCGTGTCAATGACTCCACACCAGATATTGAAACTGCCTGCTGTCATGGGAACAGCGGGGCGCTCCTGTTTGCATCCTGTTGTACTGACAAACAACAGAACCAGCATCGAGAGGGCAATCACTCGGCCATAAATAGTCCGTAAACGATTACTTTTTGATGTCATAGTAGCAGCGTTTGGGAGAATAGATTTTGCCCTCTTTGGCCAGTTGTTTGATCACTTTGCTGGCCTCCTCTTTGTCAATGCCGGCAGCTGCGGCGATATCGCCCGGACGCATAGCGCCTTTCTCAGCGAGTGCTTTCAAAATTTTCTCTTCCATAATTGTTGTCTTTTAAGTTAATTTGTTTGTTATTAGTGAATTGATGATTCATTACAAACAAATATCTGCTGATTCTTGTCTGTCTGTGAGTCGTATTGGTTACAAGACCAATCCGTCAGCGATTATTTGTGTTAAGCGAAGATAGCAAAAAAACAGTGTGAAACGCAAATCACCCAATGCGAAAGAGTCCCAAATGTGGATGATTGAGGCAGAGAAAAGAGTAGAAAAGACAACAAAACCATGGAGTGGGGCAGTTATCCTTCTTCTAAACAAAAAGGAAATATTGCTTGGTGCGTTTTTATATGTTGTGTGAGCGGTTCGAAGTAGCTGTGAAAAGCAATGAGGACTATGGTTTGTGGTAGGCAGAGCGTAAAATATCTGCCGAGGCCGGCCCTTCACAAAATAGCAGATCAATGATAGACAGGTTTGGGGCAAAAGGCAGACGATCCGAGAAAGTCTGATAGTATTGTGGGGCTGTGAAGGTAGGATCCGGACGACTGAGGCGTGGTTTGGGTGAAAAACAGGTGCGCAAATCGCAGACCTGCTCTTCATCAAGTTTATTCGCGTCTTTGGAGACTGGCATCGCGTTGCTACTGTGATCCATGTTAGTTGAGACCTCTGTTTTGTCACATGACCAATAATGGTCTGTAAATGCAATTTGGTCTGCGATCTTTCCTGATGGATCCAATAAACGTAACGTTATCTCTAACAATGCGTTGTTTAATTCGACAAGTTTTTCGAATCGTTCGGTAAACAGCGGGGCAAACGCTCCTTCATAATGATCAAAATAGGGGGCTCCCCGGTAAGCAGAAACGATAGCTTGCCAATGTTGGTGCTGCCATCGTTTCGCATAATCGATGCAAATCTCCCGAGTAGGGGTGTTTACGCCTCCAGTGTGGTAAACAGGAACAGTCAATGACATGATTCCTCCTGCTGAAAGGATGTCGCAGCGGTTACGCCAGCTCTGCTTGAGGTAATGTTCATGCAGATCAATACAGGCGTGACCGCTTAATAGTTTCGAATAGTATTGTATGTTGCCGAGATAGGCTGTTGGCAGCAGAATCATCTTAGTGTGTATCGGATTGGTTTTCGGTAGAGTTGCTAGTTTTGTTTTGGGAACTGTTACCGAACAGATCGGCCTCTCCGCGTTCAATTTTGCGGAACATCGTTGCTAGCTCCGCTACTACAGGCGAAATCAAGGACAATACGTCGTCAATGTACTTTTGACGTGCTGTGTCAGAATTGGCTGTAGCTTCAGAATTGGTTGTTGTGGTGTCTCCTTCAGTAGAACTACCCTTTGAGTGTTTTTTGCCGGCAGATTGAATCCTGAGCAGAACAACCGAATAAAGAGCCCGGAAAAATAACTCGACATCGCTGATGTCAGGGTGTTTTAGTTTTGCTTTCATCTTAGGCAGTTCCGGCGCTACATGGCTGTACAGACGGCGATACTCAGCCCCTACCGGCAAAACCAACAACTGTTTGTGTAGATTGTCGAGATCGGCAATTAAGTGCATGGTATGCTCAAGATGTCCCTGCTGCTCCTTACCCTCTTCGCGTAGCAGATTGACAATATCCATATACCATAAAAAAGTCTCCTGTTTTTGTGCTTCAGTCAATCCCGATGGCTGTACCAATTGGGAATAGATGGCTTCAGGACTGAATTGCAAAGCTCGCAGCAGATCTTCTAACTGCCATAAGTAGAGGATGTATTCGGCAATATTCTCTTTACGTGTTTTTTGTGCGGTGAACATGATATTGATGTGCTTTAAAGATTCACGTGTAATCCTGAGGAAGCCACGGATTTACGTTAAGAATATACATAATAACTTTTGTTGGAAACTGTTACTGCATTTCTTGAATGTGCCCCAGCCTCAAATATACTTAGTCCCGGAGACTAAGTACTGAAAAACAAAGATAGTTTTTCTATTTGATTTTATAGAAAACAAAGGGAGATGCAGCAGCCCGCAACATGGACGAGAAATAGGATAACATTGTATAATATAGTCTCTAATTAAGGGAAAAAATTTGTAGGAGTAGTTGATAAAGGTTATTTTTGTACTTTTACGTTATCAACATCCACTACCACTCATTATGGAAATACTTTTTTTCATTATTGCAGCATTTTTGTTGTCTGTTGGCACAGGGTGGGTCATCATACCGCGCATTGTCATGATATCGAAAAAGAAGAGGCTTTTCGATGAATTGAGCGCTCGTAAATCGCATACAGGTATGGTCCCTCGCTTGGGCGGTGCTTCGTTTTTTCCGACCTTCCTGTTTGCTTTTACATTGACTATGGGAATGCGCTATATCTTTGGATATGATGTGGCCGATGATTATTTTATGGATTCATTGTGCGAGCTGATGTTTTTATTGGCTGGATCAACAGTGCTGTTTTGTGTGGGAATGGCAGATGATTTGACAGGTGTTGGTTATAAAGGCAAATTTTGGGCACAAACGTTAAGTGCGGTGTTGATCTGCTGTTCTGGAGTCGAAATTACCAGCCTGGATGGATTATTCGGTATCTACGAGATCCCGTATTGGGTGGGGATTATTTTGACTGTTCTGATTATCGTTTTGTTGGTTAATGCATACAATTTGATCGATGGTATTGATGGCCTCTGTTCAGGACTGTCGTTGCTGGCTTTGTTGACTTTTGGTCTCTGGTTTATTGTGCATGGAATTTATGTCTATGCAATGATGGCCATGGCTATGGCAGGTGTTGTCTTGGTGTTTTTTTTCTATAATGTTCTGGGAAAACGTTTGAAGGTTTTTATGGGTGATACCGGTTCGCTCCTTTTAGGCTATTTAATAGCATTTTTGGGTCTCAAATTCTATAGTTTGAATGTATCAGGCGAATTTTTCCGGATTAATGCTGCCCCAGCAGTCTTTTTGGGGGTAGTGTCCATTCCTGTATTTGATGTAGTCCGGGTTTTTTGTGCTCGCATGGCTGCAGGACTCTCTCCGTTCTATCCGGATCGCAGGCATATTCATCACAAGCTTTTAAGAATCGGCTTAACGCACTTGCAAAGTGCTATGGTTATTGTACTTTTGCAAGTCGGTTTTATTTTGCTGAATTTCCTGCTTCGCAATGTTAGTATCAATTTGTTATTGGCAATTAACATTGCGTTGGGTTTTGCTGTAAATTATCTGCTCAATGTGTTAGGAGGCCGATACGTGGCTCCACAAGTACAACAAAACGTCCCGGAACACGTTGATAAGAGTGATGAATAATAATACATTCGATATATTATGATTATGATGCACAAAATCCGTTCGATTCTTGCATTGGCTTTTCTAATTTTGTCTCCGAGTGTCACCTGGGGGCAGATCTCACCTGAGATGATTCAAAAGGCTCGTCAGGCTGGAGCTACTGATGCTCAGATCCAGGCTGCATTAAGTGGTATGAATACTACTAATGCTCAGCCGAATCAACAAAATCGTTTCACCATTAATGATACAATTGCAGGACGTCAGGAATTGGATTCGGCGATGTTGAAACAGGTAAATCCAAATGTTTTTCAAGATCGTGATTCGATAACCGGCCGGCAGATAGAGTATGAAATTGTATGGGACAATGATAAATTTGTTCGTCGTCCAATTCCTTTGGTATTCGGCCAAGAGTTGTTCCAAAATAAAAATCTGACTTTTGCACCTAATTACAACATGGCTACACCTCCATCTTATGTATTGGGAGCGGGTGATGAAATTGTCGTTGAAGTTTGGGGCCCTTCAGAATTTGAGGTAAAACAGCGAATTTCTCCAGATGGAACGATCAATATTCAAGGTATTGGGTTGATTAGCCTGAATGGTTTGACCATGGCAGAAGCTCAGAATAGAATTGCGAATAAAGTGAGCGGTGTTATGGGCGGTGCTAATGTCAAGGTGTCATTAGGCCAAATCCGAAGTATTAAAGTCAATATTGCTGGTGAAGTAATGGTTCCCGGAACCTATACATTACCTTCGCTGGCATCTGTTTTCAATGCAATCTATTCTGCAGGTGGAGTTAATCGGATCGGCTCTTTGCGTGCAATTAAGGTTTACCGCGATAGCAAAGAGATTGCTACACTCGATGTGTATGATTATTTGATCAATGGTAAGTATGAAACCAATATTCGCCTGGAAGATAACGATATGATCATTGTTCAGCCTTATGACAGTTACGTAACGGTAACAGGTAAGGTGAAACGCCCTCGTATCTATGAAATGAAGAAAGATGAGACGCTTGGTGATCTTTTCAAATACGCAGGTGGATTTACAGGAGACGCTTATAATGACAATGTCAACGTGAAACGTAAAACTGGGCGCCAATATAGTATATTGACGGTTGACAATCCTGATTTTGCGGAATTTACAGTCGCTGATGGAGACAGCGTGATTGTGGATCGTATTTTTGATGAGTTTGCCAATCGGGTTGTAATTCGTGGAGCTGTTTGGCGTCCTGGTGACTATGAGTTGTCCGAACGAACAAATACACTGTCTAAATTGATCGCACGTGCAGAAGGTTTGAAAGGAAATGAGTTTGCGCATCGAGGACAGATCACTCGTCTGAAAAGTGATTATACTTACGAAATTATCCCTTTTGATGTTAGAGAGGCTGCAACGGGTGCACAAGATATTGAGTTGATGCGTGAGGATTCAATCTATATCCCAACTATCCTAGACTTGCGCGAAGCGTATACGATTGCCGTTGACGGAGAGGTTAATCACCCAGATACATTGGAATATCGAGATGGAATGACTGTCGAGGATGCTATTTTGTTGGCAGGAGGTCTTAAGGAATCAGCATCATATGCGATGGTTGAGGTGGCTCGCCGTATTAAGGATCCAAAGTCAACATCATATACTGATAAGAGAGCGGATATTTACACATTCACCATAAATGAAAATTTGCAAATATCACCCGAGGCAGAACGTTTTGTATTGCATCCGTTTGATGTGGTTTATGTACGTCGTTCCCCAGGGTATAGTGCACAAGAACGTGTATCCATTTCGGGAGAGATACTTTTTGATGGTAATTATGTATTGGCTACAGCTGGCGAGCGTTTGTCGGATGTAATCAAAAAGGCTGGAGGTTTTACTCCTGAGGCTTATGTGAAAGGGGCGAGTGTGAAACGCCGTCTGACAGATGATGAACGTATTCAGGTTGAGTCATTAATTAAAATGACACGCGAGAGTCGTACGACTTCTGGGCGTGACTCTGCTGCGTTTGACAATATTGAAATTCCAGATTATTATCCGGTTGGTGTAGACATCGTGGCTGCATTGAATAATCCGGGATGCAGTGAGGATATTGTTTTACGTGATGGTGACCAGATTTTTGTTCCAAAATATAATGGAACGGTCAAAATTTCTGGAGCGGTCAATTATCCAAACTCTGTAGTATTTACGAAAAGTAAACTGAAAGAGTACATTTCTCAAGCTGGAGGTTATAAACAAGTGGCACGTCGTCGTCCTTTCGTTATATATATGAATGGACAGGTTGCCTCGACACGTACCGGTTTCTTCTGTAAACGCTACCCGAAGATAGAACCAGGTTGCCAAATTATCGTGCCGCAAAAGATTATCAAAGAGGGGCGTGGTATGGCAGGTGTGATGAGTATGGTAACTTCAACGGCATCTTTGGCTGCTGTGATAGCTTCTTTAGTTAATATTGCAAAGTAGCTACATATTCTCGTTGAAAATTGGTCTGTAAGCCTGCACTCTGTGCAGGCTTTCTTTGTTTTTTTCAAAGATTATTCGTACTCTTGTACTTGATTTTGATTTGTCTATAATCATTTGTCAACATAAACGTTAAAGCAAGTATTATGGTTAATTACAAAGATCTTGGCCTTGTCAATACACGTGACATGTTTGCACGTGCTATTAAAGGTGGTTACGCTATCCCAGCGTTCAACTTCAATAATATGGAGCAGTTGCAGGCTATTATCCAGGCTTGTGCTGAAACCAAATCTCCGGTAATCCTTCAGGTGTCAAAAGGTGCTCGTCAGTATGCTAACCAAACGCTGTTACGCTATATGGCAGAAGGTGCTGTTGAGTATGCAAAAGAGCTTGGTTTGGCTCATCCTGAGATTGTTTTGCACCTCGATCACGGTGATTCTTTTGAGCTCTGCAAGTCTTGCATTGATATGGGCTTCTCTTCAGTAATGATCGATGGTTCTCATCTGCCTTACGAAGAAAATGTTGCCTTGACGAAAAAGGTCGTTGACTATGCTCATCAGTTTGATGTAACTGTTGAAGGTGAGCTCGGTGTTTTGGCTGGTGTAGAAGATGAGGTTAGTGCAGAACACCATACTTACACCAACCCTGAAGAGGTTATCGATTTTGCTACTCGCACTGGTTGTGATTCATTGGCAATCTCGATCGGAACTTCGCATGGAGCATACAAGTTCAAACCGGAACAGTGTCATGTAGATCCCGCAACAGGTCGTTTGGTTCCTCCTCCTCTGGAATTTGCTGTTTTGGATGCTGTTATGGAGAAATTGCCTGGTTTCCCGATCGTATTGCACGGTTCTTCTTCAGTTCCTCAGGAAGAGGTTGACATCATTAATAAATATGGAGGAAAACTGGAGGCTGCTATCGGTATTCCTGAAGATCAATTACGCAAGGCTGCAAAATCTGCGGTTTGCAAAATTAATATCGACTCAGACAGCCGTTTGGCTATGACCTCTGCAATTCGTAAGGTGTTTGCAGAAAAACCTGCAGAGTTCGATCCTCGTAAATATCTTGGTCCAGCTCGTGATAACATGAAGAAATTGTACGAGCACAAGATTATTAACGTGCTGGGTTCTGCTGGTAAGTTAGCGCAAGAATAGTATTGCTTTAGACTTAAAATATTAAGCGGGGACTACGAACTTATTATTCACAGTCTCCGCTTAATATTTTATATATATGCGCTATTGAATATTGACTGAATCAATAGAATAGCATAGGTTTATAATGTGTGGTTTTTATAAAATGTATACATAATATTGTATTAATTTTATATGACATTTTCGAGTAGATATTGTAATTTTAGTGTTTAGTTGTTTGCATTTGGGATACCTGTTGTTTAGTATGTTAGTGATCGTTCGTAAGGCTAGTCCTTTATTGTGATGAGGGGCTGAATTTATTAAAAGTGGTTTGAGTATTCTATCCTTGTAATTCCCAGTAAACAGTTTGACGTCATTATATAGCTGCATGATATCTGTGTACTTCATGCGTCCGATATCATATGTGAAAGTGGGCTGAACAACATAACCATTGCTACAATGTGTATTATCCCTATTACCATGTCCTTTTTCGGTTAAGTCAAATATACCTCGATCAATAATCTGCTTCTATGTAGCTTTGATCATTTTGTTATTGTCTTCTTATATGATAAATGCAGCCCTTTGGTGTCGACCTTTTGAATGGGCGATATAACTACAAGTAATGTCCAACCAATATCTGATATTGACAAAAAATTGTCCTTGCAATGTTTTGATAATTCCAGTTGCACTAATATACAGCCTCATATTGGGCTGCTATTGTTTTCCATCTATATTCCCTTTGTGCTATGACTTTCATTGTATCACCACATAAGTTGTTACACTGGAGTAGCTTAACAAGCTCTTCCTTATTTTTCCAATAATAAGCCTGATTTTGTGTACTTGCACGGTTATATATTACGTCAAAGCATAAGATGGGACAGCCGAAGAACATAGCTTCAACTAATGAAGGGTTCGTTCCACCTGCACTGTGACCGTGAATATACATTCCAGCATTCTTTCTTAATGCATAAAGGATGTCAATATCGTATATGGGATCTTGAATGACAATATTTGTAAATTTACTGTATTTGTCTTTTAAATTTCGACCATACTCACTACGATCCCAATTTCCGATAAAGAGTAGTTTCTTATCAAGCTGAGAAAACGCCTCGAGTATATAATGACAATTATTTTCTGGTTCTATTCTGCAGACAGTTATTGCATAGTTATTGGGCGTCAATGAGAATCTTTCTAAAACCTTTGTCTCAAAATTGGAATCGATATCTTCTCGAAGCACATGGTCACCACCATATGCAATGAGTACGGAATCTTTTCTATATTCTTTTTTTACGTAATCTTGTATACCTTTATTGTCTGCAATTACGATATCAGCATATTTTACAGCTATCTTTTCTGACAGTTTTAAGTACCATCGTGCAATCTTACCCCATTTGTCTCTACGGTGTTCTAGGCCATCAATATTGATTACGAGTTTCTTTTTGGAGAATAATCTTAAAAAAGGGAGTATCAAGGTGCCCGATATTCCTAAAATTAAAATTACATCAGTGTCTTTGGGAACTTTTAATAGACTCAGCATGTCGTAAGGTATACTTTGAATACCATTGGCACTGAGTGGTATATATTTAAGTTGTGCACCTTTGTATTCAGTTATTTTCTGGGGGAGATCTTTTTGACTACAAAATACCGTGTAATGAATATTAGGTGATTTATTTTCTCCGATGATGTTTTCAACAAGAGATTCGAACCCTCCATATCTTGCAGGCACACCCTGGATGCCAATAATTGTAATATTTTTTGATTTCATGAACGTTTTTTTATGAATTTTGCTGGATTTCCTGCCCAAACTTCGTTTGAGGGAATGTCACAGGTTACAATACTGCCTGCTCCAATAACAGCATTGTCTCCAATTTTGACGGCATTAACAATAAGGGTATTCATTCCAATAAAAACATTATTGCCAATGTCCACATTCCCTAAGTAGAAAAGAGCATCATTAACTGAGTAGAAATGTGACAAAATGCACGTTCCTGTCGTAATAATTGCGCCATTGCCTATTGTTATAAGTTCTGGATGAATACCGTCAAAAACGACATTAGCTCCAATAAACGCTTTCCCTTGTATATTTACTCCTCCCCATTTTAACATTTTTAAACGTATTTTCCAATGTAGGATTGAGGATGTTGATAGCGTGATCATACATTTTCGCCATATTCGTAACAACGAATAATCTGCTGTTGCTACAATACGTTTTTCGTTCATCCTGTACTTTTATTTAAAAGTTTTTATAATCATATTTCTAATAAAAGAGTTTCGTAATATATTTCATTACAAGTCTTATCCTTTAAAAAAATCATAATTTATTTTTAGGTGTCGTCTCGTTTAATAATGCGCTTTGTAAAAGCTTACTTATTTGATGTCATATCTTCACCTAAAGGCTCCATACTGCCATAATTTGTGAGGATTCTAGGTGTCTTCACAAGCTAATGTTTAGTCTTAATTATTGCAGAGATAGTGTTCAATTTCATTACACATTATAATAGAGTTAAATTGTGCAGCTTTATTTATAGCTGATTTTGAAAAATTATCATATTGTATTGGATTTTGCATCAGTTCATTTATTCTTGATTTGATTTCATTAATATTTTGTGTGTCAACATGATATCCGTTAACCCCGTTGTCTATGACTTCTGTTGGACCGCCAATATTGGGCCCTATAACAGGTACTCCGTACGTCATTGCTTCCAAAATCGTTAGTCCAAAGGTTTCTATCCATGTGTCTGTATGTGAAAGTTGAAGCAATATCTTCGCCTGCTGATAGAACTTGTGTAAATTTGTTTGTGTAGTGTATATGTGGATATTCGCTCCACACGTTATTTCTGATTTAAATTTATCAACTTCTTGTTGTGTCGCACTGACTACAAGTACAAATTGGTATTGAGGGAGTTGTTGTGACAGCTCGATGAATTCATAAATTCCTTTGTAACGTCTAAGTGAACATATCATTAAGATATTGTCTTGTTCGTGTTTATGGGAACAAGATAAATACTGTTTAGCTTCAGCAATAAATTGATTGTCGATGGCATCATAGATAACTTTATATGGCTTATTTGTTGGGGTTATTTTTTGTATGTATTTTGATACAAAAATAGATTTTTCGTTGCAGTATCTATATGTTGTGCGATATATGTTGAATAATGGTTTTTTTAATAACATATTTTCATGAATATGGTAAATGCGTTCTTTATTGGTGAGTTTACATGCCCAGGCAGCTCCTATCGGGGTAATTGTATTTATGTAAAAAATTGTATTATGCGATTTGTAACCAAGTATTTTAAAAAATAGCCATATTTGATAAAATGCAAAATTGATTAGTGTTTTTAATTTTGAAGGTGACCATTGGTAATGGTTGTTAATATATGTTGCTCCTGGGATATTTGATAAAAAGCCTGGGCCTTTACTTGTGATTATTGTTACACTATATCCTTTTTCAATTAAATCTGTAGCTAAAATTGCTAATATTTTAGGACTCCCAGAAAAGTTATTAAGAGTGTGAATTAAGATTATCCGTTTCATGTGTTTAAATTAACGATTTTTAATAATTCTAGCTGGAACACCTCCGATTACAACGTTGTCAGGAAATATTCCTGAGACAACAGCTCCTGCAGCAATAACACATCCGTTCCCAATTTGTGTTCCATCTAAAATTGTGGCTTTTGCTCCTATCCAACAATTTTGTCCAATCTTTATTCCTTTTCTATTAACACCTTGTAGTCTGATTGGGATGTCATGTACTTGAAAATTGTGGTTTTCAGAATGAAAACTCACATAGTTGCCAATGATGGTATCATCTCCGATTTCAATTCCTCCAGCACAACCCCAAAATCCATGAGTCCCCATCCCGACGTTATTCCCAACTTTTAAACCTTTCCCAATGTTCGTGATAGTTCCACTACATTCAATGTTGGTGTGTTTGCCGATGGAGACATTGTTGCCTAATGTAATCCCTTCATGAGATAATGCGTCAATGTAGCAATTTTTATCAATGGAGCTTCCTTTGCCAATGCGGATTTTTGATTTGCATTTTATAGTAGTATGTCCTGCTATAAATATAATACCATCTTTGTTTAGTCTTAGCAGACTCCCTCTAATGGCCATTATAATTCTTGTAATAATTAATTGTAGTAGGTAAGTCGTTGGTATGGATGGATCGATTTGGTATGACGAACCTTTTATTTTAGTGACAATTTTGTTAACAATTGTACGCATTTAATTAGTTTTTAATATTGTTAGTCCAATGGCAATACATAATGTGAGGGCATAATGTATGGGGCGAATTTTTATGTGTTGATTGGCTGTAATATACATGAATAGTGTGAAGAAAATTACAGGGTATCTATTGCGAATATCTGTTACTCCCATATACATGGTAACATATATAGTACTATATATACATAAATATAGTAAAAAATACTTGTTTAATTGTTTGTAGTTATTTATACAGGCGAGAAGAATTGGGATAAAACATATGTAATTTATTATGGATCCTAGTGTAATTAAGGTATTATCAAGTCCTGTATATATAGAAAACATTCCTGTTGCATCCATTGATGATCGCCATTCTGTGTAGTAGTTTATGGGTTGTGGGGTGAATAGAAACGATATGAAACCTATAAAAATTCGTTTTATACTTGTTAATATGATTGATCCCGTTATGTGTCCATCTAACAGAGGCTTATATATCTCAATATCTTCATTAATGTATGCTAAAGCTGAGATCATTTGATTGCCTAATATGCGAATTATTGTTGGCAAGTTGACTACAAGAACGGATATAACTAATATGTAAATAATATGTTGAGTTTTTCGTGTGAAGATATGTTTGTTTTTTATCCACCATACGCACATTATGGGCAATAATAGCACTGGACGAATTGTAGTAAGTCCTATTAACCCTAAGAATGTCCATTGTTTTGATAGCTTATTATTAGGAATAGCTCCAAAGCCGATTAATATTATTGTAATAAAGAAGTAAATGTATAGATCTCGAACATTTCGGATAATTATCATTAATAAAAATGGATTAAATAATAGTAAAATGTCGAGATATGATATTTTATTTATTTTTTTTGTTAATAATAGATATGTAGATAAATAGACTAATATATTAGCAACTTTAAGGATGCTTGATACAGTATTCGGATCTTTATATAAATGATTATAAAACCAATTTATTACTGGATAAAATATGTTTGATCCACCTTCATATTGAAGAATCTGACTAAACGTAAGATGTACGGTTTCGTCATAATACACTCCAGGATCACTAAAATGGAATGATCTGTTGTATATGTGATTAAGATAGATTAAATCGCTAAACGTTAGTATTAGATATACCCCTAAAGCGAAGTAAACTAATACTCGCCGTTGGCGAGAATCAGTTTTGTATAGTTGATATATGAGAATGAAACTAAATAGTGCAATGAGAATCATTATACCAAAACTTCAGTGCGGAAATTTTGTAATATATGGCTGGCCGTATATGGTTGTGGGTATTCTTTGTGAATGTGAAGCCTTCCGTTAGAGTAGTCTGCTGCTATGTTTTCTATTGTTGCACATATTGCATCTTGATCAGTAACATCTGAAAAATAATCGATTAGTTTATCGGTATACATGTCTGCTAATACTCCACGTTGAGGACTTAAAGCCCAGATGGGTTTTAGACATTGAAAATAATCAATGACTTTACTTGGTAAAAAGATTCCTTCATTACATGGTGCCTCTATAATGAGACATACGTCGTATTGCGCAATGATTTTAAGACTTTCTCGATATTTTACAGGTTGACATCTAAATACAATGTCTTTTAATGCAAGTCGTTCTAAGAGGTCCTCAAATTGATGTGCATCTGATCTGTCAAAAATGGTGAGTAGATCAATTCGTAATGCTATTTCGGGATGTTTTTTGTGAAATACTGATATCCCTTTTAATAAAGTAGCTGGATCTCGCTCTTTGCCCAATGAGCCTGCATAAATCATTTTTAATGTACCGTCGGGTTGAAGGGGAGAGGTGTTAACAGGCATGTCTATGAGGGCATGTGGAATAATTACGCATGACTCTGGATCCATTCCTGTCATATATTGTAGCATGTAATCTCTCAGTCTGTTTGATGGAAATAAATTCTTGAACGAGTATTTACCTATATCGCGAATGAGTTTTTTTCTCCAATGTGAAATAGGAGCGTTGATCCCTTGACCATATGGTTCCGGATATTTTATCCACATATATGGATCATTCCACGTTGCAACCCATTTAATTTTGTATCGTTTAGCCAAATATGCTCCTAACACTTCAGAAGGATAGTCCTTAGTGAAAATATAACTATACTTATGTTGTGAGAGCAATTTCTTGCACTCTTTTAACGCTGGATATACCCAATTAATTCCTTTATAAATGTATCCTGTTTGTACCAAAACTTTTATATGATGCCACAAGTTTTTTAGATTACGCTTACGACTCATGGGTATATATACGATCTTATGAACCTTTGCAAATAAAGCATTATCATCGTCTTCAGGATAAGCATTGGTTACTCGGCCACACACTAGGTCAATTTCATATCCCGCATCTGCGAGTATTTTTATTTGTTTAGCATTAACGTACGCTTCTGGGTTGTTAGGAGGATATGAACTAGGAGCGATGAATAAAATTCGTTGTTTCATTTTGGATGTCGGATGAGTTATTATTATTCAGTCAATTGCTTTAATGTTGCTTCCCATTGATCTGCAATTTTTTCAATTGTAAATCTTCGGCAATTCTTAATAGCACCTTTTGCTATTTCAGTCCTATAAGTAGGTTCGTTCATTAGTTTAAGAAGAGCTTCAACGTAGCCAGTTTGATTATTTGCTGGTATAATGATTCCATTTTCTCCTGAAGTGATGATGTCATGAACAGCAGGAAATGTGTCGTACACAATTGGAACGCATCCCATTTGAGAGGCTTCAGTTAAAGTTAGTCCCCAGCCTTCAAATGCTGAAGTCATCATAAAAATAGCGGCATCGTGAAATAGTGGCTCTGGATTGGTGGTTGCAGGTTTAAATTGAATATGTTTTAAATGCTTTTGAGATGCAAGATGTTTGTAATAAGCAGCATGGGGGCCATCGCCTACAATATGTAACTCCCAATTGTTAATCCCTTCTTTTTCGATACACTCCCAGATTTGAATTGCTTTACTAATTCTTTTTTGTCCCTCTTCCAGTCGAGAAACTATTAATACGATATTCTTTTTTTGTTGTAAAGATTCTTCTGGTAGAATATGCTCAAACGTTATAGAGTTGTTTATAAAAGTTAATCTCTCTCCATTTTTTATCCTATTCTCATGTTTGAAAAGTCGAATGTAAGATTCTGCCAAAAGAACGTATTTGTCGCTGATCGAGTAACCTTTACGGCATATGTATATAGCTCTTGCTTGTAGATATATATAGTAATAAGGTCTTATCAGTGCTTTAATATGATCTTTCCAAGTCAGTTTTTCTTTGAGTTTGGGCAATCCTTTAAGCTCAAGTGAAAGATGACCAGGCAATGTGTGATAAAACGTTACAATGGGTGTTTGGGTAATTTTTTTTAGCTTTTGGCATAATCTAAGATTATATAATAAAGCGCCTTGTTGATTGATAATGACGTCGATTTGATTATGCTTTATAAATTCTGCAACTTGACGTACCGTGATTTTCAGTGATGTTTGTGGGGTAATAGCCATAGTTGCCGTATATTTAGCCTTGCGTTGAGTCGGAATATCTGCCATCCCTGCATGATACAATCCAAAACATTTATGCCCTCGATGGATGAGTTCACTAGCAATATTATCTGTAACACGTGCTATTCCACCCGCATAGGGCATCAGAGTGATGGTATAAAATAGGATATTCATTTTAGTGTTACTTTTTTTTGTATTTATTTTTCAAATTCGACCACAGCTCTTGTAATTGTATGCGCTTATTAAGCTCTTGATAGATTATGTATAATGAATAAATGTAGAGAAGTGATCCGCAAACGTATATCCAAGGTGAAGTAAGGAATATAGTGCATAAAAAAATAGAAATAGCAATAGCAAATAGCTTGATATATAATTGAATAAAAGAACGATTAAACGAAAATTGATATTTCCGTTTTGTTACTTGAGTAATTAAAATCAGATAGAGAAAATTACTACAAACAAAACCTATCGACAAGCCTTCGAGATTGTAAATGGCGTAACCAATTGCACTTCCCAAAAAATTTATACTTGTTGTGATTATTGCTTCATAAAGAAGAAATGTTTTTTTATCACCTTTTGAAAATGATATTGTGCCAACAGGATAAGCCGCAGCTCGCAGTAACATTCCTAACAGCATCCACCGTATAACTGGAATAATTGTAGTGAACTCTTGAGATAATACAATGTATATAACTAGTGGTGCGAATAAAATCATGGCACCAAAAATTGCTGTGACGCATAAAATATTAATTTCAGCTTGTTGGTTGACTATTTCACGAACTTGATTGTTATTGTGACACACGGCAGCTAACCGTGGAAGTAAATCAACGCTCATGGCTGTAAAAATCATGCCGACCGATTGATTTGTTATGCTGGCAGCTCCTTGGTACAGTCCAACATCTGCAAGACTGCCCGTTATGGTAATAAAAGCATTAAGCAAATATGTACTTGCCAAGCTCATCATGTTGGATATCATCATGAAAATGCCAAGGCTCGCCATTCCTCGTCCTTCCTGAAAAACTTGTCGAAGTGGTAATTGAATCGTCGTATTTGTTTTCCTTGATATAAACCATGAGATTGACCATGTCGCTATAGCTGATATTATGATGGCTGGCAGAATGCCGCTAATCCCGTACATTAGGTATATCGGTATAACAATGATAACACCAACTAAAGATCCGCATAGTGAGGCTTTGGCTAACTTGTTTAGTTGTCTTGTCCCTTGTAAAATAGCAAGTCTTGATTTGTGAAAAATAATTGCTATTACTGCAAGACTTAACCACATGAAACTATATGTGTAGTTTTTGTTGTTAAAAGATATACTACTAATAATTGGTGCTGCTATAATTAATATAAGAGCTCCAATGATTGCGCATCCTATAATCCATTTATTGAATACATATAGGACATGCCCTAAACGGTTTTTATCTTCAGTTTCAGTAGCTTGTGCAAGAGTCCTTACTGCACTGTAATTTAATCCGAAATTTGCAAACTCTGCGATCATATTAATGACCGAATTGAAAATTGAATTGAGTCCCATTCCGGTTGGCCCCAGCAAAATTGCGACAATTTTACCTTTGACGATCGCCGTGAGAATTTGCATGACTTGAACACCTCCAAAAATACTGGTGTTTTTAAGGATGTGTCTATATCTAGATTGGTCTGACACGAGTTTAAACTTTGTTGGTTTTTGGGTGAATCTGATTTAGTAAGCAGCAGAATTAAAAATACATGATGCATGAGACATGACAAACTATCCATTTGCTATTATGTCGCGCTTTGTTATGAGTCATGTTGTTGTGAGCTTGAATTTAATAGGTTACACATCATGTATTAAAATGTGTGATGATATTTTTCATAATAGCATATCTGTCATGGGTACGTATAATTACAAAATGTATCTGAATTACTATTGATGCGACAAATTATAGGAACGTTGCATATTGGGTAATACGATGTCTGGTTTTGCATTTTTATGTTGCTTACTATGCATTCAGCATGAGTGGGCGCATCACTTTGAAACTATGCATGATAGTCTCTATAAGTATATTGCGAGCTATTGAGGATAGTTTGGAAACGTGCCATTCACTTAGTAACAACAGTGATTCGTGAATATTGTTGAATAAACGTATTCAGATGAACACTGTTGGTTATCGAATTAAGCATGAACTTAAATAATGTCAAAATTTATGCATGTTTTTGAAATAGTATGGGGCGATATATTGACTGTTACAATAAATCGGAAGACGGATTGAAACTTTCAATCATGAAAGTTAATTGGGGAAGAATGAATTTCGATTTTTGATGTATGTGCTTGAATTTTATCTAAATCGGGCAATTTTAAGTAATCTCCATACTCATCTTTTAAATATTGGTCATAATTACGTGGGCAAGGGAATAGTCTGCCTTCAAATTCTATTTGTGTTAATGGGAAAATATCCTGTTCCTTAATGGATATATTTTCAAATCCAGATCCGTATGTTGGAATTAATTTCTTATTGGGAAGAAAAAAATCAAATGTGCGGATAATGTTTAATAAACTTTTATATCCCCATTTCCCAAGTCTGAATATAATTTTACTTATTTTTTGTTTTTCGATTTTACTGCCATATATTAAAATTTTCCATGCCAGCTTCCCACACAACGAAGCAATCGGTTGCGAACAATTTTCAAAAACTATGATGTCAATATATATCCCTTTATATTTATAGTTTTTGTCCTGAGAGCCTTGTTCTTGTATCCATGAGTTTTTATCACGTAATTTGGCATAAGGAACTACGTAATATGGATCGTTACTATTGGTTTGTAATGCTATATTTTCAGTTTCTTTAAACGTTTTTATAAATTTATTGTAATCTTTACGAAGCATATCAATATCAACATCGTCATCCCATGGTATAAATCCCTTGTGACGTACGGCTCCTAAACATGTTCCGCCAGCGAGCCAATATTGAATTTCGTGTTGTCTGCAAAAGGCATCAAACCATTCCAACATTTCCAGCATTCTCATTTGATGCATTCTCAATTGAGATCCATCAGGGTTGAACCTCGCACGTAATTGAGCTTCTTGCGTCATCGTATCTATTATTTGATAGAAGTAAAATCTTTCCCTTGGTAAAAGTCTTCAATAATATTAACTATTGCTAAAGATTCTGAGGGGGTGATGTAATTGTAATTTTGTAAGGTTTCAATGGCTTTTAAGAACGAAACTAACTCGTAACGAATCCCTTCTCCATCCAGTTGGTAGAAATAGCGTTTATTATTTGACTGATCTTCATACCGAATTTCAAAGTATTCTGTTTTCCACCATGGGGCCGGAACATAAATATAACCTTGAGTTCCTGAAACAATCAATTCTCCTTCAGTTTTTACCCCTTTGCCGACTTTTATTGACGCTACAGCATTGGGATAAATAAAAGAAATTTTGGTGAATGAATCATATTTCCAGTCTTCATTAACAATTCGTGATACAATTGTTTTATTGGTATATTGCGTTCCTAATAATTGAAATACAGGCAATAATGCATTAGGTCCCCATGAGCAGATACTGTTCCATGTGTTTTTTAAGTCGCTGTTTTGTAAATCGATGTCCCGGAGACTTGTACATGAGGCATCTACTGATACAATATTCCCGATTCGTCCACTTTTTGCCAATAATAGCAATCTATAATAAGCTGTCGTATAAGCAGTTCGAATTGCATCCATAAGAATGCAATTGCGCTGTTTTGCCAATTGCATTAATTCAAGCCATTGTGTATGGGAGGTTACAATGGGCGATTCGCATAACACATGTTTGTTTTGTTGTAGGGCTGCTTTGATTTGATCGTAATGCTGGTGGGGATGAGAAATTAAGTAAACAGCATCAGTCTGTTTAAGAAATTCTTGGAAATTATCTTTGTATAAAGGCAGACCTTTGATTTCGTCTGAAAAGGCTGCAGTCGTATCATGAGAAGTGAAGATACTAGTGATATTGATGCCGTTGACGTAATGGCTTTCTGTGGCGACCTTATTCAAAAATGCGGAGTCTCCTATTAATCCTAATCTTACCTCTCTTTGTTCAGAACGCAATTCAGAACTAGAAATACCTTGTGTACGGTCAAGATAGATTACTTTGCAATATTCTTGTAAATAGTCGAATTTACCTTTCCAATCAGAACCGACAGTAAATATATCGACACCATGACGTTTGATGTCGTCGATTTTTTGGCCTTCATATTCTTCAACGATAATTTCGTCTGCTAGCCCCGTGGCTTTAACAGCTTCGATTCTTTCCATCAAGGGTTGTTGAACATTAATTTTCCCTCGTGCTTGATCAAAACCATCAGCAGTGACTCCGACAATTAAATAATCTCCTAGAGCTTTAGCTCGCTCTAAGAGTCGGATATGTCCACGGTGTAACAAATCATATGTGCCGTATGTGATTACTTTAATCATTGGTGGTCATATTTGCTAATATTCTCTGCTAATGTTGTAAGCTCTTGATCACTTTGTAATCCCATGTGAGATACTCTGTAAAAGCCGGGGACGGATCCAGGCATGATATAAGTATTGCATTCTTCGATCAATTTTCTGAAAATATGCTTGTCAGTTTTTTCATGTGTTTGAAACCCTGTTATGGCATACGATGGATTTTCAGCTGCAATAGTCCATCCATATTTGGTGCATAATTTTCGGAAGATCTCGGCTCTATGATGAACTTGTTTGATGTTTGGTCCTTCACCACCCTCTGCCTGTAATTGTTTTAATCTGGCATGTAGTTGGAGATAAATTGTGGTCGCTGGACTGAATGGGGTTTGACCTCGTTTCAAATTATTTAAATTATCATCAAAATCCCAATAGTATCCCTTATGATTGAATGTATAGTTAGTTAGATGTGATGATAAAAATATAATCGATAATCCAGGAGGGACATTGAGCCCTTTCTGGGTACTAGTAACGCAAATATCAATCTTTAAATCATCCATATTTAGATCTTCTGCTAAAAATGAACTGATTACATCAACAATTAATGAAATGTGATATTTGTTGCAAATCTGAGAGATCTTGCGTAAATCAAATAATTGGCCTGAACTGGTCTCATGATGTTGGCATAGTAGTACATCAGGTTGTTCTCTGACTATAGTTTCCTCCATGTCGCAGTAATCAATGTCTTTGGCAAAGGGAACTTTATAATCACAAGCATTAATTCCATAATACTGACATAATGAGAACCACCGATGGCCGAATGACCCTCCATCAATGACAAATGCTTTCTTTTTTGTTGAGACATAATTTTCTACGATAGCACTCATCGCACCAGTACCTGAACCTGTGTAAATGATTGTACGACCATTTTTGCAGTGTATCAGATCTAAAAGAATTTGTTCAGATTCCAAATTAATCATCGAAAATTCCTGAGTCCTCATATATGGAATTGGCTCAGATCCAATTGCAGCAATAGTTCTATCGAGATTGCCAGGAAAAACAAAAGATTGCATATTGTTCTATTTTTTATTTGTTAAATTCCACCACCAGATTTTTTGTCGGTTGCCCCAAATGTATTTCTGCCAAAGTAGCTTGACGGAGGGGTTAATTGCCCATTTGTGAGTCAATGTACGGTAATCACAATTTATAAGGTCTTGCATAAACATCGTGCGGTTGTCATTGGGGGAGATGTGTTTGCGCATAGGACCTTGATACTTTAATGCCGTTGCAAAGTCTAATTCGTGTCCATACAAATCTTTTAATGCAGCTGTACTTACGGCTTTGCCTTTTTGTGTGTTACAGACAATCAAGGATGCTCCTCCATTTCGTCCATATAATTCTGGACAATATAAATGTACGCCCCATAGGTCTCCCAAAGTAATATCTGCATTGCGTTCAGGAGTGGCGAATGGGCATTCATAGCAGGATGGACGACTCATTAAATGCTGTAGCCATATGGACCAAAAAGGATTAAACCATCGATCTATTTTCAATGTTTTTCCGTTTGCTAATACTGTGCGCATTACTTGAAAATCCCATTTCCCAGGAATTAATTTCGTGGAGTGTTGAGGGATCGCCTGCTTGGAGTCGGTGTATCTATAATCAAGCTCTTCAATTGGAGATCCATATTTTTGCAATAAATACGCATTGTATTTACGTATGTATATTGCTGACGGTACACCCTCGCAAACGACTTCGATGGTTAATAAATTACTATATTCTTTGTTGCCTAAAAATGTTTTTAGTCCTGCAATTTGGCAAGGAGTTCCTGAAAATAAAACCTTACGACCTTCCTTTAAAAACGATTTTACTTCTTTGTAGGAAGAACCAATAAGGCTTTGTGTGTATTTAGATTTTCGAAAAACATCTATTTGAGCTATATCCGTTATATAACTATGGTAAACATTTGTGCTGTTCGCTTTTGCTCCAAATATGACATAATTATTGTCGCACCATGCTGAAGCAATTGCAGTGAATGCACCTCCGGAGGTACTGCGATCCTTAATGTTGGCATTTTTATGGTAACCTCCAAACGTATATACATGTTCTTGATGTTTGATCGGAGGATTGTCGTAAGGACAAACTTTTCGGCATAAACCACAGTTCGTGCAGGATGCTATGTTAATTTTAGGGTAGCGAAAACCTTCACAATCTTCTACCATTTCAATGGCAGAATGATTGCAAACTTGCACGCAAGCTTCGCATCCAAAACATTCTTCACGTCGGTGTGAATCTAAATATGAACTCATATCAAGATTACATTAATATTTGTTAAGTTCAGTTTGAAGAAATGTTAGAGAATTTTTTCGCTCCTGTGCGATCTTTTTATGAATGGCTGGATAGTCAATGTCGTGAATTAGCTTTTCGTTGCCAGTAATCATCTTGTGGTCTTCTAAGCCAAAAAAATGTAATAATTCATCAATTTTCGTGTCACATTGTTCTCGTGAAAAAATAACAAAAGGTTGTTTGTATTGTACACTGAGAATCATACCATGAAATGAATTTGTGACAACAAATTGTGCATGTTTGATCAAGGAAAGGAATTCCTCAACACCGGCTTCATAAAACATTTGATGCTTTGAGGCGTTCGTTGCTCTCAGACTAATGTCAATGACTTCCCATCCATGTTGGTTGGCGAGTTTATCGGCAAATTCAAACATTTTGGGATTGTAGCGTCTTGCATATAAAAGGATATACTTTGGTGTCTTTAAACGAGAAGAAGCCAACGTGTCATATGCTTCAGGTTCTAATAAGAGTGTGGGGTCTAATACTTGTTGTACTTTTACATCAGTATGTGCTTTAATGTAAGGAATCATTTGTGATTCACGGATGCCCAAAGCTTTGAAGTTTTGTAGTCTTTGATTTAAAATTTCGTATGATTCATTTGTAAAATGAGAATCGCCGAAACTTGCTGCATACGAAATAGTTCGCCTATTTTGCATTGAAGGATAATTAGCGTAGTAGCCATCATCAAATCCAAATTCATCAATGCAAAAGATCGTGTCACTTCCGCAAACAAAACCATCTAATTGTTCATCTGCAACTACGGAATCAAAGTTGTGAGAGAAATATTTTGTTTGAGTCCGAGAAAAGCGTTGAGAATAAAAATTTTCGAATTTTTTGTAGTTAATTCTAATTGCAGGAAGACTAAGCTCGCACATGTGTCGAGATTCTTCATCTGTATCCCACATGTTTTTTATGGGATTTAATGGATCTTTGTCTCTGAGAATATCTGGGCAATAATCGATCAAAATGGGATGATGTCCCAGCTTTTTGATCGATTCACTTAATGCCCATGATTGCAAAGCTGAACCGTAATTTGTGAAATTACAATTGATGTTATAGCTTACTATGCCAATCCGTTTGCCCATATTCAGTCTTTATATTGAAATGAAAAGTAGTTATCTTTATTATGATCCCAGGTCCGGTGAATTGTGTTGTATGGTTTTATGTAACAGGAATCGCCTTCTGTAGGAAATTCCCATAACTGCACCCATCCATTCCCTCCGTTAATAGAGTCTTGTATATTAAACCCAATTTGAGGGATGTTTCTTCCATAATTATTTTCTGTTATTAACATTTTAGAAAAAAAAGCTGCGTGACCACATAATACGCCTATAATATTGTTATGCTTTGAAATTAGGGTGTGCCATAATTCTTCGGGTGTGGTTACAGTTGTATTCTTTAATTGGAGTTTTGCAAGACTAAAATGATTTAATCGCTCTCCATTTTTATTAAGATATTCATGCAATAAGATAAAAAAGCGAGTATTAGTATTTTGACTGATATATTGATTAATCCAGTGGACGACTTCAGCCCTAGGACCATATTCCAAAATAATTATATGTATCGGTTCTTTTTTGGTGTTTATAGCCGCTACGATATTTTCATAATGATCTGCTTCGAATTGTGTTAAAATATTGATGTTATCATTGTCGTATAGTGTAGAAATATATTTGTTGAATTGAGTATTGTTCCTATCCCAGATTTCAGCCTGTAAATTCCATTGATAATCGTGATTACCAATGCAGCATAAATAACTACATTGCTGGATTAGTGGTTGGGTACATTCTAAAAATAGGTCCCATTGATGGCTGAGATTGTTATTTGTTATGTCTCCAGTTTGCAAAATACAGTTTATTTGGTAGTACCGGTTCTGCGATATAATCCAACTCAGCGTCTTTTGATAATATTTATTTAAAGATTGCGTCTGAGTGTATTGTTGTATATCTCCGATTACAACTACGTATTCTGAGGTAGAATTTAAATTTGTGTCAATGGATTGAATTTCAGGAAGCCAATGCGCTGCTTGATATGTCTTGGGTATAACACCTCCATCTTTATTACACGAGATAAATATTCCAATAAATACCACTAATACAATTCGGTGCCACCCCAATCTCATTATTCTTTAAGTTTTGCTATAATTCTATTACAAGCTAACCCATCTCCATAAGGATTGACCGCTTTACTCATCTGATCATACGCTTCTTTGCTATCAAGCAGAGTCGATAGTTCGCTCATAATTTTGTGATAATCTGTGCCAACTAATTTAACCGTACCAGCGGCTAAAGCTTCAGGGCGCTCTGTTGTATCACGCATTACCAAAACGGGTTTCCCTAAACCGGGTGCTTCTTCTTGTATACCGCCGCTATCTGTGAGTACAATTGTGGATTTTTCCATTAGATATACAAAGGCCAAGTATTCTAGTGGTTCAATGAAAAACATATTATCTAATGTCGTTAAATCCGAGCCAAATACGTCATGAATTGGCTTTCTAACATTAGGATTAAGATGCATTGGATAGACAAAGTCTGTATTTGGATATTTTTGTGCAAGATCTTTGATAGCGGTACATATATTTATAAATCCCTGTCCAAAATTTTCTCTACGATGTCCTGTGATCAAAACGAGTTTTTTCCCCTCAGTTAGACGTGAGACATTATATCCAGCATTGTATAACTCTGTTTGTAATTGAAGTTGCAAAGAGGTGTCGGCTTTGATTTTGTTCACGACCCAATACAATGCGTCAATAACAGAATTTCCCGTAATGGTAATCGTTTCATCTGGAATATTTTCGTTGAGTAAGTTCTCTCGACTCAATGATGTGGGAGCGAAATGATATGTTGCAATTCGACTTGTAATTTGTCGATTCATCTCTTCTGGCCATGGACTATAAATATTATGTGTGCGCAGACCTGCTTCAACATGGCCAACGGGAATCTGTTGGTAAAAAGCTGCCAAAGCAGCTGCTGTCGAAGTTGTGGTGTCTCCGTGTACTAAAACGATATCAGGTTGCGCTTCTTTTAACACGGTTCGCATACCGATAAGGACGTTGGCTGTTATATCATATAAATCTTGCCCTTGTTTCATGATGTTTAGATCATAGTCTGGTTTAATGTTAAAGATAGATAGGACTTGATCTAACATCTCTCGATGTTGGCCAGTGACGCACACGATTGTTTGAAATGAATCAGCCTGATGCTGAAAAGTTTTTACTAATGGAGCCATTTTGATGGCTTCAGGACGAGTCCCGAAAACCAGCATAATTTTTTTCATGTCTGAATTATTTATACATTTCTTCGTAATATTTCTTGTAATCACCCGATGTGACATTGTCCAACCATTCTTGATTGTCCAAATACCAACGGACAGTTTTTTCAATACCCTCTTCAAATTGCAAGCTCGGTTCCCAATCCAATTCTTGCTGCAATTTGCGCGAGTCGATTGCATAACGCATGTCATGCCCTTTTCGATCTGTAACGTATGTAATCAAATCGAGTGAATATCCCTCCGGGTTCCCGAGTAAGCGATCAACTGTCTTGATTACAACCTTAATAATATCAATATTTTTCCATTCATTGAAGCCGCCGATATTATATGTTTCGGCAATTTTCCCTTTATGGAAAATCAGATCAATGGCGTGTGCGTGATCCTCTACATACAGCCAATCCCGGACATTCTCTCCTTTACCGTAAACGGGAAGAGGTTTACGGTGGCGAATATTGTTGATAAACAAGGGGATTAACTTTTCTGGGAATTGATATGGCCCATAGTTGTTAGAACAGTTAGTTACAATTGTGGGCATTCCATAAGTGTCATGAAATGCGCGAACAAAATGGTCTGAACTGGCTTTTGAGGCAGAATATGGACTGTGTGGATTGTATTTGGTTGTCTCTTCGAAAAACTCCCTGCCATAAGCATGGTGATGTTCTGATGAGGCTGCTGTTGTGAACGGAGATTCAATGCCGTCAGGATCGGTCAGCTCCAAAGCTCCATATACTTCATCCGTAGAGATATGATAGAAGCGTTTGTTGGTGTAACCCTCGGGTTGAGCTTCCCAATAGAGTTTTGCAGCTTGCAGCAAGGAGAGAGTTCCCATTACATTGGTACGGGCGAATGTAAAAGGATCTTTAATGCTTCGATCGACATGGCTTTCTGCCGCCAGGTGAATAATTCCATCGACATGGTATTGCTGCATCAGCTCTTGAATCTTGTCAAAGTCGCAGATGTCTGCTTTTATGAACGTGTAATTTGGTTTGTCTTCTATATCCTTTAGGTTAGCAAGATTGCCTGCGTAGGTCAATTTATCTAAATTGATAATGTGGTAATCCGGGTATTTGTTAACAAAAAGGCGGACTACATGGCTGCCGATAAATCCGGCACCGCCAGTAATGATGATATTGCGTTTGAAAGTCATGATCGTGAAGGTTTGGGATAGATTTTAGGCTTGTTTGGCTAATTTAGCCAGACACCGTTGCAACGAATCAGTCCAGTATGGAATGTGAATGGCAAAAGTTTTTTTGATTTTAGTTTTATCCAATACGGAGTAGGACGGACGAACAACCTTGGAGGGAAATTCGTCGCTGTGGCAAGGCTGTATGTCACAGTCAGTATGTCCTGCATATTCCGCGATCATTTTGGTGAAATCGTACCAGGAACAAACGCCTTCATTTGAATAGTGATAAATCCCATCTTGTCCTTCGTATTTGCGATTTTCGACAATATCAAAGATGGCTTGTGCTAAATCATATGCGTATGTCGGACTGCTCACTTGATCAAAAACTACATTTAAAGTGGGTTTGGTCGCAGTCAGATTGAGCATGGTTTTAACGAAGTTTTTCCCAAATTCGCTGTATAGCCATGCTGTTCGGATAATAAGATGTTTACATCCTACTTCAATAATCGATTGTTCTCCATGAAGCTTGGTGATCCCATAAACACCTGTCGGGTTTGCGGGCTCATCTTCGCTACAAGGTGTATTGTTTTTGGTTCCTCCAAATACGTAATCAGTGGAGACGTGAATTAAAATGCCATCATTCTTTTTTATAGCCTGTGCTAGATGCTTGACTGCTGTAGCATTCAGAAGCTCTGCAAAATCATAATCATCTTCAGCTTTGTCCACGTTGGTGTAGGCCGCACAATTGATGATCGCTTTTATGTCATGGTCGTTTACTATTTTTTCAACAGCCATAGCGTTGGTAATGTCCAACTCTGCTACATCAGTGAAAATATAGTGGTCTTGAGAATTGCGAGAAACGATACGCATCTCATTCCCAAGCTGCCCATTAGCTCCTGTAACTAATATATTCATAACGAGGTTGTTCTGGAATAATTAATATAGATTCTCATGATAATCGAACAGCCACTCTGCATCTTTGAGTCGTGTGTGGTGTTTGTCTTTTTCAGAGAGGATTACTTTGTCTGTCGGAATTTTCCAATCGATCCCCAAATCTGGATCATCCCATGCCAATGCGCCCTCGCTTTGCGGGGCATAAAAATTGTCACATTTGTACTGGAAGATGACCTCGTCGGTCAGCACACTGAAACCGTGAGCAAATCCACGAGGAATGAAAAATTGACGATGATTCTCTTCTGTCAGTTCGACTGCAACATGTTGTCCAAAAGTTGGAGATCTTTTCCGGATATCAACTGCGACATCCAAAACAGCGCCTTTAATGACTCGTACTAGTTTGCTTTGAGCGTAAGGCGGTTTTTGAAAGTGAAGCCCGCGGAGTACACCATAGCTTGATTTGCTTTCGTTATCTTGTACAAAGTGAATTTCACGAACCTGAGTGTTAAAATCACGTTCAGAAAACGATTCAAAAAAATATCCGCGATCATCTTTGAATAATCTGGGCTCAATAATTACAATTCCAGGAATCTGAGTCTGTTTAACCTCCATGGTGTATGTTTTATCAATTTTAATCGAGATTTGCTACTCCAGTTTTATCAATCTCCTCAACCACTTTGAGCAAGTATTGTCCATATTGGCTTTTTAGCATTGGCTGGGCCAGTTCTTTCATTTTATCTGCATTAATCCAGCCTCTGCGAAAAGCAATGCCTTCCAGACAAGCAATTTTCAAGCCTTGCCGTTTTTCTAAGACTTCAATGTAGGTTGAGGCTTCTGCTAACGAATCATGTGTTCCCGTATCTAACCAAGCGAACCCTCTTCCTAATGTCTGTACTTTGAGCTCTTTGTTATTAAGAAATTCTTGGTTGACAGAGGTGATTTCCAACTCTCCGCGAGCCGAGGGTTTTATGTTTTTAGCAATTTGCACGACCTTATTGGGGTAGAAGTATAAACCAACTACGGCATAATTTGATTTTGGCTTTTGTGGTTTCTCTTCAATGCTGAGGCAATTGCCAGTTGTGTCAAACTCTGCTACACCGTACCGTTCAGGGTCATTTACCCAATAGCCAAATACAGTTGCCTTTTGATCTTCTTCAGCGGTGCGAACGGCTTCATTAAGCAGATGGCTGAATCCACTTCCGTGGAAAATGTTATCACCGAGCACCAAACAAACAGAATCATGGCCGATGAACTTTTCTCCAATAATAAAAGCTTGGGCCAACCCATCGGGCGAAGGTTGTTCAGCATATTCGAATTTGACGCCAAAATCACTTCCATCTCCTAATAACCGCTTGAAGCCGGGTAGATCGAGAGGGGTAGAAATAATTAAAATCTCCCGAATTCCTGCTAACATAAGTACGGAAATCGGATAGTAAATCATCGGTTTATCAAAAATGGGAAGCATCTGTTTGCTTACTCCCTTAGTAATGGGGTAGAGCCTTGTGCCACTTCCTCCTGCTAGAACGATACCTTTCATAGTTTCTTTATTATAAGATATATACTATGATGTGTGTTGATTATGCTTTATTTGTTCGTAAGATCTGTCTCTTCAATCTTCTCAATAAATTGTTTCGGGATATATCCTGTTGCAATGGCGGCCACTCCATTAATCACGACTACAAAGCGTTTGGTCCCATGCACTCTGGTGATATACCCTTCAGCTCCTTGTAATATTCCTCCCGTAATTTTGACCCGATCGCCTTTAACTATTTTTTGATCGATGGACTCCAATGATTGGCATCCTTTGGTCGTTACGAAAATGAACACTTCCATCTCTCGGTCTGGAATGGTTGCCGGGATGTTGGTGCCAGGTAGACAATAAACCCATAGATTGTACGGATGTTGTCTCAGTTGGGCCATTGTAGCTTCAGTGGAGCGGATGAACAGCAGACTCGGAATTACAGGCTGTATCTCTACTGCCGGTGTGTTGGAGTATGTGTTTTCAGTATTTGCTGATTTTATTACTTTGCGAATGGGGATATAACATTGTAAACCTTTGAGCTCTAATTGATCCCTGAGGATTCGTGCTTTATTGTGGAACACTTTGTAGGCATACCAATGTAGGGGGGCTGACTCGTCTGTATGTGTGCTAATCTGTTGCATGTATTTTATTGACAAATGTTTCAGATTAATAATGGGTATAACCTCCCCTCCTTGCAAAAGTGATTATTTTGCACAGCAATCCATACTCCGCTGTCTATGCGTTGCACCACAGCATTCGACACATCCACGCATCCGTGGGTGTTATCGTGAGTTTGTATACGGTGTCTCTAAAAGAATAGATGCACCTACATGCCGCTAAATTAATATATTTTTTCTATATCGGCACAAAAAAATATATTAATTACATTTTGAAATTTTTTACAAAATATTTTCATTGTTAAAATGGGATGTGTTTTGGTTGAACTAATATGATTTTTTTAGAAAAGGATTTAGAGGGGATTGGGGTGGAAAATATGAGTGAAATTGAAATAAATTACTGCTATGTGCTAAGGTTATTAGTTGATATATTTTGATTTATTTTATTGATAATTATGTGTTTGTAATTTGAATGGCTGGGGTGTGTGCCTGAAATTAGATGGTTTATTGTAGTAATACACTGTTTCCAATAAAAGAACTAAATGTGTTATGTGATATATGTTATAATATAGAATTTTTTTTGTGAAAAATGCGTGTATAACTATAACAAAATAAATGAGAATTTCACCATTTTTTAATTTATTTATTGGTGTTTTGTCCAGTAGATATCGTACATAATTTTTGTGAAGAAATGAAGAAATAGGAAATGATTTAAGTCGTGAATTTTATATGAAATATATGATAAATTCAAGTGTAATATGTTGGATGTTAATGGTTGTAGGAGTTTTAATGGGGAGAAATTTAAAGTTTGAATGGGGTGAAAAAATAGAGGCTAGAATAGAAATTCCAGCCTCTATATAAAAGAGGTGCGGATCACCGCTATTGCATGTGACTATTTGCGGATTGCGGCTACACCGGGAAGCTCAGTGCCTTCCATGTATTCGAGCAGTGCACCACCACCAGTCGATACGTAGCTCACTTTGTCTGCCAAACCAAATTTGTTGATGCAGGCAACAGAGTCACCACCTCCGATCAGGGAGAAAGCTCCATTCTCGGTAGCTTTTACAATAGCATCAGCAATGGCTTTCGAACCTTTCGCAAATTTGTTCATTTCGAATACGCCTACAGGGCCGTTCCACAAAATGGTCTTAGACTCTGAGATAACTTTGGCAAATGCAGCCTCTGCTTTCGGTCCAATGTCGAGACCTTCCCAGCCGTCAGGAATGTTGTCTGCAGGAACAACTTGAGTGTTGGCATCTTCGCTGAAAGCGTCTGCTGCTACTGCATCTTCTGCCAAATAAATATTTACTCCCAGCTCTTTAGCTTTTGCCAGAATGTCTTTTGCAGTCTGATACTGATCCGGCTCGCAGATACTCTGTCCTACTTTGCCTCCCAGTGCAGCTTTGAAGGTGTAGGTCATACCACCACCAAGGATCAGATTGTTCACCAATTTGAGCAGGTTTTCAATAACACTGATCTTGGTAGAAACTTTTGAACCACCCAAAATAGCAGTGAAAGGACGTGCAGGATCTTTCAATACTTTATCAATTGCTTTCAGCTCGCCTTCCATCACGTAACCAAACATCTTGTCGTTGGGGAAGTACTCAGCGATCAATGCTGTCGAACCGTGAGCGCGGTGTGCAGTTCCGAAAGCGTCGTTGATGTAGCAGTCTGCATACGAAGCCAAACGTTTTACGAACTCTTTTTGAGAAGCTTTGACAGCCTTTTTAGCAGCTGCTTTCTCTTCGTCAGTTGCATCCTCTTTCAGTCCACGTGGTTTGCCCTCTTCCTCAGCATAGAAACGGAGGTTTTCGAGCAACAATACCTGACCGGGTTTCAAAGCTGCAGCTTTGTCAGCAGCCTCTTGGCCCTGGCAGTCGGGAGCGAAATCAACCTTTACACCGAGGCGTTTTTCAACGGCCGAGATGATATGTTTCAGTGAAAATTTGTCTTCCGGTCCTTTTTTGGGACGACCCAGGTGAGACATCAAAATAACGGAACCACCCTTCTCGAGTACCTTTTTAATAGTAGGAATGGCAGCACGGATGCGGGTGTCGTCGGTTACCTCGAACTTGTCGTTCAGAGGTACATTGAAGTCAACGCGAATAATCGCGCGCTTCCCAGTGAAATCATACGTTTCGATTGATTGCATGGCTGTTATGTTTTAAAGTGTCTGAATTTCCGTAGAGAATTCCTTTGAGAGTCTCCTCTGTTTTAAGCAGATCATGTATCTCACAAAAGAGTATCTCCTGCTTCAGAAAAATTCAACTTAATAAAAATATTTAAAAACTGGTCAAAGTTACACATTGTTTCGGATTTTCGCAATTTACAACAAATTTTGCGCAAAACCTTCGTTTTGTAAAAGATATGTCGTTGTGGAGGTGCGTAAACAGGGAGAAATCGGTATAGAATTGAAAATCTTTTGTATTTTTGTCATAATTATTGGTTTGGAGTTCAAGGAGGAATCGGAACGGGTTGCCGTTCGGTATTTAGTTAGGATGGCTCCATCGTTGGCCAATATCGTGTGAATAGCATAGTTTTCATAAATGATTATATCATGTACGGAAAAATGAAAGATTACCTCTCCGCCGAACTGAAGGCGATCGAAGAGGCTGGTTTGTACAAAAAAGAGCGTGTGATCACCTCAATGCAGAAAGCTGATATTACCGTAGAAGGCGGTAAAGAGGTGCTCAATTTCTGCGCCAACAATTATTTGGGACTGTCGAATAATCCCCGTCTGATCGAGGCTGCCAAAAAGGCAATGGATGAGCGCGGATATGGTATGTCTTCAGTTCGTTTCATCTGTGGTACGCAGGATATTCACAAACAACTCGAAAAGGCAATTGCCGACTATTTCGGCACTGAGGATACCATCCTTTATGCGGCTTGCTTCGATGCCAATGGAGGCGTTTTTGAGCCGTTGTTGACCGATCAGGATGCGATCATCTCAGATTCACTGAACCACGCATCAATTATCGATGGCGTGCGTTTGTGCAAAGCTGTTCGTTATCGTTATGCAAATGCCGATATGGCTGATCTGGAGAAACAGCTGCAGGCTGCTCAGGCTCAGCGTTTCCGTATCATCGCTACCGATGGAGTCTTCTCGATGGATGGCAATGTCGCTCCGATGGATAAGATCTGCGAGTTGGCTGAAAAATACGATGCATTGGTTATGGTGGACGAATGCCACTCAGCCGGTGTGGTTGGTCAGACCGGTCGTGGTGTGACCGAGAAGTTCAATGTTCGCGGTAAGGTTGATATCATTACCGGTACGTTGGGTAAGGCTTTCGGTGGTGCAGTCGGTGGATTTACTACCGGTCGCAAAGAGATCATTGCGATGCTGCGTCAGCGTTCTCGTCCATACCTGTTCTCGAACTCGTTGCCACCTGCAGTGGTGGGTGCTGGTCTCGAACTCTTCAAAATGTTGTCAGAAAGCAATGCACTGCATGATAAATTGGTGGAGAATGTCGAGTATTTCCGCACTAAAATGCTGGCTGCAGGATTCGATATCAAACCGACTCAGTCTGCAATTTGCGCTGTAATGCTGTACGATGCGAAATTGTCGCAGGATATGGCAGCAAAATTGCTCGATGAGGGTATTTATGTAACCGGTTTCTATTATCCGGTAGTGCCTAAGGGACAAGCCCGTATTCGTGTTCAGGTTTCAGCCGGTCACGAAAAGGCGCATCTGGATAAATGTGTCGAGGCCTTTACAAAAGTGGGCCGCGAACTGGGTGTGATCAAATAATAACTGGCCGGAACCCGATGGGCAGATCATGAATCTGCCCTCCTCCGCGCCTGAAAAATGTATGGATTATGGGAAAGATGACCATTGATGCCACAGACCGCAAAATCTTGGGTTTGTTGATCCGCAATGCTCGGATGCCATTCTTGGAAATTGCGCGTGAGTGTGGAATTTCGGGTGCGGCTATCCATCAGCGTGTGAAAAAGATGGAGGAGTCGGGGGTGATTCGAGGATTTCGGCTCGAAGTAGATCCGCGTGCGTTAGGATATAACGTCAGTGCAATGATCGGGATTCGGATTAACGATCCGATGAAAAATATAGAGATCATAGAAGGGCTGCGTAAAATCCCAGAAGTAGTAGAGTGTCAGTTTATTACTGGTAAATACAACATTTGGACTAAAGTCTATTGTGTGGACCATGAACATCTGATGCATACGATTTTGGATGATATTTTACGAGTCCCGGGAATCTCTGAAACGGAAACCTTCATTTCGCTGTCCGATTCATTTGGCCGTCAGGTGTATGTCCGAGAGGCTGATGAATAAGATATGCAAAACGATGAAAGTGTTGTACAACCTTTTGTGGCGTTAAACGGTTTGTTATTAAATCTGTTTAATTGACTTCGACGTTACAGCTGAAGGTGTTCAACTCTTTATAAAATCCGGATTGGATTGCGATCTCGCGTGCATAACCAGAAGATTGAAGGTGAATATTCTTATCCGTTATTGACAAAACATCTTTGCCGTCGGGATTTTGTATTCCGGCGGCATTTTTGTCATAACGAAGCAGATGGGGAACGGCATGATTCATTGATTCAGACATTTTTATTAATAAGGGGACAGGAGGGGGATGAGAGGACATTTTGGCGCATCTCTTGTCCAAAAGATGGCCCATTTAGAGGCGAGGGCATTCAACACTGCTGCATTTGACTTGAATTGTGTAATCATTGGCTCCCGACGGTGAGATCAACGGAAAAATCATTATCTTAGAATTATGATTCGATTGACCAAAGAATTTTCGTTTGAGATGGCGCACGCATTGGCCGGATATGATGGCCCGTGTCGTGAAATTCATGGCCACTCCTATAAACTGTTTGTAACTGTACGTGGAATTCCCGAACAAAATCCCAATAGCCCGAAATTTGGTATGGTGATGGACTTCGGTGATTTGAAACGTATTGTCAACCGACTGATTGTCGATCGTTACGATCACGCCTTTGTCTTGCGCGAAACGGAGGCAAACCAAACGGCGCTGGCAACCATACGTGGTCTCTTCAATAAAATTATTACAACTCCCTACCAACCCACCTGCGAGAATATGGTGGAGGATTTTGCTCGTGTGATTGCGGCAGAATTGCCGGCTGGAGTAGAACTCTTCAGTGTTAAATTACATGAAACGGCCACCTCTTTCGCAGAGTGGTATGCAACGGATAACTGTTAATTAGGCGAGTCAGTTCTCGCAGAGAGCATTTATTTGTTTTATCGTAACAAGTTCGCGTCGTTGCGATTGTGTCTGAATGTGCTGCGAGTAGTTGTACATGAGGACAGTGAGTATCTGTTGATGGCAAGTGCCGTTCGTAAATGATGAGCCGATGTCGGACTGTGAGACATCCGGTTCGAACCAAAATGATTCCCATGGAAAAACTGTTTCTGATCGATGCTTATGCCCTGATTTTCCGCGCCTATTATGCTTTTATCGGGCGTCCTATGCGGAACGCGGAAGGTCTTAATACCTCTGCGATTTTCGGGTTTGTCAAGTTTTTACGGGATTTGATCCGTCGTGAAGATCCTCGATTGTTGGGGGTGGCGTTCGATCCCAAAGGTGGAAACTTCCGGCATGAGATCTATCCTCAATATAAAGCAAATCGCGAGGCAACACCGGAAGATATTATCCAGTCGGTTCCCTATATCAAACGGATTTTGGAGGCCCTGCAAATCCCCGTGATTGAGATTGCCGGGTACGAAGCCGACGATGTGATCGGAACGTTGTCGATGAAGGCGGCAGCGGCCGGTTATGAGGTCTATATGGTGACTCCTGATAAGGATTATGGGCAGTTGATTCGTCCGACGGTGCGGATTTATAAACCACGCAAAGGAAGTGAAGGTATCGAAATTGTCGGTTGTGAACAGATCAAAGAGCATTACGGTATTGATGATCCGACACAGGTAATCGACATTTTAGCTCTCTGGGGGGATGCTGCCGATAATATTCCGGGAGTTCCGGGGATTGGTGAAAAGAGTGCCATTAAATTAGTCGGTCAGTTTGGAACGGTAGAGAATCTGCTGGAACATACAGATCAACTGAAAGGGAAACAACGCGAAAATATCGAAGCGTCGCACGATCAGATCCTTTTGGCAAAACGGTTGGCTACGATCGATCTGAATGTCCCGGTCGAATTCGATCCTCAGGCTTTGGCAATGGAAGCTCCCGATGTCGAAATGTTGGCAGCCCTCTATCGCGAGCTGGGATTTCGGTCATTCCTCAATGAAATTCAACCCAATCCATTTTCAGAGGCCAAGTCCCATCATGTAGCTAAGGAGAGTGAAAAGATGCTTTCAGTGCAGGACGCGAAATCACAAAATGAAGAAAAGTCTTCCTCCTCTTCTATCTTTTCTGCTGCCGTTGCATCCAATGTAAAATCTTTGCATGGAGCGTCGGTACAAGGAGATCTGTTTGGCTCGTTGGCCGATCAGTCGGTTGGTACCCCCACTAAACAACCGGCTGAGGTGCAAAACGCTGTGGGTGATTTATTTGCACAACCGGCATTGGCCACAGTGAAGAACGTTGCGCACCAATATCATGTCGTCTCCGATCAGCACGATTTACAGGCATTGGTTGACCGTTTGTCAGCCTCGGAGCTCTTTTGTTTCGATACGGAAACAACCGGCTTGGATGTTTTTGGTGACAGGCTGGTGGGGCTATCGTTTACCGTGGAATCTCATGAAGCGTGGTATATTCCGTGTGATCGGACCAATATCGAATCGGTGTTGAACACTCTGAAACCACTGTTTGAAAATGCAGAGATTGCCAAAGTGGGGCAAAACATCAAGTTCGACATGATGATGTTGCGCAGTGCCGGCATTGTGGTGAAAGGGCGGCTTTATGATACGATGATTATCCATTATCTGCTTGATCCGGAAAGGCCGCATAATATGGATTATCTGGCTCGAACCTATCTTAACTATGAACCGATTCCTATTGAAGCGCTGATTGGTAAAGGCGCTAAACAAAAGACGATGGATATGGTGCCGGTCGATGTGGTTGCAGAGTATGCGGCTGAGGATGCCGACGTGACGATTCAGCTCTATCGGACATTATGGCCGATGTTGCAAGAGGCGGGGTTGGTCGAGTTGTATACTAAAATTGAAGAACCTCTGATCCCGGTATTGGCAGATATTGAAATGACCGGGGTCAAGATCGATACCCAGGCGTTGGCCGCATTTGGGAAACAGTTGATCGGCGAATTGACGAACCTGGAGGATCAGATCAGACAAATGACCGGAGACCCGAGTCTGAACGTCAATTCTGCCAAACAACTTGGGGAGGCTCTATTCGGCCGGATGAAGATCGACCCGAAACCGAAAAAGACCAAAACGAAGCAATATCGCACAGACGAGGAGTATCTGCAAATGTTGACCGATCGACATCCGGTGGTTGGATTGGTGCTTGAGTATCGCGGATTACGTAAGTTGCTTTCTACATATGTCGATGCGTTACCGCAGTTGGTCAATCCTCGAACTGGAAAAATCCACACTTCGTTCAATCAGACGGTAACTGCGACGGGGCGTCTCAGTTCGACAAATCCCAATTTGCAAAATATCCCGATCCGTGATGATCGAGGTCGTGAAATCCGGAAGGCATTTATCCCATCTTCTCCTGATCGGGTATTGTTGTCGGCCGATTATTCCCAGGTGGAATTGCGCTTGATGGCGCATCTGAGTGGAGATAAGGCCATGATAGAGGCGTTTGCACATGGCGAGGATATTCATACGGCGACGGCAGCCCTGCTCTTCAAAGAGGCGAAGGAACAGGTGACACGTGAACAACGTCGGCGTGCCAAAACTGCCAATTTCGGCATCATCTATGGTATATCGGCGTTTGGGTTGGCACAGCGGCTTAATATCCCGCGCTCCGAAGCCAAACAGATTATCGATGGTTATTTCGAATCCTATCCCGATATTCGACGATATATGGAACGGGTAATCGAGCAGGCCCGTGAACAGGGTTATGTTGAGACGCTGTTCGGACGCAAACGAATGTTGCCCGATATTCATTCGGCTAATGCAGTGGTCAGGAGTCTTTCAGAACGTAATGCCATCAATGCCCCCATACAGGGAGGTGCTGCCGATATTATGAAGCTGGCCATGATCGCTGTGCATAAGGAGCTGATCCAGCAAAAACTGGATGCGAAAATTATTCTGCAAGTACATGACGAGTTGGTACTCGATGTGCCTGAAATTGAGATTGATCAGGTGCGTGAGATTGTAGTGCGGTGCATGGAGGATGCGGCCAGTTTGAAGGTTAAGCTGGTTGCGGAGTGCGGCATCGGTCACAACTGGCTCGAAGCCCATTAGTTGATAGATCTCGACACACTATTCGGATAGCAGAATCCCAATTAGACAGAGAAAAAGGAGCGTTTGTTCAGTGTAAGCGCTCCTTTTGTATTGTAACCACGAAGTGGTGCTGTATATCCTTTCGGTTCAGGATGGTTGATTGGCTTGTGGAGTTTGGGGGCAGCGTGGGAAGGCGGTGCTGTTGGGGGTTACCGTTTCTCGTAGGTCAGAAAAGCAAACGGCTTATCAAATTTTTCGCCTCGTAGAAAAGTATCTTTTTCAATTAAATTCCATTCAGATTGATCCCATTGGGGAAAGTAGGTGTCCCCTTCATAATCTGCATCTACCTCTGTCAGGTAGAGCCGTTTTGCCAAAGGTAGTGCCTCTGCATAAATCTGGCCTCCTCCAATGATGAAAAGCTCCTCGTTCTCTGGAAATAGTGCAATAGCCTCCTGCAAAGAGTGTACGACGGTGCAGCCTTCAACTGCAAAATCTGCTTGACGTGTGATAACCACATTCGTGCGATTGGGCAGAGGACGGCCAATCGATTCATAGGTTTTCCGCCCCATAATGACGGGATGGCCTGTGGTAATCGCCTTAAAACGGCGCAAATCTTCGCTAATGTGCCAAATTAAACTGTTGCCCGCTCCTATGACGTTGTTGTGGGCTATGGCGACGATAATGGAGATCATGGTTGGTAAAATTACAGTAGCCGAATATTTGTATTTGGATAATACCAGACAGTTCGCAGCTATTGGAGTTTGTTGGGGTTGATGTTCTGCTCTGATTTCAATGAAACACCGCAGAGCATTGCTCCGACAGGTGCCATCGTGTTTGGTGACGTTGGCTTCGCTATGCATGAAACAGATCAACAAACGACTCTGGGAGGCTCGATAAACTCAGCGTGAAGTTTACCGTTGGTACGCTACACGGCAATCGGAGCCTTGATGGTCGGATAGGGATCGTACCCTTCGAGTGTAAAGTCTTCGTATTGGAAATCAAAGATCGATTTGACCTCCGGATTCAATTTCATTGTAGGTAGTGGGCGAGGGGTGCGTGACAACTGCTCCTCGACCTGCTCCTGATGGTTGAGATAGATGTGCGCATCTCCTAAGGTGTGGACGAAATCGCCCGGTGTCAGTCCCGTCACTTGGGCTATCATCATGGTCAACAAGGCGTATGATGCGATGTTGAATGGCACGCCGAGAAAGACATCGGCACTCCGTTGGTAGAGCTGGCACGACAGTTTTCCGTCTGCCACATAAAATTGAAAGAGTGAGTGGCAGGGAGGTAAGGCCATTTTGTCGATTTCGGCAACATTCCATGCACTGACAATCAAGCGACGCGAATTGGGATTGTTGCGAATCTGATCGATCAATTGCGTGATCTGGTCGATGTGACCTCCATCCGGAGTGGGCCAACTGCGCCATTGGTAGCCGTAGATCGGTCCCAGTTCACCGTTTGCATCGGCCCATTCGTCCCAGATGGTTACTTTATGGTCGTGCAGATATTGAATGTTGGTCTCACCCCGCAGAAACCACAACAATTCGTAGATGATGGAACGAAGATGCAATTTTTTGGTGGTAAGCAGGGGAAAACCCTGACTCAGATCGAAACGCATCTGATAACCGAATGTGCTGATGGTACCGGTTCCGGTACGATCCCCTTTGATGGTTCCGTTGGTCTTGATATGGCGAAGCAGATCGAGATAGGCTTGCATGGCGTTTGATTTATTGTGTGTCAGTATTGTAGATCAACATCCTTACTGCGGCTTCAATACACGTTGTTGAGCGGAATAAGATGGATATTTATTCTTTTGTTTTTTCTCTTTTTATGTATTGCGTGTCGGAAACATGATTTTTGCTAAACGTGTTGCAGTAGATTGTTAATGTTGAGGTGTTTCTATAGCCCTTTCTATAGCCCTTTCGAGTGTATGGGGTAATAGCAAATCTTGTATGTCTTGTTTGTCTCCGCGGTTTATTAGTGCTTGTCAGCAGTATGCTCTGCCGGGTATTTTTTCAATTGGAATCCCTCCGGGCTTAGCTGACCGTATGTCGGATGTTCGATCCATTCTCCCAAAAAGGCAATTTCCCCTCCCTCCTGAAGCGGAAACAACTCTGCACAGTGAATGTGTCCACATACAAACAAATTGGCAGGGGCTTCCTGGTGTGCGTGTTGATAATGGTGTGCAAAACGGACAATAGGCTCATCCTCCCCTCGGAATTGGTGTGAAACTGGTCTTGAGGCTCGGTTGGATTGACTCCATCCATGTCCTAATGACATAGCCCAATAGGGATGCAGGGTTGAAAAAAGTGTGCGGAGCAACCTGTTCCGGAATACCCCAGACAAAATCCGTTGTCCCGCAGGACGAGGCCCCAGAACATCCCCATGACCGATGATCACGCGTTGCCCATATAGTTCAAACGAGGTGTAGGGGGCGTGGTGAAGCGTTATGCCGCACTCATCGTGCAGATAACGAAAAGTCCAGATGTCGTGATTGCCTCCGAAAAAATGGATTGGAATGCCCCGGTCGGTTAATTCGGAAAGTTTGCCTAATGTTCGGGTGAAGCCTTTGGGAACCACATGCCGATACTCATACCAAAAATCAAAAACATCGCCGACCAAAAAGATTGCCTCAGCATCCTGTGCTACCTCAGCGAGCCATCGGACAAAAAGCTGTTCGCGTCCAGCTGGATCGACTCCTGCTGGCAGGCCAAGGTGGATATCCGATGCGAAGTAGTACATGTCAGCATGTCGTGTGTATGAGTAGTTGCGGAAAGCATCCCCGTGTCAACGCTAATCCGCCGTCGTGTGGTCAGTTACAAAAGACCGTTGATCCGTGTGCGTAATTGTTCGCCTCGTAGATTGCGATCCACAATGTTGCCCTCACGATCGAGCAAAATGTTGACCGGCGTTGCTGCTACATTATAGCTCATAGCAGTCAGCCCTGTGAACCCAGCCAGGTCAATGACGTTGATCCAAGGTAACTTTTGGGTCTGTACCGACATTACCCAATTGGCTTTGTCATCGTTCAACGCAACCTGGTAGATCTCGAAACCTTTGTCTTTGTAATCTTTATACAAAGCTTTCATCTCGTTGTTCATGCCGCTTGTGTTGGCGTCGGTAATGGACCAGAAGTACAACAATACCACTTTGCCATTCAGATCTGAAAGCTTGTGTTCGGTTCCGAACATATCCGGCAGTTTGATTTCAGGATGGTTCAGCGATGCTTCAGCGCGTTGTTGTCGGTTCATGCGTTGTGCCAATGCTGCGGCATCATCCATCTCCTTAAGATCACGTTGCAAAGCAATTACGTGTGGAGAGGTGGGGTATTTCTTAGACACCGAATCCGCTACCATACGGTAGTAAACGCGGCTGTCATTGGCATCAAACAATGTCTCGTCATTGGGTAGCCGTTGGTAAAGCGCGTACACTGCGGCCATGGACGAAGCATTTTTTACCAAAAAGGCAATGTGTTCCCGTTTGATCTTGATGTAGTGCTGGGTGTACTCCTGTAGCAACTTTTCGCGGCGTGCATCGCTATCTGTCGCGGTCGTGGCATAAAGATTGCCTAACGAATCAAGGGCGCTGACTCCGTTCGTGTATAGCGTATTGAACTCTTTGAGTAATTGCGATTCGTCAGAACCTTCTACCGTATAATTGTGGCGTAAATCACACATCGAGTTGACCTTGAGTTTCTCACCAGGTGAGACAATCAGAGGAATGCGACTCTGTTTGTAAACAAGGTTATAGAATGTGGGAGCAGCCTCCGGAATGGTGACTGCAAAACTGTAATTGCCTTGCTGGTTGGTAACGGTTGAATCGACCACAGATACTCCTTTGGTCGTAATCATCTCCAGGTAAATAGTATCTTTACTAATGCCTGAGAAGGTTCCCGATATGTGGGCTTTGTTTTTTTGTCCGCATGAAACGGCTACTATGGCCATTGCTGACAGTAACAACAGTTTTTTCATTTCGAGGTTTTGGATTCTACGTCCCAAAAATACAATAAAATTTTAATAATCTGTCTTTATCTCCTCGTTTCGTTGGAGCTTTTTCATCTTACTGCGAACATGCTGCAGCACTTTTGTCCGATGCAGTCCGCTTGGATGGTTGTAGCCGTTGCGATTGTTGGCTCTGAATGGCTACAGTTGCTGTGAGGATCCATTCTGATGAAATGAAGAAGACGTATTACCCACCAAAGGCCTTCGATTTCGAAGGCCTTTGGTGAGAATAACTGTAATTTTAGTGGTTTTGCAATGAATTTATGCGCAACCCTGTTTGTGCTTTTGAATCTGTGAATGATCGATACCGTGTTATGCAGGAACGGCCTGTTTGTTCTGATAGGCCTCCAAACGACGTTGAATCTGGATTTCGAAATCACTTAAGACATTCATGTAATTCACAAAGGCTTCATAAGGGGAGCCGTATGGATTGAAGTAGCTATGTACATCTCCATCCGAGAACCATTTGGTCGCCATGTAGTAGAAGTGATCGGAGCTCTGCATGAAACGCCAAACATAATTCAGATCGGGACTGTTAAGTTGGTGAACCTTCTCTCTGAGTGCATACAGTTTGGTGAAGGCTTCATTTTGCAGCTCGTTGCCTAACCAGGCGGTGACATCACGCTCTTCGTCTGCCCAAGAGATGGGGTAGGGTGAATGAAGAACTGCGACAGGCTGGAATTCAGCAGCCACTTCCGATGGGGTGGCGAAACGTAGGGTGTTGCTTTCGATAATGGCACCGGGCAGGTCGCGCATGAAGTCGAAAATCCCGGATTCAGCCCATTGGTGTTCGCCGAATGTTTCGTAATCCATGAACAGATTGATCGTGTCGCCGCTCATGTTGGGATCTGAAAGCCATCCGACATATTTCTCAACCGTCAAAGGCCACTCGTTCCAACTCTGATTCGAGAATCGGAACGCAATATCATCGCTGAGTTTGAAATTACGCAGCAACAACCGTAATTTCTGATCTTTGGCATTGGCATAGATGAAATTGGGACTTTTCCATCCGAGGATGTGTTTTGCACCTTCGGTCAACATCGCTTCAAATCCCATCTCAGCAACAGTTTCTCCGATTGAATCGGAGTAAATCAATTCCGTATTGCGAAAGACACGCGGGCGTACACCAAACTCCTGTTTGATCACGTCAGAGTGCATGCGTACCTGTTCGATGAATTCGTCGCGATCGATCAATGAGGCGAGTGAGTGTGCGTAGGTCTCACCGAGAAACTCAACACATCCCGTTTTGGCCAAAGCACGGAAACTATCCAAAACTTCCGGTGCATAGGTGCGGAATTGTTCGATTGCCAGTCCTGACATGGAGAATGCCACCCGAAATTTACCTTTGTGAGCCTTGATTTGATCCAGCAGCAAGGCATTCATTGGCAGGTAGCATTTCTGAGCAATTTTCTGGAGAATGGTCTTATTGGTCAGATCGTCCAGATAGTTGTGATCCTTGCCCATATTGAAGAAACGGTACCGTTTCAGCCGAAGTGGCTGATGTACCTGAAAATAAAAGCAGACGGTCTTCATCATGTGTATGTCGTTATTTTGTTTGTCGCTTTTGTTTCGGTCGAAGCGGGCAATACCGTTTGACTCATTGTGCAATCAATATGATATGTCTGTTTGCCGCTCCTGTCAGGTTTGACTGTGTGCTTAAGGTGTTAGAGTTTTGGTGTTAGGTGTCCTGTATCTTACAATCAAGCGCTCATTTGCTGTGGAAGCAATTCAAATGCTTCTTGTCGTATGAAACGTTTTTCCTTTTCGGCCTTCCCTTTCTCAGCAATTCAATAACCCTTAGGCTCAGTCAATATTTTGCTTTCAACTTTTTGTTTTGTCGGCGCAGTATGTTTCCGTATCAGAGGACTGATTCGTATACCCGTACAATTTCACCGGCTGCATCTTCCCAACGTAAGTTGGTCGCTTCATGGCAACCCCGTTCAGAAGACATCTTGGCCAATGCAGGGTATTTTACTAAACCGTAAATTGCATCGGCCAGCGCATCTACATCCCAGTAATCGACTTTAATTGCGTAGTCGAGCACTTCTGCTACTCCCGATTGCTTCGAGATAATGACCGGGACATTCGATTTCATCGCCTCGAGCGGCGAAATGCCGAATGGCTCAGAGACTGACGGCATAACGTAAACGTCACTGAGAGCAAACATCTTTTGTACTTCGGCCCCACGCAAAAATCCTGTGAAATGGAATCGGTTGGCAATACCAAGTTTGGCAACTCGGCGAATGACGTGGTTGAGCATATCCCCACTGCCTGCCATGACAAAACGGACATTATCGACCCGTTTGAGTACCTTGGCTGCAGCTTCAACAAAATAGTCCGGCCCCTTTTGGTAGGTGATGCGTCCCAAAAATGTGACGATCTTATCATCTACACCGCGCTCCTCGGCTTCGTGCTCCTGAGCGGCAAAGCGGACTGCATTGTGAACGGTCACCACTCTTTCCGGGGGAATGCCGTATTTGTTGATCACGATGTTTCGGGTCAGGTTACTTACTGCAATCACTCGGTCTGCCTCCATCATCCCGGTCCGTTCAATGTTGTAAACCTGTTGATTGATATTCTCTCCGCTACGGTCAAACTCCGTTGCGTGCATATGTACTACTAAGGGTTTGCCCGATACCCGCTTTGCAGCAATGCCGGCGTAGTAGGTCAACCAGTCGTGAGCGTGAATAACATCGAACTGTCCGGCCAAATTCTTGGCAACCTGGGCTGCTACCATCGCATATCGCGCGATCTCTTCCATCAGGTTCGGTCCATAACTTCCCGAGAAATTATATCGCTCTTTCCAAACATCCCCTTGGGTTAAGAAACTCCCCGTCTGACGGGCCTGTTCGGAATAGCTGGCATACTCTTCGGGAGAGATGTAAGGCACCATGTTCGAATTGATGTGTATGAACGTGAGTTTCTCCCAGATGCTCTGTTGCTTCGGGTCACCGTATAAGGTCTCTACGTCAGAGGCATTGACCACGCGCACAAATTGTTGATCCTCATCCCCGAATGCTTTGGGCATGACGAAGGTCACCTTTACGCCATGCTGGGCCAACCCTCGCGTCATGCCGTAGCAGGCGGTCCCCAAACCTCCTGCAATATGTGGGGGAAATTCCCAGCCGAACATCAAAACTCTCATCTGTCTTGCTTTTATGTTGTTCCTTATTCGTATTTCTGTCTGCCTGCGCAGCTTCGGATGTGTATTTTACTGACCCTCCGTTGTCGCTGCTATCCGTTCCAAAATTTTCATTTTGTCTCACGGGATGTACAAGGCTATTCCCTAATACGGCTCTCCTGCATCCAACAGACCCGCACAACTTTCACATATACACTTGTTGGCACTATCCCCTCAATTGTTATCCTTGGTTGTGCTGAGAAAGTTTATGCCTCTCTGGGTCGTTTGTGCAAGGACTTGATTGAGCCTCCCAAACGTGTGTTCGAGTCGAATTACAAGATATTCTTACATCTCTTTCTGGTAGCCGCCGTAATTTTCGATCATCTCATTGATGCGTAAAATCGCCCCGACACTCCATGCCTGTGAAAAGGCTCCTCGTGCATCGAATGGGGGATCTCCATCGTAGATCTCGGAAATGGAGGCCAATCCATTGTCACTGATATCCTCTTCGAAGTTTTTGATCAACTCAATCGCTTCGTTGCAGAAATCGGCTCCTTTGATATTAAAGCAGGCTTGAGCGTAGTGCTCCAGCAACCATGGCCATACGGTTCCCTGGTGATATGCCTTGTCTCGTGTCGGCTGGTCACCTTCGTAACGCCCTTCATACAGAGGATTACTCGGTGAGAGAGTGCGCAACCCTTTCGGGGTGAGCAGGTGACGCCGTACAATCAATAGTACGTCCAATACTTGTGACTCACTCAGCATGCGGTAAGGCAGCGAGCAGGCGATAATCTGATTCGGACGAATGAACATATTTTGTCCCTGGTCATTCACGTAGTCAGCCAGATACTCTTTCTTTGTATTCCAGAACAGTTCGAGGAAAGAGGTTTTGATCTGTGCCGGTACGTCTTTCCATTGATGAACAAATGTGGTGTCACGATGTTTGCGAGCCAATTCCAACGTGTAGCTGACGGCATTGTACCACAAGGCGTTAATCTCTACCTGATAACCGTCTCGACCGGTTACCGGCTTGCCATCCACAACGGCATCCATCCAGGTCATGGCCAAATTCGGATTCGACGCCCACACCAACATATTGTCATTTACCCGTATGTGTTCGCCAATGCCTCGACGATAGGCTTTGAGCACCTCCTTCATGGCGTGTCTGTATTGCTTCCAGATCACTGCAGATCCGACATGTTTCTCCAATGCCTGCAAAGTCCAGAAGAACCACAGCGGGGCATCTGCGGAGTTATATGCACTACCCATATTGGGGAAGAGACCGTCATGCATCTCGCTGACCAACGTGTCGATCACATCTCGGCAATCCTGTACGTTCCCTTGAGTGAGGGTGATGCCGGGCAAAGCGATAAAGGTATCGCGGCCCCAACGTCCGAACCACGGGTATCCGGCGACAACCGCTGTCCGTTTTCCGTGGCGAACAATGAATTGTCGTGCCGAATGGCGCAAGCAAGAGAAAAAGTCGATCTTGTTGGAGCGTCGTGCCAGCTCTTCGTTGAATGTCTGTTCTAACTCTTCGGGTTTGGCCTGTCCAGTTGCGCAAGAGAAGATAACGCTTTCTCCTTTGGCAACCTTCATCTCGAAATAACCGGTGGTCAACAGGTCTTCATGTGCCGGGTAACCACGCCGGGCCTCTTCGGCATATTCAAAATTGAGGAACCAGTCCGGAGCGGCTATGAATTCAGCTTCACTGCTGGTCTGCAAGTATAACCACGGGAATCCTTCGTAAAGACGGTTGCAAACGCCCCCTGTTACTGGATAACTGTGGGTGTCGGCTACCATGTTGGCATGTGTGAGTTCATGGCTTTTGCGGAAAGCGAGATAGGGACGCAAACGCAGCCATGTTTCAGACTTTGCCTCCAGCAGCGTGTAACGGATAAGCAGCTGAGTCCGACTGTGGATCCACAGTAACTCTTTTTGCAACGTTACCCCACCTACCCGATAGGTGATTGTCGGGGTCGGGGTGTAGTTGAAGTTGATGATGTATTTATGTCCACGGGGTTCGTAAACACCCGGGAAACGGTGAATGGCCAGATTGAAACTCTGATTGTGCTGGACAATCGTTTCGTCAATCGATGAAAGCAGCACATAGTTGTCATCTTCCTCTTCGTTACGCGGGCAGACGACCAGTCCGTGGTATTTGCGTGTGTTGCAGCAGACCATGGTCGTACTCATGTAACCACCGGCGCGATTGGTGCTTAGCATCTCGCGGTGCAAAGAGTATTCGAGGTTGCCCAACTCATTTTTGTCAAAGTGTAGAACGCTCATGCGAATCAATTTTTCTTACTCATAAATATAAATAAAAATATCAAGAAAAGTATGCTTTGAATCAAATTTTCTTACTCATAAATATAAATAAAAATATCACTAGTGTCCGGTAAAAAATCATGAAAGTTCTTTGAAAATATTGAAGGTTAGGA